>JAESGR010000035.1_pt1 | contig 623268 bp, 595 predicted proteins | sample 9269771 | NCBI WGS metagenome assembly JAESGR01 (sample SAMN15739572, study PRJNA653492) | algae metagenome | isolation source: Chroococcus sp. CMT-3BRIN-NPC107 and co-occurring heterotrophs from well... | place: USA: Clark Mountains Wilderness, California | collected 2010-04-18
TCCAGACGCGCCGGCAGAAAACTGGCCTGGTCACGGTCTGCAGCTTCAACGAAACGTCCCATATGGCACCTCCGAAGCAGTGCCCGATCATACCATAATCAGACGTTTTCACACAGCCTCGGGTCGTCAGCTGCCTTCAGCGTAGTCTCCCATGAGTGGCAGTTTCCGACCTCCTTTCAGCCGTTCAGAAACATTGGGCGCGTTCCCGAAAGCCGCCGTCCACTCGACAGCGCATTCCGCCGAGGGAAAGGTGAGCATTCCGGATAAGCGAGAGCGCCACCGACTGCACCACTCAACAAGCGGCTGGTTCCCTTGAACTTTAAAGGAAGCAGTCCAAGGGCTTGCTGCAGCATTTCAGCCGGTGCCTTAATTGCAGCACCTTGGTTCGGAAACCCAGAAAAGCACGCAAAAATTTGTCGCGACAGACCTTGGGGCAGACCCTCTGCAATGGTTATGTCCCATTCCAGGATGGCTAACGGCCTCCAGCAAAGGTGCATCGCAATCGGAACTGAACACGTCCACAGCTCTTTTTCGGGGTTTGTGCGCCGATTTGCCGAAGGATAAAGCAGCAACCTACACCCTCGGGTATTCTTTGCCATCTGAAAGTGATGGCTCGCCTTCGACACCTCTTTGTACTGGCCCGGTTCCTTTTGGAGCCGGGCGTTTTTGCTTTTGGGGCGTTGGAAGTTGGAGGCCAGTGGTCAGAACTATGGAGTGAGCCCGCAATGGCCGCACTGAACACCGCCTCCTTGTTCTCGAGGTGCCGATAGATGCTGAGCTTGGAGCTACTGTTTGTTGCCGGCGCGGCGACGATGCTCGGGGCGGCGGGGCTGCTCTGGCGGCTTGGAACTAACATTCGGCCATTGAAGCCAACGATCCTGGGTGGACCATCAATCGCATGTATCTCGGAATGGCAATTAGCTACGCCGGTCCTGTGATTGGCTTTGATGGGCCGATCACCTTCGGCCTGCTCCTTTTAGCATTGCTCGCAATCCAACAAGTAGTTCCTCTGACCGTTTACTTAGCGGTGCTTTAACGAAGGCGTTTCATACTACAACGGCAGATGTAATTCTGATGGTGTCAGCAGTCGGTTGCCGAAAGCTGTCCCATCTTTCATTGCACTGTGCGGCCCTGCCGCAACGGCCGCGGGGCAAGCCGCTGTGTTGGCCGCGGAGTCCATCATGTCCATTAAGCTCAAGCTTTCGTTGGTGCTCGGCGTTCTAGTCACCATTATTGTTGGCCTGCTGGTGGGCGGCTACCTGACGATTGCAGCCATGAACCAGCAGATGGGATCAGTGGTTGCCGATCGTGTCTATCCCTTGGAGCAACTCAAGCGAGTTGCGGACGCCTATGCAGTCGCAATGGTGGACAATGTCCACAAGGTGAGAAGCGGTGCAGTATCGTGGGAAGAGGGCATTGCCGTTTACGCCGCTGCAGAAGCAATCATTGACAAGGATTGGGCCGCGTATACATCGACCAAGCTGACCGAAGAGGAAGTTGGTTTGGTGAAGAATGCGGAAGCAGCGATGAGCGCGGCTCAGAGCGGTATGTCCGAAATGAAACAGATATTGCAGGCTAAGGATCAGGGCAGGCTGGAGTTGTTTGCTTCGGACAAGCTTTACGCCATCATAGATCCGATCAGTGCAGTTGTTAGCCAATTGGTCAATCTGCAGGTCAGCGTCGCGCGGCAAAGCTACGAGCAATCCCAGCAGAGCTTTCAAACCATGATCATTGCGATGCTGATCGTTGCTGGCGTGGTTGCGGTTGCGGTTGGCTTTGCAGCGCTGATCATCATGCGGACCGTGTCCGGCCGGCTCACTCGGATGCAAAGAGCTCTCCTGTCGGTCGCCGGGGGAGACTTCAAGGTCCATATTCCCTCTACGGGAGACCGAGATGAGATCGGCCTGATTGCACAAGCCGCAGAAACATTCCGGCAGAATGGTCTTCGCATTGCGGAAATGACGGAAGCCGAGGCTGCCCGCATCATCAGCGATCAAGCCGCTCGCGCTCAGATGATGGCTGAACTCCAGCAAGCCTTTGGCACAGTGGTGAACGCCGCAGTAGCCGGTGACTTCACCAAGCGTGTGGACGCAAGCTTCCCGGACAAGGAACTTAACTCGCTTGCTAGTGGCGTCAACAGCCTCGTGGAAGTCGTTGACCAGAGCATCGGGGAAACGGGTGAGGTGCTAGCCGCACTGGCCGAAACCGATCTGACCAAGCGTGTGTCCGGCAACTACCAAGGTGCTTTGGCCCAGCTCAAAAACGACACGAATGCTGTTGCCGACAACCTTACGAACGTTGTGACGCAGCTTCGCGGCACCTCGCGTGCCCTCAAGTCCGCCACCGGCGAAATCCTGGCGGGCACCAATGATCTGGCCGAAAGAACCACCAAGCAGGCTGCAGCGATCGAGGAAACCTCAGCGGCTATGGAGCAGCTCGCCACAACGGTGACCGACAACGCCAAAAAGGCGCAGGACGCTGCCATGCGCACCCAGTCGGCAGCCCAGCTCGCCGATGAGGGCGGGCAGGTGATGGAACAGGCCACCCATGCCATGGACCGCATCAGCACCTCCTCGGCCAAGATCTCCAACATCATCGGGCTGATCGACGACATCGCCTTCCAGACCAATCTTCTGGCGCTCAACGCTTCGGTGGAAGCGGCGCGTGCCGGTGAAGCGGGCAAGGGCTTTGCCGTGGTTGCCGTTGAAGTGCGCCGCCTTGCTCAATCGGCTGCGCAAGCCTCGTCCGACGTCAAGGCGCTGATCGAGCAAAGCTCGGTGGAAGTCAGCGGCGGCACCAAGCTGGTGGACAATGCCGCCCAGAAGCTGCAGGCCATCCTCCTTGCCGTGCGTGAGAACAGCGTGTTGATGCAAGCTATCTCCTCTGCTAGCGGCGAGCAGTCCTCGGCCATTGCCGAAGTGACCACCGCCGTTCGGCAGATGGACGAGATGACCCAGCACAACGCGGCACTGGTGGAACAAACCAACGCTGCCATCGAGCAGACCGAAGCCCAGGCCGTTGAGCTCGATAAGATCGTCGATGTGTTCAAGATCGACGGTCGCAGCGAAGCGCAGATTGTGACAGCGCCTCAGGCCAAGATGGCAAAGACTGGCATTCGTGCCCTGCAGGACAAGGTGAAGTCAGCGGCCAAATCCTACCTCAGCCATGGCAATGCCGCGGTCAAGCAGGACTGGAGCGAGTTCTGATGGACTTCCTCCAAGATCGCGAGCCCGAGCAGGATTCAGCCAGCGTCAGCGTTGCTGAATCAGCAACGGCCAATCAGTTCGTGACCTTCACCTGCGGGCAGCGCCTGTTCGGGATCGAGATCATGTCGGTGCGCGAGATCCGCAAATGGTCGCGCACCACGCCCATGCCCAACCAGCCCTATGGCGCGTGCGGCGTGCTCGATATCCGCGGCTCCATCGTCGAGATCTACGATCTTGCCGCCATGCTGGGCGCCCACAGCGAGCAAGATGAAGCCAGCAAGGTGATCCTGGTGGTCTCGCTGGGCAACCGTGATGTCGGTGTGATTGCCGATACGGTGTCCGACATCATCTTCGCCAAGCCCGACGACCTGCGGCCACCACCCAACGGGCAACGCAAGGGCGAAAGCTCCGTCGCCAAGCTGGTCAAGACCGGTGACCAACTCATCACCGTGTTGGACTTAGATGTGCTGTTTCCAAGCTACACTGTCCACCACTGATCCGTTCGGGCAGAACTTTGCTGAACCGTGGTAAGGCGCGATGAGCTTCGGGGGTCTATAGAAGGCATCGAAATCCAGAACTGGTTGGAGGGGAGCCAGCCAAAAGGAATGTCTATTGCTACTTTCATCCAAGATGTTGCTGAGCTCGCTGGAAGACCTAGGACGCGCCGGCACCTGGACCTATGATCTCGAAACAGGTGAATTGGCCTGGTCGGACGGGCTCTACCGGTTGCTCGGTATGGTGCCCGGCAGTGTGCGGCCCGGCCTCGAAGCAATTGCCGCTTTATATGATCCGGCCAGAAGGCCGGAACTGGAAATGCGTTTTCTGAGCGTTGCCAGAGGCAACATCAAGCGCTTTAAATCGCCGGTCAATCTGCCCAACGGCACGCGCCGCTGGATTGCCTCGCAATCGGAAATCATGCTGGGACGCGAAGGGCTCCCCAAGCACGTAATCGGCGTGGTTTTTGACGTTACCGAGCAGGAGCTTGCCGTCACAGAACTTGGCTTCCGAAACCTCGTTAGAAGGAATATCGGCGAACGGCTGGGTATTTTCGTCCTGGAACCCAATCATGAGATTGGAAACTTGGACGAGGCAGGTTGGCTGAACTTCACCGGAATTATGCCAGCGGAGCTACGGCAACTGGGCTGGAAATCGAGCATAGTACAAGAGCAAAGGGAGCGCGTTAGCGCCGAGATCAAGGCGCTGGGTCGCAAGCGGGGGTCCGGCGTTGTCTCATTCAATTGGGTCGACGGCAAAGGCCTGACCCATCGTGGCTTCCTGGCGGTTTTTGGCTTGAAATTGGCAGATGTCGCCGCACAGGAGCGGGTCAGCGTGCTGGTGATGCCGGCGGAGGGAATTGGGCCTAAGCCGCCGGTTACCGAGGTCCCTGGAAAGTTGATCCGCGCCGGTCGGGTGGTTGCGGGCTGGTCCGTCGCCCAGCTTGCGGACACGAGCGGAGTTTCAATCGCTACCATAAGCCGGCTAGAGGCAAGTTCTCTGGGACGGACCAGGGCCAAATCGCTAGTGGCGGTCACTCAGGCGCTGGCCACTGCGGGCGTGCGCTACACGCCAGCACCAAATGGTTCGATTGCGCTGCTATTGGACAAGCGTGTCGTTTTGGGCGAGTGAAGGCTGCTCCACCTTGCGCCTGTCGGCACCGGGCGCCACCCCAAAGCGTCGGCGGTACGCGCGGCTAAAACTTGCGTCCGACTGATAGCCGGCTTCATGCGCGATAACGGCCAGTGACTTGGCAGAATTCAGCACGGAACGGCGGGCGTTCGAAAGCCTGAGCTCGGCAAGGAATGCCAAAGGCGCCGTGCCCAGCGCTCGGCGGAAATTCCGCGCCAAGGTAGCGCGAGACATGTGGGCTTGGTCCGCCAGTTCTTGCAGTGTCCAATCTTGCGAGGGATTCTGCAAAACTGCAGAAATCACCCTGGCGGTGTGTGGATTGGAGATCAGTAGTAAAAATCCTGCCTTTTTGTCGCCGGTTTCAAGGTAAGCCCGGATGGTGATCGCCATGAGCACACTGGCAAGCGCCGCAGCAATTACCGAGCTTCCGACGCGATCGATGTCAAATTCCTGCTGGATGAGGTCAACAAGCACCCGTGCGTGGGCGGCATCTGGCCCGTTGGCCGACGAGAAAATGATGGCAGAAGGCAACAGGATCGGCACCAACGCCCTAACCTCTGGTCCAAACCGCAGGCGGCCGCACACAAGCCGTGTTTCAGGATCATGCGTGCAGTTGGAGTTGATCTGCAAACCATCAATTGTTCGGCTGATTATTTTCTCCGGCACAGCAGCGGCATCATCGTCAACGGTCGAGCTAAGCATATGCGCTTGCCCGGCAGTAAGGACAGCGACGTCCCCTTCTGCTAGCTCCACCGAGGTGCCGTCGACCATTTGTAGGATGCACTGGCCCTTGGTTATGATGTGGAACGAAGCCCAACCGGGCTGCTCATGTCCATGCTCCGACCGCCAAAAATCGGAGAAATTGCAATTCTTTTGTATCTCGGGCGTGACCTGCAAGAATGGCAAGATTGCACAAAAAATCTCGGCGTCGGGCCTCATGACTCTTCACCTCCAGAAGCTGGCAGAATAGCACAGATCTAATGCGGGACCATCGCTGCCGCAGAAAGCATAGCTACATGGCAGTAGAAGCTTTGGCGTTTCCGTCAAAACGTCAAACTGACAATTATTAATGCATATAGGACGGTACAGCGGCCGGTCCCTTTAGGCAGTGATCAAACCGGAATGTCCTAAATTCGCCTGGTCTGTTGGCGTCTGAGTTGAATGCTGATGACTAATGGAGTCTTTAATGGACAATGGTGAGCCTTTGACGGCCGAAAATTGCCGGGAAGCGAACAGCTTTTGTGGGCGAGTGTCGACTAGGCAAACTTGCCTGGACCCGATCACCGGCATTGCCGACAGGCATACATTCCTCGCCGCCTTAGGAGAAGCATTGACCGCATCCAGTGGCGAGATCGCACTCCTTGTCTTGGACCTGGAGAGGTTCGGCGCTCTCAACGGTGTGCTCGGTGTCAAAGTCTGCGATTTGCTGCTCCGCCAAGTTGCAACGCGGCTTCAAGACCTCTGCCGATCGGCTGAATTGGTGGGACGCATTGGCGGCGATGAGTTCGCGATAATAACGCGCCTCCTGCCCGATGAAGGAAACCAGCTCAAGACGACAGTCCGGCAATTGACGGCTGTTCTGGAGCGTCCGTTTCTCATTGGTAACAACCAGATCGTCCTTTCGGCCCATCTAGGGGTAGCCTCCACAGCATTGCTGCCAGATCGTCAATCCGCAGACCTGATGGGAAAAGCGGAATTGGCGCTGTGGACTGCCAAGCGCTCCGGCGCTGTCGGCCATGTATTGTTCGAACCTAGCCTTTACAAGCGCGCCCATGCTTTCCAGGCCATGTACCAGGATATTGTACATGCGATGGGGAACGGTGAGTTCGAGTTGCACTTTCAGCCAATTTTTTCGCTACGAACCGGCGCTATTGAAAGCTTCGAAGCACTGCTCAGATGGAAACATGCTAAACGGGGCTATATCTCGCCCTCGGAGTTTATCCCAATAGCAGAGGAATGCGGCCTTATCGTGCAGATCGGCAACTGGGTGCTAGATGAGGCCTGCCGTTTCGCTCGTGAGTGGCCCGATAACATCAAGGTGTCCGTCAACATCTCGCCCATGCAAATCGCTGCAGGAAATTTACTCGGTGACGTTCTCGCCAGCCTTGCCTCCACCGGGCTTCCCGCTGAACGGCTGGATCTTGAGCTCACCGAAAGCATCTTTCTTTCTGACACGCCGGAGACCCTCGCAGAGCTCGGCGCCATTCAAGCCCTGGGTGTTTCCTTGGTGCTGGACGATTTTGGAACCGGGTTTTCGTCTCTGTCGTATCTACGCTCGTTCAAGTTCAACAAAATCAAGCTCGATCGAAGCTTTGTCGCATCTATCTGCTCCGACCCGGCATGCCTCGCAATCGCTACCATGGTCGCATCCGTTGCCGCAGAACTCGGCATAGGCACAGTGGCCGAGGGTATCGAAACGCCACAGCAGATGGCTCTGCTCAAGGATCAAGGCTTTACGCAAGTTCAAGGTTTCTTGCTTGGAAACCCGATGACTGCGTCAGCAGCACAGGACTTCATTTTGGCACCGCAATTAGCTTCTTCTGTCCGCTCAATGGTTGCCTAACACCTCCATTCCAGTCATTTGTGCAGGGTCTCCTATGAAACATTTTTCCGCATAGCACCATCAAGATGGGCCACATCGTATTAGGTCACCTCACGCCCTTCAATTTTCCGCCATGGCTAATGCTGCGTGCGCTTTGAAGACCTAACAAACTTGACTCAGTGTCACGCTCGGATGTCGGCTATCCCAGCTTGCTAACCCAAATCAGACTGTCAGCAAACCACCCCACAATCGACCTAAGAAGATTAATCTGACCGGCAAATAGTTTTGAAGGCAGCAGCGTTGCGCTCACCCTGTTAGTTCTCCATCACTCGCTTTGCGCAAAACGCCTCTACAAAGAGACCCAACAGAGTTCGCTATCTAGGGGAGAATGGGGGCAGCAAATCGTCGCCACAAGAATGCCGCTCAGTTGCACGAGTGCGATGTGAGCATCATTTATTGGCTTGTTACCCACTAAGGTCGACTGCGTTCCACGCATTAACTCATATCGACTTCACTCCAGATGGCGAACAGATTTTCGGATAACCAAACTGACCGGCAGCTTTGTATGGGGCTCAGTTCCGGTCCTGTTGATCAAAGCCAGCAGTTGTTCGAACGCAGCACGACCCATCGCGCCTATTGGCTTGCGCACCGTGGTCAGTGGCGGATAGACAAGTTCTGCAAACGGCATGTCGTCGAAGCCGACCAGCGACAAATCATGGGGCACGTTCAGCCCCGCCCGCCGTGTACCCTGCAAAATGCCTATGGCGATAAAATCTGAACAGGCCAGCACAGCAGTGGGCCGCTGAGTTCAAGCATCAATTGATTGGCAGCGGCGTGCCCGTAGTGGCGGCTATACTCACCCAACAATACCCGGTCCGGGCGGACCGGTAGCCCCGACTCATCCACGGCACGCTTGAAGCCCGCTAGCCTCTCGCTGACGCTCATCAGGTTCTGCGGCCCGCTAACAACGGCGATGTTGCTATGCCCGGCATCAATCAGATGGCGCGTGGCATGCTGACCGCCTCACACATTAGGTGCCTAGTAGATTGAGGCTCATTGCGACTGCTGGAGATCGGGCCCGAGCAGGTCGTTTCCTCACTGGGATACACATTCTAGCTGTTTGATCCAGCATGGCGGACATCGGCTTGCTTCAAAGCGACGTGCAGATAACGGGCAATTCACCGAGAATGTTTGTCGCTTGCTCCAACGATGACGACGACATAGGCTTCCAATGCCTGACGGTCACAGAGATGCCGCTTGCAACCCTTAAAGGGAGGAACTCATGGACAGACGCAGTTTTCTGATGTCTTCGGTAGCGCTTGGTGCGCTTGCCGTAGCTGCCCCTGCTTTCGCGCAGGACAAATTGACGATCCTTGGATCGGTGCCCAATTTGGGCTTTCCGTTCTTCGTGCATATGCTCAACCAGATCAAGGCCGAAGCCGGAGCACAAGGCGTCGATATCATCGAGAGCGACGGGCAGAACTCAGCTCCGAAGCAAACAGCGGATATCGAATCAGCTCTCGTGCAGAAGGTGAGTGCAATCGTTATCTCGCCGCTCGACGTCAATGCACTGGCTCCGGCCATCGAGCAGGCAGTCCAAGCTGGTGTGCCGGTGGTGACCATCGACCGCCGCGTCGACGGCGTGGAGGGCATACTTGCCCATGTCGGTGCCGACAACGTCAAAGGCGGCGAGGCGGAAGCGCAAGCGATGGTTGATGCGTTCCCGGATGGCGCGAACATATTCCACCTGCAAGGGCAGCCCGGTGCTGGCCCCGCAATTGATCGCAACAAGGGTGTTCACAATATCCTCGACGGGATGGCGGACAAGTACAAGATCGTGTTCGAACAGACCGCCAATTTCGCTCGCGACCAAGGACTAGCGGTGACAGAGGCGGGTCTTGCTGCCAATGGTAAGCCGGACGCCATTATTTGTGCAAACGACGACATGGCACTGGGTGCCCTCGAGGCTTGTACCGCCCGCGGCTTTACCGACGTTAAGATTTATGGCTTCGACGCTCTGCCGGAAGCACTGGCATCAGTGCGTAACGGCGGCTTGGCCGGCACAGTAGAGCAGTTTCCTGGGGAGCAATCGCGCCAGGCAGTAAGGATTGCTGTCGCTTTCGCCAAGGACGGCACTAAGCCAGCCGAAGCGCTGGTGCTGCTGACCCCGATCGTCATCTCTAAGGATAATTTGGACAAGGCCGAACGTATCGGCGAAGCCGGCTAGACCCGCTGGCGGGCCGGGCATTCAAGTGCTTGGCCTGCTTTCTGCTCCAGACCTATAGGAGGGGCCAATGGCAGCCCTCGCAACGTCATTGCATTCCACACCGCTATTGCTCGAATTGGTCGGCGTTTCCAAACAGTTTGCAGGCGTCACAGCGCTCAACGATGTATCGCTCGATGTGCGGACAGGCGAAATTCTTGGCCTGCTCGGCGAGAATGGTGCGGGCAAATCGACGCTGCTTAAAATTCTATCAGGCGCACAGCCACCATCGAGCGGCCGGATCGTCTTTGATGGGCAGGATTACAAACCGCATAGTCCAGAAGCGGCTAAACGTGCCGGCATCGTGACGATTTATCAGGAACTCAGCCTGATCCCAACTTTGTCCGTTGCGGAAAATGTCTTTATCGGCCGGGCACCGGTTGGCCCGTTTCGCCTCATCGATTGGGGCAAAATGCGGCATGAAACCCGCGGCATTATCGCTCGTGTCGGGCTGACGATCAATCCAGATACACCGGTCTCGGCGCTGTCTGTAGCCGAACAGCAGCTAGTCGAGATCGCACGGGCACTATCCCTGAAAAGCCGACTAATCATCATGGACGAACCGACCTCGGCGCTAACCGAAACCGAGGTTAGCCAGTTGCTGGCAATAATGCACCGGCTGCGCGACGAAGGGGTGTCGATCATGTTCGTCACCCACCGGTTGGAAGAAGCCTCTGCCATCTGCGACCGGATGACTGTGCTACGCGATGGGAGACTTGCAGGTCATCTCGTACGTGAAGGCGGTCCGATCCCGCTCCCCAAAATCATTGAAAAAATGGTCGGACGTGCGGCCTCTGAACTTTATGCTCGCCCGGCGCAGCAAGAAATTGCAGGTGCAGTTCGGTTGTCGGTACGCGGCTTGCACACCGTGCGCGATCCAGACGCTCCCCACGCAATTGTGCTGGAGGGGGTCGATGTCGATCTAAAAGCCGGTGAAATTCTTGGCATTGCTGGGCTGGTAGGCTCTGGTCGAACAGAACTGGCCAGAGCGATCTTTGGCGCCGATCGGACTGCAGGCGGCACCATAACCTTGGACGGGCAGGTCATTGCACCGACCTCGCCTGCTGCAGCCATCGCGTTGGGCATTAGCCTGGTGCCGGAAGACCGCAAGCACCAAGCTATTTTTCCGATGCTCGGAATTCTGCAGAACTTCTCCGTCGCAACGCTGCGGACCTATTCCGGTGCGTTCGGCATGATGGCAGAGAAGCGCGAGCGCGCTGCCCTAGCTACATTCAAAAAGATGCTTTCTATTCGTATGGCCACCGCAGAGCAGCAGATCGATGGTCTGTCCGGCGGCAACCAGCAGAAGGTAATTCTGGCGCGCTGGCTGGCGCGGGATCCCAAGGTGCTGATCGTCGACGAGCCAACACGCGGGGTGGATGTCGGGGCCAAAGCCGAAGTGCATCAAATCCTGGTGCAACTGGCAGCACGCGGTATTGCGGTGATGGTGATCTCCTCGGAACTTCCTGAAATTCTCGCGGTGAGTGACCGGATCGTCACCATGCGACAGGGTCGTATCAACGGGGGCATGATGGCATCTGAGGCGACTGAGGAAAAATTGATGGCGCTGATGGCGCTAGACCAGACGCGGAGGAATTAGCAATGAGCAGCATGACAGAACCGGCAAGACGCAGCGGTCCAAACGGGTTCGCCATTGCAAAGCGCTTTGGGCCATTGATGTTCCTCGTGGCGCTGATGGTCGTGTTCACAGCGATGAAGCCCAGCTTCATCGACCCAATTAATGTCTTCAACATCATGCGGCAAATCTCGATTACCGGGCTGATCGCCCTAGGTATGACTTTCGTCATCCTCACAGCCGGCATTGACCTCAGTGTTGGCTCGCTGTTGGCGTTCTGTGGGATGATCGCCGCAGTTGTCGCGAAGGGCGGTACCGCCAATTCAATGTCACTGTCCGCTTCTGGCTCAACCGGCTTTGGCTGGTTCGCGGCGCTGATCGCGGCAGTTGCAGTGGGCGCAATTTGCGGTGGGGTGCAGGGTCTGGCGATCACCCGGCTCAAGGTGCCCCCTTTCGTCGTCACCTTAGGAGGACTAACAATCTTTCGCGGGTTGACTCTGACGGTTTCCAACGGCGGTCCCATTTCAGGGTTCGACGCCTCAATGCGCTGGTTCGGCACGGGGCTGATCGGCCCAGTTCCGGTTCCGGTGATCATATTCGCCTTGGCAGCCGTGCTGTGCCATGTGGTGCTGCGCTATACGCGCTATGGCCGCTCTGTCTATGCCGTGGGTGGCAATGCCGAGGCCGCGCGGCTGTCCGGGCTGCGTGTCGACCGTATTCTGATCTCTGTTTACGTCATCGTCGGCTTTTTCGCTGGGCTTGCAGCGTTCGTGCTGGCGGCGCGCCTCAATTCGGCAGAGGCGGTTGCCGGCATGGGCTATGAGTTGACGGTGATCTCGGCTGTGGTAATTGGCGGGACGTCACTGTTCGGCGGCATAGGCAGCGTCGGCGGCACGGTAGTCGGCGCCGCATTGATCGGAGTGTTGCAGAACGGGCTGCAGTTCAACAATGTGTCGTCCTATACCCAGAGCATTGTCATCGGCCTGATCCTGATCTTGGCCGTGGCATTCGATCGCTGGCTCAAATCGCGCGCACGCTCTTAGAAGTGGCGCCTGTCGGCTTAGTGTCCCCACGTGCTCAAGGGGGCAACCACATGACCGGTCCGATTCGCCCTCTCGTCATTAGCGCGCCAGAGCCACGCTCGCTTGATCTCATCTTTTCCCCTGATCAAAAGCAAAAGCTCTTTCGCGAGTACGAGATCGTTGAAACCAAATCCGAGCAATTTGCATCGCTGTCTGAGGACATACTAGCACGCGCACGCTACATAATCGGCCAGCCGGCAATATCAGGCGAAACACTCGCACAGCTGACGGGCCTGCGGTGCGTGTTCAACGTCGAGAGCAACCTCATCAACAACATGCCTTATGATACACTGTTTCAACGCGGCATTCATGTCGTCACTACAGGTGCCGTATTCGCCGAGCCAGTGGCCGAAATGGGTGTGGGCCTAGTCCTCGATTTGTTCCGAGGCATCACCGACTCAGACGTCGCTTTCCGCGAAGGCAAGGAATTATGGGGCGGTGACGGCAATGGCTCGGCTCGCCTACTGTCTGGTGCAGACATCGGCATTGTCGGGTTCGGCGAACTAGGGCGTGCGCTCAATCGGGTGCTGTCTGGGTTCCGCGCTAAGATAAAGGTCTACGACCCCTGGTTACCGCCTTCGGTGCTGCTGGAGAACAATGTGATCCCGTCGGGCCCTGAAGAGGTGCTTGCGCAGTCGGACGCCGTCTTTGTCGTCGCTGCGGTAACATCTGAGAACCGGGGTTTCCTTAGCACTGACAGCTTCAGTAAAATGCGTCGAGGGGCTGCCTTCATCCTGCTCAGCCGTGCCGATGTTGTGGATTTCCCCGCGCTTACAGCGGCAGTTGAGAGCGGCCACATCGTGGCTGCGAGTGACGTCTTCCCTGAGGAGCCGCTTGCGCCAAATCATCCAGTGCGCCAGCTGAAGGGCTTCATTCGTTCGGCTCACCGGGCGGGTGCCCTCGATGTTGCTTTCACCCGTATGGGCGACATGGTGCTCGAAGATATGGCCCTGATGGACCGCGGTCTGCCGCCCATGCGCTGTAAACGTGCCGAGCGGGAAACAGTGTCGCGGATGCGTTCTCGGCCGGTTGACAAGAATTGATGCCAGTGCACTTGCCGGGGACTGTCTGCTTACACATAAGGCACGCCTAAGTGCAGACGTCGGCTACCCACCCTACGCCGATGGCGTGTCGAAGCTGCCCTTTTCGATCGACGTTCGGCCCTTCAAACGCTGAATGTAGGGAAGCTTGAGACACCAAAGGAGCTGTCATGTTTGGTTCATGTGTTTGGCACAACGAGCCTGGTCAGTGGTCTGACAATGGAGCAGAGCTGACTATTCGCTCGGACGAGAAGACTGATTTTTGACGGGATATCTATTACGGGTTTACCCCTGATAGCGGTCATTTCTTCGGCCAGAGGTGGGACGGAGACTTCACAGCGTCCTTGCGGGTTCAGGGCCGCTGTGAGGAGCTTTACGACCAAGCCGGAATAATGGTCCGCATCGACGAAAGAAAGTGGATCAAAGCAGGTATTGAGCTGTCAGATGGCACTGCGTGCGTGGGCAGTGTCTTAACCGTTGATCAGTCGGACTGGTCCAAATCGGTCTATGCAGCCGACCCAACGGATTTTTATGCGCGAGTCACGTTGCAAGCAGGGGTCTTGCGCCAGCAATCGTCGAGCGACGGCTTTCGCTGGCACTTGTTACGGCTATGCCCATTTCCAAGCGCGCCCACTTACTGCGTAGGCCCCGTGCTTTGCACGCCAGAGCGGAGTGGACTGGAAGTGAGGTTCTCGGATTTTCAGATGGGCCCGCCTACTGGCAAGGCCTTTGACGATCTGACGTGAAGATTCGGCCTTGCCGGTGCAGTCCGCTTACTAAGTTTTGTGCCGGAAAGCCGACAATCTACATCCCACCCCCTAGCCCTATTAGATCGCGGGCCGTTATCAACTCCAATTCCGCCGTTGAGCAATCTTCCGAAGGCCCAAAGCTACCGTTCCCTCGACTTTAGCTGTTCCCGATGAGGACCAAAATGCAACGTGATGCTTGGACTACAACCTATAGGCGTCCCGCATCTGTTCCTAATGCGGTACGTGTGTCTGCCGGTTCGAGTATTGCCGCAGCTGCTCCGATGCTCGCGCGCCAGCACAAAAGAGCCGCGTAGCCCATGGCGAGCTACGCGGCCGCACCTGCTCGCTAGTTAGAGATTGTAGTGAGTGCCGGTCGTCGTGCGGTTGTTTGTCGTGCGAACATGATCGTCATGTTTCCGACCACGCAGTCCAAGCAAACCGGTCAGACCAAGCCGGCCGAGCTAGCCCAAATGCATGCCATCGCCATGTTTAGCAATCTAGATGTTGGTTGACTCTGCTCAGCCTGACACAGCAGATCCTACGACAACTTTGAGAGGATCGATTCTGTGTTGAAATTTATCAAGTTGACTTACTGCCGCGCAGCAATTGTTGGCGCTGCGTGGCTCCTAGCAAGCACGACAGCTGTTTTCAGCCAAGAGGAAGCGACAGCTCTCGAGCCGTCCAAGCTTGTTCTAACAATGGCAGATGGCACGGAAAGCGTGGAGTATTCGGTCAACGACGTTTCATTCTTTACCTCCGAGCTTGCCGGGGTGGATGGTGCTGCTCCGACCACTGATTTGTCTCTGTCCATCGGAACCATCACCCCACTCGATCAAAACTTGCTGCAGTGGGCTGCGAACACCGGTGATGCCTCACCGCTCAAAGTGGTGGTGACTGCCCCGACCGGTTTCGAAGGTGATATCTCGGAAATCGTTTATGAGCTCACAAGCGCGCGGGTAACCTCGCTCTCATTGTCTCACTCGACTTATGGACCTGCCAGCATCTCGCTGCAGGTTGCGGCCGAGCAAGTTAGCATCAATGGGACAGAGTTGGAGTAGGCAGCGAAAGCTACGTTTTCGTTGAGCACGGCCTACAGAGACCCTGTCGCTAGTCAGCGCAGGGTCTTACTACTCATGGGAGGTGCGGTTCTATCTTCGGACCGTCCAAGCGGATGATGCATTCGCTCTAAGGCGATCACGCCCCATATTGCTACTGCGTTTTGCGGTACAGCAGAACACTCAGCTCTTCCTGACCGATCCGCTCCCAATACACGCAAGCAACAAGATCTGCCTTTGCGCCGCTGCGGACCACCTCCAAACCCAAAGCTCGCTGGGCAGCATCGTCGGGCGACCGGGTATTTTCTATTATGACATCGAAGCTGTCTTCGGCTTGAGGCCGAAGATCCGTAATGGGGTGCTTCAATTCAATCCCCTTGGTTCGTACTGCGCCAGCAATCGGCCGTCCTGCTGGGTTATGTGCACCTTCGCAGGGAAACCCATAACCATACGGTCGGCCACCAGGAGGCGGAGCAAAGGGCTGTACAAGATTAGGCGGGGATTGTGGATAAGGCTCTTCAGGAGAGCGACGGCTGCAGGCGTTGGTCCTTCGATAGCCATGAAGGCTGGATAGCTGATTCAGCAGGCTCACAGCTATCGACTTCGATCTACCGGCTGTCCTGTGGGCGCATGATAAAATTCTGTGGTGACCTTGCCATCCACTGACAGCAGCTTAAGCCTGTAGAGCAGGACATTTCCTGCCTTCACCAGTTTGGCATCAAGTACTTTGCTACCGTTGGTTCTTTCTAGCACCCCCACAATCCGGCTCAGCGGAACAGCTTGCCCCAATTGGACAGCCCGTAGCGCTTCCTCTTCAGCATTATCGGGAATGTGCGGCTGTGCAGGTTGGGATTGTGGCGCTGCTGAGTTGCCGTTGCCACTAACGCGCTGGCCGCCTTGACTGCCATTGCTCTGACTGCTGGAATCGGAGTTGCTGTTTGCCTTGCCGCCGCTGTTACCCTGCGCCAAGACAGCAGGGGACATAAGACCACAAATAAGCAGAGCTGCAAACTGATATGCCTGAGCCATGGGCTACATGTACACTTAAGAGCCTGACATTTCGCTGACGCGGTAAAAGTTGTAGCGCGGGGAAGCATTCGATTTGGCATCGGAGCCTACCTCTTCGCAGCAGGCAACTAACCATTAGGCCCGTTTTGAGCTCCCACTATTCGACTGTCGAGCTGAATGCTAGGTGAAATGGCGTGCCGGTGTAGCTCAATTGGTAGAACGCCTAAGTTGTAATCGGGAGGTAGCAGGTTCAAACCCTCGCCGCTGGCACTAATCCCCACCGTTTCTCAGAGCGAGTTCACCAGCTGCCTCTTGGTGCCTGTGCCTTCGTACCGGCTGTTGTTAACCTTACAGCCGACCAATCAAACGGCAGCTGGCTGTCCATTTTTGAGCCGAGCAGCAGGGCTTTTACATTATCTCCCTGGTCCTCGCAGGATAGCCAACGGTCATAGCTTGCTGGATCCATGATAACCGGCATGCGCGTGTGTATGTGAGCAATCTCCGGAACCGCCGGCGCTGTATCGATGCTGCAGCTCGTGATGCCTAGACTGTCGTTATGAGCGCAAAGCTCAGCAAAGCTAACATCCTCGCCGTTTCGTAGCTGCAGCAGCCAAGGGTCTTTACCGCCTTCTTCGGCGTTCTTGGTCCATTCGAAATAGCCATCGGCAGGGATAATTAATGCCGGCGGCTGAGAACAACTTCTCGTCCAACTCAATGCCAACGATGATCGCGTCGAGCGCAACCTCGTTGTCACCAGTGGTCCACTGGTACGGCATTCACTTAAGGGACGTGCAGACTACGCTTAGTACACTTCGACTGTGACATGGCTAGCCCGGTTGCCGCGACCAAATACCTGAACATAAATGGAGACGTTGCCGTTCACGATAGCGCGGCCGGCAGCACGGGAAATCGCGCCTTGTGCGACAAGGCTCTCCAGTAGCGCACGGTTGTCGGCATCCTCGAAGAAATAGTCGCCTTCGTCATCCGCATCGACGATACCGTAGCGGTGCACGTTGGCGCGGTCTTGCCGGATGATCTGCCATGGCTGGCGCAGGCGATCACCGTTCGAGTTATAGAGGTCGTTTTCGCTGATATAGGCTGAGTATTCATCGAGCACCTGCTGCGCATACACAACTGGTGCCGCAGCAAGCAGAATACCGCTCGCGACCAACAATTCGATTAGTCTCTTCATTATCGCCCCCAATATGATCCACCTATGCCAGACGCAATGATAGCCGTCCAATAGGAGTTAGATGGTCAGAGGCGCCTGCTACGACGATCACGACTGCGGCTTCATTGGCGGTTGCAGTTTCTTGCTATAGTTGCGCGCATCTCGAACGGTGACAGACCATCCGGGTGCCTCCAGTCTAGGTCTAGCCGCTTTTGCATGACCATCACGTGGGGGTCACGCAGCAGCATCATTCCGCGGGACTGCGCGCGCCGCTCAGTTGCTACGCGCTCTACCACCAAGGCACCGTCTCTCTTGAGGTCGGCCTAAAGCTCCCCCGATGTTCGTTTATCGTAGAACACTGAGGAAAGTTCCCAGCCAACTTTCCCCAACGCCCCATCGGGCGTGACAATTGCTTGGTACCAGCTCAATCGTGAGCCTCAGTAGCCTTCGCTGCAGGTGGTCAGCACGCCCTCTAGAGCCTCTTGGGAGCAAAAGATGCCACCCCAATGGAAACCTGCTCCGAAGCGGCTATTCACCTGGTACCACTGATATCCATCAGACCACTCGCCCGTTGGGCCAATGATTTCAACGTCGTCGCCGTCAACCAAGCTGGCCAGGCGTCTGTAGTTCGAACCCGGTCCACTGCGCAAAACACCGCCATAGGAGAAGCCGGTATCGGCACGGTAACTACCACCGTTGGACGATGTACTGCCCTGCTCGGCGTTTGCTTCCCGGTCCATTTCCACAAGGGTCTGAATGTCGCCTGTACATTCGTTGTAAACGAGGTCCCACATGCTTTCATCTGCAAAGCACTGTGAGACCGAGCCACTACCACACAGGTCTTCAACCTGCTGCAGGCATAGGCTCTGGAGCTCCTGGGCCTGAGTCGAAACAGCCATAAATCCAGCATAGGAGACTATCAGGAGCGCAACGGCACGGTTCATTTGGGATGACCTATTGAGGTTGAATGCTCCACGCTTGTAAGGCTTGCTACGTCCGGTGTCGATTGTACTAGCGCGCTCCACTTCTTGTTGAATGAAGACAGTGCGACACGTCAGCAATCAAGGACAAAGCTACTCCCCCGCCTCAGCAGTGAGGCGATAAGCCGGTCCGTTACCGGTGGATTCTTCAACAAGGTACTTCCACTTGACTAACTGGCGGAGCTTGGATGCTATGGGTGCCCAGTCTGGATTAACTGGTACGCTGATACAAATGCGTTCGTGCTTTGCAACGACACGGAGGATGTGAAGCTCGTCATCAGACAGGCAGCGCATGGCAAAAAGCTGTGGATCGTCATCCGGCAAACATGGTTGCCATCATGGCCGTAGCCGAAAAGCATGGTCTCAAGGTCGTGGAGGATGCTTGCCTGGCGCTGGGCGCGCCGATTGATGGCGTCAAGCTTGGTACGCTGGCACATGCCACCTGCTTCAGCTTCGCGCCCTCAAGCATCTGGGCAGCTTCGGCAGCGGCGGCGCGGGGCTGACCCAGGACGCCGAGCTGACGGAACGAATGCGCAAGATTTCTGCTTATGGCCAGAAGCGCAGCCGGCACTATGCCATGCATGGCGCCGGCATGGGCGGGTTGCACCAGGAGACTCATGGGTTAACGAGCACCTGGCGGAGATGCAGGCCGTAATCCTGTGGGCCAAGCTGCCGCATCTTGATGGCACGATCGCCGAGCGGCGGGCACAGGCGCGGCGCTATGCGGAGGTGCTGGCCGGCCTTGGGCTCGATCTGCCGCAGACACTGCCAGGTTATGAACATTCATGGCGAAACTACGTGATCGAAAGCGACCACCGGCTCGGACTGGCGGAGCGATTGCGGGGTCTGGGCATTCCGACCAGCCTCACCTATGCCCCGCCCTTGCTCCTGCAGCCGGTGTTTGCCGACCGCGGCGTCAGGCGCGGCGACTTGCCTGTGACCGAGCGCTTTTGCGATCGGCTGCTGGGCCTGCCCATCGGGCCACAATTGCGCAGGGACGAAATCGATTAGGTGATCGACGCCGTGCGCAAGGCCTTGGCCTAGGCGCGGCCGCCGTCAACACTGAGGATTTGGCCCGAGATCCAGCCCGCAAGATCGGACGCCAGGAACATCACGGCATTTGCGATATCTTCCGGCGCACCGAGCCGGCGCATATGCGTGCCTTCGATCAGCCGCTGCTGGCCCGCTTCGCCATAGCTTTCCCATTGCCGTTGCGTGGCTGGGTTGGACAGGACGAAACCGGGGGCGACGCTGTTTACGGTGACGCCGTGGGGTCCAAGTTCAAGGGCGAGCTGCTTGGTGAGGCCGACCAGTGCATGCTTGGCGGCGCTATAGGCCTGGATGCCGGTGAGGCTGGGCCGCAGGCCGGCACCCGAGGAGATGGTGACGATTCGGCCAGTGCCCTTCGCCTTCATCAGTGGCGCCACGGCCTGCGAGCAGAAAAATGCGGCGTCGACATTAGCCTCGAAGAGCTGGCGCCAGACATCTTCGCCGACGTTTTCCAATGGCTGTGCAACTTGGCCGCGAACGCCCCCGGCGGCGGTGACCAGGATATCGATGCTGCCGAAGTCATGGCCGATGTCGCCGATGATTTGAGTGACGCGAGACTGGTCGCTAAGGTCCAGCGCGTCGATGCGGGCGGCGCCGGCGGCGCGGGCGCTAGCGAGGCCAGCGGCATCGAGATCGAGCGCGGCAACTTTGGCGCCGGCTGCGGCCAGAGATGCCACGATCGCCCGGCCAATGCCTTGCGCCGCGCCGGTGACGATGGCGGTCTTGCCAGAAAAGTCCAAGCTTGCGCTCATCTGGCCCATCCGTCTTCGATCAGCGCACGGGTCTCGGCCACGGCGACGTCCCAAATGGCATCCATCTCCTCGTCCGGCCGCTGATAGTGGCCGCCGAAATTGCCGTCGCCGAGCATGGCCTTGGCGCCCTGCGATCCGACGGTCTTGAGCCTATCGAGGTCGGCCATCGGCTTTTGCTCGGCCGGCATGCCGATATTGGGCAGGCGCGTCCAGGCAAAGTTCTCCATCCAGGAGGCATGCGAGGCGACGGGGTCAATTTCCTGCACCTTGCCCATGGTCTGCGGCGCGCTCCACCAGTTGTGCCAGCGCATGCGGCAATCGGGATGGCTGTTGAGCCATTCGAGCGCCGCGGTCTGGCCGGGGCTGTTGCCGCCATGGCCGTTGACGAACAGAAAGCGGCGGAAGCCGGTGGTGGCGAGGCTATCGAGCATGTCGATGATGATGCGCGCATAGGTTTCCATGCGTAGTGACACGCTGCCGGGATAGTTGGCGAAATAGGGCGTGATGCCATAGGCCAGCACGGGAAAGACCGGCACGCCGAGCGGCTCGGCGGCGTCGACCGCGACTTTCTCGGATAGGATCGAATCGACCGAATTGGAGAGAAAAGCGTGCTGCTCGGTTGAGCCAAGGGGGATAATGGCGCGGTCGTCGGCGCGCAGGTAGGCCTCGACCTGCATCCAATTCATGTCGGAGATTTTCAAGCGCGTGCCGTCCTTGACTCGGGTGTCCAGATTTGGATGATTGTATTACAAGTCTGGCAGCTCCGTCGTCGAAGCAAGCGAAAAAGAGCAGCCTGGACGTTTTACGCGATGTAACCAGCGAGCGTTTCATATGGCATGCCTTGTCATTCATGGCGGTGCGGGAACTATCCCGCGCGCCAGTTTCACGCCCGGGGGTTACCAGGCGGCGCGCGACGGTTTGCGCGATGCGCTGCGGGCTGGGTGGGCAGTGCTGGGTCAGGGTGGCTTGGCGCTCAATGCAGTCCAGGCTGCGGTGGTGGCGCTTGAAGATCATCCCAGTTTCAACGCCGGGCATGGCGCTGTGCTCAACGCTGCCGGCGAGCACGAGCTCGACGCCGCGATCATGGATGGTCGCGACCGCCGGGCCGGGGCGATCGCCTCAGCGCGTCACATCCGCAATCCGGTGCTGGCGGCGCGTCGGGTGATGGAGGCGAGTGACTGTGTGCTGTTGTCGGCTGCGGGCGCCGATGCCTTTGCGCGCGAGCAGGGGCTCGCGATGGTCGAGCAATCCTATTTCACCACGGCGCTGCGGCAGCTGCATTGGCAGCGGGCGCATGAGGAAAAGGCGGGGCTGTTGCAGCGCGAGCGGACGGAGGCGGAAAAGCACGGCACCGTGGGCGCGGTAGCGCTGGATGACTTTGGCAACCTCGCCGGGGCGACGTCGACGGGCGGCTACACCTATAAGCGCGTCGGCCGGGTGGGCGATGCGCCGGTGATCGGTGCGGGTACTTATGCGGCCAACGGCGTGGTGGCGGTGTCCTGCACGGGGCTAGGCGAGTTCTTTGTCCGGCGCGGGACGTCGCAGGATATTGCGGCGCGGATCCGCTATCGCGGGGATGACCTGGCCAATGCGGCTGCGGCGGCGATCGCGGATCTGACGGCGGACGGCGCGGGGGCAGGGTTGATCGCGGTGGACGCGGGCGGAGCGATGGCCATGCCGCACAATACCGAGGGGATGTATCGGGGGTCGGTGACGGCGGACGGAGTTCTGAGCGTCGGAATCTACGCCGACGATTTCGCGACGGTGGAAACCATCGGTTGACGCGGCAGCGTGCTGAACTTGTGTGTTACCGGCACAATGTTGTAGGAGCCGGTGAAGTGTCCGTGGAAGATGCGCTTAGTTTTCGGCGCGACAAAACAAGCAAGTCACTGTTGTCTCTCAAATCGATCTGTCTCGGAGAAAAAGCGTGTACGGCGATTCTGTTCCGTTTGAGCTGCCACAGCCCAAGCGTATCTCGTTGTCCGAAAGTGTCGCCGACACCATTGCTGAGGCAATAGCGACGCGGATCATCTCGCCGGGCGAGCGCATCGTCGAGACGTCGCTGGTGGAAAAGCTTGGCGTCAGCCGGGTTCCGATTCGCGAAGCGCTCAAGGTCCTGCATGCGCAGGGGATCATCAGCGGTGGCGGGCACCGCGGCTATCGGGTCGCGGCTTTTGGCGCCGACGTGACGCAGCAGATCATGGAAGTCCGGCTCAGCCTCGAGTCATTTCTTTTGCGGGATGCCATCGAGAACTGGCGCAAGGGCAAGGGGTCGCCGCGGGATCTGGAGCAGTACATCGACAAGATGCGTGTTTCGGCCAAGGGCGGCAGCCTACGTAACTCGCTGGTTGCAGACCTCGAATTCCACCGTGCCATTCGCCAGGCCGCCGACAATCCGATCGTCGGGACGCTTTGGGACACGATCGCCCGACACGTCCTCATCATCTTCAACTTCGAGCGCTTTCGCGACGAAGATCTCGACGCCAGCGCGCGCCAGCACGAAGAGTTCCTGAGCTGGATCGAGGCGCAGGTCGCAAGCGCGGACACGGCCTTTTTCGACATCCAGATGGCGCTCGAAAACCACATGCTGCTGATCGCGCGCACAAAGCGCCATAGCTCGGTCTCGATCGCGCCCTAGCGGCACCCAGAGCTCAACAACGTCGTTGCGTCATTGTATACTGTATGACAAGGTTTGTCCGCCGATGCACTATCGGCGCAACCTTTTTCGCATTTGCACGGACTTTTTATGTACCGCATTGGCGTCGACGTTGGTGGCACGTTCACCGATTTCACCTTGCTCGATGGAACGAGCGGACAGATCCACTTCTACAAGACGCCCTCCACACCTCACGACCCGTCCGAGGCCATCGAGAATGGGTTGAGGGGCATGCTCGATGGGCTGGGCTTTGATGCGGCCGATGTCACCTACCTCGGGCATGGCACGACGGTCGCCACCAACATCGTCATCGAGCGCCGTGGCGCCTGCACCGGTCTGGTCACCACCAAGGGGTTCCGCGACGTGCTGGAACTGGGGCGGCAGGCGCGTCCGTCGATCTACGATTACCGTGTCGAAAAGCCGCCGGTACTGATCCCGCGCGACCGGCGGGTGGAAGTGCTGGAGCGGATTGGGCCGGCAGGCGAGGTTCTGACTGAGTTGGACGAAGCCTCCCTTGAAACCGCGGTGCGCAAGCTGGCGGACTTGGGCGTCGAAAGCGTCGCGATTTGCTTCCTCCATAGCTACCGGCGGCCAGAGCATGAGGCGCGGGCGCGGACGGTGGTCGAGGCGATCCTGCCGGACGCCTACATCACCCTGTCGTCGGAAATCCTGCCCGAGTTTCGGGAGTTCGAGCGCATGTCGACCGTCGCGGTCAATGCTTTTGTCGGGCCCAAGCTGGGCGCCTATCTCGAAAAGTTCAGGGGTCGGGTGCGCGATATCGGCATTCCAGTCCAGCCCTACACGATCCACTCCAATGGCGGGTTGATGTCGGCCGATACGGTCTATGCCAATCCGGTGCGTACCTGCGTTTCGGGGCCGGCTGCCGGCGTGGTCGGGGCGGCCGAGATCGGTCGCACCGCGGGGCTGCCGAACCTTATCACCTTCGATGTCGGCGGCACCTCGACCGACGTGTCGCTGATTGCCGATGTGACGCCGCTCTTTACCTCGGCCCGCCTCGTTGCCGGCTATCCGGTCAAGACGCCGATGCTGGACATCCACGTCATCGGCGCTGGTGGTGGCTCGATTGCCGCGATCGATGACGCCGGGTCTATGAAGGTCGGTCCGCGCTCTGCGGGCGCAGCCCCGGGTCCGGTGGCCTATGGCCGCGGCGGAACGGAGCCGACCATCACCGATGCCAATCTGTGCCTCGGACGGCTGGACGCCGGCATGCTGCTTGGTGGTCGCATGCAGATCGACATCGACGCCGCGCGCACCGTCATTCGCGAGGCCATCGCCGCGCCCCTCGGCTTGTCGCTGGAAGAGGCGGCGCATGGCATCATCCAGATCGCCAATGCCAATATGAGCCGGGCGATCCGATCGGTGTCAGTCGAAAAAGGCTATGACATGGGCGAGTTCGCCCTCTGCGCCTTTGGTGGGGCTGGCCCGCTACATGCCGCCGAAGTGGCTTTGGAATGCGGGCTGCCGCGCATCCTGATCCCGCGCGAGCCTGGCACGCTGTGCGCCCGCGGCATGCTGCTGACCGATCTGAGCTCGGACTACGTGCGGAGCTTTTTTGCCGACTCGACGGCGGAAAACCTCGGGCAGGTGCTGGCGCTGTTCGACGCCATGACGGCCGACGGGCAGGCCTGGCTCGACAAGGAAGAGGTGCCCGCGGAAAACCGGCGTTTCAAGCGGGTGCTGGATGCGCGCTACCGGGGGCAGAACTTCGAGGTCAAGGTCGATTGCGACGGGCTTGGTCCCGACGATCTCGCCGCATTCGAGGAGCGCTTCCACGCCGCCCATACCAAGGAATACGGCTACGACATTCGTCACCGTGCCATCCAGTTCGTCTCGGCGCGCCTCCAGGCCATCGGTGATGTGCCCAAGGCACCGCAGGCTGAAGTGGCGGGCGGAACAAGCCTCGATGCAGCAAAAACCGGATCGCGACCGGTCTACTACGATGCCAGGCAGGGCTGGCTGGAGACGCCGATCTATGATCGTGGCGCTCTGCCGGCCAATGTGGATTTCACTGGTCCCGCGATCATCAATGAAATGAGTGCAACCTCCTTGATCCTGCCGGGCCAGACTGTCCGTGCCGATCGCTGGGGCAACCTGATTGTGAGCACCCATCCATGACCACCGATACCATTGCCGATGCCATCCAGATGGAGGTGTTTTCCAACCGCCTCCTCGCCATCGCGGAAGATATGGGCTCGATCCTGATCCGCTCGTCCTTTTCGTCCAACATTAAAGAGCGTCGCGACTGTTCGACGGCGCTGTTCGATGCCAGGGGCCGGCTGATCACCCAGGCGGACCATATCCCCATCCACCTTGGTGCGATGATCGGCGCCGTCGAGGCCATGCTCAAGCGCTATCCGCTCGATGCGATGCAGCCAGGCGACGCCTATATCGCCAACGATCCCTACCTGGCCGGAGGTAGCCACCTGCCGGACATTTCGATCATTACGCCGGTGCATCACGACGGCGAAGTCCGCTTCTTTTGCGGCAATATCGCCCACCACGCCGATGTCGGCGGCAAGACGCCGGGGTCGACCTCCGGGACGTCGCGCTCGATCTTTGAGGAAGGCATTCGCCTGCCGATCATCCGCATCGCGCGAAGCGGGGAAATCGACGAGGACCTGCTCGAGCTGATCGCGCACAATACCCGTGACCCCGAGGAGCGGCTGCTCGATCTTCGGACGCAGATCGGCACCAATGTTCGCGGCGGCGCAATGCTGGTGCAGTTGATCGAGCGCATGGGCTGGCCGGCGGTGGAGCAGGCTGTCGAGGATATCCTCACCTATACGCGGCGGCGGTTGCGCAACCGGGTCGCGGCACTGCCCGATGGCGTTTATCGCTTCGAGCGCGCCATGGACGACGACGGCTTTCCTGGCGAACCGGTGCCGATCGTCTGCACGGCGACGATTGCCGGCGACAGTCTTTCGTTCGACTTCGAAGGCTCGGGGCTGCAGGCGCGCGGCGCCATCAACCTGCCGGATAGCGCGCTCAAGGCTTCGATCTATTATTGCGTTAAGGCCGTGCTGGACCCTGGTTTGATGCCGAACCAGGGCATTATCGACCCGATCGGGATCACCGCGCCCGCCGGAACGATCGTCAATCCGAAGGCGCCGGCAGCGGTCGCGGGTCGCGCCGTCACATCCAATCGGCTCTGCGGTGCCGTGTTCGGGGCCCTATACCAGGCGATGCCGGAAGAGCGCGTCATGGCGTCTTGCAATGACTCGACATCGGCCGTGTCGGTTTCGGGCTGGCACGCGGGGCGGCAGGCGACCTATGTCTATCCCGAGAGCATGGGCGGCGGTGCGGGTGCCTTTGCCAACCGCGACGGCATGGATGCGGTCCACGTTCACACGGTCAACTCCACCAATCTGCCGGCCGAAGCGCTGGAACTGGAATATCCGCTGCTGCTCGAGGAATATTGCCTTGTGCCGGATAGCGGCGGCGCCGGACGCCATCGCGGCGGCTTGGGCATGGCGCGCCAGATCCGCGTGCGCGAGGACAACACGACGTTTTCCGCCCGTTCCGATGCCCACATTATTCCGGCCCCCGGCGTTGCCGGTGGGAAGTCCTCGAACGTCACGCGTATTTTGCGCAATCCGGGCACGCCGGGCGAAGAGGCGCTCCATTCCAAGGCTTCGGGGTTGATCCTTAACAAGGGCGAAACGCTGCGGGTCGAGACGCTGGGTGGCGGTGGATTCGGCGCGCCAAGCGAGCGCCCCTTATCCGCCCTGGCGCAGGATCTGCGGGAAGAAAAGATCAGCAAAGCAGCGGCTGAGCGCGACTATGGCGCAGCCCGCGTGCGCGAGGCATTGGCCTTGGGAGAAACGGCATGAGACTTGAAGGCATGGTTGCCGTCATCACCGGCGGCGCCGGCGGCATGGGCCGCGACACGGCGATGCTCTTCGCGCGCGAAGGGGCGTCGGTCGTGGTGGGCGATGTCGACGCAGACGGCGGCGCCAAGCTGGTCGCTGAAGCGCAGGCGAGCAATCTCAAGCTCGGCTTCCTGCGCACCGATGTCTCCAATGAAGCCGATGTCGCGGCGCTGATCGCCAAGGCGGAAGCCGACCATGGCAAGCTCGATACCATCTTCAACAATGCCGGCATCGAGCAGCCGGTGACGCCATCCGACGAGATCACCGAAGAACTCTTCGAACGCGTCATCGGCATCAACCTCAAGGGCACGTTCTTTGGCTGCAAGCACGCCATTCCGACACTGCTGCGCAATGGCGGCGGCACCATCGTGAACAATTCCTCGGTTTCCGCCTTCGCCAATGTCGGCGGCAATCTGAGCTATGCGGCATCTAAAGGCGCCATCATGTCGATGACCCGCGTCATTGCCATCGAATACGCATCCCGCAACATCCGCTGCAATGCGATCAATCCGGGCGTCATCGACACCGGCATGAACCAACGCAACCTCGAAAAAGCGGTCGACAAGGACGCACTCGAACAGAAATGGCGCTCGATCACCCCGCTCGGGCGCATGGGCACAGGCGAAGAGATCGGCGAGGCTGTTCTGTACCTGGCGTCCAGGCAATAGTCCTTCATGACCGGTATCGGCCTCGTCATCGATGGCGGAAGGATTGCGACATGAAGCTTGCGGGCAAGATTGCAGTTGTCACCGGAGCCGCGCGGGGTCTTGGCCGGGCAGTCGCCCGCCTATACGCGCAGGAAGGCGCCACCGTTTACGCGCTCGACATGCTGGGCGACGAGGTCGCGACCCTTGCTGGCGAGCCGGTCGACATCCGGCCGCGCCGGATGGATGTGACCGATGCCGACGATGTCGGGGCCACCATGGCGGCCATCGAAGCCGAAGCCGGCCGGATCGACATCCTCGTCAACAATGCCGGCATCATCTTCTTCAAGCCGGTGGAAGAAGTCAGCGTCGCCGACTGGGACCGGCTGATGGCTGTCAATCTGCGCGGGCCGTTCCTCTGCACGCGCGCTGTCGCGCCGGGCATGAAGGCGCGTCGCTCCGGGGCGATCATCAACGTCTCCAGCAATGCGGGCGTCGTTGGCGGGCTCGACGAGTCGACCTATTGCGCGTCCAAGTTTGGGCTCGAAGGGCTGTCGCGATCGCTGTCGCAGGAACTCACGCCGTTCAATGTGTCGGTGAACACGATCACGCCGGGCCATCCGATGCATACGGCGATGAGCGAAGTCACCTATAGCGAAGAGACCCGCAAGATCTGGAAGGATCCCATGGAACTCGCGCCGGCTTTCGTACATCTGGCGCTGCAGGATGCCAGCGGCATCAATGACCAGCGCATCCGCGCCTGGGACATGGTGCAGGAGCTTGCCCGCGAATAAGATTGCCTCCGAACCCTGAGGGTGCGGAGGCCAGTGGGGGACAGGAACTGGGATGAGGCGGCGGGTCGGTGACCCGCTGTTTTCGTTTAGAGCGTGTGTGTGCGCCGATGCGTGCCGCCCTTTTCGGACCGGCTGGTGACGGTGATGGTGCTGCCCTGCGGCGCGCGGACCAGCCACTCGACCGGCTTGCCGTTAGCGGTCCATTGCTGGCCCCAAGGGGACCAGGGATAGAGCCGCTCGTTGCGGCCCGCGAGGTTACCGAGATCGGCGGTTTGTGGGTTCATAACTAGCTCGCCGCCGTCGACCGCGATCGAGACGGTGACCGGCTTTGCCACTTTGTTGGCTACTGCAACGTCGGAGAGGTTGGACGGCAGATAGCCGTGGTTGGAGACGACGGCGCGAATCTTGTAAAGGTCGGTGCCGACCGGCGCCACGCCGATCTCGTCGACCTTGACCTGCGGGGCGGCGGCGGCGTGCTTGAGGTTGAAGAGGATGTTCTGGCGGACCATGTCCTCGAGCAGGTTGCCCGGCGGATTGCGGTAGCTCCAGATATTGACCATACCGCCGATTTCGATCTGCCCGAGTTGGGGGTGATCGAACGGCTTCCAGTCGCGCCAGCCCTTTTCGGCCATGTTGGCCTTGACGTAGTTGTAGACCTTTTGCTGAACCTCTTCGTTGCGCGGGTAGAGGTTGTAATAACCTTCTTTGGGAACGCCGGCGGTGCGCTCGAGGTTCCAAAGCTCGGTGCCGAAGGAGATGATGCCCATCTCCTCATAGGTCCAGTCCATGAGGCCGCCGCGGCGGACGACGGATTTGTCGGGCGTAAATTCCTCGTAGATCGAGACGGTGGGATAGCCGGTCAGCTCGGTGCCAACCTTGCCGATCTCCTTGTACAGGTTGATGTCGCGCGCGCTCATGGCTGTATCTGGCTTGGTCATAGAGGGCCGGAGGATGATCCCACCATGCGTATGGTAGGCGCACATGCCGCAGATATTGGGATGGTCGAGAATGAACTTGGCCATGCCGAAGGCTTCCGGCTCTGAGAGCGGATGGATGCCGGCGCCATATTCCTGGGGTGACCAGTGGGTGGGGAAGTTGCGGTTCATGTTGCCGTCGAAGGGCTTTTCGACGGGAACGTTGACGCCATCGAAATTGCGCATCGTTCCCTCGGGATAGAGCCGATAGTATTCGCCGCCTTCTTCGCCCGGCTTGCGCTGGACCATGATGTCCGGGTTGATCGCGCTCTTCTTCCATTCGCCCTTGCTGTCGGGCACGCGCATCCAGACGATGTAGCCGTCGCCGTCGATGTCCTCGGGGATGAGGCCCTCGAGACGGTCGGCGCCCGGCATGAAGCGGCCATTGCCGCACCAGTTGTAGTAGGGCGGGACGAGCGAGAGCTCGGCGCCGTCGGGATTGATGCGCGGCAGGATGTAGAAGACCTGGCTGTCGACGAGGCGGGTAGCTTCCTCATCCTCACCGTACCTGGTCAGCAGGTGATAGACGGCGTAAAGCGCGGCGGCGGAGGTGGCGTGTTCCTCGGCGTGGATCTGGCCGTCGATATAATAACCGGGCTTTTCGGCGGCAGGACCGGTATTGGGATTGCTGATCTCGATGAGCCAGACGTCGCGGCCCTGGAAGCTCTTGGCTAGCGAGGTCATGGTGGCAAGATGCGGGTATGCGGCGACCAGGGCGCGGAGGCGCTCGGTCATCTCGTCATAGGTGTAGTAACGGTCGAATTTGACGTCGAGGTCGGTCATCGAAAAATCCTGGTCGGCGATGGGTTAGGGCGCCGTGCGAATGCAGGCAGCAAACTGGCCGGGCGTCACTTCCTTGAGCACGGGCACGATCTGAGCGCAGTCGGGAATGGCCATGGGGCAACGGGTGCGAAAAACGCAGCCCGAAGGCGGGTTGATCGGGCTCGGAATGTCGCCCTTGAGGATGATGCGCTCTTTCTTGGCGTGGATGTCCGGGCTCGGGACGGCCGAAAGCAGGGCCTTGGTATAGGGGTGGTTCGGCGCCCGGTAGAGCGTCCGCGTCGGCGCGATCTCCATGATGCGGCCCAGATACATGACGATGACGCGGTCGCTGATGTGCTCGACCACGGCAAGATCGTGGGCGATGAAGAGCATCGTCAGGTTGAACTTGGTCTTGAGGTCATCGAGCAGGTTGACGACCTGGGCCTGGATCGACACGTCGAGTGCCGAGACCGGCTCGTCGGCGACGATGAAATCGGGCTCTACGGCAAGGGCGCGGGCGATGCCGATGCGCTGGCGCTGGCCGCCAGAGAATTCGTGCGGGAAGCGGTCGAGGTAGTCGCCGCTGAGGCCCACCTGTTCGAGCAGCGCGACGATGCGGTCTTCTCGTTCGGAGGCCGGAACGACGTTGTGCATCGCCAGCGCGTGGCCGAGGACGGTGCGGATTTTCTCGCGCGGGTTGAGGCTGGCGTAGGGATCCTGGAAGACGATCTGCATGCGCTTTCGGTAGCGGCGCATTTCGGCCTTGGGGAGCTTGGCGATATCGGCGCCGTCGAAGCCGATGGAGCCGCTGGTCGGTTCGGCGAGGCGCAACACGGTGCGGCCTACGGTGGTCTTGCCAGACCCGGACTCGCCGACAAGGCCGACGACTTCGCCGCGCAGCACGTCAAAGCTGACGTCATCGACGGCTTTGACATTGTTGACGACGCGGCTAAGCACGCCGCCGTTGATGGGAAAATACTTTTTGAGGTTTTGCACCTGCAGCAGCACGTCGCGCGCTTTAGGGGCAGTGGTGTCCATCACGGCGCTCATGCGGTGGCCTTTGTTTTGAGGTCCAGTTCTTTCCAGCGAACGCAGCGTACGCTGCGGCCATTGCCGATCTCCTCGAGCGGCGGTTCAGCCACAGCGCAGCGCTCTTCGGCAAAGGCGCAGCGGGTGCGGAAGCGGCAGCCGCTCGGCAGCTTGGTGAGGAGCGGCACATAGCCGGGAATGGTCTGCAGCCGGACCTTTTCCTCCGACTCGCCCATGCGGGGGATCGATTGCATGAGGCCGGAGGTGTAGGGCATCAGCGGCTTGGTGAAGATTTCTTCGACCGTGCCCGTTTCGACGACCTGGCCGGCATACATGACGACCACGCGGTTGGCCATTTCAGCGACAACGCCAAGGTCGTGGGTGATGAAAACGATGGCCATACGCAGCTTCTGCTGCAGATTGCGCATGAGGTCGAGGATTTGCGCCTGGATGGTCACGTCAAGCGCGGTGGTGGGCTCGTCGGCGATCAGCACGCTGGGTTCGCAGGAGAGGGCCATGGCGATCATGGCGCGCTGGCGCATGCCGCCGCTCATCTGGTGGGGATATTGATTGGCGCGCTTGGCGGGTTCGGGAATGCCGACCAGCTCAAGCATTTCGACGGCACGCTTGTGGGCGTCGGCCTTGTTCAGCTTGTCGTGCTGCATCACCACTTCGGCGATCTGCCTGCCGATGGTGTGGACCGGATTGAGGCTGGTCATCGGCTCCTGAAAGATCATGCCGATGTCGTTGCCGCGAATGGCGCGCATCTCGCGCTCGGACAGGCTGACCAGATCCTTGCCGCGCAGGCGGATCGTACCACGCGAGATGCGGCCAACCTTCTTTGGCAGAAGCCGCATGATCGAAAGGCTGGTCACGGACTTGCCGGAGCCGGACTCACCCACGATTGCAAGTGTCTCGCCAGCCCGCACCACGAAATTGACCCCGTCGACGGCGCGCACATCCTGGCCTTCCCCGACGATAAAGGAGGTTTGCAAGTCATCCACTTCAAGCAGGGGCGGCTCGTTGCTGAGCGTCTGGGTCATTGGGGGGCCTCCGACGGAACTTGTCATGGGATCAGGCACTCAGTCGGCCATTGGCGACAATCGCGGACGAGGGTGGGCTCACATAGCTTCCCCATCCTGCATGACCTGTTATTCCACCATCATAGACGCTTCGTCCGGCCACGATGGTACGCTGAACGCGGCCCTGGAACGCAGCGTCGTAGTAGAGCTGCGCCACGTCACGGGCAAAGGTGAACAGGCTGTCGCGACCAATCGTCGTCGTGGCGTTCATGTCGACCAGCATCAGGTCGGCATCCGCACCGACGGCGATCTTGCCCTTGCCCGGCAGGTTGAAACGCTTGGCGCCGTTGCCGCTGAGCAGGGCCATGGCCTTCTCGAGAGTAATCCGGCCCTTGGCAACCGCATCGAGCATCGCCGGGACCAGCACTTCGGATCCGGGTGAACCGGGCGGCGCCGTGACCATGTTGCTCGCGCCGGCAAGCTTTTCTGCGTGGGAGAAGGCTGCGTGATCCGTGGTGACATGGGTGATGATGCCATCAGCAATCCCCTGCCAGAGCGCATCCTGATCGGCCTGGAGGCGCACGGGCGGGTTGATCTTGGCGAAAACCCCGGCGCGGCGGACATCGTCATGAGTGCGGAACAGGTAATGCGGACAGGTCTCGGCCGAGAAGTCCGAGGTGCCGGCGAAGCGGCGCAGCACATCGACGGTAAGCGCGCTCGTCACGTGGGCGATATGGAGCTTGGCGCCGGCTTCGATGTTCATCAGCAGCAGCTTGGCGACGGCGACGGCCTCGCAGATGGCCGGGCGAGAGGCGAGGTGGCTGTCGATGTTGGTGAGGTCGGCACCGATCAGATTCGTTTCCGCCGACGCCAAAAGCTGCGCGCTTTCGGCGTGGACCACGATGGGCAGGCCGGTTTTGGCGACAGCCTTGAGGGCACGCATCTGGTCGGCTTCATCGGGGAAGGAAAGGCCGAAGAATTCATCATCCCGTCCGGCGGGAGCTGGGGTGGTGAAGATCTTGTAGGCGACGATGCCGCCGGCGGCCATGGCCTGGACACTGGTGTCGGTCAGATCGCCCGGCGCGGCGTAGAGGCCGAAATTGATAAAGGCGCGCTCGGCGAAATGGGCGCGCCGGATTTCGACACGCTCTGCCGTATTGCAGCAGGGCTTGGAAATGGGCATCTCGAAGAGCGTCGTGATGCCGCCCGCCGCTGCCGCTTGCGTCTCGCTTTGCACCGTACCGCGCTCCGGATAGGCAGGTGCGCGAATATGGAAGTGGATGTCGATGGCGCCGGGCAGGAGATGCTGTCCGGTCGCGTCGATGGTATCGGCGGCGGCACCCTGACCGCGCGGCAGGAGCGCAGCGATCAAGCCGTTGGCTAGACCGACGTCGACAGGTTGAAGTCCGTCAGGGGTAAGGACATCGGCATTGCGGATGATGGTCTCGAAATCGGCCACTATTTGAGCCCCAGTTCCGTGAGGGCCTTGGCGACGCCGTCGAGATTGGTGAGGTGCATGCTGGCATAGTTCGGCGCCAGCACCACGCCATCGCCGCCCGCACGATACGTCGCCATTACCGAACGATAGGCGATGTCCGGTGTCATCTTGGCGGTCTCGGTCTTGGTGCGCGGGGCATCGACGCCTAGGCCCATGAAGACCTTGGCCTTGCCATTGACGCCCTTCACCGCATCGGCGCATTGGCCGAAGACGTAGGTGTCGGGATCCATGCCGGCGGCGATCAGGTTGGCATAAGGCGCCTCGTTGAGGCCGAGGATGCGGAACAGGACCGCCGTCGCCTGATCCGGCGAGAAGTCGCGCAGGATAGTTTTCTGGAAGAAACCAAGCTCCTTGGTGAAGACCTCGCCTGCCTGGTGCTGGTAGGTGATGGGCTTGACCCAGTCGGCATGGAGGGTCTGCTCTTCCCACGGCCACTGCGCGCGGCGGAAAATGTTAAAATGGTTGCGGTTCCAGACGTTGAGCCCAAAGCTCATGCCCGGCTTGCACCATTTGACCAGGCCATAGAGTTCGCGGTCGAGGTCCTTGTTGCGTTCGAGCCAGAACTTTTCCCAGATCAGGGCTTCCGGGTTGGCCAGGAGGGTCCGGATGAATGTTATGAAGGCGCCGTCGGCGAACTCCTTGCCCGAGGCGGCTTCCTGCATGAAGTCGTAAAGGTTGAGGAGCGCGCGGCGGCAGGTCTCGACGTCGATGCCACGTTCCATGGCCTCGCGGCGGGCATGGGTCGAGAAGTCGCCGGGCGCGCCGCCCTGGATCAGAGTATCGAGCGGCGAATTGCGCTCATTGCACCACATGACGCCGTCGATATCGTAGTTGCGGACTTGATCCTCGACCATGGAGAGGATCCAGTTGCGATAATCGGGATGGCTGGTCGATGGATCGCTGCCTAGGCGGCCGAAGATGTCGACTTCCATAGCCTGGGCAAGGTTGGGGATGTCCACCGTGTTGGTCGAACCGTGGCCGGTATATTTGAAGAAGGGCTCCATCAGTTCGATGAAGACCTTCATGCCCCGCTCGTGTGCGGGGGCGATGACCATGTCGAGGATGTCCTTGCCTTCGAACTCGGGGTCCTTGGCGCGATAGTCCTTGATGAAGGTGCCGTTGTAATAGGCCGGATCGGGCTGGAAGTAGGCGCCGCCCTTCATGGCGAGGGGTTCGGGCACGCCGTGGTCGGGCCAACCATCGAGCTTGTAGGAGATCGAGCGGCCGGTCTTGAGACCGAGCCAGGACACCGTGCCTAGCATCAGGACGTTGACCCCGACGCGATCCTTGAGGATGTCGAGGACGTTCTCGACGCCTTCATCGATGAAGTTGATGGGGCTGACCTGGATGCCGACGAACTTTTCGGCGGAGTTGGGCTCGTCGGTCATGCGGCGGCTTTCGCGTGCTTGGCGATAAAGCCCTTCATGCGCTCGACGGCATCCTTGATCTTGTCGAGCGGCTGCAGGAACGACATGCGGATGTAGCTGGGGTCATGGTCGCCGAACATGGTGCCGGGAAACAGCATGACGCCGGTTTCGCGCAGCAGCTTTTCGCAGAATTCCGGCGTGGTCATGCCGGTGCCGGCGACGTTGATATAGACATAGAACGCGCCGCCGGGCTTGCCGTAGGTCAGGCCCATTTCGTCTAGTGCCGGCAGCAGATAATCGCGACGGCGCGCATATTCCTCGATCATCGCTTCGATCGGCTCCTGCGGTCCTTGGAGGGCGGCAAGCGCGGCATACTGGCTGATGGTCGAGGTGTTGATCGAAAGCGTGTGACGGGTGTCGGTGACGCGCGAGATGAAGTCGGCCGGAGCGGCCATGTAGCCCACGCGCCAGCCAGTCATGGCATAGGTCTTGGAGAAGCCGTTGAGCGTGATGGTGCGATCCTTCATGCCCGGGAGCGAAGCGATCGAGAGGTGCTCGAAGCCGTCATAGATGATCTTGGCGTAGATTTCGTCCGATACGATGATGAGGTCATGCTTGATAGCGAGATCGGCGATGCCGCGGATGACCTCGGGCGGCGTAACGGCGCCGGTCGGGTTGTTGGGCGAAACCAGCACGAACATCTTGGTTTGCGGCGTGATGCGCTTTTCGATTTCGGCAAGATCGAGGGCAAAGTCGTCCTTCTGGAAGGTCGGTACCGGCACCGGCACGCCACCGGCGAGATTGACCGCCATGTCATATGTGGTGAAGCGCGGTGAGGTAATGAGCACCTCGTCGCCCGGCTGGATCAGCGCCAGCATGATGAGCGTGATCGATTCCTGGACGCCCGCGGTGACTGCGATGTCGTGGGCGGAGTAATCGAGGCCATATTCCTTGTTGAGGTGCTCGGCGATGGCCGCGCGCAGCGGCGGAATGCCGTGGGGCCCGGTATAGTGATGCTGGTTGTCGTCCAGCGCCTTCTTGCCGGCTTCCACGATATGGGCGGGCGTGTGGAAGTCTGGATCGCCGCGACCCATGGCTATGACATTGGTCATGCCCGCGGCAATGCCCAGCATCTTAGTGCGGAACGAACCGTCGTCTTCCGAAATACGCGGCGCCATCTTGTCGTTGAGCAGGCTCATTCAATGCATCCTCTTCCCGGCGATAAAGGTCATCTGGACGCGTTCGAGCGCGAACAAATCCTCATCGGGTTTGCCGTCGACGACGATCAAATCGGCTTCCTTGCCGACTTCGACCGTGCCGATCTTGTGGTCCAGTTTTGAAAGTTGGGCGCCGCGAATGGTGATGGCGCGCAGTGCATCAAGGCGATCGGGGCAGACGCCGACTTCTACCATGAAATCGAGTTCGGGCGCGATCTGGTCGTGCTCGACAGCGGGGCTGCCGGCATCGGTGCCGAAGACGATTGGCACGCCGGCCTTGGAGGCGCGCACGAGGCCATCGAAGCGCGTCTTGTCGCTGACGGCCTTTTGCCGCTCGAGGATCTTCCACTCCGGAATGCCATAGGCGCGGGCGATCTCGGGCTTAGCCTGCATGACCAGGGCCGAAAAGGTAGTGACGATAGGAATTTTCTTGTCGAGGAGGATCTGGATGGTCTCGTCGCTCATCGAGCCACCATGTTCGACGCAATCGACGCCGAACTCGGCGACGCGTCGGATGCAGGCGTCGTAAGTGGCGTGCGCGGTGACCGGCAGGCGGTTGCGGTGGGCTTCGTCGATGACCGCTTCAAGTTCGGCATCGGTGAATTCGAGCGTGTCGTGGCAGGCCATGATTTTGATGAGATCGGCGCCGCCCTTGACCTGGTCGCGTACGGCGCGGCGCATTTCATCGGCACCAGAGGCTTCGCGGCACACCCAATAGGTGTGGCCGCCGGTCTGAATTATCGATTCGCCGGAGACGAGGAGGCGCGGGCCGGGGAAAAAGCCTTGGGCTACCGCCTGCTTGGCGAAGAGGTTTGCGTTGTGCACGCCGAGATCGCGCACCAGCGTGACGCCAGCACGCAGGGACTTGAGCATATTGCCTGCGGCCTTGTAGGCGCGGATTTCCGGGCTGTCATACATCGACTGCCAGCTTAACTCATGCACGCCGTCCCAGGAGAGATGACCGTGCGACTGGATGAGGCCGGGCATGATGGTCTTGCCGCCAGTGTCGGTGACGGTGCCAGCACTAGTGCCCATTTCGGAGCGCGAACCGACACGGGTAATCTTGCCGCCGGCAATCTCGACAAAGCCATCTTCGATCACCTCGTCGCCGACGGCCGTGATGATGCGGCCGAGAAGGACCTGGTCGACCGGCTTGAGGTCGAACATGGGCTTGGTGATTTTAGTATATTTCCAGGCGGCGGGTTCGGGCATTGTCTTATTCTCTTGGGCTAGAGCGCGATGACGCGCTGGTCGATGGGGTTGTCCGCCAGGAAGCGGCTCGGGGTTTCGACTTCGGTTTGGTGGACGAGCATGGTGTTGATGGTACGGTAGCCATCGCGGTCGGGGCGGTAGACGCCGGGCTCGTTGGAAAACACCATGCCGGGGGCAATCTCGGTCATGTCGCCGGGGGCGAGCCAGGGGGCCTCGTGTCCTTCGAGGCCCATGCCGTGGCCAATGCGATGGCGGATGGCGTCGCCGAGTTCAGCGGCCTTGAGCGCATCGAGGGCGGCTTCGTTCACGTCCTGGCAGCGGGCGCCGGGTTTGAGGGTCGCGACGGCTGCGTCGTTGCAAGTTTCCATGGCCAGCATGACGCGGCGCTGCTCGGCGCTGATGTCGCCGACGATCAGGGTAACGCCGCTTTCGGCATGGTAGCCGCCGAGGCTGCAGCCGACGCCGGAGATCAGGGTATCGCCGGGCTGTGGCTTGCGGGAACCGGTGGAGCCATGGGGCAGGGCGGCGCGGGGGCCGGAATGCACGGAGGCGGTGATGTTGAGCTTGGTGCCGGCGAAGGCGGCGCCGTAGTCGCGCTTGAGGGTCGCGAGGGCGAAGCCGGTGGAGTCGGCCAAGAGGTCGAGCTCGGTGCCGCCCTGGCTGATGATATCGCCGGCCTCGGCCTTGAGGCGCATGAGGCTGAGATCGGCGTAAAGTGCGGCGATGCGGGTCAGCTCAAGCTCTGCCGCGTTCTTGACGAAGCGCAAGGGTGCGGCGAGGTCTTCCAGCACCAGCTCATCGACGAGGGTATTAAGCGGCGCCATCTGGCGGGCGTCCAGAGTGTCGATGGCGATGCGGGTAGCTTTGGATTGGCAGACCATCCAGACGACAGGATGCACGAGGCCGGGGAATTCTTCATAGATGCCGAGGGTGACGCCCTGTACCGGCTCGGCGTTTTCAAGCTCCAGCAGCGGCACGAAGAGTTTGGCGTCGCCTTCGGCCGGAACGTAGAGGCCGATGGGGCGCTCATTGACCGAGAAGTTAAAGCCGCAGGCGTAGAAGACATTGGCTGGCGACAGCAGCAGCACGCCATCGAGGCCGCGCGCGGCAGCAGCACGGCGCAGGCCGTCGCGGACGGTGACGCGGAAATCCTCGCCCATCGGCTTAATCGGTTTGACGATGGGCGTGGGCAGGGTCACAGGCGCTGCTCCTCGTAGGGACCGAGCACCGCAATTTCGGCCGAGAGACCGAGTTCGCGGCCCAGCGCCCGAAGATCGGCCAGCACTTCGTCATCGAGCGGCACGCCGCCTGCCGACTTCTTGGCGACACGGCGGGCTTCCTGCTCGCCGGGGATCAGCACTTCGGAAAAGCCGGGGCGAGTCTGGCGGGATTTGACCATTTCGGCGAATTCACCCATGCGCGCCTTGAACTGTTCGAGCGGCATGAACCACTCGATGTCGATGGCGGTGAGCGAGTGGGAGACGTCGAGCTTGCCTTGATCGGCATAGGGGGTGAGTCCGAAGCCACCGCCGCCGATGACGCCGGTCAGGACGTCGGTCATGAATGCGAGGCCATAACCCTTGTACTCGCCGATGGCGAGGAGGGGGCCTTTCATCGCAGCATCTGGATCGTCGGTGACTTCGCCTTCGGGCGTCAGAGCCCAGTCAAGCGGCATCTTTTTGCCCTCGCGAGAGTGCCAGAGCATCATGCCCTTGCCGGCGGTGGTGAGGGCAAAATCCATGACGGCGGGAAAGCCGAGATTGGTTGGGGCGGCAATGCCCCAGGGATTGGTGCCGACGGCGCCTTCGCGGGCACCCCATGGCGCCATTTCGGGACCGGCATTGGTGTAGGCGATGCCGATGCAGCCCGCTTCCATGGCCTGGCAGGCATGGACGGCGGAGGAGCCGTAATGGGTCGAGTTGCGGACGATGACCTGGCCGATGCCGGAAACTTTGGACTTTTCGATCGCGAGCTTCATGGCCTTGGCGGCGGCAACGGTGCCGATGCCATTGTGGGCGTCGACGAGCGCGAGGGCCGGGCTCTCCTTGACGATCTCGAACGGCGCGCGCGGGTCGACCAGCTTTTCACCGATGCGCTCCTGGTAGCGGCGCAGGCGGCGGACGCCCTGGCCATGTCCGGGATGAAAGCGCAGCTCGGAAAAGATCAGCGCATCGGCAAAGAGCTTGGCGTCTTCACCGGTGAGACCGAGAGCTTCGAAGCCTTCTGCCATGAAGCGTTCGAGGCTGGGCTTATCGACATTGGTCAGGGAGATGGCCATGGGTCTCAGGCCTCGAGCTTGAGAAGAGAGGCGATGTTGGCCGAGGGGTCGGCGAAGGCACCGAGCTCGCCCTTGGGGGCGGTCATGATGACGGTCATGCCGGGGCCGTAGCCAGAGCGCGGGCCATCGGTCTGGCCGACGATGCCGATGCTCATGGCGCCGCGGAGGAAGCCGTGATTGTAGCGGCTATCGGTATTTTCAATGGCGACGACGTCGCCGAGTTTCAGTTGATCGAGGCCGGCTTCGGCCAGTGCTGCCTTGTCGGTCGATTGCATGTGCAGGCTGCCGCCTTCGCTAGTAAGACCGGCGCCAGCGCCGACGAGGAAGGCCGGGACGGTAGCAACGACACCGAATTTGAGAATACCGTTTTCAACCTTGCTGGGGAGGGCCTTGAGCAGGTCGGGCGAGAGACCCTTGCAGTTGATGGCCTCGTGGCCGGTGATCGAGAGACCGGTGCCGTAGGACTTGACCAGGATCTGGTCGCCAACGGCCATCTTCTTCCGGATTTTCTTGGGAAAGTGGACGATAACATGTTCGGAGAAGCGCCCGGACTTGCCGGTGACGACGCCCTTGGCGCCTTGCGCCTGGCCGGTCATGACGGTTGCGCTGTTGCCGAGGCACGCAAAGACGTTGAGGCCGCGGTTCTTGAGATCGTCGCTGCCGCGGATGGAGACGCCAGGATGGATGCAGTCCGCAGCCCAGCCGAAAGCGCGATCGCCGACCGAAACGTTGTAGACGATGCCGCCCCAGGCGGGCAGCAGGAATGGCGTGCCGTCGGCGGCAAGGCGGTAAGGCTCGGCGGGCAGGCCGGGAAAGCCGGGGTGGGCGATGGCGCCGCCGACGGAGACGGCAACCAGATCGGCTTCGTTGAACGGGATGCTCACTTGGCGGCTCCGATGCGGAAATAGTTGGAAATGTTGGCGCTGGGGTCGATGTCGAACTCGATGCCGCCTTCGGCGCAGCTCATCAGCGTCATGATGCCGGGGCCGTGACCGGTCATGATCGAGTCGCCATGGATGCAGATAGCAATGGAGACGGCCCCTTCGCGGTATGAGCGGCCAAAATGATGGTCGGCGTGGCGGATTGCGATGATGTCGCCTAGCCGCATCTGGTCGATGCCGAGGTCAGCCATCAACGCGCGGTCGCCGCTCATCAGGTCCTGGTCGACATATTCGGAGTTAAGCTCGGCGCCGGAACCCATGATTTCGATGGGCAACTCGATGGCAACTGGCAGCTTCAACGCACCGTTGCCGGCGCGGGTGAGGCGCAAAGCTTTAAGCAGCTTGGGGCTGGTCTTCTTGAATTCGACCTGCGGGAATTCATTAAGCGCAATGCCGCGACCGACGGCTTCGATCTGGATCTGGTCGCCGATGTTTAGCTTGTCGTTGACGTCGTCAGGGAAGGCGACGAGGAGGCGGGCATGTTCGCCGGTAACGGTGCCTTTGGCCCCCTTGGCGAGGCCAGTCATGACAGTGGCTTCGTTGCCGACGCAGCTCAGATAGTGCAGCGCCATGTCCGACTTTTCATCGGGATGGGCGATGGAAACGCCGGGTTCAACATGATCGCCGGCCCAGCCAAAAGCGCGGTCTCCTACCGACGCATTGTAGGTCACGCCAAACATGCCGGGAAGGATCACGCCCTTGCCGTCAGGGTAGTGCGTGTAATGGCCCGAACGCAGGGATGGCGTGCTGACATACCCGCAGACAGCCATGGCCACGAGGGCTTCTGAATTGGAGGTCAGACCCCCCAGATCGGTGCTCATTTCCGCGCTTCCACTATTTTCGACGCCCCGTTTTCCGTCGCTTGACATCCACCAGATTCCCTGTCCAACATTAGCTCGTTAGATTGTCGACAATCTGATGAAAGATAAATGTGCATACCGAACGGGCGTCGTCAAGCACCCGATCAACAAAGCGGCAAAGACAGCCGATTAGAGCAAGAAAGAATGGTAGATCAATGAGTTACGCGCAGCTTATGGAAACTGTGGGCCAGGTGAACGACCTGCTCAACGCCCAGTCGATCCTGAGCTGGGACTCGCGCACCATGATGCCCCACGGTGGGCATGAGACCCGCGGAAAACAGCTTGCAACGCTCTCTGTCATGACCCGTGACCTGCTGGTTTCGGACAAGACGCGCAGCCAGCTGGACAAGGCAGAGGCAGAAGTTGCCACCATGCCCGGTGAAGCTGTGGAAAAGGTCATGGTCGCGCAGGTTCGCGAAGCGATAGACTGGCACCTGGCCATTCCCGCCGAGCTGACCCGCAAGCGCGCTGAGCTGGGATCGAACGGTCATGCCATCTGGGCCAAGGCGCGCGCCGAAAGCGACTTTAGCCAGTTCATTCCCATCCTCGAGCAGACCGTCGCGCTCAATCGCGAAATGGCCGAGGCGATCGGCTACGAAGAGCATCCCTATGATGCCTTGATGTATCGCTTCGAACCTGGCGAAACCGTTGCGACGCTGAAGCCGCTGTTCGACCGGCTGCGCGAGGCGCTGATTCCCCTCGTCAAGGCGATCGGCGAAAAGGAACAGCCACGCTTCGATTTCCTCGAGCGTTACTACCCCGTCGACAAGCAGCACGAATTCGCGCTGTCGATGGCGCAGAAGGTTGGCTACGACCTCAACCGCGGTCGCCTCGATACCACGCTTCACCCGTTCGAAGTCTCGTTCACGCGGAACGACGTGCGCATCACCACGCGCTTCAACGAACACTACATGGCTGCCAGCTTGTTTGGGGCGCTGCATGAAGCCGGTCACGCGCTCTACGAGCAGGGCGTCGACCCCGCCTATACCCGCACCCCATTAGCGACAGACCTCGTCGGCCTCTATGCCGTAGGCGGCGTGTCCTTCGGCGCCCATGAATCACAGTCGCGCCTGTGGGAAAACCAGGTCGGCCGCAGCCGCGAGTTCTGGCAGGTCAACTTTGCCGAGGCACAGAAGTTCTATCCCGAGCAACTCGCGGACGTGACGGCGGAAGAATTCTTCCGTGCCGTCAATCGCAGCCGACCGGGCTTTATCCGCGTTGAAGCGGACGAGCTGACCTACGATTTCCACGTCATGCTGCGCACCGACATCGAGGCCGCGCTGATCGACGGCTCGCTTAAGGTCAAGGACCTGCCCGAGGCCTGGAACGCCAAGATGAAGGAATATCTGGGCCTCGACGTTCCCGATGATGCGCATGGCGCGCTGCAGGACGTGCACTGGTCGTCGGGCCAGATCGGCACCTTCTGCAATTACACGATCGGCAATGTCATGGCAGGCCAGCTTTTCGAAACAGCCAGCAAGGACGCTGCCATTGCCGAGGGTCTGGCGAGCGGCAATTACGAGCCGCTGCGGGCCTATATGGTCGAGAACGTGCACCAGCACGGCCGCCGCTACACCCGCGACGAACTGCTGGTCAAGGCGACGGGACGCAAGCTCGATCCAGAGCCCTACATCGCTTACCTCACCGGCAAATACAGCGAACTTTACAGCCTCTAGGGGAGGAGAGGACCATGGAAGCGTCAGCACTGCACGCCAATCGACTGGCAGACCGCGTCAAGCTCAAGGACGCCCACATCATCACCAAGATGACCGACATCGCGGCGGGCCTGACCGACGTGATCAAGCTCGGCCGCGGCGATCCCGATCTCGATACGCCAGCCCATATCGTCAAGGCCGGGCAGGATGCCCTGGGTCGCGGCGAAACGCATTACGGCCACCCCCTCGGGCTGCCCGCGCTGCGCGAGGCTATTGCCGCCAATATCAAGCAGCACGGCGGCGCCGATTATGCGCTCGACGAGATCGTGGTCACGCCCGGCGGCCAGCACGCGATGTTTGTAATTGCCCTGGCGCTACTCAATCCGGGCGACGAAATTCTCGTGCCATGTCCGGGCTACAATCCCTATGGCCAGGCCGCCGAATTGGCCGATGCCAAGGTCGTCAACATCCGCATGAGCATGGAGACCAACTTCACGCTTACCGCCGAAATGGTGAATGCAGCGATCACGCCCAAGTCGCGCGTGCTGGTGTTGATCAACCCCAACAATCCGACCGGCACGGTGACGGCACCGGACGAAGTCGAAAAGATCGCCAAGCTTGCCATCGAGCACGACCTCATCGTCATCTCCGACGAGATCTATGCGCGCCTGACCTATGGCAACCAGCGCATCCAGCCGGTTGCGTCGCTGCCAGGCATGCGCGAGCGCACGATTACGCTTTCCGGATTCTCCAAGGCCTATGCCATGACCGGCTGGCGCATCGGCTACTTCGCCGGTCCGCGCGAGCTGATCGTCGCCATGGCCGAGATCAACCATGCCTTTGCGATCTCGGTCGCGTCTGTCAGCCAATATGCAGCACTGGCTGCGCTGACTGGTCCACAAGACTGCGTCGAAGAGATGCGCAAAACCTATGACGAGCGCCGCAAGGCGCTTTGCGAAGGGCTCGATGCCTTGGGCATTCCCTATGCCGAGCCACAGGGCGCGTTCTATGTTTATGCCGATGTCGCCAGCGCGGGCCTGCCGGCCAGCGAGTTCTGCGAGCGGCTGCTCGCCGAGGGCCGGGTGCTGATGTATCCGGGCACGATCTATGGCGACTATCGCGATGATTATGTCCGCATGTCGCTGACCCAGCCCGTCGAGCGCATTCGCGAAGCCATGGGCCGCATTCAAACCGTCGTCAATGCCATCCGCGAAGAGCGCAAAGCGCCAGCCGCCTAGGAGCCATCATGTCCGTTTCCACCAATCCCAACGTTCTTTCGATTAAGCACATGGCGTTTGGCGTCAAGGATGCCAAAAAGGCACTCGAGGCCTATTCGAAGTTCCTCGACGTGCCGACCGACACGACAATCACGGACTTTCCGAAGTCCAAGAACCGAGTCGCGCTGTTTCAGCTCGGCGGCATCGAATACCAGCTTTGCCAATCGCTTGAAGAGGGCGGGCGCTTCGACGCCTGGATGAAGCAGCGCGGCGGCGCGGAAGGGCTGCACCACATCTGCTACGCCGTCGACAATATCGACAAGGCGCTCGAGCACGCCAAGGCACAGGGCGCGGACCTGCGCATCTGCCAGGCCTGCGGCGTCTATGGTTCGCATCCGCATCCGGAAGGGTTCGTGGCTTTCCTCGACAACGATGCCGGCGGTATCGAGATCGAGTTCATGCAGGTCTACACGCCTGAAGAGCTTGAAAAGTACAACGCCTTCAAGGGAATTTAAGCGGTATGTCTGAAGCCACAACCATCACCATCGGCACGGCGACTGCAGCTCCCGGCACGATCGTGCGCGGCGTCATTCCGGTTACCGAACTGGCCGGCGGCAGCAAGGTCGAAATTCCCGTGGTCATCGTCAACGGCGTCAATCCGGGTCCAGTGTTCTGGGTCGATGGCGCCATCCATGGCGACGAGCCCGAAGGGCCGATGGCCTGCGGCATTGCGCTCAAGGAAATCGATCCGGCACAGCTTTCGGGCACGCTGGTCATGGTGCCGGTGCTCAACGTCATGGCCTTCGAGAACAGCAATCGCGGCAATCCGCTCGATACGTTCTCGTTCGACATGAACCGCATCTATCCCGGCCGTGCCAATGGCTATCTCAGCGAGCGCATCGCTTGGGCCCATTCGGAATGGATGAGCAAGGTCGCGGATCTCGAAATCTCGATCCATTCAGGCGGCGCGCACTCGTTCCTCGCCAAGGCGATCTTCGTCGACGAGACGCCGGAATCGGTCGAGCTGGCCATGGCCATGGGTGACGGCTGGGGTTGCATAATGAGCAACTTCCTGCCCAAGGGCTCGCCCATGGCGCAGATGAAGGAAATTGGCAAGACGGGCATCACCGTCGAGCTTGGCGGCCGCTCTGCCACGTCACCCGAAAAGTTTGCCGAGGTCGCTCGTCACCTGGCGGATTCGATCATCAACATCCTGCGCCACTACAAGATGTATCCGGGCAAGGCGACCTATCCCAAGGACGCGACGCGCGGCCAGCAGGAAGCGCTGCTGGCGCCCGCCTCGGGCATCTTCGTGCCGACGCCGGGCGTCGATTTCCTCAAGCCCATGAAGAAGGGAGACAGCCTCGCCAAGATCATCAACATCTTCGGCGATGAGCTCGCGCACCTCGTTGCGCCGGCCGATGGCATGTTCTTTGGGTTGCGGGCGCTGCCCAATGTCAACACCGGCGACTGGTGCTGCTTCTTCAACAAGGTGGAAGGACCGCGTGACTGGCAGCCGCGAGGCTAACGGGCACAGGGGGCAGAAACGATGCGCGACTTCGTAGGCTACGCAGACAGACCGCCCACCATTCGCTGGCCCAATAATGCCGGGGTGGCGGTCAATTTCGTGCTCAATTACGAAGAAGGTTCCGAATATTCCATCGGCAATGGCGATGGCCGCTCCGAAACTGCGCTGATCGAAGTCAACGCTGCGCGGGTTCCGGCTGGCAGCCGGGATCTGGCCGCCGAAAGCATGTATGAATATGGCTCGCGTGTCGGCTTCTGGCGTATCGCAAGCCTGTTCCAGCAGCGCGGCCTGCCGCTGACCATTTTTGCGGCGGCGCTAGCGCTCGAACACAATCCAAGAGTGGCCCAGGCGATCAGCGCCAGCGATTGGGATGTCGTGGCGCATGGCTATCGCTGGATTGAGCACTACCATCTCGACGAGGCCACCGAGCGCGAGCATATCGCCAAGGCTTATTCCAGCATCGAGCAGAGCACAGGCCGCGCGCCGCTTGGCTGGTACTGTCGCTATAGCCCAAGCGAACACACACGCCGCCTGCTGGTTGAGCATGGTGGCTACGCCTTCGACAGCGACGCCTATAATGACGAGGTCCCTTACTGGACCGACGTTAACGGCACATCCCACCTCGTCGTGCCCTATAGCCTCGTTACCAATGACGCCAAGCTGCTGGCTGGCGGCGGCATCGAGAATGCCGCCGACTATGCGCAATTTTTGATCGATAGTTTCGACGTGCTCGCCATTGAAGGACGCACCACGCCGCGCATGATGTCGATCGGCATGCATCCGCGGGTGCTGGGCCATCCCGGCCGCATCACAGGCCTCGTCAAATTCCTTGATCACCTGGCGGGTCGCGACGACGTTTGGATAGCGCGCCGTGGCGACATCGCCAATCACTGGCGCACGGCGATGCCGGCAAAGGTGTTGGCGGCATGATCGAGATCATCGAGGCCCACGTTCCATCTGATTTTGCCGCTTTCGGCAGCTTCATCGATCGCCCAGCCGAAGCCGGTCAGCGCCAGTTCTATTCGGACTGGCTGGGCGGGCCGGGGCTCGCCCCGGCGTTCCACGTCAACAACGTGCCGCAGGTGAACCTGCCGCTGACGCTCACCAGGCTCGAGCGTCATCCGCACGCAGCGCAATGCTTCGTGCCGCTCGATGTCAGCCGTTACCTCGTCAGCGTTGCGCCGTCGTTGCCCGATGGCGCGCCATATCTTGCGGGCATGAAGACCTTCCTTATGCCGGGCACCGTCGGCGTCATCTACGCGAAAGGCGTCTGGCACGCCGGAGCCAGCGTGCTCGACCGCGCAGGCGCCTTCGCTGTGCTCATGTGGCGCGGCGCCAACGACGACGATGTCTTTGTCGACATCGAACCCACCCAGATTACCTCCCGAGGATTGCGCGCATGACCCGCACCCCCAAACTATTTGTGCCGGCCATTACGCCGTTCAAGGCCGATCTCTCCGTCGATGCGGAACGGTTTATCGCCAACTCCAAGGCGCTGCTCGAGAATGGCGCCGATGGGCTTGCCCCGTTTGGCACAACCAGCGAAGCCAACTCCTTAAGCGTTGCCGAGCGTACCGATCTTTTGGACGCCCTGATCGACAGTGGCGTGGCCGCCGACCGCCTGATTCCCGGCACTGGCTGTGCGGCTCTGCCGGACAGCATTGCTCTCACCAAGCATGCGGTGTCGCATGGTGTGCTGGGCACCCTGACCTTGCCGCCCTTTTATTATAAGGGCGTGCCGGAGGACGGACTGGTCGATAGTTTTTCGGCCATCATCGACGCGGTCGGCGACAGCAAGCTCAAGATCTATCTCTACCATATTCCCCAGATGACCGGCGTGCCGATCACCCTGACGCTGATCGAAAAGCTGATGGCCAAGCATCCCGGTGTTTTTGTCGGGCTTAAGGATTCGTCCGGTAACTGGGAAAACACCCACTCAGTCATCAAGGCTTTCCCGGAACTCGATACCTATTCGGCTTCCGAAGCGCTGATCCCGCAGAATGTCGCGGCTGGCGGCGCCGGTTGCATTAGTGCTTCGGCCAATGTCAATGCGCGCAACATCGTCGCGCTGATGCGCGCGTTGGGTACGGAGCGCGAAGCAGGCATCGCCGCGGGCGTCACCGAAGTGCGCAAGATCTTTGAGGGCCTACCGCTGATTCCGGCCATCAAGGCTGCGGCAGCGCGGCGGCACAATGACCCCGCTTACGCCATCGTGCGGCCGCCCTTGGTCAAGCTGTCCGACCAGCACGCGGCCCAGATCGAACGCGCGACGGAACTCGCCATGGGTGGAGCCCGCTAGATGATCAGCGCACCACAGACCAGTGACATCGCCCGTATCGAAAACGTACCGCTGCGCGTGTCTGTGGCCGACATCATCCGCCAGGCCATCATCAATGGCTCTATGCGACCCGGTTCGCCGGTCGTCGAGATGGCTTTGGCCGAGCAGCTGAAGGTGTCTCGGGCGCCCGTCCGCGAGGCGATCCAGATCCTCGAGGCCGATGGCCTGATCGAAAGCGAACCTTATAAGGGCAAGCGCGTCAAACCGCTGACCCTTAAGGAAGTCGAGGAGGTCTATAGCCTTCGCGAACAGTTCGAAGCCTTTGCCATCCGCCGCGTGGTGGAGCGCAAAGTCGACGTGTCCCTGTTGCGCGTGCATTCGGACGCTATGTTTGCGGCGGCCGAGCGCAACGACCTTGCGGCGCTCAACGACGCCGATGAAGCCTTTCATCGCACGCTGATCCGGCTCGCCGACCACGGCCTGGTGCTGAGCTTTTGGGAACATCTCTACCTGCGCATCCGGCAGATCATGGCACTGCGCAACAGTGCCAATCGCGATCTGCGAGCGGTGGCGAAGAACCATCCGCCGATTATCGAGGCGATCGAAACGCGGGACATGATCCTCGCCATCTCGCTAATCTCCGACCACACGCGCTCCGCCGCCCAGATCGCGCCCGAAGAACTGGGGCTGACGCCATGAGCCGCACCGTCCTCATCACCGGCGCCGGCGGCTTCGTCGGCTCGCATATGGCAGAAGGCTTTGCCACTATGGGCGACGCGGTGATTGCGCTCGACGCCGCTTTCGATGCACAGACCCGGGAAAGACTTGTGGACGTCGACCTGATCGAAGCGCCCTTGTCTGCCGGCGTGCTTGCGAGCGGCCAAACAGTCGATCTCGTTATCCACGGCGCCGCGATCACCACGCCGCCCGAAGAGTTCGGCATGACGGACGAACAGCATGTCGCCGCCAATGTCTCGCTACTCGAAGACGCGCTCACATTGGCCGTACGAAATGGCGCTTCCGACTTTGTCTTCATCTCCTCCTCGGGCGTGTTCTCGCTTGAGGATGGCGAAGGAATGCAGCTCGAAAGCACTTTGCCCACCGCGACCATGCCCTATGCGGCTGCCAAGCGGGCTGGGGAAACGGCGACCAGCGCTGCGAACTCGGCGACGCTGCGGGCCATCTCGATCCGGCTCGGACCGATCTATGGTCCACACGAAGCCAGCCGCAGCACGCGTAAGATCGTCTCGCAGGTTCGACGGTGGCTCGACCGCGTCAAGAGTGGCGAGCCGATCGTCGTGCAGATGCCTGACGAACGCCGCGACTGGACCTTTGCACCGGACCTGCCGCGCGCCCTCGATGCACTGCTCGCCATCGAGCCAAAACTGTCTGGCATCGTGCATCTGACATCGGCGGAGATCGTCTCCAACCTGGCACTGGCCGAGATGATCGCCCGCCTGGTCGACGGGTCCAAGGTCGAAATTATGCCGCTTGTACAAGCTCCACGGCTGCCGATCAGCAGCGATCGCCTCGATCTTGGATCGCTTTATGCCTGGACGCCTTTGCGCGACGGCCTCGCCGCCATCGCTAATTTCGAGGTTGCCCGATGAGCCCGCTGCGCATCATACTCGTGGGTCTCGGTGCCCGGGCGCAATTCTGGATGCGCGTGATCCGCGACAACCCCGATTGCACCATTGTGGGCCTGGTTGATCCGTCCAAAGGCGCGCGCGAGCGCGCTTTGGCACAATGGCCCGATGCCAAAGCTTCCCCTGATGTCAGCCTGTTTGGCCAAGTCGAAGCCGACGCCGTACTGCTGGCGACGCCTCCCGGCAGCCGCGAGGCGCAGATAGAAGCGGCCTGCGCGGCGCGCCTGCCGATCCTGGCCGAAAAGCCTTTGGCCGACAGCGTCGCGCTGGCCGCCCACTATGTCGAGATGGCCGAGCAAGCCGGCGTGCCGCTGATGGTGGGGCTTAACTTCCGCTTCCTGCCGGTGACGCAGCACGCCATGCGGCTGATGGACGAGACGGTTGGCGCCCCGGAATTTGCCCGCTTCACCTATGAACGCTGGCGCGATGGCTGGAAGCCCAACTTCAACAAGTATCCGCTGACCATGGATCAGCCGATGCTGTGGGAGCAGTCGATCCACCACTTCGACCTGATGCGCTTCGTCTACAAGTCCGAGCCCGTCGAGATCTTCGGCAAGACCTTCAATCCCAGCTGGTCGATGTATCGCGACGACGCCAATGTGGCGGCGCTGATCACCTTCGCCAATGGCGTCACCGTCAATTACCAGGGCCTTTGGCAGTCCAATTGGCAGGCGCCTGGTTTCCAGTGGCGCAGCGAATGCGCCAAGGGCGTCGTCGTCCAGAACGATCAGTTCGGCGACCTCAACTACGCCCTTCATGGCGATGCCGCGCTCACCAGCGTGCCGCTGCCGCCCTACGAGCAATGGATCAATGACGCGGTCGCCTTGCTCGCCGCTTTCGTCGCCACCCTGCGTAGCACGGCGCCCCTGCTGTGCTCGGGACGCGACCACCTCAATTCGCTTCGCATGGTTCAAGCCTGCATACTCTCCTCACAACAGGGCCAAGCGATTAATCCGGCCGATCTCGAAACGCATGCGAAGCGAGAGATCGGCCAAACCCAGCACTCTGAACTCCAGCAAAGGACGTCCCTATCATGACCGTGAGACACCTTCTCATGGCAGGCACGGCGGCGCTTATCTTGCCGCTCGCTTCCGCCTATGCCGCCCCGCCTGCCGACACTTTGGTCGTTGGCATTTCCGCCGATGCCTCGACCTTCGACCCCGCTGCCATCAGCAGCCGCGATAACTCCAATATCGCCAAGCACATTTTCGGCACGCTCTATGAAATCACGCCGGAAGGCGACATCGTTCCGCAGATGGCCGAGTCCTACGTCGAAGCCGAGGATGGCCTGAGCTACACCTACACGCTCAAGCCAGACCTCGCTTGCGAAGACGGCGAAGCCCTCACCGCAGAAGATGTGGCTTATTCATTCAATCGCGCTGCCGATCCTGCCAATGCCTTTACCGGCAACACGCCAGGCTTTGTTTATTCGTCGATCGGCTTCAACGGTGCCGAAGCCGTCAGCGAAAATGAGGTCAAGATCAACCTTACCAAGAAGAACCCCGTTTCCTTCGGCCTCATCGCCGAAGTGTTCATCCACTGCAAAGACAGCTATGAGGCGATGAGTCTTGAGGATGCTGCCGCCAAGCCGATTGCTTCGGGCTCTTATCGCCTGGCCTCTTGGGACCGCGGTTCGCAGGTGGTTCTTGAGAAGATCAAGGATCCTGGCAATTTCGAGAACATCATCTGGCGCATCATCCCGGAAGCCTCGACCCGTTCAGCCGAACTGATCGCCGGCAATGTCGACATCATCACCAATGTCGCGCCTGACCAGATCGACGCCGTCAACAATTCCGGCACCGCTGCGGTCAAGTCCGTCCAGGGCACCCGCCGCATCTATGTCGGCTTCAACATGCGCGAAGATTTTGCAACCGGCTCGGAAGGTGGCGCCGCCATCCAGAAGACCGACGTTCGTGTAGCGCTTCAGTATGCCGTCGATGTTGAAGCCATCTGTGCTCAGCTGCTGAACTTCGAGTGCACTCGTGCAACGGGCCTCGTTAATCCGCCCAATGCCAATGCCTCGCTCGAGCCTTATCCCTACGATCCGGACAAAGCTGAGGAATTGCTCGACGCTGCCGGTTACCCGCGCGGTGAAGACGGCACCCGTTTTGAGATCACCTTCCAGGCGCCGCGCGGCCGTTACCTCAACGACGCCAACGTGGCTCTCGCGATCGGCCAGTATCTCGACGACATCGGCGTAAAGACCAATGTCGAATTGCTCGAATGGGCTTCGGTCTATGTGCCAATGCTCTCGGGGCACGACATGGGGCCAATGTTCTTCCTTGGCTCGGGCGGTGGCACCTGGAGTGCGCTTTACGACATGGCCGATCTCTCGGCTGTCGATGCAGGCACAAACTACACCGAATGGAAGAACCCCGACTGGTTCTCGGGCTGGGAAGAGATCGCTGCCGCCGCGACCGAAGAAGAGCGCCGCGTCGTCATCGATCGCATGCTCGAGGTCTTCTACAACGATCCGCCGTGGCTAATGCTTTACTTCCAGCCGGACTTCTATGGCGTCTCTAATCGCGTGACCTTCGAGCCGCGCCGTGACGAGAAGGTCTATCTGTTCGACGTCGCTCTCACTCAGTAACGCCCAACCGGCACGTAGGGATTGGAGAAGCCCTGCGTGCCGGAAAAGCCGGCAGGGAACAGGCTGGCGATAAAGAGTGCTTCTGGGAGGTCAACGAGGGAATGACGATGAAAACACTGTCACGTTTTGCGCTTGCCGCGGCGCTGGGTGCCGCTCTGACGACCACCACGCTGGCTGCTCCCCCCAACAACACCATTGTCGTGGGCCTGAGCGCTGATGCCTCCACCTTCGATCCGGCCCAGATTTCGAGCCGCGACAACGCCAATATAGCTAAGCATATCTTCGCGACCCTGTTCCAGGTGAACTTTGAAGGCGGGGTGCAGCCTTACCTCGTCGACAAGACCGAGGTCAGCGACGACGGGCTGACTTATACGTTCACCCTCAAGCCTGACCTCACCTGCGAAGACGGCGAGGCGCTAACAGCAGAAGACGTCGCATACTCGTTCAATCGCCCGGCCGACAAGGCGAGCGCCTTCACGGGCAACACGCCGGGCTTCGTCTACACGACGCTGGGCTTCAAATCGGCCGAAGTGGTCGACGACCTCAACGTCAAGGTCAACCTGACCGCCAAGACGACGCTGGCGCTCGGCATGATGGCGCAGGTCTATATTCACTGCCGAGACAGCTACGAGGCCATGACGGTCGAAGAGGCTGCAAGCAATCCTATCGGCTCGGGTTCTTACCGCGTGGCCTCCTGGGATCGCGGCTCGCAAGTCGTGCTCGAAAAGGTCAAGGATCCGGGCAGGTTCGACACCATCATCTGGCGCATCATTCCTGAAGCCTCGACCCGCACGGCCGAGCTGATTGCGGGCAATGTCGACATCATCACCAATGTCGCACCCGACCAAATCGACGCCATCAACAATTCCGGCTCTGCTACGGTGGAACAGGTCGATGGCACCCGCCGCATGCAGGTTGGCTTCAACCTTGGCAAGGGCGTCGAAGGCCTGCCGGGCGCCAAGGAGATCCAGGATCCCAAGGTTCGCTTTGCCATGCAGTATGCGGTTGATGTCCCCGGCATCTGCAGCCAGCTTTTAGGCACCGAATGCACGCGCATGACGAGCCTCGTCAACCCGCCCAACGGCAATCCAGACCTCGAGCCGATCCCCTATGATCCCGACATGGCCGAAAAACTGCTGGATGAAGCCGGCTATCCGCGCGGCGAAAACGGCGTGCGCTTCTCCATCCGCCTCCAGGGCCCGCGCGGCCGCTACCTGAACGATGCCAATGTGGTGCAGGCCATCGGCCAGTACCTCAACGATGTCGGCATCGAAACGGAAGTCGAGCTGCTCGAATGGGCATCGGTCTATTCGCCGCTGCTGCGCACCAAGGAAATGGGTCCACTGTTCTTCTTGGGGCAGGGCGGCGTCACCTGGAACCCGCTCTACGACATGAGCCTGTTCTCGACCCCTAACGGCGCCACCAACTACCAGAGCTGGACCGACCAGCGTTGGTTTGATGACTGGAAGCTCGCTATCGACGCCGACACGGTCGATGAAGCCCGTCCGGTAATCAACCGCATGCTCAAGCTCTTCTATGAGGAGGGCCCCTGGCTGCAGCTTTACTTCCAGCCCGACTTCTATGGCGTCTCCAATCGGATCGACTGGAAACCGCGTCGCGACGAAGAGATCGAACTGTTCGCCGCCAAACTGAAGTGACGTTTCCGGATGCGCCGCTTGGCGTGGCGCATCCACCCTCTTCGAGATAGGCCGACTGCCCATGTGGACTTTTATTGTTAGACGTCTTGTCCAGAGTGTCATCGTCATCATCGGCGTGACGCTGATCACGTTCACCGCCCTGCAGATGAGCGGCGATCCGACCTATCTCTATGTCAGCGAGCGGGCGACTGCCGAAGAAATCCAGCGCACCCGCGAAGCGCTCGGCTTCGACCGGCCGCTGCCGGAGCAATACCTGACCTTCCTCGGCAACCTGATGCAGGGCGATTTCGGCAACTCGCTCTCCTACAAGCGCCCGGCCATCGAAGCCGTCATGGATGCGCTGCCGGCAACGCTCGAGCTCACCATCTTTGCCATGATACTGGCGATCGTCGTCGCCATTCCGCTGGGTGTCGTTGCCTCGCTCAATCGCGGCAGCGCTACGGACGGCTCGGTAATGACCATGGCCATGCTCGGGCAATCGATTCCCAGCTTCTGGCTTGGCATCATGATGATCATGTTCTTCGGGCTGCAGCTGCGCATCCTGCCGATCTCAGGACACGTGCCCTTCATTATGCCCCTCATCCAGGGCGACTTCATGCGCGCCTTCAGCAACCTGCCGCAGGCGCTTTACTATCTCATCATGCCCGGCTTTGCGGTGGCCTTTTACTCGATCTCGCGAAATGCGCGCCTGGTGCGCTCGTCAATGCTCGAAGTGCTGGGCCAGGATTTCGTCCGCACCGCGCGCTCGAAAGGCATCAGCGAACGGGCAGTGGTCATCCACCATGCCCTGCGCAATGCCTGGCTGCCGGTCGTCACCATGATCGGCCTTGAATTCGGCTTCCTGATCGGCGGCGTTGTCGTGGTCGAAATCGTCTTCTCCTGGCCTGGCCTCGGGCGTCTGGTGTTCAACGCCATCAATCAGCGCGACATCCCCGTGGTGCAGGCGGCGGTCGTCGTCCTTGCCATGGTGTTTATTGCCCTCAATCTCATCGTCGATCTGATCTACGCTCGGATCGACCCTCGCGTGAAACTTTAGAGGAGGCCGGCATGTCGGTAGAAACTATCCCGTCGGCGCTCCTCAAGGTTCGTCCCATGTCGCATCGCCGCCGCGAAATCCGGCGCGCCTTCCGGTCCATGGTGCAGGCGAAATGGCCGCTGCTAGCGCTCTTTGTGCTGCTGTTGGTCGTGTTTGCTGGCATCTTTGGCCCCTGGATCTCCCCGCTCGATCCCAACCGGCAGGACATCATGATGCGCCTCGCCGATCCATTGACCGAAGGACGGCGCAACGCCTTCTTCCTCCTCGGCACCGATGGTCTTGGGCGTGACGTGCTCTCCCGGCTGCTCTATGGCGCGCGCATTTCGCTGCTGGTTGGCGTCTGCGCCATCATGGTCGGTGGCACGATCGGCGTCGTGGCTGGGCTCGTTGCCGGCTATTTCGGCGGTTGGATCGATGACGTGATCATGCGCCTGGGCGATATCCAGCTAGCCTTCCCCTTCATCCTTCTCGCCATCATGTTCCTCGTGATCCTCGGGCCGGGCGTCATGAACATCATCATCGTGCTGGGCGTCGGCCAGTGGGTCACTTATGCCCGAATCGTCCGTGCTCAGACCCTGTCGTTGCGCGAAAAGGAATACGTGGAAGCGGCGCGTGCCCTGGGCGACAGCACCTTCCTCATCATCTTCCGCACCATCCTGCCCAATATCATCGCGCCGCTCACCGTCATCGCCTCGTTCAATGTGGCATCGGTGATCCTTTCGGAAGCGTCGCTTTCCTTCCTCGGTCTTGGCGTGCCGCCGAGCGTGCCGACCTGGGGCGCTATGCTGGCCGATAGCCGCGATCAGCTCATGGCCAATAAGTGGTGGCTCGCCTTCTTCCCGGGCATTGCGATCGTCTTGACCGTGCTGTCCTTCAACATCTTGGGCGACTGGCTTCGCGACTTCCTCGATCCTCGCCTCAAGACCATGGCCTAACCCTCCAACCAAAGAGCAAGAACAATGAAAGTTGGTATCGTTGGCGCAAGTTTTGCCCGCGCCGCCTATCTCCCCGCCCTGCGCCATGTCGACGGTGCCGAGGTTGTCGCCCTCGCTTCAAGCCGGCTCGACAGCGCAAAATCCGCCGCGGACGAATTCGGCGTACCAGCGGCTTATGATGACTGGCAGGAGATGCTCGACAAGCATTCGCCCGATCTGGTGCTGATCGCCACCCCCACCGACCTTCATGCGCCGATCACCCTGGCGGCGCTGGAGCAGGGCGCGCATGTGCTTTGTGAAAAGCCCACTGCGATGAATGCGAGCGAAGCGTCGGCCATGCTCGACAAGGCCGAAGCGCTCGGCCGCGTCCACATGATCGACCACGAACTGCGCTTCAATCCCAATCGCGCCAAGGTGGCTGAGATGATCGCCAGTGGCGATCTGGGCGAGATCCGGCACGTCAACATTGCCAATATCGGCGCCTCCTGGGCCGATCCGGCTAGCCGCCCGAAAGGCGATTGGTGGAGTCTTGCCGAACATGGCGGTGGGCGGCTTGGCGCCAATGGCAGCCATCAGGTCGATATGGTGCGCTGGTGGCTGGGGCCAGTCGCCTCGGTCGTGGGGCAGGCGCGGACGGTCATTCCCGACCGCCTCGACAAGAAAACCGGAGAGCCCTGGACGGCGACGGCAGACGATCTTTCCTATTTCACGCTCCAGATGCAAAGCGGGGCGTTGGCGCAGATTTTCATGAGCGGCGTGGCCGCCAACAATATCGGCAATGTCACGCAGGTCTTTGGCTCCAAGGGCTCGATCATCTTGGACAATGACGACGAAAAACTGATGTTCGCCAAGGCGGGCGGGAGCTTCGAGGACGTCACCGCGTCCGATCCCAATGCTTCGCTGCCGGGCCTTAACAAGGGCATCTGGAACGTATCGGTGGTCGCAGCGCTTCGCGAGCTGACTGCTGCGATCGCTGAGGGCCGCAAGTTGCGCGCGGGCGCGACGTTCTTCGATGGCTTGGCCAACCAGCGCGTGCTGGACGCAGTCAAGCAATCCACCTCGACCCGGGCCTGGGTCGATCTTGCGGCAGAACGGACGTGACGCGGCCGCTTTCCGAGCAGCGGGTTATCATCACAGGCGCAGGGCAGGGGCTCGGTGCCGCCATCGCGAAGCACTTTGCTCTTGCAGGTGCCGGCCTGGCTCTGATGGATCACGACGCCGACGCCTTGGCGGCGACCACGCTGCGCTGTGGGCCGAGAGCCATAGCTATTCATGTCGACCTGTCAGACCGCGCGCAAACCAGCGCTGCGATCGCCAAGATTTTTGGGCAGTTCGGACGGATCGACACGGTGATCCACAACGCAGCCATTCTGAAACCCACACCTTTTAGCGCGGAGACTTTTGAAGGCTTCTTTCAAACCGTCAATGTGGGTCTGCAGGCCGGCTTTCAGCTTGTCAGCGCTGTCTGGGACGGCATGTCTCGCCATGGCGGTGGCGCCATAGTTTTCGTGTCCTCGCGTTCCGGCATCGAAGGCTTCAAGAACGAAGCGGCCTATTGCGCCGGCAAGCATGCTTTGGAAGGACTAGCAAAATCTCTGGCGCTCGAAGGAGAGCCACTGGGTATCACCGTCAACACCGTAACGCCGGGCATGTATATCAACACCCCGATGTCTAGCCGCAACTACACCGAGGATCTCAAGCAACACTGGATCGACCCCGCCCTTCTTGCACCTGCGTTTTCGCTGCTGGCCGAGCAGAAGTTAAAGGAACAAAATGGTGTGCGATTAGATGCTTGGAAATTGTCACAAGAGATGCCGCTCGCTTTGCGAGAAAGCTAGCGAGTGGTGTCTGTTTATCCTTTTCGCTCGCCAATAGCAGTCAGTCCGCCTCAACCCCATAGCGGCCGATGAAGCATCCCTACACTGAAAGGAACGCCTCACTTCGTCCAATCGTTCTCTTAAGCGGATTGGAGCAAGCAACATGGCAGCACGGGCAGTTTGGACGGGTGCAATCAAGATTGCCGAAATCGTGTGCCCGGTCAAAATGTACACTGCAGCTACCACGGCCGAACGCATCTCGCTGCATCTGGTGAACCGCGAAACGGGGCACAGGCTGCGCCGCATCTATGTCGATAATAAAACCAACAAACCGGTTGAAGCAGAGGATCAGGTCAAAGGCTACGAAACAGCCCAAGGTAGCTACGTTGTTCTTGAGCCTGAGGAGATCAAGGCCGCGGTACCGGACAGCGACAAAACACTGTCGGTTGATCGGTTTATCGCTTGCAACAGGATCGAACCCACTTATTTCGATAAGCCATATTATCTGCTGCCCGCATCCGATGGCACGGAGGACAGCTTCATCCTTATTCGCGAGGCTCTCCGCAGGAAAAAGGCAGCGGCGATTGCTCATACCGTTCTGTTCCGCCGATTGCGGCCGGTCCTGATCAGAGCGCATCGGAAAGGGCTGATCGCAACGACCCTGAACTTCGACTACGAAGTGCGCTCTGCCGGTGAAGCCTTCAAGGACCTGGAAAAGGGCAGGGTCGAGCAGGAGATGCTTGAACTGGCGCGGCACATTCTCAAAACCAAGGCGGGCAAGTTCGACCCTGAAAAGTTCGATGACCGCTATGAAGAAGCTTTGGCCGAATTGGTGAAAGCCAAGATCGAGGGCCGCAAGATCGTGCCGCTGCGGCAACCTGAGCCGACAAAGGCTAATGATCTGCTTGAAGCCCTGCGCCTTAGCGCAGCGGGTTCGGCAAACGACAGCGACGTAAAGAGTGCGCCCAAGAAGCGTGCATCATCTAAACCTGCGACGTCTAAAAGGAAGTCAGCTGAACAAACAACCGCTCACCGCCGCAAGGCCAGCTAGCGGCGAGCAGTCTTCTTCTTGGTATCGGGCGTGCCGTTAAGGCTTTTTCTGAGCGCTTCCATCAGGTCAATAACGTTGCTCTGCGGTGCAGGAACGTCTGCCTCGGCCTTTTTGGCCCTGGACTTGCGTTTGGGAGCCTGCTTGGCCTTGATGATGTCGAGCAGACGGTCCTGAACCGGATCCTTGACCATCGAGTTCGACCAGGTGGTGGTTCGTTCTTCGATGATGCTTTCTACCATCGAAAGCATTTTGGCGTCGGGCTTTTCGGCACGCACGCTCTTCCAATACTCGTCCTCGTCACGAACCTCATCGCCATAGCGCAGGGTCCAAAGAACAATGCCCTTGTCCCATGGCTGCAGCATCACTGCATGCTCCCGACCACCGATGACAAGCTTAGAAATGCCGACCACATCCATATCTGCCATGGCCTCCCGGATGACGATGAAGGCCTCTTCGCCGACCTCATCGGCGGGGACCACAAAGTAGGGGCTGTCGTAGTAAACCCATTCGATGGAGTCTGACTCAACAAACTCATCGATAGCGATTGTCCGTGCACTTTCGAGATGAACGGCGTCGAGCTCCTCGTCTTCGAGGATAACGTAATCGTCCTCGCCCTTTTCATAGGCACGCGCTTGATCGTCGTCCTCGACGGCTTTGCCTGAGACGGCGTCGATGTACTGGGTGTGGATGCGCTCGCCGGTTTTCCGATTGATGGTGTGGAAGCGAACCTTCTCGCCCTGGGTCGTCGCGGGTGTAAGCGTTACTGCACAGGTCACCAACGACAGCTTGAGATAGCCTTTCCAGTATGGTCGAACTGCCAATTCCGCCTCCAGGCTCCATCGCACATACAAAACGACATCCCGAGCGACTCCGTTCCGGATGCACAACGATCAAGAAGCTGAGGTGAGTTCGATCCAGGTTGGGGCATGATCGCTGGACTTCTCCCAAGCCCTTACGTGACTGTCCACGCCGGCTGCAATCAGCTGCTTGGAGAGATTGGGGGAGACAAGAAGGTGATCGATCCGTAGCCCGGCGTCACGGCCGAAGGCGTTTCGGAAGTAATCCCAGAAAGTAAAGATGCGCTCGTCGGGGTGCAGGTGCCGGAGGGCGTCTGTCCAACCTTGCCCAACCAGTTCTGCGTAGGCTTGCCTGACCTCAGGCCGAAACAAGGCGTCCTTAAGCCATCGCTCGGGTTTGTAAACATCAAGGTCCGCAGGCATGACGTTGTAGTCACCAGCCAAGACCACCGGCAGGCCGCTCTCGAGCAAGCCCCCGGCATGTTTTGTCAGCCTCTCGAACCAATCGAGCTTGTAGGCAAACTTGGGCCCGGGTGCCGGATTGCCGTTGGGCATGTAGAGGCACCCGATCAGTATGCCTTGTACGGCAGCTTCGATGTAGCGGCTCTGTTCGTCTTCGGGATCGCCTGGCAGGCCTCGCCTGGTCTCGACCGGCACGGCGTTGCGCGCCAGGATGGCTACGCCGTTCCAGCTTTTTTGCCCGTGCCATATGACTCCGTAACCGGCATCCTCGATGGCCGCTGCGGGAAACCGCTGATCTGGTGCCTTGAGCTCCTGCAGGCACACGACATCAGGCTGTGCTTCTTGCAGCCAGCGCAGCAGGATCGGCAACCTGCCATTGACACCATTGACGTTGAAGGTTGCGATCTTCACCTCAGTGGCACCCTAATGTTGGCGAACCACCGACTGAATGCGTTCTGAAAGCGTTTGCTCCGCCTCAAAGTAACTGGCCCAAGCATCGGGACCCAACGCCTGTTGTGTAGCGGAAAAGACATCGAACGCGTTGGCTCGCTCGATACTGTCCAGGTTGTCCCAACCGACTGGCGCCGCCACTGTGCCTCCATTTCTGGCGCGTGTTGACCAGGGGCATATGGCCGTGGCGCCCTGGCCATTGCGGAGATAGTCGATGAACATGCGTTCTTTGCGGCGCACCTTGCTCATATTGGCCACAAACCGATGCGGATCAGTGCGCGCCAGCATCTGGGCAAAGTCATGACAGAACGCCTTCACCTCAGTCCAATCAGCTTCTGGGACCAGCGGGACAACCACATGAATGCCTTTGCCGCCCGAAAGCAGTGGCCAGGATCGAAGACCCAGAGCACCAAGCACGTCACGGATGTCCTTGGCTGCCTGCTTGACGTCCTCAAAGCCAAGGTCCTCATCGGGATCGATGTCGAACACCATCCGTTCGGGACGGCTCGGCTCCTGCCGAGTACTGCCCCAAATGTGGAACTCCAAGGTATTCATCTGCACGCCGCCGATAAGGCCAGCCAGATCCTCGATCCACAGAATACGGCTGTCCTTGCCTGACAGCTTGTGCAGCGTGCCGGCCTTGATGGTGTCCGGCATGCCGGGTCTTTGGTGCTTCTGGAAAAAAGTGTCGCTCAGATCGTTGTTGGTGTCTCGCACCAACGTAAGCGGTCGATTGGCGAGGTATGGCAGCATGCGATGGGCGACGGCCGCATAGTAGGCGACAAGGTGCGCTTTGGTGATCTCCGTGGCTGGAAAGATCAGCTTGTCGGGAGACGACAGCTTAATGCTCGCTTGAGCTGCAATCTTCGTTCCAATAACCGGATCAAGGTTGCTACAGAGGTCGGTTCGGGCTGGCTGTTCCAACACAACCTGCGCCGCTGGTTTATCAGCGCGCAGGCCCTGAAAGCTGGCGTGCCGAAGTGATCCATCGGGGGTGATCTCTGCAAACGTGACCTCAGCGACCAGCTCGGGCCGCACCCAATGGGCTTGGCGGGCAATCTCCCTTGGCACGGAGGCGAAGGCCGGCCTGCTCAAACGGCGGTGTTCCAGTTGCGCGAGGATATTGCTGCGCATCGCATCGCTGAAGCCGGTCCCCACACGGCCACGATAAACAAGCCGACCGTCCTCATAGGTGCCCAGGATCAGGGAGGCCATGCCTTTGCCGGTGTCGCTGGGCCGCCAGCCGCCGATAACGAACTCCTGTCGTTTGGTGCACTTGATCTTGAGCCAGCTTTTCGTGCGATCGCTCATGTGGGAAGCGTCAGCCCGCTTGGCGATAATGCCCTCATGCCCACCTGCACACATCTGCTCAAAGAGCGCGTTGCCGCCGTCCACAACATGGCTTGAGTACTGCAGGCTATCGTCAGGATCGCGCTCGCCGATAAGGTCATGCAACCGGTTCTTGCGCTCGAGCAAGGGCAGGGCCGCAAGATTCTCGCCATCAAGCTCGAAAAGATCAAAGGCAAAGAACTTGAGCGGCAGACCAGAACCGATGCCTGTTTTGAGAAGGGAGAAGCTGGTGCGCCCTGTTTTGTCGGTGGCGACGATCTCACCATCAAGGAGAGCCGAGCCCTTGGTCAGTGACCGAAGCGGCGCAAGTATGGTTTTGAACTGTTCGGTCCAGTCATGCCCGTTTCGGGTGTAGACGCGCACGTCTGATCCGGTGATGGCAATCTGTGCTCGATAGCCATCGAACTTCATTTCGAATAACCACTCGCTGCCCACCGGGATGGTCTCGGAAAGGGTGCAGAGCTGAAACGGTCGGAAGTGGGGGAGTGGGAGGGTAGAGTCTGAGTCTCTGCGGCGTGGCCGCTTCGTGCGGGTTGCGACCTTTACGGCCGGCATGAGGAACTCACGTACATGGCCGACTCAATTCCTTTTCGGGAACTTCGTTCCGAGGGAAGAGAATGAATCTTGATCAATGGCTTAGAGGTCAGCAACCTCAGGGCGGGTGAACCCATTATCCTGCGCAGCGAGGACTAGCCTGTCTCAGTGGCATAGGCCTTGTGTACCAAGGGGAACATCACATGGCGGCGTCTAAAATCCTTGTCGTTGAAGATGAAGAGCATCACGGCCAGCAGCTCAAAAGCTTTCTTGAGGCAGCGGGTTATCGGGTGCTCGGGCCAGCGCCGAATTGTTCAGCGGCCCTTGAGCTGATCTGGCACGAACGGCCTGATCTGGCGTTTGTTGATACTCATTTGGGGTCTGATACCTGCGAAGCGGTTCTCGATGAATGCGATTTGCAGGACGTCCCTGTGATTATCACCTCCACAAACGATGTTGGTTTGCCTTATTTCTGCGGCGAGCGGAGCCATCTTATAAAGCCAGTGGGCCGCCCAGCTCTGGACGCCGCGATCCATCAGCTGAGCGCGTAAGCGTTTAGCTGTCCGTGTCCAACCAGATCGTAACCGGGTCCATTGTTGACCAAAGCCACCTGCATATCGGCCCCAAATACACCTTTAGCGACGAGCACTCCCGCCGCGGCGATCTCGTTGGCAAAGTGCTCGTAGAGCAACAAGCCATCTTCTGGCTTTGCCGCACGCGACAAACCTGGGCGCGCAAAGAAACACTTCCGCATCTGAGTTTATGCCTCTTGTGTGCTCACAATTGACCATTAGGGCCTTTGGCGTCCATTCGGCCTAGTACGGATAAACGTGGATTGAGATCATGCGGTTGGTTGTATGCGCACCCTTATGTGCTCTGATCGCGCTTATGACTACACCCGTTATTCCCGCCATAGAGCGCACCCATGTCGCTCAGGCTTGCCATCCGAGTTACGAAGGCGAGTGTGTGCCCATCACCAGTGATGCTGAGTGTGCCGGCGGCTCGGGCAATGGCCCAGCATACGTCTATGGCCGCGTTCGCGTGGTCGGGCCAGATGAGTACGGGCTGGATCGAGATGGTGACGGGATTGCCTGTGAGAGGTGAACGGCGCGAAGTTCACAAGGTCAGAACCCTGCTGACTGCGGGGAAAACGGTTGCACCACCCGCCGCAATTGTGTGCTGTGCACAGGCTGGTATCACCTGGCACGCTTGCATATTCTGAGGCAGCGCATGTCGGCCGCTCAAGTGTATGGAGGTGCTAGATGAACTGGGGAGTAGAGGATCTCATTGCAGCTGCGGTGTTGTTGCTGGCTGCTGTGGTCGGCGTGGTGGTGGTCTCAAAGACCGTTCATAATCGTTTGTGGCGCCTGGTCCTTACCGGACTGGTCATCTTGATTGTTCTGGCAACCTGGGCGCAGCTAGCTGTCGGCATTCTATAAGAGCGTACTGGTCACTAGATCTCTCCGAAGCCTCTTGGTCGGCGACTGGTCTCCGTGCCTCCATCGCAACCGCTAATAGTCCAGACTCAGTTGCTCGATCTGCTGCCAGAGCTCCTTGCCGCTGCTTCTTCGTTCAGGTAGCGGGCAAGCAACTCCTTGCCCGTTGGTCATCCATCCCAGTTAAAAGTACAACGGGTGCGAGCAATCAGAAGAGTCTGATGGCCTGATCGGCACACATCCAATCAGGCCACCATCTCTGCCGTTAAAGTTGTGAGCAGCTTGGATAATTGGGGCTGTCGATCCGTCGTGTCACTCAGCAGCGACAGCCTGCTGACTCGCAACGAGCAGTGCCTGATCAAGGTCTGCCAGTATGTCGTTGATGTGCTCAATTCCGATGGCGAGACGTACGTAGCCAGGAGTTACGCCCGCAGAGAGTTGCTCTTGGGCCGACAGCTGGGAATGGGTGGTGGTCGCAGGATGGATCGCCAATGAACGAGCATCGCCTATATTGGCCGCATGATAGAACAGCTTCAGTGCGTCGATAAACCGAGCACCTGCCTCGCGGCCGTTTGCGAGTTCGAAGCCGATTAGAGCGCCCTTACCGCGCGTAAGGTACTTGTCAGCATTGATCTTGTGCTGGCCAGTCTGCAAGCTGGGATGGTTGACCGAAACCACCTCAGGGCGCTTGCTGAGCCATTCAGCGACCTTGAGGGCGTTTTCGAAATGACGGTCGACACGCAGGGCGAGTGTTTCAAGCCCCTGAATAGTCAAGAAGGCATTGAAGGGTGACAAGGCCGCGCCGTGGGTGCGCAGGAGCGTGGTGCGTGCCTTTAGAATATAAGCAATCGGACCGAGCGGCTTGGCGGCTTCAACCCAAACAGCGCCATGATAAGCCTGGTCGGGGGTGTTGAGGAGAGGCTGGCGTTCTGGATGCGCAGACCAGTCGAAATTGCCTCCATCCACAATCAAGCCGCCGATGGAATTGCCATGACCGCCCAGATATTTGGTGGAAGAATAAACAACCACCGCTGCTCCATGCTCAAATGGACGAGCGGTCAGCGGCGCAGCGGTGTTATCCACAATCAGGGGGATGCCCAGTTCGCGGCCAATGCTGGCCACTTCAGCTATAGCCAGAACCGCAAGCTTGGGATTGGGCAATGTCTCGGCATAGTATGCTCGGGTCTTGTTATCGCTCGCCCGACCGAAGTTCTCCGGATCACTTGGATCAACGAAGCGTACTTCTATCCCTGCTTCCCGGAACGTGTTCTTGAACAGATTATAGGTGCCGCCGTAGAGATCGGTTGAGGCAATGATGTTGTCTCCTGATACAGCAAGGTTCTGCACGGCATAGGCAGACGCTGCTTGCCCTGATGCCACCGCAAGTGCTGCGACACCGCCTTCAAGTGCAGCGACCCGCTTTTCCAAAACATCGGTGGTTGGATTGCCGAGGCGAGTGTAGATGTTTCCCAGCTGGCGAAGAGCAAAAAGGTCAGCCGCGTGCTCGCTGCTCTCGAACTCAAAAGAGGTGGTTTGATAAATCGGGACCGCTACCGAGCCAGTAGCTGGATCAGAGCGCCAGCCGGCGTGCAGACCTTGAGTTTCCGGGTTCTTAGATACGACCGTCATATCGACCTCCTTCTATTTGAAGCAATAATAAGAAGGTGGCGGACGCCTTTCGAGGTTTAATCGACCAAACTGATCGACTCTGAGCAAAATCTTGTTCGAGGATCGAGCTCCAGACAAGCGTTCGAGTTCGTTCGGCGCAAGCGGTAGCGGAGCGCCTCGCGACAAGGCGGGGCGCCTAGGACTGAAAATCATCTCAGATGCAGGTGGCTGGACGTCAGGCTGAGCATACTAGCTTTTGTCCACCTGCAGTCATGTTGGACTGGCCTCTTTGCCGCAGACTACCATGGGTACCTAACTGGTAAGACGCGAGCCGGTTTGCTTTACGGCCAACATCCTTCTGCGGGAAATGGCCGTTCCATCTAGCAAGACGATACCACTTACGGAACGGCGCAACCGCGTATCATGGAGCTCTCCGCTTGATTGCAGATAAGCTTAAATCTAAACGGATAACCACGATTTGATTTGGACACGGATCAACTCGGCTTTCAGCGTCATCAGCGCGCTACTTTGAAACGGCGGTTCAGTGTGCGTCAAGTTATGGTAGGTTTGGAACGGGCAGTCGAAACGCTGATCTTTACAAGCCGATGGATCCTCGCTCCCTTCTTCCTCGGACTTTTAGTGGCAATGGTTGTGCTGCTGTTCAAGTTCCTCAAGGAGCTGCTGGACCTGGTGCTGAACATCTGGACAACATCGGAATACGAGGTGGTGATCTCAATTCTGACTTTGGTGGACACCGCCCTAATTGCCGTTTTGCTGCTGATTATCGTTTTCAGCGGATACGAGAGTTTCGTTTCCAGAATTAACACCCAGGATCATGAGGACCGCCCTGCCTGGATGGGCAAGGTTGGCTTTGCTGACCTTAAGCTCAAACTGATCGGAGCCATTGTCGCCATTTCGGCGGTTGAGTTGCTAAAGGCTTTCCTTGACAGCAAGAGCTACACGGATAGCGAACTCGCCTGGAAGGTCGGCATACATTTCACTTTCGTGCTTTCTGGCGTATTCTTCGCCGTCACCGACTACATCGCAGAGCGCGGCAAGCAAAGATAGAAGCTCAGTTAGAGGACGTCATAAAGTCCTTAAAGGTTCAGGGCGTATCGGATCGCTGCCGATGGTACACGGCCATCGTTTAAGCAGATACAGCGAGTCGGAATGGTTGTAGACGCCACTATGGCTCGGTACCTGCACCTTCATGAACTACTTAAAGGTGAAGCCGCTATCTGAGATTGGCACGATTGACTATGTTGGCTTCTTCAGATGCGCGAAAAACCGCAGCCACTGCAATCTCGACCGGTTCAGAAAAATGCCGTCAGCGTGACGGCAACACACGACCCCACTCCGGTCATTCGAGGCCAACAAGCTAGTGTATAAGGTTTGTAGCGACTGTCCGGACCAAAGCTAGGATGCACATCCATCCGACGTTTTATCGTCAGAGTGGGCAAGCACCTTTGCCAACTCGAACAGCGGCCGACTTGTCTGCAGTCAGCTAGATTAACCTTTGGTGATGCGAAATTTTTCTCCCGTACAAAGTCGATGGTCGCTCTTATCTTACGAGGTAGATAGTCGCGACTGGGGTACAGCAGCCAGGCTGCTGTGTCGAAAGTCGTCGCCATAACGGCAAACTGCGGAAACAAGTCGACCAGCGCACCTTTTTCTATGTCGTTATCAACGAGCCAGTCTGCCAATAGGGCGGGGCCTAAACCATCAAGGGCCGCCGAACGGAGCGCCAGTGCATTGGAGATTACGAGATGTCCCGAGACGGGCACCACGAACTCTGCGGACCGCGAGCGGAATACCCAACGCGTTCTAAACTCAGGCAGGGAAAACAGCAGACAGCCGGCTGTCGTTAGATCTGAAGGTATTTTGAGGTTCGGATGCCCTTCAACATATGAGGCGCTGGCAACGACCCGATATCGTGTGTTGAACAGTTTGGTCCCTATGACATCAGCGCGGTAGCTGGGTCCCAGCCGGATTGCAATGTCGATGCGCTCAGTGGGCAAAGAGCAATGTGACCCTCGGCTTCACCGGCCCTATCTTCTGGCGCATTGTGCGTACCGCACCATCCAAGCAGGACGCACTGACCATCGCTTTGGCCATCGAGATGTTCGACAAGGTGCTCGATATTGCTGAGACGAAGCTTTACTCGACGCCCTTCCTTGCCTGGGAGGCTATGACGGTAGCCGATGTCCAATTTGGACGTGTTCTGTATCGCTACTTTGATATCGAGGCAAGGCGCTGCTGGAGCTGCTCGCCGGCTGGTTGCTCGACGAGCCGACGACCTTTCTTGACATCAGCCATCAGCTAGAAACGCTCGAACTGGTCACTCGCCTCAATCAGGAGCGGAACATGACGACCGTTATGGTGCTGCACGACCTCAACCAGGCAGCGTGCTATGCCGACCGCATGATCGTGCTCGAGCAAGGTCGCATCGTTGCCAATGGTGCACACAAGACCGTTCTGACGGCCGAACGCCTGCGCACCGTCTTTGGTATTGAAGCGCACATTATCGCCGCCCCGGAAAGCAATGCCCCGTGCTCCCGATGCCACACGGCAAAGGCTCGCAGGCGCGAATTGTAGTCGATGGTGTGGAGCCCGGTGAGCACCTACAACAGATCGTAAAACGAGCTAGCTTTACTTCGCTGCTGTTGCTTGGAATTAAATGGCTCTGTGGGCCTGTACTAGGTCACTCCAGGCGAGCCATCCCGCTCCGCATCGAGCACGCGCCGCAAGGCTTCAATCTGGGGCAGAATGGATAGGGCTTCCTGGAGGTCCAACTCCCCGGCTATGCGATCAAAGCTTGGCCATAGCCGCTCGATGGCGGTGTCACGGCAAATGCGTCCCGCATCGGTCAGATAAACCAGTTTGGACCGGCCGTCTGTAGCGTGTGGGGCAAGGCGCACGAAACCGCGTTCGGTTAGCACGCCAAGCGTATGTGTCATTGTTGCCTTGGTAACCTGCATGGCCGAGGCGATGTCCAGTGGCGTTTTTCCGTCACCCAGCCGCACCAGATGGTTGAGCACCGTGAAGTGAGACAGATGCAAACCATCCGGCATCAGCCGGTTGAACAGCGAACTCGATAACTGGCTGACAATGCCGATCTCGTTAAAAAGCCTAAACATGGCACGCCGTTCGGTTTCGGAAAGAGACAAGGTTTATCCTGCAATGATTTTGGCTTCGATGGGCCAGCGTGGGCTTGGACTGGCTGGCGCAGCATAGCCGAGCCTGGCAAACATCTGAACAGTCCCGCCGTTAGGTGCCAGCCGGCAGTGCACTTGGGCATACACATCGCCCATTTCCGGGAATTCCTGCAAGGCCTGGCTCAGTGGATGGATCCCGACGCCCAGGCCCGTCGCAGCCAAATTGACGCGGACCCAGTCGCGTCCCGCAGCAATCTGCTCGGCGCGGCTGTTGCCAGGGCTGACCAGCCAGACATGCGCCATGGCGCTACTGGCATTGGCGATCACAACACGCTTGCCTTCCGAGAAAATGGTAGAGCTCTGGTCGCGCGCAGCTTCGCGGCTGAACAGGCCCAGTGCGGTTATGCTGTCAAAGAGCGGCCCGCCGAAATCGATGCCATCGGGGTTGGCCTCAATTTCCGCCTTGCCGAGCCGGAATAGATCAACGCTTTCGCCATAGGTGCGCGGATTGTCGATCTCGATCTCCAGCGCCTTGATGGTCAGGGCGCGCAGGGCCTCCACTTCATCAGCCGTGCCACTGACCCCAACTTGCATACCATTGGCAGCAACGGCGCGGATCGCCTCGAGATGCCCCTGCGGCACTGGTCGGGCAAGGTCAAAGGGCTCCTTGAGCGAGCGGCGCTCAAAGACATGGGCGAACAAGGGATCTGGCGCAACGTTTGCGTCTGCGACGAAACGCACGTGCGCCACCGGGCGCTCGTCCAGGCGTTCCGGATTGGAGCCTTGAGGAAACGGCTCGATCTCGGCGCGATAGCCATCATCCGCCGCTGCCATGCGCAGCAACTCCAAAAAGCACCCCAGACCGATGGTGATTTGACGGTTGAACGGGTCGGTGTGTGGCAACATACGGTCGGTGTCGACATAGAGCGTGAGTTCGTCGGCAACTGACAGGTCGACTAGCCAAGGCTGCCTGTTATGCGGGTTGGGTGCCAGTACGGCAAAAGACAAGGCGCGGCGCCGCGGCTCATCGTAGAGCGACGTTCCTGCTAGCGACCATGGGCGCAGGGCCGCTTCGGGTGTGCGGGTTGCCACAAAGGCGCCAGCACTCGCTGTTGCTGCAAGGACAATGCCGCCTCCGGCGACCAGCAGGAAGTTTCGACGGTTCATTTCAATCATCCCATTAAGTTAGATGTCGAACTACATAGATCGATGTCAAACTAAATGCAAGTCCGCTCCGAATGGGAGCAGCCGGGCAGTGGTCCTGAACCAAATTGAGTTTGGAAAATCTTTAGGGCTCGCGATACCCGCCCACGCGGAGCTCAAGCTCGCTTGCTTGGACTGGCGCAACAAAACCCAAAGTTACGATTTCGCCAGATTCTGGCGGCGCGTAGTCGAGCAGGGCACGAACTGCTTGGCCTTGAGCACCTGTTGCGCCAAGCACCTCAACATCGGCAGCAGCACCGTATCCACGATTGTCCACCAGCACATCCACAAAAAATCGCCCGTCCACTTCGCGTACTTCAACCACTTGCAAGCGGAGATCAGGCTGGTGCCCGGACTTTGTAACTGCCTCGAGTACCAGGAAGCAAAGTATCGTAATAACGACTATCGCTGCTATGGCAGCCAGCACCCATTCCAGAGTTTGTGCTGGTTTTGCGGCCTGTTTGAATGATGCAGTCTCACGAGCCATGATGCACCTCTAAAGGATCAACCGCGCCGCTGCGGCGCCGACGGCCGATGGCAAGCCAAGCACGATCGTGACATGCAGCACACGCTGCCACGCCAACCCATCCAACTGTCCAAAACACCACAGCAGATACGCAGCCATTGCGAGTGAGAGCACATAGCCGACCAGCGTAAAGCGCGCAAAAGCACTCCACCATGGTGTATCCGGAGCAAGCTCGGTACCCCCGGCAAACCCGGTCGCATAAACAAAGCCGTGCATTACCACCAAGGTGAAGCCCACGAGGAGGATCATCTGCCAGTGGCTCATTTGGTATGAGATCAGCACCATCTCCTCGGTTGGAGCAACGTTTAGGGAGAGGAACAAGGCCCCGACAGTCATCAGGCCCAGCTCTCCGAAATAGGTGTCTTCGCGTCCGCTCTCTTTGGCAGGCTGACCGAACTGGCTACGCGCCAGGAGTGCGCCCAGCGCCGCTGGAATCGCTTGCAGCATGATCTTGCCGGCGTTATGAGCCAGCCCGTTGTCCCAATTCACAACGCCAAACAGCACCAGCACGCAAAGTGCAGTCGCCATGCCGATCCAAGAGGCAATGGCAACGTCACGGACGTCTTCCTGCCAGCCCCAAGTGGCCTCAAAGCCCGAATAGTGCGACAGGAACATCAGCATCGGCAGGCTCGACACCAGCAGCAGCACAAGTCGCCACCGATCCATGACAAAGCCGAGTTCCCACATCTCCATGGTCATCAGCATGGGCAGGGAAAAAACGATGGCGCCACCGAATGCCCGGCCCAATCCTCGCAGTAGCTCGGATGTGTCACGCGCCATGGCCGCACTTTCCGCTTCTGCTGGTTGTTGCTTCAGGGCTCGATTGCAAAGGCTCAGCCATGTCCGAACTTTGTGGCATGCAGCGCGACATGTTGCAAAGCCAGCATTTCTTCAAGATGCTCTCCCGCTACCGGCCGGGACAACAGGTATCCTTGCAGCGTGGAACAGCCCAGCTTCGCCGCGCCATGCCGCTGCAGATCGTCTTCAACCCCTTCTGCCGTCACCACCATGCCGAGCGCCTGCGCCATTTCGACGATAGATCGCACGATTGCATCGGTGACCTTGTCGCGCCCGATCAGCTTGGTGAAGGAGCGGTCGACCTTGAGCTTGTCGATGCTGTGATGGCGAAGATAGCTGATGGACGAATAGCCCGTGCCGAAATCATCCAGCGCAATCCTGACGCCATGCGCCCGCAGCTTACTCAAGATCGCCTGTACATTGGGCAGGTTCTGCAGCAGCAGGCCTTCGGTGATTTCGAGCTCCAGTCGCTGCGGCGATAGTTTCTGCTTTTCCAGAACGCACAAGATGCGATCAGCAAGATCCGGATCGTTGAACTGCAGTGGCGATACGTTCACGGCAATTGCCGAAAGGCGCGAATTGGCTGCGTATCGGCAAGCTTCTTCCAGAACCCACATGCCGAGCTGGTCGATTACGCCTTGTTCTTCCGCAACCCCGATGAATTTGTCGGGCGTCATGTAGCCACGCTGCTTGTGCTCCCAACGCACCAGAGCTTCGGCGCTGACGATCGTGCCTGTATTGGCATCGAAGATCGGCTGGTAGAGGAGATACAGTCCCTCACCGGTGAGGAGCGCATTGCGTAGCTCAATCTCAAGCGTCCGCTTCTCCCGGCGCGATTGATCAAGCGATGTGTCGTAGATGTAAAAGCAATTGCGACCAGCGGCTTTTGCCGCATAAAGCGCAACGTCCGCGCAGCGCATCATCTCCGCCGCTGAAGTAACATCGCCTGCTTCGATTGCCACCCCTAAGCTTGCCGTGACCTGCACGTATTCCCCTGCAAGCAGGAACGGGTCCTGAAATGTGTCCAATAGGGTTTGGCATAAGAACCGCGTGTGCCCATCGCTGACGACCCCAGGCTGCACCACGGCGAATTCATCCCCACCAAGCCGCGTTAGTGTCGCGCCTTCAGCGAGGGCCATGGATAGGCGCCGTGCGGCTTGCTGGATGAGCTGGTCGCCGGCACTGTGGCCAAGTGTGTCGTTCACTTCTTTGAACTTGTCGAGGTCGATGCAAACAAGCGCTACTTTAGCCTTGGCCAGATACTCAAACTCGAGCGCCTCCTGCAGGCGCACTTCAAACAGGGCCCGGTTCGCCACCCCGGTCAGAGGATCGTGAAAGGCCAAAAACTCGATCTGCGCCTGGCTTTCGGCAAGCTCCCTGGTCGTGCGGCGCAACCAGAACAGCAAACCAAAAAGGCTCGTGCCCCCCAGGAGCAGTAGGCCCAATATCGCTGGTGCGGTTTCTTGTATAAGCACCAGAGCGGGTTTGCGTGGCGACCAAACCACAAACCCGATCACCCTTCCTGTAGTGCTCAAGACCGGCAACGTGCCGCGCCCCTTATCGGGGCTCCCGACACGCAAGTCCGGCAGGCCAAACTGCTCGCCAATTTCGTTCAGCACGCGCTCATTGAGTAGAACCACAGAAGCGTGGAGGAACTCTGTTCCTGGCGCCTGCACCAGCGTTTCGCTGGTAGGTACGATCGGCCGGACGCTGACGAAAGCTAACTGCCCATCCGCCAATCGCACGGTTTCAGTTAAGCCCAGACCAGTTATGGCAGTCGTTGAGCTTTCGCTATCGCCTGAAATCTCGACAATCTGCTGTCTTAAGGATTGCGCAAGGGCTTCAATCGTCCCGCGATCGCGCGTGTCCAACACGCTGTCAGCTTGCGTTCCCAACTCTGCAGCACGCACAATTTGTCCATCTGGCGCAATGGCATAGACCCGGTCATGCAAATGATACTCGCTCATCCAATCGACAAGATTCTCAGCGATCCAAGGCTGGTTATCCGCGCGTAGATTAAGCACGGCGTCGTCCCAGATCGCAGAACTATCCTGTTCGATGGCGATGCGCTCTTTACGGGCACTCAGCGCTGCAGCGATATTCTGGCGCTCTTCTACTAGTTCACGCGTGTCGATCCGGTCCACGGCCCAAAATGCTGCCATTGCAAAGGCGAGCACCAGCGTCAGCGCCAGCCCGATGGAAACCAGCGCAATAGGCTCGGTACTGTTGTGGCCAGCAGATTGGCGTTTGGACATGCTAAGGCTCGTGTTCTGCTCAATTTTACGGCAGGACATGAAAGGAACTCTTGCTGAGCTTGGTCCAGTTCAGCCAAGCTGCCGTTGTGGTAATTCGTTCGTTAAAGCCCACCGGCGCTTTGTTGTGGCCTTGGTTTTCCCGGGCAATTTGCTTTGGCATGCTCGCGCCCCATGCATACTCGTGCTAGCGATTCTGAGCGGTCGAGGATCTCTGCATTGCCTGAAAAACTCTCAGCTACCGAGGAAAGGCTGCAGTTTCTTCTTAGTTTAGAGGAAGCTCTAAGGAAGGCAGACAGCGCCAAGGCCATGACCCACGCGGCCGCCGAACTCTTGGGCAGTCATCTTCAGGTGGGACGCGCCGGCTTTGGCGACATAATTGATAACGGCCAAAGTGTTAGGGTAGAGCACGATTGGGCTGGCAGCTTAGGTTCGCTGGCCGGCGAAGCGCGGATTCTTGACGCATTTGGCCCAATAATCATCGACTATTTGCGGCGTGGTGAGACTCTAGTTGTCAACGAATGCGACCAAGATACACGCATAGAGGCTCGGCACCTCGCAACATGGCGCAGCATTGGCACTAAAGCCCTGATTGTGGCCCCGTTGATCAAGGATGAAAGCCTAGCGGCCATTTTCTATGTCCATTCGGCCTCGCCACGGACGTGGATGGCCGCGGAAACCGCATTGGTAGGCGATGTCGCCGCTCGCACTTGGTCTGCTTACGGGCAGTTGCGTGCAGAGGAGGCCCTACGGCGCAGCGAAGCGCAAATACGCGCCATTTTCGACGCCTCTTTGGATACGATCCTGATCTTGGACGCAGCTGGAACGATCAAAGAGCACAACCCGGCAGCCCTCACCATGTTCGGCTTTGTTGGTGAGGCCCTGCTCGGCACAAAGCTCTCCGAGCGGCTTACTCAACCAGACCAATTTGATGCGCTTATCTTAAGGGGAATGCCGGCTCAGATACGAGGCAAGAGATTGGAACTGGAAGCTTTTCGCAATGATGGCTGCAGTTTCCCAATAGAATTGTCGCTGTCGCCCATACAAGTTGATGGCGAGATTAGATTTACGGCGCACCTTCGTGATCTTAGCGAGGATAGGCGTTCAGAGCAGGCGCGCCGGGCAAGCGAGGAGCGCCTTCGCGACATCACTGACGCCTTGCCTATCCTCATCTCCTATGTGGACCGGGAACAGCGCTTCCAGTTTGTCAACAAACCCTACGAGACTTGGTTCAATCGGCCAATAGGCCAGATCGTCGGTTACCGTCTAAGTGACATCATGGCCCCTGAAGTTTACGCCGCCCGGCGCCCCTTTGTTGAACGTGCCCTTGCCGGTGAGCAGGTACTCTATGACATCGACATGCCGCGCCCGGATGGCGTTACAAATACCCAAATTATCCACGTGCCGCATAAAGATCAGGACGGCCGCATCCTTGGGTTCTACGCCTTGGTACAGGATATCACGGCGCGCAAACACAACGAATCGGCACTAGTTGAAAGCGAGAGTCGCTTTCGTCAACTAGCCGAACTTAGCCCGGCCTTCATTTGGTCGGCCGATATTAATGGCACGGTAAACTACATCAGCCGCCGCTGGCATGACTTCATTGGCGTTGTGGGCGACTCCGCTTCAGCCATCGACGACCGGACCGTCCACCCTGAAGACCGGGAGATGCTACGCACCGCCTGGACAAAATCTTTGAGTTCCGGTTTACCGCTGGGGGTAAACGCCCGATTTCGGCGGTACGATGGCGCTTACATCTGGCATTCCGTACGAGCCGAGCCGACCAAGAGCTCAAGTGGTGAGGTTACGGGCTGGCTTGGAGCAATCACGGATATCCATACTTCTATTCTTGATGCCGAGGAGCGGCAAAAAGATCATGACCGGCTCTGGAAGATATCTCAAGAACTCATGCTGGTGCGTGATCAGGCCGGCACAATCCTGTCGGTAAACCCATCCGCTAAGCGACTGCTAGGCTGGGATCCCGAAGAGATGGTCGGCCGATCCGTCTTTGACTTCATGCATCCAGACGACCGGGACCGAACCGCGTCTTATGTGACAAGGCAAGCTGCCTCGTCTGAAGTCATCGCTATCCAAAACCGTTATCGTACGGCGGATGGTTCATACCGCCTGTTTGACTGGCGCGGCGTCACGGACAATGGACTTGTCCATGCTGTTGGTAGGGACATCACTGCGGAACACGCCGCCGAACAAGAGCTGCGCAAGGCCGAAGAAGCCTTGCGGCAGGCGCAAAAGATGGATGCAATAGGCCAATTAACTGGCGGTATCGCCCATGACTTCAACAACATGCTTGCCGGCATCATTGGCAGTCTTGATGTCATCCAAAGACGCATTGCGGCCGGGCGCTTCGATGACATCACCCGGTTCATCGAAGGGGCCGTCACCTCATCGAGGAGAGCTGCCTCCTTGACTCAGCGCCTACTGGCCTTTGGCCGCCGCCAAGCATTGGACATCCGGCCCGTTGAGGTTGGTAAGCTTGTTTGGTCACTGCACGACTTGCTCGGCCGCACCATCGGAGAAGCCATCGACATCAGGGTTACAGTGGACCCGGATGTCTCTTGGGTCAAAGCCGATGCCGCGCAACTCGAAAGCGCCATCCTGAACCTGGCGATCAATGCCCGTGATGCAATGCCTCAAGGCGGGAGCCTCGAGATTGTAGTCCGCAATCAGAGTTTCAGCAGTGGCACCTCGCGCCTTGAGCCCGGCGATTATGTCGTGGTCTCGGTTGCCGACACCGGGACTGGCATGTCGGCAGATGTCATTACCAAGGCTTTCGAGCCATTTTTTACCACCAAGCCACTGGGACAGGGCACTGGCCTGGGCCTATCCATGATCCATGGTTTCATGGGGCAGATCGGCGGCGACGTTCAAATTCAGAGCACACAAGGACGGGGCACCATCGTCAGCATGTTCCTGCCTCAGGCGCAAAATGGCCAACCGCAACAACCACCCGCGGCTACATTGCCGCCAGTGTTCAGTGTACAGAGCAAAACGGTGCTGGTCGTTGAAGACGATCCAGCCGTTCGCATGCTTGTGGTCTCTGTCCTGGATGATCTCGGTCTGAAATCAGTTGTTGCGGCAGATGGCACGGCCGGACTGGCTATCCTGGCGTCGGAAGTAAGAATTGACCTGTTAATGACTGATGTCGGATTGCCCGGCATGAGCGGTCGGCAATTGGCCGAGCATGCCATCCAGTGCCGCCCCGGGCTCAAGATTCTGTTTATCACTGGCTATGCCGAAGGCGCTTCCATCCGTCCTGCCGATCTGCCCTCTGGCATGAGACTGCTCAACAAGCCCTTTGAGCTTTCCCTGCTTGCTGAGGTTCTGCAAGACATGTTGGGCGCCAGCCAAGAGTAGTTTTTTGTAGCGGCTCGTGGCCCGTATTCGCTCAGGGAACGAACCAAGCCTGCATAACATTGCCGCTGAGTGTCCTGTCAGGAAGGACACCAGACGGAGCAGCGCTGTGCCAATTAAGACACTGAAAACCCACCGAGCGGGTGCAAAGCAGTTGCTGGCAGCCACGCGCAGCACTGGCCTCGTAATGCATAAGCGCTACGCCCGAGAATGACGGCTGCTCCAACAGCGCCAATGACGCTAGCCCGGCGCTGGCAGGCCGCCGCCATTCTTGGTCTGCTCAGCAGCAGCTTTTCAACCATCGTTGCTCAATTGACTGCAGGCAGGCTCGGCCGTGACGCGTTGGGCGATTGGATGGTGGTCGGCAGCATTGCCCTGCGTGATCTTGGTCTCCAAACCGCGCCGACCTGGTGGACTGTTCTGGCAGGCCTGATCGTGCACCAGTCCGCCGACTTCTCATGGGACATCATCTTCTTTTTCGTGCTCAGCCGCTGGAGCCATCAACTGAGCCCTTGGGCACTGCTGGGCATCGCTCTGCCCTGGGCGATCTTTACCTCGGCAATCGAATGGTTTTTCCTTGTACCCGTACTGCCCTTCTGGTGGGCGCTGTTCACCCTGCAACAGGCTTGGTGGCTGGGTTTGCTGGTACATTTGACCGCCGCGTCGACCTACCCACTCTTTCCCTATGTGCGAGATCGCATCGCCGGCGTTAAGCCATCGCCTCACCGCCGCTTTGCGTGGGTGTGGGGTTCTCTCGCCGTGACCGGGACAGCGGGATTGGCGCTACTGGCTTTCGCGGGCGAACGGGGCAACGAACTCGGGCATTTGGGCGCAAACAAATCTTATGACCAGCAATACATGATCAACATGTCGGCCCACCACCGCCAAGGTGTCGAACTAGCAAGCCTTGCCAGCGAGCGCGCGGCAGACCCGCATCTGCGCGCACTTGCCCGGCTGATGGTTGCCACGCAAGCCTCTGAAATCCGCATCTTCGAGAAATGGTGGGTAAGCTGGTTCGGCGGAGCGCTCCCCGAACCGACTAGTGAACAGCACCATGCCATGCCGGGCATGTTTGCGGCTGCCGACTTTACCGGCTTGCAAGGCGCCGAGGGTGAAGCCTTCGACGACCGTTTCATCGAACTCATGTCCACCCACCATGACGGGGCCATCGCCATGGCCGATGAAGCGATGAGACAGGCGGGCGATCCCCGTCTTCGCATCATGTCGCATGGCATTCGGCACCAGCAGCAGGGCGACATCAATCTCATGCATGGCGTGTCCGGGTTTGATGCTGTGCACGCAGCCTCCCGAGCCATGTTCTACACCGACGCCGCGGCCCGGCAAAATCCCACCCAGCAAATGGAGCACGAGCATTGACCGGCAAAAGTGAACTCGTCGTCGTGATTACCGGTGCCTCTAGCGGCAATGGCCGGGCCATCGCCCATCAACTCGCCAGAGAAGGCGCCAAGCTCGTTCTTGTCGCCCGCAGTCAAAGTGCGCTGGATGAAACCGCGTTTGAATGCACCCGCATGGGCGGCACGGCCCTTACTCTGGCCGTCGACGTCGGCAACGCCGCAGCTGTCGAGGAAATAGGAACCCGAACTCTGGAGCGTTTTGGCCGCATGGACGTCTGGGTCAATTGTGCAGCCATCATCCATTTCGGTCGCATCGAAGACACCCCATCGGAGGTGATCGACCAAGTTCTGCACACCAACATCAATGGCTACTTTAACGGTACACGCGTTGCAATCAGGCACTTTCGCGGTGTCGGAGCCGGCACCTTGATCAATGTATCTTCTGTGCTGGCCATCACCGGTCAGCCCTATGCTTCGGCTTACGTCGCCAGCAAGGCAGCCGTCCGGGGCCTGAGCGAAAGCGTTCGTCAGGAAGTGGCCGACGCACCCGGCATTCACGTGTGTAGCGTACTGCCCTATGCCATCGACACGCCCATATATCAGCGGGCGGCGAATTATTCAGGCCAAGAAGCGCAGCCTGTCGTCCCCCGCTATCCGGCTTCGGTTGTCGCCGATGCCGTTGTAGGTCTAATTGATCACCCCCGGCGCGAGGTCTATGCCGGTAAAGTCGGCGTCCTTGCAGCCATGGCTAAAGCTGTGTTGCCCCCGGTGAGCGACGGCATCGTGCGCACCGCAGTCAACACGGTCGAGCTCAGTGGCAGGCCGGCCGCACCGACACAAGGCAATGCCTTTGCGCCGATCCATGAAGGTTGGAAAGTCAGCGGTGGCTGGACGAATTATCAGATTCCGCGCGTCAATAGCACTGCAGTCGTGCTGGTTGCTCTGGCCGGGCTTTCGCTCGTGATGGGGCTGGTACGCCGTCCAAGGAACTGACCTATTCAGCCGCCTCGGCAAGCCTTGATTGCTCTACCGGCTGGCGTGTTTGCAGGGCGCGCTCGACAATAACCGCAGCGCCATGGCTGCCGGGCGCGGCAGCCAGCTCCCCCGCGAGTTGACCCGCTTTTTGCCGGAACGATGGCTCTTCCACCAAGCGCCTCAAGGCATCGGCAATGCTCGCGACCGAAGATTTCGGGGACAGCACCAGTCCGGCTCCGCTCCGCGCTAGCCGGGCGCCAATGCCTGGCTGCTCGAAAGCGAGTGGCAGGCATAGCATAGGCAGGCCTTCAGCTAGGCTATCAAGCACCGTGTTAAGCCCACCATGGGTGATCACAACATCCGCGCGCGCCAACACCTCCTGCTGAGGCACCCAGGGAAAGATCCAGTCAGCGCCAATTGTGCTTGCCTCCTTGGGCGTCAGCGCGCCCGAATGGCTCACGATCAGCCGTACACCGAGTGTCCTGCAGGCCCTGGCAATGTTCCTGAACAAACCGAGCCGGTGCCCCTGCAGCGTCCCGAACGATGCATAGATCAGTGGTCCGTCGCCAAACTCCGGCAATTCCGTGCCCTTGTAGACGGCAGGCGGACGCAACCGGCCGACAGGATGAAATGTTGAAGGCAGATGCTGGCGGGGGAAGTCCAGCCCCTTGGTCATTTGGGACAGATCGGCCAAGGGCGAAAGGCAATCGACAAGCTTATGCTTAGGCGCGATCGCGAACCGCGCCGACCACTCTTTTATTGTCCGGTCATGCCGCTGCGTCAGCCAGTCGGCGATATACTCGCCTGCCCGGTTGCGCCCCACGGCTTTCTCGCTGTCTTCATACGACCATGGCAAGACCGGCAGCGGCACAAGCGGCTCGCGGTTGATCGGCGCGGCGGCAGCAAGACTAACATAAGGCAACCCCAGATGCTCAGCGACGAGAGCGCCGGCAGGCTCCATCTGGTCGCTAACTACCCCATCGATGCCATGCTCGCGCAGCATGTCCGGCGCTTGCCGGCACAGCGAGTCCGTAATCGCGGCCATGTCCCTGACCAGCCGCCCTATCCCAAACGGTAATCCGGACGAACGCGAATGATCAATAAAGCCGTCCGGCGTCCACTTGGCGCCGCTGGCGTCAAGATAAAGCGGCTTCAGGCCGGCTGCCGGAATGGACGTTTGAGGATGAACGATGGCAAAGCACTCGTGCCCCCGCTGGTTCAGCGCCTCGGCCAAGGCGGCCGCAGGAAACAGATGGCCTTGGAACGGTGGACTAAAGAAAGCCAAGCGCATTGTCGTTCAACCACGAAGAGATCAATCCAATTGCAACGTTGAATTGCCCTGTGTGGATCAAACACGATTTAACCGGCTCTTGTATTGTAAGACGTCAAAGTGAAAAGCCACCGTCCGCCATGAATACCGATCCTGTCGTGTAGCTCGCCTCGTCGCTCGCGAGATAAATGGCCAGCGCCGCAATCTCCATGGCTGTGCCGAGGCGCCCAAGTGGCTGGCGATTAACGAAGTCGGCCCGCACCGCATCTTCGCTGCAGCCAGTTTTCTGGGCAAGGTCGGCAATGCGCGCATCCAGCGAGGGCGATTGGATGGTGCCGGGGCAAATGGCGTTGCACCTTATGCCCCGCTTGATGAAGTCGGCCGCAACAGCCTTGGTCAAACCGATCACTGCAGCCTTGCTCGCGCCATAGGCATGGCGGTTGGGAATGCCGCGGACCGAGGAGGCGCCCGAGGAAATATTAACAATCGTGCCATGGCCACTCTCGAGCATGCCCGGCAAGAAAGCGCGGACCGTGCGGTGCATGGATTTTACGTTCACATCAAACGAGAAATCCCATTCCTCGTCGCTGCACTCGAGCGCCGAGCCGTGATGCACAAAGCCTGCTGCATTGACAAGGATATCGACAGGACCAGTATCAGCCGCCAATTGGTTGATCGCGGCGGTAGAGCGCACATCGATCGCGCGGCACTCTGCCCCGTCGAGCCCTGCAAGCTTGTCCACGTCGAGGTCCGTCGCCCAGACCACAGCACCTTCGGTGAGAAACTGCTCTGCGATAGCGCGCCCGATACCTTGCCCAGCTGCCGTAACCACGCAGATCTTGCCTGCCAAACGTTCACTCATTGCTAGCTTCCTCCAACAGCACACGAGCAGACTAGCAATGAGTGGACGAACCGCAAGAGCACGGTGTGTTAGCGCGGCAGGAGCCAGTCCAGCGATCGTTCAAGATGCCCTGTGCCCTCATGCTCATGCCAGTGACCATGGGCGAAAATTACCCGCTCCGGTGCAAGATCAAGCAGGCGGGACGCAGCATTGGACGCCTGTTCGCCCCCTGCCTTGATGGCTGCACGAGCATAGATCGGCGCCTTACCCTCGGGCGCCAGGGCGCCGACGAGCCGGGCTCCAAGCCGCATGGGCAGAGGCAGCTTATCAGGCTCCAGATTAACGATGAGATCGGTCAAGACCAGTGTCCGGCTTGCACGGTGAAACAGTTCGGCTTCCACCAATGCCTTGCCACGCACGAGAATGATCTCGATTTCCTCATTCCACTCCTTTGGCGCTCCGTCCGCAAAAACTTTGTCGATCCGCAGTTCGGCCTTCTTGACTGCCGGCCGGTCGCCAAGGCCCGGCACTGCCCAGCACGTCGTATCAGGATAGTGCGCCTGCCATTGCTTGACGAATGACCAATGCGCCGTATTCGGGGCCAGCAAATGCGCGATCCGGCCCAGATCATCGAGTTGGGCCTTCAAGGGGAAGCTGAAAGGTGTAGGCGAGTGAAGGATCAGCTCGCCATTGTCCAAGCGAAAAAGGGTCATCCGCAACGGTAGCGGCATGCCCGCGACGTGGATGGGGCCGCTGTCCACTACCCAAAGATTGTCCGCAACCAGTTTTGGTGTATCGAGCGGCGGATAAACCGTTTGCGTCATGCCGATCTCCTGCAGGTTTCCCCAGGCTCAACGGCATGAGCACACAGAGCCAGTTGTTGTTTAACCTGCAGCACATTACTGCCTAACAAATCGGGCGTCCTATTCCTGCTCCAGAGATAAACAGTGCCTGAGTGAAGAAACTGCTGAGTTTGCTGCTGACAGTCGTTGTTGCCCTGGTGGTCGTGCTCGGCCGGTCATGGTACCGTTACGTTACTAATGCCCAGAGCCCCTATGATGAAGTGGGCACCGAGCTGAACAGCCGGATGCCCCTCCCAGTCCGCAAATGGGGTTGCGACAAGCTTCATATAAACTTTGCTGGCGCTATCCCGCCCTACGGCTGCCAAGCCGAGGACGGGACCTGGATTTAAGCCACTACCGCGCGGGCATTAGCCCAATTCAGCCTGGGCTGCGCAGATGCGATCAACCAGCATATCGAATTCGCCCCTGGGCGGCCGGCTGCTTACCAAGCGTTGCTTGAGGTGGCGGATAGGCTCTTCGAGGATCGTCGGGAGGTCCTCGGCGCAGGTAAAGTCTCCCGCTACGCTTTTGACCTTGGAGTTGTCAAAAATCGCTGTCCAGGATTTATCGCCTAGCAAAGGGCCGACCCAATCGGGATTGAACTTGATCAGCGTGTCAGTCGGCACATGGACGATCTTCGCCTCGACGCCCAGTTGCACACCGATCTCCCGCTGGATGTGATCCCAGATATGGGCCCGGTCCGAGGTGATGTGGAATACATCCCGCAGTGCCTGTTCCTTGCCGAATAGTCCCACGAATGGCACGGCAAAATCAACCGAGCGGGTCAGGGTCCATGGCGTGTGCCCATCACCCGCTACAATGGTCGCTTCGCCATCGAGCATGCGCCGCGCCATGATGTCGGCATCCCCAATCATGACCGGCAAACCGGTCCGCACCGTGTGGCTAGGGCGCACAATAGTCCACGGCAGATCATCTGCCTTGGTCAGCACTTCCTCGCAGGCAATCTTGTTCTGGCTATATGGCCAGTAGGGGTTGATGGCCGGCGTCTGCTCGGTGATCACATAATGCTGCGCAGGCTTTTGGTAGACCGAGGCCGAGGAGATAAAAACATACTGCCCGCAATGGCCAGAGAACACTTCGATGTCGCGCGCGACCTGGTCTGGTGTGAAAGCAATAAACTGGCAGACCACATCGTAATTGGCCTTGTCGAGCCCGGCCGTGGCAATGTCCTTGAGCTCACCCACTATGGAGGTCACGCCCGCAGGCAGATCGTTCTCGCGCAGGCCGCGGTTGAAGACGCTGACTTCATGCCCTTGCGCCAAGGCGCGTTCAACGCACGGATAAGAAATCTGCCCCGTGCCACCGATGAAGAGTACATTTAAAGCCATTCTCGAAAACCTTCTTGCTAAATCGCGCCTATGGGCAGCGGACGCTCAGCCTACACCTCTGCGCCTTTCGGCATAGCCTTCTTGTGCTGGCATGGCGCCGTTAACTGTCCGAGCGATGAAATCGGCTACTATGCTGTCGCTGGGGCCCTCCCGGGAGTTATTATCAAACCGCTATAGACGAGTGTCTGATGGAACGCCGAACGCTTGAAGACGTCCTCCAAGATCGCAACAACAGCTTCAACGCGGTGCGGCTGCTGGCTGCGGCCGCCGTTTTTGTTTCGCACGCCTTCCTGATCGTTCCAGCCGGCAACCACCACCAACCCCTAGATGCCACCGCCTTCGATCTCGGCCAATTAGCGGTTAATGTGTTCTTCTTCCTATCGGGCCTGATGCTGAGCCGTAGTTTTTCCCTTAAGCCCGATATTGCCGGATTTATCGTTGCGCGCCTCTTGCGCATCTTTCCAGCTCTTCTGGTTTGCGGAACCCTCATTGCTTGGGTCATCGCCCCGCTCAGCACCACCCTGACCTTTGCCGAGCACTTCACCAACCCGGCGACGCTCCTTTATCCGCTGCTGATGCCGATTCTGTTTTCCCAGCCTCACCTGCCTGGAGCTTTCGCTTTCGGCATGGAGGCTGGCCAGGTCAATATCCCGCTCTGGACCATCAAGTATGAATTACTAGCCTATTTGTCCTTTCTGGCTGTACCGGCATTTAAGATCTTTGGCTCGCGCCCGGCCATGGCGGCTCTTGCAACCATCTTTGGCCTATTGCTAGTCATCTCCTACAAGACACATGCCTTCGATGCCTCAATGGTTGGCAGTCTCATCCGCTTTGGCTTCTGTTTTTCGCTTGGCATGTTGGCGTTCACCTACCGCAGCCTAATCGTGCTTAGCTGGCCTCTAGCCATCCTGGGGCTGGTCCTTGCCTTTTCGCTGTCCCCTACCTCCTTTGGGCAGACAGCATCGGTTATTGCCTTCGCCTATGCTGCGGTAACCCTGGGCGGCACTCAAATTCCACTCCTCACCCCAGCCACGCGGCACACGGACATTTCCTATGGCATCTATCTCTATTCCTTTCCCATCCAGCAGGCGCTAATTGCCCGTTTTGGAACCAGCCTCTGGATGGCCATTGCCATAAGCGTCGCAGCCGCGGTGCTGGCTATATGTTTGGCCCATCTGTCATGGCACTTTGTTGAAAAGCCTGCCCTGTCACTCAAACGCCTATGGCAGAGCAAGCCAATCGCTGCGGCCTCAGTGAATTGAGCAACAACACGCCAACCAATTAAACCCCGTCTTATTGGTGTCGAAATCAGCCCTGCTGACTCGTCATGACAGCAGGGCCGGGGCAATATGTCCGCCGGCGTCAAGATCAAGGGGGGAGCTTTGACCCAATCGCTTTATGGCTCGATCATCATCCGCGGTGCGCGCGAGAACAATCTCAAGAACGTTTCGCTCGACATCCCCAAGCGCCAGATCACCGTGTTCACGGGTGTCTCAGGTTCAGGCAAATCTTCCCTCGTATTCGGCACGATTGCCGCTGAATCCCAGCGTTTGATCAACGAAACCTACCCCGCCTTCGTGCAGCAATTCATGCCTCATTATGGCCAACCTGACGCCGACCAGTTGGAGAACATTTCGGCTGCCATCATCGTCGACCAGCAGCGCCTAGGCGGCAATTCCCGTTCCACCGTCGCAACCGTTACCGATGCCGCACAAATGCTGCGTGTGCTGTTCTCGCGTCTTGCCGAACCGCGCCTCGCTTCCCCATCGCTCTATTCCTACAACGATCCGCGTGGCATGTGCCCCGATTGCGAAGGCATCGGGCAGGTCGCTGCCATGGACATGTCGGCGGTGATCGATGAAACGCGCTCGCTCAATGCCGGTGCCTTGCTGCCCAAGGACTACGCGGTCGACACTTGGTATTGGGAAATCTACAAGAACTCCGGCCTGTTCGATATGGACAAGCCCATCAAGACCTATTCGCCAGAGGAACGCGAAAACCTCCTGCACCTTGATGATGGCCGCAAGGTCAAGGTCGGCAAGATCAATCTCACCTATGAGGGTGTTGTCGCCAAGCTCAAAAAGGGTTTGGGCAGCAAGGACCCTGAAACGCTCCAGCCTCATGTGCGTCTAGAATACGACCGCATCTTCACCCGCGCCCTTTGCCCTGCCTGCCATGGCGCTCGCCTCAACCAACAGGCGTTGGCCAGCAAGGTCGAGGGGCACAACATTGCCGAACTTTCGGCCATGCAGGTCAGCCAATTGGCTGAACTGGTGCGCCGGATCGATGCGCCACAAGTGGGGCCCATGCTCCAGGCGCTTGCCACGCGCCTTGAGAACCTAGTGACCATCGGCCTGGGTTATCTGAGCCTTGACCGGGAGAGTTCGACCCTATCTGGCGGGGAGTCCCAACGCGTCAAGATGGTGCGCCATCTCGGCTCCTCGCTCACCGACATTACCTATGTTTTTGACGAGCCTTCCGTGGGTCTTCACCCCCACGATGTCGGGCGGCTTGCCGAACTGATGAGCCAGCTTCGTGACAAGGGCAATACGGTACTGATCGTCGAGCACAAGCCCGACATGATCGCCATAGCCGACCATGTGGTGGATATGGGGCCATTTGCCGGCTCTAAGGGCGGCGAGGTAGTCTATGAGGGTGATTTCAGCGGCTTGCTTAAATCCGGCACGCTGACCGGCAACCACATGAACAAGCACCAGCCCATCAAGCTGGAAGTGCGCCAGCCAATAGGCGAGCTCAAGATTGCTAGTGCAAAGCTCAACAACCTCAAGGATGTTTCGGTCACCATCCCCATGGGCGTGATGACGGCGGTGTCGGGCGTCGCTGGCTCGGGCAAATCCTCCCTGATCCAGGGCTGCCTGCCACACGCTTATCCCGACACCATCATTATTGACCAGAATCTCGCGCGCGGCTCGCGCCGGTCCAATACGGCGACCTACACCGGCATCCTCGATAACGTCCGCAAGGCATTCGCCAAGGCCAACAGCGTCGATGCGGCGCTCTTTTCGGCAAACAGCAAGGGCGCTTGCCCGGACTGCAACGGCCTTGGCGTCATCTACACCGACCTTGCACATCTCGACCCTATGGTCACCATCTGCGAGACCTGCGAAGGCAAGCGCTTCCTGCCAGAAGTGCTCCAACACCGGCTGCGCGGCTGCTCGATTAGCGATGTCTATGAGATGAGCGTCAGCGACGCTGTGAATTTCTTCACCGAAGCGGCGATCGCCAAGATCCTCAAGGGACTCGACGACGTGGGCCTTGGCTATCTGACGCTTGGCCAGCCGCTTTCCACCCTCTCGGGCGGCGAACGCCAGCGCCTCAAACTGGCGGCAGAACTGGGCAAGAAGGGCAACATCTACGTGCTCGACGAGCCCACGACTGGCCTGCACATGAATGACGTCGACACCCTCATCGGGTTGTTTGACCGCCTTGTCGATGCCGGCTCTACCGTGATCGTCATCGAGCACAATCTCGATGTGATCGCCCGCGCCGATTGGGTGATCGATCTGGGTCCGAGGGCAGGGCAGGACGGCGGCACCATCGTGTTCGAGGGTGTTCCGGCGGACCTCGCCAACAGCGGCACGCTAACGGGACAGCATCTCTTGGGCCGCACGACCGGCCCAGAAAAGCTCCGCGCCGCCTCCTGAAGGCGAAACGGCTTGGGTGGCCGAGCGCACCCAAGCCGATGATGGTCAAGCAGCTTTGGCTTCGTCTTCGACCGGCGCCGTGTCCATTGCCTTCATGTAGAGATCGAGCAGGGTTTCGTGCTCGTCGCGCTCGCTCTCGTCCTGCTTGCGCAGCTTGATGATTTCTTTGATGATCTTGATGTCGAAGCCCTCGCCTTTGGCTTCGGCGAAGACTTCCTTCTTGCCCTCGTTGAGCTCGGCGATCTCGGCATCGATGTGCTCGATGCGTTCAACGAACGAGCGGATACGTCCGCCGGCAATACCTGTGTCGCTCATGATGTCTCCTTGGATTCGATGATCGCGGCACTATCGAAGCGGACGGTTTACGAGTGGTAAATGTCGGCGCCTTGCGCACAGTTTGCTTGCGTGCCCAAGCGCGGAACAGGCTTGCTCACCGAACGTTGTTTTTGCTTCTTGGGATCACCGCCATGTCGGACAAAGACCAGCAACAGCTTGAACGCGAACTCGACAAGATCGAGGAAAAACTGCCCGACGTAGCGACCGGCTGGCTGGCGTGGTTGCGAAGGCCAAGTCACCGCCTCGTTCGCATTCCCGTCGGGATTATTTTGGTTATTGGCTCGGTCTTCAGCATCTTGCCGGTGCTTGGCTTATGGATGATGCCACTAGGCCTGATGCTGCTGGCTATCGACGTACCCTTCCTGCAGCGGCCTGTGACCAAGATGCTGCAGTGGATCGAGCGAACTTGGAGCAGGCTGCGAAACCGCTGGAAAGGGCGGCGGCGGTAGGATTGGCCGCACGCTGTGTGAAAATAATTGTGTAAATATGGAGACTTAGTGCAACTTCAGCCTTGGCTGGGGAATTTTGCTGTTCTGTCTGCCGGCTGATATGGCGTTACCTGGCCCGACTTTCCATTCCGACGCCGCTCATGAGGACCGCACCCAATGAATGAGATGCTCGCGCCATTGAAGGGACGCCGGCTGCTTGTTGTGGAAGACGATTACTTCATCGTCGAAGACCTACTGCGCGAACTCGAACAGGCGGGTACTGAAGTCATCGGCCCAGTGCCCAATCTAGGGCAGGCTATGAAACTCCTTGGCAGCACCAAGCATCTGGACGGCGCAATTCTCGACATCAATCTGCAGGGCGAAATGGCCTTTCCGCTGGCCGATGCCCTCATGAGTCGCGACATCCCTTTCGTGTTCCTCACTGGCTATGAGCCCGCGATGATCCCGCCCCGCTTCAGCGCTGTGAAGCACTGTGAAAAGCCAGTGCACCTCAAGACATTGGCAGGTGCCTTGTTTGGCTAGGCCCGCAGCAGCTTGCCTGTCGCAAGCCTGGTACTTTTTCACCGCAAGCCAAGCGCTTCTATGGCGGCAAGCTGTTCGCCGTCCAGCGGTCCCCGGCGCTCGGCCTCTAGTGCTTGCTCAAGCTCGGCGACATTTTTGACGCCAAGGACCAGCGTATCGACGCCGTTGATGCCCAGGGCGTAGCGGTGGGCGGTGATTGCCGGGTCCTCGCCCCACTTCTGGCAGAGCGCACGATAGGGTTCGGCGCGTTGGAAATCGGCCGATGTCGGCGAGTTTTCTGGCCGGTCGAGTGCGGCCGTTAACGCACCCGCTTGTACCGCCCGCACACCCATGACGCCAACGCCGGCGGACTTGGCTGCTGCGATCACGTCACGCGGGCGTGGCGCAAGTCCGGTGCCGTTCATCTCGCCGGGGCTGTCCATCAGATTGGCAATGGCCTGCACCGCTGCTGGGCGCGGGCCGTCTGCAAGAGCCTCGATGGTGGCCGCGGCATGGTTGATCCCGGTGATGCCCCAGGCGCCGATCATCCCTTCGCTTTTGAGCCGCTCGAAGGCGGGCACGACGGCGCTGCGATAAAGGCTGAGCTTGGTGGAGCGCTCGTCCTTGGGCGGCTGGCCGGGCGGATACTCGAAATCGTCCGGCCGAATTTCACTGTGGAGCAGGAACATGTCGATCCGCTCGAGTCGCATGGCTTGAAGACTTTGTTCGAGCGATGCCCGCAGCTTTGGATACACCTCCGCATCCAGAACGGTGCCGAGCGGATATTTGGTGGTGGCGCGCACCCCTTGAGGCAGTTGACCCTCAAAGGCGCGGCCAATGATGGCTTCGCAGATCTTGTAGCCCGGCGCCGCGTCGAGCAAGGTAATGCCGGCATCAACAGCCCGGCGCAGCGTCGCGACGGCGTCGTGTTCCGAAGTCGGTCCCCAGACCTGGCCTATGCCGCCGCCGCCCAGCGTTAGTCGGCTGACGGGTCCGAAACTGCCCAGAACGTTGGTTTGCATCTGGTCTCTCCTCCTAGTTATCCCACTTGCCCTGGACAAAGTGATCAATGTCATCACGTTGCGCCCCCACATCGGCCAACAGGCGATCGTCGAGCGTGTGGAGCTTGCGAATGGTCATCCGGCGCAAGCGCCAGTCAAAGAATTTGCGGGTGAGTGGTTGGAACATGATGTGTTCTCCATTTCTGCAAAATAGCGCATGCCCACGTAGCAGGCGCGACGAGCGGCAATTTGTATGATGGCTTGGAACTAGGCCCTTGCCCTTGTTCCCTGGACAAATACTTGCGCCTTGGACGCAGCTTTCGCTACGGTCACGAACGCAAGGAACTTTGCAGAAATGAAAAATGGAATTTGACTGGGACGATGTGCGCCTGTTCCTCAGCGTGGCGCGGCTGGGCGGCCTAAGTGCCGCAACGCGAACCACCGGGCTCAGCGCCGCAACGCTGGGCCGCCGTATCACCGCGCTGGAAAAGCGTATGGGTAAGCCGCTGTTCCAGCGCAGACAGACTGGATACCGGCTGACCGAAGCGGGCGAGAGCCTGCTCAAGCGGGCGGAGGATGTCGATGCGGCGATGCTGGCGCTCAAGCAGTGGCAGGAGGGCAGCATCGGCGATCGCGTAGTGCGCCTGTCGGCAGGGCCATGGACCTCCGCGTTCCTCAGCAGGCATATCGGCGCTCTTTGGAGCGTCGAGGATCGGTTCGGGCTCGAACTGGTTACTGCCAATCAGAAGGTGGATATCGGCCGCCGCCATGCCGATCTAGGCATCCGCAACCAGCGACCGACTGAGCAATGGCTGGCAGGGCGGCTGGTCGGTTCGGTCGCTTACGCGATCTATTCGGGACTGAACCTGGTGAACGGTATCAAGGCTGGCTACTTCGTGGGCCTTGCAGGAGAGGGCAGCCAGACCAATTCTGCGCGCTGGCTGGAGGCGCGCCATGGTGACCGCATCGCCGTGCGCGGCAATGATGCCATGAGCGTGCGTGAACTGGTCGCCAACGGAGCGGGGATGTCAGTTTTTCCGTGTTTCGTGGGCGATAGCGATCCCAAGCTGGTCCGGGTTGCGCCGCCCATACCGGAACTCAGTACCGATCAATGGCTGGTCAGCCACCATGAGGAGCGCCACGAGGCTCCGGTGCGCACCATAGCCGACCGGATCGTCGCGATGATGCGCGAGTACGGCACGCTGTTTCGCGGCGAAACGCCTCGCTTATCCTAAGACGCAGAACCGCACGGAGCGCTGTCACGTTGTTGTGGCTTCAGCGGGCAGCCATGGGCAGCCTAGTCTGTCCCTCTGATTGCCTTAAGAGATACCCCAATGACTATGCCAGTAACGCTTCCGCCCCATATCGAGCCACAGCGCAAAGTGCTGACGATCCTGGAGTCGGTTCAAGCAGCACGCCGCAATGTTCTCGAGATCATTCCGGCGATCGCCTATACCCAGCCGATCGTTTCGGGCCGCATGGGTGCGCGCTGGCACATGGTGCAGGACCCAGGCGCCTTGCGCCGCATCTTCCTCGACAATGCTGACAATTACCCCAAGTCCGAAGTCATGTTGCGCATGCTGCGCCCGGCAGTGGGTAACAGCCTCTTCACCTCGGAAGGCCCGGCCTGGCGCTGGCAGCGCCGATCCGTCGCTCCGGTCTTCGCCCAGCGCAACGTGGTAGCCCTTGCGCCGGTGATGACCGCAACCGCCGAACGCGCCGCCGAGCGCCTGACCGAAGCCGGAGCCGAGGCGGAGATGGTCGGCGAGATGCTGACCGCCACGTTCGACGTTATCTGTGAAGTTGCGCTCTCGGGCCGGGAGCACTTCGATTCTGCCGTCTATGCCGAAGCTATCCTGCGTTACTTCGAAACGGCGGGGAAAGCCTCGATTCTCGACTTCCTCCGCGTGCCTCATTGGATACCTAGACCTGGCGAACTGCTGGGTTTGGGCGCCGTGCGCACCATGCACGATATGGTTGCCAAGGCGATTGACGCTCGGCGCAAGCAAGGGACGGGCAAGGCCGACGATCTCCTCGATTTCATGCTCAAGGCCAAGGATAACGAAACCGGCCGCACCATGACGGCGCAAGATGTGCTGCACAACATGCAGTTCTTCATCGTCGCAGGACACGAAACGACTGCCCTGGCCCTAGCCTGGGCTCTGCAATCGCTAGCGCTCTCGCCCGAAATTCAAGAAGAAGCCTATGCCGAAGCCAGCACCGCCTTGGGAAGCGAGCCCGCTGGTGCGCAGCACCTTGAAGCAATGCCCCTCGTCCGGCAGATCCTGGAAGAGTCTATGCGGCTTTATCCGCCCGTCGGCATGCTGGCGCGCGAGGTTCGTGCCGCCGACACATTAGCTGGCCGCAGCATTGCCGCTAATGACGTGGTTTTCCTGCCCCTCTACGCGCTGCATCGGCACGAACTGCTTTGGGAACAACCCAACGCATTCAATCCTCACCGGTTTGCGCCCGAACAGGCCAAAGAACGCGATCGCTATACCTATCTGCCGTTCGGCGCCGGGCCGCGCGTGTGCGTAGGGGCAAACTTTGCCATGATGCAGGCACAGATTATTCTCGCTACGCTGCTCGCGCGCTTCCGGTTCGCGCCGGGTCCCGGCCCGTTGCCGACCCCCACCATGTCCATGACGGTACGGCCCGATACCGGCGTTCGCCTGCGCGTCTCTCCGCGATAGACCAACAAGGAATGCCGGAACCGCCCGGAGTCCGCACCGTTAGCGGCGCAAGAACGATCGCGCGCCCATGGACGCTGATGATTTGACCAAGACGACAAATTCGCCTGGCCCTATAGGCTATTGGTTTCTCAACGTCTACGCCCCAGCAGCGGCGTTTCAGATGCGCTTGGCTCGCCCTTTGATGAGCAAGGGAGTTTGCCATGCTTGACCGGCAAGCCCTGCTATCGAGCGCCATTGGCTGGTTTGCCAAGGTCCTCAATGCCATTGCCTATCTAACGCCGGTTAAGCGCCGCTTCAGCATTCCATACGGTCCTCATACCCGCCATGGGCTCGACCTTTATGAGCCGCTCTTTTCATCCAGCAGAACGCAGACCATCATCTTCTTCTACGGTGGCGGCTGGACCAGCGGGTCGCGAATGACCTATCGCTTCGTCGGCGCCGCCTTGGCATTGCGCGGCTTTCGCGTAATTATCCCAGATTACCGGTTGCACCCAGAAGCCTCGCTCGAAGAAATCATGCAGGACGCCACCGATGCGGTCGTCTGGACTTCCCAGCACTTCCCCAATCAGACGCTGTTCCTGGCAGGGCATTCGGTCGGCGCCTATATCGCGGTGACCCTTGCTGCCAATCCGAACGCACTGCCTGAAACTGTGGACATCAAGGGCGTGATCGGCATCGCCGGGCCCTATTTGCCCATGAACAAACCCCAAGCAGCGCACCTGCCGCCAGCACTATTGATCGCAGCGGAAAACGATCGTCTGGTGCCGGCAACGAAAACCGAACAATTGGCGTCGCAATGGCAGAAATCGGGTCCGGTCAAAGTTAAGCTTTACCGGCGCGGCGGCCACGCCTTGCTGATCGGTGCGCTGTCGCCGCTGCTGCGCTGGGCTGCCCCAGTGTTCCGGGATTTCACCGCCTTCACCCGCAATGCCCAGGCATCGACGCGGGACCCCGAAGAGTCCCGCACCATTTAGTCGCTCAGACTTCCTGAATTGCCGAAAGTTTCCAGTCGCCGCCGCGCTCGCGCACGAACGTCCAAAGCTCGGTAGCCTCGCTCGGCTCAGCCGGATCGCCGCTCACCACAGCGCCGCTGCCACGCTCGCGCGTTACATCAATCGACGAGTAGCGCATGGCGGCCGTCGCATAATCCTTGGTGCCCTCGCGCCAGCTCTCGCTGATGTCGCCTTGGAGGAGCGTGACATCGGACACCTCATTTTTAAGACCCCGCGACGCATTCTGCCCAAGTTCCTCGGAAAGGTACGACATCATTTCAGGCGTTGTCAGCTTGCGCAGGCCCTCGTAATCTTCCCGGCCATAGGCAGCCTGAACATCGCGCAGCATCCCCTCGAACCGGTCGAGGTCCTTCTGGGTGGTGCGTATCTCATCGGGATTGCGCGTGCGGTTGGGGCTGCCATAGCCGCTGCTCTGCGCGGCACGCGGGGCCGTGGTTTCCCGTGCATACCCATAATTGCCGGGGTTCACCGCAGGTCCACCCGCCGTTGCCGCACTGGAGCGGCGCGCCATGAAGCCCATCACCAGCCGGATAACGAAGAATAGGAGCAGCAGCTGTACGATCAAGCCGAGGAACCCGGCAAACCCACCCAAGCCGCCGCCAAACAGCAAGCCAAGCAAACCACCCAGGAACAAGCCGCGCATCAGCGATCCGCCAAACCCATTGAAGAACGAGTTCTGCGTCGCGGCTGTATTGGCGCGCGCGCTGGCATTGGGCTGCTGGGCAGGCGTCGGGCTGCGCTGCACCGGAGCCGTAACATTAGGCGAAGTTGGGGTAGCAGGCGCCGTCTGAAACGTACGCGTCCCCCGGCTACCGAAGCTGCCGCCGCGGCGGGCCTCGGCCTGGTCCACGCTGACCATGGTCATGGCCATGAGGGCGCAGGCAAATAAACTGGCAAGGCGAAAGCCCCGGGAGGCAAACATGGGCATAATCCCTGAAAAAACTGGTTGGTTGAAATATAGGAAGTCGCCGACGGCATTTTTAGGGGGCGCTACATCGGATCGATCAATCCGCGCTCGGCCTGTTCGTCTTCCTCGCGTTGCCGCATGCACTTGGTGAGGGCAAGGTACCAATAGTACTTTTCACCACCTTCGGGCCGGCCGTCCCGCTCCCAGAGCTGATAAGCTTTTTCCCGCACAGTCTGCTCGAAATCCGGATCGCCAAATAAGGCGTCGTTCTGAGGCATGATCTCCTCCATGCCTCAGAAAATCGGCTGGTGCAGCCCTTTGTTCCGCAGGCTAAACCTGGGTCATCAACTCTCGCCTAACGCGTTGCCCGGGCGTGACGCTGGGTCAGGAGCGGGATGACGATTTCTGAGACTCCGACGAGCAAACGCTGGCGATATCGAGCCCAAGATGCACCGGCATGGGAATGACTCGCGCCACGCCCAATTCATAATCCGTCACCCAGCTATAGAACATGGCACTGGCGCCCAAGATAATCGGCACCCACTGGGCTGCCGTGCCGTCGGCAAAGCCGAGGATGAACGGTGCCAGGATCAGCAGTGTGCCAACGATATAGTCGATAGTGCGATGAACGCGTGTGGGGATCATTGTATGCTCCATTTGCACTTCCAACCGTGTTGCCGGCGCCAATTCTCGCCACGAGCTGAATGTTCCCGGCTTACCTTATGAAACTGTTCACCCATTCAGGAGTCGTGAACAAAGAGCTAGCAATGCTCCTGTGCCATTAGCTATCTATTAGCCCTTCGCGCCCTAGCGTCCTTCTGAAAGAGGAGGCATGCCATGGCAGTTGAGCTACGCACCATTGAGCAGGTCAGCAGCGACGCCGATCGCTTGTCTGCCCTATGGGAAATGGACATCCTCGACACGCCCGTCGAAATGCCGTTCGAGCGTATCACCGATCTGATCAAACTGGTGTTCGGCGTGGAGATCGGTATTGTCTCGATGATTGACGGGCACCGGCAATGGTACAAGTCCGTCGCGGGCCTGCCCACCAGCGAAGCCTCGCTTGATAGCACGTTCTGCAAATACACCCTGCAATTGAGCCGTCCCGTGATCGTGCCCGACGCGACCAAAGACCCACGCTTCTATGACAATCCGCATGTGACCGATGGACCGCGTATCCGTTTCTATGCTGGCGCGCCAATCCTGACCGGCACCGGTCAGGTGATCGGGACTATCTGCGCCATCGACAACAAAGTGCATGATTTCGGCGAACGGGAAACCGCCATTCTCATGCATCTGGCCGGTCTGGTCGTGCGCGAACTCGAACTGCGCCTCCAGACGGCGACCGATACGCTGACCGGCGCCGCCAGCCGGCGTGCCTTCAAGGAAGAAGCGGCGAAACACATGCTGCTCGCTCAGCGCCATGCATTGCCACTGAGCTGCATTACGCTTGACGTCGATCACTTCAAATCCATCAACGATCAATATGGCCACGCTGCAGGCGACAAGGTGCTGATTGGCATCGTCAATGCCTGCAAGAATCATCTGCGCCAAAGCGATATTGTTGCGCGCCTAGGCGGCGAAGAATTCGCTATCCTGCTGCCGCAAACCGACAAGGTCACCGCCTTTAACGTCGCCGAAAAGCTGCGTCAGTTGATCAAGGCGCTGCATTTTCCCGGCAGCGTCCCACCCATTTCGGCGGCTGCCTCGTTCGGCGTTACGGCAGCAGTGCCGGGCGATGATATTGATAGCCTCCTTCATCGTGCCGATCAGGCGCTCTACGAGGCCAAGCGCTCGGGCCGCAACCGCACTTGCATTGCGCCTGAACCCGATGCACCTGAAAAGCTCAACCGCCGCCGCGTGCTTAAGGCAGCCAAGATCATTTTCAATGATGGCAACTCTACTTATGACTGCACTATCCGCAGCCTGTGGGAGAACGGAGCGGAAATCACCATTTCGCTGCCCACCTCCGTGCCAGAGCAGTTCGACCTAATCCTCAAAGGCAGCTCGGCTAGGCACAAATGTGCCCTTCTGTGGCGCGGCACGGGCACGCTTGAGGCTGCTTTCGTCTAGTTTGTTACCGAAGCTTCACTCATGCGTTGTGCACAGGCAAGCATGAGGATGTAAAGTGAACGACACACGATGAACTGGGAGCCTGACCCCTACATTATAGTGATGACCGGGGGGGGGCTGCTGATCGCGCTCGTCGCCTGGCTACCGCTAGCGCTCAAGCGCTTGCCGCTGTCCTTGCCGATCATTTGTCTCGCCATCGGCGCAATCGTCTTTAATCTGCCGCTCATCGGCGGCCAAGTCTCGCCCGCAGATCACCCCTACATCACCGAGCGCCTAACCGAGCTCGTCGTCATTGTTGCCCTAATGGGGGCCGGTCTCAAGATTGACCGCAACTTCAGTTTGGCGCAGTGGGGCATCACCTGGCGATTGCTGCTGATCACCATGCCACTGGGAATATTGGCGATTACGGGAGTGGGCGTCGGCGTACTTGGCCTTAGCTGGACTGCGGCGCTGCTTCTTGCGGCGAGCCTGTCGCCAACCGATCCCGTCCTGGCTGCCGATGTGCAAGTCGGCCCGCCCAAATCCGGCGGCGAGGACGAGGTCCGCTTTGCCCTAACTTCGGAAGCTGGGCTCAACGACGGCCTGGCTTTCCCATTCGTCCATTTAGCTATCGTGCTAAGTTTGGCCTCGACTACCGGTGAGCCATGGTTCGTCGAGTGGTTCAGCTATCATGTCCTTTGGGAAATCATTGGAGGCGTCGGCTGCGGCTGGTTGATCGGACGGCTCTTTGGCTGGCTGACGTTCAAGGTTCCCGGTGATTCCCTCGCCAAAACTGGCGACGGGCTGATAGCAATTGCTGCGACGTTCGTGTCCTATGGCGTCTCTGAACTCCTTAACTGCTACGGGTTTTTCGCCGTGTTCATCACCGCCATGACCCTGCGCCAGGCGCACCGCGACCATGATTTCCAGCGTGAAATGCACGACATCACCGAACAGGTGGAGCGCATCCTGATGATGGTGCTCCTGCTGATGTTCGGCGGCGCATTGGCATCCGGGCTACTCAACGATGTAGGCTGGACCGAGATCATAGCGGCGGTGCTGATCCTGACCATTGTGCGGCCTATTACCGGGCTAATTTCCATGTTCGGCTTCAAGGCGTCTATCAGTGAAAAACTCACCATTGCCTTTTTCGGCATCCGCGGCGTTGGCTCGTTTTATTACCTCGCCTATGGTCTCAACCATGGTGAGTTCGCTGAAACCGAGCAGCTCTGGACCATCTTGTCGCTAGTCGTCGTGCTGTCCATCGTCATTCATGGCCTCTCCGTTACGCCGGTAATGCGCTGGCTGGACCGGCTCCAAGGGCGTGATCCCGACGCCGAAGACGCCGTACCGCCGCCTGGTCTACAGGGTCCAGCAAGCGAAGCTTAACGCCAGAAGGAGCCGGCTAACTTGTGACAGCCATCCGGACGGTTGAGGAACGACGCATTGATTCCTGGATTGGCCCGAGAAGCCCTATCCAAACCGATGAGAGCACCGATGCCAGATCTGAACGAAGAAGACGTCAAGCAGCGCGCCTACCGGCTGTGGGAACAGGAAGGACGCCCCGAAGGGCGCGAATTTCAGAACTACATGGACGCCGTAGCTCAACTCATGGCCGAACAGAACGGCGGCGATACCGCGGTCACACCAGGCTCCGGCGGCATTTCAACCAATCTGCATCCTGGTGGCATCGCACCGGTCGGTGGCGCATCTTTGGTGGGCAGCATTGGCACTGGCGGCGCAGCCAGCCACCCCACCGGTACGCGCAGCTAAGCTGTCTTCGCCCAGGTTAAGTGGGTTGCAGAGCCGGGGAACCTAGCAAGCCAAGCAACATTCGCTTTTTTCATCAAGGGAGAACCGATCATGCTGGCAATGGATTATCGCGGTCCCTACAGGGTGCGGGCAGACCAAAAGCCGATGCCTACTATTCAGCACCCGGAGGATGCGATCGTCCGCGTCACCCGGTCCTGCATCTGCGGCTCCGATCTGCACCTTTATCATGGCATGGTGCCCGACACGCGCATCGGCATGACCTTCGGGCACGAGTTCACCGGCATTGTCGAGGAAATAGGCCCCGAAGTGCGCAACCTTGCCGTCGGCGACCATGTCCTTGTCCCCTTCAATATCGCTTGCGGCAAATGCCATTTCTGCCAGCAGGGCCTGTTCGGCAACTGCCACGAGAGCAATAGCCAGGCAACCGCCGTCGGCGGTATCTATGGCTATTCCCATACCGCGGGCGGCTATGACGGCGGACAAGCTGAATATGTCCGAGTGCCCTATGCCGATGTGGGACCATGCAAGATCCCCGTGGGGATGGACCTTGATGATGCGGTGCTTTTGACCGACGTCGTTCCAACCGGATACCAGGCCGCCGAAATGGGTGGCATCCGCCGGGGTGACACTGTGGTTGTTTTCGGCGCCGGACCTGTTGGCATCATGGCTGCGCGTTGCGCTTGGCTATTCGGCGCCGGAAGGGTGATCGTTATCGACCATCTGGAGTACCGGCTGGACTTTGCCCGTCAATATTGCCCGGCCGAGGTCTACAATTTCCGCTCGCTGGAAGACCCGGTCTATTTCCTAAAGAAAACCACCGACTCCCTCGGCGCCGATGTTTGCATTGACGCGGTGGGCGGGGATGCTGCCGGCAGTGCGCTGCATACGATCCTGGGCACCAAGCTCAAGCTCGAAGCTGGCGCCGCTACGGCGCTCCACTGGGCGATCAATTCTGTCAAAAAGGGCGGCATCGTTTCGATTGTGGGTGTTTATGGCCCAACCGGCAACCTCGTCCCGATCGGCAATGTCGTCAACAAGGGTATCACCATCCGGGCCAATCAGGCTTCGGTTAAACGCCTACTGCCGCGCCTCATCGAACACATTGAAGCTGGGCACCTCAATCCCAAGGCGTTGATCACCCACAAAGTGCCCCTCGAGGAGGTCTCTGATGCCTACCACATCTTCTCCGCAAAGCTTGATAACTGCATCAAGCCGGTCCTCTATCCTTCCAGCATCCAGCACGCCTGACGGAATAGCTCCGCAACGCCGGATCGATCCGAGCCTTGTGCCCGGCTGGGGCGTCGATGCCGATCCGCGAAATGATCCGACCTATCCGATGCGCGAAAGCGCAGGGCCCGGCAATGGGCTCGATTGGACCCGCCCGACGCTGCAGCCCGAAACCGTTGAAGTCCTCCGCTCCACTGAGCACAACCGGCGCACCGCTGTCTACGGCACCTCGACACCGCCAAGCGGACTCAGCGGCTCGATCCGCCGCCGGGCGTTCAAGAGCAGCGAAGGCAAATGGAGCCACTGGCTGCTCCTGCTCCTGGCTGACCGCATCAATGTCGTGGAAGGCATTGGCCAGGATCTGGCGCGCGGTCATGTTCCCAACATCCCAGCCGAAATGGGTGTCCGCTCGGAACTCCAGCACAACCTTCCCGGCTTTGTCCGCAAGCTTGCCGTTGCTGGCGCTGGTGCTGCCCTGGTCTATGCTCTTGTCAGATCAAGAAAATCCATAAATGGGCAATACCGATCTTAAAGGACTTTCCACCACCGCCAAATTGGCGGACATCGCTCCATTGAGAGCGCTCGGACCTTTATGATGGCGCTGGTCCTTTATACCGGCCGGAAGGGCGGCAAGTTGTCCTACCGGCATCGTGTCGGCATGTTGCCCGACGATCGCGGCCGCTGACGCCATCTGGCGCCCCGGCCGCGGACCTTTACTTTAATCGTCGTTCTCAATGCGGGTTTTGTTGTCCGCATCGGCACCCGGTTCTTCATTGCCGCGCTGAGTGTGGGGCACGGTATTCTTCTTGCCCGCGCTGTTGGTCGCTTCACCGGGCGTAGTGCCCCAAGTGGTGCCAGGGGTTTGTCCACCACCGCTCACATGCTTGAGCTGTTCTTGCTGGCGATCTGTCTTGGTCATGTCGCGCTCCTTGGTTGGACCGGGTTAACCATGCTCCATCCATTGGGTTCCGGCCGGCTAAATGTCGGTCACGCCAGAATTTCGCCTGCAACTGTTAAGGCCCGGGGGACATTTGGCTTAGTGCAGAGCAACACGACCAACGATCTGGTAACTATGACCCTGGCCTATCGAGTAGTGGATTTGCGCGCCGATCCCAACAATCCTGAAGACCTAATCGTCGAAGGCGCCCGCACGCCTGAAGACGCAGCCCGGGAAGCCCTGGGCCTTAAACTGATCCGCAGCGGCAGCAGGCGCGATTTGGCTGCCCGTGTTTACTGGCAGCATAGTGGCCAACCCATGAACATGGTGCGGCTCTATACCAAAGTTACCGATCGCTAAATTGGTAACATAGGCTAACCCGCCACTCTTTCGAACACTGAGGTGAACCGCATCAGTGATCAACTTTTCGAGTGGCGGGTAGCGGCTCTAGCGCAACGCCAAAATCCGATTTGGACCTGACCTCATGAACTCCCAAGCTCCGGCCGGCATAGTTTCGGCTGGCAAGGCGCCGCCTGCTTCCGCAATGGCCTGGCGTCTCGCGCAATTGCTCAAGGGAGCAAGAAGCAATCTTATTTATGTTGCGGCGAGCGACCGCCGCGCCGAAGCTACCGCTCTAGCCTTGCAGTCTCTCGCGCCACATCTCGAGGTGTTGCACTTTCCAGCTTGGGACTGCCTGCCTTATGACCGGGCCGCGCCGTCGCGCGAAGCCATGGGCTGCCGGATAGCTGTTTTGCAGCGCTTGCTGGAGCCATCCAAAGCCAAACGCGTGCTGATCACCTCTCCCGATGCCGTGATCCAGCGCGTACCGCCCGCTCAAAGTATCGCTGAACAAGTCATCGAGCTTTCACCTGGCCAGCCGCTCAAGCGCGAAAGCCTTGAAACCTTTGCGGAGCGCACCGGCTATGTGGTGGATGAGCGCGTGGACGAGCCTGGAGAAATTGCGCTGCTGGGCAACGTGGTCGACATCTTTCCCGCCGATGGACATAGCCCTGTGCGCATCACCGACGAAGATGGCATCATCCAGTCGATAACGAGCTTCGATCCTGGCACGCAGCGCTCTAGCGTCGAACTGAGCGGTCTTGTCCTGCGCCCCGCATCCGAATTAATCATGGCGCCTGAACAGCGCCGTCGTGGCATGGAGCACCATCTGGCAGCCCATTGTGGTCCGCTGCAAACGCTCTTTGACTATCTCCCAAAAGCCAAGCTGCTGCTCGACCCCGAGGTGCCCGAGCGCATCACTGTTCTCGACGAACAGATCGCCGACGCTTATGCGACGGCCCAAAGTCTTGGCGAGGACATCCAACCCACCTCTCCGTCGCAGTTGTATCTGGACGGAGACGAATGGGCCGGGGCTATCGCCGCTCATAAGCCGTTCAAGCTCGACCGCACAGGCCTTGAGCCGCTCCCCGACTTCAGCACCGAGCGCAATCCTAGCCGCGCCACGGCGGCCTTTGCTGCTAAGCAATTGGGCGCTGGGCATCATGTCGTCCTGTGCGGCACACCGGAGGAGCAACGGCGCCTCCGCACCATCCTGCAGCGCAACACGCTCACCGCCGCAGAACCCGACGGGACGCTGCTGGACTTGCCGAAGGAACCCGGACTGTGGTTCGCCAACTTGGATATCGACCGGAGCTTTGCTGATAGCCAATCGGGTCTTACAATCATCGCTGCCGCCGATGTCTTCGGAGCAAGCACCGGAACCAACGTCAACAGCACCGCGCTCCTGCCCACCCTTGACCTGCGCGTTGGCGATGTAGTTGTGCACGAAGATCATGGCGTTGCCGTACTCGACGATCTGACCAGCATTGAGACCGAAGGCGTTGAGCAGGACATCATACGTCTGCGCTACCATGGCGATGCGGCGCTGATGGTGCCGGTGCAGGATTTCGGCAAGCTGTGGCGCTATGGCGCCGAAGCAGATGCCGTAAAGCTCGACCGCCTCAACACTGATGCTTGGGCAAAAAAGCGCGCCCAAGTCAGCGCCGAAATCGAGCATGCCGCGCAAGCTTTGGCTCAATTGGCCGCCGAACGTTTGACGGCCAAGGCAGACATTATCGAGCCGCCACGCGCCGCCTTTCAGCGTCTTGCCGCGCGCTTCCCCTATCCCGAAACGCCCGACCAGGCGGCTGCCATTACTGCCGTGCTCAACGATCTGGCATCCGGCCGCCCGATGAACCGGCTCGTCTGTGGCGATGTGGGCTTCGGCAAGACCGAGATCGCCCTGCGCGCCGCAGCAGCCGTCGCCCTATCCGGCAAGCAGGTGGCGATCGTTGCGCCGACAACGGTCCTCGCGCGCCAGCACTTGCAGAGTTTCGAGCGTCGCTTCGCCGGCACGGACATCGCCATCGGCCATTTGTCGCGCCTCAACACGCCGGCCGAAGCTAAAGCGGTCAAGGCCGGCCTGCGTGATGGCAGTATCCGCATCGTGGTTGCGACACACGCCATCGCTGCCGATGATGTCGAGGTCCCCAAGCTCGGCCTCGTCGTGATTGACGAGGAGCAGCGCTTCGGCGCTAAGCTCAAGCAGCAATTGGAAGACATGGCCAAGGGCGTGCATCTGCTCTCGATGAGCGCCACGCCGATACCACGTACCCTGCAGTCGGCCATGGTAGGCCTGCAGGACCTAAGCGTTATCGCCACCCCACCCGCGCGTCGCCGCCCGATCCGGACGTTCCTGTCCCCCTATGACCCCGCTTCCGCCCGCACAGCGCTGATGCGCGAACAGCGACGCGGCGGGCAGAGCTTTTTCGTCGTGCCTCGCATCGAGGATATCGACACGGTAGCCGCCGAACTGAAGCGCATTGTGCCCGAGCTTTCCATCGCGATAGCCCATGGCGATTTGCCGCCTAAGCAGATCGACACAGCGCTAGTCGACTTTGCCAACGGCACTGGCGATGTGCTCCTCGCCACCAACATCGTCGAAAGCGGGCTCGACGTGCCGCGCGCCAATACGATGCTGATCTGGCGGGCAGACCGGTTCGGCCTGTCCCAGCTTCATCAACTGCGCGGCCGCGTGGGCCGGGGGCGTGCGCAGGGCATCGCCTATCTTTTCACCGATCCCGAAGAAGAGATTGCCGAAGCCACGCGTATCCGGCTGTCGACGCTTGAGGCGTTCGACCGGCTGGGGGCTGGGTTCGAAATCGCGGCGCGTGATCTCGAGCTGCGCGGGGCAGGGGATCTGCTGGGCGAGGACCAGGCCGGCCATGTCCATCTGATCGGTGCCGGGCTCTACCAGCAATTACTGGAGCGCGCCCTGGCTGCTGCAAAGGGCGGACCGCTCGCGGCAAGGCAGCCGGCCCAGCTTAATCTCGGCGTCTCCGGCATGATCCCTGCCGATTATGTGCCCGAGGCTGTCGTACGCATCAATCTCCATGCCCGCCTGCAACGATTCACCAAGCCTGAGGAAATCGACGATTTCGCTGATGAGCTGGAGGATCGCTTCGGCGCACGGCCCTGCGAACTCGAAGCCCTCCTCGCCACAGCCAAGCTGGCGCTGCTCGCCGCCGATTTGGGCATCCAGCGCATCGATGCCGGCCCAAAAGCCATCGCCATTACACCGGGCAAGTCAGCGGATCTAAAGGCGATCATCAAGCGTTCCGGCGATTGCCTCCAGCCGCACAATGACCGGCTGACCGCCGAACGCGACGGCTCGGACGATGTCCTTGCCGAAATCGCATCGCTCCTTGCTTCCCCTTAGCGGCAACCTCCGCCAGCGGGGCGCATTGAGAACTCAGAATTTGCACCATCAGGAGGCACAACATGGCCCGCGAAGGAAAGCCTTCAGGCGAAGGTACATCCCCCACCAATGACGTCGCCGATCCTCATCCCGCGACCGAAGAGGAATACGACAAGATCCCCCATCCCGGCGGCGCCAACCCACCCGACCCGCATGCGCCGGGCGCCAACAGCTACACCCACAACGGCAAGGCGCCGCCGCGCCCCCAAAGCAAGGGATCGCGCCCGATATGAGCCGGGTCGAACTCGACCAGGAACTGCTGGAAGGCGTCGAGCGGTTCATTGCCGAGCGCGATGAGCCGCCGCGCGGCCGCATGTCCTATGACGATGCGGTCAATGTCATTGTGCGTGATTGGCTGATGGCGCAAGGCTATATTGCGCTGCCTGGCGATCCGGAAGGCGTCAAGCCAGCGCTCGATGCGGCCCTTGTGCCCAAATAGTTCAACGCTTGTGCCTGTTGGCCCAGTTGATGGCCAGCGCTGCAGGAGCCGCTAGAAGCCAAGCGCCAAGCGAGATCTGCTTGCGCTCCCGCCCTGCTGAAGCCAGTGCCTGCGCCTGCTGCTCCATCTTGTCTCTCGCCAGCGGCCAGACGCGGCCGACATGATCGGCCATGTGAGCGCCGCGCTGACCAAGGGGTAGCTCTTCCCCAGTTGTAGAGTCACGTGCCGTTTGGTGCTCGATCTCCGAATTGATCTCGGCGCCTAGTATTACCATTATGGTGGAAATCCAGAGCCACGTCATGAGGCCGACCATGGCGCTGAGTGAGCCATAGGTGGCGTCGTTGTTGCTGAAATTACTGACATACCAGGAGAAGGTGACGGAGGTGAGCCCCAGTGCCAGCACCGCAAAAATCGCACCTGGCGTGACCCAGCGCCACTTGGCTTGCTCCCGGCTCGCACCCCAGCGGTAAAGTGCGGTTATACCGGCAAAGATCACCAGCAGCATGGCCAGATAGCTGGCAATGCGAACGGTCCATTCAAGCCCTTCCCCGCCACGCAGGAACAAAAGCAGTGCAGGCATGATAAGCACAACGGCGAGCACCAGCACGGCAGCGACCGCGCCGCCCAAGGTAAACAGCAGTGCCAGTCCGTTGAACAGCAAAAACGAGCGCTGCTCGCGTTCATGGTAGGCCACGTTCATCGCCTCGAACATCGCTTTGACACCTGCGCTGGCGCTCCATAGGGCAATAGCCAGCGAGATGATGAGGGTAAGCCCAAGCTTTTCAGCGCTCTGCGATGTAAGGCGAGTGAGTTGATCGGTCAGGATTTCCAGCGCCCCCGGAGGCACCAGGCCAACAAGCAATTGCACCTGGTCCAATACGCTCGCCCGGTCATTGAACAGCCCATAAATGGAAACAAAAGCGGACAGGGTCGGCACTAGAGCCAGCAACAGGTAGAACGTCACCCCGGCGGCTGTCAGCAGGATGTGGTCCTCGCCGATCCCGCGATAGAGCCGCCACAAAATATCCTTCCAGCCTGGGGGCGGAATTTCGGTGGGCGCATCGGCATCGCGGCCGCGTCCGGGCTGGCGGGCGTAGATCTCGTTGGTGTCCATGCTCATGGGGCTAACGCTTAAACAAAACGGGAGGCACAAGGCCCCCCGTTGATCACATCCTGTTAGTGGGCAATGCCCGAGGAGCCATTGCCAGTTGAACTCGCACCCGATGAGGTGACGTTCGTCAGGCCCTCCTTAGCCTGCTGGTAGATGTCCCCAGCCTTGCTGCTGGCAGTCTCATAAGCTTCGGTAGCCTTTTGGCGGCCTTGCTCGTAAAGACCGGCAGCTTGTTCGCTGGCCATGCCCTTGACGCTATCGGCGGCTTCGCCGAGTAGCGCATCTTCCTGCTCAGTATGGGGCAGGGTAGAACCCAGTGCCGCGCCAAGAGCGAAAGCCAGAGCCCCACCGACGAGCGGTTGATCGCGGAACTGGGTCATGATGGTCTGGTTGAGGCTGCCGAACTGCTGGCCAACCGCCGCACCGGCCTTACCGGCGTGATGACGTCCACCACGGGCGCCACGGCCCACCGTGTCACGAGCATCATGCATACGCTGACGCGCCATTTGCCAAGTGTGCGAAGCCCAGTTCGTTGCTTCCTCTAGCAGATTGCCTGCTTCGTCTCGGATTTGCTCGATCCGGCCACCGGCCGCATCGGTGAAACCACGGAACTTTGTGCCTGCGTCATCCATGAAGTGCCCGGCCCGGCGCCCTTGGGCGTCTGTGGCAGCGCGGAACCGCTTGCCGGCATCGTCAGCAAAATGGCTGAAGCGGTTGCCGCTTTCGTCGGTCGAGTAACCGGTGCGACGGATCGTGCCCGACACCGACGTCACCGGATAATCAATGGTGTCGTCCTCGTAATCGTCATCTGTGTAGGCATAATCATCGTCCAGACCGCCAGTATAACCGCGGTTGGCACTGATGCTGTCATCCCATTCGCGGTCTGAGTAAGACCGGGATGTGCTAACATTATTGTCCGTGCTGGAGCTTGCAGGCTTGGCCATCAGCCAGGCAATGCTGACACCGAGCAAGGCCACAGGCAGCGGATTAGCCGTGACCTGGCGCTGCAGGGTCGAGACGAACTCGCCACCGCCGCCCTTGGTATAAGCCATCAGCTCGTCCACGATCTGGCCAGGCGACAGCTTTTGCTGGATCTGGTCGATCCGGTCTTCAACCTGGTTGCGCTGCAACTCGATTTCGCGCTGCAACTCGGCGGCGCTTTTATGGTCGCTATCGTTAGCCATTACAGCCTCTCCTTAACAATATCGGCATCGCGATTAAGGGATGCGGTTGTGCGGTTGAGATTAAGGTTGCTCGCCTTGAGAGCGCTCATGCCTCGGTTGAAGAAAATGTAGGCGATGATCCCCACCACGATGGTGACGATAGCCGCGGCAATGGCGTTCGACATTGCCGGGTCCATCCCCTGGTTCACAAAGAACGAGGCAAGGAGGGACACAATGGCACTGAGCAGCACACCCAGGGCGCCCAGAGCCAGAACGGCGCCGATTGCTAGGGATACAACGCCACCAATGGTCTGCGAGACCTTTTCGGACGCTTCGGCCTTCGCGAGCTGGATCTCCTTGCGGAAAAGATTGGAGATATCGCTGGCCAGCCCGCCGAGCAGTTCGGCTAAGGGCCGGCTTTCATTAACCTGAGACATTATTCATCCCCCGACAAGTTTGACCGGTTTCCGTAAGTCGATGACGTGCTGGCGCCGTTGCCCGACGGAGAGGTCGTGCTGCTGCTGCCCGAAGAGCCGGAGCTATAGCCGCTCGAACCACTGCTGCCGTAGCCGGCAGAGCTACTGCCCGAACCAGCCGAAGTGTTGCCCGAGGATGAACCCGTACCCGAGCTATAGCCTGTGGACGATGTTGTGCCGGTGCTGCCCGAAGTGCCGGACGCATAACCGCCCGAAGAACCAAGGCCGGAGCTTGATGGCGAGGTCGAACCATAAGCGGTCGAATTGCCGGTGTAGTTTGTGGACTGGCTGCCCGAATACTGGCCGGTAGTGCCCTGGGTTGTCTGGCGGCGCTGTGCCGAAGCAAGGGCGAAGCGACTGGCGACGAACCCGGCAAGCGCTGCGGCACCAAGGAAGGCAAGTGGCTGGCTGCGACCAAAATTTTGGGCGAGGCCGATCAGATCGTCCACGTCCTTGTTTTGTACCGTGCCACCGAACTTGGAGAGCCCCGAGGCCAGATCACGCGCATAGCGCCCGATCATCTGCTGGTCGCTGCCTTCAAGTTCGTCGGCAACTTTATTGATTGCCGAGGCGACCCCCGTGATCTGCGACGCAGCCAGGTTCTTCTGCTCGGATGCAAAGCCTTTGGCCTTGTCCGTTGCGTCATGCAACTGGGCGGCTGCTTGTTCTTTAAGGTGCGAAACCTCGGCCGCTGCCCGTTGGGCTACGGCGTCCAGTTCCTGTTTTGCCGTCTCGGCAGCAGTGCCGAGATCGCGTTTTGCAGTATCAGCAGCAGAGCTGAAATCCTGCTTGGCGCGATCCTGGACAGGATTGGTTGTGGTGCCAGAAGCATCGCCTGGCAAGTTCATCGAGTCATCGGTGCTCATTGGGAAGTTCCTCCAAGGCGGTATTGACAACCCTTGCAGTTGCAAGTTGCGGTCCCAACGGCTGGGCAGCCCGCAAGTTCCCCAATATTGTGATGAGCATCAACGGCTTAGAAGATGGCAAAACAAGCTACAGGCCCGCAACTTCGCAGTGCAGGCACAAGGGCATCAGCCAATCGCATCCGTCTCGATTCCTTTGGTGGACCATGGACGTATGGATTGGCTCAACGGGCAAGCACAAGCATCGTTCCGAACCGCGAGGTTCCTAACGTACGATGCAAAGACAAGAAGTTGAGCCTGCGGCTAAACAAGGCTGGCACGCAAACCTTTGCTCCTTAGGGCCCAGAGCGATGCTCAGGCGATGGAATAACCACCATCAATGGTCAGCACGGCTCCCGTGATGAACCGCGCCGCGGGCGAGCACAAAAACAGCACCGCGCCGGCAATATCCTCCGGCTGCCCCCACCGGTTGAGCGGCGTGCGGCTCAAGATCGCCTGGCTGCGCGCCTCATCCTCTCGCAGGGGACCCGTCAGCGGCGTCGCAATCCACCCCGGCGCCACCGCATTGACCCGGATGTTTTCCCCCGCGTAGGCAATCGCCAGCGACTTGGTCAGTTGCGCGACGCCTCCCTTGCTCGCCGAATACCCTGGCACCAGCCCGCCGCCAAAGATTGAGAGCATCGATGCCAAATTGACGATCGCCCCTTGCCCCGCCGCCGCGAGCAGCGGCCGTGCCGCCGCACACATGCGCATGGTGCCGCCAAGGTTAATGTCAACCACATCGTCGAACACCTCCGGATCATGCTCCGCCCCGCGCCGGATCACCCCCGCGCAATTGACCAGCACATCAAGGCTCCCAAGCTCTCCCACCAGGGCCTTGACCGCTTCGTTGTCGCGCACGTCGAGCACCCGCAACTCGCGTCCATCGAACCCGGGGTCGGCCCTAAGCGCCTCCACCTCGTGGCCGAACGCCCCCACGCTTACCACCTGCGCACCCGCCTTGACGAACGCACGCGACACTCCCGCCCCGATGCCCGACGTGCCGCCCGTGACAACAACTCGCTTGCCGCCATACCATCCCGCGGCCCAGCCGTAATCCACCTCAGCGGATGAACTGATCGACATAGTCCGCTCCCAGCCCAACGCTTTGGTAATGCGCACGGCACATGTCGATCTTGGTGAACACGTCCTCATAGCCAACATGCTTGTTAGCCTCGTCGAGGTAGATCATGCTGCCGGTAATGTTGAAGAAGGTGATCATCTCCGGGCAATCCTCCGGCACCACCAGCGTATGCACTTCCCCCGGCGGCTCGAATACATAGGAGCCCATTTCCGCCACCCAGTCGTGCTCGCGATAATACCAGCGGCCCTCGATCACATAGCCATGCACCGGATTGGGATGCAGGTGCCGCGACAGCACGCCCGCCCGCCGCACGCGCAACAAATTGCACCATTGCCCGACAAGCGTATTGAGCATCAGCGGCCGGAACCAAACGCCCTCCGCCTGCGGCACCCACACCCGCTCATCCTCCGGCATGGCCTTGACGGCAATCTCCGGCGGCGCCAGCCGATGCGCTGAGCCTTTCATGTCCTTGTAAATTCTGGCCTCCCTTACGTTGTCAGCACCCGGTGCAACACGCCCTTGAGATGCTTGTCGAGCGCTTGCGCTGCAGTATCAGGATCACGCTGCTCCAGCGCATCGATGATGGCAAGGTGCTCGTGCATCGACTGAATGGAATTGGCCGGACTGACTGCTTCCATGTTGATGAGCCGGATCAGGAACATCTTCTGCATCAACCGGGCATAGCTCATGTTGATCTGGCTATTGTCGAACGCGGCAATGAAGCTGCCGTGGAAATCGCGCTCGAGGATACGCATTGGCTCGCGGTATTCGGCCGGGTCGCTAGCGCCCGCGACACTCTTCATGATCTGCGCATGGCTGTCGCGCGCCTGCTTGATCCACTTTCCGTCTACTGCGCGGGCAAACTTGATCAAGCCTTCACGCTCGAGAATGCCGCGGAACTGAAAGGTATTTCCGACGAAACGGACGTCTGGGTAGAAGATGGTGATCCCGAGCCGCTTGCGTACGGTGATCAGCCCCTCGGCCTCCAGCAGCGTTGTAGCCTCTCGCATGGGTGACAGTGACATGCCCAGAACGACGCATAATTCTTCCTGGCGCAGCGTCTGTCCCAGCTTCAGGCGCCCGTCGAGCAGTGCGTCGACAAATGCCACATAGCCGGGATTGTCGATGCCTTCGCTCAAGCAGAACTCCAAAGTTGAAAAGGCCGTGGGAAGGCGTTGACAGCTTCTAAGCTGCTGTAATAGCATTTTCTAGCCGCAATAAATATATTTAATAAAAGCGGCAAGGGAGAGAGGCATGGCAATCCGGATTGCCGTTGGGCAGTTTCACGATCTCAGTGAAGAGCGCTTGCGCTTTGCCAGGCAGATCGGTGCCACCGGGCTTCAGATGAATAATCCGACCCTGCCCGGCGACACGCATTGGGAACAGTCGGACGTCCGGGCATTGGTCGACCAGGTGGAAGCCGCAGGTCTCAGGTTCGAAGCCATCGAGAATGTCCCCACCCATTTCTACCACAAGGCCATGATGGGCCTTGAAGGCCGCGACGAGCAGATCGAGAATTATCAGGCGACGATCCGCGCAGTTGCCCGCGCCGGCATTCCGGTGCTCGGCTACCATTTCATGCCCAATTCGGTCTGGACCACAAACCGCAGTGGCACCACCCGGGGCGGTGCACTAGCCCGCCAATTCGACATGGCTGTAGTCGAAGCCAACAGCGAAAACCTCGACCTGCTCCGGTCCTTCATGCCGACAACGCTAGGCCGTGCATCCTCCATGCCGCTCTTCGGCAAGGATGGCACGGTGATCACCGAAGAGCAGATGTGGTCCAACTACGAATATTTCATCAAGGCCGTACTGCCGGTCGCTGAGGAAGAAGGACTCAAGCTTGCCCTACATCCCGACGATCCGCCGGTGCCCATGTTGGGTGGCGTCGCGCGCCTGTTCTATCGCCCTTGGGGCTTCAAACACGCTTATGAGCTGGCGGGACAATCCCCATCGTGGTCGCTAGACCTGTGCCTCGGCTGCTGCTCGGAAATGCCCGGCGGCAAAGCCAATGTTACTGAGATGATCGAGTTCTTCGCCCCCAAGGGCGCCATTTCCTACATCCACTTTCGCGACGTGCAGGGCTCGGTCCCAGACTTCACCGAATGCTTCATCGGCGATGGTAATTTCGATCCTGCAGAAGTCATTGTCCTCCTCGCCAAGAACAATTTCGACGGCTTCCTGCTCGATGATCACGTGCCTAAGATGGACGGCGACAGCGATTGGAATCATCGCGGCCGCGCCCACGCCATCGGCTACATGCAAGGACTGGTTCGGATGGCTGAGTACCTTAAGGCACTCTAGGCGACGGCATACTCGAAAGATCTGGAGCTCGAATGCCTTCTGCTTTGTTTTACGTCGGCTGCGTCAACCGTCCCATAGGCTACGTCAAGAACGTCGCAGGCAAAGGCATCTCCGCCTTCCGGCTTGATCTCGATACCGGCGTCGCACAGGAGCTCGGCATCACCCAAGGCATCGACAACCCAACCTTCGTTGAAGTCGCCCGCGACGGCAAATCCCTCTCCGCCGTCAGCGAAGTCGCCGGCTGGAACGAAGGCGACATTACTGCATACGCGATCGACTACGACACCGGTGCACTCACCTACCTTTCCAAACAACCTACCCGCGGTGATGGTCCCGCCCACAACACCCACGACAACACCGGCCGCTTCGCTGCAATCGCCAATTATTCAGGTCTGCCCGCCGAGGCCAAGCCCAACCAATCCATCGCCATCTACCCGCGTGACCCCGATGGCACCCTCCGCCCGCCGGTCTCCGAAGCGCGCCACCATGGCACCGGTCCCATCACCGACCGCCAGGAACGCCCCCACGCCCATTGCATCCGCTGGACGCCCGACAATCGCTTCGTTGTCGTCGCCGATCTCGGGATCGACAAGCTCGTCATCTACCGCTTCGATCAAAACACCGGTGCCTTGCACCCACACGGCGAAACCCAATTGCCGCCCGGCTCCGGCCCCCGCCACTTCCGCTTCCACCCCGGCTTGCCCTATGCCTACCTTGTCAACGAACTGACCTGCACCCTGGCAAGCCTGGCCTTCAATGCCGAAGCGGGCACCTTCGAAATTCTTGCCATCGAACCCACCACACCAGAGCCGGTCGCCGGCAATTCCGGCTCCGCCGTCGATATCGCCACCGGCGGCAAGCACCTTTATGTCGGCAATCGCGGCCATGATAGCCTTGCGGGCTTCAGCATCGACCAAACCACCGGCGTCGCCCGCCTCATTGGCACCACACCCTGCGGTGGCCGCGTTCCGCGCGACTTCGCCTTCGATCCTACCGGCCAAATTCTCGCCGTGGCCAACCAGGAAAGCGATTTGATCTCGTTTTTCCGCTACGAAGACTGCACCGGCGCTCTCACGCCACTCGGCGCACCGATCCCCAGCGGCTCGCCGACTGCTATAGCGTTTCACCCCAGCATCAGGTGAAGGACAGGCCGATGCAGATCACCGCCATAAAGCCCTTTCCAGTCTGGGTCGGCCACCGTAACCAGCTCATCGTTAAAATTGAAACCGATGAAGGGATTTCCGGCTGGGGCGAGAGCGGTCTATCCGGCCGCGAAAAGGCCGTTGTCGGCGCGCTGGAGCACTACGCACAGTTCCTCATCGGCCGCGACCCGATGCGCATCGGCGCTATCTGGCAGGAACTTTACCGCAGCCAATATTTCGAAGGCGGCCGCGTCCTCCTCGCGGCGCAGTCGGCTATCGACATCGCCCTCCACGATATCAAAGGTAAGGCGCTCGGCATTCCGGTCTACGAACTGCTCGGCGGAAAGCAGCGCGACCATATCCCGACCTTCGCCTCTACCTCCGCCATCACCGGCCTCGACACCATTGAAGTTGCCCAAGCGCTGATCGCGCGCGGCTGGAACGCCATCCGCTTCTTTCCCGCCGCCTGGAGCGACGACAACAACATCTTCGAGCCCCGAGAATCCATCGGCCCCACCGCTCGCTTCCTGACGCAAGCCCGCGAAGCCTTGGGCGACGAAGTGGTCCTTGGCATCGACTATCACCATCGACTTTCTGTCGCAGAAACCGCCAGCTTCTGCCAGAAGATGCCCTCCGGTACGCTTGATTTTCTAGAAGAACCGATCCGCGACGAAACTCCCGAAGCCTATGAGGCCCTCCGCCGTCTAACCGACGTGCCCTTCGCTATCGGTGAGGAGTTCGCCAGCAAATGGCAGTTCCTGCCCTTCATCGAGCGCGACATCCACCAGTTTAACCGGCTCGATATCTGCAATGTAGGCGGCTTCACCGAGGCGATGAAAGTGGCTGGCTGGAGTGAAGCACATTATGTCGACATGATGCCCCATAATCCACTGGGACCCATCTGCACTGCGGCGACCATCCATTTCTCGGCGGCAGTCGCAAACTTCGCCTGGCTCGAGGTTCGCGCCAACGCCACCGACCTTTATTCCGGCACCCCGACGGCGGAAATGTTCCCCCAAATGCCCATGCTCGATGGTGCTGTCTACCAAGTGCCCGATGGCCCGGGCCTCGGCATCGAAGTCGATGAACTCCTGCTCACCAAAGCCAGCTTCAAATTCTGGGAGGCGCCCCATCTGCGCCGCCGCGACGGCTCCGTGACCAATTGGTAATGCGGAACATGGGCAGAGGAGAATCGATCATGAAACATCTCGCTGCCTCGGTTCTGATCAGTTTAATTGCTTTGGTCTCGACCCAAGCTCAGGACACACCGGACAAAGTCGTTACCGGCGCCGTGCCCTTCGAAATGCGCGTCCTGACCACCGGCCTTGAGGCGCCGTGGGAACTAACCTGGGGGCCTAATGGCACGCTTTGGGTCACTGAACGCACCGCGGGACGCATCACCGAGATTGATCGCGACACCGGCGCGAAACGAACCCTGATCGACATCGCCGAAGTCTCTGCCCCTGGTGGCCAGGATGGCCTCCTCGGCCTGGCCCTCGACCCCAACAGCGCCAATGCCTACACTGCCTACACCTATGTCGACGAGACACGCGGCGCCAATCCGGTCGTCACCGACCCAGCCAGCCCATACCATTTCCTCTATACCAAGATCGTCCGGCTCACCTACGATCCGGCCACGGGCACATTGGGCCAGCCGACTGACATCATCGCGGGCCTTCCCGCCAGCAACGACCACAATTCTGGCCGCCTCAAGTTCGGGCCCGACGGCAAGCTCTACTACACCATCGGCGATGGCGGAAAAAACCAGCTCGGCAATTGGTGCATCCCCATCGAGGCCCAGCGCCTGCCCACCACCGACGAACTCGCCGCCGAGAACTACGTGGCTTATCAAGGCAAGTCGCTGCGCCTCGATATCGATGGCTCCATCCCTGAAGACAATCCGGTGATCGAAGGCATCCAAAGCCACGTCTTCACCTACGGCCACCGTAATATGCAGGGCATCGACTTCGCGCCTGATGGCACGCTCTACGCATCCGAGCAGGGGCCGAAAACCGATGATGAGGTCAACGTCCTGGTGCCCGGCAGCAATTATGGCTGGCCCCATGTGGCCGGCTTCCGCGACGACATGGCCTATCAGTTCGCCCGCTGGAAGGACGCCACCACCCCCTGCGAACAGCTGACCTTCAGCGACATCACCATCGACCCCTCTGTGCCGGTTGAAAACGAAACCGCCTGGCAGGAACCTTCGCAGGACCCGTTGGCCACCATGTTCACTGTCCCCAGCGATTGGGATTTCGTCGATCCGGCCTGTGAAGGCATCGACTTCATCTGCTGGCCCACTGTCGCCGCTTCCAGCATCCAGACCTACATGCCGGAGAGCGAAGCCGTTCCCGGCTGGGGCCAGTCGCTCCTCGTCACCTCGCTTAAGCGCGGCTCGCTCTACCGACTGCCGTTGAGCGAAGATGGCCAAGCCCTGGGCGGCCCCATCGAGCGCTATTTCCAATCGGAAAACCGGTTCCGCGATACCGCCATCGGCTCCGACATGAAGACGCTCTACATCGCCACCGACGCAAGCGGCCTCACCGAATCCCTGAGCGGTGGCGTAACCACGACTCTCCAACATCCCGGCTCTATCCTGATGTTCTACTACACCGGCGCTGACTCAGCCGCCGCGCCCGAACAATCTGCCACTGACTTCGCCAGCGATGCAGCAAAAGCGACACCTTCGGGCACCACACCGCTCACCTACACCGCCGAACAAGCTGCCCGCGGCAAGACGGCATACGACGCCAATTGCGTCTCCTGCCACGGTCCCAATCTGCTGAACGCCAATTATGGCCCGCCCCTGGCCGGCGACTACTTCAATCGCAAATGGACCGGCATGCCGGTCGGCGATCTCTTGGCCAAGGTCCAATCCATGCCGCCCTCTCGGCCGAACTCGTTATCGGCGGAGACCTACGCCGACATGACCGCCTATATCCTGCGGGTCAACGAACTGCCGGCAGGTGATGGGGAACTGCCGTCCGATCCAGCGCAACTCCAAGGCATGGTGATCGCACCATGACCAGCCACGCCCTCCATTGGGATCACGGCTCGGCCCATGTCCTGTCGACGGCAGCCATGCTGGCCGATTGCACTTTCCTTTTGAACGGCAAGCCATTCTCCCCCTTCGCTCGCGCACCGTGGATGGGCACGGTTCAGGACCCCAACCTCATTGGACATTTGCGTGAACTGGGGGGCGATTTCGTCGGCATCCCTTTCGGCGGCAGCGGCCCCGCGCCCGACGCGCCCGCCGAATGGGCCGCCCTCATGCATCGGCCACGCTTGCCCGTCATCCATGGCCCCTCTGGTGATGCGGATTGGACCGCTACCAGCGCCAACGAAACCGCTGTAACGCTGTCCCTCGACTACCCAGCTGACTCGCCCGTCGAGCGCCTCGAACGCACCATAGCCGCCCGGCCCGATGCTCCGGCGCTTGATTTTACTCTCGTCATCCATGCCCGCCGCGCTGCCCAAATCTCGGTGGGCCTGCATCCCATCTTCCGCCTGCCCGGGCACTCCGGCGATCTTGTCCTGTCAGCAGATTTCGCCTTCGGCCTCGTGCACCCGCGCCAAACCGCACCCGGCCACCCGCAGGAGTTCAGCGACCTAGCCGCTGTCCCGCAGAATGGAACAACGGTCGATTTATCCCGCCCTCCGCTGCAGCAGCCCAATCTCAACGTCCAACTCTGCGGCATGCGCGGACCTTTGACCGCTGATTATGTGGCCGATAACGCCGGCGTCATCCTCGATTGGGACCGAACCCTCCTGCCATCGCTGCAGATATGGCACACCGACCGCGGCATCGATGGTCCACCCTGGCACGGGCAATATCGCGGGCTTGGGCTCGAACCCATTGCCGCAGCCTTTGATCTGCATGACGCGGTTTCCACCGCGCCCAACCCGATCAACAGCCGTGGCGTCGCCACGTCCATTTCCATTCACCCCGACAAGCCGGTGATTATCCGGCATTCGGTTGAGGCTTTCACCCCCGGCGCAGCATGATCTGCCAGACGCCTTAGCACGAAAGGAGAATTGCAAGAAAAATCACGTAGCAGAGATCGCTTTCGTGATCTTCATTGAGTTGACTTGCCACTTAACCTGCGTAAATCTCAATCGTTACAAGAACAAAATAGCTGCGTCGCTTGCCTAAGGCGAAAGACGGCTCGGAGGATTTTTCTACAGTTTGAAGAATGCTGTTTTCAGCATGTGAGAACTGCTGCCTGAAGCAATAAGCGCAAGAGTAAACTTGCGAGATAATTGGCTGTGTACGCCTGAACTCATCAAGAGCAGCGCCCGCGAGCCTGGAACAAGCCGGCAAGCAATTGCCGAACAAGGGGAGAACAGCGACGGCGAGGAGGCCGTCACCAAACATATTCTGACTTGAGAGACGCCTTTTCGATCCACGGACAGAAAAAGGGAGAAAACTGTCACATGGTTAGATTGAACATCGCTACGGCGATAACCTCGCTGGTACTGGCATTTGCGCCGGTCGCGAGCTTTGCGCAGGACGCTGCTGCGCCTGTTGCTGCCTCTGATATCGTGCCTGCATCCTTGGCCGAAGTGCCTCGCAACCAGACTGCGGTCCTGGGTTGGGGTGTGGCTGGCGGCTCGTCCATCGGCACCACCAATCCATGGGTCTTGCCGGGCTACACCCATCAGGAAGGTAACAACCTGATGTGGGAGCCGCTTATGTACTTCGGCATCTACAAGAACGAGTATATCCCCTGGCTGGCCGACAGCATGGAATATACCGACGAAACCTTCACCAAGCTCGAGATCAAGCTCAATCCCGAAGCCGAATGGTCGGACGGCACTCCAGTTACTTCTGCCGACGTGGTCTACACGTTTGAAGGGCAGATCCAATATGAGACCTTGCCCTACCACACCCAGTTCGAAGACTTGGTGGACACGGTCACTGCAGTGGACGAACTGACCGTTGAGGTCACCTTTAAGGCTCCGGCACCGCGCTTCAAGTTCGAGGTGCTGACCGAAAAATTCGATACGGGCATTCCGATCGTGCCGGCTGGGTATCTGTCCGAGCAGGAAGATCCGACCAAGGCTCCCGGACGCGATGAAATCCCCCACTCGGGGCCCTATGACATCGTCGCCTGGAACACCAACCAGAAGATTTTCGATCTTCGTCCCGATTGGTGGGCCGTCAAGGCCGGCCGTATCGCCGAGCCTGCCGTCAAGCGCGTGGTCGTGGTCAACATCCTCAACCAGCCGGTTGACACCGTTGCCCAGCGCGTCGTCAACAACGAGTTCGACTCCTCGGTCGACATGCGTGCCCAGATCATCGGCACTATCCTGGAGCAGAACCCGGATGTGCAGTCCTGGACGGGCGGTGAGTCGCCTTATGGGTATCTGGATTGGTGGCCGAACTCGCTGTGGATGAATACCCAGCTTGCGCCGTTCGACGACCCTAACGTCCGCAAGGCGGTCAGCCTCGCCGTCAACCGCGAACTGATCGACGAAATCCTCTACGAAGGCGCCAAGATCGCCACGATCTACCCCTTCCCACTCTACCCGAACCTGCAGGCTTTCGCCGACTCGCCCGAAGTAAAGGCCGAAGAAGCCAAGTATGAGCCAGGCAAGTTCGACCCCGAGGAAAGCGCTCGCCTCATGGAAGCCGCAGGCTTCACCATGAACGGCGAAGGCTTGTGGGAAAAGGACGGCGAAACGCTCGACGCCACCATTCAGGCGTTCGAAAGCATCCATGGCGACATCGCACCGGTGCTGGCCGAAATGCTGCGCAACGCCGGCTTCGATGCCAACGTCAACTTCGGCACCGACGCCTACCAGAATATGGTGGACGGCAAGGCCGGTCTCTACATGTTCGGTCATGGCGCATCGCTGTTCGACCCGTTCGAAGCTCTTAACCTCTTCCACGGCAAATACAGTGGTGCGATCGGCTCGGGCGCCGGCAATAACCGGTTCTCGCGCTACAGCAATCCAGAATACGATGCGATCCTTGACAGCATCTCGTCGCTGGACTCGAGCGATCCCAAGTTCATCGCGGGCGCCGCTCAGGCCCTCGGGATCTACTGGCGCGACACTATCGACGTGCCGGTGATCCAATGGCTGCACCGTATCCCATACAACAACCACTATTGGACCAATTGGCCGTCCGCGACCAATGTCGGCATGGGTACCAACGGCGCTTTCTGGGCACACACCGGCATGCTCGTGATCGCCGGCCTTACGCCCTCGGGCAACTAAGTCTCACCACTTCGAAGCGCGCCCGAATGCGGCGCGCTTCCCCTTCTCTTTTGCGGCAGGGACCACTTAGGTGAATATCAAGATTGTCGTAAAGCGCCTGTTGTTTTTCGTTCTGGTGGTCTGGGCCGCTTCCACCATCGTTTTTTTCATTCCGCGCCTGTCTTCGCGCAACGCCATCCGAGAGCGCTTCGGCGAACTGGCCCGCACCGGCGGCTTCTCGCCCGGCGACATCGAAAAACTTATCGCCTCGATGAACAACCAGTTCGGTCTCGACCGCCCTCTGCTCGATCAATACTGGCAATATCTCGGCAATATCCTGCGGCTCGATTTCGGCTATTCGCTTAGTAAATACCCGACCACCGCAACCGAGGTAATCGCGCAGGCTCTGCCCTGGACCATCGGCCTCCTGCTGGTGACCACCATTCTCTCCTTCGTTTTGGGTACCCTGCTTGGCGCCGTTGCTGCCTGGCCTAAGGCGCCCAGCTGGCTCCGCTCGCTTGCCACCCCATTTATTCTTTTGACCGGCGTGCCGCCCGTTATCATGGGCATTCTCCTCCTGTTCTTCATCGGCTTCCGCCTTAAATGGCTCCCGCTTGGCGGCGCCTATTCCGTTGGCGTCGTGCCCACCTGGTCCTGGACGTTTTTCTTCGATCTGATGGAACACCAGATCCTACCCGCATTGGCGCTGATCCTGGGCTCGGTAGGTGGCTGGGTGCTCTCCATGCGCGGCATGGGCATCACGATCCAGGGCGAGGACTATGTGAACTTTGCCGAACACAAGGGCCTAACTGCCAATCGCATCTTCCGTGACTATTATCTGCGCAATGCACTGCTGCCGCAGGTCACGGGCTTTGCCTTGGCGCTGGGAACGGTGGTCACGTCTGCCGTGATCGTTGAGGGCCTCTTCGGTCTGCCAGGCATTGGCACGGCCCTGAACCTGGCGATCCGGGCCAATGATTTCCCGGTCATCTACGGCATCGTTATCTTCATCACCATCGCCATTGCCGCGCTGATGACCATACTCGAGTTCGTTTACCCGCTGCTCGATCCACGCATTCGCGAGAATTAGGAGCCCATCATGGCCAATATTGCGATGATCCCCGAGCAGCAGCGAATTGAACAGCCCAGCCCTCTTGTCCTGGCGCTGCGCTATCTGCGCCGCAATAAGGGACTGGCGCTGGGCGTGATCATCCTCCTCGGGCTGACCCTTTTCACCCTTATCGGGCTGATGCTGATCAACCCAAAACACGCATACCCCCTCGCTGCCGCGCTTAAGCAGCCGCCCAGCCTCAAATACCCCTTTGGTACCGATTTCTTCGGCCGCAACTTGCTCGCCGCCATGGTTGTAGGCATGTGGCAGACCGCCTTGATTGGCCTCTTGGCTGGCGGCATCGGCACGCTGGTTGGCGTAATCCTGGGCTTCACCTCGGCCTATTTTGGCGGCTGGATCGACTCTGCCATCCGCACCATCTGCCAGATCCTGACGCCCATTCCGGTGCTCTTGATCCAAGTCGTGGTTGCCGGTTCGCTCGACAAGCGCGATGTCACTATCTTCACGATGGCCATCATCGTCGCCATGCTGGCCTGGATGGGCCCGACCCTGGTCATCCGCGCCCAGGTCCTGACCATGAAGGAGCGACAGTTCGTCTCCGTCGCCAAGCTTTCGGGCATGAGCGACCTCGGCATTATCTTCAAGGAAATTCTGCCCAATCTCTTGCCCTTCATCGCCGCCGCCTTCGTGGGCCAGGTTTTTGCCGCCGTCTTTGCCTCCTTCTATCTCGCCGTCCTTGGCCTTGGACCCTTACGCGAACCGCTTCTGGGCAACATCATCTGGGCCGCCCAGTCGCAGGGTGCTTTCTTCAACGGCTGGTGGTGGTGGCCGCTCGAGCCCGCCTTCGCGATGATCCTGATCCTGGGCTCGCTAGCCCTGATCAATATGGGCCTTGACGAGCTCGCCAATCCCCGCGTGCGGCGGACGGAGTAGTGAACATGAATTCGATGGTTACAAACGCCCAGGCTGGCTCCCGCAACGCCACGGCAGCCTACGACACCACAGGCGCCCGGCCCGTGCTACGCGTCGATGGGCTTGAGGTCACCTATTATACCGATCTCGGCCGCGCCAAGGCGCTCGATGATGTGAGCTTCACTCTTGGTGCGGGCGAAAAGCTCGGCATGGTCGGTGAATCCGGCTCCGGCAAATCCACCATGGCCCTGGCCATGATGCGCATGATCAAGCCGCCGGGCCGTATTGAAGGTGGCAAGGTGCTGATCGACGACACCGACCTCATGGCACTGACCGATGATCAGATGCGCGGCGCCCGGCTCGACAAGATCGCCTATATCCCGCAAGGCGCGATGAACTCGCTCAACCCGGTGATCCGCATTGGCGCGCAGATGGTGGATGCCGTGCGCTCCCACATGCCCCGCGAACCCGGCTCTGCCATCAAGGATCGTTGCATGCATGCGCTACGCTCAGTCGATCTCGATGAGGGCGTCTTCCGCATGTATGCCCATGAGTTGAGCGGCGGCATGAAGCAGCGCGTTTGCATTGCCATCGGCATCCTGCTGCAGCCCAAGGTCATCATCGCCGACGAACCCACCTCGGCGCTTGACGTGGTCACCCAGCGCCAGGTCATGGAAACCATCGACCGCGTGCAGGATCAGATCAACGCGGCCGTCATCCTTATCGGCCACGACATGGGGCTGATGGCGCAATTCGTCGACAAGGTCGCCGTCATGTATGCCGGGCGCCTTGTTGAGGTCGCGACCGTCCGCGAAATGTTCACCGACCCCAAGCATCCCTATTCGCAGGCGCTGATTTCGAGCCTGCCGAACCTTGACAACAAGGGCGTGTTCCAGGGCATCCCCGGTCTTGCCCCCTCGCTCCTGCGCTTGCCCAGCGGCTGCGCCTTTCACCCGCGCTGCCCTCATGCCGAGGAACTGCAGCGCACCGTGCGTCCCGAACAGGTGACGCTTCCAGGCGGGCGCACCGTCACCTGCCATCTTTATACAGCCGAGGGCCAGGTCAATGGCTAACCTTCTCGAACTGCGTAACGTCTCCAAGGTCTACCAGCGCGGCATCATTAGCCCGCACGCCAATATCGCTTTGCGCGATATATCGCTGACGCTCAAGGACGACGAACCCACCATCATGACCGTCGCGGGCGAAAGCGGCAGCGGCAAGACGACGCTCGCCATGCTGTTGCTGGGCTTCATCACCGCCACCACGGGCGAAATTCTCTACAAAGGCAAGAACATAGCCGGTCTCGTCGGCAAGGAACGTCTCGCCTATCGCCGCGAGGTCCAGGCCGTGTTCCAGGACCCGTTTGCGGTCTTCAACCCCTTCTACACCGTCGATCATCTGCTGACCGTCCCGATCAAGCGCTTCAAGCTCGCCCGCACCCGTGCCGAAGCCCGCAACCGCATGGACGAGGCGCTGACCGCCGTCGGTCTGCGCCCCGAGGATATATTAGGCCGCTTTCCCCATCAGCTCTCGGGCGGCCAGCGCCAACGCATCAACGTCGCCCGCGCGCTCCTCCTCAAGCCGCGCCTCCTCATCGCCGACGAACCGGTGTCGATGGTCGACGCATCGCTACGTGCCAACATCCTCGAAACGCTACGCAATCTGCAGCGCGACCATGGCGTCTCCATCATCTACATCACCCACGATTTGACTACGGCCTACCACATCGCCAAGTCCATTATCGTCCTTTACCGCGGTGGTGTGATGGAAGCGGGCGACGTCGACCAGGTCATCAAATCCCCCCAGCACCCCTATACCCAGCTCTTGGTCGACTCCATTCCCTGGCCAAATCTCAACCAGCGCTGGGGCGAAACGCCTATTATTGCCCGCGAGGCGGGCGGCGCTGTCGGCGGTTGCCCGTTCCGCTCCCGCTGCCCCAAGGCCATGGACATCTGCAAGACCCGGCCACCCCTGTTCCAGGTCCGCCCCAGCCAGGCTGCCGCTTGCTATCTTCACGACAAGCAGCCCGAGATCGTCGCCGAACGCTTGTCCGAACTCCTGCCCGCCTAATTCTTTAGAGGTTCACTTGCTCCACATAGCAGAATTCATCAGCCCCACGCCCTCGCCGGTGTGGCGGCTGGCCCAACAGGCCGGCGTCAACCTGGCCGTCGGCGGCCTGCCGTTCGACGATCTCCAGCCCGACGAAAAGCTGACCGATCTCGCCCCGCTCCAGCGCATGAAGCAGCGCTACGAGGACAATGGTTTTACCCTCAAGGTCATCGAAGCCCGCCCGCCGCTCAACAAGGCCAAGCGGGGCCTTGAAGGCCGTGACGAGGAAATTGACGCCACCTGCACCCTCATCAAAAACATGGGCAAGCTCGGCATTCCGGTCTGGTGCTACGAATGGATGACCGATTTCAACTGGGTCCGCACCAATCTGGCGACGCCCTCCCGCGGCGGCTCGGTCGTCACGAGCTTCAACATCAACGACGTCCGCCCGGACATCACGCCGAACCCGTCGATCGACGAGGAAGCGCTCTGGCAAAACCTCGAATACTTCCTTAAGCGCGTCCTGCCCGTCGCCGAGAAGGCCAACGTCAAGCTCTCCATGCACCCCGACGATCCGCCGCTCTCGCCCATAGCCGGCGTCGGCCGCATCATGCGCTCGATCGAAAACTACCAGCGCCTCGTTGAACTCGTGCCGAGCCCCATGAACACTATCACTATGTGCCAGGGCAATTTCACCTTGATGACCGACGATTTGCCGCGCGAAATCCGCAAGTTCGGCAACAAGATCTCCTTCATCCACTTCCGCGACGTGCGTGGCGTGCCCACGCAGTTCGAGGAGACCTGGCATGACGCCGGCAAGACCGACATGTTAGCCTGCATGCAGGCCTACCGCGATATCGACTTCGACGGTGTCCTGCGCCCCGATCACGTGCCCACCGTTGAGGGCGATAGCAACGACAATGCCGGCTACTCGGCCTTCGGTCGCCTTTACGCCATCGGCTACATTCGCGGCCTGCAGGAAGCTGTTTATGGACAGGGAGCGAACTGATGAAAATCGCACTGACCGGCTCCAGCGGCCGCATAGGGCAGGGCATCCTCAAAAGCGCCCTGACCCGAGGCCATGATCTGGTCCTGATCGACCGCATCGACCCGCCTGAGGGGCAGGACCCTTCGCTGCCTTTCATTCTGGCCGAAGCAACCGATTACGAGGTCTTGTTCAAGGCCTTTGCCGGCTGCGATGCCGTCATCCACATGGCCGCCATTCCCTCGCCCGGCCGCCATCCTGACCACATCGTGCACAACAACAATGTGGTTGGCAGCTACAACGCCCTGCTTGCCGCGGCCGAAAACGGCATCAGGCGCATCTGCCAAGCCTCCAGCGTCAATGCCATCGGCCACGCCTTCAGCCGGCGCCCGCGCTACGACTACTTCCCGATTGATGAAAACCATCCGAATTACAGCGAGGAAGCCTACAGCCTCTCCAAATGGATCTGCGAGGCCCAGGCCGACGCCTTTGCCCTCCGCTATGAGGACATTTCCATCGCCAGCATGCGCTTCCACTATGTCGCGCCCAACATGGAACAGGCGATATCGGTTTATGCCAACTTTACCGAGTACGACAAATTTCTTTGGGCCTGGACCGACATGGGAGCCGCAGCCGACGCGTGCCTCCTAAGCATTGAAAAACCGTTCAAAGGCCATGAGGCCTTCTACATCGTCTCGCCCCACACCTTCAGCAGAACCCCAAGCCTGCAACTGGCCGCCGAACACCTGCCCAACGTCCCCATCACCGGTGATTTGAGCGACCACAAGAGCTTCTTTGACTCAAGCAAAGCCGAACGCATGCTGGGCTGGAAACACCCGGTGGTGCTGGCCTGATCTCAGGAGGACGCGTCAGCCTTGCAGCGCCTACGATGTTATCCCGGTCTTGAGCCGGGACCCATCCTGAGATCACGCCACAGCCGCAAATGGTTAGAGCAACCGTTCAACAAACAAGCATCTCAAGATGGATCCCGGGTCGAGCCCGTGCTGACACCCGGTAGGAGAAATCTTCGGGAGCGAACCTGAGCATTGAATAATGAATGGAGCCCGCCCTCCCGCTTGCGGGAGGGCGGGGTGGGGGTGCTGCGCCACCTAACAATCCAAGGTGACGAGCCCCCGAACACCCTAAGGCTCAAAGAACCCCATGTCCTCTTCCAGAAGATACTTCTTGGCCCCCTCCGGATCGATATCCAGACCCAGTCCCGGCGCCGGTAGCAAATCGACCATCGAATCCGTGACGATCTGGTCCGGCAACCCGATCACGATATCCTCCCACCACGGATCGGACGCGCTCGGATATTCGAACGCGATATAGTTCGCCGGCAGCGTCGCGCAGACATTGATCAGCGCGCCCAGCCCCAAAAGGCCGTTGGCTGTGCCATGCGGCGCCATCATGATCGAGTGCATATAGGCGTGCTCGGCCACCCATTTGAGCTCGGCAATGCCGCCGATATCCGCCGGATCGGGCCCAATTACCCGCACCGCCTGCGTCTCGATCAACTCCTTGAAATTGTGCCGGAGGTAAATCTGCTCGCCCGTATGGATTGGCGTCGAGGTCGATTGCGTCAACTCGCGATAGGCCTGTGGATTGACCCAGGGCACATAATCCCCGGTCAGCATATCCTCGAGCCACATAAGATTGTATTTTTCCACCGCCTGGGCAAAGCGGATGGCGTCCGGCAAAAACCATCCCGGCCCGCAATCGAGCGCCAGCGAAACTCTGTCGCCGAGCACTTCCTTCATGGCGATAACGCACTCGAGCATGTGGTTGAAGCCACGCTCGCTGATCTGGCCTTGATCCATTGCCCCATGGAACAGCGGCGGCTGGCGCACGCCATAATGGAAGTCAGGCACATTGGTCTTCATGTTGGAATGAAATGAGATGCCTTGTTTCACCATGAAGAAGTTCTGTGGCTGCTCCATCATCCATTTGACGTCGGCCGCGTAATCCTCCGGCCGGTCGCCGGTGCGTTTCTGGCGGATCGAGCCGTTATAAACCCGGATTTTGTCACGCACCTTGCCGCCCAGAAGCTTGTAGGCCGGCACATTGGCCGCCTTGCCGGCAATGTCCCAAAGCGCATGCTCGATGGCACTGACCGCCGCGCCATAGGGTTTGAACGAGCCCCGCTGCCGGATCTTGAGCATGCAGCCCTCGACATCGGTCGGGTCTTCCCCGACCAGGGCATCCTTGAAGTGAAGCACCCACGGTTTGAGATAGGTCTTGGTGAACTCGACCTCTCCCAACCCATAAATTCCCTCGTCTGTAACGATACGCACGATGGGGTGCCGCCCGATAACGGCACAACGCAGATCGGTGATTTTCATTTTCTTGCCTTTTTGCACTTCGTCAGGGCACCCATAGACGGCTGAAAAACTCGCTCCGGTGAGGCAGATGCCGCGGTTTTTGAGAACCGGCGCGCAGCGTACGTTCGTGTACGTGAGCACCGGAAGCGCAGGAAACCGCGGCAGGTGGCCGTCGGATTAGAGCTTTCGAGCAGTCTCTTAGCTCCAGGTCCGGTCCCAGGAATATTCACTGTCCCAGCGCTCGGTGGACTCCCAGATCCCCGAAACACCCTCCTGCAGATGTCCCCCGATCACCTCATCGACGATCTCGTCGATCCCCAAGCCCGGCTTGTCCGTCACCGTGATGAATCCGTTCTGCACGATCGGCTTGGGCAGGCCGGTGACGATGTCGTCCCACCAGTCCACCTCAACCGAATGGTATTCGAGCGCCATGAAGTTCTCGGTCGCCACGGCCACATGCGCCGCCGCCATGCAGGCGATGGGGCTTTCGGCCATGTGAATGGCCATGGCCACGCCATGGTCCTGCGCCATATCGCCGATCTTCTTGGTTTCTAAAATACCGCCCGAGGTCAGCAAATCCGGGTGAATGATGGAAATGCCAGCCTTGAGCAGCGGCTCGAATCCTTCCTTGAGATAAATGTCCTCGCCCGTGCAAATCGGCACGGTGGTGGCCTCCTGCAATTGCCGGTATTGCTCGGTATATTGCCAGGGGATCACGTCCTCGAGCCAGGCCGGCGCATATTTCTCGATCCGCTTGGCCAGGCGAATGCCGCTTTGCAGCGAGATATGCCCGACGTGGTCGATCGCGAGCGGGATCTCATAGCCGATGACCTCGCGCACCTCGTGGATATATTGCTCAAGCTGCTCCAGCCCGCGTTCGGTGAAGTTGAGCCCGGTAAACGGATGCCGCACATTGTGCGTGTCATAGACGGCATTGCGCGCCCGCCGATCTTCCAACGTCTTGCCCACGCCGCGCTCGGGATGGATGCGATAGCCTTCGAGCGATCCTGCCGGGGCCACGACCGATCCCGGCGTGTCCACCACCTGCATCAGGCCAAGGTCCATCTTGAGGAAGGTGAACCCCAGTTCCATGCGCTCTTTCAGCCGCTTGCCGGTTTCGGTGCCGCTGGCCACACTGGCGTCGGTGTCGCAATACATGCGCACCTTGTCGCGGAATTTGCCGCCCAGCATCTGGTAGATCGGCACGCCATAGGCCTTGCCGGCAATATCCCAGAGCGCAATCTCGATCGCCGAAACGCCGCCGCCCTGCCGCCCATGGCCGCCGAACTGTTTGATGCGGCGGAACAGCCGGTCAATATCGAGCGGGTTTTCCCCCAGCAAACGGCTCTTGAGCATCAGCGCATAAGTTGCGCTGGCGCCATCGCGCACCTCGCCAAACCCGACGATCCCTTGGTTGGTGTAGATCTTGAGCAGCGCGGTAATAAACGGCGCGCCCACGATCTCCGCGACGCGGACATCGGTGATCCGCAATTCGCTCGGGCTCGAGCTCGTGCGCACATTGCTTTGGATCAACTCGTCGGTATTGACCTCTTCCCTGGTCATGGCTTCCTCCTGCAAGCTTTTCTTATGTGAGTGGTTTGCGAGCACCTGTCGTTCGCGCCAGGCGCATATGCTCGATGATGTGCCGGCCCGATCCCTCCACGTGTCCGGCAATGACTTTAGCGGCAAGATCTGCGTCCTGCGCGCGGATGGCGTCGATCAGCGCGTGGTGCTCGCGGAGCACGGCGACGCGGCGGCTGAGCGAGGTCGGAAAGCGCCGGCTGATGGCGCGCAGCACTTCGCGGTGCCGCCACCAAAGGTCCGCAGCGTGCCGGTTATAGTGCCGGTCATAGATCACCTGGTGAAAGCGCGTATCGAGCTGTCCATGCAAGACCGGGTCGGCAAAATTGAGTGCCTCAATCTCCGCCTGCACTGCCTCCAATTGCCCGATATCGGCCTCGGTTGCGATCGAAACGAACCACCGTGTCAGCGCCGGCTCAATCAGCGCTGCAATCTCGATGATGTCGCGCACGAAACTCTCATCGATCGGTCGCACCCGGGCGCCGCGATTGGGCTCCATGATCACGAAATCTTCGCCGCGCAATTGCTGCAGGGCCTCGCGTACGGGGTTGGTGGATGTCCCGTAACGCTCTGCCAGATCAGCGATTTTCAGCCGCTCATTGGGTCCCAGCTTGCCCGAAATAATATCTTCCCGGATCAGCTCGTACACTGAAGCCGGGACGGGTTCGACCTCCAGAGTGCCGGCTGAGCGCGTGTCCATCGCTCATCTTTTAGAAGCGCCCATCGTTCAAGCCAAGGGGTTTTGCACACAAGAACACAAAAATAATGTACGATCCAACTTGTATTGACAGACAAGTTTCAGTCTGGAACTGTCGGCGTTGGGAGACATGGGCGAACAAGCCCGGCTCCAATAAAGGCGCAGCCCTTGGCTGCGGGGAAGTCCTAATCCGGCCGAGGGGGCTGGAAGGTCTTCCGCTTGTGAGGAGGAATTCTTGATGTCGAATAGGCAGAGCCGCACCGTGCGGCCGGATACGTCTAATTGTCGGCGCTTTGCGGGCACCGCAGTGGCGGTGTTGACCACCGCGTCCCTGATGTCGACGACTGTTTACGGGCAGGCCGTTGATCTCAGCCAGTGGTCGCCCGAATATATCCGCTCCATCGCGGGTACCGAAACCTTTGACACGGCCGCCGATTGCGGCGCCGTCGTGCCCAATGATTACACCGGCCGAGTGTCCTATTGGTACACTGGCCCCTTCGAGGCCGATCCGCAGATCGCCCACGAGCAGGACGCCGCTTTCTGGGAAGCGTTTGCCCAGGCCTATCCCAATATCCAGGTCGACAAGCAGTCGATCACCTATAACGAGCTGCTCGACAAGTTCCGCACCTCGCTCCTGGGTAATGCCGCCCCGATGGTGGTTCGCCTCCAGATCCTGGGCGGCGTCGAGTTTGCCGCTAAAGGCTACCTCGATCCGCTGGCCCCCGAAGATGTCGGCTATACCAAGGAAGACTTCTGGCCCGGCGCGCTCAAATCCGTCACCTGGGAAGGTGAAGGCTACGGCATTCCCACCAACAACGAGACCATGGCCTTCATCTGGAACGCCAAGATCTTTGAAGACGCAGGTCTGGACCCCAATACGCCGCCCGCAACCTGGGACGACGTAGTCGCCTATTCCAAGCAGATCAAAGAGAAGCTGGGCATCTCGGGCTATGGCCTTGTCGCCAAGCAGAACGCTGGCAATACCCCCTTCCGCTTCATGCCCCAGCTTTGGGCCTATGGCGGCGCTGCGCTTGATGAAACCGCGCCTGAGCCGACCTACGATACGGTTCAGCTCAACAACGAAGGCAGCATAGCCGCGCTCCAGGCTGCCTATGACATGTATGTCCGCGACAAATCGGTCCCGACCTCGGCTCTGACCAATACTCAGGCCGAAAACCAGGGCCCCTTCATCGCCGGCCAGCTCGCCATGATGATCGCCCACCCTGCCGAATACGCCAAGATGCTGGACCTTGCGAGCCAGGCAACCGGCGCTGACAAGGAAGTGGCCGACGCCGTGGTCGAGAACATGCGCTACGGCCTTATCCCCGAAGGTCCGGCCCGCCGTGCCGTGGTGTTCGGCGGCTCTAATATCCACACCGTCAACCCCGAATATGTCGAGGGCGAATATGACGAGCAGGCTGCCAAGGCGCTGATCTGCATGTGGACCAGCCCTGAATGGTCGACCAAGCTGGCCTGGGTCGGCTCCAATCCGGGGCATCTGGGCGGCTTCAAGACCGAATGGATGAAAGAGCGCCTCGACACCATCAAGTTCCTTGATGTCACCACCTCCATGCTGCCCAACGGCATTCCATTCCCGGTCTTGCCCGAAGCGCCCGAGATCATGAACATCATCGTGCCCGACATGCTGCAAAACGCTCTGACCGGCTCCATGACGGTCGAGGAAGCCGCAGCAGACGCCGCAGCTAAAGTCGAAGAACTCCGCGGCGGCGGTCTCTGAACTTTAGCGCACACACCGCAGTCGACACCTCCCGTCAAAGGGGGAGGAGCCGCACCGCGTAACTCCGAACGGCACCGACCAAACCGGCGACTAAGGCCGCCGGCCCTTATACCCAACAGGGACAAGTCACCATGAGCGGCATATCAGGATCGGCCATCTTCACCGACCGGCCCGCTGCGCCGGCCAAGCGCGCCTCTCTTCTTTCCCGCATGTACAAGCTGCGCGCCGACTACCTCTACGTGCTGCCGGCCTTGGTGGTCATGCTGATCGTGATCGCCTACCCGATCTATTACACACTCGATCTCTCGCTGTTCCGCACCCCGGCCAGTCTGCAGCTACGCGACAAGATCTTTGTTGGCTTTGAGAATTACACGACGATCCTCTCCAGCGCCGGTTTCTGGAAAGTCACCTGGCAGACCATTATCTGGACCTTCTTCTCCACCCTGTTCGCCTTCCTGCTCGGCCTTGGTGCTGCACTCGCGCTGCATCGTGAGTTCGTCGGCCGCGGGTTCCTGCGTGCCCTGCTGCTGATCCCGTGGGTGGTGAGCGCCGTTGCGGCCTCCTACGTCTGGAAGTGGCTCTACCATTCCGATTTCGGTGCCATCGGCGCCATGATGGTGCAGTTGGGCCTCGCCGATCAGCCCATCAACTTCGTAGACAATGTCCAAACTTCGCTGTCCTCGCTCATCGTGGTCAATGTCTGGAAGGAATTCTCCTTCGCCATGATCATGCTGATGGCGGGCCTACAGACCGTGCCCGAGCAATTGCTACGCGCCGCCAAGGTTGATGGCGCCAATGCCTGGCAGCGCTTCTGGCACGTGACCTTCCCTCATCTGGCGGGCGTCTCTACTGTCACCATCCTCCTGCTCATGGTGCAGAACTTCAATTCCTTCATTATCCCCTGGATCATGACGGGCGGCGGTCCTGCCGGCTCGTCCGATATCTGGATTACCCAGATTTACCAGCTCGCCTTCGGGCGCCAGCGCTGGGGTGTCGCCGCCGCCTATTCGGTCATCCTGTTCCTGATCATGATGACGCTAGGCTATTTCTATGTTCGCGCCTTGACCCAAGGCGACAAGGAAAGGGCAGGGGCATGACCATCGCCGCCGCCGATCGCCCCGTCTCGCGCCGCCCTATTGACGGCTGGCGCTGGGCCGGCCGCTTCTTTCTAACGCTGCTGCTGATCTTCACCGTCATGCCCATGGCCTGGATGCTGATCACCTCGCTCAAGTCCGGCTTTGCGGCCATGCAATATCCTCCGCAATGGTGGCCGGCCGAGCCGACGTTGGCCAATTACACGCGCCTGCTCGACCCCTCCAACAGCGTGGGCCAGGATTTCCTGCGCTACTTCTGGAATTCGATGTTTGTGTCCACCGTAACCACGATCCTCGCGGTCGTCGTTGCGGTGCCCGCCGCCTACGCTTTTTCCCGCTTCCGCTTCCCCGGCCGCACCTTCCTGTTCTTCACGGTGCTGCTGCGCAACATGTTCCCGGCCGTGATCTTCCTTGTGCCGCTGTTCATCCTGATGCGCCTGCTCGGCCTGGTGAACACCCACGGCTCGCTGATCCTGACCTATCTCACTTTCGGCCTGCCGCTCGCCATCTGGCTGCTCAAGGGGTTCTACGACAACATTCCTATCCAGCTCGAACAGGCCGCGCGTATTGATGGCGCCACGCGCCTCCAAGCCTTCATCTTCATCGTCATGCCGCTCTCTACCCCCGGTATTATCGCGACCGCCATCTACTCCTTCATCGGCGCCTGGAACGAATACATCTACGCCTACACCTTCCTCACCCGCCACGATCAGATGACCCTTCCCGTCGGCATCCAGCGCTTCTTCTCCGAGAATGCGACGGACTGGCCGGGCCTGATGGCCGCCACCTTCATGATGAGCGTGCCCGTGGTCGTCCTCTTCCTCGTGCTCCAGAAATACTTTGTGCAAGCCCTCACCGAAGGCGCCGTCAAACACTAAAAGGTAGTCCGCCGATGGCCGAAATCGTGCTCCAGAACGTGATGAAGACCTATGGCTCGCTCTATGCGGTCAACGACGTGTCGCTCACCGTCAACCATGGCGAGTTCGTGGCCCTCGTCGGCCCTTCCGGCTGCGGCAAGACCACGACTCTGAACCTCATTGCGGGCCTGCTGCCCATGTCGGGCGGGGACATCGTCATTGGCGACCGGTTGGTCAACGACCTTGACCCCAAGGACCGGGACATCGCCATGGTGTTCCAGAACTACGCCCTTTATCCCAACAAGACCGTCTACAAAAATCTCGCCTTCCCTCTCCAGATGCGCAAGCTCCCCAATGAGGAGATTGACCGCAAGGTCAAGGAAGCCGCCAAGCTGCTCGACATCACTCATCTGCTCGAGCGCAAGCCGCGCGAACTCTCCGGCGGCCAGCAACAGCGCGTCGCCCTCGGCCGCGCCTTGGTGCGCGACCCCGCCGTGTTCCTGATGGACGAACCGCTATCTAACCTCGACGCCAAGCTGCGCGTGCAGATGCGTTCCGAGATCAAGCGTTTCCACCACAACCTCAACGCTACCATCGTTTACGTGACGCACGACCAGCTCGAAGCCGTCACCATGGCCGACAAGATGGCGGTGATGAACGGTGGCCACCTACTGCAATACGACACCCCGGCCAACGTCTTCAACAACCCAATCAACACCTTCGTCGCCAGCTTCGTTGGCAGTCCCGCCATGAGCCTGATCCCGCTCGACGCCGTCACCAACGGCACCGAAGCGTCCCTGCGCAGCCCCGAAGGCTGGGATCTGCCGCTCTCGCCCATGAATGCCCGCAAAGCCGCCTCTTCGAGCACCAAGAACGTTATACTGGGCGCCCGCCACTCCACCCTCAGGCTCCACAAATCTCAGGTCCCCGGGTCCGTCCCCGGCACGGTCTACACCGTTGAGCCCACCGGCGACGTCACCTTCGCCCAGGTCTTCATCAACGGCGCCGTGGTCAACATCTCGGTCGAACCCAGCGTCATCCTCACCCCCGACGAAAAAGTCTTCATTGAATTCGACCAAGACCGCATGCACCTCTTCGACGCTGAAACCACCATGGCCCTGCAGGCGGCTTGATAACTTGATGTTCCCGTTCACCAGTTTTCCAGTCGACACCTCCCCCTCCCAGGGGGAGGATCAAGGTGGGGGTTGGTTGTTGCCTTGCCAAGCAGGTGGCGTCGCAATAGGTGCGGCCGCCTTTCTCAGACCCGAGCTCCACCGATGAAAATTACCGCCATCACACCCTATCCAGCCTGGGTCGGCATCCGTAACCAGCTCCTGGTCAAGATCGAAACTGACGAGGGTATCTATGGCTGGGGCGAAAGCGGCCTGTCAGGTCGTGAAAAGGCCGTAGCCGGTGCCATCGAGCATTATCGTGAGTTCCTGATCGGCCGTGACCCCATGCGCATCGGCGCCATTTGGCAGGAGCTTTACCGCAGCCAATATTTCGAAGGCGGACGTGTCCTTCTCGCTGCCCAATCAGCCATCGACATCGCCCTTTATGACATCAAGGGCAAGGCGCTGGGCGTTCCCGTATATGACCTGCTCGGCGGCAAGCAGCGCGACCATATTCCCACCTTCGCTTCCACTCGCGGCCCATGCGGCCCCGAAATGCTCGAACAAGCCAAGGAACTGATGGCGCTCGGCTGGAACGCCATGCGCCTGTCGCCTTCTTCCCACGAAAACAACAGCATCTACGAGCCGCGCCAATCCATCGCCGAAACCGCCAAATGGTGCACCAAGGCGCGCGAAGAACTGGGCAGCGAAGTGGTGCTCGGCATTGATTATCACCACCGCCTCTCCGTCGCCGAAGCCGCCAGCTTCTGCCAGAAAATGCCCTCCGGTACGCTCGATTTCCTCGAAGAACCCATCCGCGATGAAACGCCGGAAGCCTACGAGGCCCTGCGCCGCATGACCCCGATCCCCTTCGCCATCGGTGAGGAATTTGCCAGCAAATGGCAGTTCCTGCCCTACATCGAACGCGACATCCACCAGTTTAACCGGCTCGACATCTGCAATGTCGGCGGCTTCACCGAAGCAATGAAAATCGCGGGCTGGAGCGAGGCGCATTACGTCGACATGATGCCCCACAATCCCCTTGGCCCCGTCTGCACCGCCGCCACACTCCATTTCTCGGCGGCGGTCGCCAACTTCTCTTGGCTCGAAACCCGCGCCTCGCCGGTGGAAAAACATCTCGGTTTTGATAACAGCGAGATATTTGTGACGCAGCCAAGGCTCGACGGCGCCGTTTACCCCATCAGCGACGCGCCGGGCCTCGGCGTCGAAATCAACGAAGACCTTCTCGAGCAGCAATCGTTCAAATTCTGGGAAGCACCGCATTTGCGGCGCACAGATGGTTCAGTCACCAATTGGTAGAGAATAGATCATGACGCATACCCCCGGCATAACCCGGCCCTCCAAAGACCTCGTCGAAGCGGTTCTGGCCGTTGGCGCAGCTACGGCCTCCTCCACGCTTGCTCACATGGGCATTCGCAATTGTCACATGCTCGGCCCAGTTTCGTGGTCGCCCGGCAAGGCCATCGCCGGCCCTGCGCTCACCCTGCAATTCATGCCCAAGCGTGAAGATCTCTACAACGAGACCGAATATGCCGACCCTGAAAAGCAGCTGCACCGCCACGTGCTCTACCATGTGGAAGCCGGTGACGTCGTCGTGGTCGACGCGCGCGGCGACATGACCTCGGGCGTGTTCGGCGACATGATGTCGACTTACTTCAAGGGCCGCGGCGGCGCCGGCATGATCATCGACGGGTGCCTGCGCGATCAGCCGAACCTCAAGAAACTCGAAATCCCGACTTGGATTCGAGGCTGGACGCCCAACTTCCACACCCAGACCAACTTAATGCCTTTTGCGGTCAACACCCCTATCGCCTGCGGCGGCGTCACGGTGATGCCCGGCGATATCATCGTTGCCGACGACGACGGCGCTGTTTGTGTTCCCGTGGCCCTGGCCGAGCAAATGATCCAGAACGCCTCCAAACAGCATGATTGGGAAGACTTCTCGCGCATGAAGCTCATGGCCGGCGAACCCCTCCAGCGCTACTACCCCCTCCACGACGACGCCCGCCCCGAATACGAGGAATGGCGCAAGCACAACCCGATCAAGACGGGGCATTAGGGCAGGGACCTCCTGCCTTTTTCACCTGTAACTGATCTTCAAGTCGACACCTCCCCCTACTAGGGCGAGGAGCAAGGTGGGGGTAATGCGCTCCCGGCATACCAATTGCCAGTGGCTACAAACTCCGCCACTGCGCCATGGGCTCAGCCAGCGTCTGCAGATCCCCCACCTCCGCGCCCGCGATCCGCTGCAACAGCAACCGCGTCAACTCGCCACCTGCCGAAAACACATCCTCGCGGATCGAGTCCATCTCCGGATACAGCGTCGGCAAAATCCCTGACGTTTGCTTGTAGATCAGTTGCACATCCCGCCCCGGCACAAGCCCCGCATCCTGCAGCCCGCTCACCAGCGAGATCGTGCGCATCTCGCTGTCACAGATCACTCCATCCGGCCGGTCGCTGCTCTTGCCGAGCTCCAAAGCCACGCGCCGCATCTCGGCCGGCGGCATGCCTTGCGTGTTCTCGAGCACCTTTACATCCATGCCCGCCCGCGCCGCGCTCTTGTGAAAGGTCGTCACGATATTGTGGTGGTTCATCGTGCGGTCGTCACCGACCACCAGCACGACGCGATGGCACCCCTTCGCCGACAGCCGCTCCACCGCCATGCTGGCAAACTCTTCCGAGTGGAAGTCATGGTAAGGATGCGGCGTGTAGAACTCCGTGCGCCCATGGCTGACGAATGGAAAGTCGGCATCGATCAGCATCTGCACGCGCCGGTCGCGCGGCCCAGTATGAGTGATGATTACCCCATCCGCCGTCCTATTATCGAGCACATAGCGGATCGTATCGGCGGACAAATGCCGCTCGAATTCGGGGATCACCGTCAGATGGTAGCGCGTGCCCTTGATCGCTTGCCCAATGCCTTGGATCATCTGCCGGGCAAAATCGATGGAGTCCTCCGCCCCGTCCAGCACCAGCGCAATCACGTTGGTCTTGCCCGTTCGCAAGCGCACCCCTGCGCGGTCCGGAATATAGCCCAGCGCTTGCGCCGCTGCGTTGACCTTGTCGCGCGTTTCCTGCTTGAGCGTCGTTCCCCCGCGCAGCGACAGTGACACGGTTGAAAGGCTTAGCCCTGTCATCTCGGCAATGGTGCGCAGCGTCACCCGCTGCTGCCCCGGTCCGACGCCCTTGCCCCGCTCCAATATCGTTTTCTCGTTCATCGCTTCGCTTTCCCCAATGCAATTTTACACAAGGACACTGCCAAACCCAACCATCCAATTTTTGCAACGATGTATGAGCAAGTCGGCTCCACTGGAAACGATTGCATGATACCTAAGCAATTTTGATAAAACAAATTTAGCTCATTTTGGTCATGCATTCTGACCCAATCGAGAATCAGTTTGCAACGTTGCACAATCTATGGTTTGTTCCTGCCACGCCAGGATCGAAGTCCCGGCAAGGGCTGCCCGTAAGAGGCGGCGCGAGCAAAAGAGGAGGAGTTGATGCTCAAACGAGGTTTTCTGACCAGTGTCGCCGCACTGTCGCTGGTCGCCGCCGCAGCCATTCCGGCACGCGCCGAAGTGTCCGTCATGTACATGGAGTCCTTTGCCTCGCTGATCGAAGCGGGCATTGCCGATTTCGAAGCCGAGACCGGCGAGACGGTCAACGCCATCAAGCTGCCGGGACAGGGCTATGACCAGCGCATCGCGCTTGACCTGAGCGCCGGCACCGCTGCCGACGTGAACCTGATCGACAGCTTCATGGTTTCCGAATTGGCTTCGGCCGGCTATCTCGCCCCGCTCGGCCCCCTGGCCGCCAATTGGGACCAGTACCAATATTATCTGCCCGGCCTGCTCGAGGTCGCGTCCTACCAGGGCGAGGTCTATGCCCTCCCCACCGACACCGACGTGCGCATGCTGTGGTACGACAAATCCAACTTCGAGAAAGCCGGCATTGCCATGCCGTGGGAGCCCAAGAGCTGGGCCGATATCCTGGACGCCGCCCAGAAGCTCAAGGATGCGGGCGTGCAATACCCCTTCCAGCTTCCCGCCGGCACCAAGCAGGCAGAAGCCGCCACCATGCAAGGCGTCTACATGGCCCTTCTCGGCGCTGACGTACCCGAGGGCGACCGCAATCGGCTGCTAAACCGCGAAACCAACCAGTGGATCGCCGACAGCCCGGCCCTGCGCCGCACCTTCGAGATGTACCACCAGGTCTATGTCGAGAACGAACTGAACCCCGCCGATCTCAACTACGCCACCGATATCTCGGCCGCCGTCCGCCAGGCCCTGGCTGATGACAAGCTGGGTATCCTCGCCTCCGGCTCCTGGGAGGATGCGTGCCTTTGGGACTGCAACAATCCGCCCCCACGCGAAGAACGCGATGCGCAGGTGGGCTGGACGCCATGGCCAGGCTCGGGCGAGCCCGGCACCAAGGCCACGACCAACATCTCAGGCGGCTGGACCCTTGGCATCAACGCCAATGCCGCCGACAAGGACATGGCTTTCAAGCTGATCACGGCCATCTTCGACGAGGAAAACTTCAAGGAATGGACGCTCGCCAACCACCGCATGGCGGTCCGCACCGATATCTCGGAATCGCCCGAATATGTCGAGGACCCGTTCCTCGCTGAAGCCACGGCGCTCGCCGCCGATACCACCGGCCGTGATACGGTTCCCGGCTACCAGACGGTCTCAGCCCTGGTCCAGCAAGCCACCGCCGACATCCTTGACGGCGCCGACGTCGAAGAGGTGATCCAGGAATATCACGACGCCCTGGTCGACGAATTCGGCGAAGAGAACGTCATCACCTACGAGTAAGAGTCCCTCCCGACGCGGCGGCATCCACTGTTCTCCGGATGCCGCCGTGGCGGAGGTTTTCTGCACAAGGTTTCCTGCATCCGCGACCGGCGCTGCTGGCCTTGGCACCAAACGATCCACACCCACGATGTCACCCCGGCCTTGAGCCGGGGCCCATCCTGAGATTTTGCCGCGGCCGCCAGGTGGCTCGAACAAGCATCTCAAGCTGGATCCCGGATCAAGTCCGGGATGACACCGAGTATGTCGAGAGAATTGAGCCAATGAGTAACCATCCATGAAAAACCAGGCCAATCCCTGGCTCACCAGTAATCTCCCCATTCTTGGCCTGGCCATGCTCCCCGCCGCGCTCCTCATCGCAGGGCTGCTCTATTTCACCGCTTGGGCCTTTGCCTTCTCCTTCACCGATCTCGCCCTTGTCGGCCGCAAGGCTGTCGAATGGTCCTGGGTCGGCTGGGAAAATTACGAGCGCCTCTTCACCCGCAAGGGGTTCCTCGAATCCCTCTGGACCACCGTCATTTTCGTCTTCTTCTCGGCCATTGTGGGCCAGTCGGTTCTCGGCTTCCTCCTTGCCACCACCCTGCGCGGCTCCAATTCCGCCATTCGCAGCGTCGTTGAAATCTGCATCATGCTCGGCTGGCTGCTGCCCGACATCGTCGCGGCGTTCCTGTGGTCCGCTACCACCTCGCAGACCGGTCTCATCAACCAGCTGATCGTGGTGCCGCTGGGCTTTCCGCCCATCAACTTCATCAATGAATACGCGTTGCCCGTCGTTACCATCGCCAACATCTGGAAGGGCACCGCCTGGTCCTATCTGCTGTTCTCGGCCGCATTGGATTCCGTCTCCCGCGAAGTGGTCGAGGCCGCCAAGGTCGATGGCGCCACCCCGTTCCAGCGCATCTGGCTGGTCATGCTGCCCATCATCCGGCCCCACATCGCCACCAACATGCTGTTCATCACTATCTGGACCTTCACCTATTTCCCGCTGATCTACGCAATGACCGGCGGTGGTCCCGGAACGCAGACGCAGACGCTCGCCGTCTTCCTCTACAATCAGAGCTTTTCGCGCGGTAATCTCGGCTTCGGCAGCGCGATCTCGGTCGCCATGCTCCTCATAGTCGGCGTGTTGTCCCTGTTCTATCTGCGCCTCTTGCGGGAGCCCAAATGATGGAAGCCAATCCCGCCGCCTCTCGGCTCACCGCCATTGCCCTGTCCTTCATGGCCATCATCTGGGTCAGCCCCTTTTCCTGGCTGTTCCTCAACGCCTTCAACACGGCCTCGACCGGCCAGCTCGCCATTCCCAGCTCCGTCGGCCTCGACAACTTCGCCCAAGCCGTAAGCGGCAATGCCGGCAAGCAATTCCTCAATTCCCTCCTGATTGCCGCTGGCACCGCCACGCTCAGCGTTGTTGTCGGCATCGCCGCGGCCTATCCCCTCTCGCGCCTGCGCATCCCCGGCCGCAATGCCTTTCTCTGGACGCTGGTGCTCCTGCGCATGCTGCCCTCGGCAGGCGTGCTGGTCCCCCTCTACTTCGCAGCCCAGCGCGGCGGCCTGCTCAACCAGTTCGGTGTCATCATCGCGCTGACCATCCTGAACCTGCCGTTCACCCTGCTGCTGCTCAAGAATTTCTTCGACACCGTCCCCATCGAACTCGAAGAGGCCGCCTATGTGGAAGGCGCGTCACTCATTCAGATCGTTACCAAGATCGTGCTGCCCATGTCGCGTGCCGGCATCGCCGTGGTCTGGTTCTATAGCTTCACCGGTGCCTGGAACGAGTTCCTGCTGCCGCTGATTTTCGCACGCGTGCAGGATGCCTTCCCCATGTCGGTCGGCCTCTACGCAGCATTCGGCCAACAGGGCGCCATCAACTATGGCTTTCTAACGGCCTTTTCGATCATCTACGCAGCGCCGGCGGTCGGCGTCTATTTTCTATTGCGGCGGAACATGAACACAGGGTTCGCCGGTGTCGGAGTTAAAGGATGACTTATTCCAATCCCCTCTCATCCAAGCTTGCCCTGGGGGACGATGACCTCAAGATGGAGGGAAAGCTCCTCCGTCTCTGTGCCGATCTCAAGCGCAAGATCCTGACGCCCATCGCCGATGCGCCGTTCCAGTGGCACGTGCAGCGCGCCGATGTCACTACCGAGCAGGCTCTGGCCGATAACTGGCAAGCTTGGGAACAGTTCGGCCCCCATTCGGTCTGGGCCAAGCATCAGGGCCACACCTGGTTTGCCGCCGAAGTAACGGTCCCCGAAGCTGCCGCCGGCCAGACCCTGGTGCTCCAGTTCACCTCCCAGTGGCAGAGCCGCCCCGGCTCAACCGACCCGCAATGCCTCGCCTATCTCAATGGCAAGATCGCCCAGGCCCTCGACGGCAACCACACTGAATTGGTGGTTGAGCGCAACAGCAAGCCGGGCAGCAAGCATACCCTGCTGGTTAACGCCTTCACTTTCTTCGATCGGCCTTTAGTTGGCTTCACCGTCGAGTTCTTCGTGCGCAACGAACGCGCCGAAAAACTCTACTATGATCTGCAGACGCCGCTCGACGTCGCCGTTCGCCTCCATCAATCCGACCCGCGCCGCCACGCAATCCTTGCCATCGTCGATCGCGCCTTGCGCGCCCTCGATCGCCGCGGCGCCCACACCGAAGCCTTCGCCGCGACGCTGGGCGATGCTGAAAAGATCGCCGCTGAAATCTACGCTAACGTCGACACCGAAACCCAGCCGCAGATCACCGCCGTCGGCTCGACCCATCTCGACGTGGGCTGGCTCTGGCGCGTCATGCACACCCGCGACAAGACGGGCCGCTCCTTCGCCACGGTGCTCAACCTCATGGAAGAGTACCCCGAATTCATCTTCATGTATAACCAGTCGGTCCTCTTCGACTTCCTCAAGAAGGACTATCCCGAGCTTTGGGACCGCATGCTCGCCAAGGTCAAGTCGGGCCAGTTCGAGATCGAAGGCGCCATGTGGGTGGAGCCCGACGTCAACATCGTCTCCGGCGAATCCCTAGTCCGTCAGATCATGCGCGGCCGCCGCTTCCACCTCGAGCATTTCGGCGTTGACCCCAAGACCGTCTGGCTGCCCGACACCTTCGGCTATTCCGCCAATCTGCCGCAGATCATGGGCAAATCGGGGCTGAAATACTTCGTCACCTCCAAGCTGAGCTGGAACGACACCGACCGGCACCCCTATGACAGCTTCCACTGGCGCGGCATCGACGGCACGATTACCAAGGCGCAGCTGATCACCGCCCAGCGCTTCGAATCCGAGGAAATCTTCACCACCTACAATGGCGATCTCTCCGTTTCGGAAACCATGGGCGCCTGGAAGCGCTACGAGCCCAAGGCCGTCCACAACGAAGTCGTCATGTCCTATGGCTATGGCGATGGCGGCGGCGGCCCCACCCGCGGCATGATCGAGCGCGGCATTCGCCTTCAGCGCGGCATTCCCGGCGCCCCACGCGTCAAGCTCGAAGGCATCGTGCCCTTCCTTGAGCGTCTCGGCGCCAAGATGGACGCCCCCGGCAACAAATTTCCCACCTGGAACGGCGAGCTCTACCTGCAATATCACCGCGGCACCCTGACCTCCGTTGCCAAGAACAAGGCCAACAACCGCCGCGCGGAACGGATGCTGCGCGAACTGGAATTCCTCGGCGCCATGGCGCTTGGGCAGACCGGCACGGCTTATCCCGCCGATACCCTCGCCGAGTTCTGGGAACTGGTCCTGATCAACCAGTTCCACGACATCCTGCCCGGCACCTCCATTCCCGAAGTTTATGTCGACTCAGACAATGAGTACGGGCAGATCTTCTCAACCCTGGGGTCGCAGAACGGCCCCTGGCACGCTGCCGCCCAGGCGTTCAGCGAGCCCGGCGCCGATCAGTTGCGCCTATTCAACTTCACCGGCCAGACCCGTTCGAGCCTCGTCACGCTCGGCAGCGACAAGAGCCTTGATGGCCTGTCCCTCGCCACGGCAGATGGCACCCACCCCGTTCAGTCCATCACCCGCGCCGATGGCACGACCGAACTCGTCTCGCCAGTCCACGACATGACTCCCTTGGGCTGGACCGCAGCCCAACTCGTCTCCGGCGGCGCCGCCAGTACCCTCTCCACCCTGTCCGTTTCGGAAGACCACCTCGAAAACGAACTTCTCCGCGTCACCTTCGACAAATCCGGTGAAATCACCTCCGTTTTCGACAAGACCCGCGAACGCGAAACCCTTGCCGAAGGTGAAAAGGCCAACCGCCTCATCGCCTATGAAGACAAGCCCATGGAATGGGACGCCTGGGACATAGACCGCTATTTCGAAGAACAGTTCTGGCCATTGGCTGACGGCAGATCCACCATCTCCGTCGTCGAGACCGGCCCCCACCGCGCCGCCATTCGCGTCGAGCGCGAATACCAAGCATCAAGGGTGGTTCAGGTGATCTCCCTCACCGCCGGTGCCCGCCAGATCGAATTCGACACCTTCATCGATTGGCAGGAACGCCAGACCGTGCTCAAGGCGCAGTTTCCGTTCGATCTCAACACCTCCGAAATCCGCTCAGAAATCCAGTTCGGCCATGTCCGGCGCCCGACCCACCGCAACACCTCATGGGACAAGGCGCGCTTCGAAGCCTCAATGCACCGCTGGGTCGACCTCAGCGAAGCCGATTTCGGCGTCGCCCTGCTCAACGATTGCAAATACGCCTACGACTGCCTGGAGCAATCGATCCGCCTCACCCTGGTCCGCGGCTCCACCTTCCCCAGCCCTGATGCCGACCTCGGCGAACACCGCCTGCGCTACGCCCTCTTCGTCCACGATGGCGTCGCTGACCTCGCCGACGTCCACCGCGCCGCCGAACGCTTCAACAACCCCGTCGCAATCATTGGCCAGCTCAAGCCCGCCACAAACGCCGCAACGGACCTCGCAAGCTTCAGCTTCGCCAGCGTCGATCAATCCAACGTCACGCTCGAAACGGTCAAGAAGGCCGAAAAGTCGGACGCAATCGTCCTGCGCCTTTTCGAGCACGCCAACATCCGCGCTAACGCCACCATCCACTTCGGCGTGCCCGTCAAATCGGTCCGGATTGTCAACCTCATGGAAGAAGGCGACAGCAAGCCGCTCAACCTCACGGATAACAGCATCACCCTAAACCTGCGCCCCTTCGAAATCGCAACTCTGCTAATTGAAACCTGACCCACTAAAGCATCAGTCGATACCTCCCCCTGACAGGGGGAGGATCAAGGTGGGGGTAGCTCGAGAGCCACTATGCAAAGGCTGGAGAACCAAAATGTCTGAAGTCACCCTGCGCGGCATCCGAAAATCCTACGGCACGCTCGAAGTCGTCCACGGCGTCGACCTCGACATCGCCTCTGGCGAGTTCGTGGTCTTCGTCGGCCCTTCCGGCTGCGGCAAGTCCACCTTGCTCCGCATGATCGCCGGCCTTGAACCTATCTCGGGCGGCAAAATTTCCATCGGGGGCAGGGTGGTCAACGATGTTCCCTCGCCCGAGCGGGGCATCGCCATGGTCTTTCAATCCTACGCGCTCTACCCGCATATGAGCGTCTACGACAACATGGCCTTCGGCCTCAAACTCGCCAAGACGTCTAAGGACGAAATCGACCGCCGCGTTCGCGAAGCCGCGCGCATCCTCCAAATCGAGCTTTACCTCGATCGCATGCCCAAAGCTCTCTCTGGCGGCCAGCGCCAGCGCGTCGCCATCGGCCGCGCTATTGTGCGCAACCCGAAAGTCTTCCTCTTCGACGAACCGCTCTCCAATCTCGACGCGGCGCTTCGGGCCCAGACCCGCATCGAGATCGCCAAGCTCCACGACACGCTCGACGCCACCATGATCTACGTGACCCATGATCAGGTGGAAGCCATGACCCTGGCCGACCGCATCGTCGTGCTGAACGCCGGCCGGATCGAGCAGGTCGGCACCCCGCTCGAGCTCTATCGCTCCCCGGTCAACACCTTCGTCGCCGGCTTTATCGCCAACCAGCGCATGAACTTCATTGATGTGGCTGTCGATGCTAACAGTCCGCTAACCAATTCGCCCCGGATGCGACAACTGATCGAAGGTCGTGTGGGTGCCAAAACCATCGGCATCCGCCCCGAGCACCTGACCCTCGCAACACCCGAATCCGCTGACCTGACCGGCACTTTATCCGTGATCGAACAGTTCGGCGAGTACGCGCTGGCCTATGTCGAACTCCCCAATGGCGAGCTCATCACCATCAAGCTCGACGGCGCCCCCGACTTGCAATTGCACCAGCCCGTCCACATCGCCATTCCTCCACAAGACGTTCACTTCTTTGACGAGTCCGGCCGCGCCCTGCGCTAAAAGGCACCCCCTATTGTCCAATCGAGCCTAGCCACTCCCTTGCTTCCGGCGCACAAGCCAAAGCGAAAACGGAGGCGAGCGGATGATCTGGATTGGCGCAATATTGCTGGTGTCGGTGTTCCTCACCTCCATGCTGTCGGGCATCTTCGGCATGGCGGGTGGCCTCGTCCTCCTCGGCATCCTGCTCCTCATCCTCCCCGTCGGCACCGCCATCGCCGTCCAGGGCGCCATCCAGCTGATTGCTAACGGCTCCCGAGCGTTTTTCTCCCGTGCCTACACAGACTTGCGCGTCCTCGCCATCATGACCGCAGGCCTCGTCACCGCTGCCATTGGGCTCTTCACCCTCCGCTACACACCCGATCTGGCAACCGTCTGCATCACCATCGGCCTGCTCCCCATCTTCCTCTGGATCCCCCAATCCTGGCTCGCCCTCGATGCAAGCAAGCCCCACCACGCCTTCATCTGTGGCCTCCTCGGCGGCGGCATCAACCTCGCCGTCGGCGTGGCCGGTCCGACCATAGATATGTTTTTTATCCGCACCCCCATGGACCGGCGTACCATCATCGCCACCAAAGCTGCAGCCCAGGTTGTCAACCATGCCGCCAAGATCGCCTTCTACTGGAGCGCCACAGCAACGCTGGCGCCATTCGAATGGGGCGCCATCGCACTCGCTGCGCCCTTCGCCGTCCTGGGCACCAGTGCCGGCCATTGGGTGCTCCAGCGCCTCACCGACGCTAATTTCAAGCGCTGGACGCGCCTCATCGTCACCGCCATCGGGATCTATTATCTAGCGCGCGGCATTTCCTTGCTGATGTGAACATGTTGGATAAGGTGCATAATAGGGAGAACTCATGGCACCTTTCGATAGCGTCACCGCCCGTCTGATCCTGCTCTTGGCCGACACCGGCTCCATCGGCCGCGCCGCCGAGCGCGAAGGTATCGCCTCTTCCGCCGTCAGCCGCCGAGTTTCCGATCTTGAAGCGCGGCTCGGCGTGGTCCTGTTCGACCGCTCCGCCCATGGCGTCAAGCTGACGACGGCTGGGCAAGCCTATGCCGAGGGTTGCCGTACGGTGCTTCGCTCCATCGCCGACCTTGATGCCCTGATGGCCGATTTCGGTTCCGGCCACCGCGGCAGCCTGCGCCTTGCCTGCACCAGTTCGGCCCTAACCGGCCGCCTACCGGAACTCCTCGCCCGCTTCGCCGCCAAGCACCAAGGCATCCAGATCGACATCCAGGAAACCGGCGCTGCCAAGGCTTTGCTCTCTCTCGATGAAGGCCGTGCCGACATCGCTATCGTCTCCGACCATTACGATTTCACTCGCTTCGAGATCAAACCCTTCGAAGACGACCGCGTCTGGGTCCTTGCCCCGCCTGACCATGCCCTCGCCAGTCAGATTCAGCCCCGCAAGGACATCGCCTTTGACACGGTCATCGACTATCCCATGGTCGGCATCCACCACACCGGCTCGCTCGACCGGCTTGTCGGCGAAGCGGCCAAAAAGGCCGGTAAGCCCGTCAATACGAGTGTGAGTGTCGAAAGCTTTTCCGCGCTCGTGCGCATGGTTGAAGCGGGCTTCGGCATCGGCTTCCTCCGCTCAACGAGCCTGCATCTCCTCGCGGGCACCGACCTCGTCTGCGCTCCCTTGGCCGAACCCTGGGCCCTACGACAGCTTCTCGTTGCCCGCCGTAAATCGAGCCCCCTTTCTGCCGCCATGAAGAGCTTCATTGCCCTTTGCAGCGAGACCTACGTTCCGAGCACCTGACCCCCGCGACAAGACAAACCATTGAGAACCGGTCCAATCCCGCTTAGGACAGTTTCCATGAGCAATCGGCACACCATGACGAGAGAGATCGGAACGGCTTTTGCCGTGCTCGCCATCTATCTCCTCACCATCCTTGCGCCCCTCCATCAGGCCCGCGCCAGCCAGCTCGCCTTCCAGGAACTCGGCTACGCCACGACGGAAACCGGATGGGTCCTTTGCACGCCGCTGGAGTCAAGCGACGAGAACACCCAACTTCCTGTCTCCAAGTGCCCCGCCACTAGCATCGGCAAGCACGATCCCGCGCTGACCGCTTCAATTCCAGTGGCGCTGCCGCTCCAACGCACGGCCCTTGCGGCTCCACGCCCTGCTGTCGAGCAATTAGCAAGGCCATTCACCGCCTTAAGCCCCTTGGGTGCGCGCGGGCCTCCAGTCCTGGGCTGATGAACCGGCTAATGGCCGATCAGACACCTCCCAAACTGGATAATCATCATGCTTCGTCTTCTCCGTGCCGCCGCTGCGGCTATTCTTCTGCTCACTACCCCGGCCTTCGCTCACAATGGCGTCGTCCATTTGGGGCCTATCAACATCTCCGCTCCCTTCAGCCGCGCAACCCTGCCCAACGCTCCCGTCGGTGGCGGCTATCTCACCATCGAAAACACCAGCACCGAAGATGATCGCCTCATCTCGGCAACGTCGCCGATAGCTGGCACCACGCAGGTCCATGAAATGGCCATGGAAGGCGACGTCATGAAAATGCGTCACCTTGCAGATGGATTGATAATTCCCGCCGGACAAACCATTGTTCTCGCACCCGGCGGTCTCCACATCATGCTCATGAACCTCAAGGGCAAGCTGGTCGAAGGCGAAACGATCACCATCACGCTGACCTTTGAAAAGGCCGGCACGGTGGACGTGCAATTGCCTGTGCTAGGCGCTGCGGCCAAAGAGGCCGGTCATTCGATGAGCCACTAGCCATGACCCAGAAAACCTTGCGCATCTGGATTTGGGTCGTCGTTGCCGTTCTTGGCTTGGGCATGGGTGGCGGGGTGCTCTTGCTCCGCCAGGGTCAGCAGCCCGAAGCCGCTTCGTTCGGTCAGGCAAGCTTTAGCCTCCTCGATCAGAATGGTACCCCTGTCGATCAGATGATCCTCAAGGGCCAACCTTCCGTGCTCTTTTTCGGCTTCACCCACTGCCCCGAAGTCTGTCCCACCACGCTGGCGGAAATGTCCACCTGGTTCGAGCAATTGGGCGAAGAGGGCAGGGATCTCAAGGGTTATTTTGTATCGGTAGACCCCGAGCGCGATACACCTGACATCTTGGGCGAATACATCGAGTGGGTGCCGCGCGTCACCGGCCTTACCGGCACCCCCGAAGAAGTTGCCAAGCTCGCCAAGGCCTGGGGCGTCTACTATGCCAAGCAGCCTCTGGAAGGCGGCGACTACACCATGGATCACACGGCGTCCGTATTCCTCCTCGATGCCAATGGCGATTTCCAGGGCACCATCGCTTATGGCGAAGACAGCGCCACGGCCATCGGTAAAATTCGTAACCTTCTAGCAGCAAGCTAAAAATCGGCCCGGCCAACATCACTGGCCGGGCCTCATACAAATGATCCCCGTGCTAGGCTCCGGGCGAATCGAGACTCAAGGAGCCCCGCCGTGAAACCATCGATCTCCATCATCACCATCGGCGTCGACGATCTGGAGCGGGCTTTCACCTTCTACCGCGCGCTGTTCGACATGGATGATGAGCAGATCGCCCCCGGCGAAGACCACGTCGCATTCTTCTTTGACGATGATTTTTCCTTCGTCCTCTTCCCGCGCGACCAGATCGCCCAAACCGCAGGCAAGGATGTCGCCGTCGCCGGAACGCCTGGTTTTGTTCTCAGCCACCAGGCAGGCAGCCCGTCCGAGGTGGATGAAATCCTGCGCCAGGTGCTGATCGCCGGGGGCGCGGTGATTATGGAAGGCACCCAATCGGAATGGGGCTATTCGGCCTACTTCGAAGACAGCGAAGGCAATGTCTGGGAACTGATGGCCCAGCCGCCGGCTAACTAGCCGGTACTGTTTCGCTCCGCGAAAGCCTTGCGAGATTGCTCGATCTGATCGTGATACGCCTCGGCCCACAGCCAAACGCCACAGAACGCACCTCCTAGGCTGCGACCCATCTCAGTCAATTTATAGTCTACGTGCGGCGGGATCACGGGGTGCACCGTGCGCTCCACAAGCCCATCGGCCTCCATCTGCCGCAAGGTCTTCGTCAGCATCTTCTGGCTGATGTCGCCGACCTTTCGGCCAACATCAGTAAAGCGCAAGGTTCCATGCTCTTCCAGCGCCTCAAGGATTAGCATGGTCCACTTGTCCGCGACTTTGCCGATGATGTCGCGCACCAGCGTCTCAAGCACAGGGTCAAGCGGTCCAGTTGGTACTCGGTCAGTCCAATCGAACACTTTTTGGGCTGCATAGCCTTGCGACACCTTTACTCTCCTTTGGGTATGTATCAAACTTTAAAGCGCCTACTTCCGGATGGAGAGTATGATGCATAGGTTCTCCTCCAGCAAGAAGGAGATTACCCATGCAGATCACAGGCAGCACCATTCTCATCACCGGCGGTGGCTCAGGCATCGGCCGCGGCTTGGCCGAAGCGTTCCACAAGGCCGGCAATCAGGTGATCATCTCCGGTCGCCGCCAGTCTGCCCTAGACGAAGTCACCGCTGCCAATCCCGGCATGGCATCCCTCACCGTCGACATGACGGACGGCAAAAGCATCGACGCGCTCGCATCCGCAGCCATCGCGCAGTTCCCGGACCTAAACGCCGTTATCAACAATGCCGGCATCATGATCAACGAGGACTTTCTAGCCGCACCCGCCTATCTCGAGACCGCCGAGCGAACGATCGCGACCAATCTGTTGGGACCCATTCGCCTGACCGCAGCGCTCCTGCAGCATCTACTTGCGCAGCCACGGGCAGCTATTCTGACCGTCTCATCAGGCCTGGCCTTTGTCCCGCTGGCTTTGACACCCACCTACAGCGCAACTAAGGCTGCCATCCATTCCTATTCACAATCGCTGCGCCACCAATTGCGCAATACGGCTGTCGAGGTCATCGAAATCGCTCCGCCCTATGTGCAAACCACCTTGCAGGGCGAACACCAGGCAACAGACCCTCATGCCATGCCCTTGGATGCGTTCCTGAGTGAGACCATGACCCTTCTGGCAAGCGGTGCAGAAAACGGTGAGATATTGGTGGACCGCGTCCATCCACTGCGCTTCGCCGAAGCCACCGGTAAAGCCGACACCCTGTTCGGCTTCCTTAACCCCGTCTAAGGTCAATACAGGCTGAGAGAGCGCAACTGCCTGCGGTTGCACTCTCTCCATCTCAAGGGGCAGGGCGGGAGTGCTCCTTGGTACCCGATCCTGTCTAAAGCTTGTTAAAACCCGCCGCCTGTTTTGAATCCGCCGCTCTTGCGATTGCCACTGGAACCGGTGCGTGGCCGTGAAAAACCACCGCCGCCCCCCGACGACCGCCCGCCACTCCAGCCGCCGCCAAAACCGCCCCCGCTGCCGCGGGAGCCTTTGCTCGACCCCCCACCGAAGCTGCTGTCCGGCCAGCTGAAACTGCCGCCATTCCCCCAAGGCGAGTTCGATCGACTCCGGCCATTATTGGGCAGGCCCACGCCGCCACCCCAATCGGACGTGCCCGCGCTCCAGTTCTGTGAGCGCTGCCACTGGTCCCAATAGGATGCCGCAGAGATGCCACCCCGCAGGAAATCGTTGAGTAGGTCACCCACCAGCTTGTCTTCGCGGAAGGTCGAGCGCGGATCGTCGAACCGCTGCTTTTTGAACTCCCACTGGATGTCTTCCAACTCGCGCCGGCGTGCAGCCAGTGTCTTGAGCCGTTCCTTTTGCTCGCGCGTTTCGGCGTCTTCTTCCTTGGCCCGCGCCCGCGCATCATCGATCTGCGCCACGATCGTGTCGTCCTGGGCGGTCCGCGTGCGGCGCGCTTCCGCCAGCAACGTTTGGATATCTTCGCGCCCCAGAGCCAGCACCAATTGCGACAAAGCATTTTCAAAGGCTGGATCGCCGCCTTGGGAAAGCTGCGCTAAGGCCTTGGCTGCTTCGTCGCGCTGGTCCTCGGCCGCAACAATCTGGGCGTCTAGCGTATCGATCTGTGCTTGTGCTGCCTCCATCGCCTCGCGGATAGGCTTGCCACCGGCATTGTCGATGCTTTGCATTTCAAGCGCATCGACTTCGGCTTCCGTAGCCTTGGCAATCTGAATCTGCCGCTCCGCATGTTCGCGCAAGCGCAGCGGGATCTCATTGAGCATGGTGAAATTTGGTCGCGCCTTGTCAAAGCCAACCAGCCTTGCCACAAGCCCATCCAAATACCGGGTCAGATTGTTGGCACGGTAGCTGGCGGTGCCATAGCCAGCTTCCCAAAGGTACACAAACAGTGGATCGTCGCGATAAGGCTTGCCCTTCACCGCTTGATCGGCCTCAGCCTGCTCCGTCTTGCGGATGGATTGAGCGGCAACTTCCGCAAGCTCGCTCGCCTGCTTGCGCTTTGCGACAAACGCCGGGTCCCGGGCAATCGACGCGCCGAGCTTGGCAGCCAGGGTTTTGAGTTCTGCCTGATGGTTTTCATAGGTTTTGAGCACTTGCCCACGCTCGGCCGTTAGGCGCGCCAAAGTCGCATCGCTCTCGGCCACGGCTCTTTCCGCCTCGGCCACATCCCGGGCATGGCTTTGCAGCATCTCGCGCGCCTTGACCTCTGCCGATGAAATGGCACCATCCAGCTCGCCCTGGAAGGCAGGGTCGAGACGCACATGGGCAAGCTGCCGGAACAACTCCGCCTCACCTTCCTTGATCTTGGCGATGCGCTCTGCCGAGCGAGCCAGACGCTTGGAGATCTCATCTTCTTCGCGCCGGATGTCGCGCATGGCCTCGTCCAGGCTAGCAAGGGCTTCGGGTCCACGGATGCTCATGCTGCTACCACCGTGTCACTGCGCCGCCGAGCACGGGCAAATTATATTCAACCTCGAGGAAACCGTCCGATTTACGGCCGAGCTCATTGTTCTGGATAATGCCGTCATCCTGCTTGTCGGCTACGATCGCGTTGAACACGTTTTCGGGCACGCGCACACCCCATTGGCTGACCGTTTCAGTTCCGCCGTCTTCCTCGTTGCGGATCGGCAAGCTGAGCTTGCGCCCTTCGGCATCCAGCGCCTCGACGATCAGATAGTAATTGGTTGCGGCCGTATTGACCTCGGGGAACGTCCAAAAGCCCGAGCGCTCGCCTGGCCGGTTGACGATCTCGAGCACATATTCCTGCCGCAACTGGTCCCGCAATGCGGTGAGTTCAGCCAACGTTTGATCGGCTCCAGCACGATCGCCTTCTGCCGCTAAGTTATGGCCTCGCGTCCGCAGCTGTTCCGCTTGCAGCACAGCCACTTGTACCTTGGTTTCTTCAAAGATCGTTTGATAGAGCGCATCCATTTGCGCCGGTAGGCCTTCGGTCAATTCGATCCGGGCTCGCTCCGCCTGCGCGTTTTGGAACGGCTGGTATACGCCGAAATAGCCGATGATCAGCGCCAGAACGGCGCCAGCCACCGCAAGCATCGGTTTGCCCCAGCGCCGGCGCCTCACATAAAGCCGGGCAAGACTTGTGCCCAGCCCAGGCTTAGGAGGTTCATAAACGAACCGGCTCTCGGCCAGTGCCGCTACGCCCTCCTTAAGAATATGGTCAGGAACCTCGATGCCTTGCTGATGGTAGATGTCGCGCAGCTTTTCGATCAATTGCTGCTCGCGGGTCACCCCGGCCAGCTCGCGGGTTGCCAAATCCTGCCGGTGACGGAGCGTGTCGACCACGTCCATTGCCAGCATGACTTCGTCCAAGGGCGCAGCGGATTTCGCTGTCACGTCACTCATGGCCGGCGTTCACCCGTACTCCGCCCTCCACCCTAGTTCTTGGTTTCGAGCAATAGGGCATTGCCCTCGGCTGCAAGAGTAGCCAGGCGGCGCTTGCCGTCTTCCACCGCGTCACGGATCTCAGCCGAGTTCTTGGTCGAAGCCACGCGCATCTCATTGATGATCGTCCGGCTCTTTTCCTGAAAATTGATCACGGAATCGACAAGCTTCTTGACCGCATCGGCACGCACGGTCGGCCCATAGCCTGCCCGCACGGCCTCTTCCTGTACCCGGTCGCCGATCTCGCTCAACGTCTCGAGGCTCTTGCTCATGCCTTCTTTCATGGCGTTGAGCGTTTCGGTGGATTCATGCAGTCCGAACATGCCGGTAAACGAGGCTGAAAGCGCCGTTAGCACCGTCTCGTTGGTCGAAAAGAACGAGATCGACTGCTGATACACTCGCTCCTTGGCATTGGTCGTCTGCATCAGCCGCGCCATCACGACTTCGGACGTGTTGTAGGAAATCGTCAGATTGTCCGAGAGGTCCTTGGCGATCTGGTAGCGCTTTTCCTCGTTCTGCATGTCGCGCAGCTTTTCGTCCCGCTCCATCTCGAGCCGCGCCCGGTCCGCCGGAACGGTGCCGGCATAACCGGCCACCGCTGTCGAAGCAGCCTCAAGATTATTCTTCTTTTCCGCCAGCCGCTGCTCGGCCACTGCCAACACTTCGAGCGCCATCACCTCGGCCTGCTTCAGCGCGCCACGGAAATCGCGGTAGGCCTCTAAAATGGTGTGCTCGCGATCGATCTGATCCTTGGTGTCCTTGGTCACTGCAAGATAGGTGTCGCGGATCTTATTGAAGCGTGTCGCGATATCGCCCCGGCTCACCTTCATCCACACATTGGATGCGCGCTCCATCAAATCGATTTTGTTGTCGCTGAGTTGGTCCACCATGCCTTTGGCGTCGTCGCGGATCGAGTCGAACCCCTTGGTGATGTCTTCGTAGCGCTCGCCGATCTTCATGGCTGCGATCTGCTCGCGCACCACTTCGTTGAAGGCACTCGCCTGCGATAGCGTCCGCCCGATCAGGATCACCCGCGTTTCGTCCAGTTCGGTGATCTGGCTCAAAAGGCCAGTGATCGGCTGCTCGCCTTGCTGCTCGGGCCAGATGCCTAGATCGCGGATGGCGTTGACCGCCTTATCAAGATACTGGAGGGGGCGCTCGGCGACGACGCTGGTCGGCGCCTTTTCGAGTTCCGGCGCGGTGGTCACTTCATTGGCCATTCGTTTTCGCTCCCCGTATCTGCCGCCCGCCGCATGGCTGGCGCGCCATAGATTGACGCTGGACCGTTCGGTGGCAATTGCAACCGCTTGCCCGGCCAACTATTTAGGCCATATTGGTGCGAAAAAGCCGCACGTAAAGAGCGGGGCGACCAGGCATTGGCAAGCATTTGTTTCAAGGGGCATTCCGGCCACATTAGGGCTAGGGCGGAGAGGGCCTGCTGATGGACTTTGGGGGACGCTACATCATAGCCGCACCACGCATGTCCGTCTGGGCCGCGCTCAACGATGCAGACATGCTCAAAGCCGCAATTCCGGGCTGCCATGCCATAGCCTGGTCCGGCGAAACCACGCTGGACCTTGAGATCTTGGTAAACCTTGGCATCGTCAAGCCGGTGTTCAAGGGCGAGCTGGCGCTCAGCAACATCATCCCTGCCGAGCGCTACACGCTTTCAGGCCGCGGCAAGGGCGGGTTCCTGGGCCTGGCCGAAGGTGCTGCCGATATCGTATTGTCCGACCAGGGCAGGGAGACGCTGCTCGTCTTTACGGCCCAGGGTGGAGCCTCGGGGCAGATCATGAAGCTGGGCAAGGCCATGATCGGCAATTCGGCGCAACGCATCATAGACGGTTTTTTCGAGCGCCTCGGTACGGCCATGGGGGCAGGGGTCACGCCGCTACCACCCGCATAGCGCTTCTGCGCTCGCCTTTACCAAACCCTAACCATGCCCCGTTCTGCCGCAAAACGATCATAATCGGTCCCGGCTTTCTGCGTTATCGAATGGCTGAGCCATTCCAGCCAATTTGAAACAAATCCTCATGTCCTCCCAAACGCGCGACACTCTAGCCCTCTTTGCTATCGCTTCGACCGCAGTGCTGGCCGTACTCTATGCCGATGCCGACCTGATGCGGCTCTTCAGCAGCATATTGGCGATTTGGTAGGCCTTCCCTCCAGCATGGCGACAAGCTTGTGGGCATCGCGTCCAATTTTTGACCAACCGGAAAAAATTGCGTGATTCCCTCTTGCAGGCGCCGCGTTTGCACGATTGTATCGCCAGCTAGCGCACGGGAGATTGAACCATTGGGCTCAGTGCCGATGCTCAAGTGCGAGACAGGGAGACTACGCAATGAAATTCTCAAAACTGACCAAGGCTTTTGCTGGCGGCATCGCGCTGAGCGCGGTTCTGACCGGCGCAGCCTTTGCCGATCCCGCGCTGATTTATGATCTGGGCGGCAAGTTCGACAAGTCGTTCAACGAAGCAGCCTACAATGGCGGGTTGGCCTGGAAGGAAGCGACCGGCGGTAATTTCGTCGATCTCGAATTGCAGAACGATGCTCAGCGCGAGCAGGCTCTGCGCCGCTTTGCCTCACAGGGTGCCAATCCCATCGTCATGGCTGGCTTCTCCTGGACGGCAGCGCTCACCACCGTCGCCGCTGAATTCCCTGATACTAATTTCGTTGTGATCGACACCGTTGTCGATGCGCCGAACGTTCAGTCCATCGTATTCGACGAGCACACCGGCTCGTTCCTCGTTGGCGCGCTGGCAGCTCTCAAGTCCGAAACCGGCACCGTTGCTTTCGTCGGCGGCATGGACGTTCCACTGATCCACAAGTTCTACTGCGGCTACGCCCAGGGCGCCAAGGCGGTGAACCCTGACGTAACCCTGATCGAAAACTACACCGGCACCACCCCTGCCGCCTGGAACGATCCGGTCACCGCCGGCGAACTTACAAAGGCCGCTATCGACGCCGGCGCTGACGTCGTCTTCGCGGCCGCTGGTGGTTCGGGCCTCGGCGTGTTGCAGGCTGCCAAGGACGCTGGCAAGTTCTCCATTGGCGTGGATAGCAACCAGAACTACCTCCAGCCCGGTTCGGTGTTGACCTCGATGCTCAAGCGCGTCGACGTCGCCGTCCAGACTGCCCTGACGGAAGCCGGCGATGACGCCACGTTCAAGCCAGGCACTACTGTGCTGGGCCTTGAGAATGATGGCGTGGGATATGCAGTGGACGAAAACAACCAGTCCCTGATTACCCCTGACATGCAGGCAAGGCTTGACGAACTCAAGAGCCAGATCATCGCTGGCGAGATCGAGGTCCACGACTACACCACTGACACGTCGTGCCCCGTCTAAGCGATCCCGTATGAGCCAGGATGGCACCATGAACCCGCAGCGGCCGGAAACGGCCGCTGCTTCCGTCCCGGCCAACGGCTGGGCGATCCAGCTTGAAAAAATCAACAAGCGGTTTGGCGCCGTTCACGCCAACAAGGACATCGACCTAAAAATCGCACGCGGCACCATCCACGGCATCGTGGGGGAAAACGGCGCCGGCAAATCCACGCTGATGTCGATCCTTTACGGCTTTTACACCGCCGACAGCGGCACCATTCGCGTCAACGGCACCGAACAGGCCATTACTGACAGCCGCCATGCCCTTAAGCTCGGCATCGGCATGGTGCACCAGCACTTCATGCTGGTCGACAACTTCACCGTGCTGGAAAACGTTGTTCTTGGCGCCGAGGATTCCGGCTTCATCAAGCCCAGTCTTGACCGCGCCCGCAAAGAGCTCGACCGGCTCGAACACGAGTACGACCTCGAGGTTGATCCCAATGCCACCATCGAGGACATCTCGGTTGGCCAGCAGCAACGTGTCGAGATCCTCAAGGCCCTCTACCGCGGCGCCGAAACGCTGATCCTTGACGAGCCCACTGGAGTGCTCACGCCCAAGGAAGCCGATGATCTGTTCCGCGTCCTCGAGACTTTGCGCCGGCAAGGCAAGACGGTGATCCTGATCACCCACAAGCTGCGCGAGATCATGGCGATCACCGATAGCGTTTCAGTCATGCGCCAGGGCCAGATGGTCGCGACCCTCAAAACGGCCGAAACCAATCCTGAGGAAATAGCCGAACTCATGGTCGGCCGCCGCGTCCTCCTGCGCGTCGATAAAAAACCCGCCACCCCCGGCAAGACGCTCCTTGAGGTGCAAAACCTCGTCGTCGCCGATGACATGGGCGTCACCCGCGTCAAAGACGTGAGCTTTGCCGTCCGTGCCGGCGAGATCGTCGGCATTGCAGGCGTTTCCGGCAATGGGCAATCGGAATTGCTGGAGTCGGTCTCCGGCATGCGCGACCAGAAATCCGGGCAAGTGTTGCTCAAGGGCCAGCCGCTGGCGCTCGAAGGCGATGACGGCGCCGCCCGGGCCCGACAGGCCGGCCTCGCTCACGTGCCTGAGGACCGCCAGCGCATGGGCCTAGTCACCACTTTTTCCGAGTGGGAAAACGCGATCTTGGGTTACCAGGACACGCCAGCCTACGGCGCCGGTCCGTTCCTCGATATTGCAGCCGCCAAGAAAGCTGCCGCGGCCCACATCAAGCTCTTCGATGTCCGCCCTGCCAACATAAACCTCAAATCCTCGCTTTTTTCCGGCGGCAACCAGCAAAAGATTGTGCTTGCCCGCGAGATGGAGCAGGACCCCGACGTTCTGGTCATCGGCCAGCCCACGCGCGGCGTCGACATCGGCGCCATTGAGTTCATTCATAACGAGATCATCAAGATGCGCGATGAGGGCAAGGCGATCCTCCTTGTCTCGGTCGAGCTTGATGAGATCCGCTCCCTGGCCGATCGCATTCTTGTCATGTTCGACGGCGTCATCGTCGGCGAAGCCGATCCCGCGACTGCCACTGAGGGCGAACTTGGCCTCATGATGGCGGGCATCAACCGCAACTCCGCCCCTCGCGGCCTCGGCATCGCCGAACAGGGACCCCTCCCATGAGCGCCCGCCGACCCATTCCGCGCTGGGCCGACATCGCCCTGCTCCCCGCCTTCAATCTGATCCTGGCTTTTCTCGTCTCAGGCCTCGTTGTCATGCTGGTTGGCGAGAACCCGTTTCACGCGATCCAGGTCATCATCTATGGCGCGTTCGGTTACGGCGATGGCTTTGGCTACACGCTTTATTACGCGACCAATTTCATTTTCACCGGTCTAGCCGTTGCCGTTGCGGCACATGCCGGGCTCTTCAACATCGGCGGGGACGGACAGGCCTACGTCGCAGGACTAGGCGCCATTGTGGTGGCCTTGGCACTTGATCAGACCCATTGGCTCATCGCCATGCCGCTAGCGGTCATTGCAGCCGGCGCCGTCGGTGGCTTCTGGGCTTTCGTGCCCGGCTGGCTCCAGGCGAAGCGCGGTTCCCACGTCGTCATCACGACCATCATGTTCAATTTTATCGCAGCGGCGCTGATGGTCTACATGGTCAATCGCGTGCTTAAGCCCGCAACCACCATGGCGCCGGAATCCGAAACCATCGAAGTGGCAGGCCGCGTGCCGCAATTACGCCAATTCATGTCGTTCTTCGGCTATTCGCCCGTGAACCTCTCCATCGTCATTGCGATCCTGGCATTGATCGGCGTGTACATCCTCGTCTGGCACACCAAGTTCGGCTACGCCATGCGCGTGCTGGGCGCCAATCCCACCGCCTCGCGCTATGCCGGCATTTCCAATTCCAAGATGATCATGATCACCATGACCATCTCGGGCGCCCTCGCCGGCATGGTGGCCATCAACGAAGTCATGGGCGTACAGAACCGCCTCGTGCTCGATTTTGTCGCCGGCGCTGGCTTCGTCGGCATCGCCGTGGCCCTCATGGGCCGCAACCATCCCATCGGTATTCTCCTCGCCTCGCTCCTCTTCGGCGCGCTCTACCAGGGCGGGCAGGAACTACAATTCGTTATCCCTGGTATCACGCGCGAAATGATCGTCGTGATCCAGGCTCTGGTCATCCTCTTCACCGGCGCTATGGAAGGCCTGTTCCGTCCGACACTTGAGCGCGTCTTCATGCTCTATACCCCCGAGCACAAGACCGAAGCGATCGCAGTCTCCACCGCGAAAACGGAGAGCTGATATGGATATCGCCACTATCCTCTCCATCCTCGACGCGACGATCCGCCTGTCGACGCCGCTGCTGTTAGCCTGTCTCGCTGGCCTATATTCCGAACGCGCGGGCCTGTTCGACATTGGCCTTGAAGGCAAGATGTTGGCCGCGGCCTTCGCCGCTGGTGCCGTGGCGGCGATCACCGGATCGGCCTGGCTTGGCCTGCTCGCCGGCATGGCCGTGTCGCTCAGCACGGCACTGCTTCAGGGCGTGGCTGCAATCACCCTCAAAGGCAATCAACTGATCGCAGGCGTCGCGATCAATATGCTGGCCGCCGGCATGACGACGTTCCTGGGGCAAACCTGGTTCGGACAGGGTGGCCGCACACCGCCGCTCAACGATGGCGGGCGCTTCTCCACCATCACCCTGCCGTTCGCTAGCGAACTCTCCGGCGTTCCAATCCTGGGGCCGATCTACGCGGACCTGATCTCAGGCCACTACATCCTTGTCTATATCGGCTTCATCATGGTCGCCGTCACCGCCTACGTGCTCTACCGCACCCGCTTCGGGCTGCGCATGCGCGCCGTGGGTGAAAACCCCAAGGCCGTCGATACAGCCGGCATCTCGGTCGTCGCCCTGCGCTATCAGGCGGTCATCATCACCGGCCTCCTATGCGGCTTGGCCGGCGCCTATTTCTCCATCGCCCAAGGCTCTGGCTTCGGCAACAACATGACTGCGGGCAAAGGCTACATTGCGCTCGCGGCGCTTATCTTTGCCAAGTGGAAGCCCGTGCCCGCCATGTTCACTTGCCTGCTGTTCGGCTTCCTCGATGCTCTTCAGATACGTTTGCAAAGCGCCCGCTTGGGCGGCATCGAGATTCCTGTCCAGGCCATTCAGGCGCTACCCTATGTGCTGACCGTAGTGCTGCTTGCCGGCTTCATCGGCAAGGCGGTCGGCCCGAAGGCCGGCGGCGTGCCCTATACCAAGGAGCGCTAGCGGCAACGCTAGCGCAATATAGATGACCCAGACCGAAACTGATCAGGCCTTGTTCGAGGCCGCCGAAGCCATTCGCGCCAAGGCCTATGCGCCCTATTCGCGCTTCACCGTGGGCGCCGCCATCCTTGCAGACGATGGCAAGATTTATTCCGGCTGCAACATCGAAAACGCCGCTTACCCGCAAGGCAATTGTGCTGAGACATCCGCCATCGCCGCCATGATCGCAGGCGGCGCCAAGCGTATCACCCGCATCTACGTTACCGGCCCCGGCACTGCCCCAGTCACCCCCTGCGGCGGCTGCCGGCAGCGCATTCGCGAATTTGCCGATCTGGACGTCACCGTGATTTCCCATGGCGTCGACGGCACGCAGCTGGTCCAAACCTTGGAACAATTGCTGCCGCACAGCTTTGGCCCGGAGTACCTGCCGAAATGACAAAGGCTGCCAAAACCATCCAGAAGATTGCGGGCAAGGAACCTGTCGCGGCAGCCATCGTCCTCGGCTCGGGCCTGTCCGCCATTGGCGATCTTCTCGGCGACAAGGTCGCCATCCCATATTCCGAGCTCAAGGGTTTCCCAGGGGGTGGCGTCTCCGGCCACGGCCGCGACCTCCTGATCGGCACAATGGGCGGCAAGCGGATCGCGGTCTTCACTGGCCGCGAACATTACTACGAACACGGCAACGCCGCCGCCATGCGTCCCGCGCTCGAAGCCATGGCCGATCTCGGCGCGCAAACCCTGCTGCTGACCAATTCGGCTGGCTCCGTCGACGAGCGCTTCCGCCCAGGCGATCTGATGCTGATTTCCGATCACATCAACTACGCCGGCATGAACCCCCTCATCGGCGAAGCCACCGACCGCCGTTTTGTGAACATGGTCGACTGCTATGCTCCCGATCTGCGCGCCAAGGCGCAAGGTCTCGCCGAGCGGCTCGATATCCGTCTCGGCGAAGGCGTCTATCTATGGTATTCTGGCCCCAGCTTTGAAACCGTAGCCGAAATCCAGATGGCCATTCGCCTGGGCGCCAATGCGGTCGGCATGTCGACGGCACCCGAAGTGATCCTGGGACGTTTCCTTGGAATGAAAGTCTGGGCCTGCTCCTCCATCACCAATATGGGGGCAGGGCTCTCGGCCGAGAACATCAGCCATGAGCATACCAAAACCATGGCAGAGCAGGGCGCCGACAAACTCAAGCGGCTAATCCCTATGCTGGTGGAGGAACTATGAGCCTAAAGATCGTCGACAGGCATCGCTCCGAAGCCACCCACAAGCGCAATCCCGGCTTTTCTTTGGACCTCGACTGGGTCGGCCGTGTCCGCATGAACCGCTCGGCCTTGGAGCGCCGCGCCGGTACCATAGGCGCCCGCCGCACGGTCAAGAAAGAGTACCAGCTCGCCTGGCTCCTAAAGGCCATCACCCTGATCGACCTCACGACGCTCAACGCCGACGACACCGCCGGCCGCGTCGAACGCCTCTGCGCTAAGGCCCGCCACCCCCTGCGCCAGGACATCGTCGATCAACTCGACATCGGCAGCCTGCGCATCCTCCCCGGCGCCGTCTGCGTTTATCATTCCTTCGTCAAAACGGCCGCCACTGCCCTCAAGGGCACCGGCATCCCCGTTGCGGCCGTCTCTACCGCCTTCCCCCATGGTCTCGCCCCCGTTGAAACCAAGCTGCGCGAGATCGAGCTCTCGGTTGCCGACGGCGCTGAAGAAATCGACATCGTCATCGAGCGAGGCATGGTCCTGCGCGGGGACTGGCAAGCCCTCTATGATCAGGTCCGCGCCTTCCGCAAAGCCTGCGGCGATGCCCACATCAAGACCATCTTGGGCACAGGCGAACTCGCCACCCAAACCAACATCGCGAAGGCGTCGCTCGTCTGCATGCTTGCCGGCGCCGATTTCATCAAGACCTCCACCGGCAAGGAAAAGGTCAACGCCAACCTCGTCACCTCGCTGACCATGATCCGCATGATCCGCTGGTTCGCCGAGGAAACCGGCATCGAGATCGGCTACAAGCCCGCTGGCGGCATCGCCACGGCAGGCGATGCCATCAAATACATGGCGCTGATGAAAGAAGAACTGGGCAATCAATGGCTGCAACCGCACTTGTTTCGCTTCGGTGCTAGCAGTCTGTTAACCGATATCGAGCGCCAGCTAGAGCATGGCCTGACCGGGCACTATTCGGCCGATTACCGCCAGCCAATGGTTTAGCGCCCATTGCCGTGAGACCCGTCGCACGGGACCCGGAGGAACAAGATGAACAAGATCGCACAAATCTTCGAAACGCTCGAATACGGCCCGGCCCCCGAAGCCGCCGACCAGGCAATCGCATGGCTCGATCACCACAACCGCACATTCGGTCATTTCATTGATGGCGAATGGACCGCACCCGGCACGACCTTCACTACCGAAAACCCAGCCACTGGCGAAAAGCTTGCTGATCTCACCGAAGGCACACCCGCCGACATCGACTTCGCCGTAAATGCAGCCCGCGCCGGCTTCGGCCCATGGAGCGCTCTCAGCGGCTACGAACGCGGAAAATATCTCTACGCCATCGCCCGCGCCATCCAGAAGCACGCCCAGCTATTTTCCGTTCTCGAAACCCTCGACAACGGCAAGCCCATCCGCGAATCCCGCGACATCGATATCCCGCTCGTCGCCCGCCACTTCTACCACCATGCGGGCTGGGCCCAGCACCTCCATCGCGAGTTCCCCGAGCACGTGCCCTACGGCGTTTGCGGCCAGATCATCCCGTGGAATTTCCCACTGCTGATGCTCGCCTGGAAGATTGCCCCGGCGCTTGCTGCCGGCAACACCGTCATCCTCAAATCCGCCGAGTTCACCTCGCTCACCGCACTCCTGTTCGCCGAAATCTGCCAGCGGGTCGGCCTGCCCAAGGGCGTCGTCAACATCGTCACCGGCCAGGGGGAAACCGGCCAAGCCATCGTCGCGCACCCCGGCATCGACAAGATTGCCTTCACCGGGTCCACCGAAGTCGGCAAGGCAATCCGCATGGCGACCGCCGGCACCGGCAAGGGGCTTTCGCTCGAACTCGGCGGCAAGTCGCCCTACATCGTCTTTGAAGATGCCGACATCGATTCCGCCATTGAGGGCCTGGTCGATGCCATCTGGCTCAACCAGGGCCAGGTCTGCTGTGCCGGCTCGCGCCTTCTGGTCCAGGAAAGCATCGAAGAGCGGTTCGTCACCAAGCTTGAAAAGCGCATGGAAACGCTGCGCGTCGGCGACCCGCTCGATAAATCGGTCGACATTGGCGCCATGGTCGCCCCAGTCCAGGTCGAGCGCATTCGCGAGCTCATGGCCCGCGGGGCTGCCGAAGGCGCCGTGATCTATGAACCCGATAACATGACGCTGCCGGACGCTGGGTGCTTCCTCAAGCCCGCCTTGGTCACCAATGTATCGCCCGCCAACACGCTGGTCGCCGAGGAAATCTTCGGCCCCGTCCTCGTCGCCATGAGCTTCCGCACGCCCGAAGAAGCCGTTGCCCTCGCCAACAACACCAAATATGGCCTTGCCGCCACCATCTGGAGCGAGAACATCAACCTCGCCCTCGATATCGCGCCCAAGATCAAGGCCGGCGTCGTCTGGATCAATGGCACCAACAATTTCGACGCCGCCGTGGGTTTCGGCGGCTACAAGGAATCCGGCTTCGGCCGTGAAGGTGGCCGCGAAGGCATGAGCGCCTATCTCAAGCCAAAATGGGAAAAGGACCTGCAAGCCGCGCCCCCTCCGCGTTCCGTCACGCCGGGAGACGTGCTGGGTTCCGGACACCTCGACCAGACCGCCAAGCTGTACATCGGCGGCAAGCAGGCCCGCCCCGACAGCGGCTACAATCGCCCCGTGTTCGACAACACAGGCTTCGAAATCGGCGAAGTCGGCGACGGCAACCGCAAGGACATCCGCAACGCCGTCGAAGCTGCCCGCGCCGCCCTCGGCTGGTCCACGACCTCAGCCCACTCCCGAGCGCAAATCCTCTATTTTCTTGCCGAAAACCTGGACTACCGCCGCAACGAGTTCGCCGCACGCATCAAGGCACAAACTGGCGAAGACGGTGCCGACGAAGTTGCCCTTGCGGTCGAACGTCTCTTCGCCTTCGCGGGCTGGGCCGACAAATACGACGGCGCCGTCCATAACCCTCCCCTGCGCGCCATTGCCGCTGCCATGGTCGAGCCGCTCGGGGTCTTGGGCATCGTAGCGCCCCCCTCCCGCCCGCTCCTTGGCTCCATAGCACTGCTCGCCCCGGCGCTCGCCATGGGCAACACGGTGGTCCTCGTCCCCTCCGCCCAATCACCGTTGAGCATCACCGATCTCTACCAGGTTATCGAGACCTCCGATGTCCCCTCCGGCGTGGTCAACATCGTCACCGGCAGCAGCGCTATCCTCGCCAAGACCCTGGCCGAGCACGACGGCGTCGACGGCCTCTGGTTCGCCGGCGATGCGCAAACCTCGGCCATGGTCGAGAAAGCCTCTGCTGGGAACCTCAAGCAAACCTGGACCAGCCGTGGCCTCTACTACGACCTCGCCGACCGCCGCTTCGAAGGCGACTACTTTCTGGGCAAGGCCACGCAGATCAAAAACGTCTGGATTCCCTACGGGGCATAAACACCTCAACAAACTCGGTGTCATCCCGGCGGAGGCCGGGATCCATCCTGAGGTGCTGCCCCGACCAAAGATCTGAGGATGGACCCCAGCCTCCGCCGGGGTGACATCGCGAGCGTCCTGGCGAAGAGCCAAAAGAAAGCCATCCATGGTCTTCCTCCCCCAAGAAGTCATCGTCAAGAAGCGCAACGGCGACACCCTCACGCCCGACGAGATCGCCGCCTTCATCGCCGGCTTTGCCCAGGGCACCGTCTCCCACGCCCAGGCCGCCGCCTTTGCCATGGCCGTCTACTTCCAGGACATGTCCATGCCCGAGCGTGTCGCGCTCACCCTTGCCATGCGCGACAGCGGCACCGTGCTCGACTGGTCCGATCTCGACGGCCCCGTCGCGGACAAGCATTCCACCGGCGGGGTAGGGGACAATGTCTCCCTCATGCTCGCGCCGATCCTTGCCGCCGTCGGCATCTACGTCCCCATGATTTCCGGCCGTGGTCTCGGCCACACCGGCGGCACGCTCGACAAATTCGACGCTATCCCGGGCTACACCACCAGTCCTGACAACGCGCTCTTCCGCAAAGTCGTCAAATCTGCCGGCTGCGCCATCATCGGCCAAACCGCCGATCTCGCCCCCGCCGACAAGACGCTCTACGCCATCCGCGACGTCACCGGCACGGTTGAGTCCATTTCTCTCATAACCGCCTCGATCCTTTCCAAGAAGCTCGCCGCTGGGCTCGGCGCCCTCATCCTCGACGTCAAGACCGGTTCCGGTGCCTTCATGCCGACGCTCGAGAAATCCCGCGACTTGGCTCAAAGCCTCGTCTCGGTCGCCAATGGCGCCGGGCTCAAGACCTCGGCCCTGATCACCGACATGAACGAACCTCTCGCCAGCGCCGCCGGCAATGGTCTCGAAGTCCGCAACGCCGTCGATTTCCTGTCCGGCAAGCACCAAGACGCCCGCCTCCGCGAAGTTACCCTGGCGCTATCAGCCGAATTGGCCCTCATGACCGGCAAGGCCAAAGATGCCGTTTCAGCCCGCGCCCTGGTGGACGAAGCCCTAGACACCGGCCGCGCCGCGGAGCGCTTCGCGCGCATGGTCGCCGAACTGGGCGGCCCCGCCAATTTTATCGAGCGCATGGACACTCATCTGCAAACCGCTCCAATCGTCCGCGACGTCTTTGCCGAAAGCGAAGGCCAGATCGCCGAGATCGACACCCGCGGTGTGGGCATGGCCGTTGTTGCGCTCGGCGGTGGCCGCACCACTCTGTCCGACCCGATCGACTACACTGTTGGCTTCGACCGCCTCGCCAAGCTCGGCTCCCGCGTCGATCCGACCACGCCCATAGCCCGCATCCACGCCCGCGACGAATCCTCTGCCGCCGACGCCACGGCGCGCCTCAAGGCCGCCTATAGGATCGGCACCAGCCCGTCGCACCACGAGCTTATCCCCGCACGTATCGCGTCCCAGGAGTAACCCAATGCCCCGCGCCATCCTCTGCATTCTCGACAGCGTTGGTATCGGCGGTGCACCTGACGCCGACAAATATGGCGACGTAGGCTCGAACACCTTGGGCCACATCGCCGAATGGGCTGCTGCCGGCCGTGCAGATCGCGACGGCCTTCGCTCCGGACCGCTCCAGGTCCCCAATTTGGATGCCCTCGGCATCGGCGCTGCCATCAAGCTCTCCACCGGCGAACTACCCCCCGGCCTCTCCCCCACAGCCAAAGGCGGCCGCTTCGGCGTCGGCCGCGAAAGGAGCAAAGGCAAGGACACGCCCTCCGGTCACTGGGAAATTGCCGGTGTCCCCGTCCCCTTCGAATGGGGCTATTTCGCCGAAAGCGAACCGGCCTTCCCGCCACACCTCATTGCCGAGTTCGTCGAGCGAGCCAAACTTCCCGGCATCCTGGGCGACAAGCATGCCTCGGGCACCGACATCATCGCCGCCATGGGCGAGGAGCACATCCGCACCGGCAAGCCCATCTGTTACACCTCCATCGACAGCGTCTTCCAGATCGCCGCGCATGAAAGCCATTTCGGCCTCGACCGGCTTTACGAGATCTGCCAGATCGCCTTTGAGCTCACCGCGCCAATGATGATCGGCCGCGTCATCGCTCGTCCCTTCATCGGCGAGGACGCCCCTAGTTTCAAACGCACCGGCAACCGCCGTGACTTCGCCATCGCGCCGCCCGAACCCACCTTGCTTGACCGCAACCAGACCGCCGGCAATCAGGTCTACGCCATCGGCAAGATCTCGGACATCTATGCCGGCCACGGCGTGACCCACAAAATCAAGGGCACCGGCATCCCCCAGCTCTTCGACAAGACGCTGGATGCCATGGAAATGGCTGCCGACCGCGGGTTCATCATGACCAACTTCGTCGATTTCGACAGCGAATACGGCCACCGCCGCGACGTGCCCGGTTATGCCGCTGCGCTCGAACTGTTCGACTCCCGCCTGCCCGAGATCATCGCCAAGCTCCGGCACGACGATCTGCTGATCCTCACTGCCGATCACGGCAATGATCCGACCTGGCCGGGCAGCGATCACACCCGCGAACAGGTGCCGATCCTGGTCTTTTCCCCAAGCCTGTCGCAAGGCGAACTTGGCATTCGCTCCACCTTCGCCGATATTGGGGAAAGCATCGCCCATTGGCTCGGCCTCGCGCCCGGCCGCCACGGCAAATCTTTCCTCTAGTTAGGCGGCCCCTATGAGCACCAAAGTCGGCAATGTCACGGTCATCGATCACCCGCTGATCCAGCACAAGCTGACCATCATGCGCAACAAGGAGACGTCTATCGCGGGCTTTCGGCGCCTGCTGCGCGAGATCGCCCATTTGATGTGCTACGAGGTCACCCGCGATCTCGAACTCGAAATGATCCCCATCGAAACGCCGATGGCCGCCATGGACAGCCCCGCGATCAAAGGCAAGAAGCTGGTGTTTGCGTCCATCCTGCGCGCCGGCAATGGCCTGCTCGATGGCATGCTCGATCTCGTGCCCGCCGCCCGCGTCGCCCATATCGGCATCTATCGCGATCACGAAACGCTTGAACCCGTCGAATATTACTTCAAGGCGCCGTCCAACCTTGAGGACCGCCTGATCATCGTGGTCGACCCAATGCTCGCCACCGCCAACTCGGCCACCGCCGCCATCGACAAGCTCAAGGAGCGCGGCGCCAACAACATCCGCTTCCTGTGCCTGCTCGCTGCGCCCGAAGGGGTCGAGCGCTTCGGTAAGTCCCATCCCGACGTGCCCGTCTTCACCGCCTCAATCGACAGCCACCTAAACGAGAAGGGCTACATCATCCCCGGCTTGGGCGACGCCGGCGACAGAATGTACGGCACCAAGTAGCATCCCACATTACCGGTCATTCACAGTGTCATTCCGGCGAACGCCGGAATCCATCCTGAGATGACTACGCTAGGCGAGGCCATCGGAAGACCTCAGGATGAACCCCCGCCGGAGCCCTTCCTAGTGCGCGAAGCGTCACGGGGCCGGGTTGAAATCGCGTATGTGGTGGGTTGTGCAGCTACTTCGCCTTAAGCGGCAGCCCCAAGCCGATCAACTCCTTGCGCAGCGCCACCGGATCCTTAAAGTGGATGCCGTGCATGCCGAACTTCCGCGCGGAAGTGATATTGGGCTCGCTATCATCAATAAACACACAGCTTTCCGGCGCCAGCCCATAGCGCTCGCAAAACACCCGGTAAATCCGCGGATCGGGTTTCACCAGCCCCTCGAGCCCGGACACGATCACCCCATCGAACTTCTCGAGGAAGGGCCATTCCGGAAGGCAACTCACCCACTTTTCCCAGGAAAAATTGGTGATGGCAAAAGTTGGGATCTCCTGCTCGATCAACTCGTCATGGATGTCTATCGTGCCCTGGATGAACCCGCCAAGCGTTTCCTTCCAGCGCAAATCGAACGCCTGAATTTCGCGCCAGTACTTGGGAAAGCGCGTGATGAGCTTGGCAACGCCCTCCGAGTAAATCTCGCCCGCGTCGAACTCCAGGTTCCAGTCCAGCGTACAGACGCTCTGGTGAAACCACAGCGCATCCTCTTCGCTCTCGAACAGCTTGCGAAACAGATACATCGGATTCCAGTCGACGAACACGCCGCCAAGGTCAAAGACGGGAACAAGCGTATCGGTCATTTAGGGGAACTCTGCCAAAGGAGGAAACCAACCCGCTTCTGCCACGCGCCGCCTGATCCGACAAGCACGCGCGAGCGCTACTTTAAGTCGATCTTCCCACCGAACCGCGGCAGATAGAAGTTGACCCGGTACAGCGTGATCGAGTCCTTGATCACGAAGTGGACCAATGGCGTGGTTGGCCGCCGGGTTTCTGCCATGATGACATACTGGTCCTTGGCCACTGGAAACATCTCAGTTGGGAGCTTGTAAATGCTGTCCACGGCTCTGTTGAGCGAGCTTTGAGGTGCTTGATTGAGATAGCCTCTAGACCAAACAACCTTGCCAGTTCCATCGGGAAGAACGCGCAATTGCGTGACGATCTGTTCAAGATTGTTCGTGGGATAGGGGCTCATTAGCCCGCCTGAAATCTTGACGTAGTTATTCAGATCAGCTGCCAGGATCTGGTTTCGAGATTGCGCAACAAGGTCGCCCACCGCGCCGGATACAAACTGCACCTTCCGGTCGATGCTGATCATTTCGCTGGCTTCATTGGCGCCCATGTAGACGCCAAGCATGACGGGCAGGATCAATGCGAATTCGACAGCAGCAGCGCCGGCTTGCGCGGCCTTGAAGCGCCTCACCAAAGTAACAAAACGCATCTTGAAGTTCATGAATATGGCTCGTTGCGAAACACCGTGGAGCTACTGATAAGCCGCGTGCCATCGTTCAAATTGCTCAGGCTGAAACCACCAAAGCCAGGAAGGGTCTGCCATTTGTAGTAAACCTGGGCGACAATGATATTCGAGCCTTGACCTGCGGCATATTCTTCAGGGCGGCTGGCTAGCCATCCACAGTCCGAGGCCTTGGCGGTGCAAGCTGCCAAGTCAATCGGAGGGGTTATTTTTACATTTGAAAAGTCGCTGAGAACTTGGATCTCGATATGCAGGCCTTTGCAGTCGCCAAACAGACCAAACAACTGGTCGCAAATGCGTGTCCTCACCTGTGTGAGATCGGTGATTTTGAGTTCCTTAACCTGCCCAGTGCGGATCAGTCGGCCCACATCGTGGACGGCCGTGTCCAATATCTGGCCCGATAGAAAGATCACCGCAGTCTCGAGCAAGGCCCCGATAATCATGAAGAAGGGTAAAGCCAGAAGCCCAAACTCAATCGTGGTGACACCGCGCTCATCGCTGTCAAAACCGCGCTGCCGTTGGGCCGACAGCCGACTTTTCACCAAATCTGCGATACCAATGGTCACAGTGCTGCACTCTTGCTCGAGCCCTGCAGCTTATTGAAGCTTGGCTAACCAGAAGTTGACGAGCTCCAGAACAGTTCCGGTACCTGTAGTTTGCGTGAACAAGCCACTAAGCTACTCAAGCAGGTTTTAATTTTGCCCGATTGTTTGTACCAGTTGGGATGAGGCAACTGCATTACCGGAAAATTCTGTATCGTCGCCCAAGGTGACCGTATTCTGGCAGATAGGTGCGCATGAAAGGCTGGTTCGCGCTTGCCCCTGGAACACGGTCAGCGTGCCCGCTTGCATCTGCACAACTTCTATAATGGTGTCAGCGATCGGTTGACCGCCGCTATCAAGCACAATGAGGTTAGTCTGCCCGTAGCTCTTGCCGGTCAGCACGAGCGTCTGCGGGTCCTGTATCAACACGTCCGCTATTCCAGGATTTCCCACTATAACCGTTGCCGCCGACGCATTGATCCGCAGAATACGGGCCATGTTTACATTGACACTGATAGGGGCATCGGCCGCAACGACTGGGAGGCCGGTAAGACTGCACCCAACAAAGATCAACAATGCAACGCAATTTCTAAACATGGCAGGTCCGCCGGGTACTGGAACACGTCAGTCAGTTTCGCTTGCAATGGTAAATAAACGGCAAAGAGCTTAGTAACTGATTAGGACAGTAGCATCTTCAGCAAAACCTCGAGCCAGCAAGTTATTTCAAGGTTTTTTCAATAAACAAGAAATAGCTAACAGTAATTAGTCGATCTGAGGCCGCTACAAATAAGCGGCACAACATCCATTAAAATGCAATGTAGTCTGTTAAGTGTTTGAAGATCATACTATATTTTAGGGAACTTGCAGCGGAAAGTGTCTTTCCGATTAACTTAATTTCAACAGGTGCAACATAGCCTTGGCCCATGTTCGACGTGTGACGTGTCGAACGATGAGCGTCACTGGGTGACGTGGTAATGGAGCCTTGAAAATGAACATCTTCGCACGTTTTGCGCAGGACGAATCCGGCGCAACCGCAATTGAATACGGTCTTATCGCCGCTCTGATCGCCGTCGGCATCATCGCTGCAGCAACTCTGCTCGGCAACAACCTCTCGGGACTGTTTAACAGCATCGGGACTCGTCTGAGCACAGAAGCCGCTAAAGCTACAAAGTAATGCCGTTTTGTAAGGGGAGCCTTGGCTCCCCTTTTTTGTTTTTTAACTCTGCCGGACTAAGAGTTGAGTTCGTGTTTCGGAGCCCAACATGTCCTCCTTGGCCCTGCTGATATTTCCCGCCGCCATGGCATTTGCCGCATCGTCCGATCTGCTGACCATGCGCATCTCCAACAAGCTCGTTATGTCGCTAACGGTGGCTTTTTGCCTCGTTGCACTCGCTACGGGGTTGCCACTGGCCGATTTTGCCTTGCATCTGACCTGCGCTTTAGTCGTTCTGCTGGTCGGCTTTGCTTTTTTCGCCTTTGGCTGGATTGGCGGCGGTGATGCCAAGCTGGCAGCAGCTACTTCTCTCTGGCTCGGCTTCGGACTTGCGCTACCTTTTCTAGTCTATGCAGCGCTGCTTGGCGGCGCATTGACCCTGATCATTCTAAGCCTCCGGCGTTTGCCGCTTACTCCGTTCATTGCGCGCTTTCGCTGGCTCGAGCGGCTACACGACCCCAAGTCCGGGGTTCCTTACGGTATCGCCATGGCTGCAGCTGGCTTGCTGGTTTACTCCAATTCAGCAATCTTTGAGCGCTTGGCAAGCTAGGTGCAATGGCGAGCACTTCGTCAATTGCATTTGCGTAAAATTCACAACCCGTTAACTCTGCGTGCAAAGTTTCGGTTAACCAAACTTTGACCCTTTGGGTTCACACTCTATCCGGTGGAATTGGACGTCCTGCGTCCTGCGTACAACCGGAGTGAGCAATGAAACCGGCCAGATTGATGCTACTGCTTGTCGCCATTGTTGCCGGTGGCCTTGCAGCTTTTCTGGTAACGCGCGGTGGTCCGGCGCCGGAGCAGATTGTCACCACTGAAGTGGTGCAAGAAGCCAAGATGCAGGTCCTCGTTGCGAGTGCGCCCATTGGCGTCGGCGAACGTCTCGCCCCCACAAATCTACAGTGGCAGGATTGGCCGGAAGGCGCGGTTCGCCCGGAATACGTTACCATTTCTGCAATGCCAGATGCTCCCGCCGAGTTGACGGGAGCGGTAGCTCGTTTTGAATTCTTCCCCGGCGAGCCGATCCGCCAAGCCAAACTTGTCCGCAGTGACCAGGGCTATCTTTCAGCCGTGCTCGACCAGGGCAAGCGCGCTGTGTCGGTGCCTATCACGGCCGAAACCGGCGCGGGCGGTTTTATCCTGCCCAACGATCGGGTAGACGTGCTGTTGACCTCGAGCACCGAATTTGGCGAAAGTTCCGAGGTAATCCTGTCAAACGTCCGCATCTTGGCCATTGGCAAGCGCCTTGGCGAGGTCGGAACCAGTGGCGGTCAGGAAGATCCCGCGGCGGGTACCCCAACGCCCGTGACGTTTGACGACGCGACAATTGCTACGATCGAGGTCGATGTGGGTCAGGCGGAAGCCCTTGCAACGGCCGTATCGCAGGGCAATCTAACTTTGGCGCTGCGCTCCATAGCGGACTTCAATAACAACTCTCCCAGCGTTGGTTCGAGCCAAACGGTTCGTTTGATCCGCTTCGGCAAAGAGCAGAGCATCAGCGCTGGCGCCCTTGCTAGCAGCAACACCGTGCCTCTCGATCCGCTCGCAAGCGCATCGCCGATGGACCCCCGGCCTTTAACAGGCTCCAACGATCAATCGATTCTGCAGTAGGTGGAGACCAACATGTCTATTTCGTTCCGCCATTTGGCTAGAGCCACTGCCTTCGGTGTCTGGCTTGCAGCAACTGCTCTGACAGCTTCGTCGGCATTGGGGGAAGAAACTCGTATCTCAATTTCCCCTAACGCCTACGGCGCCACTCGGGCGGTTGAGGTGGATATACATAAGACCATCCTGGTTGACTTGCCCGCTGCAGCTGCCGAAGTCATTGTATCGAGGCCGGAAGTCGCTGCGGCTGTAATGCGCACCCAGAACCGGGCCATCCTTCAAGGTGTAACCGGCGGCGATACGAACATCTTCTTTCTTGATGCAGAGGGACGCACGATCGCGGTTCTGGACGTGAAGGTTCTTGAAGAGCCTTCCGAAGTTGGAAATGCATTACAGAGCGCTCTCTCGCGCGCCATTCCGGGTTCACGAATAATCGTTGAGTCGGTTACCTTAGGCGACGATCAAATAGTCAATCGGGTTGTATTAACCGGTACCGTTTTGTCCGGTGAGGATCGTGAGCGCGCAACTTTGATAGCGACCCAGTTTGCTGGTTCTCCAGAAAACGTCGCAAATATAGTTGACGTTGCCGGCACTCAGCAGGTCATGCTTCAGGTCACTGTTTCCGAGGTCAAGCGTGACATTGCCAAGCAGTTCGGCATCAATCTTGGTGGTGTGTTCAATGTTGGCACCAGCAATGTACTGAGCATCGTCAACAACATGATCGACGGCGAGATACCGCACGGTGTCGATGGAAGCTTTGCAGTTGGCAACAATTCTATTCAAGCGGGAATCCGTGCCCTGGAACGGCGCGGCGGATTGCGCGTCCTGGCACAGCCAACATTGACTGCAATCTCTGGCCAAGAGGCCAAGTTTCTGGCAGGCGGCGAGTTGCCGTACTACACCTTTGATGAAGACGATGATGGCAGGCTGACGAGAACCGTTCTGTTCAAGCCGTACGGGGTTGAGCTTTCCTTTACGCCGACAGTTAAATCGAGCGGCATCATCGCGCTGCAGGTCAAAACATCCGTTTCCGAACCTCAGGCCGATGAGTCGCTGAGCAGGCGAGAAGCAAGCACATCAATTGAACTTCCAGGGGGTACTACTCTAGCTATTGGTGGGCTGCTTGAAGAAAAATCGACTCAGCAGATTGAGCAGTTCCCCTGGTTGGGCGACATCCCGATCTTGGGCGCGCTGTTCCGCTCACGTGATTTCCAGACCGAGCAGACCGAGTTGGTCATTCTGGTCACGCCGTATCTCGTAGCGCCAAGCCCGCTCAATGCCATCCCGGTCCCAACGGACCAGTATCAGGTGCCCACCGACGCCGAGTCCATCTTCCTCGGCAAAGTAGAGTCCCTCTACGGCGTCGGAACCACTGGCGAAATGCGCGGCAGTATCTCGGGTTCGGTGGGTTTTGTTCTCGACTAAGAAGTCGATGGCCTTTGGCCAAGGAGTGTTTGTCTTATGAGTTTCCTCACCCCTGATCTGCGCACCAAGGAAGAGCCCGCGGCGGAAATCGCCCAAGGCGCGCGCCTCATCCCGCGCATCACCATCCAGGCATTCTGCGAAAACTCGCAGACGGCGCAATTGGTGGAAAGCGCCATTTACGACCGGCGCATGTCCAAGGTTGCCTTGACCACGCATAATGGCGGCATCGAAGGGGCGGTAGAGACTTATAAAAGCAATCCGACGCCAAACCTGATCATCGTCGAGACGGTACTTGCAACTGCCGAAATCCCCCAGGCCCTCGAACGGCTTGCCGAAGTCTGCGACGCTTCCACGCGCGTGGTGGTGCTTGGTCATGTGAACGACGTCGTGCTCTACCGCGAGCTCATCAGGTCGGGCATTTCCGAATACATCGTCCTGCCGGCAACGGCATCCCAGATCGTCACTGCCATCACCGAACTTTTCGCCGCCGAAAATGCCGCCCCGATCGGGCGCACGGTCGGTTTCATCTCGGCCAAGGGCGGCGCCGGCGGCTCTACCGTTGGTCACAATGTCTGCTGGGCTGTCGCCACCGTCCTGCGCCAGGACAGTGTCATCCTCGACATGGACCTGCCGTTCGGCACGGCTGGGCTTAATTTCAATCAGGACCCGCCTCATGGGCTAGCCGATGCAGTCATGGCCAACCAGAAGGTTGACCAGACCATGCTCGATCGCCTGATGAGCAAGGCGGCCAACCATATCAATCTGCTTACGGCACCGGTGACGCTCGACCGCACCTTCGATTTTGAAGAGCGCGAATTCGAAGCCATCCTCGAAATGTGCCAGAACACCATGCCCGTCGTTGTGCTTGATATTCCCCATGCGTGGACGGCTTGGGTTCGCCACACCCTTGCGACCATCGACGAGGTCGTCATCGTTGCCGAACCGGACCTTGCCAATCTGCGCAATGCCAAGAATTTGGCAGATACGGTCAAAGCCTTGCGCCCGACCGAAAACGCACCTTGTCTGGTCCTGAACAAAGTGGGCATGGCACGCCGTCCGGAAATCAATGCTGCCGAGTTCGCGCAATCGATCGAGTGCCAATTGCTGGGCCAGATCCCCTTTGACGCGGCCCTATTCGGCACTGCGGCCAACAACGGGCAAATGATTGCGGAAGTCGCTGCCAACCACAAGATCAACGACGTCTACCGTGCCATTGGCATGCACGTCACCGGCCGCACTGCGAGCCATATCGGAGGCAAGTCATCCAGCTTGATGAAGCTGCCTTCGTTCCTCAAGAAGCGGGCCTAAGCGGCGCGCTGAAACGGTAGGACGACTATGTTTGGTAAGCGCACAACCTTTGGCGGCAATACGCCGGGCGTCAGCGAAGTGGCCCGGCCGATCCCCAGCGCCCCACCGCGCGTCGAAACGCCGGCACAGATCAAGCGCGCCGCCGAAAGCGACGCCATGGCGGCGCGCATGCGCAGCAATGAAGAGATTGTCGACGTGCGAGCGCCGGTGGAAGCGGCGCGCGACAAGGAATATTTCCAGACCAAGTCCGCCATCTTCAACGCGCTGATTGACTCGATTGACCTCAGCCAGCTCGCAACGATGGAGCAGCAGGCAGCGCGTGAGGAAATTCGCGACATCGTCGCCGAAATCATCGCGCTCAAGTCGATCATCATGTCTATTTCCGAGCAGGAAGACCTGCTCGAAGACATCTGCAACGACGTGCTGGGCTATGGCCCTCTCGAGCCGCTACTGGCTCGCGACGACATCGCCGATATCATGGTCAATGGCTCGCAGCGTTGCTACATCGAAGTTGCCGGCAAGGTGAAGCTCACCAATGTGCGCTTCCGCGACGACGCGCATTTGATGAACGTTTGCCAGCGTATCGTGTCCCAGGTCGGCCGCCGCGTCGATGAAAGCTCTCCCATCTGCGACGCCCGCTTGCCCGATGGTTCGCGCGTCAACGTCATCGCTCCGCCCCTGGCCATCGACGGCGCGGCTCTCACCATTCGTAAGTTCAAAAAGGACAAGCTGACCCTCCAGCAGCTGGTCAAATACAATTCGATCTCCCCCGAAGGCGCCGAAGTCCTGCGCATCCTGGGACGGGTGCGCGCCAATGTGCTGATCTCGGGCGGTACCGGTTCTGGCAAGACCACGCTGCTCAATTGCCTCACCGCCTTCATCGAAAAAGACGAGCGCGTCATCACCTGTGAGGACTCGGCCGAATTGCAGTTGCAGCAGCCGCACGTTGTGCGTCTCGAAACCCGCCCGCCCAATCTTGAGGGCGAAGGCGAGATCACCATGCGCGATCTCATCAAGAACTGCCTGCGTATGCGCCCTGAACGCATCATTGTGGGCGAAGTCCGTGGTCCTGAGAGCTTCGACTTGCTCCAGGCCATGAACACGGGCCACGACGGCTCTATGGGCACGCTCCACGCCAACTCGCCGCGTGAAGCCCTCAGCCGTCTTGAGTCCATGATCACTATGGGCGGCTATTCGCTGCCCAGCCGCACCATCCGCGAAATGATTACCTCGTCCATCGACGTCGTGGTCCAGGCGGCCCGCCTGCGCGACGGCTCGCGTCGCATCACCCACATCACCGAAATCCTAGGAATGGAAGGCGAAGTGATCGTGACGCAGGATATCTTCCTTTACGACATCATGGGCGAAGACAGTAACGGCATGCTGGTCGGCCGTCACCGTTCCACAGGCATCACCAAGCCGCAATTTGCTGAGCGCGCCCGCTACTTCAACGAAGAAGCCAACCTCGTAGAAGCGCTTGAAAAGTCCAATACCGAGCAGCGCGAATTGCTGGAGTCATAAGGCAATGACCCCCATCCTCATCGCAATCTTTGCCATGCTGGCGGTTGGTGCCGCCGGATTCGCCCTGGTGCCATCGGCTCTGGGAAACGGCCGGGCTGAACAGCGCCGCAAAGCACTGCAGGGCAATGCCCGCGTCAATCGGGCCGAGACCGATTTGACACGCACGCGCGATCAACGCCGCAAGGAAGTGCAGCGCGCGCTCAAGCAGCAAAACGATGCGCTGAATGCCAAGAAGCGCCTCACTCTGCCGCGCCTCTTATTTCAGGCCGGCATGACCATGAAGCCCGCCACCTTCATCCGCAACAGCATCTTCTTTGGCATCGGCGTTACGCTCATGCTGATCCTGGTGCAGGTGCCGATTTATCTCGCGCCGGTATTTGGTCTTGCGGTCGCTTACCTCGGCCCGCGCTGGTGGGTAAGTCGCAAGCGCAAGAAGTACCAGAGCAAATTCCTTGATGAACTGCCCAACGCTGTCGAAGCCATCGTTCGCGGCGTCAAGACTGGTTTGCCCCTCAACGACTCCATCCGGGTCGTCGCCAAGGATGCCAAGGAACCCGTCAAGTCCGAGTTCGGCCGCGTGCTGGACCAGCAGGCTTTCGGCATGTCCATGACCGAAGCCGTCGGCGTCCTCCTGGAACGAGTACCCTTGCCGGAGGTCAATTTCTTTGTTGTGGTTATCACCGTCCAGCAGCAGGCTGGCGGCAATCTCAGCGAAGCCCTGGGCAATCTGGCCAAGGTGCTGCGCAACCGCAAGAAAATGAAGCAAAAGATCAAGGCCATGTCCTCCGAGGCCAAGGCTTCGGCCGGCATCATTGGCTCACTGCCGTTTGTTGTGGCTATCCTCGTCTCCATCACGACACCCACCTATCTCTTGCCGCTGGTGTCCTCGACGCTTGGCCATATCTGGTTTGGCATCGGCATCTTCATGTTGAGCATGGGCATGTTCGTGATGAGCCGCATGGTCAAGTTCGAATACTAAGGAGCGCGCCGTGAACATAATGGCTCTGCTCAGCAGCCGCGAATTCCTGATCTCCGTTCTGGCGGCCATTTCCGCCGCTGCCGTAGTCTTCACCTTCGGCTCAAGCTTCATCGTCAAGTCCGAGATGAAGACTCGCATCAAGCGCGTCGCTCTCGAACGCGAGAAGATGCGCGCTGAGGAGATGGCCCGCCTGCGCGGCGCCACTGCCGTTTCCGAGACGCGTGGCATTCGCCGCAGTGGCGAAACCAAGACCTACATGAAGAACATCGTCGAGCGCCTCGATCTTAAGAAGGCGTTCCAAGATGATGCGACCGTGGACAAGCTCGCCATGGCCGGCTTCCGCGGGCAGGGGCATCTGACAACCTTCCTGTTCATGCGTCTGGCTACTCCGATCGGCATCTTCGTCTTGCTTGGCCTTTACCTCGTCTTCCTGAACCCAGGCGATCGCCCGCTTTACTTGAACCTGGTTTACGCGATCGGCGGCGGCCTCGTTGGCGCCTATCTGCCCATGGTCCTGCTCAAGAACAGCACCAGCAAGCGCCAGTTCTCGATCAAGCGCGCCTGGCCCGATTGCCTGGATCTGCTTTTGCTTTGCGTAGAAGCCGGCATGTCCATGGAGCACGCCTTCAAACGCGTCGCCAAGGAAATCGGCCAGCAAAGCGCCGAGCTCGCCGAGGAACTAACGCTTACCACCGCCGAGCTGTCGTTCCTCGAAGACCGCGGCCGCGCCTATGAAAATCTGGGCCGCCGCACGGGGCTGGACGGCGTCAAGTCAGTGATGACCGCGCTGATCCAGGCCGACCGCTACGGCACCTCCGTGGGCCAGGCCTTGCGCGTCATGGCTGAGGAAGGCCGCGAAATGCGCATGATGGATGCGGAAAAGAAAGCCGCCTCCCTGCCGCCGAAACTCACCGTGCCGCTGATCCTGTTCTTCCTGCCCGTCCTCTTCATCGTCATCATCGCCCCTGCAATGATCCGCATCTTCGGACCCGGCGGCGCTGCCAGCGGCGGCGGCTGAAACAAAAAGCCCCGCACAAGCGGGGCTTTTCTCTTGTGCTGGTTAGCAGCAATCAGCCCTGCGCCACCGCATCCCAGCGGTTCTGCTGCGTTAGCAGGGCACGCACATAGTTCATGTTGCTTTCCACCTGTTCCGGCGGCAATTCGGCCGCATAAATCGCCCGGCATTCGTCGAACCGTCCCTGCAGCCCCACAATCAGCGCCAGATTCTGCCGGATTTGGCTATTCGCTCCGCGCATTTGGACCGCACGCCGCAAATGCTGCTCTGCCGCGCCCAGATCATTGGTCATGGCATAGGACAACCCCAGGTTCGCCTCGATCGAAGCCTCGCCCGGCGCCGCGACCAGCGCCTGCGCATAAACCTGCCGCGCTTCCTGGTTGCGCCCAAGCTGGTCCAGCGTCGCACCCTTGACCAAGAGCGCGTTCCAATCTGGCGCTTCGGGCTGGATCACGCCATCGAGCAGCGTCAGCGATTGCTCGAACCGCCCATCGGCCGTCAGCGCCTTGGCATAGGCGACGGTGATATCCACGTCTTGTGGAAAGGTCGCTACGCCCACTTCGAGCGCCGCCACGGCCTGTTGGCTCTGCCCCGCTGCACGCAACGCTGCAGCATAATGGATGATCACGCCCTTGTCGCGCGGATTGGCCTTGTAGCGGGCCGTCAGTTCCGCCAGCGTCTGCTGGCTTTCAGCCATCGGCCGCCCGGAATAATCCGGAGACCCGGTGCGGTTGGACGCACAGGCGCCCAGCGCTACGGCCGCTACGCCCGCTAGCAAAAAGGCGCGCATCGTTCGGGACAAACGGCTCACGGACGTCACAGGCAACTCCTAGGGCACCAATGCCCCACTTGCCCAAGCAATAAATCATTAACCCTAACGACGGGTTAAAGTGGCCCATACACAACCGCCTGCAACAAGGAGCTACTTGCTGCGCCTGAGCCACAGGGGATCACGGCACCGCAACACATCTCCACATGCCGATGCGATCAATGGCCCCGCCACTTTATAGACCGTAATCTCGAACGGCACCTCGCAACGTGCCAGAGCTACACACCGATGATTGCCGTCAAGCACGAACAACCGATCATTGGCCAAGCCATATGCGGGGATCGCGAACTCTGCATAACCTTGTTCGCGAAAGAGCTGTTCGAACGCGTCGAACTTGTCCCGGTCAGCGGTCCTGAGTGCGCTATACCGCTTTTCGACCTCAAAGATCGGCATGTTACGGGCAAGCAGCCAATGCAGGAAATGGGGATCAACCCGGCCAGCGCTGAGCCGAAAACATGTGAACGCATCGCGCAGCTTAGCGCGACCCTTCAGGCGCATCACCTGCACCGGCCAGCGGTCCCGCCGGAATGCAGCCCAGTCGAGGTGCATGCCAATCTCGGGAAACAGCTGCTCAAACTGAGAAGGCGTTAGTTCTGAAGGTGATCCGGGTATTGTTCGTTCCAACCTGCCAAACTGTCATGAAAATGTTGCAATAGAATCTTGAGCAAGCGCGCGCAACCCACGAGATGGGGCGAGCGTGCCGTGCGAACAGTGTGAGTGTCATGCGGATGCCCGCACACGCGCTGGCCGCAGGGCAGGGGAACTCATGCTATTGCGCTTGTAGGAACCCTGGGCCCAGAAGGAGCTGGCTTGATTGCTCCTAATGGGTAAGCTGACCGCAAAACTGCCCTGGAGCTCGCAACCATGCCCGATACACCATCGCTGCCCATCATCGCGGTCGAGGAAAACGGCCTGCAACAAGCGGGTCTTACGGGGGCGAATCTCGCCTGGGCGAGTGCAAATAGCTTTTCCGGCCAGCGTGGTCGCCTGCTAGCCCTGCCAGGCCCGTCGGGCGAGGTGACGGGCTATCTTTTCGGCATGGGCGAGCCGGACAATCGCTCGCCATTGCTCTTGGGTCTCGCCGGCACGAACCTGCCCGAAGGCGATTATCACCTTGCCGGCCGCTACGGCGATCCGACCCTTGCCGCAATCGGCTTTTGCCTGGGCGCCTACCGCTTCGATCGCTATCGCAAGGGCAAGCCCGCGCCGCGCCTGGTTATTCCCGCGGAAGCTGATGCTGGCGAAGTGGAGCGCCTGGTCGAAGGCGCGATCCTTGCCCGCGACTTCGTCAACACACCCACCAATGACCTCGGCCCCGACGCCTTCGATGCTGCCATTCACGACTTTGCCACCGCCCGCGGCATGAAAATAAGCGCCATCGTCGGAGATGATCTGCTCGCGCAGAACTTCCCCATGATCCACGCCGTCGGCCGCGCCGCCCCGCAACCGCCGCGCCTGCTTGACCTTGTCTGGGGCGATGCGAACGACCCCAAGATCACCCTGGTCGGCAAGGGCGTCACCTTCGACACCGGCGGGCTCGACATCAAGACTTCGGCCGGCATGCTGCTGATGAAAAAGGACATGGGTGGCGCCGCCAATGTCTTGGGGCTTGCCAGCGCCATTGTCTCCGCCAAACTCAAGGTGCGCCTGCGCGTCCTCTTGCCGATCGTCGAGAACGCCATTGCCGGCGACAGCTTCCGCCCCGGCGACGTGCTGCGCTCCCGCAAGGGCCTGACGGTTGAAGTCGGCAATACCGATGCTGAAGGCCGCCTGATCCTTGCCGATGTCCTGGCGCTTGCCGACGAAGAAGCGCCCGAAATCCTTCTCGACATGGCAACGCTCACCGGCGCCGCCCGCGTGGCCCTCGGCCCTGATCTGCCCGCGCTCTATTCCACTGACGACATCCTCGCCCGCGAACTGATGGCCGAAGGCCTGCGCACCGACGATCCCCTGTGGCAGATGCCGTTATGGTCGCCCTACGACGCCATGATGAAAAGCAAGATCGCGGACGTGAACAATGCCGGCAGCGGCGGCTTCGCCGGATCCATCACCGCAGCCCTTTTCATGCGCCGCTTCGTAAGCAAAGCCAGGGCTTGGGTTCACCTCGACATCATGGCCTGGTGCCCTGAACTGCGGCCCGGCCGCCCCTTTGGCGGCACCGACCATGGCATCCGCGCAGTCTATGGCGTGCTCAAGCAGCGCTATGGCGCCTGAGCCTCAATAGCCCCGCTCACGATCCACCACATTGATCAAGGGCTTGCCATCCCGGTGATCCCTGATGATGGCGGAAAAATACCGGACGCCCGAAAGCTCGTTGGAAATCGCCGCGATATGCGGCGTGATATAGCAATTGGAGATATCCCACAGCGGGCTGTCCTGCGGCAGGGGCTCCACTTCGAACACATCGAGGCTCGCCGCGCCCAGCGTGCCGTCCCCAAGTGCCGCAACGATATCGGCCTCCCGCTGATGTCCGCCCCGTGCCGCATTGATGATCGCCGGACCACCCAGCAGCTTGCCCCGCCGCAGCTTGCCAAATGTGTCCCGGTTGAGAATGCCATGTGTTTCCGGTGTCAGCGGCAGCAGATTGACCAGGATGTCGGTGCCCGACAAGAACGCGTCGAACTGCTCGGTGCCGGAAAAACCCGCAACACCATCGATTGCCTTGGGCGTGCGGCTCCAACTCCTTAAGGTAAAGCCGAGTGGCTTTAGCCGCGTGACGGCATCTTGCCCAAGAACCCCCATGCCCATGATACCCACGCTCGTTTCCGACGCGGCTGGTGGATAGTATTGGTGCCAGCGGCGCGCATGCTGGTCGGCGCGGAACTTGCTGTAGCCGCGATGATGCATGGTGACATGCGCCACCACATAATCGCTCATGCGCTGGCTCAAATCTTCATCCACGAACCGCACGATCGGTGCGTCGGGCAGGTTTGGGTGCTTGAGCAGCGCGTCAACGCCCGCCCCAAGCGACAGGATCGCCTCCAATCCAGTCAGCCCCTCGAACGCATCCGGCTTGGGCTTCCACACAAAGATATAGCGCACTTCAGCCGGGTCAAACTGATCGCCGCGCCGCACCACCGGGTAGGGCGCCAGCGCCTCGCCAAACCGCTTGGCCCAGCTGGCTTCATCGACATCGGACAGGTGCAGCAACAGCATGAGATAATCCTTCAAGAAAAAGCCGCACCCCAAAAGGCGCGGCTTGATTCATTTGATCTGGTCGTCCGCCTTACGGCGTCTGCACTGGCGCCGGAGTTGAAGTCTGCGGGAACGACGTGCCGGGCGATGCGGCAGGTGCGGCTGGCGGGGGAGCATCGACCTGGTTTTCAGGCGCGGGTGCCGGAGCGGTGCCGCTCGTGGTCGGCGTGCCTTCAACCTGGGTTTCCTGATCGGTGCTTTCCGGCGTTTCAGTCACGGCCGCGGGCTGGCCAGGTGCTGCCACAGGGTCTTCAGCCGGTGCAAGCACTTCATCGGGAGCGGCAATGTCTTCGGCCGGGTCCTCAGGATCGGCTTCCATGGGTGCTTCGCCGGTCGGCTCGGCTGGTTCTTCACCTTCTGCGGCCGGTTCAGCCGCCGGTGCAGCTTCTGGTGGCGGGAAGGGTTTTGGATCAGCCGACAGAGACTGCAAATAGGCCAGGATATCAGCACGCTCTTCAGCTGTACGAATACCCGCAAAGTTCATCTTCGTGCCCGGCGCATAATCGGCCGGCTTGATCAGGAACGCGTTGAGGTTTTCATAAGTCCAGACATCGCCAGCCGCGTTGTGCTCCAGAAGAGCCTCTGAATACGCAAAGCCGGGCACGCTTGCCTCAGGCCGCATGACCACGTCGTAAAGCACGGGACCCTGCTTGTTCGGCTCGCCTTCACCAAAATTATGGCATGAAGCACATTTGCGCGCAGCACCAGCGCCGCGTTCGGCGCTTGCGCTTGCGAGCAGGACGCCAAGCGGAACTTCCGGTGCAGCTTCGGCCACTTCTCCGTCTGCAGCCGCTTCGGGCTCCGGCAGATTATAGCCTGGGCCGCGGTTTTCGATGGGATGGTAGATGGCTTCAGCAACAAAGCCGGCGCCCATGACGAACAACAGCGTGCCGAGCACGGCGCCCATGATCTTGTTTAGCTCGAACGAATCCATTTGACCTTCTCTGCCAGTCCATCCCTCATGGACATTAGTCGTATCGGGCACAACCTCCGATTTTCCAAGTGAAAATCGCCTCTATAGCGGCCCCAAACGCGGCCGGAAGATAGTCGCAAGCCTTTGGCTGCGCAACAGTGCAAAACCGCCTTGCGACAATTCCTCGCCGCTGGCCACGTTCAGGTCCAAATGCGCCTTGATTGACTCCGGTTCCGCCCCGGTTCAAAAGCCCGGTGCCGACCACGAACGGAATTTCCCAATGACCAAGAAGATCGCTTTTCAAGGCGAGCCGGGCGCCTTCAGCCACGCCGCCGCCAACAATGTGTTTCCAGGCGAAGAAGCGATCGGCTGCGTCACCTTCGAGGAAACAATCAACGCTGTGCAATCGGGCAAGGCGGACTTCGCTGTCGTGCCTGTGGAAAATTCCCTTTATGGCCGCATCACCGACATCCACCATCTCCTGCCCGAAAGCGGTCTCTTCATCATCGGGGAAACCTTTCTCCGCGTGGAAATGAACCTGTTGGGCGTGCCCGGCACCACCCTCGCCGACATCAAGGCTGTGCAGTCCCTCTCGGTGGCCCTGGGTCAGTGCCGCAAGTTCATCGCCCAGAATGGCTTTCGTACCATCAATGCTGTCGACACCGCCGGCTCCGCCCGCGAAGTTGCGCAAAAAGCCGACAAATCAGTCGCCGCCATTGCCTCCCGCTTTGCCGCCGAGATCTATGGGCTCGAAGTCCTGGCCTCAAACATCGAAGACGCGGCCCATAACACCACTCGCTTTCTTGTTCTCTCCCGTGACAAGCAGGAAGCAGCGCAAGGCAGCGGCAAGATCAAGACGACATTCGTCTTCCGCGTCCGCAACGTCCCTGCGGCGCTTTACAAGGCGATGGGCGGCTTTGCCACCAACGGCATCAACATGACCAAGCTCGAAAGCTACATGGTCGGCGGCGCCTTCACCGCCACCCAGTTCTACGCCGACATCGAAGGCCACCCCTCCGACATCGGTGTTCAGCACGCCTTCGAAGAACTCGGCTTCTTCACCGACCATTTTGCCGTTCTTGGCGTCTATCCGGCTGCTGAGAACAAGTAGCTTTCCGCCGAACTACCCTATTTCTTTCAAAACCCCAACCTCTCCCCACCCACAGTGTCATCCCGGCGCATGCCGGGATTCATCTCGAGATCACCCGACAGCCGCAATGTGGATCGTTCTGCACCACGAACCCCCACCCAGCCTCCCCCTGGTGAGGGGGAGAGCACATAGCGTGCGTGGCAACATCTCTGGCTAGCTCCAATCTGTCCCTCCCCTTCCCAGAGCCTGCACTCGGGAGCGCGTAGCGCTACCCCGGGTGGGGAGGCTAGGTGGGGGTTCTCTCAACGAACACCAACTTGTCCATCTTCTCCCCTCGTGTTTGCGCTGCACTATCCTCCTACCCATCACTCTGGATTGACGGGCGGCGCTGCAGCGACCAGTGGCCGGGGTGATGCCATCGCGGGAGCGTCGCTGCTCCTTCGGGTTCGAGTTGCGGCCGTAGGGGACGAGCGATCCCCTGCGCGGCTCCCCAACCACTCCAAAAATTGGCAGCCCCGGGACGATTACCGTCTCACATACTACAAACCTAAGAAGCGATAGCCGTCTCGGGGTCCGCACGTTCTCATCTCATCACCGCACCCGAGGCGGCGCTTGCGCACGTCCTGATGTTCCCGAACCGATTGACACCACGTGGCTCCCCGCTATGGTCCGCGCGCCCATCTGTTCACGGAACCCACCCGACATGTCCTACGCCGATCTCGCCAAGACCATTGATGCCGCGTTTGAAAATCGCGCCGAGATCCGCTTTGATACCAAGGGCGAAATTCGTGACGCCGTTGATCAGGCACTGGCCCTTCTCGACAAGGGCGAGGCACGCGTCGCCGAAAAGATCGACAGCCAATGGCAGGTCAATCAATGGCTCAAGAAGGCTGTGCTCCTGAACTTCCGGCTCAACGATAACCGCCTGATCGAAGGCGCCCCTGGCGGCTCTTCCTACTGGGACAAGGTCGCGACCAAGTTCGAAGGCTGGGGCGAAAACCGCTTCCGCGAAGCCGGCTTCCGCGCCGTTCCCGGCGCCATCGTGCGCAGCCCGGCCTTCATCGGCCGCAACGTCGTCCTCATGCCCAGCTTCGTCAATGTCGGCGCCTATGTCGATGAAGGCACCATGGTGGACACCTGGGTCACGGTCGGCTCCTGCGCCCAGATCGGCAAGAACGTCCACATCTCCGGCGGCGTCGGTATCGGCGGCGTCCTCGAACCCCTCCAAGCCGGTCCCGTCATCATTGAGGATAATTGCTTTATCGGCGCCCGTTCCGAAGTGGTAGAAGGCGTTGTCGTTGGCGAAGGCTCTGTCATCTCCATGGGCGTTTTCATCGGCGCCTCGACCAAGATCGTCGACCGCAACACCGGCGAAATCCACATCGGCAAGGTGCCGCCCTATTCGGTCGTCGTCTCCGGCTCGCTCCCCGGCAAGCCGCTCCCCAACGGCAATCCCGGTCCCAACCTCTACTGCGCCGTGATCGTCAAAACCGTCGACGCCCAGACCCGCTCCAAAACCGGCATCAACGAATTGCTGCGCGACTGATCCATGAGCATCGATCCCCTCGACCTGCTCAAGCGCCTGATCGCATGCCCCTCGGTCACCCCCGAAGAGGCTGGCGTCATGGATCTGCTCGAAACCGAGTTGACGCGGATCGGCTTCACCGTCACCCGCCTCCACTTCGAGGGAGACGCTTCTTATCCTGTCGACAACCTCTTCGCCATCCGCGGCACCGGCGGCCGTCGCCTGCTCTTTGGCGGCCACACCGACGTCGTCCCGCCCGGCGACCTAGCTCACTGGACTTCCGACCCGTTCACCCCACACGAGGCCGATGGCAAGCTCTACGGCCGCGGCGCCGCAGACATGAAATCGGGCATTGCCGCCTTCATCGCCGCGGCCTCCCAGCTGCCGCCTGAAAGCGGCACGATCATGCTGGCGATCACCAATGACGAGGAAGCCGACGCGATCAACGGCACCGCCAAGCTCATGGAATGGGCACAAGCCCAGCAGCACCATTTCGATTTCGCCATTGTCGGCGAACCCAGCTCCACCGCCCAAATCGGCGACAGCATCAAGATCGGCCGCCGTGGCTCGTTCTCCGGCCAGATCACCGTCACCGGCACCCAAGGCCATGTCGCCTATCCCGACAAGGCCAACAACCCCCTGCCGGTTCTGGCCCGCATCGTCACCGCACTCGACACCACGATCGATACTGGCACCGACCATTTCCCCGCCAGCAATCTCGAAGTCACCTCGATCGACGTCGGCAATTCCATTGGCAACGTCATTCCTGCCTCCGGCACCCTCCGCTTCAACATCCGTTATAATGATCTCTGGACCCCTGACGCGCTCGCCGCTTGGGTCCGCAGCCGCATCGGCAGCGTCGATCCCACCGGCACCAACATCGCCTTTACCGTCTCCGGTGCCCCATCACGCTCCTTCCTGTCGCCCCTCAGCGACGATGTCGAAACCCTGTCGGCCACGATTGCCAACCTTACCGGCAACCGCCCGCAATTCTCCACCGGGGGCGGCACCTCCGACGCCCGCTTCATCGCCCAATATGGCCCCGTCGTTGAATGCGGTCTGGTCGGCCCATCCATGCACAAGGCCGACGAACACATCGCCATCGCCGATCTGACCGCCCTTACCGAAATCTACCGCAGCTTCATGCAGCGCTTTTTCGCCGGTGCTTCATGAAGCTCTGGGCCGCCATCTCGCAGGCTTTTGCCGGTTGGCGCCTGATCCTGCGCGGCAAGGATGGCTGGCAGGAGCATTTCTCGCTCACCGCCCCGGGCCTCGTCACGGCGCTTCTGGTCTTCGCACTCGCCGCCTTCGCAGCCGTGATCTTCGCTTCCATGAGCATCGGCCTACCTAGCCTACCCGGCGTACTCGCCGCCATGTTCGTGCTGGCGCTGCCGATTATCTGCTTTGTCCTCGCGCTCCTCGCCACGCGTATGGTGCTCAAAACCGATGAGCCCATCTTGCCCCTTCTGGTACCCGCCACCTATGCCCTGACCGCCTTCCTGCTGATCGAGGGCATCCTGGCTTTGCTGGGCGGCGCGATTGTCATGCTTTCGTGGATCGGACTGGCCTTCGTGCTCTTCTGTCTCGTCCGCGCGGCAACAAGGTGGAATGTCGGTGTGGCATTCTGCTTCGCCGTTTTCAGCGTCGTCCTGCTTGTCGCCCTGCGTCTGGCGCTCTACATGCTGTCCAGTTCCGCCGGCATAACAATTTAACTTCGAGACAAGCCCTTGGCCAAAACGACCGCGACTTTCCTCGAAGAAACCAAATCTGCCGTGCAGGGCTGCATCGCGCTCGTCACCGGCAAGCGCGATGCGCCATCCTATTTCGATTTCTCCCAGCGCGGCCTGATCGGCAGCCTGATCGCTGTCGTGCTGGGCCTCGCCATTGCCGGATATGGGCCTTTGCTGATCGGCGTTCCCCTGCCGGGCGGTGCGGCGACGCAGTCGATCCTCGTCAACGCAGCGCTGTTCTTCGCCCAGGCAGGCACGGCTTATATCGCCCTGCGCCAAATGAGCCGGCAGGACGGCTTCATGCCCTACTTCGTTGCCTCGAATTGGGTGACGCTGGTCTCGGCGGTCCTGCTGCTGTTCTCCATGCTCCTTGGACCCTTGGGCATCATCGTGCTGTTTGCCGTCGTGATCGTAGCCATAGCGACGTTCATCAATATCGGTCGCATGATTGTCACGCTGACGCCGCTGCAGATCGGCATCTTATTTGTCTCGCAAATTGTCGGCGTCTTCCTGGTGCTCGCCGTTGTTGCTATAATCCTGGGACCTTCGGTCGCCACTCCGAGCTAATACTCCACGTGGGTGAAAAACAATCCCCCCGCCGGCGCCATGGCCCCACACTGGCTGCGGTCCTTGGCATCGAGCACGGCCCGGAGTTTTCCAACCGGCCATTTGCTTTCACCCACGAGCTTTAGCGATCCGACCATGGACCGCACCTGGTGATGCAGGAAGCTCCGGGCACTGGCGGTCACCAGGATGTGCTCGTTTTCCCGCCGCACCGAAAACACATCTAAAGTGCGCAACGGAGACTTCGCCTGGCATTCCGCCGAGCGGAACGTGGTAAAATCATGCAGGCCCAAAATCTGCTCCGCTGCCGCATCCATGGCCTCCGCATCGAGCGGCATGGGCACATGCCAGACGTGGTTGCGCTCGATCACCGGCGGTGCGCGGCGGTTGAGAATACGATATTCATAGTGCCGGGCCTTGGCCGAAAACCGCGCCTCGAAATCCTGCCCTGCGGCTTCGGCGGCAATCACGGCCACCGGATCGGGCCGCAGATGAAAGTTCAGCGCCTCGCGGATGCGGAACGGGTCCCATGCCTTGCCAAGCTCGAAGTGCACGACCTGCCCAAGCGCATGTACCCCTGCATCGGTCCGGCCAGCAGCCTGTGTAGTCACCGTCTCACCCGACATGCGGGCAATTGCCTCTTCCAGCGCTTGCTGCACCGACCGGCGTTCGCTCTGCCGCTGCCAGCCCGAGAAGGGCGTACCGTCATATTCCAGGGTCAGCTTATAGCGATGCATCTAGCTGACGCGCGCTGGCAACGCACCCGCGCCGCGCATGAATACGGCGGCATCCATCGCACCCTTGCCCTCGCGCTGTACTTGCGTCAGCCTCACCGCGCCCGTGCCACACGCAATAGACAAACCGTCGAGCAGCGTCCCAGGCTTGCCCGATCCGCTGGCCAGGCTCGACCGCAGCGCCTTCACTCTAACCGGCTTCCCAGCCAGCTCCAGTTCAAACCAGGCCCCGGGAAAAGGCGACAGCCCACGAATATGATTGTGCACCTCTTGCGCCGAACGGGTCCAGTCAATACGCGCTTCGGCTTTCTCGATCTTTTTGGCGTAAACGGCGCCGTCTTCCGTCTGCGGCACGAAGTCGAGGCTGCCGCGCTCCAGCGCGGCCAGCGCCCGGCCCATCAGATCAGCGCCTACTCGCATCATGGTGTCGTGGAGTTCGCCAGCTGTCATCTCGGGATCGATTGGTATGACTTCCCCCAAGGCGACGGGCCCGGTGTCCAGCCCTTCGTCCATTTGCATGACCATGACGCCCGTTTGGCTGTCCCCCGCCATGACCGCACGCTGGATTGGCGCCGCACCACGCCAGCGCGGAAGGAGCGAACCATGCAAATTGAGACAACCCAATTCGGGTGCGTCAAGAATCGGCTTAGGCAGCAGCAATCCGTAAGCCACGACTACCCCAAGCTCCGCGCCATGGCTGGCAAAAACCAGCTGCTCGGCCTCTCCCTTGAGCGATTTGGGCGTAAAAACGGGAATGCCGAAACCTTCGGCGGCCAGATGAACAGGCGATTTGCGCTCTTCTTGCCCGCGCCCCGCTGGCTTCGGCGCGCGCGTATAAACCGCTACGACCTCATGCCCGGAGGACACGATCTCGGTCAGTGTCGGCACCGAGAACTCCGGCGTCCCCATGAAGATTATGCGCATGCTGGCCGCTCCGATATTGGGCAGATGCCGGGCAGTTCAGTCGCCGTCATTGCCTGGCTTGTTCAGGCAATCCACAGCATGGACCGCAAAATAGATCACCGGGACAAGCCCGGTGATGACGATGGTTCCGCAGTCGCCTACACAGCTCTAACCAGCCGCGCGCTTGGCCGCCTTGTCGAACTTCTTGATCACCCGATCACGCTTCAATCGGCTGAGGTAATCGATGTAGAGCACGCCATCGAGATGATCGATTTCATGCTGAATGCAAACGGCCAGCTTGCCTTCTGCCTCCTTGGTCACCTGCTTGCCGTCCAAATCCGTATAGGAGACGGTCACATTATTGGGCCGCTCGACTTCATAATAAAGCTCAGGGATGGACAGGCATCCTTCCTCGGTCACCTGCATCTGCTCGCCGAAATGGGTGATCTCCGGATTGATCAGCACCATCGGGTCCGGCGTCTCTCCTTCGGGCGCCAGATCCATGACGACTATGCGCTTCAAGACGCCGATTTGCGGCGCTGCCAGCCCTATGCCCGGCGCGTCATACATGGTGTCCAGCATGTCCTTGGCCAGCGTCTTGATCTCGTCGTCGACTTCGACGATCGAGTCGGCAACGGCGCGCAGGCGCGGATCGGGAATGACAAGAATTGGGCGTACAGCCATGGCAGGGGTCCGGCAGAAAGGGATTTTGCCTTCGATATGGTATTTCCGCGCGTCCGGTCAACTCTGGCGGTGGAACTTGCCGCGATTGCCCTCGTTCGATCAGCCAAAAGGAGGATCGGATGGACAATGCCTACGAGGGCGGATGCCGTTGCGGCGCTGTCCGCTACAAGCTCATTGGCGAGCCATATCTTGCGGGCCTGTGCCACTGCACCGAATGCCGCAAGGAAACCGGCTCGCCTTTCCTCTACTTCGCCGATTGGAAAATCGACCAGTTCTCGTCTGAAGGTGAATACAAGACCTTCGAGGGCCGCAGTTTCTGCGCGCAATGCGGCAGTACGCTGTTTCACCTCAGCGAAGACCACGTCGAAATCGCGCTTGGTTCACTCGACGAAGCACCCATCGCCTTTCCTCCCCAGGTGGAGGGCTGGATCAAACGGCGCGAGCCCTGGCTGGTCTCTGTTGGCGGAGCCGGACAGCACCGAGAGGACCCAAACATCTAGAACATTCCGCGAACAGTCGAATCGCGCTAAGGTTTAGCCATGGATACTGTTCTGTTCGCCATCGGGAACTTCCCCATAACCACAGCAATTGCTGCATTTTCAGGTGCCGCTTTGGCGCTCCTGATTGTGCTCCTTGTGCTAGTCGCCGCCATGCGCGCCAGCGCGCAGCGCGTGGAATTGCTGGCCCGGCAAGCGGCGGAACAGCTCAAGTCCAGCTTCATGGCGCAGATTGCCGAGCGTGACAGCCGCATTCACGAGCTCGATCAGCAAGTCGCAGCGGAACGGGAGCGCGGCGCCGATTTGCTCGACCTTGAGCGCGACAAGAGCTCTCATCTCATGGCAAAGGTCTCGGCGTTGGAAGCCCAAATGACCGAACAGGCCAAGCAGTCAGAGGCCAATCTCCAGCGCTTTCTCGAAGCGCGCCAGCATATGACGGACGAGTTCAAGGCCATAGCCGGCGATGTCCTTAAGAGTCACAGCGAGACGTTTTCCAAGCAGAACCGGGAACAGGTCGACACCCTCCTTAAGCCGCTGCAGGAGAAGATCGGCGAGTTCCACACCGGCTTGATCAAGGATCGGGCTGCCATGGGCGAACAGATCCGTGCATTGCTGGAGAGCAATATCCAGATCACCACCGAAGCCAGCAATCTCACGCGTGCGCTCAAAGGCTCTTCTCAAACCCAGGGTGCCTGGGGTGAAATGATCCTGGCGACCATTCTCGAGCAGTCTGGGCTTCGTGAAGGCGAGCAATATTTAATTCAGCAAAGCCACACCGCTGACGATGGTCAACGTCTGCGCACCGACGTTGAAATCATCATGCCCAACAATGACCGCCTGGTGATCGACTCTAAGGTGTCGCTGACGGCATTCGAAGCCTTCGTGAACGCTGAAGAAATGCTGCGCGACCAGCACTTACGGGCCCATCTCACATCGGTACGCAGCCATATCACGATCCTGGGCGACAAGACGTATCATCGCGCCGCCAAGTCAAGCCTCGACTACGTGATCATGTTCGTGCCCATCGAGTCGGCTTTGGCAACCGCTATTCAGAACGACACCAAGTTGATCGAATACGGCATGGGCAAAGGCGTCATGCTAACGACGCCCACAACCCTGATGACGGTCCTGCGGACCGTGCGCAACGTCTGGGATATCGAAAAACGCCACCAGAACGCTGAGGAAATCGCCGCCCGCGCTGGCGCCCTCTACGATAAGGTTGTGGGCTTCCTTGCCACCATGGACAAGATGGGGAGCCACATCGACAAGGCCCAGCAGAGCTACAACGATGCTCGCGGCCAGTTGGCAACCGGCAAGGGGAGCGTCGTTCGCCAGGTCGAAATGCTGCGCGAACTCGGCGCCAAATCTGCCAAGCAATTGCCGGCTGGTTGGGACAGCAGCGGTGAAGAGCCCCGGATCTTGCGCCTTGTCGGCGATGACCCCGGCGATCTCGCCTAGTCGCGCTTGAGCTCGCTGGCGCTCTTGAGCACGCGATCACCATCTGCCTGCTCGATCAGGAAGGCTGGCTCTTTGGTCGAGGCATCACGCGTCACCTCTGTGCCCTTGATGGTTCGGGTGATCTTCTTGGTAAAGCGTTCAACGATCTTGCCGTGGGCGACATTGCCGCCCCAGTTCCAGTTGACCTTCGAGCCTTTGCGAAATCCAGTCATGGCGATCTCCTTTTGAGCCAGCAGAACCCATCACTGATCACGATTGTTCCGTCACTTCGAACTCGCCTGCTCCGGCTGCGTTAGCCCACTAGCAACAAGGAGTTCAAAATGGCTCAGCACCAAAATCAGCATGGCTCAATCGTAGCCCAAGACGCGATCACCGATGCTGCCGACCAGCCAGGCTTGTCACAGCCCTACACGCAAGATGAAGTCGACGAACTGCTCTATGGCATCGACCGTTCGGCCGGCGAACGCCTGGCGCGCTTACGTGAAATACGCGACGAAATGGCCGTCCGCGAAAGCGGCGACTGGGGCGACCAGGACCCGGCGGCCATGATGGACGAACTCGATCGCGCCATCGACGAGTTAAGTGCCAACATCGCCAACTCCGACGATGATGAGGAAGATGACTATCCGCTGCTTGAACCAGCTCTCGACATGGACCCCAATGAGAAACTCGACTCCTTAGCCCCCGATGACGTGGATGCCATCAGCGCCATAGCCGGTGTCGACGTCGATGCCCCCATCGATGAAGACGACGATGACGAAGAGGATGATTTGGAGCCTCTTGACGAATCCGAGTGGGAAGATGGAGACGACTTCGATCCGGGTAAAGGCGTGCATTGACCTTTCACTTTGCCGTTAAGGTCTAGGGCGCGCAGAAATGTGCGCCTTATTGTTTCCCCCGTAAGCCAGAGGAGACAATAATGACCGATGACAACCGGAACGAACGCCCTGTGATTACGCAGGAGATGATCAACCTCTTCGACGACTACACCCACCTTTCCCTAGATCGCCGCAAATTCATGGACAATCTGGCAAAGCTGGCCGGCTCCATGACCGCCGCCGGCGCCGCTGCTGCCCTCATGGCCTCCAATGCGCAAGCGCAGGGCCTGACACAGGAAACTGATCCGAACCTCACCATTGAAACGATCACTTATCCTGGTGCCGAAGGCGATATGCAGGGGTATCTCGTCACGCCAAGAACCGGCGGACCGTTCGGCACAGTCATCGTCGTGCATGAAAACCGTGGCCTCAACGCTCACATCAAGGACGTAGCTCGCCGCGTGGCTCTCGAGGGCTTCATCGCACTCGCCCCCGATTACCTATCCGATATCGGCGGCACCCCAGCCGACGAAGAAGCCGCTCGGGCATTATTCGGCGATCTGTCGCCAACCGATGTTGCCGCTGACGGTGTCGCCACCATTGCCCATCTTAAAACCCTACCCGATGTGACCGGCAAAGTTGGCGCTATGGGCTTCTGCTGGGGCGGCGGCACTGTCAACAACCTCGCCATTGCCTCACCCGATTTGGCAGCGGCTGTCGCTTACTATGGCGGTCAACCCGCACCCGAAGGCGTTCCCGACATCAAGGCGCGCGTGATGCTGCACTATGCTGGCCTCGACGATCGCATCAACGCCGGCATTCCCGCTTATGAGGAAGCACTCGAAGCCGCAAACACTGACTACCAGTTGTTTATGTACGAAGGCGTCAACCACGCCTTCAACAACGAGACGAGCACGGCCCGATACGACAAGACTGCGGCCGACCTCGCCTGGTCCCGCACGATAGGCCTGTTTAAGGAAACCCTGACCTAGATCTGTGTTCGGGCACGCAGGGCTTGGCTCAGCGTGCCCTCATCCAGATAATCGAGCTCCCCGCCTACCGGCACTCCGTGGGCCAAACGGGTTATCTTGGGCCCGTCCGCCCCCAGCCGGTCTGTGATGTAGTGGGCCGTAGTCTGCCCCTCGACCGTGGCATTGACCGCCAGCACGATCTCCGTGAACTCATGGGCGCGCATCAGCAGGGCATCGACCGATATATCATCCGGTCCCATCCCATCCAACGGCGACAGCACGCCACCCAAAACATGGTACTTGACCGCCCCGACACCTGCCCGCTCCAGCGCCCACAGATCGGATACATCCTCCACCACGATCAGCATGCCGCTGTCGCTCCGCCGCGGATCCGAGCAGATCGAGCAGGGGCTCATCGTATCGATATTGCCGCACATTTCGCAGGTGCGCACCGCCACGACGGCACGGTCCAGCGCCGCCGAAAGCGGGATCATCAGCTGCTCTTTCTTCTTGACGAGCTGCAGCACTGCCCGCCGCGCCGATCGCGGTCCAAGCCCCGGCAATCGCGCCAGCAACTGGATCAGCTGCTCGATCTCTGGACCGCCCGAAGCCATCTTAGCTAGAACGGGAACTTCATGCCGGGCGGAATGGGCAGCCCGGCCGTAACCTCGCTCATGCGCCGCTGCATTTCGGCCTCGCTCTTGGCCTTGGCATCGTTGTGCGCGGCAACGATCAAGTCTTCCAGGACCTCGACGTCATCTTCTTTGAAAAGGCTCGGATCGATCTTGACGCCGCGAAGATCGCCCTTGCCCGAAAGTGAAACTACGACCATGCCGGCGCCGGAACGGCCTTCCACCACAAGGTCTGCAAGTTCGGCCTGCATGGCCTCCATCTTACCCTTCATCTCGCTGGCAGCCTTCATCATTCCCATGATGTCTTTCATTCGTCGTCCTCTTCGATTGGGGCAGGGGGCACGTCAGCCACTGCGGCGACGGCATCCTCGCGCACCGTTACATTCACAACCTTGGCGCCGGGAAAAGTATCCAAAATTGCTTTGACCAACGGATCTTCGTGCGCCGCCGCATGAGCGGCTTCCTTCTTGAGCTCCTGCTCCTGGCGCAGGGTCAATCCTTCCGGCGGCTTGCTGGACACGTTCACCAGCCAGCGCTGTCCGGTCCAAGCCTGCAGCCGCGCCGACAATGTCGCGATGATGCCCGGGTCCGTTCCCTCCTGCAGGGCGACCTCAATCCGCCCCTGTTCAAAGGACACCAGGCGCATCTGCCCTTCAAGCGCGAGCCGCACAAGGACATCCCGCTTCGCAGCGGCAAGCGCGATTAGCTCTTTATAGCTCGAGACGGTCGCCAAGGCCGGCGCTGCCGGCGCTACACTGGGCTGGGCCGCAACAACTTCGGTAGCGACCGGTTGTAATGCTTCGATCCGCATCGCCGAGGTTGCGCCCGATGGAACGCGTGGCGGCATTGGAGGAGCCGGTTGCAGTGCCGGAGCCGGAGCGGGCTGGTTGGAGAGCTTGGCGATCAGATCGTCCGGGCTCGGCAATTCCGCTGCATAGGCCAGCCGGATCAATGCCATCTCGGCAGCCCGCAGCGCATTGTTTGCACGTGCGACTTCTTCATGCGCCTTGAACAGGATTTGCCATGCTCGCGTAAGCGCCCGCATGGGCAGTTTGCCCGCGAGTTCTGCGCCACGCCTGCGCTCGTCCGGCGTCAGAGACACATCGTCCGCCGCGGCTGGCACGACCTTGATGCGCGTCACCAGATGAGTGAAGTCGGCCAAGTCGGCAATCAATGTCTGAGGATCGGCACCCATGTCGTAGAGCGCGCGCATCGTCTCGATTGCCTCGCCAATGCGGCCACCCATCAGCTCTTCAAAGAGATCGATGATCCGGGCTCGGTCGCCCAAGCCTAGCATGGTCTTGACGGTTGCCGCGGTGACGGTCCCGTTGCCATGCGCGATGGCCTGATCCAAAAGGGACAAATTATCGCGCGCCGAGCCCTCACCAGCCCGGACGATCATGGCCAAGGCCTCGGGCTCGAAGCTGATGCCTTCCTGACCCAGGATCGTCTCCAGATAGCCCGACATGATCTCGGGCGTGATGCGGCGCAGATCGAACCGCATGCAGCGGCTGAGGATCGTCACCGGAACCTTGCGGATTTCCGTCGTCGCGAAAATGAACTTCACATAAGGCGGTGGTTCTTCAAGCGTTTTCAACAAGCCATTGAACGCTGCCGTGGACAGCATGTGCACTTCGTCGATCACATAGACCTTGTACGGCGCTGAAGCCGGCGCGTACTTGACCGAGTCTATGATCTCGCGGATGTCGTTGATGCCGGTATTGCTGGCGGCATCCATCTCGATCACGTCGACATGCCGGCCCTCGATGATCGCTCGACAATGCTGGCCCTCGACGCTCAAATCCAAAGTGGGACGCGGACCGGCATCGTCCTCATAGTTGAAAGCGCGCGCCAGGATTCTAGCGGTGGTGGTCTTCCCCACGCCCCGAACTCCGGTCAGGATGAACGCATGATGGATGCGCTTTTGGGCGAATGCATTGCCCAAGGTCTGCACCATCGCGTCCTGACCTACCAAGGTGGTAAAGTCGCGCGGCCGGTACTTGCGGGCGAGAACGAGGTAAGGAGACGAGTCAGCTACTATGGACTACCTGCCTTTCAGAAGGTCGTCCCCGAATGAGCGAACAAGTCTGCTTATTTCCACAGGGATTGTAACGGCTGAATTAGGAGGCTGGCAACGACCCGTGAAGGTCTCGTTGGGGCTGCTTCCTTCCGGACCTGACCCGGTTGGCGAGGAACACGTCCGCGCCAACCTCCCGACCCGCTATATGCGAATAAATTGCGACAATGACAAGGCCTCAACTGCTCTGTTGATAAGGCCGCGGTGGATGAACCAGCGTCACCAGAACCACCGAGATCAGCATCAGCAAACACCATGAGCCGAGCTTGCCCAGGCTAACCATCGACCAGCCATCTGCCTGCTCGGGATAGATCCACGCGCGCGACCAGGTGCCGATGTTCTCCCCAATCCAGATAAAGAGCGCCACAAGCAGAAACGCCAGCAGCATCGGCATGCGATGGCGGAAACGAAACACGCGGTAATGCATGGAACTGCGGAAATAGAGCACGAACAGCGCGGCGAAGAGCAACCAGCGAAAATCAAAAATGAAATGGTGCGAGAAGAAGTTGATGTAGATCGCCACCGCCAGCAATACGGTAGCCCAGAGTGGCGGATAACGGGAAAACTGGATATCGAAAATGCGGTAGATGCGCGCCATGTAGGAGCCGACACAGGCATACATGAAGCCCGAAAACAGCGGCACGCCGCTTATGCGGAAAAACGCCTCCTCAGGATAAGTCCAGGAACCGGCAGCAGTCTTGAACAGTTCCATGCCCGTGCCTACCACATGGAAGATCAAGATCACCTTCGCTTCGCTCAAAGTCTCAAGCCGCCCCGCGAGCATGCCAAGCTGGATCATCAGGGCAGCGATGAAGAACAGATCGTATCGTGCGATGCCGATCTGGGGAAACCACAGCCGGGTAGCGATGATCATGCCCAGCATCAATCCTCCGAACAGGCAGGCCCATGCTTGCTTGAGGCCGAAAACCAGGAACTCGATGGCGCCGTCGGCGAACCTGCCGCGCGGCAATCGCCGCAGCACCTCGTGCGCGGTCGCATCGATCCGCGCCTCCAGACTTGTAAATTGCCCCACGCCTGCGCCCTTGCCCCGCTGACCCTTGCTGGATATGCCAAGCCAAAGATTTCAGAATTAAGGCGCCCAAGGGCCCACTCCGGAGAACATTTTTATGGCCAAGCGCCGCCCAACTCCCTTGCGCACCTCCGTGCAAGACGTCGCCGCGACCAAACGTGCGCCGTCCACGCCGCAAACAGAGTCGCCAGCTTTCCGGCTGGCCTTTGCCGATGACGATTTCCTGACCTCGGAAGAAACTCGTGGCATCCGCTTCCAACTTGAATATCTCAAGCCCGAACACCGGATGCGTGAGGCTGGCATCAACTCGACCGTCGTGCTGTTTGGCGGGGCGCGCATTCCCGAACCCGGCAAGCCTGCCTGGGCGGCGATGAACGAAACGCAGAAAACTAATCTGGAAAAAGCGTCGCGTTACTACGACGAAGCGCGCCGTTTTGCCCAGCTTGCCTCGGAAACCTCCCGTACGTTGGACTTTAAGGACTTCGTCGTCGTGACCGGCGGCGGGCCTGGCGTCATGGAGGCGGGCAATCGCGGCGCTGCCGATATCGGCGCGCCTTCGATCGGGCTCAACATCGTCCTCCCACACGAACAGGCGCCCAATGCTTATGTGACGCCCGAGTTCAGCTTCAACTTCCACTATTTTGCGACGCGCAAGATCCATTTCCTCATGCGCGCCAAGGCAGTTGCTGTATTTCCGGGCGGCTTCGGCACGCTCGATGAGTTCTTTGAAACATTGACCTTGGTGCAAACGGGCCGCATGGCCAAGATCCCGCTCCTGCTGTTTGGTGCCGAGTTCTGGGGCAAGGTCATCAACTTCGGAGCTCTTGCGGAGGCTGGCACGATCGCCCCGACCGACCCGAACCTTTTCCATGTTGTTGATACGGCTGAGGAAGGCTGGGAAATTGTGCGCCAGTTCTACGAACTGCCCGCAAGTGGTCAAACCGCTCAGGCTGTTTGAGCGCGCAACGCAGACTTTCGCCGGCTTACATTGCGCTTGGCGCAACCAGGGTGTCACACTAGTTCGCTAGGCGTAACTTGCGCCGAATCGGGAGCATGCAGTTTGGAAACCTTCGATCTTCTGGTCATTGGCAGCGGGCCGGCAGGCCGCCGTGCCGCCGTACAAGGAGCCAAGCTGGGCAAGTCGGTTATGGTTGTCGAAAACCGGCTGCGCCTCGGCGGCGTTTCGGTTCATACCGGCACCATCCCTTCCAAGACGCTGCGCGAAACGGTGCTCAACCTCTCAGGCTGGCGCGAACGCGGCTTTTATGGGCTCTCCTACCGGGTCAAAAAGGATATCGAAGGCAAGGACCTGGGTGCGCGCCTGCGCATGACGCTCAATCATGAGATTGAGGTTCTCGAGCATCAGTTCGCCAGGAACGGTGTGCGCACCTTTGGTGGCATGGCCAAATTTCTCGACGCCAATCGGGTCTGCGTAACTGCGCCGGATGGTGACGAGACCGTGTTCGGCTTCAGCCATGCCGTTATCGCGGTTGGTACAACGCCCTACCGGCCGGCCAATATTCCTTTCAACGATCGCTCTGTGGTGGATAGCGATAGCCTTGTCAGCGAACCACGCGTGCCCCGCAGCCTGACTGTAGTGGGTGCCGGGGTCATCGGCATCGAATACGCCACGATCTTTTCGGCGCTCGATGTGCCGGTGACCATAATTGAGCCCAAGGACACAATCCTGGATTTCATCGACCGCGAGATCATCGAGGAGTTCACCCACGAATTGCGTCAGCGCGGCATGACTATCCGCTTAGGCGCAAAAGTCGAAACCGTAGAACTAGATGACCAGGGCTGGGCCGTTTCGACCCTCGCCGATGGCCGCCGCATCCGCACTGATATGCTGCTCTATGCAGCGGGGCGGTCCGGCGCGACCGCAGGCTTGGGTCTTGAGAACTGCGGCATCGTGCCAGCCGACCGAGGCCGGCTTAAAGTCGACCCGGTGACCTTCCAGACCAATGTGCGCAATATCTATGCGGCAGGCGATGTGATTGGCTTTCCTTCGCTGGCCTCAACTTCGATGGAGCAGGGTCGGATCGCGGCGCTCCATGCTTGCGGCGCGCCCATGCCGCCGGCACCGGAGTTCTTCCCCTACGGCATCTATGCCGTGCCGGAGATTTCAACGGTCGGGCTTACCGAACAGCAGGTGCGAGCCCAAGGCATTCCCTATGAGAACGGCGTTGCCCGGTTCCGCGAAACATCGCGTGGCCACATCATGGGCCTGCAGTCTGGCATGATGAAAATGATCTTCTCGCTCGATAGCCGTAAGCTATTGGGCGTGCACATCGTCGGCGAGGGCGCCACCGAATTGATCCATATCGGACAGGCCGTGCTCAATCTGGGTGGTACGCTCGATTATTTCGTCGAGAACGCCTTTAACTATCCCACCCTTGCCGAGGCATACAAAATCGCTGCCCTCGACGCCTGGAACCGCATGCCTCGGGTCACCCCGGTCGCCAATATCGAGTAGCCAACAGCAAGCTGGCTGGCGCATGACCGGTCGGCCACGTACAATCCGATGGCAATCTTGGGGGCAAGCATGTCAGAGCAATTCGATGCTATCATTATTGGGGCCGGGCAATCCGGTCCATTTCTTGCTGCGCGGCTTGCTGGCGAAAAAAAGAAAGTTGCGTTGATCGAACGCGAGCATCTGGGCGGCACTTGCGTCAATGATGGCTGCACACCGACCAAGACGCTGGTCGCCAGCGCTCGGGCCGCATGGTCGGCGCGGCATGCCGCTGAGTTTGGTGTCAAGCTGGCCGGCCCTGTTAGCGTTGATATGAAAGCCGTCAAAGCGCGCAAGGACAAGGTCGTCGGCGCATCCGTTCAAAGCCTCACGGAATGGCTCGGTAGCCTGCCTAGCCTCGAATACGTCACGGGCGAAGGCAGCTTTGTATCGCCGGCCGAGATCAAGGTTGGGCAGCGCATTCTCACAGCGCCACAAATCTTCATCAACACCGGTGCCAAGGCATCCATTCCACCCTGGCCCGGGCTCTCCAGCGTGCCCTATTTGACCAACACGTCGATGATGGAGCTCGACACGCTGCCCGGGCATCTGATCATTGCCGGCGCCAGCTATATCGGACTTGAATTCGCGCAGATGTATGCCCGGTTCGGAGCCAAGGTAACTGTGATCGAGCGCGGTCCGCGCCCTGCCAGCCGGGAAGACGAGGACATCTCCGAAGCAATACGCTCGATCCTAGCCGCTGAAGGCGTGACCTTCTTGTTCAATACTACCATCGAAGCGGTGGCCAAGGCGGGACATGGCGTGCTGTTGTCGCTCAATTCCGGATCGCGGCTGGCATCTGTCGAAGGTTCACACCTGCTCGTCGCTCTTGGACGCAGTCCCAACACGGCTGACCTCAATCTGGCAGCGGCGGGTCTCGAAGCCGACGCGAAAGGCTTCATTCCTGTTGACGAGCATTTACGCACCAAAATTGCAGGAATTTGGGCCATGGGGGACGTTAATGGCCGTGGCGCTTGGACGCACACGTCCTACAATGATTTCGAGATCGTGGCCGACAACGTTATCGATGGCGGTCAGCGGTCGGTCGCCAATCGCGTGCCGGTCTATGGGCTTTTCATCGACCCGCCCCTTGGACGCATCGGCATGAGCGAGACTGAAGTGCGCAAATCGGGCAAGCTGGCGCTGATGGCGACAATGCCCATGAGCAAGGTGGCGCGCGCAAAGGAACGCGGCGAAACGCAGGGCTCCATGAAAGTGCTGGTCGACGCAAACACCAACCAAATTCTTGGTGCTGCAATCCTGGGGATCGGCTGCGACGAGGTGGTCCATTCTTTGCTGCAGTTAATGGTCGCGGGAACGCCTTATACGGCGATGATGGAAACCATGCACATTCATCCAACCGTAACCGAGCTGCTGCCGACGCTGCTGGCCGGTCTTAAGCCACTGCGATAGCTTCTCAGAGATCCCCAAAGGCGATGGCAATGCCTCGCCCGGCAGCCTTGGCAGCGTAACATGCTGCATCGGCCTCGGCCATGAACCCAAGGGGCGAGGATGGCTGCGAGCCGACTTGGGTCAGCCCGACACTGGCGCCGATGCGATAACTGCGTCCGGTCCAGCTGAACTCGAGCGAGCCGATGGCGCGCACAATCCGATCGGCGATGGACTGCCCGAAAGTCGGGCCGCAATCCTGCAGCAGCACAGCAAATTCATCGCCGCCGATGCGGGCCGCAATGTCGTGCTCACGGCAAACGCTGCGGATGGTCTGGGCCACTTGTCGCAGCGATTCATCACCCGCGGCATGGCCCGCCGTGTCGTTGACCGGCTTGAATCGATCGAGGTCTATGTAGAGCAGGCAATGCCTCCGCGGGCCATCGCGTGTCGCGGCAATAGCGCCGTTCAGCGCCCGGTCAAACGCTGCTCGATTCGGCAATTGGGTTAGCTCATCGTGATTGGCCGAATGAGCCAATTGGCGTTGCATAGCACGGCTTTGCGTGACGTCCTGGAACACCAGAACAGCGCCGCTTAACTGCCCAGCCGGTGTTCGGACAGGCGCGGCGGTGCACCTGATATCGCGTTCGTAGCCGGTGCGCGTGACCAGCAGCATATCATCGTCGAGATGCGCCGTTTCATCTTGCGCGAGGCAAATGGCGACCGGACATTCCTTCTTTTCGCCGGTTAAACCATCACGTAAGGCAAAGATCAAACGCACCTCGAGGCCTTTGGCTTCTTCCAGGCGATAACCTGTCAATTGTTCGGCTGCAGGGTTCATGAAGACGACATGGCCAGTCTTGTCGGTCGAGATCATGCCGTCTGCGATTGAGTCGAGCGTGACCCGGAGCCGCTCTTTTTCTTCGGCCAGCTCCTGTTCGATGGTTTTGAGGTGCGTGATGTCCGTGTCCGTACCAAGTGCCCGGAGCACGTTGCCGTCTTCGTCCCAGGCGACCGGCTTGCCGCGGCTCAAGATCCAGACATAACTGCCGTCACGGCGGCGCTCCCGGTATTCAAGGGAGTCCAAACTCTCATCGCCCTCTTCCTGGCGCTTGAGATTGGCTTTTACTCTTGGCAGGTCATCAGGGTGAATGCGGCTCAGCCATTGCGCATGATGATCGGCCGGAACGGCCTCATCGGGCGCCATGCCGCGCATGACCCGCCAAGCCCGCGAGTAGAACATGGCATCGGTCCGAGTGTCGTGATCCCACACGCCTTGACGGGCGCTTTCAAGAGCGAAATTCCAGCGGCTTTCCGTTTGGATCAGCGCCTCTTCAGCACGCTTCTGTAGCTCGATATTGCTGACCTGAACGACGACTAGCTCGGGCTCGCTTCCATTTTCAACCGGAACAACAGACGCGGCAACTAAAACCCAGATGGGATTGCCATCGGCATGGCAAAAGCGGTGTTCGCCACGGTAATGAAAGGATTCGCCGCGCATTAGCCGCTGCAATTGCAGGTGACCAGCGCCACTATCATCCCGATGAATGAGCTCCAGCAAATTGGTGCCGGTCTCGATATCTTGCCCCAAGAGCTCCGACATGGCGTGATTCGTGTAGACGATCTGTCCGTCCAGCCCGCAGACGAGCATGCCCAATGCCGCAGAATCAAGGACGCGCGCCAGCATGGTGCTTGTCCGGGGCAGACGAGCAGCGCGGGTCGACGCGGTTTTTGCGGCGCGGTTAGGCATTTAGCCAATCTGCGCCGGTTGAGTTAACAACTGCCTTAAGCGGTCTGGAGCGCGGTGATGAAATTGCGCTCGCTGGCTAGACCATGCCACTCGCTTGGGATCTCACTATCGAAGATCAGCGTGTAGGGCCCTTCGTAGCCTGCTTCTTCAGCAAGGCGCACGCACTGGCCATAGTCGGCTTCGTCCAGATCGCCATCGATGAAGCCGGCTTTGGCGTGGCATAGCTCCGCGCGGCTGAAGATGGAGCGGAGGCGATCGTACTTGGTGGGTCCGATCCAATTGCCGAAATCACCCAGAAGGCCGATGCGGCCTTCCAAGCGGTCAAGGAGGTGGTGGACGTGCTCGGGCTCGCTCAGCAGGTCGAACCAGTTCTCGGTGACGAGGCGGACGCTCGAGCCGGCATTGCCATCGGCCAGTTCCCGCAGCGCTCTTACAGAACGGTCCAGGGTTTCGGGCGTTGGCTGCTGTTTGCCGGCGATAATGCGAGCGTGGTCGGCACCGAGTTCGTTTGCCGTTTCGATCCATCCAGCAATCCAGCGCTGGTCGCGGGCGCCATGCTCGGGGTGGGTGATGTCACCGGCATCGATCAACAGAGTTTGTAGCCGCACATTAGCGATCCGCAACTGGTCGCGCAATTCGCCGAGATAGATTGGGTCGCGGCTGCGCAGGTGGAACGATACAATTTCGAGCCGATGATAGCCATGATTCGCGAGCACGGATGGCAGGCCGAGCAGGGATTCCTCGCCTTCGCCATAGGTTTCCTGCATGGGTCCGATCTCGTGATTAGTCAGGTCGTGCGGATAGGTGGTGCCCAGAAGCCGGTGCAGCGACCAGGTGGAGACGGCGATACGATCGGCGCTGATATTCATCTTGTTCCCATTATCCCCGGAGGAGAGATTTTCAACGGCGGCTTACTAGGCCCTGTTTGTTAAATCTTATAAACCCGCTCGGCATTGCCGTGGAGAAATTTGGCCTGCTCTTGTTCGCTTGCGCCCTTGATGATTTCGCGCGTAGCCTCGACCCAGCGGGTGAGGGAGCCGGTCAGGGTTACAACCGGGTGATCGGAGCCCCAGACGACGCGATCCCAGCCAAAGCTTTCGATGATGTGCTCGACGTAAGGGCGGATCGTGTCGGTATTCCAGTCAGCGCCGGAATAAGCGACAATTCCAGAAACTTTGGCATAGATGTTCGGCAGCTTGGCGATGCGGGTGATGTTCTCGCGCCACGGATCGAGCCCGCGGCCGGTGACGTCGGGCACGCCGCAATGATCAAGGATGAAGGTGACATCCGGTGCACGCTCGGCCAGCATCTGGCCCAGGTGCAATTGATCGTCCCGTAGGCACAGATCAAAGCTCAGATCATAGTCGGCAAGGCGACGGACATTGTCGATAAAGAGGTCGGACTGACTAAGATCGTCCGGTGCTTGGTGCAGGATGCGGCGGACGCCTTTGACGTGGGCAAGTTCGCTAAGTCGCTCAACATGTTCAACAAAATTGGTCTGCTCCGGGCGACAAGCGGCTATTGCGCCGACAGCACGGGGCAGGCTTAGGACAAACTCCGTTTCTGCCATCATGTCGCTTTCGGCGACGTCCACCTCCATGTGGAGAGCCGACTCTACTCCCAGCGGCAGGGCTTCGGCGAAGTACTGCTCGACGCTCCAGGAGCGGTTGATCGCTGGTGCGCCGCTGAGCCAGGGATAGGTGAAGCGCTCGGGATAGACGAGGTGGAGATGGGTATCGAGTATACGCAAAAGCCGTTCTCCCGCACGTTTTAGGTGTCACATAGCATTCGATGCGGTGTAGCGCATCGCAGCCAAATGCTAGCAGACTGTTACCCGTGACAGTGACACTTCGCACACATCACGTTAAAAGGGCAGCACACGCCTGAAACAGGAACCAAAAATGGCCGACCTCAACGGAAAAATAGTCCTCATCACTGCCGCCGCCCAAGGCATCGGCCGGGCATCGGTCGAGGCTTTCGTCCGAGCGGGCGCCAAGGTGATCGCCACCGACGTCAATGCACAGAAGCTAGGTGAACTGGACGGCACCGACGGCGTGACTACGCGCGTGCTTGATGTCCTGTCAGCCGAGGCGGTGACAACCGCCGTTCGCGAGATCGGACGCATCGATGTGCTGTTCAACTGCGCCGGGGTTGTGCATTCGGGCAGTGTGATCGAGATGAGCGACAAGGACCTTGATTTCGCACTCGACCTAAATGTCAGGGCGCAGGTGCGGACCGTTCAAGCGGTGCTGCCCCAGATGCTGGAGCGCAAGGACGGGGCCATCATCAACATGGCGACAGTGGCCAGTTCGGTAAAGGGCGTGCCTAACCGCGCGGCCTACACCATCAGCAAGGCTGCGGTGATCGGATTGACCAAGTCCATTGCCGCCGATTTCACAGCGCAGGGTATTAGGGTCAATGCCATCTGCCCCGGCACGGTGGACTCGCCATCACTGCATGAGCGCTGGCATGCCACGGGTGATTTCGAAGCGGCCAAGAAGGCCTTCATTGCTCGCCAGCCGATCGGACGTATTGCACAGCCGGAAGAGGTTGCCGACTTGGCGGTTTATCTTGCGGGCGCCACCTATACGACGGGACAGATCCACATCATCGATGGCGGCTGGACGGCCTAGAGCCCGAACACCAAATATTGCCCCATAAACCAGACTTCGCGGGCGAGGAAGGGGACGATGGTATCCCAACTGCGATAGCGGCTGGTGCGGGTGGGCGAGGAGTCTGCGGCAATGCCTGTTCGATCGGCGATCAGCTTGGCCCGGCGCATATGGAGGGGGTCGGACACGATCAGCACGTCCTGAATGCCGGCCTGTTCCAGGATCGGCTTGGCCAGTTGAAAGTTCTCGAACGTCGTGCGCGAACGATCTTCAACGACAATGTCGCCCTTCGGTACGCCTTCTGACTCCAGCCAATTGCGACCGGCGACGGCTTCGCTGAGTTCATCCTCGGGGCTCAGCCCACCAGTGACCACGATCTTGCCGACTTCCCCAGTGCGATAAAGCGCCTCTGCGTGGCGCAGCCGCTCGATCAGGACGGGACTGGGTTCATCGCCCAGCACCGCTGCACCGAGCACGAGTGCCGCGCCAGCAGGGTGAGTCGCAGAATAGCCGGCAAACCGCCAAATATCCCAGGCCAGACCGGCACAGAGCAGAATCGCCAGAGCAAGCAGGGCGATGATGGCACGGTAGGAGCGGCGCGCTAGGCCCATTCGCCCTGACGCATCACAGGTTCAGTTGTACCATCCGCCTGGACGCCGTCGATGTCGATCTTGTCCGAGCCGATCATCCAGTCAATATGGATGTTGGACGTATTGCCGCCTTGGGCATTGATCTGCTCCTGGGAGAGGTCCTTGCCGCCAACGAAGCAGTCCGAATAGCACTGGCCCTGCGCGATGTGGCAGGACGCGTTTTCATCGTAAAGCGTGTTGAAAAACAGGATGCCAGAAGCCGAGATCGGCGAGGAATGCGGCACGAGAGCCACTTCGCCGAGGCGGCGGGCGCCTTCGTCGGTGTCGAGCACCTTGTTGAAGATGTCCTGACCCTTGGAAGCCTTGAGCTCCACCAGCCTTCCGCCTTCGTAGCGCGCCTGCATCTCCTCGATCAGGGCGCCATTGTGCGAGAGCGGCTTGGTGGCGGCGACATAACCATCAACCCGCATGCGGTGAGGCGTGGTGAAAACCTCTTCGGTCGGAATATTGGGATTGCAGGTGATGCCGTTCTTGGCTTCCGAGGCTCCGCCCTTCCAGCGGTGGCCATCGGCGAGGCCGACGGTGAGGTCGGTGCCGGGCCCGGTGTAGTGGAGGGCGGAGAACGATTTGCCGTTGAGCCAAGTCCAGCGGGACTTGAGGTTAGCATTGTGCTCCTTCCAGGCAGCAATCGGATCGTCCTGGTCGACGCGCGATGCCTTGAAGATCGCGTCAGCCAGCTTGCCGACGGCAACGTCTTCGCTGTCTTCGGGGAAGACAAGCTTGGCCCAAGCAGGCGTTGGATGGGAAACGATGTTCCAGTTGATGTCGAACCCGGTGATCAACTGTAGCGCAGGCTTGTAGGCGGCCGAATTGGCCCGCATGGCGCGCGAGGTCTTATCTGGGTCCTGGCCAGCCAGCATCATCGGGTTGTCGCCCGAGATCGCGAGGCGTGCCGCATTGTTCTTGAAGGCTTCTGCCATGCCCGAATAAAGCCAGCCGGCGGCTCTGTCGAAGCTCTTGTCGTTGCCGTATTTGTAGCGGGCTAATGTTGCCTCCTCGTCCGAATAGAGCGTGGTGACGAGACCGGCACCGGCCTTGTAGGCGTGTTCAGTGATGCGGCGCACCAGCGGGGCTGCGGTCATCGGTGCGGTCATTACCAGATCCTGCCCTTCGGCAAGCTGCAGCCCGACCTTGATGGCGACCTGGGCCAGCTTGTCGAGCTTGACGGGATCGATGGGCGAATTGGTCATTGGTTTAACTCTGTTGTTTGAATCATTGGGCGGAGCCTATCTCCGCTTTGCGCCTATTGTCAGCCGCTCATGCAAAAATCTCTGCCGCATGGCCCCGGTCCTACCAAATAGTAATGTGAAACAACCTTGCTCCCCGGTCCGGGGCAGTCCATCTACGGCAATGATGATAGAAACGCCCCAAACATCTACAGCAGCGGCCCTTCCCAGCAGACGGCGCGGGCTGATGCTGGTCAATCCTAAAGCCCGGCGCGGCACTGCGGCGCTGGAGCCGGTGATTGCGCGGCTGGAGCGGGGCGGCATCGACGTGGTCGTCGAACGGTTCAAAACGCCGGACGAGGTCTCGGCCGATATCGCGCGGCGACGTCACGAAGCCGATCTGGTGATCGTCTGCGGCGGTGACGGCACGATCAACTCTGCCGCCAAGGGCGTGCTCGAAACCGATCTGCCGATGGGCATCTTGCCCATGGGCACGGCCAATGATCTGGCCCGCACGCTCCATATTCCCGACGATCTGGTGAAGGCAGCCGAAGTCATTCTAGCGGGCAACCAGCGCAAGATCGATCTGGGTGAAGTCAATGGTCATCCGTTTTTCAACGTGGCGAGCCTTGGTCTCAGCGCTGATCTGGCACGCGGGCTGACACCGGAGGCGAAGAAGCGCTGGGGAAAGCTCGGCTATGCGTTCGGTGCGCTGCGCGTGCTGGCGGCGGCCCGGCCGTTCCGGGCGGAGATCATCAGCGATGCCGGCTCGGTGACGGTTAAGACACTGCAGATCGCGGTTGGTAATGGCGTGCATTATGGCGGAGGCACGGTGATCCACGAGCACGCGAGCATCGATGACGAGCACCTTGATCTTTATAGTCTCGAAATGAAGAACGTTTGGAAGTTTGGGCTGCGGCTGGGCGCCTTCCGGCGTGGGCAGCACGGCGCCTGGGACGAGGTGCGGACGGCCAAGAGCCAGGAATTCGATATTCGCACCCGCGAGCCGCGGCCGATCAATACCGATGGAGATATCGTGACGGAGACGCCTGCGCACTTCAAGATCAGGCCGGGTGCGGTGACGGTGTTTGCGCCGTAAGTGTGCAGCGAAAGCACTACGTGTCTGGCCCTCTCACCTGACGCTCCCGTTGGAATAGTGCAGCCGAAAGTGCTGTTTTCCCTCGGACTTGACCCGAGCGTCACTCGGGCAGCCCCAAACAGAGCATTTGCGTCTCTGGAACCTGACCCTCGGGACGAGCCCGAGGGCAAGCGCGGTGAAGGGAGCCATTTGATGGACGCGGAGGGGTGAGTTCTACTTACCTGGCTATCGCCTGCAACAATCTCACCCCTCCGTGAATCACCGGGGTTGGCAAGCTGGACTTGTTTGGCTACAACTTCGCCACCGCTTCAGATCAGCAACAAGGGAGGCGTTGTATGGCAGCATTCATCGAGCTTCCCATGTTTGGCAAACCTCGACTTTAGGTTTTCGCCATCCGCGGCTCGCCCTCAGGGAGCCGCAGCGGTTTCATCACAGCCGGTTTTGATCTGACGGATCGCTTTTTCGCCAATTCCGTTGCGGCTGTGCCTTCAAATTTCTCCTTCACGAGGGCCGGTTGCCGGATAACGGAACTAGGCTGCAATCTATGAGTCGTAATAAACCCTTGTTTCGTGCCGACGCGTTTCGCCATGTGCTGGGCTTCACGTTCCGCCATTGGGGCAAGCAGCCCATCCGAGCGGCACTGATCGGCTTTCTGGTGCTGGCAGCAACACTGGCCGATGCGCTGAGCCCGATCTTTGCCGGCCGTTTGGTCGACGCAGTAGCGTCGGGCAGCGGGCAGAGCGAGCAATTCTGGGTACCGGCGGTTTCCGCATTCCTGACCATGGCAGAGCTCTATGTTGGCGCGGTGGTGCTACGGCAGTTTGTGTTCTTCAATCTGATCACGTTCACGCTCAAGATCATGAACGATGTGATCGCGGACGCCTTTCACCGGGTGCAGCGGTTCTCGACCGATTGGCATGCCAATAGCTTTGCCGGCTCCACCGTGCGCAAGATCACGCGCGGCTCGGGCGCGCTCGACTTGCTCAACGACACGCTGCTGATCGCCTTGCTTCCGTCGCTGGTGATGCTGGTTGGCGCCACGTTGATCTTGGGCTTGGCATGGCCCGTGATGGGGCTCGTCGTGGGTGTAGGTTCGCTGATCTATGTCGCGGTGACAGTCTGGCTTTCGGTGGCCTTTGTCGCGCCTGCCGGTGCCTTGGCCAATGCCTGGGACACCAAGATGGGCGGCGCGCTTGCCGATGCGGTCAGTTGCAACACGGTGGTCAAGGCTTTCGGCGCCGAAACGCGCGAAGAGACGATCCTTGATCGCGTCGTTGGCAAGTGGCGCAAACGGACGCGGCGGGTGTGGCAGCGCGGCACACTCAATGGTGGTGCGCAGGGCATCATGATGGCCCTGATGCAAGCGGCAATTTTGGGCACGGCGCTGTTGCTGTGGCGGGCTGGCGCGGCAACGCCAGGGGACATCACGTTCGTTCTGACCATGTTCTTCGTCCTGCAAGGCCATTTGCGCGAGGTGGGCCAGCACATCCGCAATCTGCAGCGCTCGGTCAACGACATGGAAGAACTGGTCGATCTGGAGCGGCAGCCCTTTGGGATAGAGGACAAGCCAGGCGCCAAGCCGATCCGCATTGGTGCGGGGGCAATCGCGTTCGATCATGTGACATTCCAATATGGCTCGCACACGAGCCCGCTTTACCGTGACTTTTCGGTGCGCATCGCACCGGGTGAGCGGGTGGGTCTGGTGGGGCATTCCGGCTCGGGCAAGACGACGTTCGTTAAGCTGATCCAGCGGCTCTATGACGTGAATTCGGGTTCAATCACCATTGATGGGCAGAACATCGCCGACTTTCAACAGTCCAGTTTGCGCGGCCAGATCGCCATCGTGCAGCAGGAGCCAATCCTCTTTCACCGCACACTGGCCGAGAACATTGCTTATGCCCGGCCTGGTGCGTCGCGCGCGGAGATCGAGCAGGCGGCTGTGCAAGCCAATGCGCATGACTTCATCGCGCGTCTCCCCAAGGGTTACGAGACCATGGTGGGCGAGCGGGGCGTCAAGCTGTCGGGCGGCGAGCGGCAGCGCGTAGCGATTGCGCGGGCGTTCCTGGCCAATGCGCGGGTGCTGATTTTGGATGAGGCGACATCGAGCCTCGATAGCGAGAGCGAGGTGCAGATCCAGCAAGGGATGGAGCGCCTGATGGTGGGCCGTACGACGCTCGTGATCGCGCACCGGCTGTCCACCGTGCGGGCGTTGGACCGGCTCCTGGTGTTCGACAAGGGGCGGATCGTGGAAGAGGGCGACCATAATGCACTCATCCGGCTCAATGGTGGTATCTACCGGCGGCTGTTCGAACGGCAGGCGCTGGAGCTGACCAAGGGGCTGGTGGCTTAGGTGAGAGTTTCTCAGCTACACCCCTTGGCGCTTTCCACAGCGACGATGCGTGCGACGTTTTCGCGCTCGAAAGCGTTGAGCCGCACTTGGCTCTGCTTGGTGATGTAGCAGCCGCCATTGCCGAAAGCCTGCTGGGCGCGGCGGGTGGAAAAGCAGTAGCCGTTCTGCTGGTAGATGAGGTTGCGCACTTCCCAGAGCGATTGACAGCTCAACCGGCGCAGATCGTTGCGCGAGAAGTACTCGCTGTCATCACACCCGATACCTTCGTAGCAATTGGCCATGGTCGCGCCTGTGCTGGCCAGCATCGCGGCGGCGATGAGCAATGTCCTGAGCTTCATGATGTCCTCCCCAGAACCCGAGGGGAGTTCAGCACGAAAGCTGCGCGGGGGAAAGCCAGTTGATTGCCCCGGCTTTGGCGAACAATGCCTTCGCCATTGGGTTGATGGTCTCCTGCTGTGGCCGGGCCTATATCTCGATCACACTCCAGAGGAGGCCATCGTGATCGATGCATCCATTCAAACCAATGTCCGTTCCAAGCCGATCCTGCCGTTGAGCACCAAGCTCGGGCCGGTGCATCTGGCGGTGACCGACCGTGTCAAGGCGCTCGCCATCTGGCAGGATGTGGTGGGGCTGAATATCATCGGTGAAGCGGGCAATGAGCTAACGCTGGGTGCGGGTAGCGAGCCGCTAATCGTGCTTGAAACGGGCGCCGTGCGCCCTGTAGTGCCGCGCTCGGTTGGCCTCTATCATGTCGCCATTCATGTGCCGACCCGTGCGGCCTTGGCGCAGATGGCGGTGCGCGCGCTGCATCAGAATGTGCGAATTTCTCCGACCGATCATCTGGTGAGCGAGGCCATTTACCTTTGGGACCTCGATGGCAACGGCATAGAGATCACCTTCGAAACCCCTTGGCGCGGTTCGCTGGGCGACCCTGACAAGGGCCAGACCTATGCCGTGGCGGCTGACGGTACGGCGCATTCAGGGCGCGAGCCAATCGACCTCAATGGCCTGTTAGCTGAACTCGGGCCGGCACCGGTTCTCGAAGGCAGCATGCCGGCCGGCACGCGCATTGGGCATGTCCATGTGCACGTCAACGATCTGGGCCTGGCGATGAACTTTTACCGCGACGTCATTGGCTTTGCAGGCTTCCTGCTAATCACCTCGTTTGGGATGGGCGATGTCGGGCTCGATTACATGCCCCACACAATTGCGTTCAACATCTGGTCGGGACCCAATGCAGGGCTACCCTCGGCGGGTTCCGCCGGGCTGCGCTGGTTCACGATCGTCGTGCCGGATGCTCTTACTCTGGATGGGGTCAAGACGCGGCTGGCAACAGCTGGCGGACCATTGTTGGAGATCGAGCGGGGCGTGGAAACGCAGGATCCCTTTGGCAATCGTGTCAAGATCGTAGTCAATGCGTAACTAACATGTTAGTCCTACCGATTAGTGATCGAGAGGACGTTTCATGCGGGCCATCAGCTGCGCCGCGCCAGGTGAACTGGCGCTGATCGATGTTGCCAAGCCGGAGCTCAAGGAGGGCTGGGTCCGCCTCGGCATCCGCCATATCGGCATTTGCGGCACGGACTACCACATTTTCGAAGGCAAGCACCCGTTCCTGCAGTATCCCCGCATCATGGGGCATGAGTTGAGCGGAGTGGTGCTGGATGCCAATGGCGCCGAGGATCTGGCGGACGGCGATCCCGTGGTGATCAACCCCTATCTGCCCTGCTACCAATGCCCGGCCTGCTTGGAGGGCAAGACCAATTGTTGCGAAACGCTGACGGTGATCGGCGTGCATGGCGATGGCGGCATGACGGAAGAAATCGTCATTCCCGCGGCTAATCTTTATCCAGCCCAAGGGCTGAGCCTGCGTGACGCGGCCATGGTTGAATTTCTTGCCATCGGCGCTCATGCTGTTCGCCGCACCGAGATCGAACCTGGCTGGCGCGTGCTGGTCGTGGGCGGTGGCCCGATCGGGCTGGGCGCAGCGTTCTTTGCACGGATTGCCGGCGCTGAGGTAACGATTTTGGATGCGGCAGCGGACAAGCTGGACGCGGCGCGCGGCTTTGGGTTTGGAGCCGTAGGGCTCGATGAGCGCGAGGGGGCGGCGTTCAAGGAAAAGATGGGCACAGGCTTCGATGCGGTGCTCGACGCAACAGGCGCCATTCCCGCGATGAACCAGGCGGTGGGCTATTGCCGCAATGGCGGGGCGCTGACGCTGGTCGGGGTGGTCAAGGGCACGCTGGCGTGGGAGGATCCTGAAATTCACCGGCGCGAGCTGACCATCCGCGCTTCGCGCAATGCCACGCGCGAGGATTTCGACCATGTCATGGCGTCCATTCGCGGCGGCAAGGTGCCGACCGACCGGCTCGCCACCCACGTCACGAGCCTTGATGACGTGCCCGTCAATCTGCCACGCTGGGCGCATGAGCGCAGCGGGCTGATCAAGGCGATCATCACTGTCTAGGGGGGTGGAAATGCGAACAGCTGAGGAAGTGATCCAGTTCTGGTGCGTCGAGCACGACAAGGACGATTGGTTCGGCGGCAAGGCGGAGTTCGATGCCCGGCTGGCGAGCGAATTTGGCGAGACCCACCCTCATGTCGCGCGCGGCGAAGCCTGGCGCTGGCGCGGGACGGCCGAAGGCCGGCTGGCCGAGATCATCGTGCTCGACCAGTTTTCCCGCCAGCTCCTGCGTGGCTCCGCTGAAGCCTTCGCGCAGGACAAGATGGTGCTGGTGCTGGCGCAGGAGGCGATTGCCCAAGGTGCTGACCAGGCGGTCGAGCCAGTGCGCCGGGCGTTTTTCTACCTGCCGTTCATGCATGCTGAGTCACTCGTGATTCAGAACGAGGGTGTTGGGTTCTATGAGAGGCTCGGGGATGCCGAGCAGCTCGACTACATGCGCAGCCATCACGAGGTCATTCGGCGGTTCGGACGGTTTCCGTTCCGCAACAAGGCGCTGGGCCGGGAGAGCACGGCTGAGGAATTGGCGTATATAGCGGAGCAGGGGGATCGGGGTTTTTGAGGTCACTTAGGCTTCCACACCCACGATGTCACCCCGGGCACGACCCGGGGCCCATCTTGAGGTGGTTGGGACGATCCACCTGGCGGCTGTGGGGAGCTCCCGGGATGGATCCCGGGTCGAGCCCGGGATGACATCGGGGGTGGGATGAGCTTAGGGGATCGCTTGGGCCAGCAGCTTGGGGTCCACCAGCGCGCCTTTTTGACCAATGACGATACCTGCTACGCGATGACCTGCTTCGGCGGCTTCCTGGAGTGACTTGCCGGCGAGGCGCGCGGACAAATAAGCGCCGTTGAAGCTGTCGCCGGCGCCGGTGGCGTCAACGACATTAGCGACTGGCGGCGGCGCAATCTTGACACGTTCAACTGCCGTGGCGATCAGCGCAGGATTGGCGCCGTCCTTGACCACCACTTCTTCGACGCCCAGTTCAAGATAGCGTTCGGCCGTGTCCTCGATGGACTTGTCGCCAAACAACGGCGCTTCGTCGCCATGGGTCGGCAGCACAACGTCGCACAGCGTCGCGGCGGCGGTCAGGACCGACATCATGACGCGCGGGCTAGTCCAGAGGGCAGGGCGGATATTGGTGTCGAACACGATCCGGGCACCGGCATCGCGTGCTCGGACGACGGCGCCAAGGAGCCGCCCGCGCGCACGTGGCGCTAGAATGGCAAGGGTGATGCCTGAGAAGTACACGACGCTGGCGCCTTGGACGGCACTCGCGAGCGCGTCCTTGTCGTCGGCCAGGAGTTTTGCCGCCGAGGTGTCGCGCCAATAGGTAAAGTGCCTGTCGCCCGCTTCCTGGTGGATCATGTAAAGGCCTGGTCGGCGCCCGGGTACAGTGCGGATATGGCTTGTGCCGATATCGTGCGCTTCGAGAAACGCCTTGATGTCCTTGGAGTAGCGGTCTTCGCCAAGGCCGGTGAAATAATCTACCGACCAGTCCTCCCCCAGAAGGGCGCGCATGTACCAGGCGGTGTTGAGCGTATCGCCGGCATAGCCGAGCCGGTACTGACGGTCCTCGCCGCCGCTCATCTCGATCATGCATTCCCCGATACTGACGAAGCGCTGCTGTGCCAAATCGGTGCCCTCCCTTGCGTTACGCAAGCTTATGCCGGTAAAGCCTTTCGGCTCGCAAGTCACCTGTCTTCCATACAAGATCTGAAGCGATTATGGTGCCGAGCGATTTGTCCCCCGGAGACTGCCATGACGCGTTTGAGCGCCGCCACCTTGAGCTCTGTTCCTGCCGGGGTTCGCGTGCCGGACTATGACCGGACGGAAGTTACGCCCGGCATCGTACATTTGGGCATCGGGGCATTCCATCGCGCCCACATGGCCGTTTATGTCGATGATCTGCTCAAGGACAATCCCGATTGGGCGATCGTGGGAGCGAGCCTGCGCCGGCCTGATACGAAGGAAGCGCTGGAGCCGCAGGATGGCCTCTTCACCATTGCCGTGCGGGATGCCTCAGGCACCCACCCACGGGTGATCGGCTCCATTATTAAGGTGCTCGACGCCAACAAGGAGCGGGAGGAATTGCTGGCGTTGATGGCGAGCCCGCAAATCCGCATCGTGTCGCTGACGGTGACGGAGAAAGGCTATTGCCACGATCCGGCGACGGGCGAACTGGACCGGCGCCATCCTGACATCGTCCATGATCTGGCCAATCCGCAAGCGCCAAAATCGGCGCCTGGTATGCTGGTGGAAGCGCTGGCGCGGCGCAAGGCGGCGGGGATTGCTCCTTTTGCGGTAATGAGCTGCGATAATCTGCCGTCCAATGGCGCGACGGTGAAGCGGATCGTCACCAAGTTTGCCCAGCTGCGCGATCCGGAACTGGGCCGATGGGTCGATGACGTGGCATTTCCCGGCACCATGGTCGATCGCATCGTGCCCTCCACCACGGATGCCGACCGGACCATGATCGCGGAATTGATCGGCGCGGATGACGCCTGGCCGATCATGACCGAGCCTTTTACCCAATGGGTCATCGAGGACCATTTTCCGCAAGGCCGGCCGCCGTTTGAGAAGGCCGGCGCGCAGCTAGTTGAGGATGTCGAGCCATTCGAGCGCATGAAGCTGCGCATGCTCAATGGCAGCCACTCGACCATGGCGTATCTTGGCTATCTGGCGGGGTATGAATTTATCTCCGACGTGATGGGCGACGAAGATTTCGTCCAACTGGTGCATGGGCTGATGACCGAAGAAGCCATGCCGACGCTCGACATGCCAGGCGTGGATTTAGGGGCCTATAGGGACCAGCTACTCGAACGCTTCCGTAATCCGGCGCTGAAACATCGCACCTGGCAGATCGCCATGGACGGCTCGCAAAAGCTTCCGCAGCGCCTGCTGGGCACGATCCGCGAGCGCATCAAGGCGGGTCAGCCGTTCGAGCGGCTTGGGCTTGGGGTTGCGGGTTGGATGCGCTATGTGGTCGGGATCGACGAGGAGGGTGAAAACATTGATGTGCGCGATCCGCTCGCCATGCGCATGATGGCGATCGCGGCGGATGCCGGGGACGACGCCGAGGCGCTGTATGAAGGGATGATGGGGCTGACCGAGGTGTTTGGCTCGGATTTTACGGGCAACCAGGCGTTTGGGGAAACTGTGGCGACGCACCTGGATAGCTTGTTTGACATGGGCGTGAAGGAGACGGTCAGGACTGTCACCAGCTAATATTCAAGACAACCAGCTTCGGAGTTAAAGTCGGGGTGGTAGATGATGAAGCTTTCACCCTCTGCCGCCTTGCTCTCGGCAATGTCGCGCGGCAGCCAGGCCGTGACAACAATGGGAGCCATTGGGTCACCGGCGCTCTCCGTGGTGATCAGGCACACATTGTCGACCTCCGGTGGGGGTACTCCGATCACGATGTCCGCAGGCAGGGATTTCTTTGCCTGACCCGGCGGGATCTGGTGGCCTGGTTTGTGATGTGCCAGTGCCGGGACCGCAGCTGTCAAAACGATCAGGCAAGCCGCAAAGATTGGCAGGCGCATTGAAGCTCTCCAGTTTTCTCCAAAACGCCTGGCATTGTTGTTTGTTTCAAATCCGGCCTTCCATGGCACGGTCGAAAATTTCCAGTGCACGATCCCGCGTTAGCTCCACCGGGTTGCCACCCGCTGTTGGGTCAACAATCGCCATGTCGCCGATCCGCTCGCGCTGGGCGCCATCAACTTTGAAGTCGGCCAGGGTATGCGGCACGTCGAGCCGGAGGCGCAGGCCGATGATGGCGTGCTGGAAGGCTTCGAAGGTGGGCGCAAGGCCTAGGTAGGCGGCAAGGCGCGCGAGCTTGGCTTCGATCGCGGGACGGTTGACCACCAGCACGTAGGGCATGAAGACGGCATTGGTCATGCCGTGATGGGTGTCATAAAGCGCGCCCACGGGGTGGCTGAGGGCGTGGATGGCGCCGAGGCCTTTCTGGAACGCTGTGGCGCCCATGGCCGCGGCGCTCATCAGGTGACCGCGCGCTTCAACGTCGTTGGGATCAAGGACCACCCTGGGCAGGTTCTCGAACACCAGGCGAATGCCTTCGACGGCGATACCGTCGGCGAGCGGATGGTAGCCGAGTGCGCAATAGGCCTCGAGGCAATGGGCGAGTGCATCCATGCCGGTGCCGACTGTGATGAAGCGCGGCATGCCAACGGTGAGTTCAGGGTCGGCGATGACGACCTTGGGCATCATCAGGGGATGAAAGATCACCTTTTTGGTGTGCGTGGTCTCATCGGTAATGACGCCAGCGCGGCCAACTTCTGAGCCGGTGCCGGCCGTGGTGGGAACGGCGACGATGGGAAAAATGCCGGCTGGGTCCGCACGCGTCCACCAGTCGCCGATGTCCTCGAAATCCCACATGGGTCGCGTTTGGCCTGCCATGAAGGCAATGACCTTGCCCACGTCGAGCCCCGAGCCGCCGCCAAAGGCGATGACGCCATCATGGCCGCCTTCGCGCAGCACCTTGATGCCGGCCTCCACATTGGCAGCGACCGGGTTGGGTTTGACATCAGCAAAGACCCCGACGGAAATGCCAGCATTCTTGAGAAGCTGGATGGTGTTTTGTGTGACGGGCAGATTGACGAGGCCGGAATCGGTGACGAAGAGGGGCCGGGTGATGCCCGCGGTCTTGAGGGCGTCGGGGAGTTCGGCGATGCGGCCGGGGCCAAACTTGATGGCGGTGGGGTAGTTCCAGTTGGCTTTGGTCATGTTGGGCCCTCGTTTTGTCTCTGTGCTCTCCCATTCACGGTGTCATCCCGGCGCATGCCGGGATCCATCTTGAGATGGGTGGTCTTGCTGCTATGTGGCTTGGTTGACCCACCTTGCGGCCTTGGGGAAATCTCGAGATGGGCCCCGGCCTGCGCCGGGGTGACATCGTGGGTGTGGCACGCCTTGTGGCTAAACCCGCCTCAAATGATAACTCTTTGGTTGAGTTAAATTCGCGTAGCCGATCTCGCTTAGCCCACCGCCCTTGCCGGTGTCCTTGACGCCGGTCCAGACCAGCGCCGGATCGAGGTAGTCGCAGCGATTAGCGAAGACTGTACCGGTTTCGACCCTTGAACCCAGCGCAGCGGCAGCGTCGAGGTCCTCGGTCCAGATCGATGCCGTCAGGCCATAGGGGCTGTCGTTCATCAGGGTTATGGCTTCGGCGTCATCGGCCACCTTCATAACGCCCACCACGGGGCCGAAGCTTTCCTCGCGCATGACGGACATCTGGTGATTGACCCCCGTCAGCACTTCGGGCGCAAGATAGGGCGAACCGGGGCGGTCGAGTTCGTGTCGATTGTTGAGGTGCCGTTGCGCGCCGGAGCGGATCGCCTCGTCGGTTTGGCTGCGCACATGATCCGCGAAGTTGGCGCGCGCCATGGGCCCGACGATGGTGTCCGGGTCAAGGGGATTGCCCAGCGTCCAGCCTTTGGCGTGATCGATGAAGCGCTCGAGGAAACCGTCATAGACCGCCGCGTGCACATAGATGCGCTCGACCCCACAGCAGGACTGGCCGGAGTTGAAGAACGAGCCGTCGGCGAGATTTTCGGCGGCATGGTCGAGATTGGCATCGGGCCGGACATAGGCCGGATCCTTGCCACCTAGTTCAAGGCCGAGGGTCGCGAAGGTGCCGGCGGCAGCCTTTTCGATGCGGCGGCCGCCGTCGACCGAGCCGGTGAAGTTGATGTGGTCGATGGCGCCGGAGCCGATCAGTTTTTCTGTGTCGGAATGACCGAGCACCAAGTTCTGGAACAGACCCAGCGGTAGGCCAGCCTTTTCAGCGGCGTTGGCGAAGCGTTCGCCGGCCAGGAGGGTCTGAGAGGCGTGCTTGAGGATGACGGCATTGCCTGCCATCAGACCGGGCACGATGGTGTTGACGGCGGTTAGGAACGGATAGTTCCAGGGTGCGATGACCATGACGGTGCCGAGCGGCTCGCGGGTGATGAAGCGGGTAAAACCTTCCATGCCGGTCTTTTCGACAGGCGCCAGCGCGGAAGCGGCCAGCTCGATCATGTAGCGGCTGCGTTCCTCGACGCCGCGCTTTTCGCCGCCGAAACGGACGGGGCGGCCCATCTGCCAGGCGAGTTCCGGCACGATTTCGTCGTTCATGAGGAGGAGGGCGTCGACGAAATGAGTGAGGATCTTTTGCCGCTCGGGGATGGTGGTCTCGTGCCAGGCATGACGCGCGGCCTTGGCGTGGATCACTGCGGCCTCGATCTCGACCGCTGTGGCGAGCGGGCGCTCGGCATAAACGCTGCCGTCGATGGGGGAGATGATCTGGACGGTTTCGGTCATGGCTTAACTCCGCTCGAACCCGCGCTTGAGTTCCCAATCCGTAACCCGTCGGTCGTATTCGAACTGCTCCCATTCGGCGGTGTGGACGTAGTGGGAGACGACCTCAGGGCCGAACGCTTCCTCCAGCATGGACGAGCGCCGGAGATAGTCGGTCGCTTCGCGCAACGTCTTGGGAATTTCGCGCAATTGCTCGGTAACATAGGCGTCCCCGACAAAGGGTGGTTCCAGGGAAAGCTTGTCTTCGATGCCTTTGAGACCGGCGGCGATCAGTGCTGCTAGGGCTAGGTAGGGGTTGAGGTCGGCGCCCCCCATGCGGCATTCGACGCGGATCGATTTAGAATGCTCACCGCAGAGGCGGAAGCCGGCAGTGCGGTTGTCGGGCGACCAGATGGATTTGGTGGGCGCAAATGTGCCGGCCTGGAAGCGCTTGTAGCTGTTGATATAGGGGGCGAGAAAATAGGTGATGTCCCGGGCATAGGCGAGCTGACCGGCCATGAAATGTTTCATCAGATCGCTCATGCCGCGCGCGTCGTTTTCGTCAACAAAGAGCGGTTTGCCGGAGGTATCGGCGAGCGACATGTGGATGTGGCTCGACGAGCCGGCGAGCCCGTAAGCCCATTTAGCCATGAAGGTCACGGCCTTGCCCTGCGCGTAGGCGATTTCCTTGGTGGCGTTCTTGAGCACCACGTGGCGGTCGGCCATGGTGAGCGCATCGGCATATTTGACGTTGATCTCTTCCTGGCCCGGGCCCCATTCGCCCTTGGAGGATTCCACCGGAATGCCCGATGCCTGCAGATGCTTGCGCAAGGCGCGCATGACGCCTTCTTCCTTGGTGGTCTGGAAGATGTGGTAGTCCTGAATGTAATCGCCGGCGGTCTGGGCATGGGCATGACCCTTGCGGCTGATCGTGCGGTAGTCCTCGTCAAAGAGGTAGAATTCGAGCTCGGTTGCGGCATTGCAGGTGTAGCCGAGGGCGGCGAGGCGCTCGATCTGGCGCTTGAGGATGGCGCGCGGGCTGTGCGCGATAGGCTCGTGATGGTGGTGGTCGGAAAGGTCGCACAAGACGATTGCCGTGCCTTCAAGCCAGCTCGCCTTCATCAGCGTGGCCAAATCCGGTTTCATGACGAAATCGCCATAGCCCTTGCCCCAGTTCGCTGCTTCGTAGCCAGGGACTGGTTCCATGTCGATGTCGTCGGCTAGCAGGTAATCGCAGCCATGGGTCTCGTCGTGTGCGGCTTCAAGGAAGTACTCGGCCTGAAAGCGCTTGCCGATCATGCGGCCCTGCATGTCTGGAAAGGCGACAAGGACGGTGTCGATTTGGCCGGCTGCGACATCGCTTTTGAGTTCGGCAAGAGTGTACGGCATTGGCGTTCTTTTTGTTGTAGGCACAAATGATCCACACCCGCAGTGTCATCCCGGACTTGATCCGGGATCCATCTGGAATCTCAGGATGGGTCCCGGGTGGAGCCCGGGGTGACACTGCGTGCTTGGTATGCTCCGCGCTAGATCTTGGACGCCACCGCCGCAGCGACGGCAGCATCACCTCGGTGTTCGAGCGCGAACTCTTCCTCGGGCGACAGGATCAGCTTGTTGCGTCCGATGACGGCGAAGTAGACGATACCCACCGCGCACCAGAGGATGACCCAGATCACGCCCCGGAAGAAGTTCGGGTCCTGCAATTGGTAAAACAGGGTCACCGTCGCGATGATGATGGTCAGGACCGCACCCGAAATACCCAGTGGCGAGCGGAATGGCCGCTCGATGTTGGGCTGGTTGCGGCGCAGGATGATGAAGCTCAGGGCCTGCATGATGTAGCTCAGCATCGCGCCGAACACGGCCATGTTGAGGAGCACCGTGCCGATAATGTCATCGCCCAGCTGCGTCTCGCCGGAGCCGCCGCCGCCATTGGCAAACCAGATGATCAGCATGACAAGGAGACCTAGCAACGCTCCTGAAACCATAGCGACATGCGGTGTCTTGTAGGTCGGGTGGGTCACCGACAGCGCGGATGGGAAATAACCTGCGCGGCTGAGCGAATAAACCTGGCGGCCCTGTGCGTAAAGAATGGTGTGAAACGAAGCGATAAGGCCGGTGAGTGCCACGATGCCCAGGATGACGGCGCCGCTGTCACCATAGATGGCGCGGAAACCATCCAGCAATGGTTCAAGCGAGGACCCCAGCGCAAAGCTGCCGACGCCGGCAACCGATGGATTAAGCAGCACGATCATGAAGGCAGAGATCAAGAGAGTGGCAAAGCCCAGCAGGATACCGCGGGGTAGATCGCGCTTGGGGTCGACGGATTCCTCGGCCGCGAGCGGCACCTGCTCAATGGCAAGGAACAGCCAGACCGCGAAAGGCAGGGTGGCAAGCACCCCGGAGAAGCCAAAGGGGAACCAGGAGCCATTGCCTTCTGGCAGTTCGACGGCCTGGCCTTCCGGACCAACGCCGATGTTCAGTGCCCAGCGACCGAAATCCATGTTGCCCAGCGCCGAAATCCAGAACACTGCCAAGACGGCGAGCGAGATCAGGGTGACGACCAGCGTTACCTTATAGCTCAGCGCCACGCCATAGATGTTGAGTGCGAGGAACACCGCGTAGAATACGATCCACAGGATCGGATAGAGCGCCGTATCCATGCCGGTGATCGAGCCGAAGTAGCCGGAGATAAACGTCACGATAACCGCGGGAGTGAGCACGTATTCCACGTTCTCGAACAGGCCAGTGACGAAGCCGCCCCATGGACCCATGGAGGTGCGGGCAAAGGAATAGGCTGCGCCCGTGTGCGGCAGGGCCGGGCTCATCTCGGCAATGGAGGAGACAAGGCCCAGATACATGATGGCGATGATACCGGCGGCAACAACCATGCCGCCCCAGCCGCCTGTCATGAAGCCAAAATTCCAACCCGAGAAATGGCCGGAAATCACCGCGCCCACCCCCAGCGCCCAAAGCGACCAGATACCGGCATAGCGTTGCAGGCCGCGCTTTTCGAAATAGTCCTTGTCGCGCGTCGCATAAGCGACACTGCCGACCCGTTTCGTCTCAGCCATAGTCACGTCCCCCTGTTTTAAGCCCCAGTGAAAAGCTAGACTGCCATTGCCTCTTTTCGCACCAGACGTGCTGCCTCAAGACAATGGGCCAGCCGGCTTGACCATGTGGTCACACCAGCCGGTTCGAGTATCTCGTCGTGCCGTATTTCGATCATGGTGGCTTCAAGGCCGCGCACATCACCATGCTTTTCCAGCGTCAAGGTCACGCCGCTATGGGCGGCGTAGGGTTCGTTCCAGCCGACATTGAGGTCCGGATCGTTGGCCTTAAGCGCTTCGTAGAGCACCTGCGTATAGCGCTGGTCCAATCCATGGATGAGCCCGATAGGCCAGGGGCGCGGCACGCCATGATAAACCGGCGTAAAGGAGTGCATGCAAACAAGGATCGTTTCCTGCCCGGCATGGCGCCTGGCTTCGAGCAATGTTTCGATCGAAGCGTGATAGGGCCGGTGAAAATGTGCGATGCGGAAATCGCGCTCGTCAGGATCAAGGTTCTCGTTAGCGGCGATCCGCGTTGCTTCCGACAACGTCCAGATCAAGTCCGGTGCGTCGAGCGAGCGATTGCAATCAATGATGAGCCGCGACACCGTTGATTGAACCAGCGGCGCATCGAGCTGTTGTGAGAGCGCGCGGCTGACAGACAGAGCGCCCGGGTCCCAGGCGATATGGCTGACGCGTTCGATCTGAGACAATCCCAGGGTGCCGTATTTTTCAGGAATGCGGTTGGAGGCGTGATCACACACGATGACGAAGGGGGAAGTCCCCCGCGCATTGGACACCAATACGGACTTTTGCCTGCTCGACTCCAAGATATCCGGCTTACCGATCAGTTAACGCTTACGGCAGTAGGTCGGGAAATGGCAAAACTGTCAATGGCTTGGTGTATTGGCGCGCAAAGTTCGGCTGGTAAAGATGGTCCTCAATCGGTTTTGTGCAGCTTAAGAAAGTCCTTGGCATTCATGGTGATCTTGGGATCGATCTCGCCGATCGCTTTCTTGTCCTGTCCGGCAAATGGCAGGTGATGCAACACATGCCGGATGACGTTGATGCGGCTACGACGCTTGTCATTGGCGCGGATGGCGGTCCAAGGCGCATGGGCACTGTCGGTGCGGGAGAGCATGGCGTCGCGGGCCTTGGTATAGGCGTCCCATTGACCGAGTGCCTCCAGGTCGATTGGCGAAAGCTTCCATACTTTGAGAGGGTCATGGCGTCGGTCATGGAAGCGCTTGAGCTGCATTTCACGTCCGATGGAGAGCCAGAACTTGAAGAGATGAATGCCGTCGCGCGTGATGCGCTTCTCGAACTCAGGAGCTTCTTCAAGAAAATGCTCGGTCTGTTCAGGTGTGGCAAAGCCCATGACGCGTTCGACCCCGGCGCGATTGTACCAGGAGCGGTCGAACAGAACCGTCTCGCCTGCTGCCGGCATCCAATCGACATAGCGCTGGAAGTACCATTGCGTGGATTCGCGATTGTTCGGCTTGGGCAGCGCCGCGATGATGTTGTAGCGCGGATTAAGATTTTCCAGATAGGTCTTGATTGTGCCGCCCTTGCCGGCCGCATCGCGCCCTTCAAAAACAATCATGACCCGCTCGCCACTGACAGCCAGATGCGCCTGCAGCATGACCAGCTGCTTTTGCAACTCATACATCTGCGCTTCATAAAGCGCGCCATCGAGCTTATCCTTGTAAGGATAGCCACCTGACTGCATAGCGTTTTGCTTGATAGCTTTGGGAAGTTCGGGGTTTTCGATGTCAAAGCTATCGTACAGGTCGGTCACAGGTGTCGCTCCATTGTCATATCCATCGTGCTATAGCGGGCTACTCGAGCACAAGAGGTCTTCAAGTCCTCTGATTCGCAAAAGCCGATGGACCAGCCAAATTTCGACCAGCCCATGTCGCGCCTGAACGTTGCATTCTCCCGCATCGTCGCGCAGGCGAGTCTGCTAACCGGCGTTTTTGGGGTCTTTGCGGCGCTGGTTTTGTCTGGCGATCTAAGCCCTATTGGCGGTGTTCTGGGTTTTCTCGCGGTTGTCGCGGCAATTGCCGTGTTGCCCATGAGCGTCATGACAGTTACAAGAGCCGTCGAGGTGCAGCGCCCGCTGCCCGCGCCGCCTGCGTCAATGAATATCTTTGCCGATGCCCTGGTCGATCCTTGCCTGGTGCTGGACAGGCGCAGTGTGGTGTTACACGCCAATGCTGCCGCCGAGCGGCAGTTTCCGGCGCTGGTCAATGGCAATCCCCTGACCTTTTCCATGCGCAACCCCGAACTGGTGCAAGCGATCGAGATCGCCAACCGTACAGGCGCGAGCCGGAGCGTCGAACTGCACGAGACCGTGCCGTCCGAGACCTGGGAGAAGGTCGTCGTGGCGCCGCTTCTGCGGCCCGGGATCGATTGGTTCGACGATGAAGAGCGCCAGCTTATCGTGACCTTCCAGAGCCTAACTGAACTGAAGCGCGTCGATGCGCTGCGCTCGGACTTTATCGCTAATGCCAGCCATGAACTGCGCACGCCCCTGGCGTCGCTTTTGGGCTTTATCGATACGCTCCTGGGGCCAGCGGCCAAGGACGCGGTCGCGCGCGAAAAGTTCCTTGGCATCATGCGTGGGCAAGCCGAGCGGATGAGCAAGCTGATCGACGACATGCTCAGCCTCTCGCGCATCGAAATGCACCAGCATGTGCGCCCATCGGGAACCATCGATCTGGCGGGGCTGTTGCGCGAAGTGCGCGAGGGCCTGATGATGCAGGCCAAGGCTGCGAATGTCGAAATCCGGCTTGCGCTGTTTGAGGGGCAGACAACGACCATTGGCGATCGCGGTCAGCTCTATGAAGTGTTCGAGAATTTGCTCGAGAACGCCGTCAAGTACGGCGCGGATGGGAAGTATGTGGAACTGAGCCTGTCACCCTCAGGGCGGCCGGGTTACACTCATCAGGTCACAGTGGTCGACCATGGCCCCGGCGTCGAGCCCGAGCATGTTCCGCGCCTGACCGAGCGGTTCTATCGCATTGATGCTGATGCCAGCCGCAAGAAGAAGGGCACGGGGCTCGGGCTGGCAATCGTCAAGCACATCGTTAATCGCCACCGCGGGCAGTTGAGCATCAAGAGCAAGCCGGGCGAAGGCATGCGCGTGGATGTGTTTCTGCCCTGATAGTGGCGACGCACAATGCAATTGAGGTGCTGTAGTGTTCTTCGATGCTGCCAAGTACACGGTGTCTCTCTGGGCCTAACCGGACGTGAGGCTGGCTGGTAAAGTCATTTGGCTGCAGAAAACAATAAAGGCGCCCGTGAAGGCGCCTTTCCAATCCCAAATTCGTGGTCGTTCAGCGCCGCTTCTTGTCGACCTGATGGTATGCGCGGCGGGAGTGGAATTCGCAATAGGGACCGCTTTCAAGGCTATGCTGGCCGCAGAAATAGAAGTCTTTCGACAGCGGATCCCCAATTGGCCACTTGCAGGTGCTTTCGCTCAGCTGCAGCAGGCTCAGGCGCTTGTCTTCCGGGATAAAGATTTCCGCTGCAACCGGTGCGACATAAAGCTCGGTTTCCATTTCTGGATTATGGGCGAGCGCCGTGGCGCCGACGGACTGAGGCCGCGACATTGCCGGGCGCATCTTGCCCACTGCTGCCGCTGCTGCACTGGCCGTGCCCATCCCTGGCATGCCGGCGGAAGGGCCGGCCGGACGGCGCGGAGTTGGCCTTGGCGCTGCCGGACGGGCGCGCGGCGCGGTGTTGGTTGGCTTGGCACGGGCTGAAAGCTTGAGCCGGTGTACCTTGCCAATCACCGCATTGCGTGTCACGCCCTGACCCAGTTCGCCCGCGATCTGGCTGGCACTGAGGCCCTCCATCCAGAGCTTCTTGAGGGTCTCGACGCGCTCGTCAGTCCAGCCCGCCGATTGTGCTCCTGAATCCATCGTCAAAACAGAATCCTTTATTGTGCCGCCAAATGGCCATGGCAGCCATAAACGCTAGGCGTCGTATGTCAGGTGGGTCCGCCACACGAGATATCGTGTTCCCAATGACGAGCAGTTTACGACATCGATGGAATCGGGATCAAGAGTCGCCCTCGACTTTCCCCGTATATTCACCGGTTAAAATTCTGCTAACGAAGATTGAGTCAATTCAGGCACTTGGGGCGGGATCATTGACTTATCTTGCAAAATTGGCCTAATTCTTCCGGCAGAAACGCGCTGCGCAATAGCGCGTTTTTGTTATTTGTGGCGCCTTTGCCACGCCTGTTCCAACATCCAAACTTTGCAAGGAAATAGCCATGTCCGCGCTCTACGGCACATACGCCCGGTCTGAACTCGCTTTCGAGCGGGGCCAGGGCATGCGCCTGTACGACCAGCATGGCCGAGACTATCTCGATTTCCACTCCGGCATCGCCGTAAACGCTTTGGGCCATGGCGACGAGCACATTATCTCGGCGCTGAAATCGGCGGCCGAGAAGGTCTGGCACACGTCCAACGTGTTCACCATTCCAGAGCAGGAGCGGCTGGGCCAGCGGCTGGTTGATGCGACATTCGCGGACTCGGTGTTCTTCACCAATTCCGGCGCCGAGGCGCTCGAGTGCGCCATCAAGACGGCGCGGCATTATTTCTGGGCCAAGGGCGAGACCGACCGCTACGAGATCATTGCCTTCACCGGCTCGTTTCACGGCCGCACCATGGGTACGATCGCAGCGGGCGGCAATCCGGGATACCTCGAAGGCTTCGGCCCGCCGTTGCCGGGCTTCAAGCACACTAAGCCGGGCGACCTCGAAGCGGTCAAGGCGCTGATTGGGCCGCAAACCTGCGCCATCCTGATCGAAACCGTGCAGGGCGAAGGTGGCGTCACGGCCATGACACCCGAATTCATGCAAGGCTTGCGCAAGCTCTGCGATGAGCATGGCATGTTGCTGGTGCTGGATGAAGTCCAGTGCGGTTATGGCCGGACGGGCCGGTTCTTTGCGTTTGAATGGTCCGGTATCACGCCCGATATCGTGGCTGTCGCCAAGGCGATCGGCGGCGGCTTCCCGCTCGGCGCCTGCCTTGCAACAGCCGAGGTCGCGGCTTCCATGGTGCCGGGTACGCATGGTTCGACCTATGGTGGCAATCCGCTTGCAACGGCCGTCGGCAATGCCGTGCTTGACCGCATCCTTGCGCCCGGGTTCATCGATCATGTCAACCAGATGGGGCAAAAGCTCAGCTGGCATCTGCAGCAATTGGCGCAGAAATATCCTGACTACGTGCTTGAACTGCGCGGCAAGGGGCTGCTCGCCGGCATCAAGATCACGCCACCGGTACGCGATTTTGTGGCCCGCTTGCGTGACGATCACCAGATGCTGGCTATTGGGGCAGGAGACAATGTGCTGCGCTTAATCCCGCCGCTCATCATCACCGAGGCCGAAATCGAGGAAGCGATCGACAAGCTTTCCGCAGCTTTCGACGCGATCGAAGCCGAAACCGCCACGGTTGCAGCGGCAAGCTGATGTCCTTGACGTTTTACCATTTCGGCCGCCGCCGACGCGGGCTTTTCCCTCCCCCTTGAGGGGCAAGCCATATTGGCTTTCGCCAACCGATCAAGCGTCAAAAAAGGACCCCGGCCCATGCAATCGACCGGCACTCCACGGCATTTTCTCAATCTGGACGACTTCGACTATTCCGAACTGCGCGGCATGCTCAATGCTGCAACATCGCTCAAGGCGCGCCTCAAAGATGGCGACCGGCCTCGGCTTTTGGCCGACAAGGTGCTGGCTATGATCTTCGAGCGTCAATCGACCCGCACCCGCGTGTCGTTCGACGTTGGTATGCGTCAACTGGGCGGTGAAACCATCATGCTGTCCGGCCAGGAAATGCAACTGGCCCGCGAAGAAACCCTGCTCGACACTGGCCGGGTCATGAGCCGCTACGTCGACGCCATCATGATCCGCATCCTGAGCCACGCCGATCTGGTGGAGCTTTCCGAGGGCGCAACGGTGCCCGTGATCAACGGGCTGACCCGCCGTGCCCATCCCTGCCAGGTGATGGCCGATCTGATGACGTTCGAAGAGCACCGTGGCCCGATCAAAGGGGCCAAGGTGGCCTGGGTGGGCGACAGCAACAACGTGCTTCATTCCTGGGTCAACGCCGCCGAACTGTTCGAATGCGAGCTGACAATTGCAGTGCCTGATGAATACTGGCCCGAAAAGGACCTGATGGAAGACATCCGAAAGGCTGGCAAATGGGTGAAGCTAATCGAGGACCCGCGCGAGGCTGTGGAGAAAGCCGATCTGGTCATCGCCGACACCTGGGTATCGATGGGTGACGTGGACGCGGCCGAGCGGCGCCGGGTCTTGAAACCCTACCAGGTGAACACCAATTTGATGGACTTGGCGGACAAGAACGCCCTTTTCATGCATTGCCTGCCCGCTCATCGCGGCGACGAGGTGACCGACGAAGTGATCGATGGTCCCCAGTCGGTGGTGTTTGACGAGGCTGAAAACCGTCTTCATGCTCAAAAAGCCATCCTGTGCTGGGCCTTTGGGGTTGAAACCAATTAGCGGGTAGCGCCGCTGCCATCGATATCGATGCACCCACAATGTCGCTCCCAACAGGGAATGACCTTGTAGGATATTGCATGGTGCGGTGGTGCGGTTAGCCCCCAGGGTCTAGCCTCAAGAAAGCCGATAGACCGAAAATGACCACGGATACGACGACCATGACCGAGAATTTGATGAGCTCCCTCGGACTTGACCGCCCTGAAAGCGGCGACGACGCTGTCGTGCCGTTTACGCTGGACAAGCTGGACACCAGGGGCCGTAGCGTCCGGCTGGGCGACGCGCTGGATACAATCCTCTCGCGGCACAACTACCCCGCTCCCGTCGCCCGCCTGCTCGGCGAAGCTGTCGTCTTGGCGGCGTTGGTTGGCTCCTCGCTCAAGTTCGAGGGCCGCTTCATCATGCAGACCCAGACCGACGGTCCGGTAAACCTGCTGGTGGTCGATTTTGACGCGCCCGATGGCCTGCGCGGTTATGCGCGCTTCGATCAGGACGCCTTGGTCAAGGCCGCCGAACAAGGCAAGACCCGGCCTGGCGAGTTACTCGGCAAAGGGCATCTGGCGATGACTATCGACCAGGGGCCTAACACCGAGCGTTACCAAGGTATCGTTGCGCTCGAAGGCAATTCGCTCGAAGAGGTGGCGCATACCTACTTCATGCAGTCCGAGCAGATCCCGACCCAGGTGCGCCTGGCTGTTGCCGAGTTCACCAAGAAGGGAGACCACCGTCCCCATTGGCGCGCCGGCGGCGTGCTGATCCAGCACCTGCCCGAGCATGGCATCTCGCAAATGGCCGACCTGCCGGGCGACGGAAACTGGGACAATCCCGAAACTGCCGACCCGGATTTCGAGGAAGCCGACGGCTGGACGGAAGCCAAAACGCTGCTGGCAACGCTTGACGATCTCGAACTAGCCGATCCGGACCTGACTTCGGAACGGTTGTTGTTCCGGCTTTACCACGAAACCGGCGTGCGGGTGTTTTCGCCCTTGCCGATGGTCGAGCGCTGCACATGTTCGGTGGATCGCATCGAAGATATGCTGGCGACCAGCTTCACGGCGGAAGATCGCGAAGAAATGGCGGTCAATGGGGAAATAGAAGTGGTTTGCGAGTTCTGCTCGACTGCTTATCACTTTAACCCACACCAGTTCTCGCAACGCAACTGACCTGCTCATGATGTGAAAAGGCCGCCCACAAGGTGGCCTTTTTTCTTGCGGCAACGCGCGGCAAGGCTTGCTAAAGCGGACAATTCTAGTCAGTAGTTAAACATAAGTACTCGGACGGGGGACATGCCGAGTACGCAGTGACTGGCCTTAGGCGCGTGTAATGAGTTCTCCTGAGGTCACCTGTCCGGCGTCGGCTATTGCCGCGTGTTGTCCTTAGCTATGTCTGAGGCGTCCGAGCTTATCCAAGCGGTTATGGGCGGAGAATGCCCTGATCAGGCGGGCGCCAGCCGCTTGCTCGACAGGGCATTGGAACGGGAAGTCGACCCGCTGGACTATTGCGCTGCCACCATGCGGGTCGGAGAGGCGACGGTAATGGAACGCGCCGCTGCCTAGGCTGGGTTGAGCTTTGCCGCTGTAATCCCCGAGGTATTCGAGCGCGAGATGTCGCCTGACCGGCTGGACGCAATTGCCAGCACCAAGCTGATCAGCATCGTCAGTGCCGACCGGCGATGGGTCTATACGGCGCCAGGCTTCCTGGATGTGCTGCGCCTGCGGCGGCAAAACTTCGGCGCGGGGGTACGGCCGATACTGGTGCCGAGATCGGCCCTGCAGGATTATTTGGCGCGCTCATCGAGCCAAGCCTTGGTCGACGCGGCACGGCAAGCACTGGCGCGCAAATGGCCCTTCGCAACGGCGCAACTCGCGCTCACGCATGCCGCGCGTTATGGCTTCATCGCCGTTTTGTCGCTGCTGCTCGCCCTTGTACTGGCCGCGCCTTATCTGCTGCAGGGGCTGCTTTGGCCGCTGGCAGCCTGCGTGCTCATCGGTCCATCCATCATCCGCTTGGCATCACTTCGTACGCCCATGCGGCGCAAGCGCAGGCCACGCCGCCCGGACAATGCCGAACTGCCTGTTTACTCGGTCCTGATCCCTCTACGGGACGAACAAGCCATGGTGCCGCAGCTTTTTGCAGCCATGCGGCGGCTCGACTATCCGCCTGAAAAGCTGGACATCAAGTTCGTTGTCGAAACCCGCTCGCCTGAGACCGTAGCTGCGGTCGAGGAGCGGCTGGGCGAGTTTCCATTCTCCATTGTCCGGGTGATCGACGCCAAGCCCTATACCAAGCCGAAGGCGCTGAACTATGCGCTACCGCTGTGCCGGGGCGAGTTCGTCGTGGTGTTCGATGCCGAGGATATTCCGGATCCCGACCAGCTCTGGAAAGCTGCGCTGCGCTTCCGGGAGGCGCCCGATACCGTGTGCCTGCAAGCCCGGCTAGCGATCGCAAACGGACAAAGCAATTGGCTAGCAGCGCTGTTCGCCGGAGAATATGCGGGTCTCTTTGGCGTATTGCTGCCCGCTTTGGGGAATTGGCGCATGCCCATGCCTTTGGGCGGGACTTCAAACCATTTTCGCATTACGGCGCTGCGCGAGATCGGCGGCTGGGACGCCTACAACGTGACCGAAGATGCCGATATCGGCATGCGCATGGCGCGGTTGCGCATGGGCGTCGATACGCTGGACTCTCGCACCCGCGAAGCGGCGCCAACCCGGCTACGCCCATGGATGGGTCAGCGCACGCGCTGGATGAAGGGCTGGATGCAGACTTTCATCGTCCACAATCTGCATCCACGCACGCTGGTCCGGGAAATGGGTTGGCGCGCGACGATTGGCTTTGAGGTGCTGGTGCTGGGGCTCATCACCTCGCCGATCCTGTTTCTGGGATTCCTCGTCGTCACGCTACTCGAAAGCCTGCGCGGCCTGCCGCCATGGACCGAATGGATCGGCTGGGCAGCGCTTTATGGTGGTGTGCTGGCGCTAGGCATTGGAAGCGCCATGGCGGTGACAATCCTTGGGCTGCGCCGAGCCAACCGACCCGACCTGATCTGGATGCAGTTGCTCCTGCCCGTCTATTGGTCGCTGATCGGCATTGCGACGATCCGCGCCGCTATCGAGTTGGCGCGCCAGCCGTTCCACTGGTTCAAATCCCCGCACAGCCCTTATGAGCTACTGGCGGAACCAGGGGCAGCCCCGCGCACACCCTGGCTCAAGGGGCTGGGCGAGAAGCCGGCGGAATAGCTTAACTAAAGTGCGCTGGCGTAGCGCTTGCGCGAGGAGGCGACCTGCTTGCCGAAGACCCGGTCGCGGCCGGCAGCCTTGGCGCTGTAGAGTGCCTCGTCGGCTACCTGGATCAGCTCGGAACTGGTGCGGCTGAGATTATCGGTCATGTAGGTTGCGACCCCCACGCTTGCCGTGAGGTAGCCGCGCTCGCTGGCAGCATGCTCGATCCGGGATTGGCTGAGGGCCCGCCGGAAGGCCTCGGCGACAAGGTAAGCGCCGTCCTCATCGGTGTCGGGCAAGATAGCCGCGAATTCCTCGCCGCCATAGCGCGCCGCAAGATCGCCCGGCCGTTTGAGGCTGGTCTTGAGAATTTCGCTCACCTGGCGCAGCACGGTATCCCCAGCGGGATGACCATAATGGTCGTTGTAGAGTTTGAAGCGGTCGACATCGACCAGCAATAGGCTGAGCGGCACGCCGGCGCGGCCGGAGCGGCGCACCTCGGTTTCGATGGCATCATCGAATGCACGCCGGTTCAGAATGCCGGTCAACCCATCGGTGCGCACCAACTCCTTGAGCTCGTCCGTAGCCGAGTGCAGCGCCAGTTCGGCCTGCTTTATGCGGGTGATATCGCTCACCACGACCATGGTCGCGCCGGTGCTCGCAGGACGCGTGCGAATTTGCAGCCAGCGGCCGTCGAACAAGTTAACCTCTTCCTCGCTCTCGAGCTTGAGATTGGCGTTGATCTCATCGACCCATTTGTCGGCCCGGCGCTGCGGCACGGTACGCTGCTCGCCCGTTTCCACCACCTTGCGAAGGATGTCCTTCATGTGGACACCTGGTTGGCGGATTGCGCCAGTCAGTGGAAAACTTTCGCGATACTGCTCGTTGCAGAACACCAGGCAGCCCTGGCTGTCGAACATGGCCAAACCGTCCGACATTTCGGCCAGGGCAAAAGACAGCGTGTCGCGGCTCTGCAGCAATTCCCGCTGCCGGGTTATGTCACGCGCCACCCCGGCGAGGCCGATTATCTCCCCTACGCCGTTCTGCAGTGGAATGGTGGAGGTGGAATACCAGGCCATGCTGCCATCGGGCAGATCAACCTGTTCCTCATGGTCAAGAACGGGTGTGCCTGAGGAAAGCACCGTATGCTCGCGCAGAAACAGATCCTGCGCCCGTGCAGGAGGCAAATTGTCGAAATCGGTTTTGCCAACCAAAGCTTCGGGACTGGTTTGCCCATTAATTCGCGCTGTAGCGGTGTTGACGGCGGCAAAGCGCCCGTGCCTGTCCTTGACAAAGAAGTAGTCTGGCGCTTGCGCGATAGCGGCGACCATCAGGTCACGGTGAGCTGCCAGTCGCCGCGCTTGCAGGTGAACAAGACCAGCCAGGGTTGTCGCAACCAGATTGAACCCGATCATCGGCAAGCCGATAATGGTAAAGGCACTAGTGAGGATTGCAGGCGGCAGTGCGAACAATGAGGCGCCGGTCGCTACGCCGGCAGTCATGCCGAGGACCGCCAAATGCCATGTCCGCAGGGGCTGGTGCCTGGTTGCGAGGCCAAGCATAAGGCCAAAGACGCTGGAAAGCACGATCCCCACGCTACCTGCGAAAGCGCCGGCACCGCCCAGCGAAACCCGATATGCAAGCGCAATAGCCGTGGTCAGGAGAGCCGCCAATGGCCCGCCGAAAAACGCAGTGACTACAAGCATTGAGCCACGAAGATCGAAGAACACGCCAGTCTGGAACGGGATGGCCATACTCATGGTGGCGATGGTACCGACGCCCATCAAAACGCCGAACAAGACGACCCGGAACGGCCTTGGCGTGCTGCGCAGCCAAAAGCGCAAATGCGCCCAGCCCAGCACGAACAGGGCGACGACCGCGAAGTTCCCAACCAAGATCTGCCAGGGTGTGGTCAATAGGGGGCCCAGGGTTTGCACAACCGGCCGGATAAGTGCCGGCAAGGCGCACGACGGTTCAAACCCTGTTTTTATCATGGAAGGGTTTTTCAATCCTGAATCGGATTGATCTCATTGCGACTTGGCTATTTTGACCACATGCTGCGCATCTGGGCGCCGATATCCATGCGCGCCGGGGCAGGGGAGAGCCCTTCGATGTAGGCAGGCTTGACCGGCGGCCACAGGATGTCCTCGAACAATGGCATCATGGAGCGCGGGATGAAGCGCGTTCGTTGCGCATACATGTGCCGGTCGCCATGCTTGGCCTGCTGGGTAACGAAGAAACGCTGCGGCACGATGAGGTTGAGCTCGTCGCGGGCCCGGGTCATCGCCACATAAAGAAGGCGCCGTTCCTCGTCGAGTTCATGGGCGGAGCCTGTGCCCAGGTCGGACGGAATACAGCCATCGACGACGTTGAGCACATGCACGGCCTTCCACTCCTGCCCCTTCGCAGAATGGATGGTGGACAGGATGAGATAGTCTTCGTCCAGTAGCGGCACGCCGGACTGGTCGGAGGTAGCATCGGGCGGATCAAGTGTTAGCTCAGTGAGGAAGCGCTCGCGGCTGGGATAGCCCGAGGCAATCTGTTCCAGTTGCAGGATATCGGCCTGGCGGATCTGCGTATCCTCGAAGCGCTGCTCCATGAGCGGTTCGTACCAGAGCCGGGCATAACCAAGCTCGGCAGGCCAGCCCGCGTCGCGTTTAGCAAGTTTGCCGAATAGCGCGACAAGACTGGTCCAGTTTTCGCCTGCGCGGGCTGGAGTGGGTATTTCACCCAAGGCCCAGATGGGGTCAGGGCCCGTGGCCAGGGCATCGAGCACGCGGCCGGCTGAGGCCGGGCCAATACCAGGCAGCATTTGCAGGACCCGGAAGCCGGCCACACGGTCACGCGGGTTCTGCGCCCAGCGCAGGATTGCGAGGAGGTCTTTGATATGGGCGGCGTCGAGGAATTTGAGGCCGCCGAATTTCACAAACGGGATGTTGTGCCGCGTGAGTTCGATCTCGAGCGGGCCCGAATGGCTCGAGGTGCGGAACAGCACAGCTTGCTGCTTGAGCGGCGTGCCGGCTTCGCGCGTTTCGAGCACCTTGTGCACGACATAGCGCGCCTGATCGGCTTCATCGCGCACGGTGACCAGCAGCGGCTTGGCGTCTGATAGCCGCTCGGTCCAGAGATTCTTGGTGAAGCGCTCGGCGGCAAGGTCGATCACCGCATTGGCCGCTCCCAGGATCGGCTGGGTCGAACGATAATTGCGATCCAGCGTCACGATCTCCGCCGGCGGGCTGAACGCTGCGGGGAAATCAAGAATGTTGCGCACGGTGGCTGCACGGAATGAATAGATCGATTGCGCATCATCCCCCACCACAGTTAGCCCATGTCCCTGCGGCTTGAGCGCCAGGAGGACGGAAGATTGGAGCTTGTTGGTGTCCTGGTATTCATCGACGAGCACATGATCGAACCGGGCGGACACTTCGGCGGCAACGCCAGCGTCAGCCATCATCCCGGCCCAGTAAAGTAGCAGATCGTCATAATCGAGGACGTTCTGCTTCTGTTTGGCCTCGACATACGCACCAAACAAGGTGCGTAGTTCGGCAGGCCACATGGCGCACCAGGGGAAGACAGTCTTGAGCACGTTTTCAAGGTCATCTTGTGCGTTGACGACGCGGGAGTAGATGGCGAGGCACGTGCCTTTGGTCGGAAAGCGGCTCTTGGTTTCAGATAGGCCAAGTTCGTGCCGCAGCAGGTTCATCAAATCGGCTGAATCTTCGCGGTCATGGATGGTGAAGGCTGGATCCAGCCCGATTTGCGTTGCGTGCTCGCGCAGGAGACGGGCGCCAATCCCGTGAAAGGTACCGGCCCATTGTAGCGCGTCAGTTACGACGCCCGAACTGGTGCCCATCACTTGCGCGGCAATGCGCTCGACGCGCCGGCTCATTTCGCTCGCCGCGCGGCGCGAAAAGGTCATTAGCAGAATGCGGCGAGGATCGGCGCCGTTGACAATCAGATGCGCCACCCGGTGCGCCAGCGTATTGGTCTTGCCCGAACCTGCGCCCGCAATAACGAGTAAAGGCCCGGGTCGCACCTGTCCTACGCCGTGCTCCACGGCGCGGCGCTGCTCAGGGTTGAGCTTGTCGAGATAGGAAAGGCTGGCGAGCACCGAATCGAGTTCCTCAAGGAGAACAGCAAGGGAACTCTATTCTGGTTTTGTTCGCAACTGGTGAAGCAAGGTAGTAGAGGCTGGCTGCTACAACTCCGGCATGGCAGCACTGGCGAGCAGACCGATCTGCTCGGAGCGCAACTCGCCCAGATCGGTCAGGAAAGCCTCGGCCGCGTCATTGCCGTAGGCGCGATGGCTAACGGCAAACAGCAGCGCACCACCATTGCCCTCCGCATCCTCTTCGCTGGCAAAGCGATAGGCGTTCCACTCAAGGATGATGTTGCCCTCGGCATCGGGCGCGCTGAGCAGGAAGTCGAGGATCACCTCGCCGGTGCTTTCGTTTTGAATGAGGTCCATGTTGACCATGGGATCGCTTGCCTTGCGTTCTTCCAGCCGTGCCATTTGCGCTTCCGCCATGGCTATCGGGGTGACTTCGCCGGCGAGGAACTCGACTAGCACCATGGTCTGGTAGTTTTCGACCACCTGCCCCTCGGGCACATATTCATGCTTGGTGTAGTTGGGGAGCGGGTGAGAGCTCCACGCCAGCTCGTAGCTAGTCTCTCCCAGTACGATCGGACCTGGAATGCCGAGGTAGTCTGTAACGTCCTGGGCGGCGGCGGGTCCAGTAATGGCCAAAACAAGCAGAGTGGCTAGGCGCAGCATGGAACAACCCTCCAGTTTTTGCCGCTTTGCGGCTTGCCGATGAGCTTGAAGGCTCCGGCACGACAATGCAAGCATGGCAGCCAGCCCGCGCCGAGGCTTGCGCTAGGGGAGCACGGATGCTTTAGGGACACGTCCACCCAAATTCCCGAGTGACTGCCTCATGATCCGCCTTGAATCCATCGGTAAGCAGAACGGCAAGCAGATTGTCTTCATCGACGCTTCTGCCGCCTTGCAGAAGGGCGAGAAAGTGGGCCTTGTTGGCCCCAATGGCGCAGGCAAGACCACGCTGTTCCGCATGATCACCGGCGAGGAATTGCCCGACGAGGGCCAGGTCTCGGTCGATCGTGGCGTCACCATCGGCTATTTCAGCCAGGATGTCGGCGAGATGGCCGGCCGCTCCGTGGTCGCCGAAGTGATGGACGGGGCAGGGCCGGTCAGCGAACTGATGCGAGAAATGGCTGAGCTCGAAGTCGCGATGGGCGATCCTGATCGCGCCGACGAGATGGATGAGATCATCAGCCGCTATGGCGAAGTGCAGGGCCGCTTCGAGGAGCTCGACGGCTATTCGCTCGATGGCCGAGCGCGCGAAGTGCTCGACGGGCTTGGGTTCAGCCAGGCCATGATGGACGGCGATGTCGGCGCCTTGTCGGGCGGCTGGAAGATGCGCGTGGCACTGGCCCGCATTCTCCTCATGCGCCCCGATGCGCTGCTGCTCGACGAGCCAAGCAACCATCTGGATATTGAAAGCCTCATCTGGCTTGAAAGTTTTCTCAAGAACTATTCGGGCGGCTTGCTGATGACCTCGCATGATCGCGAGTTCATGAACCGCATTGTTACCAAGATCGTCGAGATCGATGCGGGATCGCTCACTAGCTACACCGGCAATTACGAGTTCTACCAGCAGCAACGCGCCATTGCCGACAAGAACCAACAGGCGCAGTTCGAGCGGCAGCAGGCAATGCTCGCCAAAGAACTCGATTTCATCGCGCGTTTTAAGGCACGTGCCTCTCATGCCGCGCAGGTGCAGAGCCGAGTCAAGAAGCTCGATAAGATTGATCGGGTGGAGCCGCCTAAGCGCCGTCAGGTCGTAGAATTTGAATTCCGCACCCCGCCGCGTTCGGGCGAAGACGTGGTGGTCATGAAAAACGTGCACAAGCGCTATGGCGAGCGCCCGATCTACCAAGGGCTCGACTTCCAGGTGCGCCGCCGTGAGCGCTGGTGCATCATGGGCGTCAACGGCGCCGGCAAATCGACACTACTTAAACTCGTGGCAGGCGAGTCATCGCCGGACGATGGTTCGGTGGCGCGTGGCCCTAGCGTGAAGATGGGCTATTTCGCCCAGCACGCCATGGATGTGCTCGATGGTGATCGCACCGTTTTCGAGCAATTGCAGGACAGCTTCCCCCAGGCGGGGCAGGCGCCCCTGCGGGCGCTCGCCGGATGCTTCGGCTTTTCGGGCGACGAGATCGAAAAGAAGTGCCGGGTGCTCTCGGGCGGCGAAAAGGCCCGGCTGGTCATGGCCATCATGCTGTTTGACCCCCCAAACTTCCTGGTGCTGGACGAGCCGACCAACCACCTTGATATCGCGACCAAGGAAATGCTGATCTCGGCGCTCTCCCAATATGAGGGCACCATGCTGTTCGTCAGCCATGACCGGCATTTCCTGGCAGCACTCTCCAACCGTGTGTTGGAACTGACGCCTGAAGGCGTGCACGCCTACGGGGGCGGGTATACCGAATATGTCCAAAGCACTGGGCAGGAAGCGCCGGGCCTGCGCAGCTAAACCGGGAACTGCACGCCAACCTGCGTACCAGGCACTTTGTTGGCATAGCTGACTGTAGCGCCAAGGCTTACGGCCATCGCCTTGACAATACGGCTGCCCAGGCCCGTGCCCTGCGGCGCGCCTGTGCCATCCCAGCCAACGCCGTCGTCTTCCACGATCAGCCCTATATTTTCCTCACCGGCGCGACTGAGAGCAATCCGGATCTCACCGGATTGCCCCTCGGCATAGGCGTATTTGAGGGCATTGGTCACCAGTTCCGTGACGATGACACCAACCGAAGCTGCCTTTTCGGTTGGAATGGTAATGTTCTGCACATTGACCAGAATACGTGTCGCCGTTTCCTTGGCCTGCATCGTGGTTTCAAGTTCCGCCGCCAGGCTTTGCAAATACTCGCCCAGATCAATCGAGCGCACATCGTCGGTCGTATAAAGGTGCCGGTGTACGCCGGCGATGGCCTGGATGCGCACCTGCGTCTCAGCCAGGGCGCTCTTGGCTTCGGCATTGTCCATCGAATTGGCTTGAAGCCCAACGAGCGCCGACACCATGGCAAGGCTGTTGGCTACCCGGTGATTGACCTCACCCAGCAGCATTTCCGCGCGTTCCTTGGCTTCGAGCACATCTTGCTCGGCGCGTGCTTTGGCCCGGTTGAGGCGAATAAGTTCGATGGCCTGCTCGATTGCGGTCAGCAGTAGTTCTATGAAGCTGGCATCGACAGTCTTGAGCACGTAGTCCGCAGCACCAGCCTTGAGCGCCGCGACGGCGACTGCGGTCTCTGCGGTTCCGGTGACGTAGACCACTGCTGGCCTGTCCGGAATGTCTTCCATGCGCGCCAGCACATCGAGGCCCGTGCCTGTCGGCAGGTAGTGATCGAGTGCCACCACGTCGATGCCGCCTTGAGCGATCCTGGTCAGCCCCGCTTCGCCATCGGCTGCATGCTCGAACACAAAGCCACGCCGCTCCAGGGCCTTTTGCACGAGACGCGCTAGGCCGGGATCGTCGTCGATATAGAGCACGCTAGGGATGCGGTTGGGCATCAGCTATTCGGTTTCCGGAACCTGCATGACCGAGAAGAACAAGCCGAGCTGGCGGATCGCGTTGGCGAACCCGTCATAATCGACCGGCTTGGTGATATAAACATTGGCGCCCAGATCATAGCAACGTTGGATCTCGCGCTGGTCGTCCGTCGTGGTCAGAACCACCACGGGCGAGCGGCGCGTATGTTCGTTGTTTTTGACTTTTTCAAGAATATCGACGCCTGTCATGTCCGGCAGATTGAGATCGAGCAGCACCAGCAGCTGGCGCCCTCTGTTGTTCTCGCCCGAACCATCCGGACCCATGAGGAAGCCGAGCGCATCCGTGCCGTTGGTGAAGGGGATGATCTCGTTGCCCACGCCGGCGCGGCGTATGTTCTTTTCGATAAGGCGCGCATGCCCCTCATCGTCCTCGATCATGATGATGGTGACCGGCTTTCCGTCGTTGCTCATGCAGCTTTAATCCCGAGATGGCTGCGCAGATCGCGCGGCAGGGTGATGATGAAGGTGGTGCCTACTCCCATTTTGGAGCGCAGGGTAACGTCACCGCCAAGGCTACGTGCCATGGTACGGACATGGGCAAGGCCGATGCCTTCGCCAGGCTGGCTTTGGGCGCCCGAGCGCCGGAACAATTCGAAAACCCGCTCATGATCGGTGTCGGCAATGCCCCTGCCATTATCCTCCACCTCGATCGTGACGCGATTGCCCGTAACCGGCCGCGCGCGAATGTTAATCTCGACCGGGCGATCGGGGTGCCGGTACTTGATGGCATTGTCCATGAGATTGCCAAGCACCTGCTCTAGCGACAGCTTGTCGGATACGAGCTTGGGCACCTGGATATCGAGGCCGACTTTGCCGCCATTCTCGCTAACTTGGTGATGCACGGCATTGGTGCTGGCTTCGATCAGTTCGGCAAGCTTGATCGTTTCTGGTTTGAGCTGGCGGCGCCCTTCGCGCGAGATCTTGAGGATAGCGTTGATCAGCCCATCCATTTTCTTGGTGGCAGCACGGATAAATGTGATGGCTTCTGGCAAATCCTCAGTCGCGGCGAGCTTGGCCTCGGCAAAGCCGGGGTCGTCGCTCTCCGGCGCCTTGGCGAGGTAATCGGAGAGCTGGCCAACACTGGTTTCAAGTTCGCTGGTAAAGCCCATGATGTTGACCAGCGGCGCGCGCAGATCATGCGTCACGATATAGGCGAAGCGTTGGATTTCCTCGTTCGCCCGGCCGAGGTCGGACGTACGCTCGCGCACCCGTTCCTCAAGGCTCAAGCGCGCTGCTTCGATTTCCGCCCGGGCTTTCCCCAGTTCGCGCGTATAGGTCAATACGACCCAGGCCGAGCCTGCAACCACGGTAAAGATGATCAGGGCGCCCAGGATCGTCACCCACCGCAAGGCGTTGCTGGCATTGCGCTGGTTCTCGACGCCATCGATGATGCGCTGATCGGCGGCATTGATAATGGCATCGAGCAAGGTACGCGCTTCGTTCATCGCCTCGCGGCCCTGGTCCGACATGACGATGGCGAGAGCCTCGTCGCGGTTTCCTGCGCGAGTTAGCTCGATGGTGCGCGCCAGCTCTTCAAGCTTGCCCGTGATCGTGCTGCGCAGATTTAGCAGGGGCTGCGTTGCCTCGGGAAACGGTTCCAGGATCTCTTCCAGCCGGTCAATATAGCCCGGCGTTTCGGGCAAGGCCCTATTGTAGGGCTCCAGATAACGCTCTTCTTGGGTCAAGAGAAAACCGCGCTGACCGGTCTCAAGATCCTGCAAGGCCGTGCGCAGATTGATAGTGGCGGCGCGCGCCACGCGGGCCTGCGTCGTCTGTTCGAACCAGCTCTGGTTCTGTTCCACCAGCCACACCGTGGTTCCCACGATAGCTGCCAGCGCAACAAAGCCCACGAGCAGCAAAAGCGCTGTCGAGCGCAAGAATGCTTGGCTGGAAAACGGCAATCGGGATCCCCTGTGGTCAGCGATGACATTGCTCAATTCTCCGGCGCCATCAAGACCCAAACTGTACGAGGAGGCCAGTTGAGCTGCAAAGAGTTAGCGTGTCACACCGTACTGCGGCGATGAGATCATCCAGCACCGGACAGCAAAACGCCCGTCCGGCATTTCGAGCGGGGCGGGCGGTTTTGCATCTATATGTGGAATCTAGAGACCGGAGGCCTGAGCCTGGGTCACCAGCGGATTGAACTCGGTTACAGCGGAGAGATCGATGTCCTTGGGGGTGAAGATCAGCGTACCAAGAACCACAACGGCTGCCAGCTTTGCCAGATTCCACATCTTTTGTTTCTTGCGTATCGTCAGCATGGGCGCCTCCTTGTGCCAGATTAATGCCCCGCTTGCCCGTGCGTTCCGCCACAATCATAAATTTGCCGTTAAATAATTGGCGCTGCCAGAAGAATTGCCTTAGCGGCTAGGCTTCTCTGGTCGAATGGTGGTAAGCGTCACTTCCAGCCGGACTGGTCCCTCTGCGCCATCCCTGATCCGCACCGATATGCCATCGCTCTTGGCTTCGCGCAAAGCATCGCGCATCATGTCGGCCAGGGCCCGCCGTGCTTCGCGGATCGCTGCGTCCATGTCTGGCAAGTCGACGCCGATATTGTCGACATAACTGTCTTCTCCATCATCGATATCGAAGTAGTAACGCGGCATCAGCGGATTATCTCCAGTGTCCGGTCAATGCGGCCCTTATGTCTCCGAACTTGCCGGGTAGCGTGATAGTCCGGCATGTGGCGCCTTGAAGTTCGATGCGCTGGTGCAACCGGTTCGGCATGACTTGGTTGCTTCAAACCCGCGGCACGACTCTACGCCAATGACCGTCAACGGCCAGACGCCGACGGACGCTTGAAAATGTCGGTAAGTGCCACCAGCGCTACCAGATGAACGCGATCTGGCGTACCGGGGTCTTTGAGGCACCGCACATGCGAAGCAACGGTGAAGCGCGTCCCTAGGCGCTCGCCCGAAGCGGTAAAGTGCAAGCGCTGCCCAACCGGATCATAACGCGATGCTGTCACCTTGAATTGCATAGGAGGAGAAATCCGCAAATCTCTTGCCTTTTAGCCCTACTTCATCACTTCCGACCGTTCTCTGTCGAGCCCGGTTGATGCACTGAACGGCAAGTTCAATTGGGGAACAGAACGGCCACTGAGCGGTTGAGCCATGAAAGCCAATTGGAGCAAGAACATGGATCACTCTTCACACGTCAGGCTTACGCCTGCCGAGCTTACCCCTTCCACTCTTGAAGGTGCAACGATCTATCATGCTAACGACCACAAGGTGGGCACGGTTTCGCACCTGCATGGCAGCGGCGCCGCCATCCAGATCGTGGTGGATGTCGGCGGTTTTCTGGGCATGGGTGCCAAGCCCATCGCCTTGCCCCTGCAACATCTCGAGTTCATGCGCGACGAAACCGGGCATGTCCATGCCGTCACCAGCTTTACCAAGGAACAACTCCGCGAAATGCCGGAGCACCACCACTAGCGCTCCGAAGATCGATCAACCCCGAAAGGCCAAGACCATGTCTGGACCAGATAAGAAGCCTGCTTCCGACCGTCCGTCCAACAGCAAGCCCACTCAAACCCAGCAAGGGCAGCAAACGGACGACAACATCGACGACATGGGTCGTCCCATTAATGACCCCAAGGGCAAGACTAACGACCAGCCAGTAAAATAGCCTGCAAGCATGATGAACAGAGGGTACTGCTTGGCTCGAAGCCTCAAGCCAACCAGCGTGCCACTGCTGCAAAGATCGGGATGCCCGCAAGGACATTGAATGGGAACGTGACGGCCAGAGACATAGCCAGCGGCAGACCAATATCGGCATGTGGCAATGCCAACCGAATGGCCGCTGGCGCCGCAATATAGCTCGCGCTTCCGGCTAACACCCCTAGGATTGCAGCCGAGCCGGTGTCCAGCCCAATGGAAACGCCGACCATCACGCCGATCATGCCATTGACGAGCGCCAGCCCAACCGCAATGCCCACCAGCATAGGCGTCAGGCTCTTGCTCGCCAGCAACTGCCGCGCCGCCACCAAACCCATGTCGAGCAAGAACAGGCACAGCATGCCCCGGAAGGCACCATCAAATACCGGCTGAACTGGCGCGAACCCTGGCTTCCCAACTATCAGGCCAATCACGAAGCTTCCGACCAGCAGCAGCACCGAACCATTGGTTAGCGCTTCTGCCAGATGGCTCCGCTCCGCCTGCACCTGCCCTTTCGTGCCCCGCGCCAGCCACAGCCCGGTGAGTATACCCGGCGTCTCCATGAGCGCCAGGACGGCTACCATGTACCCCGCCGGCGGCAGACCTTGTGCGGTGAGGATTTCAACGCCCGTTACGAACGTTACCACCGATACGGATCCATAATGCGCTGCCACAGCGCCGGCGTTGACCGCGTCTAGTTTACCCAAACGCCTTAAGACCCAAAAAGCGGGCAGGGGTAGCAGGAAGCTGAGTGCAAGCCCTGCAAGTCCTGCAACTGCAAGCTCGATGGTGAAGCCCGTTTCCGCAACTTGCACGCCGCCCTTGAGGCCTATTGCCGCCATGAGATAAAGCGCCAGCGCTTTGCCAACGACCTCTGGAACATGCAGATCGCTGCGTACAATGACGGCAACCACCCCCAGGATGAAGAACAGGACGATCGGGGAGAGAAGTGTTTCCATAACGAACTCAAGGTTTGTGCCAGGGCAGGAGTGCTGCGGACTTACCCGGCCGGGTTCATTCAGGAAAATTCATTGTTTGGATCAAAACGTTCTATAGAGAAGATGTATGAGCCAGTTGAACTACAATCATCTTCGCTATTTCTGGGAAGTTGCCAGGGAGGGTAATCTCACCCGCGCCGCGCGTAGGCTCGCCGTTTCACAATCAGCCTTGTCCACTCAAATCCACACGCTTGAGGAGCGCTTGGGTCACCCATTGTTTGAGCGGGTTGGCCGCCAACTTGTTTTGACTGAAGCTGGCCGCGTAGCGCTTGATCATGCCAACGCAATATTTGCGGCCGGAGAGGATCTCGTTGCTACCTTGCGTGCTGGATCGGGCCGCCGCCAGCTCTTGCGTATTGGCGCCCTCGCAACGCTGTCGCGCAATTTCCAGATCGACTTCCTGCGCCCATGCCTCAATCGGCCCGCACTTGAAGTCATCCTGACCTCAGGCAGCCTTGAGGAATTGGTGAGCCTGTTAGAACGGCTGGATCTTGACGTTGTCTTATGTAACGCCCCGCCCTCAGCCGGTCATACCCCCAACCTTGTCGTGCACCGGCTAGCTGAGCAAACCATTATGCTTTTTGGGGCGCCCGCGTTGCATTGCGTTTCGACGGACCCGCGTACGGTGCTCCAAAGTAGTCCCGTTATCCTGCCTTCCGGCGCCAGCAACATCCGCCCGCAATTCGACGCGCTCTGCGCGCGCCTTGGCGTCGACCCGATCATTGTTGCCGAAGTGGACGACATGGCCATGCTCCGCCTCATGGCCCGCGAAGCCATCGGCCTCGCCCCGCTGCCGGCGATCGTCGTGCGAGATGAACTCGAAGCCGGCACCTTGCGCGAGATTGCTCCGCTACCGTCCATCCACGAAGCCTTCTACGCCCTCACCATCCCCCGCCAATTCCCCAGCCGCATCGCCGAAGAACTGATCCACGCTGCGTCGAACTGGCAGGACTAAATCCACCAGCTTATATCGCGAACTATGTGGGGAGAATTGGAGCGGGTGAAGGGAATCGAACCCTCGTCATCAGCTTGGGAAGCTGCTTCTCTACCATTGAGATACACCCGCGTGCACAGCGATAGATGCTGGAAATTGCAGTGGGCGTCAAGTCGCTGCGGTGCCACCCGGCATTGCTTGCACACTATCGCTTAGGGAAGCCCCGGCTGATCTAAGGAACCGGGAGTGAGGTTAAGCCCCTCAGGCAGCAAATGGCTTGAAATGCTTGGAGAGCTTGAGCGTCTGGGCCTGGTAATTGGAGCCGGGCGCGGTGCCGTAGAGCCGGTCGGGCGCCTCTGCCAGTCGTTCATAGTTCAGCCGGCCAATGGTTTGTCGATGCCGAGCAGGAATGGCACCTCCCGGCTGCGCACTTCCAGCACGGCCCGGCTGCCGGTCCCGCCGTAAATGTTATGTATGGGTGAGAGAGAGTGAACTTTTACGGTCTTACACAGGCTCAGCGGCGAAATCCTGCCTGTGGAAGCAGCAATTTAAAATCGCTTTATTTAATTGTCTCGTTGGAGCTCGTCATGGCTGGAGCAGCGGGAACACTCGGGTATGTACGCGGATAGCGAACGAGCTGCTCCTGTGATTTCTTTCCTCAGTTCGACCTTTTCCAGCCACCGAGTCGGGATTGCGCGCACGCCGTAGAGTGCTCCCGCTAAATTGCCAGCCATTGAGGCTGTCGTATCGCTATCACCATCATGATTGGCTGCAACAGCGATTGCATCCTGAAGCGAGTGAGTTGTGAGAACAGCATTGACAGTAATGGCCAGAGCTTCATCAGCGCTCCAGCCGAAGCCCATCCATTCAGGACGGTGAAAGTAATCCGACCACCGCCAAGGAGCGTTCATAATTGCCTGTGCCGTTGGCTCATGACTTGGTTGCGTGCCGAGGAACATGAGTGTGCGTTCAACAGACTTCGTGATCGAATAGCCTTTCATTACCCAGGCGATCATCATTGCGAACGCGCCAGAGGCTATGTACCCGCCAGGACTATTATGGGTCAGTCGAGCGTCAGCAACGGCTGCGTGATAGGCTCTTTGAGGTGTAGCGCTGTATAGAAGCCCAAAAGGGGCAGATCGTGCCGCAGCTCCATTTCCCTCAGCAGCGGTTTGAGGTGATTGACCGAGCTGAGTTGCCTCGCTCAAAGCTACCATTGTGTTGGCGTTCGGCACACGATCGCCTTGCTCGGCTACGATTTTGCAAAGGTTGCCGTAGGGGCTACTCCACATAAAAAGCAGTGGGCTGTTAATACCCTGGGTTGAGAGCCAAGCTAAATAGGCGAGATGAAGGTGTTCAACTTCACTAATGGACCTGTTCAGACGGCTTTCCACAAGTGCTGCCGTGGTGAACAGTACTAGCTGGGTTTCGTCGGTTATTTGCACCCTCTTTGAGTCTCTTGGTCAGAATTCCTGCACTCCACCAGGGCCACACTCGATGATCATCTCGGCATGAGAGGAAAACTCAAAGGGGGCTCCAAGGGCGTCGCCACAAGCGCCTCCTAGCAGGCACCCTAGTACCCGGTCTCTCATGCTTATCTTCATTGAGTTGCACCATCAAACTACGCAACCGATCAACCGAATGTGGGGGCATATCAACGAGCAAAATCTAAGTTTGTATTGGCCTAAAATTCCACTCGGCTCAGCATTCACCCATCTAGATCAGCAATAAATAGATGTGGATGGATATGCAGACCACGACGGTCATCTCTGATCTAGCAACCCTCCCTCATCTTCTCCTAACCCGTTCAGGCATTCCTGATTGGGTTTAATAGCTTTGAAAAGAAGCTTCAGAAGCTCTGACGGAGACTTCACTTACCACCGGAACGCCGATGCAATCGGAGCTCCGGTTAATTTGGAAAGGAAATGAATAATCCACATTGCATCAATAAAGCCTACGCCGACTACTTCAAAAGCTGGTTTCAAGACCACGCTTCATCCAGCAGCAAAGCGTTCTTCGTTACCCTGACGTTTGAACGCGAAGCTCAACGTCGCCAAAGGCGACAGGCCGAAGGCCTCTCACAAGGTGCATTTGAGATGAAAGCGTTTGATCACTTATACAATGCAATCTCTCGAAAGCTGATTGGCAGAAACTATCATCGAAGCTGTAATTGTCTTCGGCTTCCCCATGTGGCCGCTTTTCTTGATGCCGCAGGCTCAAGGCACTGGCATCGCAGCGGGGAGCTTTCAAACATTCACCTTCACACCCTCTGGATCGTGGAAGACGCTCTAACGCTATCCTTTAGAGAGGCGATGGACATGAACGGACCGATGTTTCACACTTGGCGTAGGTTCAGCTTCGATGAAATTGATGTTCAAGAGATCGACATTGAACGTGATGTCAGCACCGTTGTCGCCTACGCTTCGAAGCTAATTGGTTTTACCAACAGTGACTTGTCGCTTGGACGGGATTTCGAGATATACCCTCTCCAAGCAAGCTAACGCTTTTAGTCGCGAGTGTCATTTTTCATCCAGAACTTTCGTCACTCCAAGGCAGAAATCGTACCACCCAGCACGCAGAGCGTTGGAAAGCTACGATCTGCGGGGCTTCCACCCGGTACAGTAGAAGCTTGAAGAGCTTATAGTTTAGCGAGAAGCTGGTATTTGGCTGCTAGCGAGCACCGACGCAAGAACGTGTTTTCGGTGAGAACGGACGTAGCGTCATCTTTTCTAGCCGCGACCTTTTCCTGCTTGCGAAGGTAAAACCCATCACCTATAAGGCCCGTGGCTGTGAGCCGGGCGGTCCTTCCGCCCCTATGCCCGGGTAGCTCAGTTGGTAGAGCAGCGGATTGAAAATCCGCGTGTCACTGGTTCGATTCCGGTCCCGGACACCTCAGGTTTGACAGGCTGGCTGGCATCGACAATCGACGGGTCTAACTTTGCCATCGGTCGACTAGGTCTCGCGCTTTGCGAGTGACACTCCTTTGTTCAAGGTGCGCGTAACGCATAGTGGTTCGAATGTCTGCATGGCCTAGAATCGAGCGCACCTCATAGACACTCATGCCGTGCTGTATAAGGCGTGACGCGTGTGTATGCCGTCTTCAGTGAACGGATTACCTCACGGCAGTTCCTTGCGCGAAATTTCTTGCAGGCGAAGCAAGCCGAAGGTTGGGAAATCATCCCTGTCGATCAGCAAAGCTGCAAGCAGTTGGGGTTCGCAGCATGATAGCTACAAACACCTTCACGTATCGTACAGCTCCACAATGGGCAGATGAGACCTTTGCGACAGTTTCTGTGCCGGTAGAACGAGTCGAGGCACGACCCGCGGGCAGGCGTCCAAAGGGCGCCCAAGGCCCAGCAAAGTATCTGCTCATCGGCTTCGACACCGAATACCAGTCTATCGATGCGGTTACTCAGCAGCAGATCGATGGCGGAGAGGCGCGTAACGAGGTGCTCTCCTATCAGTTCTGGGTCAAGCTCCTCACGCGGGAAGCCGAAGCGGATGCCCGTGAAACGTCCGGCATCATCGTACCTGACGAGGGAGAACGAATCTCCATGGCCGAGTTCTTCGTCGCGGCCGTCGGCACCTTTGCTAGTGAGCATTCACTAGTGCCTCTGCCGTCCGACATACTTTTAGTAGGTCACTTCACGCGTGCTGATCTGCCAGCATTTGAAGACTTTCGGCAGAACGCCAAGGATTTCTTCTCCAATGTCAGGAACACGTTCGTGTCCATCGACATGGTACAGAAGATCGAATTAAAGGACGAGCACTCCGGCGACACGACGGAATTTCATATCAAGCTCAGGGACACGCTCCTGCTTGCCCCAGCGAACGCGAAGTCCCTAATGGATATAGGTGAGATAGTTGGGTTCCCCAAGCTGATGCTTGGAGGAGCAGGGAGGCCGATCAGCATATAAAAGAGAACATGAAGGGCTTTCGTCGAGATCACTGGAGTGAGTTCCGGGAGTACGCCATCCGAGATGCTGAGGTCTGTGTACGTTATGCGGAGAAGATCATCCGCCAGTACCAGAAGCTCTTCAACAAGTTCCAAATGCCGCTAACTTTGTCGCAATTTGGGGTGGGCAAAGTCCTGCAAGACTGGGACGCACTGGGATGGGACAAGGAGGAGATACTTGGCACCGAAACTATCCGCGAAAGGAAGTGGAGCAAGCGCCTCGGCCGGTACATCAGCAGTGAGAAAACCGTTTACCGGGACTGCATCTATTTCGACGTCGCCTTTGTCAATGAGACATATCACGGCGGGCGCAATGAGCAGTTTGCCTTTGGCATTGGCGCAGAAGGGCGTTGGCGGGACCACGATCTCAGTTCAGCTTACCCCACCGCAATGTCGCTCATCGGCGCTCCAGATTGGTCGGCCACTGAACAGCTGACGTCACTCGACGATGTGGCACTTCATGACCTGGCATACGCGGCAGTAGACTTCGAGTTTCCCTCTGATGTGCGATTCCCAATCCTGCCCGTGCGCACTGATGGAGGGATCATCTTCCCGCGTTGTGGCACTTCATACTGTGCTGCACCGGAACTCTGGCTGGCGAAGGAGCTGGGTGCGAAGCTCACTCCTCGGCGAGGTGTTCGGGTGCCGGCAGACAGGGGCATACGTGTCTTTCAGGATTTCATCAAGGAATGCGTCGATGAACGAGGAAAACATCGCAAGAATACTTTCGAGAACCTCTTCTGGAAAGAAGTGGGCAACAGCACATACGGAAAAACTGCACAAGGGCTGAGGGAAAAACGGGTTTACGACCTAAGGGAGGCAGATATGGTTTCGCTGCCGCCCAGCAAGCTGACACAGCCGTTCTTTGCTTCATATATTACCAGTTTTGTCCGAGCTGTCCTTGGAGAGGTGTTGAATGCCTTTCCCGAGCAGGTTGACGTTTTCAGCGTCACCACTGATGGATTCCTTTCGAGCGCATCGGACGACGATGTAGCTGTAGCCACTGCAGGTAAGCTCTTCAAGGTGTTTGCGGACGCGCGTGCGGAGCTAGATCCGAAGAGTCAAGCTCTCGAAGTGAAGCATGAGATTGCGCAGCCGATTGGCTGGCGCACACGGGGATCAGCAACCCTAAAAAGTTTCGACGGCGACCCCGTACTTCAAAAAGGAGGGATAAAAACGAACCGGCTGTTCGACCCGGAGCAGGACAACCGCTTCATCGTTGATCTCTTTCTTAATCGGCAAGCAGGTCAGCGCGTGGATTATACCACTGGTCTCGGACTCAAAGTCCTCGTCAACGCTGACGCCGATTTCGTAAGTCGCTCCACGTAGAAGCGGCTTTCCATGGAGTTTGATTGGAAACGGCTCCCGCAATGCCCAGTAGACCAAACTGCGCATTTTTGTGGACGAGAGGTGTCGCACCTCAGCTTTTCGACCGGCCCATTGGAAGATATCCGGCAGTTTCAGAGCTTGCGAGCTGTATGGGAGCGGTACGACGACAAGCCCCGTAAGGTGTTGAAAACCATTAAGGACTTCGATGAGTTCTGGTCATATTGGAAGACAAAAAAGCTTCCGCATCAGGTGACGAATTACTTGTCGAAGCAAAATGGAGCGATCAAACGCCTTCGTCGCGATCTCACGATGGCATTCAAGTCTCACGCCGCTGGCTTCGACAAAGTAAGGTCGAGGTTGAAGCTGCTATCGCATGCTGAATTTGCAGAGCGGCTCGTCACCTGCGGTATTCCATGCACAGTAACCGACGTTGAAAACGGCAAACGAAAAACTTTTCAGCCTTACCAGTCGCTGCGGACAGATGAGACTACTGAAGCCTTGAGCAGGTTGAAACGAGAGTTCTACCCAGAATTGGAAATCGACAAGTTCTTCGCGGAAGAGCCGTAAAGGTTATCTCTCTCTCACCCATAGCAAACTCTTACGGTGCGAGTGGGAGGGCTGTGGATCGACTATCAACCAAGCGCTGCGTGCAGGTGCCCCCTGTAATCACCGCCTAGTACTGGCAAAGCTGTGGATCGAGATACAGCTAGAATGTTGCTTCGGACCTTCGCTTGTGCTACTCTAAGTACATGCGGAGGAGCTGTCGATTACTTTTGCTTCTTTGGTGATTATAGCCTTGGGAAGCTGCTTCTCTACCATTGAGATACACCCGCGTGCACAGCGATAGATGCTGGAAATTGCGGTGGGCGTCAAGCGAGAGTGCGTAGCGTAGGGCAAATGGATGCTCTCTCTTTATGAGCTCAACACACCCGCTGATGCCAAATCTGCCCTAGCGTAAATGGATTGGGCTTTGCAGGGGGAACGATGAGCTACTATCAATAAATATTCGAAGCGCACATCGCTCATCTGCACTACGAGCCCTATGCCTACACCGTCGTCTTCGTGCCCGACGACCTTGCTGCCCAATTGCCACTCGACCGCTTTCCGCGCCTGCGGATCGAGGGTGAACTTAGCGAACTGCCGTTCAACGCTGCGATGATCCCTTCGCAACAGGGACGGCACATGATCGTGTCGCCAGAACTGCTCAAAGCCGCAGGCCTGCGCGTCGGGAATATCGTGGAGATACGCTTCAACATCGCTGATCAGGAAGGCGTTGCCGTTCCGGAGGAACTGCAAACCGAATTGGACAATGATCCGCAAGCTGAAGCAGCATGGTCTGCGCTGACGCCGGGGCGACGGCGCGGGCTGGCTCATCTGGTAGCAAAACCCAAGGGCGATGCGATCCGGCGGCGCAAGGCTCAGGAACTTGCCGAGGCTCTCCGCACCGGAACGCCTTTACCCGGAATGGTGCGGCGTACGGCAAAGCCGGCTGGAGCCGACTAGCGCTTCAGCCGCCCTCTTGGTCTGCCAGCACCATATCCGATGCTAGGCTTGGATCAGTTTTGTCACCCGCTTGGCCGCTCTGCGTTGCCCTAGCAACAAGGGAGGCAGCGATGCGCGGAGATGAGATCGGTCAATCCAGGAGGCTAAGGTGGGCCGGCTTGTGCCTTGGCTTTGCACTGGGCGGGTTCTTTGATGGCATTCTGCTCCATCAAGTGCTGCAATGGCATCATCTCCTGAGCGGGGTTGAGCAGGCGCGCCAGGACATAAAGGTGTTGATCCTTGCCGACGGGCTCTTCCACCTGTTCATGTATGTCATAGCCGGCTGTGGGCTTTGGCTGTTGTGGCGGTCGCGTAAACACTTCGCTCTTGCAGGCAATGATCGGGCCTTGTTCGCGGATGTATTGCTCGGCTTTGGCACCTGGCATGTCGTGGACGCGATCTTGTCCCATTGGGTCTTGGGCATTCATCGCATCCGCATGGATGTCGACAATCCCCTGCTTTGGGACCTACTTTGGCTTGCCCTCTTCGGCATCGTGCCGATCATGCTTGGCTGGTTATTCAAGCGCGCACAGGGCCATAAGACTCACGCAGCCATGAGTTCGCCCCTGGCCCTTGCCTTGGCCGTTCTCGTTTCTGGTTCGATTGCCGCCGCGCCCCCGCCGTCGAGCGGACCTGTCATGGTGCTGTTTGCGCCCGGCACAACACCCCAACAAGCCATGGCGGCGTCTCAAGCCTTGGCGGGTCGGCTGATCTGGACCGACCCTTCCCAACAATTATGGGCAATCGATCTGCCCCAAGGCAGCAATGCCGCTGCCTTCTACAATTATGGCGCGTTGCTCGTCAGCAATTCCATCCTGCCTGCCGGGTGTCTGGACTGGATCAAAGTCTAAGCGCGCTTTGAAGCGCCGCTTCTAGCCAGCAAATGGCTTGAAATGCTTAGAAAGCTTAAGCGTTTGCGCCTGATAGTTCGAACCCAGTGCCGAGCCATAGAGGCGGTCCGGCGCTTCGGCGAGCCGCTCGTAGACGAGCCGCCCGATGGTTTGCCGATGGCCCAGCAGAAACGGCACTTCGCGGCTGCGCACTTCGAGCACAGCGCGGCTGCCGGTGCCGCCGGCCGGTGAATGGCCGAAGCCAGGATCGAAAAACCCGGCATAATGCACGCGGAACTCACCCACGAGCGGATCGAATGGCACCATTTCGGCGGCATGGCTGGGCGGTACATGCACCGCCTCATCCGAGACCAAGATATAGAACTCGTCAGGATCAAGGATCAACTCGTCCCGCCCACGGCTATAAAGCGGGTCCCAGAAGTCGAGGACCTCGAGCGCGGCCTTTTTGTCCACATCTACCACCGCCGTGTGGCGGCGTGAGCGGAACCCAACGAGACCATCCCGACCGTTCCCCTTAAGGTCGATCGAGAGCGCTACCCCATCGCCCACCTGCACGGAATGATCGAACACTAGCGTGTCGCTGGCGTGGAGCGCCTGGTGCTCGGCGGCAGTCAGGCGGTTGTCGCCCGAGCGGAACCGCATCTGGCTCAACCGCGAACCGGTTCGAGCCAGGATCGGAAAGGTGCGCGGGCTGATTTCGAGGTAGAGCGGCCCGTGATAGCCTGCAGGCATCTGGTCAAACCCGCGTGCCCGGTCACCGATGACGCGGGTAAAAACATCGAGCCGTCCTGTCGAACTCTTAGGATTGGCCGAAGCGCTGACGTCTAGGGGTAGGGACAGGCTTTCCTGCAACGGCACAAGGTAGACGCAGCCGCGCTCCAGCACTGCTCCCTTGGTCAGATCAATTTCATGCAGCTTGAGCGCCTCTATACGCTCGGCAACCGAATGGCTTGGACCAGGCAGGAAGCTGGAGCGCACGCGATAGGCGACATCGCCAAGGCGCAGATCAAGGCTTGCCGGCTGCACCTGGTCGGCATCGAACGGTCGCGCCGTGCTGATCGCCCCCTGCCGCGCCAGAAGCTCGATCAACCGCGCCGGAAAGACGCCTTGCGGCCACAGCTGTTGCTTGTCCATCGAGTTTCCCGCGTGTACTTGGCTGTTCCTACTGTTATTGACGTCCGCAGGCAATTAGCTTTAGATCGGCTTCCAGTGGTGATTTGGCCGGTCGCTTGCAGCCACTTAAAACAAGTTGCTAAAGACCGTTATGGAACCGGCCGCCATTTATGCGTGCCGGTTTTTTGTTGTGAAAGCGTGACTGATGTCCAAGGCCAAAAATCCTCTCAACGATCCGGCCCGCCGCTCCGCCGAAACACAGTTGGTTCATGGCGGTACCAAGCGATCCAACTTCAACGAGACCAGCGATGCTTTGTTTCTGACCTCGGGCTACAGCTATCCGACGTCCGATCATGCCGAGATGCTGTTCAAGGGCGAGATCCCCGGCGGCCACAATTACTCGCGCTTTGCGAACCCAACGGTCGATGTGTTCCAAGGCCGCATGGCCCTTCTCGAAGGAGCCGAAGCCGGTCGCGCCTTTGCTAGCGGCATGGCGGCGGTCACCAATGCAGTGATGAGCCAGGTCAAGGCCGGCGATCATATCGTTGCCTCGCGTGCTTTGTTTGGCGGCTGCCGCTATGTGGTGGAAGATTTCATGCCGCGCTGGGGCGTCGAAACGACGCTCGTCGATGGCCGCGACCCTGAAAATCTTGCACGCGCCATGCGGCCGAACACCAAGCTGGTGTTCATCGAAACGCCCACCAATCCGACACTGGAATTGGTTGATATCCGCGCCGCTGCCGATATTGCCCATGCCCATGGCGCCGTGCTGATCGTCGACAACGTCTTTGCCACCGCACTATGGCAGAAGCCGCTCGAATTGGGGGCCGACCTCGTCACCTATTCGGCCACCAAGCACATCGACGGGCAGGGCAGGGTACTCGGCGGTATTGTCCTGGGCTCCAAGAAGCTCATCGAAGGCGATGTGCACACCCTTTTGCGCCACACCGGTGCTACACTGAGCGCCTTCAACGCCTGGGTGCTGCTCAAAGGGCTGGAAACCTTCGCCCTGCGCGTGCGCCAGATGACAGACAGCGCCACCAAGATCACCGAGGCGCTGGCCAGCCATCCCAAAATCAAAAAGGTAATCTACCCGCATCACTCCAGCCATCCGCAATACGATCTGGCCAAACAGCAGATGCAGACTGGCTCCACCTTGGTCGCCTTCGAGGTTATCGGCGGTCAGGAGGCGGCGTTTACCTTGTCGGACTCGCTGGCCGTGATCCTGATCTCCAATAATCTGGGCGATGCCCGCTCCATCATCACCCATCCCCGCACCACGACGCACCAACGCCTGAGCGAGGAAGTACGGCTGGAAACCGGCGTAACGCCCGGCCTGCTGCGTCTGTCGGTCGGGTTGGAAGCCAGTGACGATCTGATTGCGGATTTGATGTATGGTTTGGATCAGGTTTAGACCCGTGCGGAGCCGTTGCTTGTGATGTACCCCCACCTAGCCTCCTCCTCAAAGAGGGAGGAATACTTCTGTGGTAGTGATCGCAATTTCATACACACACAAAACTATCCCTCCCCCTGTCAGGGGGAGGCTAGAGGGGGGTATTTGCGAGCACTGTGCGCCCTCGTCTTATTCCTCCTCGCCGTCCCGGCCTTCGCACAAGCTTTGCCCTACCATGCCGACCCCAGCGCGCGCGAAATGTCGCCGACGCTGACGCCTGTTCCTGCTATCCGCTTCCTCACCACTGCCGATTTCCCACCCTTCAACTTTCGCGACGCAAATGGCGAGTTGATCGGTTTCAATATCGATCTGGCACGCCGCATCTGCACCGAAGCCAACGTCGCCTGCACCATTCAGGCTTGGCCCTGGGAACAAGCCGCCGACGCGTTGAGCGATAGCCAGGGAGATGCGTTGATTGCCGGTCTTGATATGAGCCCCGAGAATGGGACGCGCTTTGACTTCACGGCGGTCTACATGGCCTTGCCCGGCCGATTCGTTACGCGCTTGCCCGACGCTGAGAACTTCAGCGCAAACGCCCTGGAGGGCAAGACCGTTGCCGTGCGCACCGGTAGTGCGCACGAAGCGTTCATGAAGCGCTATTTGCCCAATGCAAGTTTGCAGGGCTTTGCCACCGAGCTTGATGGCCTTGCTGCCGTGCGCGACAACGCCGTTGATGGCTTCTTCGGTGATGGCATGCGCTCGTCATTCTGGCTCAACGAAAACCTGACGTGCTGCGGATTTGCCGGTGAGCCCTATTTCCGGCCAGCGTTGTTTGGTGAAGGGCTGTCTATCGCTGTTCCAGCCGGAAACGACGCTATCCGCCATGCCATCGATTGGGCGTTGATCAAGCTCAAGGACAATGGCACGCTGGACGAGCTGTACCTGCGCTGGTTTCCGGTGGGCTTTTACTGAGGCATACGGCGGTGCCGCGCCCGCGCCGCCACCTCGATGGCTGCCGTCGTCAGCCGGTCCAGATCGAGCTTGTCGCGCAGCATTTCCAAAAAGCGTAGCTCTTCCTGCTCAAGATGCAGATCAACCGAAGTCACTTCCACGGCAACGGCATAGGCGGTGTCTTGCAGCTTTTTCGGTAGCGCCGCGATAGCGTCGTCCATCACGCCGTCCAAACCACCCGGACCATTGAGCTTGTCGGCACAGTCATTGGCGACCGCAGCCAGCCGGCCCTTGTCGAACCCCTCGAACACTGGCAAGCGCCCGATCAGCGTTTGAATGCGCACCAGCTCCCGCTCGGTCATCTGGCTATCCGATGAGGCTGCCAGTACCATAAGGTGGATCAGCGCGTCGTGGGCTTGGTTGTGCATGGAATGGCGTTCCGTTGATAAGCAATGCGCCAACAGGTAGGCGGGCAACCCAGCCTTGGCAAGCTGCTGCGACATTGACGGCGCTGGCTGGTAATGTAACACACCGCCATTCCATTCTCCCCGAAAGGCATAAGCCCTTGTCGCCCGCTTCCTTGCCCCCGCTCGATTCCGCGTTTTTCGATGCTGCCCAGATGGCCAAGGCCTGGCCGTTTGAAGAAGCACGCAAGCTGATCAAGCGCCTGGAAAAGTCGGGCAAGGGCGAGGCCCTGTTCGAGACCGGCTATGGCCCCTCGGGCTTGCCCCACATCGGCACGTTCGGCGAAGTGGCGCGCACCACCATGGTGCGTACGGCCTTTCGCCTGTTGACGCGCGACCAGATCTCCACGCGCCTCCTGTGCTTTTCAGATGATCTCGATGGCATGCGCAAGATCCCGGATAATGTTCCCTCCAAGGAGGCCATGGAGCCGCATCTGCAAAAGCCGCTGACCTCGGTGCCGGACCCTTGGACCAACGAGTTCGCAAGCTTTGGCGACCACAACAACGCCATGCTGCGGCGCTTCCTCGATACTTTCGGTTTCGACTACGAGTTCGCCAGCGCCACCGACTATTATCGCTCGGGCAAGTTCGACGCCGTGCTCCTGCGCGCTGCAGAACGCTATGACGACATTATGAAGGTGATGTTGCCAACGCTCGGGCCGGAGCGCCAAGCGACCTATTCACCCTTCCTGCCGATCTCGCCAATCTCTGGCCGCGTACTTTACGTGCCCATGAAGGAAGTCAACGCCAAGGACGGCACAATCACCTTTGCCGACGAGGATGGCCACGACACCACCGTGCCGGTCACCGGCGGCCACGTGAAGATGCAGTGGAAGCCCGATTTCGGCATGCGCTGGGCGGCGCTAGGCGTCGATTTCGAGATGTTCGGCAAGGACCATCAGACCAACGCACCGATCTATGACCGCATCTGCGAAATCTTGGGCGGCAAGGCTCCGGAACACTATGTCTATGAGCTGTTCTTGGACGATCAGGGCCAGAAGATTTCCAAGTCCAAGGGCAATGGCCTGACGATCGATGAATGGCTGAGCTATGCCAGCACGGACAGCCTCGGGCTCTACATGTTCCAAAAGCCCCGCACGGCCAAGCGGCTGCATTTTGACGTCATCCCGCGGGCGGTTGACGAATATTACAGCTTTATCGCTGCCTATCAGGGGCAGGACGCTGCCGCACGGCTCGAGAACCCCGTGTTCCACGTCCACTATGGCGCCGTGCCGACACCGGACGTGCCACTCAGCTTCGCGCTGCTGCTTAACCTGGTGGCCACGGCGAATGCCCAAGACACCAAGGTGATGTGGGGCTTTATCGGCCGTTACCTTCATGGCGCCACGGCCGCAACGCACCCCGAACTCGATAAGCTCGCCGGCTATGCCGTGCGCTACTTCAACGACAAGGTAAAGCCGTTCAAAACCTACCGTGCCCCGACCGAGCAGGAACGCGCCGCCTTGCAGGATCTGCACGATCGCCTTGGCGCATACCAAGGCTCAACCGATGGCAGCGCCCTGCAGGACCTTGTTTATGCTGTGGGCAACGAACACAAGTTCGAGCCCCTGCGCGACTGGTTCAAGGCCATCTACCAGGTGCTACTCGGCGACGACCAGGGTCCGCGCTTCGGTTCGTTCATTGCCCTCTTCGGCGTTGTTGAAACGCGCAAGCTGATCGCCGATGCCTTGGCCGGGAAGATGCTGAAGTTGGTGTAAGAGACGGTGCCCGCCTTAAGTGGGTACATCATCTTCTTCCCGATGCTCCAGGATATCACCCGGCTGGCAATCAAGGTAGCGGCAGATCGCGTCCAGTGTATCAAAGCGTATGCCCTTGACCTTGCCTTGCTTGAGCAGGCTGAGATTGGCCTCGGTTATGCCGATATACTCGGCAAGGTCCTTGGATTTGACGTTCCGGCGCGCGAGCATGACGGCGAGGTTGATCCTGATCGCCATGGCTAGAAGAACTGGCTGTTTTCTTCGGCGATCGAGGCGGTTTTCTCCATTGCCCAGCACAGAGATGCGATTGTTGCCGCGAACAGCGCCAGTAGCAGTGCTAATTTCTAATGATCTAGGGCGAATAAACGAAGGCTGGTTTCGGCCAGCCTTTATCGTCTAGATCCATTTCGCCTGAAATCTGGTCCGAAAACTGCAGACCGTCTTAGTCGCTGATCGTCCGCAGTAGGGCTTGAGCGTCGTCCGGCACTTCGTGAGCGACTTTGCGATAGACCTTCCCATTTGGCGTACGCCGCAACATATCAAGGTCGACCAGTTCACGGCGTAGCAAGGCGAAATCCTGATAGTCATGCCAGCCGCGCAGCATGGCACTGACTTCGGCCTCACTCATCTGCACATCGTCAGGCAACTGCGACCAAACCACCCAAAGTGCCAGCAGCTGGTCGGCACGCTTGGACGGCCAACGCAGCAGACGCCCCTCTATGCCGAAGCACCGCGCCACGCGCTCCACGCGTTTGCCGTCCTGCGGGGAGACATCACTCATTGCTAGCTGACGTTTCCACCAAGCTCTTGCGAAAGAAGACGACGCGCTGAGTTTCGCTAAAACCAAGCGATTGGTGCATGGATTGGCTTTGAAGATTAGCGATATCGGTGTCGGAGGCAATTTGAAGGCAGTTCTGTGCGCGGCCCCACTCTTCCACGGCAATAATCAATTGGCGGGCAATGCCCTGGCGCCGGTATTCCGGCTTGACGTAAATGCCCTCAAGGAAAGCCACTGGCGAGGTATCACAGCCATTGACATAGTCGTGCCGGAGACTGGCCTCCGCAAAGCCAACTGCCATGCCGCCCGCCACGCGCGCAATCAGGTTTGTGTTTCCTCGCGGCTTCGCTAAGGCCGCCTTGATGTCAGCGTGATGTTTGCCGAAGCCACTATTTGGCCAAAGCGCCTGCCGCATCTCTGCCCAGTCTGCCGCATCTGCAGTTTTGGCGCCCTTTATGTTCACTGGCTGGCCCAGATGATCCGGGCGATCCATTCCACATCAGAAAGATCAACGACACGAGGATCATATGCTGTATTAACGGAATGAAGCTCGATCTGCCTGTTGGTCTGGCGCGCCAGGATCTTGACCATTACTTCGCCGTCGCGCGTCTTGACCACGACCCGGTCGCCGCGCCGCACCTGCTCGGTGGGCGAGACTACGATGCGATCCCCCTCCCGGTACAGCGGCTCCATCGAGTCCCCTGTAACCTCCAGGGCATAAATCCCGCCTTCTCCTGGCGTCGGCAGGGTAATCTCCTCCCAGCCTTGGCCCGCAGGAAAGCCCGCACTGTCGAAGAATCCGCCCGCGCCGGCTCGTGCCAAACCAAGCAAGGGCACGAACTGGTTCACTGGGCTATTGTCATTCCTCGCCAAAAAAGTGCCTCCCGCCAGAAAGCTCTCAAAGCTTTCTCCAGTGGCTTCCAATATCTTTGAAAGGCTTTCAGTCGATGGCCAGCGCTCCCTGCCATCCTTGCTGATCCGCTTGGATGGATTAAAGGCCGTTGGGTCGAGGCCCGCAATTCGTGCCAGCGCAGATACGGATATGCCCTGGCGGCGCGCCAGTGCATCGATCCCGTCCCAAATAGCGCCGTGTGAAAGCATGCCAGATCAAAAGGAAAACTATCTTATCCCTGGAATTTAATCCTATTTGTTCCAAGAGCACAAGCCCCATCAGCCCTGCTTGCAAGCCGCGTTGCCCCTGATTAGGGTCCGGCCATGGACACCCCTCGATTTATCTACAAGATTGCGACTGAGACGAGCTATGCTCTGGGGCGCGACACTGGAAGCTACAACGGCATGCCGGTTGACGCCGCCGACGGCTACATGCATTTTTCCACGGCCGCGCAATTACCCGAAACGCTTCGCCTGCATTTTGCTGGACAATCCGATCTGGTGCTCCTTGCTGTTGAAACGCACAAGCTAGGTGACAACCTCGTCTGGGAAGCCTCGCGCGGTGGAGCCCTGTTCCCCCATCTTTATGGCGGACCGCTGCCTATCTCAGCAATCACTTGGGAGGCACCTTTGCAAGTTGCCGCCGACGGGTCCTGCCGATTGCCCGAGGCTGTCCGATGATCTTCTCGGCGCTTTCTCCGCTCCTGCGCATTCCAGCTGTCTCAGGTCTGACCCAGCAGGCGCTTCTCAAGATGGATGCCGAAACGGCTCATTCGGCGACAATTTCCGCCTTGCGGCTGGGCCTTGCGCCCGAGCAGCCTCATCCCGACGCCCCCGAACTGCGCACGACACTTTGTGGCCTTGACCTCGGTAACCCCATCGGCATGGCGGCGGGCTTTGACAAGAATGCCGAAGTGCCCCGCCCACTGGCGCTAATGGGCTTTGGCATGGTGGAAATCGGCACCGTGACCCCACGGCCGCAGTCCGGCAATCCCAAGCCGCGCCTTTTCCGTATCGGTCAAAGCGAGGGCGTTATCAACCGTATGGGCTTCAACAATGAAGGTCACGAAGCCGCATTTGCGCGGCTCAAGGGTCTTCGGGTGCCTGCCGCCCTAGGCGTCAATATCGGCGCCAACAAGGACAGCGAGGATTTTGTTACCGACTATGTCCAAGGCGTCCGGCGCTTTGCTGATTTGGCTGATTACCTGACCGCAAACATCTCTTCTCCGAACACGCCCGGCCTGCGCAATCTACAAGCCGACGAAGCTCTGCGGCGTCTGCTGGGCGAAATCCTTGCTGCTCGCGCCAAGGCCAAGACGCGCGTCCCTGTCTTTCTCAAGATCGCTCCCGACCTCGATGAACCCGCGCTCGACGCGATCGCCAAGGTCGTTCTCGCCACCGATCTCGATGGCCTGATCGTTTCCAACACTACGATCACCCGCGACGCCGTGGCCGGTCAGGAAAACGCTGGAGAAACCGGCGGTCTGTCCGGCAAGCCGCTTTTCTTGCTCTCAACCCAGCGCCTCGCCCAGATGCGCCAGCGCGTCGGCGATCTGCCCATCATCGGGGTGGGGGGCATCCATTCGCCCCAATCGGCCCTCGCCAAGATTGAAGCCGGCGCCAATGCCGTCCAGCTTTATTCGGCTCTGGTCTTTGGTGGGCTCGATCTTCTGGACAACATCAAGCGTGGCCTGACCGCTGCCGTTCGTGCACAAGCCAAGAGCAATATCAGCCAATTGGTGGGCACAAAAACCAATGATTGGGCGGCGGGCGGGGCAGGGCTTTAGCGACCCTCTTATGCCTTCTCGGCGCCTATCGAAAACAGCGCCTCGAACTGCCCATCCTCGATCCGCGCGGCCGCAATCACCGCCTGCGTGCGGCTATCGACATCGAGCTTTTGCAAAATCGCCGATACATGCGCCTTCACCGTCGCTTCCGAAATCGACAGCTCATAGGCGATCTGCTTGTTCATCAGCCCATCGCTGAGCATCATCAGCACCCGCACCTGCTGCGGTGTCAGCGTCGCCAAGCGCCGCATAAGCGCGGTATGGGCATCATCGCCACCGATGGTAGTGCCTTCAGGCACGAACACCTCGCCCGACAACACTGTTTCGATCGCCCGCCGGATTTCCGTCGGCCCCACCGATTTATGCAAATAGCCCGCGGCGCCCAATTCGAACGCCCGGCGGATGACCGTACTGTCCTCCACCGCCGAAATGATCATCACTGGAATATCGGGATACTGCGCTCGCAACAGCAGCAGCCCCGAAAAGCCGCGCACGCCCGGCATGTTGAGGTCCAGCAGCACCAGGTCGCAGTCCCGGTCGGTATCCAGCGCCGTGCTCAAGCCGTTGAGGTCGCTGGCCTCTTCCACGCTCACCGTCGCATCGCCTCCCGACAGGGTTTGGCGCAATGCCGCCCGGAACAGGGGGTGGTCGTCGACGATGATAATACGGCGGCGGGTCATCAGCCTTGCAGTCTCCTGGGCATTGGCGGTTGGGTACGATACCTAGCCTAGCGCGCCAAATGCCTGCGAAATAGCCTTTCTGGCCATACACTTTTGCAAAATGGGTCAATGCTTAACGGGTTCTTTACCATGTTTTCCCAAGAGTAGCCCTTAGACCTTCGTGTTGAATCGCGAGGGGACCGTCTCTTTTGTGACAGGTAATCCCATGGCCCGCGCCTACTCCATCCACGATGAAAACGACTTGGCCAGCGATCCGCAGCCCGGTCAGTGGCAGGCCTTGCGCGGCGAACTGGTCGCCCTGCTCGATCAGGTCGAAGGGCGCTATGCCAAAGTGGAGGAGCCCGAACCGGAACCGGCCCTTGCCGGACTGACCCAACGGGTCCGTAATCTGCGCGATCAGGTTGTCGGTCCCGAGCCGACTGTCCGCCGCCAGGAAGCGCTGCGTACCGTCAAGCGTGCCGTTGATCGCTTCAGCGAGCGCGACGATGCGACTGTTCATGGCCAACAGGATGCCTTGAGCAAAGCTATAGCCGAGATCCGCGGCCGCCCGATGGCGAGCGTCGCACCTGCCATGGCCCCACGTGATCCAGGCTTTGATTTCCGCGAGCTCAACAGCCTGGTCGGCGGCCTCTCCGGACGGCTGGAACGACTTGAAGGCGAACTGAAAACGCAGCGCAGCACCGCCAGTGTCCGCGAAGTCGCAAGCCAAGTCGAGCAACTTACCCATGTTGTGGAATTGCTGGCTGGTGCTGTGGGCGAAACCGGCCAGGTCAAGCGCCTCGAATCCCAGATCGGCGCCCTGGCAGCCCTGATCCACGAGGCACCCAAGGTTGATCTCAGCACGGTCAACAAGCGCCTTGATGATGTTTCGGTCACCGTTGGCAAGCTCGCCGAACTGCAGGCCCAGCAGATGGAGCGCGAGATCCTGCGCGAAGATGTCCGCGCCGCCGAGCCCAAGCCCGAACCGGCCAGCGCCTTGATGCCTGCCATGCATGGCATCGAGAAGAGCGTCCGCAATGTCTACGACCGAATCGATTCGATCGAAAAGAACGTCGCGCTGTCCTCGAGCGATTTCGAACGCTTGACTGCCCAAATGGCCGACTTCACGCAGGCCATGAAGGATCAAAAGACCGCCCCCAACAAGCTCGTGGCCAAGGTCGATGCTCTCGCCACTGCCATTGGCGATCTGCGCACCGCCAATGCCGACGTGTCCGGCCTCAAGGATGATCTCTCGGCCCTGCGCGATGCTGTTATCGCCGGCATGGAGCCGCGCTTTTCGCGCATCGAGACCCAGATCGAGCAGCTTTCCGAGCGCCTCGCCACCCCACCTGACCAGAGCGAAGTTGAAAACCAGCTCAAGCTCCTGATGCAGCGCATGGACGAGACCGGCGCCCAGCTTAATGGCCTTGCCGAACTCTATTCCAAGCCCAGCGATGTAGCCGAGCTTGAAGCCATGGCCACTTTGGTGGCAGAGCGCACCAGCGACGCCATGACCCGCAAGGCGCCCGCACCGGTCGCGATGTTCGGCCCGGAAAGCCTCAAGAGCATCGAAGACCGTATCCAAGGCCTCATCAAGACCGCAGGCAAGGGTCCGGACTACGAAACCATTGCCGCCATGGTTGCGGAAAAGACCTCCGCCGCGGTTACCAAATCAGCCACCAAGCAAGCCCAGCCTGTCGCCAGCGAAGCCAGCATTAATGCCTTGGAAGAGCGCGTCACGGCGATTTTGAACACCGCAGGTAAAGAAACCGCCGAGCGCCTGACCCGCCTTGAGGCCGCCTTGGCTACGCGCACCGAGCGGACGAGCGAGCTTCCCAGAGCCTCTTTGAGTGGCAGTCTGCAGCCGGTCGACGTCACCATAGCGCCACCACCTAGGGCTGAACTGGCGACCGAGGCCACATCGGGCAAGCTCGATGCCATGCTGATGGCGCTTGCCGCCAACCAGGCCGACACTGATCGCGACATTATGCCGGCCAATCCGGCCGAAGATGCGCCGCTGATCGATCCTGGCTTCAAGGATACGGGTTCCCTCTGGACTGCGCTCGACACCAAGTTGAGCAGCGATACCCAGCCGCAGACGGAGACCCGGCGTGAGCCCGTTCCTGCTCCACGGCTCGACGCTATGCAGCGCCCCAGCTTCAACCCCAGCGAGATCGAGCGTCCGGCCCGGCCGCTGTCAAGCTTTGCTGCTGACACCGATCCGTTCGCGCCGCTACCCGTGCAATCCAGCGCGCCACAGATCGAGCCCCAACCAAGCCAAAGCAGCACCAGCACCTTTGTCGCTGCCGCCCGCCGTGCCCAGCGGGTACGGCAGGAAGCAACAGCCCCAGCCGTTGGCACCGCCGTGGGCGGTTCTGTAATGGGCCGTGCTTTTGCGCGCTTCCGTCCGGCCAAAGCCGAAACCGTTGAAGCGCCAGTTGCTGTGCCACCACTGGAAGCAGAGAAGGTTGCCACACCTGCTAAGCCAGCTAAGGCCGAAAAGCCCCAAAAGGTCAAAGCGGAAGAACGTGCCAAGCCAACAGCACCTGTCGGGCCGCGCCTTGGGGAAGGCACCGATGCGGACCTGCCGAGGGCCGGTTTCCTCACCCGTTATCGCCGCCCTCTCCTGCTGGCGGCCGCGCTGGTAACCGTCTCGGTGCTCGCCCTCAATCTGGTCTTGCAGCGTACGGTAGAATTTGCCCCTGAGGCCGCACCTGCCGATACGATCACGACACCTGCGCCCGCTGGCGAGCCCGCGGCCAGTCAGGATGTCTCGCTCGTGCGTCCCGAGCCGCGCGTCATTGACATGATAGACGGTACCGCGACCGGCTCGATCAACCCGGCCAGCGCAACTACCTTCAGCAAGCCACCGGCCGTCACGCCGATGCCCTCGACGCTGATCGCCGCTACATCGGACATCAGCCGGCAGCGCGATCCCTCCCTAATGCTGCCCGCCGTTGCGCCAGAAACCACCGGCAGCATCGCCGCTGATACGCCAACGCCTCCCGTCACCTATGACTTGCCGCCCGAAGCTGTCGGTCCGCTCGAACTGCGCCAAGCAGCCGCCGACGGAGATGCCCGCGCGCAGTTCGAAATTGCGGCGATCTACACCGAAGGCCGCGCGGTTAGCCAAGACTATGTCGAAGCCGCCAAATGGTACGAGCGCGCCGCCGCACAGGGCCTGGTTCCCGCCCAGTATCGCCTCGGCAACCTTTATGAGACCGGCACAGGCGTCGAAAAGAACCTCGAGAGTGCCAAGCTCTGGTACCAGCGCGCTGCCGATGCCGGCAATCGCATGGCCATGCACAACCTTGCCGCGCTTTATGCCAGCGGCCAGATGGGCGAGCAGGAGTTCGAAAGCGCTGCCGAATGGTTCCAGCAGGCCGCAGCCCGCGGCATGACTGACTCTCAGTTCAACCTTGGCATGCTTTATGCCCGTGGCCTCGGCGTCGCGCAGGACTTCGAGCAGTCCTACAAATGGTTCTCGCTTGCCGCCAAGAATGGCGATGCCGACGCAGCCAAGGCCCGCGATGACATTGCCAAGTCGCTGAAAGCCGATGCGGTTAGCCGTCTCGGTAGCGATATCACCACTTGGAATGCCGAACCGATCGACCTAGCTGCCAACTATGCGCCGCTCGGCACTTGGTCTACTGCTTTCGACCCAGGCGAGCCGATTACGACCCAGGATGTCGTTGCCAAGGTCCAGCAAGCTTTGACCAAGCTTGGATTTGATGTCGGCACGCCTGATGGTCTCGCCGGTCCCAAGACAGCCGAAGCCATCAAGGCCTTTGAGCGCACTACCGGCATGAGCGAAGTCGGCGCCATCAACCCCCGCTTGCTTGCGGTCCTGGGCAGCCAGCCCGTCTGACATCAAAGCTTGGTTTGACAGAGCCACCTGCCAAACTTAAGCCGGATAGGCAGCAAAGGTTTTCGCCAAAAAGCGGGAGCCTTTGACCTATTGTTGACTCACATGCTCCTATGGTGGGACTGCGCGCCATTCAGTTTTACGGAACAGGATCTTGCAGATCTATCTGCCGATCGCCGAGCTTTCCGTTAACCTCTTCTTTCTGGTCGGGATTGGAGGGGCCGTCGGCTTTTTGTCCGGCCTGTTCGGCGTTGGCGGCGGATTCCTCCTGACGCCCCTGCTGATCTTTTCGGGCGTTCCGGCGCCAGTCGCTGTAGCCTCCGTCACTGGCCAGGTCGTGGCGGCGTCTACCTCAGGCGCGCTTAGCCATTACCGGCGCGGCGGCATAGATTTGCATCTAGCAATGTATCTGGTTCTCTCGGGCATTCTGGGGGCCTTCGGCGGCGTTGCGACCTTTGCCCTGTTGCGCGATGCGGGTCAGCTCGATCTAGTCATTTCACTAGGCTTTCTGGTCCTGCTGGGCTCGGTTGGCGTTCTGATGCTGGTTGAGTCTACCCGTGCCCTGCTGCGCTCGCGCAAGGGCATCGTCATCCGCGAACGCTTGCCCAACCAACATAGCTGGATCCATGGCCTGCCCATGCGGGTCCGGTTCAAGAAATCGCGGCTCTATATCAGCGTGCTCCCCGTCTTGCTGATTGGCCTTTTCATCGGCTTCGTTGGCTCGCTCCTAGGCATCGGCGGTGGTTTCATCATGGTACCGGCGCTGGTTTACCTGCTGCGCGTACCGGGCAGTGTCGTTATTGGGACTTCGCTTGCGCAGGTGGTTGCCATGATGGCCGCCACGACGATCCTTCATGCCGTGCAAAGCCAGAGCGTGGATATCCTCCTCGCGTTCTGCCTAATGGTTGGCGGTACTGCCGGCGCCCAGTTTGGCGCCGCTGCCGGCAAGCAATTGCGCGGCGAACAGCTTCGCGGTCTCCTGGCGCTTCTGATCCTCGCCGTTGCCATCCGCTTCGGCCTCTCGCTCGTGCTCACTCCTGGCGACGTCTTCAGCACGGCGGTAGTTGGAGGTGCCCAGTGAGATTGATCCTGGCGCTCCTTAGCTTTTGCCTCTTGCTCCTCCCCGCGCAAGCGGCACGTCTCGTGTCGCAATTGTCCAACGACAATGTCGAGATCACCTCGAGCTATGCGGGCGAGCGCCTGACCTTCTTCGGCTCCATTGAGCCAGATGCGGGTTCAGCCCAACCCGTTGAGGGCCCGTTTCACGTGGTGGTGGTCGTCGTGGGCCCAACGCAGGATCGTGTTGCCCGCCGCAAGACCAACAATTTTGGTGTCTGGATCAACACCGAGCAGGTTGAATACGCCAACTTCCCCAGCTACTTCCATGTCTTGGCCAGCGGCAAGCTGGAGGACATCACCGATGTTACGACCCTCACCACCAACTACATCCTGCCTGAGGCTCATACCCTTACGCCTGACGCTGACACCTGGTGGGATGGTCCAGTGTTTGGCCGCGAACTTGTCCGGCTCATGACGGAGCAGGGCTTTTTTGGCGTGCAGGAAAACGGCGTCAATTTCCTATCGGGCAACTTCTACTCGGCCCGCCTCACCCTGCCGAGCAACGCCCCGCCTGGGCCCTATATTGCGCTGTCCTACGTCTTCAAAGACGGCGCGATCATTGCCCGCAAGTCGGAAGGCTTTGCCGTACGCAAGATCGGCTTTGAGCGTTTCCTGGCGATCTCCGCGGTCCAATACCCTCTTTTTTACGGCATCCTCTGCGTGATCCTAGCTCTGTTCACCGGCTGGCTCGGTGGCCTGATCTTCAAACGCTAGCCGCGCACCAACCGCTTGGGGCTCACCGGATAAACCCGGTCCCTGCCGAGCATGACCACTTCCAGTCCCGGCCAATGAAACAGCCCCACAAAGGCCGGCGAGAGGATATTGATGGACCCCGTCGATGCCCCATAAGCCGGCAGGATCATCAGCCTGTTGTCGTGCACAAAGCAGGGACGGCGGCTGGAGCGGCCCTCGATATGGATATGCGCGGCCGGATGCAGATGTCCCGCCATTAGCCCTGTCTGGCCCCGTCGCGGCTCATGCGCCAGCGTCAATCCATTCAGTTCGAGCAAGGGCAGGCACCGTCCCCCCAGGGCATGCGGCCGAGGGTCGTGATTACCCGAAAGCCATAGCCACTCGGCCAGATCCGTCATCCCATCCAGCCGCGCGCGGTCGACTTCGCTCAGCGTCGTCGTACCTTCGTCGCGGTGAAAACTGTCGCCCAGCGATATCACGCGGGCGGCGCCCGTCCGGCGGATGTCCGCCTCTAGCCGCGCCAAGGTCATGCCGGTATCGTATGGCGGCAGCATCTGCCCGCGCCGGGCGAAGCTGCTCATCTTCTCCAGATGCAAATCGGCCACAAGCAGCGTTTGCTCGGTATGCCAGAACAAGGCGCCGGAGGGTAGGGGCTCGAAATTATGTCCGGCAAAGCGCAAGACCGGAGTCTCCGTCGTCTCCGCTTGAATATTCGTCTGGCTCAAATTCTGCTCCGCCACAGGAGCAGAGCGTCCTTGGCATTGGTCAGATGACTCGGCTCGAGCTTTCCACCTTGGGTGAACCGCTCAGGGCCTCGCGCATCAATTCATCAGCTGCATCCGCCATAGCTGATTCGCGGGCTTCTCCGTATATTGGCTCCTTGCCAATATCGAGCATGATGGGCACGGCAAGCGGGGAAATCCGCTCCAGCGGCTGGTGCACGATATGGCTCCGGATCCGCCGCAGCATGTCACCCAAACGCCCAATATCCAGCAATCCCCGTGCCGCATCCCGCCGTGTTGCCTGGATCAGGATGTGGTCCGGTTCGTGCTGGTACAGCACGTCGTAGATCAGGTCTGAACTCATTGTGATCTGCCGTCCGGTCTTCTCCTTGCACGGATGGCGCCGCTCGATCAGCCCGGCAATGATTGCGCAATTACGAAACGTGCGCTTCATCAACGCCGACTCATTGAGCCAATCCTCGAGGTCCTCGCCCAGCATGTCCTCGGAGAATAGCTCATCAAGCGACAGCCGTCCGGTACGGATCAGCGCAGAGAGATTGCCTAGCCCCCAGATGCCCAACGCGTATTCCGACGCCACGAACCCCAGCGGTCGTGCCCGCGCCCGCTCCAGCCGCCGCGTCAGGAGCATGCCCAGCGTCTGGTGCGCCAACCGTCCTTCGAACGGGTAGCAGACCATGTAGTTATTGCTGCCACGGGGAAAGGTCTCCACCAGCAGCGACTCGCGCCCCGGCAGCACGGACACCTCCTGCTGCAGCCGCAGCCAGTCGCTGACCTGGTGGGGCAGCGCGCTCCAGCTCGAGGGATCGTCCATGATCCGTCGCACCCGCTCGGCAAGGTAGGTCGAAAGAGGAAACTTACCGCCCATGTAGGACGGGATCTTGGGGTTCGTCGCCTGCGCGCGGCTGACAAAGGCCTCGTTGTCGCGCATGCCCTCAAATGCCACGATCTCCCCGCCGAACATGAACGTATCGCCGATCAGCAGCGTGCCGAAGAAATACTCCTCCATTTCGCCCAGTACGCGCCCACCCGTGCCGATCGGCCGCTCCGCCTGGCCCTTCTTGGGTGCCCGCCCGCGGATCAGCCGCACCTTGACCATCGGCTCCTCGACAATGGTGCCAATATTGAGCCGGTATTGCTGGGCTACCTGCGCATTGGCTATGCGCCACTTCCCGTCTTCGGTTCTCTTCAGCCGCGCAAAGCGTTCATAGGCTTTGAGCGCGTACCCCCCGGTGGCAACGAACTCGATTACCCGATCGAACTGTGCGCGCGGCAAATCCTGATAAGGCCACGCACCGAGCACTTCCTGATACAGCGCATCGGCTGCGAATGGCGCGGCACACGCCATGCCCAGTATGTGCTGCGCCAACACGTCATAGCCGCCCGAGACCGGGTCCTCGCTGTCCTGCTGGCTCTCCGCCACCGCCTCCAGTGCCGCTTCGCATTCGAGCACCTCGAAGCGGTTGGACGGCACCAGCATGGCCTTCGATGGCTCATCAAGCCGGTGATTGGCCCGCCCGATCCGTTGCAGCATGCGCGAACTGCCCTTCGGCGCCCCCACCTGCACGACCAAGTCGACATCGCCCCAATCGATGCCAAGATCGAGCGTCGACGTACACACCACCGCCTTGAGCGCGCCCGCGACCATCGCCGTCTCGACCTTGCGTCGCTGCTCCACCGAGAGCGATCCATGGTGCAGCGCGATGGGTAACAAGTCGTCATTGACAGCCCAAAGGCCCTGAAAAAGCATTTCGGCTTGCGAGCGCGTGTTGACAAACAACAGCGTAGTTTTGTGCCTCTTTATCACCTCATATAGCTCGAAATGGGCATAGTTCGCCGAATGACCTGCCCATGGCAAACGCTGCTCCGTTTGCAGGATCTCGAGCACAGGCGGCGCGCCACCAGCAGTCACCAGCAACTGCGTTTCCCGCCCTGGCACTGGCTGCGCGATCCAGTCCCGCAGCAAATCCGGCCGCGCCACCGTTGCGCTCAGCGCCGTAATCTTCATGTCCGGCGCCAACCGCGCGATCCGCGCCAGCGCCAGCGACAGCAATTCCCCCCGCTTGGAGGTCACCAGCGCATGCAACTCATCCAGCACGATCCGCTTCAGCGAACCGAACAGAAGCTCCGCATGCGGATGGCTGATCAGCAGGCATAGCTGCTCGGGCGTTGTCAGCAGCACATGCGGCGGATTGGTTCGCTGCCGCGCGCGTTTGCTCGCCGGCGTATCGCCCGTCCGTGTCTCTGCCCTTATCGGCAGGTTCATCTCGAGGATCGGCGCATTGAGGTTGCGCTGCACGTCGACGGCTAGAGCCTTGAGCGGCGAAATGTAGAGCGTGTGCAGCCCCTCGAACTTGCCCTGGGCCAAGTCCACCAGCGTCGGCAAGAACCCTGCCAGCGTCTTGCCCGCACCGGTCGGCGCGATCAGCAGCGCCGAAGCATCGGCCTGCCAGGCTCGCAGCACCGCTAATTGGTGCTCACGCGGTGCCCAGCCCTTGCGAGCGAACCAATCATTGATAACGGGGGGCAGATCGGCCAATCAGAACTCCGGCACAAGGACAGGCCTTCTGCAAAACGCAAAACACCCTATATGATCGCCAGTGAACCATAAAGCCATGCAAGGTCCCCCGATGAGCGATCAATATCCCACCGAAACACCTCGCCGCTCCGGCCTTGAACGCTTTCTCGGCGGCAGCCCCGGTGGGGTTATCGTACGGCTGTTGATCCTGTCGCTGATCGTCGGTTTCCTGATGAGCGTCTTCGGCGTGCGCCCGCAAGATGTGATCGACGGTGCGATCGACCTCTTCTACGCAGCCATCCGCGACGGCTTCGGCGTCTTCAGCGACATTGGCGCTTATATCCTGACCGGCGCCGTCCTCGTCGTGCCCATCTGGTTCCTGATCCGCCTGAGCAAGTCCCGCTGATGACACCCGAACGCCTTACCCTCACGCCCCACCAGGCACTCTCCCGCCTCGTCCCGCATATCTTGCAGATGGCTAGCGCTGCCCACCACCGCATCGCGATCGGCTTTGCCGGCGGCCCCGGCACCGGCAAGTCGACGCTCGCCGCCGAACTCGTTACCATGCTCAACGCCACGCACCCAAGCCAGGCAGCGCTTGTTCCTATGGATGGCTTCCACATGAAGCACGCCAAGCTCGAAGGCTTAGGGCAGGTCGACTACAAGGGCGCTCCGCACACCTTTGAAGGGGCCGAGTTCGTCAACTTCCTCCACCATCTCAAACGCGCCACCGAGCCAGTGAGTGGCCCTGGCTATTCTCGCAAGATCGAGGATACAGTCGAGAACGCCTTCACGATCCAGCCCGAATGCAAGATCCTGATCGTCGAAGGCAATTACCTGCTGCTCACCGAAGGCCCATGGGCGGGCGTGCCTCCACTGCTCGACTACGCGGTTTTCATCGACGTGCCACGCGATCTCGTTAAGGCGCGCCTCCTCAAGCGCCATGGCGAGGAAGGCCTCTTCACCGAGGAACGCAACCGCGCCCATGTCGAGCGCAATGATTTGCCCAATTACGATCTCGTTTGCGAGTCGCAGGATCGCGCCGATGTCATCATCTCCATGGACGTGGAACACTAGGGCGTGCGCACGGCCCTGATCGCCGGCGCGATCCTCTTGGGCTCCGGCGTCATTGCTGCGGCCGTCGCGCTCAAGCCCACCGGTTTTGAACGATGCGTTGCGATCATCGGCGGCGACATCAACCGCCGGGCGACCCGTACCGGCGCAACGCTCGACCCGCGCGATGTCGACGTGCAAGCCGCCCACATCTGTGCAGGACAGATGCAGCAATAGCACTTCCGTGCTTGAGTAAGCTCGCCTAGAAACGGACGGCACGTTCCGGACCGCTCCATGACTAATCCCCGCCCGCAACATCCCTTCAACGTCCACCACGCTGATGTCTGGAAGATCGCGCTCCCCGCATCGATTGCCTTCATCACCGAACCGATGGTCGGTCTTGTCGATATCACCATCATCGGTCGTCTGGGCGATGCGGGCCTGCTCGGCGGTCTGGTGCTTGGCGCGCTCCTGTTCGATGTGCTGTTCTCGCTGGCCTATTTCCTCCGCATCGGCACCGCAGGCCTGACAGCGCAGGCGATTGGCGCCCAGGACCCGCGCGACGGGCTCCTCCACGTTACGCGTGCGCTCATCCTGGCCGTGGGCATCGGCACGCTGATGATCGCCCTTGCCTGGCCCATCCTTTGGCTTGCCACCGCTCTGCTGGCACCAGAAGCCGGTGCCTCGGCAGCCCTAGCGGACTATTTCCATTATCGCATCTGGTCCGCACCGTTCAGCCTCATCAACTATGCCCTCCTCGGATGGTTCTATGGCCGTGCCTCTGCGAAGACGGGCATGGGCTTGCAATTGCTGCTCCACGGCGTCGACATCATCCTGTCGATCTGGTTCGTGCATGGGTTCGGCTGGGGTGTCCCCGGCGCAGCAATCGGCACCGTGATTGCCCAGATCTTAGCGGCCGCGGCTGGCTTGGCCTTGTTCCTGCGTCACTATGGCGGACCTGCTGCAGTGCTAGGTGCTATCAAGCCCAGCGAACTGGTGGACGCTTACGCTCTCCAGCGCATGTTTGGCCTCAGCCGCGACCTCATGATCCGCTCAACCGCCCTTATGGGCGCCTATGCCTGGTTTGCCGCACAGGGCTCCCGCATGGGCGAGGTGGCTCTGTCCGCCAATGCGGTGCTGCTCAACCTGCTCATGGTGGTCGGCTTTTTCCTCGATGGCATCGCGCAGGCTGCCGAGCAACTAACCGGCAAAGCGGTCGGCGCGAACTGGCGTCCGGCGTTTGACCGCGCCTATGACTTGAGCTTTCTCTGGGGTCTTGCCATTGCAGTTGTTTTGGGTGCGCTGTGGTACGTCAGCGGCCCTTGGCTGGTAAGCCTCATGACGACCAATTCCGAGGTCCAGGCCTATGCAAGTGACCACATGCTGATTGCCGCCCTCTGCACCCTTACCTTCATGCCCGCCTTCGTTTACGACGGCATCCTCATCGGGACGACACTCAACACCACCATGCGCAATGGCATGGTTGCTTCCCTCGTTGTCTTCCTCGCCGCCGCACTCGTACTGCAGCCCGCTTTTGGCAATTTGGGCCTTTGGGGTGCCTTGCACTGCTGGTTCATCGCCCGCGGCGCGATTTACTGGTGGGCCCTAGAACGCCGCCGCGCCGGTCTCTTTACCGCCGCTGCCTAGCTCGCCCGCTTGGCCGGGGTCCGGCTCTGGTTCGCCAGCCCGCTGATCGCTGCCCTCAGCGCCGCTGGCTTTACCGGCTTGGTCACCACGGCAATCCCTCTATCCTCGGCCAGTGTCCGCACCGCCGGACTGCGATCCGCCGTGACCAATGCGGCCGGCAAATGCCCACCCACATTGTGCCGAAGCCATTCAATCGCATCGAGCCCCGAAGTCTGGTCCAGATGGTAATCCATCAGCACCAGATCCGGATACCACCCCTCCAACAAACGTTCCCGATCAATCTGCTTGAGCGACAGCGCTGTGCGTACATCGCATCCCCAATGGCTGAGCAGGCCTTCCATGGCCTCAAGAATGGCGCGCTCATTGTCAACGCAGAGCACCTTGTAGTTGAGCGCCCCAACACTTGCCTCTGTTTGCGCAGGTCCTGCATCCGGCGCTAGTTTCAGCGAGCGCGTTGCGGGCAAGAAAAGCGAAAATCGCGAACCCTTGCCCTCGCGGCTGTCCAGCTCCAGCGTCAGTCCCAGCGCACTTACCAGCCGCTGCACGATCGACAACCCAAGCCCCAACCCTTGCGCCATGCGCGCGCCGCGTTCCAACCGCGAGAACTCGGCAAACAGCAACCGGTGCTGGTCCCGATTGAATCCGATTCCCGTATCAATAACATCGAGCCGCATCCGGCTCCCACGCCGCCTAACTCCGATCACCACGCGCCCGCCCGGCTGGGTGTACTTGATGGCATTGGACACCAGATTCTGCACGATACGGCCCACTAGCGCCTTGTCCACCAGCACGGCGGCTTCGGTGTCCATGATCTTGAGCGAGATAGTGCGCTCCCGCGCCAGAGGCCCGAACTCAACTTCCATTTTCTTGAGCAGGTCGCGCGCTGCAACCGGCGCCGGCGCAGGTTTAAGCGCTCCGCTGTCGATCCGTGAGATATCGAGCAGCGCGCTCATGATCTCTTCCACCGCCGTGAGCGATGCCTCGATGGAATTAGCAAGGTCCGACAGCCCCGTCAGCTTCGCCCGCTCGATCAGCGTCGAGGTATAAAGCCGCGCTGCATTGAGGGGCTGTAGCAGGTCATGGCTGGCGGCTGCGAGAAAGCGCGTCTTGTCGTGATTGGCCGCATCTGCCTTGGCGCGGGCGCTTTCCAGCTCGGCATTGACCCGCGTCAGCGCTGCGGTCCGTTCTTCCACCCGCTCCTCGAGTGATTGATTCATGCGCTCGAGCGCCCGTTCCGCCTCCACCCGCTGCGTTATATCGGCAAAGCTGATGACGAGTCCGCCATCGGGCAACCGGCTCGACTGAAATTCCAGAGCTTGGCCGGCATTGCTCAAAAGCTGCGTCACGGTCGTCGGCGCCGCCGTCAGCATGTTGATCCGCTCACTCGCAAGCCGAGCAGCATCTCCCCGGCCCAGATCACCGCGATCGCCTAGAAATAAGACAATGTCGAACAGCGCCGTTTCCGCCGCTACAAGCGCGTCCGGCAGTTCTAGCAAGCCCTGAAATCGCATGTTCGAAATCACCAGTTGGAGGCTTGCGTCGAACACCGCTATGCCTTGCGGCAGATAGTCGATCGCCTGCCGCAGGCTTGCCGAAGCGTTGATCATATTGAGAGCCATTGGCAATCCGGACCGATGAAACGAAGTCGCCGGAACTATCTCCCGCTACCGCCGAGCATGCAAGGCCAGCCAACCCATTGCTTTTGCCCGGCGGCTCATGGAAGTTCAGCTGCATGATCCGTGTTAAGGCAGGCGGCAACAGGGGGAGAATCGTTTCATGTCGATGTTCAAAGAATTTCGCGACTTTGCCGTCAAAGGCAACATGATCGACCTTGCAATCGGCGTTATCATCGGCGCGGCGTTCGGCGCCATCGTTTCCTCCATCGTCGATGATATCTTCATGCCCTTGATCGGCCTGATCATCGGCGGAATCGACTTCTCCAACCTGTTCGTCATCTTGTCTAACCCCAGCAACGTACCAGTGCCATCGGTCGCTGCCGCCAAGGCTGCAGGCGTCGCAACCCTCAATATCGGACTCTTCATCAACGCTATCGTGAAATTCACGATCATCGCCTTCGTTCTGTTCCTAGTGGTCAAGGGCATTAACCGCCTCAAGCGCCAAGCCGCCGCCGAGCCGGTCGCTACTACAGCTTCTCCAAGCCGCGAAGAAGTCCTCCTCACAGAGATCCGCGACGCTCTCCGCACGGCTCCCATCCGCTAACTTTGGATATGGTAAGAGGCATTATCATGCGACAATGCAATAGGAAAAAAGTCGTTGACGAAGGCTGAAAATGAAAATATTCCTATAATTGTTACCATTATGTCAGGTGTTCTGCGTATGGAAAAAGTGCTGTGCTTTTGCTTAAACATCGACAGAATTTACGTAGAACATCTGCGGCGGCTGCGGTTTTCTAGGTAAGTTCGAGAAGCTGGCAAAACAGAACAGAGTATTGTTCTCAAGAACAATTATGTGGGGGACGGCGTGAACGACGAGGATTATTATCAGACGTATCTCAACCGTGACCGCCTGATCCATATCGTAGATTCCGACCCAGCTACCTGTGAGGCGCTCAGTATCCTGTTCAGGCTGGAAGCTTTTCAGACCAGCTTTTCGGTGGAAGCCAGCAGCTTCATTGCCAGCATTGAGCGCCGCATGCCCGATGCCGTGGTCCTCAACTTGCAAGTCGGTCCGATCAACGGATTAACGTTGCTGCACCGCATCAAGGCGATGCAGCGTGCGACGCCGGTTTTCATGCTGTCCGATACACCGCAACTAGAATCTGTCGTCACTGCCATGAAGCTCGGCGCGTCCGACGTTCTGGGCAAACCAGTCGATACGGAGCGCCTCCTGACAGCCGTGCGCGATGGTCTGCGCCGCGATGTCCACCTCAACGCTATGCAAAACGGCCGCCGGTCGCTCGAGGTGCGCGGTTTTGCCCAACTAACCCCGCGTGAACGCGAAGTTCTCCAATTGATCTCCGACGGCCAGTCCAACAAGGAAGCCGGCCAGCAACTGGGCATTTCCCCACGTACTGTAGAAGTCCACCGCGCCCGCGTCATGGAAAAACTCGGCGCGCGTAACACAGCCGACCTTATGCGCATTGTTCTGAGCTGCTAACCCCGGCCGCACAACATGCCAGTTCAGCCGAGCAGCCAAGTGCATCTGCCGCAGCCCGTTGCTGAGACAACGCGATCGCTGATGGACCGGTTCGATAGCGCTCTCCCAGGCAAGCTCATCGCATTCTATCTTGTGGGTTCCATTGCTCTCGGCGACTATCAACCGGGTCAAAGTGACATTGACTTCATCGGCGTCCTGTCTGGTGATGACGATACGGATGCTATTGCCGCAGTTCACACTGGCCTCGCAGCCGACTATCCAGCTACGGACTGCGATGGCATCTATTTGCAATTCAAAGATCTGCTCCAACCTCCCCGAGGCTTAGGCTTAGCCATACGCGCCGGAATACTGGATCAGCAAAGCCCCGACGAGCGGCACCTCGTGACTTGGCTCACCTTGGCCGAACATGGAATTGCGCTGCGCGGACCGGTTCCGAACGCCAGCTGGATAGCAGCCGACCGTGCCGCCGCCGTCCAATATAGCCGGAACAATCTTGCTAGCTACTGGCAACCATGGGTTAAGATCCGCCGATCAACTACTGCAACCAGCGTACTCTTGTCTGACGATGAATTGATCTGGGGTGCCCTAGGCGTAGCCCGTGTTCACGCTACTATGGCGACCCAGTCGCTTATCTCTAAGACATCAGCGGCAAAGCACGCGCTCAAAGCTTTTCCGCAGCACAGCAAGCTTGTTAACGAAGCGCTGCGCCTGCGGACAGCCCGTCCAGCGATATCAGCCTACGTCTCACCGCAAGACCGGCGCAACGACCTCATCGACTTCATGGTTACGGTAATCGCCTCTGCCGCCTAACCGCCGATCGTAGGCAGCGTCAGATCGCCCGAAGTGAGCTTGCTCGCCGTGATCTTGGCGTCGGCCTTTTCCCGCGGCAGTTCCAAACTCGTCCAGACGCTGACCAGCGCATGGCGCAAGGCAAAGATCATCTCGTCGCTGTGGAGCGGTGTCGGCGTGATGCGGAGCCGTTCGGTTCCCTTGGGCACCGTCGGATAATTGATCGGCTGGATATAGATATTGTGCTTGTCGAGCAGCATGTCGCTGGCTGCCTTGCACTGGCGCGCATCGCCCACGATTAGCGGCACGATATGCGTGTCGGTCTCCATCACCGGCAGGCCAGCATCGGCCAGGATCGCCTTGGTCAGCCGCGCCTGCCGCTGGTGCATCATGCGTTCATGCCCATTGCCCTTGAGGTGCTCGATGGATGCGCGCGCCGCAGCGCACAGCGCCGGGGGCAGGGAGGTAGTGAAGATGAACTCGGGCGCATAGGAGCGCACGGCATCAATGATCGCCCGATTGGCTGCGATATAGCCGCCCATCACGCCAAAGCCTTTAGCCAGCGTGCCTTCAATGATGTCGATCCGCTCCATGATGCCGTCGCGCTCGGCAATGCCGCCGCCGCGCGGGCCGTACATGCCCACGGCGTGGACTTCATCGATATAGGTCAGCGCGCCGAATTCCTCGGCCAGATCGCAGATTGCCTTGATCGGCGCGACATCGCCGTCCATCGAATAAACCGACTCAAAGCAAATCAGCTTTGGCCGCTTGCGATCGGTCCCAGCAAGCAGCTCACGTAAGTGCGCTACGTCATTGTGCCGGAAGATCTTCTTTTCCATGCCTGATTGGCGCACGCCTTGAATCATCGAAGCGTGGTTAAGCTGGTCCGAAAAGATCACGCATTCCGGCAACAGCCGGGCGATTGTCGAAATCGCCGCTTCATTGGACACAAAGCCTGAGGTGAACACCAGCGCCGCTTCCTTGCGATGCAGATCTGCGAGCGAGCGCTCAAGCTCGACTAGCGGCCGATTGGTACCTGAAATGTTGCGGGTGCCGCCCGAACCAACGCCCAGTTTGCCCGCAGTTTCCTGCATGGCGCCGACCACTTTGGGATGCTGCCCCATGCCGAGGTAATCGTTGGAGCACCAGATGGTGATTTCGCGCTGGTTGTCGGCATCGTCGCGATACACGGCACGGGGGAACTTGCCGGCAATACGCTCCAGATCGGCGAACACGCGATACCGCTTTTCGGCACGCAGCGTGTCCACTGCATCTTCGAATATGCCGCGATAATCCATTCTTCGCCCTTCTGTCCCGCCCTGCTCGCATGATCTGCGTCAGGGCCGGGCCCGCTCATGCGCCCCTGGGCCGATCAGCCCGGCTTGGCGCAACAACAAGTTCGCGCCTTGCAAAAGCGCGTCAACATGAGACTGGTTCTAAACTGCCCGTGCCATTCTGCCAATGTGCCAGAAGCTCGCAGGTCAGCGAAAACGTCGATTTATCTTCCATTTGTGATCGTTTTGGGTGTGCGGTAAACCCTGTTAACGCAAGACCATTGCGGGCGCTGGGGCAAGCGGTAAGATAGACGCTGAGCTTGATCGGGTTTTGGGAGGAACTACGTTGGAGCACTCTTTGGACAACACAGCCGTTCAACAGGATGAATTGCTACGCCGCGCCGCCTTGGCCGTCAGTAAGAATCCACAGGCGCTGTTCACCAACTTCCAGTGGTTTCTATATAATTCCAAGAACACGGTCTATTTTACCGCGTTCTCCGAAACGGCGTTCGACGTCGAGAAGCTGCAGAACTTCGTAGCCGAAATGGTCTCGCTCGCGCCACAGCTGACGCACGGCTTTGTTGGCGCACTGCCAGGTCAGCCTTTCCCCAAGCATATCCTTGATGCCATCACATCGGTTCGCGAAGTCGATGATTTCGAGGGCTATCCAGATGCCTGGCTTGGCAAGGGGCTCGACATCTTCGAGCGCAACGATCTCCCGCTATTCCGCGTCTACGCGATCACCCGCCGCGGCGGTCCCGATGCACAGGGCCGCGCCTCCATGGTGCTGGTCCGCTCCAGCCATGCTTTGCTTGAAGGGCATGACTCTTCCTTGCTCACCCGCTCGCAATCGATCGCTCGGTCGGTGACCAAGCCCATCAAGGCAAAATTGCCATTCAAGCGGCAATTGGGCCTTAGCATCGGCGCGCTGCTCGGCGTATCCATCCAGCTTTTCCAAGCTAATCGGCAAGCTGTTCCGATGAAGGAACTAGGATTCAAGTCCGTTGCTATCCAGCGCTCCCGCCTGCGCGATTTAGCCAATCGCATCGGCGTGCGCCAGCGCTCTTTAATGTTCGGTCTGATCACCCGCGCACTCGACTTTGCCGGCAACAAACAAGAGACCGAGTTCATCAGCGCCGCCTATACCATGCTCGATCACTCCGAACGCTCGGAGGTAGACGATGATCAGTTCCGTGTCCGTGCGCTACGTGCCAAGTTCGAGGTAAAGAACGATTTCATCGATTATGTCCGCTCCATTGATCGCTCACTAACCGACATCGAAAGCAAGGACACCACCACCTTCCAGTTCATTCTGATGAAGATGTTCGCCATGCACCGCCAAATATCGCGGGTCATGCCGTTCCTGTATCGCGACCATTTCTTCCGCTTCAACGGCTCGACCGATGTGGTGCTGACCTTGGTGCCACCACACCGCATGTATGGCAACATGACCAAAAGCCTGATGGAGCCGGTCTATGTCGGCTCGTTCCACCCCAGCGCCAATCTTTGCACCTTCGTGCCCGCCCGCGAATACGTCACCTTTAACTTTGCCATGGAAGAGCGCTTCCTCAAGCGTGTCGACAATGTGCTTGCCCTGCTCGAAACTACCGAACGGGGTGACATAGCGCCCGCAGCGACCGCCTAGGCTTCTGCATTTAGGCTGAGCGAAACTGCCTTGCCGAAAAGCATCCTTCGGCAGGGCTTGCTGGCCATGGCAACAGCACCATGGCTTCCAGGCAACACTTCCGGATAGATGCCGTCTAGGCGCACCGATAAGCCGCGCCGTTCATCTGCCGTTCAGCACTTTTGCCTGATCACGGTTGCGCCTTATTCAGTGGCCAACAACGGCCGCGACCGAATCCATTTTGGGGGACATTTAATGAAGTCGAAAATCCTGGTCACGCTGGCGGCAACCCTTGCCCTGTCTGCCTGCACCACAACCAATCCGTATACAGGCCAGTCGCAGATGTCGAACACGGCCGGCGGCACCCTGATCGGGGTGGGTGGCGGTGCTGTTGCCGGTGCTCTGGTGGGCGCTGCCGTTGGTGGCGATCCGCGCGTCGGCGCGCTGATCGGTGCTGGGGTGGGCGGCCTAACAGGCGCTGCCATCGGCAGCTACATGGACCAGCAGGAAGCCGAATTGCGCGCCCAGCTGCAGGGCACGGGCGTCTCGGTGACGCGCGTTGGGCAGAACATCGTGCTCAACATGCCGTCCAACATCACCTTCGCGACCGATCAATCTACTGTCCAGCCTGCGTTCAATTCCACGCTGGTCTCGGTCGCCTTGGTGCTCAAGAAGTTCGACAAGTCGATCGTGGACGTCTACGGCCACACCGACAGCGAAGGCGACGATACTTACAACCTTAGCCTCAGCCAGCGCCGCGCCGTTTCGGTCGCCACCATTCTTGCCAACCAGGGCATCAACCAGCGCCGCTTCTATATCGAAGGCAAGGGCGAAACGAGCCCGATCGCATCCAACGCTTCCGAATCCGGCCGCGCTCAAAATCGCCGCGTCGAAATCCAGATCGCACCGATCAACGGCTAAGCGTTCTTAAGCAGCCATGAAAGGCGCGGCCACACAGCCGCGCTTTTCTTATTGTGCGCCTGGCACCGCCGCGGGTACCGCTGGAGCGGTGGCGGGTGCAACCACGCTCTCAGCTGTTGGGGTGCCGGGCTGCACATCCGTTGTCGGTGCGCCGTTGAGCATCTGCAATACGAAAAGTACCGCAATGACAATCGCAATGCCAATCAGCCCGTAGAGCCACCAATTGGTCGGCCCGGTTGAGCCAACCGTCGCCTCGTGCTCGCCGGCGACCTTGATTGAAGAGCCATCAGGCACATCGAGCCGTGCGCCATTCTCGTCAACAAGGTGGTCCACATTGGCGACCGTGGGCGTCGGCGTCCTGGGTGCGGTTGCCATTAGGCATCTCCTCGCGACAATGTTTCGGTTCCATGGCCTTCTTCGATATCCTGCCGGACATCGGATATGGCGCGGTCGATCTCTTCGAGGGAAAAAGCAGGCTCCAGCCCCTCTTGCTGGGTCACCGTGAAATCGGCTTTGAGCTGGTTCAGAAGTTCAATCTTTTCCTTGGCAGTGAACAGATCATTGTGGGCAATGCCCTCTGGCGTGATGCTGCTCTGACCGTTTACCGGCTCGCTGGAATTCGCCGAAACCATTGTAGCCTCTTCCAAATACCCTTGCTCGCGCTTCTAGATGATGAATGCGCCGCACTGCCGTGAGTTCCGCGCCCCTATGTTCCTTCCTCGCCAAAACGGCACCTAAACACGGCAACCTGCATCAAGGCTTGGGCGTTTCCCTTCCTATCGCAGGCAAAAGGAGCTAGAAAATGGCTTATCAAGACGTTCGTACCCGCGATCCCAATGTCACAGAAACGCACGAACTGATTGCGTCCGACAAGGTGGAAGGCACCAAGGTCTTTGATCCTAGCGGCGATCATATTGGTGCCATCGAGCGCATTTTGGTCGAAAAACGCAGCGGCCGGGTATCCTATGCCGTACTCAGCTTTGGCGGCTTTCTGGGCGTGGGCACCGAACACTATCCGCTGCCCTGGTCCATGCTCAACTATGACGAATCTCTGGGCGGCTACCGCATTGACGTCACCAAGGAGCAATTGCAGGGCGCTCCGAAATACACTCACGACGACGACAGCTATTCGGCCGCCGACAATGGCCGCTTGGTCTACGATTACTACGGGGTAGCGCCTTACTGGATCTAAAACAGCTAAACTCAGCGAAGCCGGCGTCCGTTCAAGATGCCGGCTTTTTGCTGTCCTACGCCAACTCCGTGGACCTCTGCAGATGTGCTGTCCCAGCAGTACGCCTCCATAGATAAGTAGATGAACGCAATATGGCGAACGCAAGCAGAAACAGGGTCCAAAGAAGAAAAATACTTCTCGGCAAAGTCGTTAAACACTATTGCAGCCTCTTGCTTTCTATCCACGCTTAACATGGATATGCTGCCTTGGCTTGGAGCATGGGGAGGGCAGCATGCACCGGAATTTCGAGGCTTTGCGTTGGCTTGGCGCAGCATTGGTAATGGGCTTGGGGATGAGCCTGGCCAATGCGCAGGATCAGAAAATCACCATTTTGGAAAACATCGATCTCCCCGGGTCGGATTATTCCATTATCCGCGACACCGACATCGAAGCGTGCACGGCCGCTTGCGCCGATGACAACATTTGTGGTGCGTTCACGTTCAACAACCAGTCCAATTGGTGCTTTCTCAAGGCCGCAGCCAGCGAAGAAGCGCAGTTTGAGGGCGCAACGTCTGGCCGCGTCTCGCGCTCGCCATCGCCTGCAGTCATCGAATCAGTGCGGCAGTCCGAATTGCCATTTCCGGCAGATAGCCTGATCGAGGAAGCCAAGAGCTTCGCGCTGGCCTTGCCGCAAACCGATACGCCTCCACCCAAGGCCATCTATGCCGACCTAGTCGCTCAGGGCGATGAAGCCGCTGCAGCCGCCAATCGCGCTGGTGCCATGGTCGCCTATCGCCAGGCCCTGGCCATCAACCCCAACGATCTTTATGTCTGGCAGGCACTTGCGCAGACTGCCCTGCGAGAGGCTGAGAACGTCGTCGGCCAAGCCGAAGGCGACAACAGCTACGACATGGCAATGACGGCAAGTGCCGCCGCCATGAACAGTTTCCTGCGCGCCTCTGCTCCACAGGATCGCGGCAATGCGCTGGCGGCCCTCGCCAATGCCATGGAATTCCGCGGCATGTGGCGCGAAGTGATCGCCACCTACCGCCTTGCCATCAAGCTCGCGCCCAATGATGCCGTGGCTGAACGCCTCGCACAGGTCGTTGCCGAAAACGGCTTCCGCGTGGTCGATCACGTGGTCGATGCCGAAGCCGCGTCGCCGCGCATTTGCGCGATATTCTCGAGCCCACTCGGCTCGACCGATCTGTCGGCCTTTGTCGTTGTGGGCGACACCCCCCAGGCATCGGTCGAAACCGAGCAGGAACAGATCTGCATCGAGGGCGTGGAGCATGGCGGCCGCTATGACGTCCGCCTCCGCGCCGGCCTGCCTTCTGCCGATGGTGAAACACTCAGCAGGGATGTCGTGCTTGACGTCTATGTGCCCGATCGCACGCCATTCGTAGGCTTTGCCAACAATGCCTATGTCATGCCCGCTGGGCTTGGTGGCGGCTTGCCAATCACTTCGGTCAATGCCGAAATCGCCGAAGCCATGATCTACCGCATCGGCGACCGTTCAATCGCGACCGCTGTTCGGGACGGCATTTTCCAAGGCAATTTGAGCGACTATTCCGCGGAGAACATTGCCAATCAGGTTGGCGAGGAAGTCTGGACTGGCGAAGTCGATCTGGCATCAGGCCAGCCCAATGAACTGATCACGACTGCTATCCCGGTAGCCGAAGCGATTGGTCAATTGCAGGCAGGCGCCTATGTCATTACCGCCCGTGTCAAAGACAAGGATGATAGCGACTATTGGAGCGACATGGCCACCCAGTGGTTCATCGTTACCGATCTGGGCCTGACCACGTTCTCGGGCGATGATGGCCTGCATGCCTTCGTGCGCGGCCTCAGCGATGCCAAGCCAAAGACCGGCGCCGATGTGCGCCTTGTCGCCGTCAACAACGAGATCCTGGGCGAAGCAAAAACTGACGCCGAAGGTCGAGTGACCTTCGCGCCGGGTCTTTCTCGCGGTACCGGGGGCAGGGCGCCACAACTTCTCGTGGTCGAAACTGCCGATGGCGATTACGCCTTCCTTGATCTTGCACGTCCGGCTTTTGATCTGACCGACCGTGGCGTCGAGGGGCGCCCGTCCCCCGGTCCGCTCGACGTCTTTGCAACCACCGAACGCGGCGTCTATCGCCCTGGCGAAACGGTTTACCTGACCGCGCTCTTGCGTGACGAACGCGCCCAGGCCGTCGCCAATATTCCCCTGACGCTCGAAATCGAGCGGCCGGATGGTGTCGTCGCCTCCACCCAGGTGCTCAAGGACGAGGGCGCAGGCGGTTATTGGGCGGCCCTCCCCTTGGTAGAAGAAGCCATGCGCGGCTCCTGGACCCTGCGCCTCTTCTCCGATCCAAACGCCGAGGCGCTCTCCAGCACCACTTTCCTTGTTGAGGACTTCGAGCCTGAGCGTCTTGCTTTCGAGGTTACCGCGCCACAAGGCCCATTCACCACCGCTGAACCCAACCAGATTGACGTAGCGGCAAAATATCTTTACGGCGCCACGGCACCCGATCTTGCTGTCGAAGCCGATGCCATCGTGCGGCCCTTGACCACGCTGGAAAGCTTCCCCGGCTATGTCTTTGGCCGCTTGGACGATACTATTGAAACCACGCGCGAGCCCCTTGGCGTTGTCGGCTACACTGACGAATCCGGCAATGCCGTGGCCGAAGTCACTCTGCCTGCCCCACAGGTCACCACCCGTCCACTCGAAGCGCAGATTCTCTTGCGCCTTGTTGACAGCAATGGCCGCGCTATAGAGCGCAGCATCACCCGCCCCGTCCTCGCCACAAGTGATCGCATCGGCATCAAGCCTGTCTTTAGCGATGCATCAGGCCTTGCCGAAGGGAGCCAAGCGCAGTTCGAGATCGTGACCGTTTCGCCCGGAGGCGAAGCAATCGCCCTATCCGGTCTGAACTGGACCATTTCGCGCGTCGAAACCAATTACCAATGGTACCGCGACGGTAGCGCCTGGAAATGGGAGCCGATCACCACCACCCGCGAAGTGGCAACCGGTACGGTTGATACGCCAGCCGGCAGCCCGGCCATCATCGGCGCCAATGTCGATTGGGGCCTCTACCGCGTTGAAGTCGAAAGCACCGGCCCTGAGGCGACCTCGTCAAGCTACGAGTTCTATGCCGGCTACTATTATGCCGAGGCCGGCTCGGACACGCCCGATACCCTGCAGGTCGCGCTCGACAAGCCGGCTTACCGCGTTGGCGAAACCGCCAACCTCAAGCTTGATCCGCAGTTTGCCGGTACCGCCCTGATCATGGTCATCGACAACCGCGTAATCGCCATGGAAGCCGTCGAGGTTCCCGAAGGCGGTACGACCATACCGCTCGAAGTCACCGACGAATGGGGTCCTGGCGCCTATGTCACGGCTGTTCTTTATCGGCCATCGGACGTTGCAGAAAAGCGCATGCCCTCGCGCGCCCTTGGCCTTGCTTTCGCCGATGTCGATCCCGGCGACCGCAAGCTCGATGTGACGCTCGATACACCTGAAGTGACACTTCCACGCCAGAGCTTCACGACAACGGTCGACCTCGGCAATCTCGCCGCGGGCCAGACTGCGTATGTGGCGGTGGCTGCCGTCGATCTCGGCATCCTAAATCTTACCAACTTCCAAGTTCCCGATCCCGACGGCTGGTATTTCGGCCAGCGACAGCTCGGCATGGACATCCGCGACCTTTATGGCTCGCTGATCGATCCGACGCAGGGGCTGCCCGGCGCCATGCGTTCGGGCGGCGATGGTGGCGGTTCGCGCCTCGGCACGCCTCCAGCCACCTCCGTGCTTGTTGCTTTGCATTCAGGCATTGTCCAGGTCGACGGCGAAGGCAAGGCAAGCATCAACTTCGACATGCCAGATTTCTCCGGCACCGTGCGCGTCATGGCCATAGCCTGGAGCGACACGGCCGTGGGTCATGCCTCCGCCGATGTCATCGTTCGCGACCCTGTCGTCGTGACAATGAGCCCGCCACGCTTCCTCCGTGTGGATGACGTGTCTCGCCTCCTGGTTGAAATCAACAACATCGAAGGCGCCCCGGGCACCTATGGCATTGCCCTGTCCACAGGCACCGGCATCGACACCGATGCGGAGAACACCGAAGTCGAGCTCGCGACGGGCGATCGGACATCGCTGAGTCTGTCGCTGACCGGCGTTACAATCGGCGACTGGCCGCTTGCCCTGACCATCACCGCGCCCGACGGCACGACCACGACCAAGGACCTTACCCTCGGCGTACGCCCCGTCAGCGCCCCGGTTGCGACCAGCCGAATCCTGCCCATCAAGGCCGGTGAAAGCATCAACATCGACGCCAGCTATTTTGACAGCTATCTTGCCAATACCGGCCAGATCACTCTTGCTGTTGGACCTCTGGCACGCCTCGACGTGCCCGGCCTGCTGCTCGCGCTTGACCGATATCCCTATGGATGCGCCGAGCAAACAGCTAGCCGCGCCTTCCCGCTGCTCTATCTTAACGACGTGGCCAAGCTCATTGGCCTTGAAGGCGACGAGGAACTCAACAAGACCGTCACCGACGCGATCGGCAGTGTTCTGTCCAAGCAGACCTCCGGCGGCGGCTTTGGCCTCTGGGGTCCGTTTGATGGCGGTGACTTCTGGCTGGATGGCTTTGTCACCGACTTCCTGCTGCGTGCTCAAGCGGCTGGTTATGAGGTTCCCGATCAGGCTATGACCATGGCCCTAGATAACCTTTCCAATCAGCTTTCCTACGCCTCCGACTTCGACAATGGCGGCCAGGATGTTGCTTATGCGCTCTACGATCTGGCCCGCGCCGGACGTGCGGCCATGGGCGATCTACGCTACTACTTCGAAGCCCGTCTTGAAGCGTTCGGCTCACCTTTGGCCCAGGCTCAACTGGGTGCAGCTCTTGCGCTCTATGGCGATACCGAACGCGCCGCAGCCGCCTTTGCGGCAGCCGTTGAGGGTCTCTCCGAGCCCGACGACAGCCGCCTTTATCGTGCGGACTATGGCAGCCGTTTGCGCGACACGGCAGGTGTTCTGGCACTTGCCGCCGAGTTCAAACCGCAGAGCGTTGACTTGACTGGCCTTGCCAACCAACTGGCCAAGCTGCGTGACCGCACCGAGTATACCTCGACGCAGGAAGACAGCTGGACGCTCCTTGCAGCGGCCGCCTTGGGCGAGGCCGCGACCGACGGCTCCATCACCATCAATGGGGAAACGCTGACCGGTCAGGTCTACCGCAAGTTCGATCAGCAAGGCTTCGAACCAATCGACATTGCCAATACAGCAACGAGCGATACCGAAGCCAAGGTGACCATCAGCGGCTATCCGGCGGTTGCGCCCGATGCCAACAACAACGGGTTCACCATCACGCGGGAATACTTCCTGCCCGATGGTACGCAGGTCGATCCTGAACTCGAACCTATCGCTCAGAACGAACGTCTGGTCGTTGTCTTGACGGTAACCCCCGGTCAGCTGGGCTCGGGACAGTTCCTCGTCTCGGACCCGCTCCCTGCAGGCTTTGAAATCGAGAACCCGAACCTGTCCGCCGGCGACGGCGCCAGCGATTACAATTGGCTCGCGCTCAACGCCGCTAACCATGTGGAGGCCAGGACCGATCAGTATGTCGCAGCATACCGGTACTTCTCGGATTTCAACACCTTCACTACGGCCTACGTTGTACGCGCCGTGACGCCGGGCACTTTCGTGCTACCCGGCGCTGCGGTCGAGGATATGTATCGTCCTGAATTCCGGGCGAATACGGCTTCGGGCCAGATCGAGGTCACTGCAACCGGACCATGACCGCTGCAGCCGACCAGAACCTTGCAAAACCGCCGCGCCCTTGGGTGCGGCGGCTCACGCTTGTCGGTTTCAGCCTCTTCGTGCTGGCCAGCGCCGGTCTTATCCAAGCCAATTCCGTCCTGATTGGCATCAGCCAAACCCTGCCGCCGGCGCCAGATTTAGCAGCGCTGCCAGCCTCGGTCGCGGTAACCGACCGCAACGGTGCGCTGCTTCGCCCGTTTACAACGTCTGACGGCCGCTGGCGCCTTCCCGTTGATCGTGCGGCCGTCGACTCTCATTTTCTCGAAATGCTCATCGCCTATGAAGACCGCACCTTTGCCGATCACGACGGCATTGCGTGGTCGTCCATGGCGCGCGCTGCCGGGCAGTTCGTCGGGGCAGGGGGGCGTGTCGTGTCCGGCGGCTCGACCCTTACCATGCAGGTGGCGCGTCTCCTGGACGGCCAGCCCACTCGCAATTGGTGGGGCAAGCTGCGCCAGATGGTGCATGCGAGCCATCTGGAACAGCAACTCGACAAGAACCAGATCCTTGATCTCTACCTCGCCCTCGCTCCCTATGGCGGCAATATTGAGGGCATTCGCGCCGCCTCTTTAGCCTATTTCGGCAAGGAGCCGACGCGCCTCACTACCGCCGAAGCTGCGCTCCTCGTCGCCCTGCCACAATCGCCCGAAGCCCGTCGCCCCGACCGCGACTCCCAGGCAGCGCTAGCCAGCCGCAACATGGTGCTCGACCGGCTCGTTGCCATGGGCGCTCTTGGTATTGAGGAAGCCAATGCCGCCAAACGCGAGCCCGTGCCCCGTGCCCGCCGCCCTTTCCCCATGCTGGCCGCCCACATGGCCGAGCAGGCCATCAAGGCACAGCCAAGCGCCCGCACGCTGGAACTCACCATTGACAAGCGCCTGCAAGAAGCGCTCGAACGGCTTGGCGCAGCTCGCGCCCGCCTCATCGATCCAAAGGTATCCGTCGCCATCGTTGCCGCAGATATCGAGAGCGGTGATATTCTGGCTTCCATTGGTTCCGCCGGCCTGCTCGAAATCCAAAGCGCTGGCTTCGTCGATATGACCAAGGCCATCCGTTCGCCTGGCTCAACGCTCAAGCCGCTCATCTACGGCCTCGCTTTCGAGCTCGGTCTTGCCCACCCGCAAAGCCTGATCGAAGACCGCCCAACCGCTTTCGGCGCCTACGTCCCAGTCAATTTCGACGGCTTCAGCCGCGGTACGGTCACCATTCACGACGCGCTGACTGAAAGCCTCAACATTCCGGCCGTCGTTGTCCTCGACGCAGTTGGCCCCGCCCGCCTTGTATCGCGCTTGCGCCGCGGCAATGCCGATCCGCGCCTGCCGGTTAACACAGCACCCAGCCTTGCCGTAGGCCTGGGTGGTGTCGGCATTAGCCTGCGCGATCTCGTATCCGTTTATGCCGCCATTGCCCGTGGTGGCATGCCCGTGGTCCTCCATGACGGTGTCACACCCCTGCCGGCTTCTCTTGGGCCAGTCCCCCCAGTGCTCGATCCGATCGCCGCATGGTACGTCGCAGATATCCTCGCCGATGTGCCGCCTCCGCTCAACGGCTCCCCCGGCCGTGTCGCCTATAAGACTGGAACCTCCTATGGCTACCGCGATGCCTGGTCCATCGGCTTTGATGGCAAGACAGTCATCGGCGTCTGGGTCGGCCGCCCGGACGGCGCCCCTGTCCCTGGTCTATCTGGCATTATGAGCGCCGCCCCGATCTTGTTTGAAGCGTTCGACCGCCTGGGCGACCGGCGCGCACCGCTGCCGCGTCCACCTTCGGGCGCCGTCATCGCCTCCAATACCGAACTACCAACTCCCCTGCGCCGCTTCCGCCATCCCGATGACGACAAGGTTGCCCGCGACGCCGCGCCCGAGATTGCCTTTCCCGGCGACGGTGTCGATGTCGATCTGGGCCTCAGCAGCGCCGACGCATCCCCCCTTATGGTCAAGGTGCGCAACGGCGTTCCACCCTTCACCTTCTTTGCCAACGGCGCCCCCTTCGGTCGCCCGGAATTTGCCCGCCAGGACACCTGGGTTCCCGATGGTCCGGGTTATGTCACCCTTTCGGTCGTCGACGCCGAAGGCCGCGGCGACGCTGTAACGGTTTTTCTGAACTGATCCGCTATTCGCGCGGCGAATAAGTCGCCAGCAGCCACTCGGCCAAAGCCGCGCGTTCCGCAAGCTCATCGCCCTCTGGCACTCGCGCTGCAAACCCGTGTCGCAGCAGCGCGGCTTTCAGCGCCAGCGTCCGGTTCGCCGGATTGGTGACCGCAAGGCAACGCTCGGCAATCTCGGCCGCTAAAGTTTTGGACATTCGCTTAGCCAAATTCCGCCTCCGGCGCCGCGGACTGCACCAAATTGAGATGACCTAAAGGCCTAAGCGGCTGCTGCCTCTTCTTGCAAGGCCAAGTCCTTGAGCAGTTCGAAGAGCTGTTCGCCATTAAGGCGAGCCGGATCAAAGCCACTGTTCTGACCTATCGCAGCAAAGCTTTCCGACTGTTCTGCTGAGCCGCCAACATAGCCCATGGCCCAGCTGGGAAAGCTGCGCGCTGCAATCGGATCAAGTGCCAGCAAGGACACTTCGCCATGACGATCGTCCTGCTGGATGCGTTCGAAAGCGGACTCCAACTGCTGCAGTGGCCCTTCGAGCACCTGTGCGAAGCAGCCCGAGTTGAACAATAGGGCGCCAGTGATTGCGTCACGACCATTGTTGATACGGCTTCTCTCAAGAATGCTCTCAAGATTGGACCGGAGGGCCTGCTCACCACCGGCAACCAGATTGCGGCTATAATAAACCAGACGATAAAGCGCGTCAGACATTTTCGTTCCTTGAACTATATGCACCCAAGAAGTCGCCGATGCGATCACTATGCATGGGTCGACCGGTAAAGTAGCCCTGCACATGCGTGCAGTTATGGCCGCGAATTTTTTCCAGCTGTTCGGCGGTTTCAACACCCTCGGCGGTTATAGCGACGCCCAGGCTCGCGCCGAGCCCTGCGACGGCGCTCAAGATGGCTCGGCTGTCTTCGGTGTCTTCGGCCACGAAAGAGCGGTCGATCTTGATCTTGTCGAAGGGGAACTTCTGCAAATAGCTCAGCGATGAGTAACCTGTGCCAAAATCATCCATTGAGATTTTGACGCCAAGCCCGTGCAGTTCCCTGAGCGTTTCCACCACATTGGCGGCATCATCGAGGAGAGCACTCTCAGTAATTTCCAGCTCCAGCCGGTGAGCAGGAAGGCCAGCGCCGCTTAGTGCATCCTGCACTGTGGACAGAAGGTTATCGGCCCTGAACTGCAATGCCGAGACATTGACCGCAACGATCATCTCGTCCGGCCATGAACTCGCCGCAAGGCAAGCAGAGCGCAAGACCCACTCGCCGATCTTGACGATCAGTCCGGTCTCTTCCGCAATGGTGATAAAGGCGAGTGGCGGGACATTGCCGCGGACGGGATGCGACCAACGCAGCAGGGCCTCAAAGCCTCGCACCTTGTTGGTCTCCAGCTCCATGAAAGGCTGGAAGTGCAAATCGAACTGCTTGAGCGCCAGCGCCCGCCGAAGGTCGATTTCCAGCTCGCGCCGCTCTTGAAGCGCGACGCTCATGCCGGCTTCGAACAGCCGGTACCTGGCCTTGCCTGCGCGCTTAGCTTCGTAAAGGGCAAGGTCGGCGTCTCGGACGATGTCGCGGGCCTGCGTCTGTTCCTTCTGCAGCGCAACGCCGACACTCACCCCGATGTTCACCGTGTGCCCCTCGAGCACATAGGTGCGCCCAACAAGGTCAACGATCCGGGTAGCCAGGCGCTCGGCATCGGCCACATCCGATACGCCATGCTGAACGATGACGAACTCGTCACCGCCTACCCGCGCGACCAAATCACTGCCACGGCAGATCGACTTCAAGCGGCCCGCGACTTTGGTAAGCAGCAAATCGCCCAAGCCATGCCCAAGCGTGTCGTTGACGATTTTGAACCGGTCCAGGTCAATGCAATGCACTGCAAAACCCGGCTCACCCACCTCACGCACGGCTAGCGCATTGGTCAGCGTCGCCATTAAGGTAGATCGTTTCGCCAAGCCGGTCAGTTCATCCACGTCCTGCGGCATCGACATCGGCAGCGAAGCAGCCATCGCATGGAGGCTGACCACGAAATGGCGATTTCCCGCCGCACTCATGGCGACCCTAAAGCTGCGCTGATCACCCGTTGACAGCGTTGCCGTAAATGGAAGAGCCAATGCCGTCTCAGGGAAAGACGGCAACAGGTCTGTCATCCGGCTCCCCACTAAATCAACGCCGAGTTCATCCTGGCCTGCCTTGTTGCAATAGACGATCAGCCCGGACGCTTCGATCAACAGGACAGGATGACCCAGAGCATCAAGGATCGTTTCAAAACTTGGTACATCGTCCACGGCCATTTGTGCCAAGCCATGCGTCATCATCTTGCCTCCAGAGCAGCCGGCGCATCTTGGCGCATAGATGGTTCCTGAAAAGTTGCGGCTCTAGACACAATCCTTTTGTGGCTAATCAGAAGTGAAAAACGTCGTTTGACTGCTGTAATCGGGGTTAAACTTTAGCTCCTGATGAACCTTCTATTTCTCCTCGGATTAGCTCCAGGTGATCAGCCGAGTGAAATCATGAAGGCTCTTGTGTTCCACAGCTTCGCCGGCACAGCAGCAAAGGACAGCACATGGCAGCACAAACTAACTTCATCGCTAACATCGCCATCGGGCTAGTGGCGGGAGCTATCGGAACGGCACTCATGACAGCCGCTCAAACGGCCGAGATGAAGGCGACAGGTCGCGAAGCATCCAACACGCCAGCCAAGGGAGTGGAGAAGGTGTTCGGTCTTCACCCAACCTGCGACGATCAAGAGGCCCGCCTGTCCAATCAGGTGCACTGGTCCTATGGCGTGGCACTCGGTGGCGCCTTCGGCCTGCTCGCGAGCATTCTCGAAAACCGTGAACCCGCAACCGGCGCCGTGTTTTTTGCGCTGGTTTGGGGCACCGGGTTGGCGCTGCTGCCAGGCCTTAAACTTTCGTCGCCGCCCTCGGAATGGGGCGCACAATCGCTCGCAACCGACGCCGCTTTCCACGCTGTTTATGCCGGCACAACGGCTGCCGCCTATCACGGCGTCAGGGCAGGTTTGAAACAGCCTGACAACGCGTAGGCCGGTAAGCAAGTCTTATTGGTAAGCTTCTAGAATGCTGGATGGTGAGACGGTGATCCACGTCTACCTTCCCATGGAGCGTTCATGTTGTTCTTGCCGACAGCAAAGCAAAACTCACGCGACCGGTTTGTACTTGCGGTTTACACGGCTACCATTTTTTGCAGTGCCGTTCTGCTCTTTTCCGTGCAGCCGCTGTTTACCAAAATGGTTCTCCCCCAACTGGGTGGATCACCCGGTGTTTGGTCCGTGGCGATGGTGTTCTTCCAGTCTTTGCTGCTGGCTGGCTATGCCTATGCGCATCTCATTACGCAGTCACGCTCTCGCAAGTTTGCCGTAGGCATCCACATCGCTGTTCTGCTTGCTGCCATGTTGACCCTGCCATTGTCAGTGGCGGCAGGTTGGGGCAACCCTCCGGAGAGCGGTTCAGCTCTCTGGCTGCTCGGGCTATTCACCATATCGATCGGGCTTCCATTTTTTGCTATTTCGGCGAGCGGTCCCCTATTGCAAGCTTGGTTCGTCGGCACTGGACATCCAAGCGGGCATGATCCGTATTTTCTCTATGCCTCCTCAAACATCGGCAGCTTCCTGGCGCTGATCTCCTATCCCCTTCTGATCGAACCAAACCTGTCATTGCATGTGCAGACCCAGTCCTGGACCTGGGGTTTTGCCCTGCTGACAGGTTTGATCGCTGTCTGCGGCGTCCTGTTATTGCGGTCAGATGAACCCACTACAGACAAGGGCAGCGTGGCTGACGAGACTAGATCGAAGCCTAGTTGGCTCCAACGCTTGCGCTGGGTCGTTTTGTCGGCAGTCCCCTCTGGCCTTCTGGTTGCAGTAACGGCGCACATCTCGACCGACGTAGCAGCAGCGCCCCTGCTTTGGGTGGTGCCGCTGTCGCTCTACTTGTTGACATGGGTGCTGGTTTTTCAAACAAGGCCACTGCTGCCGCACCGCTTCATGCTCAAGGCCGCGCCAATTGCCGTGGCCATTGTGATCCTGCTTTTGGCGCTTAGTGGTGTAACCAACATCGTAGTGGAGTTAGGCCTGCACCTACTTTGCTTTTTCATCATCACCATGGCCTGCCATGGTGAGCTTGCCACCTCGCGCCCGCATCCGCGGTATCTGACCAGCTTTTACTTCCTTTTGTCGTTTGGCGGCATGGTGGGCGGCCTGTTCGCTGGCTTGCTGGCGCCCCACCTTTTCTCATGGATCGCCGAATACCCAATCTTAATAGCTCTGGCAGTGTTGTGCCTTCCCCGCGACAATGAGCGCTCAACAAAGGCAGGCTCATGGTTCTGGCCGGTATTTGCGGCTTTAGCCCTCCTGTTTTGTGCTCCCATCTTTCTCCGCGCGAGCCTGACGCCCGCTCTTGCGGCAGGCCTAAGCCTCGTCGCCATCTTGGTGCTCTCTATCGCAGTCATGTTCTTGGCGGTTGCCAGCCGAGCGGACAGGTTCCAGATCTTCGCTTTGGTGGTGCTTGCCCTAACGTTGACTCGCTTCCAAGCCGATGATGCGGGAACATTGTATGCGGCGCGCAGCTTTTTCGGCGTGCATGAAGTGGTGGCACTGAACGAAGGCCGCTACCATGTTCTTATGAATGGCACGACGCTGCATGGTGCCCAGCAAATGCTCGATGCCAATGGCAAGCCTCTATCAGGCAAGCCGGAACCAATCACGTACTACCATCAAAGTGGCGGTATGGGGCAGGCGATCTCTGCCGTCAGGGCTGCGAAAGGCGGACCTCTAAGCGTCGCCGTTATTGGTCTTGGCACCGGCTCGCTTGCCTGTGCCGCTACTCCCGGAGAAACCTGGAAATTCTTCGAAATCGACCCGATCATAGTTGATCTGGCGAAAAACCCGGACAATTTCAGCTTCATCAGCCAGTGCATGCCCGGCCTCGAACCAGTCATCGGCGATGCCCGGCTGACGATTGCTCAAGAAACCGACGGCTTATATGACCTAATCATAGTGGACGCCTATTCGTCCGATGCCGTTCCGGTACACTTGGCAACGGCCGAGGCCATGGCGATCTACAAGCGCAAGCTCACACCGAATGGCGCCGTTGTCATGCATATTACAAACCGTCATCTTGATCTCTCGGATGTGGTCGTCGGAATTGCTGATGCAAACGGAATGGCGAGTTGGGTCTCGCACTCCAAGTCCGACCGAAACGACGAGTTCATCTTCCGGTCATCAGTGGTAATTTCCGCCCGCGACAAAGAGAATGTGGGTCCGATCGCAACCTCGGAAAACTGGGTTTCAACACCGCCGCGACGAGACCTGGCTGTGTGGACGGACGACTATTCCAACATCGTTGGAGCGTTCTGGCGCGGCTTGCAGAACCATCGATAGCTTAGGAGATCAGCCCGCTTTGGCGGCTCTGGCAGTCCAATTACGAACCTCTACGCCGTAGCCCAATGCCGCGGGCGAGCGCCCAATCGATTGCCCGCTTCGGCAGCGCCATGAGTGCGCCATGCTCAAGAATGGGGTGATTCGATGGGCGGTAACGCAGTTTTGGGTGCGGGTCAGTCATGGCCTGCCAAATAACCTTAGCGATAGCATCGGGGCTGATGCCATGCCTTGTGCCGCCTTCCACCATGGTGGCGATACCCTTGTTAAACGGCTCCTCGTAAACCGTGCCGTCATAGCGCCCTTTGAGCTTGGCTACCTTGTCCCAAACCTGGGTGCTCACCAGTCCGGGTGCCACCGCGCTGACATGGATGCCATAAACCTGAAGCTCCCGCCGCAGCGCTCCGGTAAACCCTTCAACCCCGTGCTTTGAGGCGATGTAGGCAGTGGCGAAGGGCTGCCTGAGCTTGCCGCCAATCGAGGACATGTTGACGATGCGTCCTGGCGGGCCAATCAGTCCGGGATCCACACCGAGCAACGGGCCAAGAGCCTTGGTGACGATAAACAGCGAAACCAGATCGGTCTCAAGCTGTGCTCGCAACTCCTCTAGTGGTTGCAGCATCAGGGGCCCGGGAATGGCTATGGCTGCATTGTTCACCAGCCCTGAGAGTCGCTTGCCATCAAGCAACGATCGGATCTGCTCTGCCGCATCGGCTACGGCCTTTTCATCGCGTACGTCGCAAATCAGGGGACAATATCGGGGCCCCAACTCATCAGCGACCTGGGCTGCATCCTCTTGGTTGCGTACGGTCCCAAAGACCCGTGCCCCTTTGCCCACAGCCAGCTTGCTGAAGGCATACCCGATACCGCTCGACGTACCGGTCACCATGAAAGCCAAGCCAGTGCTCGGATTTTCCGCCTTGGATACTTGCGCCACTTGATTGCCTCGCCGCAGAAACGCTTCGATCCGCAATCTGCAAATCCCTGCACAGTTCCGGAGGCTAACCCAGGCAAGAACGCTTCCTGCCTGGTTACCAACACCAAACCAGCGCAGAGCCGGGTCCGGTCGCTCCTAGAAGCCGGCAACTGCTATAGGCTGATAGGGTGCCTCGAGCTGCGCGATCTCCTCCTCACTGAGCGTCAGCGCTTCGGCGGCGATTGCATCTTCGACATGAGAAAGTTTGCTCGCACCCACGATGGGCGAAGTAATGCCCGGCTTTTGCAGCACCCATGCCATCGCCACCTGAGCCATAGGCACTCCGCGCGCTTTGGCAACACTTTCAACTGCTTCCACAATGGCGCGATCATTGTTCTTCGCTGCTTCATACATAGTCTTGTTGTAGCGATCGGTGGTGGCGCGCTTGGTTTGAGTGCCCCAAGGCCGGGTAAGCTTGCCGCCGCCCAGAGGGCTCCAGGGCAACAAGGCTACGCCTTGATCAAGACAGAGGGGGATCATCTCCCGCTCCTCCTCACGATAGGTCAGGCTCACCTGGTTTTGCATGGAAACAAACTTGGTCCAGCCGTGCCGTTCTGCGGCATGCTGTAGCTTGGCAAACTGCCATGCCCACATCGACGAGGCGCCAATATAGCGAGCCTTGCCCGCGCGCACGACATCATGGAGCGCCTCCATGGTTTCCTCGACAGGCGTGAAAGGATCGAATCGATGGATTTGATAAAGATCGACATAGTCCGTGCCGAGGCGCTTCAGGCTGTTGTCGATTTCGCTTAGTATGGCCTTGCGGGAAAGGCCTTGCCCATTCGGTCCAGGGCGCATGCGGCCGAACACCTTCGTTGCAAGGACAATCTCGTCGCGGGGCGCCAAGTCTTTTATAACCTGCCCGGTGATCTCTTCGCTGGTGCCTTGCGCATAAACATTCGCCGTGTCGAAGAAATTGATCCCGGCTTCCCAGGCCCGGCGGAACATGGGTTGCGCTTCCTCGACACCCAGAACCCAAGGCCGCTCGTCGGTCACCTTGCCGAATGACATGCAGCCAAAGCAGATGCGGCTGACTTCAAGGCCCGTGCGGCCAAAGCGAATGGTTTTCATGTTAGCTCCTCTAGGATGCTTGGGTGATTGGACCACCCGTAAGCTGCCAAACAAGGTGGTCGAGGAGAATGATGATCGTGCCAGATCGTTCAGCTGTTTTTGGCGAGGCTGCCACTTTCGCTTTCGCTGGCCCACAACGGGGGGTGTTAGATGTTTGACACTATGACGGAGCATCAGGCACTAGGCCGCGACGGTTCCGATTTGCGTAGGAGGCGTTAAGCAGCCGAGGTCATAAAGGCTGGCGCCCACCGCATCGGGGAGCGGCGTGTGAGGCTCATCTCCGATGAGTTCGACCAGGCGCTTGTTGTCGAGCCGCACAGGATGCTTCCAATATTGGGCGATCTCGGCTGCCTCACGTGGAAAGCCGCCAAACGGCGCGAGCAGCGTCATCAGCCACCAAGGAAATTGGCGAACTGCCAGCTTGTGTCCCGCACTAGCCTGAACGGCTTCGATCAAGGCTGTCCCGCTGTCATCAACAAAACCTCCGAACTGCAAGCGCTCGAAAGGCGCAAGCCTGCCTTGAACGTCCAGCAAACGCGCCGCTGCTTCGGCAAGGTCCGGCAAGAAAGCCCAGCTATGACCGCCCTTGCGCGTGATCGCGGTGACGCTGCGCAAATGTTTACCTGGTGTCACCATGCCTTGGCTAAACCAACTGGCGCGTGCGCCCGGGCCAAAGAAATCGCCGGCTCGAAGAATAACGGAAGGCACTTCCGGGGCAGCTTGCTTAAGACGGCGCTCCATTTCGACGCGGATTTTGCCCTTGCGGCTGCGGGGGCGCTGGGTGCTGTTCGCTATGAGCAAAGGCGTATGCGCCGGATCGAAATTATAGATGGTGCCGGGCAATAGGATGCGGGCGCCGCCTGCCGAGCGCGCCGCAGCGATAGTATTTTCGATCATGGGCAAAACGAGCTTGTCCCAGTTGGCATAATTCGGCGGGTTCACCGCATGGACAATCACCGAAACCCCGGCAGCGCTTCGAGCGACATCAGCAGCGGTCATGGCATCGCCCGTCACCCACTCGATCCGGGCATGCCGCTGGCGGGCAGCTTGGATATCCCGTGCCATGCCACGCACCTGCCAGCCGTGGCGGAACAGCGCATCGGCAATGGCGCCGCCGATTCCGCCCGTTGCACCAAGCACTAGGGCTGTTTTGTTGCTGCTCATCGTTTCACTCCATCTTTTCGACCGGGTTGTGAAACCAAGATGCGCTTGATCGAGATCGAAGATAATTAGCAACTACCGACTAGCGGCTGTAAGATTTCTTGTGAGCACTAGCATCTTCTGGGACGACCAGCACGCGTGGGGCCGAGCGCCAAACTAGAAGCTGTGGAGCGGCCTAGTCCTTCCCGTTATCAGAGCTGGAGCGCTGCGATGAAGGCGTTTCAGCACTGCCCAACCACGGCGCAAGGCATGCCGAACTCATCTGGCCAGCCTATGGCAATAACGTCGGTAGCGCCGATATCAAAGACCACGACGAGCCATTCGCCATCCACCTTCTCGAGCACGGCTTGAAGAAACGGGCCGTCGAAGAACCCTTCCGCGATGGCTTCGGCATAACGGGTCTGTTCGAAGTCGATCGGTTCGCCATTCTTCTGCTGTGGCGTGCCGGCAAAATAAGCCCACCCATCTTCGACCCGCAGGGTGTCGACCACAAACTGCACGGGAACACCGACATCCTCTTCGATCGTGGGCCGCATCGCATCCAGCAGAACGCGGCGCAGCGGGTCGGATCTGGTAATGTCGACAGGCGCAGCTGATGCGGTAGACGCAAATATTGCCATGCCCACAAGCGTAATCGCCCACTTTAAGCCCGACAATGTCCCAGCCTCCTTTTAGCTCCACCCACACCATGGCATGGCGTGACACCCCTGTGCCAGAGTGCTGCCCGATACCTCAATTCGCTTGCAATAGAAGCGACCATGGGGACAGCGTTACTTTCGTTTCAAGACATGCCATGACACTATTGTCACAACCGAAAGACAATCATGCGCCGCACACTTATTGCCGCTCTTTTTCTGCTCCCAACAACTCTGGCCTATGCCCAGGATGACACCGAAGCCTTGATGGCTGGCTTGGACCAGGTGCTGTACTGCGCAACGACCTATGCAGTGCTCAGCGTCCACCCCGATGCACCTGAAGGCGCTGCGGCCAAATACGACGCCGCCTCCACCGACCTTTTTGAATTCGCCTATCTCGCCATGTCGGAAGCCGGCATGGATGAAACCGCTATCGATGAACTGACCGACCCCTACACCGAAGAGGTTACCTTGGATCTGCAGAACGATGGCGACATGCGCTTTACCGAAGCGCAGTGCCAGGAAGCACACGACGCCTCTATGATCGAGTAATTGGGTGCCGGCAGGGGCATTTGGCTCCTGCTGGATCACCTTCACGGCTTACCGGATCGCTCAAGCAGCCACTAAGGCTTGGGGTATTCCACAATTGTGACCGGATTTTCTTTTTTGTCGTAGCTCGGATCGACATAAAACCTGGTCAAGCGAAACTCACCATCGCCGAGAACCCAAGTGCCATGTGAGCCGGCGTCCCCAAGTCCACGCCATATCGCGGTGTTGCTGATAGTGCCAGCCTCAACATCAATCTCGGAATTGATCAAGCTGGCCTGAGCGCTAAAACCCGTGACATCAATCGACAGCAGCTTGCCGGCAACGTCGTCGTAATTTTCGAAGTTGGCGTCAAAGCTGGGCACGGAAAACATCAGCGGCTGCAGCCCGTAAGGCTCGCGCCACCAGAAGTAAACGTGCTCCATGTAGTAAGAGCCGTACGCACACAAAAACCGGTAAACCAGAACGCTCTTTTCGGCCGCTTCCGCATCAGAGCTTGGCGAATAGCTAAACTCGAAATTCTCCATCCGCTCCGCAGGCAACTCCCCCGCATAGCCGACGGTGTCGCAATAATCCCGATAGCTCGCGTCGAACAAAGCCATCGCCCGCTCATCCAGATCGGTCGGTTGCTGTTCCTGCGCGACGCTTGGGAATGCGGCCACACAGGCGAGCAGCGCTGCACAAGACAAACGAGGGATCATAACCAGCTCTTTCCTTGAGATACCCGGACCAAGTCAGCAGCCCCAAACCGGCTGATGCTACCGGTATCGACCTACATAAACCGAATTGCCCAGAACCGTCTCTTGGGAAAGTGCTGGAAAACCAATTAACAAAGAAGAAAAATGGTGCTGCCGGACAGGATTGAACTGTCGGCCTCTCCCTTACCAAGGGAGTGCTCTACCACTGAGCTACGGCAGCTTGCCGGCGGGGGCGGTCTTGCCTGCCGCGACGGGGGCTCTACTGCCATAGGGTCAATCTCGACGCAAGGCCAAAAAGCGCCTATGACAGCGACATCGGCCACCAGCGATTTAATCCAGCCATGAGCAAAACCGAGCAAGCCGCGAGCCGCGAGCAAAGATTGGCCGCAAAGCTCCGCGAGAACCTCAAGCGCCGCAAGGCACAGGCCAGGGCCCGCTCCGATTCGGAAGGGCAGGCGCCTGCACCTCAATCGGCTCCCGAAACGGACGCGGTCAATAAACCGTAAACCATTTTCGGGCGACTATCCCCCAAGGTGTGCTAAGCACACCGCTTCAACGCTGAGTGCGGCGAGTCTGGCTTACGTGGCAACTAGGACTTGGCCTACCTCCATCCCCAGGTAGAAGGCCCATATGGGCCGCCACATAGGAATAGACTTATGGACCGTATCCGTTTGATCGGTGGCAACGAACTTAATGGCGAAATCCCGATTTCGGGCGCCAAGAACGCTGCCCTGCCGCTGATGATTGCCTCCTTGCTGACCGACGAGCCCTTAGTGCTGCAGAACGTGCCGCGCCTTGCCGACGTCAAGCAGCTCGAACGCATCCTTGAGAATCATGGCGTCGACATCGCTGTTCATGGCCGCCGTCGCGGCGAGGATGACGTTGTGGGTCAGCGCATGACGTTCCATGCCGCCGACATCGTCGACACCACTGCGCCCTACGATCTCGTTTCCAAGATGCGCGCCAGCTTCTGGGTCATCGGCCCCTTGCTCGCCCGCTGCCACGAGGCGCGCGTTTCACTTCCCGGCGGTTGTGCCATCGGCACGCGCCCGGTCGATCTCTTTCTTTATGGCCTCAAGGAACTCGGCGCTGAAATCGACATCGACGAAGGATATGTGGTGGCCAAGGCGCCCAAGGGCGGTCTCGTCGGCGCGCGCATCGTCTTTCCCAAGGTGTCGGTCGGCGCCACCCACACCATCCTGATGGCTGCCGTCCTTGCAAAGGGCACGACGGTGATCGAGAACGCCGCCCAGGAACCCGAGATCACCAATGTCGCCGAGTGCCTCGTCGCCATGGGCGCCAAGATTTCGGGCATCGGCACCCGCACCATCACCATCGAAGGCGTTGAAAAGCTGCATGGCGCGACCGTCGATGTGATCCCTGACCGCATCGAGACCGGCACCTTTGCCATGGCCACGGCCATGACGGGCGGCAATGTCCTCCTTAAGGGCGCGCGGGTCGAGCATCTGCAATCAGCATTCGATATTCTAGGCAAGACAGGCGTCGAGCTCACCGTCGAGGACAATGGCGTTCGCGTCTATCGCAATGGTAACGGCATCCACCCGGTGGATGTTGAAACCGACCCATTCCCGGGCTTCCCGACCGATCTGCAGGCCCAGTTCATGGCGCTGATGACCATGTCCTCGGGCACCAGCCACATCCGCGAAACGATTTTTGAAAACCGCTACATGCACGTCGCCGAACTCGCGCGTTTCGGCGCCGATATATCGGTCGATGGACAAATGGCGACCGTCCGCGGCAAATCCCAGCTCAAGGGCGCTCAGGTTATGGCTACCGATCTGCGTGCCTCCGTCTCGCTGGTCATCGCCGGCCTTGCGGCCAAGGGCGAAACCATCGTCAACCGCATCTATCATCTCGATCGCGGCTTTGAACGACTCGAAGACAAACTCGGCCGTTGCGGCGCCGAAATCGAGCGCATTGCGGGCTAGTCTTCCCATAGTGAAGGCTTTTGCCTTGAACACCAGACAAACCGCGGGTATCCCCTGGGCTCGACCCAGGGCCTATCCCGAGATCCCGCAACAGCCGCAAGGTGGTTTGTGCTGCACGATAGCAAACGACCCAACCTCGTCCTGGTAGGGTGAGGCCTGTGGTATAATGCAATACTTTCGGATTTCACCAAAGCACCCCACCCACGATGCCCTCCCGGCGCAGGCCGGGATCCATCTCGAGATCACGCCGCAGCCGCAAGGTGGATCGTATCGTTTATTGGTGATGAGGCTAGCACCTCAGGATGGATCCCGGCCTGCGCCGGGATGACATCGAGTGTGTTGTTGGCGTTGTGCTCGCCCTGGGCTTTGCCCACAACCGCCTCAGTCGACACCCTCTCCTTGCGTAGAAGATCAAGGAGGTGAGTCCCATTCCACGATTTTATTCACCTTTTCCCCCCATCCTCGCACCCGTGCCATTCTCCTAGCGTTGCCCACGCAGAGCCCAGTCATGACGAGTGATGCGCGCGGGAATGGCCGGAGAAGTGGGGGTCGCCCTGCTTGTGCGGGATATCGGCAGCCGCGCCTGAAATAATGGTGGTGCCTGAACCGACCCTGCGAAAAGACCCGGTTTGGTGGCGAGGCAACTGCCTCAAACACTAAAACAGTCATCGAGGCAGCGGCCTCGCCACCATCGCTCACCTCATCACCGCACCCGGGGCGGCGCTTTGGCACGCCTTTTATCACCTGTGGCATTGCCCCGTTTCGCTGCAGCTTGTAGATCGTGGGCAGCGTGACCAGATCAGTGCTCCCAGATTCACCAAGGGCCTAATCCATATGACCGATCTCAAGCTGATAGCGCTCGACACAGAGGACCTCGAAGTCATCTCCGCCCATGTGCAGGATGCCGTCGTGCGCGTAGCTGACATGGGCTATGCCCGCGGTGATCGCCGCTTTGCCTTGCTGATGAACCGGTTCGATTGGGAAGCCGCCATCAAGGGGCGCGACAAGGGCGTGCGCAAGCGCGCGGCGCTGCACTTTGATGCGGTCCAATCGGTGGTCACCAATGGGTTCGATCCGTCTTCTGCCGAAGGCGTACTCGCACTGCTCGCCATCACCTTCACCTCCATTGATGGCCCGGCCGGCATTGTCGAGCTCAGCTTTGCTGGCGGCGGCACGGTCAGGCTTGGCGTTGAGTGCCTCGAAGCGCGCCTGTCCGACCTCGGCGCAGCCTGGGCTGCAGCCGCCAAGCCCAAACACGCCCTGGAATAACGGCTCTAGCAAGGACCTTTCATGCCCATTCGCCTCGACAGCGTCGACGAGGATTTCGAACAGCGTTTTCTGGATCTCCTGGGCGGCAAACGCGAATCCAGCCAGGATGTCAGCGATACAGTTGCTGCCATCATCGCCGATGTGCGCAACCGCGGCGATGCGGCAGTTATTCACTATACCAACAAGTTCGACGGCTCGGGCGTTGATGCCGCAACACTTCGGGTCTCCGCTCAAGAGATCGAAGAGGCCGCTGCGTCCGTTTCGCCTGAAGTTCGCGCTGCGCTGCAAACCGCGCATGATCGCATCCGCGCTCACCACGAAAAGCAAAAGCCGCAGGATCACATCTATACCGATCATCTCGGCATCACTCTGGGTACGCGCTGGACGCCGGTTGATGCGGTGGGCATCTACGTGCCCGGAGGCCTTGCGTCCTATCCATCGTCCGTGCTGATGAACGCCGTGCCCGCCAAGGTGGCTGGCGTCGCGCGCATTGCAATGGTCGTTCCCACCCCTAAGGGCGAGTTGAGCCCGGCCATTTTGCTGGCCGCTCAGATCGCCGGCGTTACCGAAATCTACCGCGTCGGCGGCGCCCAGGCGATTGCAGCCCTGGCCTATGGCACAGCTACAATCCCCAAGGTCGACAAGATCACAGGCCCCGGTAACGCCTATGTGGCTACCGCCAAGCGGCAAGTTTTTGGGCAGGTCGGTATCGACATGATCGCCGGTCCCTCCGAAGTGCTGGTCATCGCTGACGGTTCGGCCAATCCTGCCTGGGTCGCTGCCGATCTGATCGCCCAGGCCGAGCATGGGGGAGGGGCCCAATCCATCCTCGTCACCACCGAAAAAGGCCTTGCCGACGCGGTGGCAAGCGAGGTCGACCGGCAACTCTCGCTTTTGCCTAAAGAGAATATCGCCCGCGAAGGCTGGGACGAATTCGGCGCCATCATCACCGTCGCTTCGCTGACCGAAGCGTGCGACTTGGCCAACCGCATTGCCTCCGAACACGTCGAATTGGCGATTGACGACCCGCAATCCATCCTTCCGCTGATCCGCCACGCCGGCGCGATATTTCTTGGCCACCACACGCCCGAAGCCATCGGCGATTATGTCGGCGGCTCCAATCACGTGCTGCCTACCGCCCGCTCGGCCCGCTTCGCCTCGGGCCTAGGCGTGCTCGATTTCATGAAGCGCACCTCAATCCTGGGCTGCGATCCTATGTCTTTGTCGTCGATCAGCGGCGCGGCCATTACGCTCTCGCAGGTCGAGGCGCTTGATGGTCACGGCCGCTCCATCTCGATCAGGCTCAACTCTTGAGTATTTCGATGGCAACCAGCGCGAAGGTTTCCGACACCGATCGCCTGGTCACCGTCACGCTCGACCCCAACACCATCACCTCGATCAATCCCGACGAGGTGCACGAATGGCGCATCGCCATCTATGACCTCTTGGAAGACAACAGCTTCCGCCCGGCGCGCGTAACAGCTACCGGCCCGTTCGCACTCCATATGTCGATCATCGGCAATTTCATCGTGCTCGATGTGCGCAATCCGGAAAACTTCCAGCCCATCGCCGCGCATTATCTGTCGCTGACACCGTTCCGGCGCCTGATCCGCGACTATTTCCGCATCCGCGACGCCTATTACGAAGCCATCCGCTCCGCCCAACCCTTCCAGATCGAAACCGTCGATATGGCGCGCCGCGGCATGCATAACGAAGCCGCCGAACTGCTGCGCACGCGCCTTACCAACAAGATCATCATCGATCTCAACACGGCACGCCGCTTGTTTACGCTCATCTGCGCCGTTCAGCCCTATGCCAGCCGCATCGACGAGAGCAAAAGCGAATTGCCCACCGTACTCTTTGTTTGCTCCATGAATGCGGTGCGCTCGCCAATTGCAGCTGCGCTTGCGCGCCAGGCTTTTCCCGGCCGGATCATCACCCGCTCGGTTGGCGTTAATGGCGGCAAGGCCGATCAGTTCGTCCACGAGGTCATGGAAGAGATCGGCATTGATATGAGCGTGCACACGCCCCATATTCTTGATGAACTCGTTGCGAACCGCTTCGATCTCGTCATCACCCTCTCGGACGATGCTCCCGATGCCGTGGCCCGCAAGGGCCTGGACGCTGGTGCTGTGGAGACCTGGACCATGCCCGATCCTTCGCTTGTCGAAGGCAATCGGGAGACAGTTTTGGGAGCCTACCGGGACCTGCGGGACCACCTCCTCCGCCGTGTTCGGGAACGTCTGGAACCTCTGGTTTCCGGTGGTTCACAAAACAGATGAATTGAAGTAGGTTCCGGCCAATTTCCGACCCCCGGCCGGCAAATCAATGCCCCATGGGTCCTTCAGGAGACAGTATGGCGAAGGAAGAAGTGCTCGAATTTCCGGGCGTAGTAACTGAATTACTTCCCAATGCGACGTTCCGCGTCAAGTTGGAAAACGAGCATGAGATCATTGCCCACACCGCTGGTCGCATGCGCAAGAACCGCATCCGCGTTCTGGCCGGTGACAAGGTGCTCTGCGAGATGACGCCTTATGACCTGACCAAGGGTCGCATCACCTACCGGTTTAAGTAAGGCAGATCATGGCCAGTCGTCCGGATCTGATCCTGGCCTCCGCCTCCCCGCGCCGGCTTGCTCTCCTCAACCAGATCGGTATCGAGCCAGAGCATCTGGTGCCGGCTCATGTCGACGAGACACCTGAAAAGGGGGAACTTCCCCGCAAGCTTGCGATGCGCCTGGCTGATCTCAAGGCCTTGACCGCTCAACACAAGGCGCGCTCCGCGGGCTTCGGTAACGGTGCCCTGGTTTTGGCCGCCGATACCGTGGTTGCCGTCGGCCGCCGCATACTGCCCAAGGCCGAAACCATGGAAGAGGCCGGGCAGTGCCTCGCCATGCTGTCGGGCCGCGCGCACCGCGTCTATACCGGCGTGACGGTCATCACCCCATCCGGCGCCAAGCGCCAGCGCCTGGTCGAGACCCGCATCCGCTTCAAGCGCCTCTCCATCCGGGAAATGGAAGCTTACCTCGCCAGTGCCGAATGGCGCGACAAAGCGGGTGGCTACGCCATCCAGGGCATTGCGGGCGCGTTCGTGGTTAAGCTGTCAGGCTCCTACAGCGCCGTCGTCGGCCTTCCTCTGATGGAAACCGCATCTCTGCTCGCCGGCGAAGGTTACCCCGTCCAATTCAACTGGCTCAATCAGTCGAGCCTTTCGGGGGTTTAATGCCCGAGACCAAAAAATGCCCCATCTGCGGACGTCCCTCGGTTGAAGAGTTCAAGCCCTTCTGCTCCAAACGCTGCGCCGACGTCGACCTAAACCGCTGGCTCACCGGCGCCTATGTCATCCCCGCCCGTGACGACGAGCCGAGCGATAGCAACGAACTTATCCCCGGTTCGGATGAAGACGATAATACCTAAGGGCAGCGCATCATGGCGTGATTCAACAGGAGAAGTAGGACAATATGCCGAGGCTGAGTGGTCTGTCGTTGTGTAGGTCGCCGCGTGGCAGCAATGTGTAGAGGCTGTGCGAAAACTTGGCTGGAAAGCACACATAAGAATTCTATTGCTTTACCAGGATCGGGCCTCATAGCTGCCGCGCTCATAAAGCCTATAAGTCCGAACTTTCGTCCTGATATATGCTGACTTCGATTCCGGAACAGGGTCGTGGAACAGTAATCGATGCGTGTTTCAGCGGATCGGGTCTTTGCACAACTCGGTCGGAGTTCTTCTTTCCGCTTTCAGGTGTCCAGACCGGAAAGTGGGCATTCTTGAATAGCGAGGGGATCCTCTCCGACCAGTTCCATACATGCAGCAGGCCTGTACGTACTCAGGCCTAGTGCGTGGCTTCGTGAGCGCTGGTCAGCACTTTCGGCAGACTAATAACACCAGACATGAACCAAGTGAGGCACCGGCCTTGTCGTCAACTTTCATACAGGTGTGGGTAGGATGAATGGCACAATGCGCCACTTGTATATCTGGCCGGAGTTTGCCGCGACCGGGGTGAACAGTGTGTTCCGTTTGATGGGGCAGGATGGTAGATACATTTATCCTAAATCTTGCTGTCGTGGCCACTCAACTAGCGTCGGGAACTAACATCCAATCAACTCCGATTTTAGATGCCTGAACGGGTTCATGCATCTATCTGATGTGGGCTGAGGATAAGAACGGCCAGTGGCGGCAGGGTCAGCCGCAGTGACGCTGGTCGGTTATGCCAGCTCACATCTTCAGCGTTGATGTGCCCGCCATTTCCCACGTTGGAGCCGCCGTAGATTTCGGCGTCCGAATTGAAGATTTCGCCCCAACTTCCGCCCTGCGGCACGCCAACACGGTAATCGGAGCGGACAGTCGGGGTCATGTTGCACGCGATGACCAGCGGCGTGCCATCAGCGGCCTTACGCATAAACAGGAACACACTCCCTTCCGCATCGCTGGCATCAATCCACTCGAAGCCGGACGGATCACAATCAAGCTGATGCAGTGCCGGGTTTTCCCGGTAAACGCGATTGAGGTCGCGAACAAGGTTCTTGACGCCCGCGTGCAGGGGATCGTCGAGCAAGTGCCAATCTAGTGATTGATCGTGGTTCCATTCGCGCTCCTGACCGAACTCGCAGCCCATGAACAGCAGCTTCTTGCCTGGATGGGTCCACATGAAGGTCAGGTAGGCGCGCAGGTTTGCGAACGTCTGCCAACGGTCACCTGGCATCTTGCCCAGTAGCGAGCCCTTCCCGTGCACGACTTCATCATGGGAGATGGGCAACACGAAATTCTCCGAAAAACCATAGTGAATACCAAAGGTCATCTGCCCCTGGTGGTGACGTCGATAAATCGGATCAAGGCTCATATAGCTGAGCGTGTCGTGCATCCAGCCCATGTTCCACTTATAACCAAAGCCAAGACCACCCGAGTAGATCGGTCGGCTGACCTTGGGCCATGCGGTGGATTCTTCGGCAATGGTCTGGGTGCCCGGATAGAGTTCATAGGCGCGCGTATTGGTTTCCTTGAGGAAAGCTATGGCGTCCAGATTTTCGTTGCCACCATGCTTGTTGGGGACCCACTCGCCAGGTTTGCGGGAATAGTCGAGGTAGAGCATGGAGGCGACGGCATCGACGCGCAAACCATCGACGTGATAGCGGTCGAGCCAAAACAGGGCGCTGGCCTCGAGGAAGTTGGCAACTTCGGTACGGCCGAAATTGTAGATCAATGTGTTCCAGTCACGGTGAAAGCCGAGCCTTGGGTCTTCGTGCTCATAGAGTGCGGTGCCGTCGAAGTGGACCAAGCCATGGGCGTCGGAAGGAAAGTGCGCCGGTACCCAGTCGATCAGCACTCCAATGCCGGCGCTGTGCAAACGATCGACGAAGGCAGCAAAATCATCGGGCGAGCCGAAACGGCTCGTTGGCGCGAACAGGCCGATCGGCTGATAGCCCCACGAGCCGCTGAACGGGTGTTCGGTAATTGGTAGCAGTTCCACATGGGTAAATCCCATGTCCTTGACATAGTCTGCCAATTGATCGGCAAGTTCTTCGTAGCTGAGCATTTCATTACCCAGGCCACGTCGCCATGAGCCGAGATGAACCTCGTAGATCGACATTGGCGCGGATAGATCCTGCCGTTGGGCACGCTCATTCATCCAAATGTCGTCTTGCCAGCTGTGATCGGGCAGGCCAGTGACTATGGAAGCGGTTGCAGGCGGTTGCTCCTGAGCAAACGAAATTGGATCCGCCTTCAACGGCAGGCGCTCGCCATGCGCGCCGATGATCTCGTATTTGTAAACACTACCCTTAGGCAGTCCGGGGATGAAGATTTCCCAGATACCGACTCCAATGCGCTTTCGCATGGGATGGCGCCGCCCGTCCCAGGCGTTGAACTCGCCAACGACGCTCACCCGAGCCGCATTGGGCGCCCAAACAGCAAAGGAGACGCCATTGATCCCTTCTATACTGGCAAGGTGCGCGCCCAACCGTTCATAGAGCCGGAAGTGACGACCTTCTCCCAATAGATACTCGTCCAGCTCTCCCAAAATAGGGGGGAAACGGTAGGGGTCCTCAACCTCCCAGGCGAATTCCCCAGCTGACATAGCCAGTCGATAGGGGAAGCGCTCATTGCGCTCGGGAACAAAGCCGGAAAAAAATCCCTCGGGGTGAATCCGGTCGAGTTTCGCAACCTTTGCTCCTGACTGGCTGTCGATCACCTCGACCGTCGCAGCTTGAGGGGCAAAAACGTTGACGCTGATTGGCTGGCCATCGCCTCCCTGCATTCCCAGACAGACGAAAGGATTGCCATGCCGCCCACGGACAATCGCTTCTACGTCGCCTGGGTAAGCCGAAGGCCTTGCCCCGTGTTCGTTGCTTGTTTCGTTCAAAGTTTAGTCCTCGTTCAACAGGTCGCGGACACCGCTGAGAGGTATCTCGACCCAGTCGGGTCGGTTAGCCAACTCATAGCCCACCTCGTAGATCGCCTTTTGAAGAACGAACATCTCGGTCAAGGCGCGGGTAAAAGTCGCTTCGGTGGGATAGCTTGCTGCATCAACCACATGTTCTTCGTAGGCTTGGAGAAAATCGGCGCTGACTTGCTTGCGCCAAGCTTCGGCACGCTCGAAGATCTCACTTGTACCCGTTAGGCGCTGATAGCGGTCCACAGCGGTCCAGGCAGCATAGTGGAAGGAGCGCAACATGCCGGCGACGTCGCGCAGCGGCGATGACTTGGCCCGCCGCTCCTTGAGCGTGCGCCGTGGTTCACCTTCAAAGTCGATGATCATGAAATCGTCGCTGGTGGTGAGGACCTGACCCAAATGAAAGTCCCCATGGATCCGGGAGCGGCCGCCCGAAGGCGTCATGCCGGCAGCGGCGCCTAGCCGCTCGATTAAAGCGTTGCGCTTGTCCAGCACTTCTCCTGCAACAAGCCGTGCGCTCGGCGAAAAATTGGGTAGTTCCTGCTCCAACTGGTCGAGCAGGGTCTGGGCTTCGACAATGGCTTCACTCGACCACACCAGCAGGTCGGCCTTGGTCAATGCTTCGACTGCAAAGCCAGGGTGATCGGTATCGACTGCCAGTGCCTTGTGTAGTTCGGCCGTACGGCGACCCAGCAGCGCCCCTATCATGAGGTCGGCTTCAAATAAGGAATTGGTGGGGTCAGTGCTGGCTGGATTAACCAGAAGCCCGGAGCGCTTGAGATCCTGATAGAGACCCTCCGTAACCAGTGTCCACGTGTCGCCCTTGTTGCTTACAAAGGCGAAAGCCGCAGCCAGTGTCGTAGGGTCGCCATGCAGGGCATGGTGCCTCACCTGACCCAGAAATTTAGGGGTGTTGGCGTAGTGGCCGATCTCGGTGAGGAAGCGCGCCACTTCCACGTCAGGTTGGTCGCCCGAGCGTAGTCGGCGGTAGAGTTTGAGAATAACCTTATCGCCAAAGGCGATGGAGACGTTGCTTTGCTCTGCCCCCAATGGGCGCGGTTCATCCATATCGCCCAGGGAACCAAGTTCGTCACCACTCTCGAAGACGACCTCCCCTGCTTCCGAATTGAGACGCCTACCCTCTCGCATCGCGGACAACAGAGCGGTTGCGAGTTGGCTATCCATCGCGCTGTCGATGAGAACCCCGACGTGATCTTCAAAACTGAGACGCGCTAAAACCGGCGTAAAGCGGGAAGCCCTGTCGGTAGCGGCCTCTTCCCAAGCTGCGGATACCGGCAAGAAATAACGTTGCGTTTCGGTCCCGAAGACGACATCGGCCACCGCTAGCGCATGGCACCCCATCTCCAACTCACCGAGTGGAACCAGCGTCACGCCTTTGATGGCTCGATCCTTGGCGCCGAACCAGCGTTGACGCGGTAGGAAGGCCGGCAAAGTGTTGTGTTCAAGCACTCTCTTGTCGGTACCGTTGAGCGCGCCGACAAGCCGCCCTTCGGGGAGCGACAAAGTCGCCAGCTCAGGAACGGTGTCAATTTGTCCGCCGGCAATCCCGCTCACCGGGGCGCTCCCGGCGGGATGAGGCGCCAGATGGCATATGGCTTATAGTAGGGATCAAGGTGAATGTGCTGGTACTTGCCGTGCCAAGTAAAGTGGTGCCCGGTGACGAGGTCCTCGACTTCTATGGACGCATCATCGGGTAAGCCCAATTCCCACAGTGGAACTTCGAAATCGGCACCTTGCTGGTTGTGCGGGTCGAGGCAAACATGAAACAGGAGAAAATTGGAACGGTCCGCCGTACGTTTGCCGTAGTAAATTATGTTGTCGTTCCATGCGTTGTAGAAGGCTAGGCTGGTGAAATCCTGCAGAGATGGGTGCTCACGACGCAGGCGATTGATGAACTGAATGTCCCATTTGATATTGTCCGGTTTGTCGAAGTCCCAGGTACGGATCTCGTATTTTTCGGAGTTAAGATACTCCTCCTTGCCCGGAACAGGCTCGGACTCGCAGATTTCGAAGCCATTGTAGACGCCGTAAGTACCGCCCAAAGTTGCTCCAAGGATGAGCCTGGTCTGGAACCCCGGTCGACCACTCTGCTGAAGGTAGCGTGGGTTGATGTCGTGCGTCGTGGTGAAGAAGTTCGGCCGCATGTAATGTCGGCACTCTTCCTGGGTCAGTTCGGTAAGGTATTGTTCTAGTTCCCACTTCAAATTGCGCCAGGTGAAATAGGAATAGCTCTGGTTGAAGCCCACCTTTGCCAGCCGCTTCATTACTTTGGGGCGTGTAAAGGCTTCAGACAGGAAGATCACATCGGGATGCTCCGAGCGCACCTCCCCGATCAGCCACTCCCAAAAGGGGAAAGGCTTGGTGTGCGGATTGTCTACCCGGAAGATCTTGACGCCATGGCTGATCCAGAGCTGAACAATGTCGCGCAACGCGTACCAGAGGCCGGGGATCGCCTGGCGGTAGAAGTGGACATTGACAATGTCCTCATACTTCTTGGGAGGATTTTCCGCGTATTTGATGGACCCGTCGGGGCGCCAATCAAACCACTCCGGGTGGGCCTTGATCCAGGGATGATCAGGGGAACACTGAATAGCGAAATCCAGCGCGATTTCAAGTTGATGCTCGTGCGCCGCACGCACCAGCCTGTCGAAGTCCTCGAACGTACCAAGGTTAGGATCGATGGCGTCGTGCCCGCCATTTTCCGAGCCGATTGCATAAGGACTGCCGGGGTCATCTGGCGCAGGGCTCAGGGAGTTATTCTTACCCTTTTTATTGGTCTGCCCAATCGGGTGGATCGGCGGAAAATACAGCACATCGAAGCCTAGGTCCCGAATGTACGGCAACCGCCTGATGACGTCATCGAACGTGCCATGCCGCGACGCATCATCGGTCTGCGAACGCGGGAAAAGCTCATACCAGGCACCGATTGCCGCAAGTTTGCGATCAACAAACACTTCGAGCACATTTTCATACTCGCTGTAGTTCGTGCGTATCGCCGCACGCTTCATCAGAGCAGCTACTGCATCTGAGCTGAGAAGACCAAGCCGTTCGACATCGCTTTGCAGCGATGAGAACGCTTGTAGTACCTGGCCCAGTTCAGCAGCGTCCGCCTCGGAAGCTCGCTCGGAAGATTGGGCTGCATCAAGCAGGCGGCGTCCTTCTTCAAGTTCAAGGACGATCGGTATTCCGGCAGCGTGCTTCTTGGCGATTTCTTTGCGCCAGGTTCCATACAGATCGCGCCATCCAGCCAGGGTGTACTCGTACATGCGGTTTTCGGGGAACACGATGGTGGTGCCCCAGCGATCGTTCTCAATGAATTCTAAGGGGCGCTCCGACCAGTCCTCAGCTCCCGCCGGACGGAACAACACGCAAGCGTCAATGCTTTCATGGCCATCGCCAAAGATGTCGGCCTCGATCACGAATGGATGGCCGGCAACCGCCTTGGCGGGAAATCGCCCGCCGTCGATCTCGGGATCAATGCCTTCGATAGCGATGCGCCTGGATGCGAGTTGCCTCAAGCGATCTGGCCGCTCAGTTGAGCCCGCGGCTTCGGTGGGCGTTGCAATGCCAGGCTGCTGTTCCTTGGCCTTGTCTGCACGAGCACCGATCAGCATTTCAACGACCCCATGTTTGCCTTACGAGCAAAGCCAATGCTTTGAACCGCAGTTTAGTTTCCCTTGCCAATAGAACGCTGCGTCACATCGGAAGGCGTGATCAGGATTAAGCATCGATCCAGCGACGCGGCGATTTGCAAAAAAGCAACGCAGGCGGGAGTCAGGCGTTGAACGCAAAGCAGCCAGGTTCTCAGGAAGCAAATAGGCCAAGTATGGACAAACCCGATCCGCAGTATGTCGAGTGGCTTCTTGGCCAGTCGATGCTTGCCAACGCCCGCAAGCTCGCCAGCAAATATGCAGGTCAGGGCCGCTTTTGGCGCAATCCTTATGCAGAAGCTCGGCCGCGCGCGGCGTCAGCGCTTGCCTCGGTATGGTTCACGGCCTATCCGGCATCGATCGTGACCCGTGAGGGCGAAAGCGTCCTAGCAACCTTGGGCGATCCCGAACTCTGGCGCAATCTGACGACCATCGGCGTACAGGCAGTGCATACCGGACCTATGAAAGAAGCTGGAGGCATCCGCGACGGTGAGAAAACGCCGACGGTGGACGGCAACTTCGATCGGATCAGCTTCGAAATTGATCCTCACTTCGGGACCCAGGAAGAATTCGTAGCAATGAGCCGCGTTGCCGCGGCCTACAATGCGATTGTGATCGACGACGTCATTCCCGCTCACACCGGCAAGGGTGCCGATTTCCGCCTGGCCGAAATGTTCTACGCGGATTACCCGGGGCTCTACCACATGGTGGAGATTCCTGAAGAGGATTGGAATCTTCTGCCGGACATTCCCCAAGGGCGCCGGGCAGCGAACATGTCCCCTGCCAGCGTCGATGCCCTCAAGGAAAAGGGCTACATTGTTGGACAGCTTCGGCGCGTTATCTTTTTCGAGCCAGGTGTGAAAGAGACCGACTGGAGCGCCACGGACGTTGTCGTAGGCGTCGACGGGATCGCCAGGCGTTGGGTCTATCTGCACTATTTCAAGGAAGGCCAGCCTTCGTTGAACTGGCTTGATCCGTCGTTCGCGGCGGCACAGATGGTGGTCGGAGATGCGCTTCATTCCATCGACGTGCTGGGTGCGCGCGGTGTGCGGCTTGATGCCAATGGTTTCCTCGGCGTCGAAGTACAACAAAATTCAAGCGCCTGGTCCGAAGGCCATCCTTTGTCCATGGTCGGCAATCAGGTAATTGCCGGCATGATCCGCAAGGCAGGAGGGTTCTCGTTCCAGGAACTCAATCTAACTGTTGATGATATCGCCGATATGTCCAAAGGAGGCGCTGACCTTTCCTACGATTTCATAAACCGTCCAGCGTATCATCATGCGCTTCTGACCGGGAAAACAGAGTTCCTGCGAATGATGCTCAATGCGGTGCACGATTTCAGGATTGATCCCGCTTCGCTTGTTCATGCCTTGCAGAACCACGATGAGCTGACCCTTGAGCTGGTGCACTTCTGGACCAAGCACGCTCACGACACCTACAACTTTGAGGGCCAGACATGGCCAGGCACCTTGCTGCGCGAGCATTTGCGCGACACTATGTACCTCAAGCTCACAGGTGAAGGAGCCCCTTACAATTTGCGTTTCGTGGCCAATGGCGTCGCTTGCACAAGCATCAGCGTCATTACCGCTGCCCTTGGTATTCGGGACCTCGAAGCTCTCACCCCCGAGCAGAAGCAACTGATCAAGCGCATTCATCTGCTGCTCGTCATGTTCAATGCTTACCAGCCCGGAGTATTTGCGCTTTCCGGGTGGGACCTTGTAGGCGCCCTGCCGCTGTCCACGGAGGAGGTCGGCGACCTGATAAATGAGGGAGACACGCGCTGGATCGAGCGTGGCGGTTATGATCTGGTGGATGTCAACCCCGCCGCCCAATCGTCCAACGCCGGGCTTCCTAAGGCAAGTGTACTGTACGGTCCGCTGAACCAGCAACTACTGGACCCCGACTCCTTCGCCAGCCAGCTGAAGCACTTGCTTGCCGTTCGTCAGGCATATGGCCTCTACGCGGCGAAACAGATTGCTGTTCCGGAGGTGCAAAGCCCCGGGCTCCTCGTGATGGTTCATGAACTGCCCGACAACCGCGGAACGCAGATTACCGCCCTAAATTTTGGTTCTGAACCGCTTGAGGAGACGATAACACTTCAAGCGGAACCAGGGCCGGTCGTCGATATGTTGCACGAGACCATTGTCGGCGATCTTCAAGATAGTCGGGAGCTGATTATTCGCCTTGACGGCTATGAAGGTCAGTCGTTGCGCGTTGTGGGCGCCTTGCCATCAGCATAACAGGGCGCGGGCAATAAGAATTACGACATTCTTGTCGAGGCAACAAAGACAAGGATCAGCTTATTACGGCGCTATGCCGGTACAACCCGCCCTGGCTCAGTATTCGCAAGCTCCTGACCCAGGTTGCGTTAAGGGCAACGAAAAACAATGCTGTGAGCCAGACAAGGCAGCGGTAGGTCGAACCGGCGAGCCCGTTCTGCTGCAAACTTTAAAGACCCGCTTTGAATGGACTATGGGCTGCCCATCTTTGCACTGCCCCCACTCTTGTTCGCTGCACATAGATTTATGCCGCATCCTTTAGGTCGGCAGAGGGCTTAGACCTATGCGTTTCGACGCTGCTATCCCTGCTCATTTGAAAGACTTTGACTGTGCAAGACCTCACCTTCGCTCCCGACATCAAAGACCAGTCCGTTCTGTTTCGTTTCTGGGCGCCGTTGCACAAAAATATTGTCCTTAAGGTAGACAGCTTCGAGCCGATCGAAATGCAGGCCGCTGAAGATGGATGGCACTACTGCGATGTTGTGGGCGCTGCTAAAGGCAGCCTTTACAAATTTGCCTTGCCGGACGGCGCTGAGGTTCCCGATCCAGCGTCTCGCTTTCAACCACAGGACGTTCATGGCCCAAGCGAGGTCGTCGACCTCGGCGCTTACAAGTGGCGTATGGAAAACTGGACCGGCCGGCCTTGGGAAGAAGTCGTCATCTACGAAATGCACGTTGGTTCATTCAGTCAGGAGGGCAGGTTCCTCTCGACAATCGAGCACCTTGATCACCTGAGAGATCTTGGGATCACAGCCATCCAGATCATGCCAATAGCTGACTTTCCGGGGCGCTTTGGCTGGGGCTATGATGGCGTGTTGCCATACGCTGCGGACAGCAGCTACGGTCGACCCGAAGACCTAATGGCTTTGGTCGATGCCGCCCATGAACGCGGCATCTGTGTGTTTTTGGATGTGGTCTACAACCACTTTGGACCTGAGGGCAATTACATGCCCGCCTACGCACCCCTGTTTAGCGCGCAGCATAAAACCCCTTGGGGAAATGGAGTGAACTATGATGCTGAACATTCAAAATGGGTGCGCGAGTTCATCATCCAGAATGCGATTTATTGGACGACGCAGTTTAAGTTGGATGGCCTGCGCTTGGATGCTGTTCACGCCATCAAGGACGACAGTAAAGAGCATATCCTTCACGAACTGGCTCGTCGGGTGCAGACAGCTTGCGCCGGCAGGCACATCCATTTGATCCTCGAAAATGAAGATAACAACAGCGACCTGCTCAAACGAGGTGAAAACGGCGAGGTTGAACTCTTCACCGCGCAATGGAACGATGACTTCCATCATGTGCTGCATATAGCTGCGACGGGCGAAACCTTTGGCTACTATGCCGACTATGCCAATGACCCTGGAAAGATCGGGCGAGCTCTTGCTGAAGGATTCGTATTCCAAGGCGAACACATGCCTTATCGTGGTGGAACGCGAGGAAAGCCCAGCTCGGACCTTCCACCAACTGCGTTCATCTCGTTCATTCACAACCACGACCAGATCGGCAATCGCGCGCTCGGTGACAGGATCATTGCCGCTCAACCAGAGAACGCGATCAAAGCCTTGGCAGCGATCTATCTGCTGTCACCGCAGACACCGATGTTGTTCATGGGCGAAGAATGGAATGCCCGCGAGCCTTTCCCTTATTTCTGCGACTTCAATGAGGAATTGAAGCAAAAGGTGAGAGACGGAAGACGGGAGGAACTGTCGCGGCTGCCTGGGTTTGACAGTGAAGATCTTCCCGATCCTACTACCGAAGCGACATTCGCTTCGGCCAAGCTGAACTGGTCCAGCATCCGTGATCCCTCTTCTGCTCAAATGCTTGGTTTTTATCGAATGCTGCTAGAGACGCGGCAGCAGAGAATTGTTCCGCTCCTCAAGGGAGTGGCCCATAACAGCAGCGTGTTCCAATCCTCCGGCCGTGCCTTGTTAGTCGATTGGACCCTAAATGGTGGCACGCAGCTTCACCTGCGGACTAACCTAAGCAACGAAGTTGTTTCCATTCCGCGCCGGCAACGCCCCGCCGAAGATCAAATTCTGACTCTGGGCCACGCTGAACACGACACCCTTGCTCCATGGTCGGTGGTCTGGAGCAGCACTAAGCCTTGAACACAGCAAAGGATTACCCACACATCGCCGGATGTCACTTGCTCTCGCTGACATCGACCTTGGTGAAAGTCGGATGAAGCCAGGTTGCCAATTGTGGTCCCCAGCGAGGCTCTCCGTGCGCCTTCAGCACCGTCTTGAGTAGCTACCGAGGTATGACTTCAGGCCTAGCAAAGTTGAGACACGGTTTGATAGCCGTAAGTCAAGGCTGAGACCGCTCTGTCCTGCTGAGCAAGCCTCGAAGGCTTCGGCCAATGCAACCTCATAGGACCAGTAGACCTGTTTCGACAGCGCCTCTTCCCCACGATTGTTCTAGGGATCAAGACCTAGAGCCTTTTCGGCACTCTTTGGCAGGCGTAATCGAGCGTTCAAGTCCTCGCTTTCATCTGCGCTGTTGCGCAGCCATATCGATGGACCCGACAAGGAGGCCAATGGAAAATTGGCAAGAAAACTGGTGTGATCTAATGTGGTGATCAATCCTCGCCCTTATGGATTTCCACTGCCGCCAGAGGCGCCGAATATCTGGCCAGTTATGTAGCTGGCTTCCGCCGCTGCAAGTCCGACATAGATCGGACCCAGTTCCGCTGGTTGTCCCGGTCGGCCCAAAGGTGTGTCACCTCCGAAGGTAGGCAAAGCCTCTGGAGACTGCCCGCCAGTGACCTGCAACGGGGTCCAGAACGGGCCTGGCGCCACCCCATTGACCCGTATGCTGCGCCCGCCTAATTGCTTGGCCAGGGACTTCGTGAAGTTGACAATCGCAGCTTTGGTCAGCGCGTAATCGATCAAATTTGGATCGGGGTCATACGCTTGGACAGAAGTTGTGTTGATGATCGCCGCGCCGTCGGGCAGATGCTCAAGCGCAGCCTTGGTGATCCAGAACATGGCGTAGACATCGGTCTTGAGCGTCTCGTCGAACTGGGCCGAGCTGAGTTCGGCGAACGCCATGGTGCTGATCTGCCGCGCGGCATTGTTCACCACTATGTCGAGCCCCTGCAGCTCGGCCACGGCCTGCTCAACTAGCGATGTGCAGAAGTTTTCATCCTTGATATCGCCTGGGATAGCGACGCCCTTGCGACCCGCCTCTTCGATGAGCGCAATGACCTCATCGGCATCGGGTTGTTCATCCGGCAGATAGTTGATGACCACGTCGGCGCCCTCACGGGCAAAAGCAATCGCCGCAGCCCGGCCAATGCCGGAATCGCCGCCGGTAATCAGCGCCTTGCGCCCCATCAGTCGACCAGAACCTCGATAGCTGTCTTCGCCATGGTCCGGCACGGGGTCCATCTGGCTCGCCAGGCCCGGCCAAGGTTGTTGCTGCTTTGGAAAAGGCGGCTTTGGATAGTTCTTGACCAGCTGGGCGTTTTGGCCGCCCTGCTCGGACGAGCCGGCGCCCTGTTCCGTCTGCGCGAGAACCGGCGAAACGACACTTGCTGCTGCAGCCACTGCTCCCGCGCCCATCAGGCGGCGGCGGGTGATGGACGAAATATTCGCTTCGGACATTCTGGTGGTTCTTTGCTTTAATGCCGAACTGATCCGCTCGACTATGATGTTTCTCGATCTCGTCGGGGCGCGCTTAGCTCTTGTTTCCGGGCTCGTGGTAGCGCGTATCGAATTCGTCGTTCCCGCAATGGGAGCACTTGAGGATCTTCTTGCCTTTGGCCACATGAGTCTGCTCGTGATACTTGGCGCAGCGGAAATCGCCGGTCTCTTCTGCCGTCTCGCCTGCATGGGCTGCCATGGTTGAAACTCCTTATTCCTGACCAGCCTTCATCATCGTGCGCAGCGGTTCTGCCGAGACATTGTCCTCGATGCGCTCGCGCCCGGGTGTTTGCGGCAATGCCTTGTTGAAGTTTTCGGCGAAGTTCGGGGGCATTTTGGACGGCATCATGGGTTCGTACTGATCCACCAGCCCCTCGATCACAACGGCGCCGGGGGTAGCGAATGCCTCGTTCATGACGCGATCCACCTCCTCGGGGCTGGTGATCGAAAAACCCCGACCACCCATCGCCTCCGCCGCCTTGGCGAAGTCGATCGGCTGCAATTCGCATCCGAACTGGGGATTGCCCAAAAACATCATCTGCTCCCAGGCGATCTGGTTGAGCATGTTGTTCTTGAGCACGAGCACTTTGAGATCGATCCCGTAGCGCACGGCCGTGGAGAATTCGCCCAATTGCATGGCAAAGCCACCATCGCCAACCACGGCGCAGATGGGCCGCCCCGGAAATGCGATGCCGGCTGCAATGGCATAGCTGATGCCCGTTGCCATGGAGGCGAGGGCGCCAGAGACGCCAAAGGCGTTGCGTGTGCCAAGATCGATGTGACGAGCAGCCATTTCGGTGTTCTGCCCGGAATCGGTGGTCAGGACTGCATTGTCGGGGACCCTGATCCCGAACGCCCTTGTGGCGCGCTCGGGCTTGAGCGGCAGCTCTGTCCTGTCTTCGGCTTGCCGCATCATCGATTGCCATTTATCCATGCCGTCTTGCGCCTGCTCAAGGAAGCTCCGGTCCGCCTTGCGTGTCGGCAGTTCATTGAGCTGCGTGAGGCTGGTTCTCGCGTCGCCAACGAGCCCGGCTTCCACCGGATAGCGCAGACCGATCCGCTGGCCATTGGTGTCGATCTGGATGCCGCGAGCCTGCCCGGGTTTGGGATAGTACTCGATATAGGGAAAGGTCGATCCCACTATCAGCAGAGCCTCGCACTGCTCCATGGCCTGCTGTGAGGGCAATGTACCAAGGAGCCCGATGCCGCCAGTGGTCAGGGGGTTTGTATCGGCAATCACGGCCTTGCCGAGCAATGCCTTGATGATCGGCGCGCCGAGCAGGTCGGCAGTCCGCTCGAGCTCGTCTGAGGCATTTAATGCCCCGCGCCCTGCGAGTATGGCGACCTTTGTTGCTCCGTTCAGTATTTCGGCGGCCTTCTCAATCTCGCTTCGAGAAGGCTCATCTGCGCCTGCGAACCACTGGTTGGGTACATGCGAGGGCCTGTTGCGCTTGGACCGTTCGCTTTCGTCCAGGCTCTTTTCCTGCGTGTCGCTGGCAATCGACAGGTGTGCCACCCCGCGCCCGGCCAAAGCCGACCGGCAAGCCAGGCTCGCCAGATTTTCCATATGCTCTGGCCCGGAGACCTGGGCGTTGAAGACGCTGACGTCCTCGAAAACGCGCACCAGATTGACGTCCTGCTGGGTAAATGTCTCGATCAGGTCGTGATATTGCATGCCGGTAATGGCAAGCACCGGTGCCTGATCGAGCTTGGCGTCGTAAAGCCCAGTCAACAAATGCGTGCCACCTGGACCGGAGGTCGCCAGGCACACGCCCAGCTTGCCCGTCCACTTGGCGTAAGCCGTTGCCATGAACGCGGCGGATTCTTCATGCCGCACCTGGACGAAGCGGATGCGGTCCTGCCTGGTCCGCAGCGCTTCCATGATGCCATTGATGCCGTCGCCCGGCAGGCCGAAGATGACCTCCACATCCCAGGCGATCAGCGTATCGATCAGTATGTCGGCAGCATTCGGCATGGCTCAACCCGCTGGCTGGAGTTCAACCTTGATCCAGCCGGGCTGGCGCTGATCGAAGGCCTTGTAGGCTTCAAGCGCATCCGTCCGCGGTTCAACCTGAGTCAGGATCTGGATTGGGTTGATGGCGCCGGTTCGCACCAGTTCAACCAGATGCGGGCCATAGCGGCGATGATTACAATTGCCCATGTTGATCGTCAGGTTCTTGTTCATCGCCTGCCCGATCGGGAAAGTGGTCATTGTCGGCGGATAAACGCCGGTAATCGAGAGCGTTCCTGCCTTGGCCAGCGCCCCGACCGCCCATCCCAGCGCCTGGCTGGGGCCGTCGCCTGGCTTCCAAAGTGAACCCTGAACATTCTGCTCAGGTGCGATCTCTTTCACTTCCTGCTCGAACTGCTTGTCCTTGGAATGGTCATGCGCCGGACCATGGTGGGCATGCTCGGAGTCGACACCCACTGCATCGATCACCCGATCGACCCCGACGCCTCCCGTCATCTGGACAATGGTCTCGACGGGATCTTCCTTGTCGAAGTTGACCACTTCGGCGCCTTGCCGGCGGGCCATGGCAAGGCGGTCATCATGGTGGTCAACCGCTATGACGCGGCCAGCGCCCATCAGCTTTGCAGAGGCAATCGCAAACTGACCGACCGGACCGCAGCCAAAAAATAGCCACGGTGTCGCCGTCCTCGATCTCTGCTATATCGGCGCCGAACCAGCCGGTGGGGAAGATGTCCGACAGGAGGATCGCCTGATCGTCGCTGACCTCATCGGCAGCTTGACCATGCCAATGTTGGCGTAAGGAATGCGCGCCTTTTCGGCCTGCAGACCATCGAAGGGCCCGGTTGGGCCAGGCCCGCCAAAGAACGCTGTACCCGCGCGTTTGCCGCCAGGATTGGCCGTGTCGCACTGCGCATAGTAGCCCGCGCGGCAATAGGAGCAGTAGCCGCAAGCAATCGTCGAGACGACAACGACACGGTCGCCAACATCGAAATTGCGCACCATGGGCCCGAGTTCTTCGACAACTCCAACCGCCTCGTGCCCCAGTATCGTGCCTTCTTCCATGCCGGTAAAAGTGCCGCGGATCATATGTAAATCGGTGCCGCAAATGGCCGAGGCAGTGATGCGGATGACCGCATCGGTGGGCTCCTGGATCTTGGGATTAGGAACCTCATCCAACCGGATATCGCCAATCCCGTGGAACACAACTGCCTTCATGATCTCTCTCCGCTGGCTCATTTGCCCGGTGGTCTTGCGGAGCTAATCCGACCTGCCGGAAGTGGTTCAACGGCATTTGCAAGTTAACTTCTGACAGAGCAGAACCTCCACCGCTGCCGGAGGGCGCAGGGATCAGCAGTCTGATCGGGCAACGGCATACGCCGCACATCGTCCTCAATGGTCCATCTGGAACCCCGGCAGGATCAGTGGATTGAAGTCCATCAAGGGAGAACGAAAATGCCTGCAAAATCCAAAGCACAGCAAAAAGCGGCCGGCGCTGCCCTGTCGGCCAAGGAAGGCGACACAAAGGTCAGCGACCTGCAAGGTGCATCGAAGTCGATGTACAAATCCATGAGCGAAAAACAACTGCACGACATGGCGTCAACCAAGCGCCAGGGCAAGCCCGAACACGCATCCAAGTCTTGATGGAGCAGACTGGTTGCCGAGCCAATTTGCTGACGGCAAACGAGCTTAGTGTTGTAACTGTCTCGATCACCTAGTCGGCGAGCATGAAATCTTCAAAGGACTTCATTAAACACCTTTGCAGTTGCTTGTGCAAAGTCTGACATGTTTCTGCTTCTCTACTTAGCGGGGATAAGGAGAGCTGTAGTGGACGACAGCACGAACTTGGATGACCGGCTTAGGCAATCCGTGCGCTTGTTGCATGCTTGGGGCTGGATGACGGAAATCTCGACTCGACCTGAAGAAGCGCTGCAGGTGCTAACGGAGGAGGCGCGATTTTTGGTTAGACTTGGACCACAATACCCAGCGCGGTGGCGCCAAATTGGTAAGCTGATTGTGGCTTACAATCGGCTCATCGAGAAAAACAAGGCCCGCTGCACAACGTCAGACCAAGCTGCCTGATTACCTCTTGTGAGCATGGTGATCTGAGTTTCTAGGTGTGACAAGGTTGGCGAAGTGCGCTCTACTTGTCGCCACTGTTCAGACAATCCTGACCAGCGCAAGTTAACTGGGGACCACCTTCCTTTTGCTCGATTAGTGCCAATGACAGTAGTTTGGCAAAGTGGTGCGGATCGATGTCGAGCGGCTGATGGGGCGAGTTGAACAGCGCGAGCGTCTTGAGTTCGTCAGGCGTCAGGTCATTGTCCAACGTCAGGCTCCCCACGCGCTCATTCGGTACTATTGTGATCGTAAATCTTGACGACCTGATCTTCGTTATCAATCACAGGTGTGCTCACCAGAGTGGCGATTAGTTTTCGCAGTGCTTGGTTCTGGGCTGAGTGCTGTTCGTTCGCCAAGAACGCCGACAGCTCGAACGTTCGGCTCGTCCCTCCTGAGGCAGCATTTGGTTGATGTCGTACCGCCAGGGTTCCGCTGCCATCGCTGAGCAGCCATTGGTCACCATTCTCGCTAGCATAGAAAACACGCTCAGATCCTTGCATCACCTTCTCCATCTGCTTTGGTAAGTAGCAGAGGAACGCTCCAAGACGCGCACTAGCTCCGCCACCGGAAGTTAGAGCGACAACGGTGCTCTGTTATCTGCAAGCTCAATTGTGCTGACATGGGTGGACTTCCATGATTTGGTTTCGAGAAGGTCTCGCCGGTTAGCGTACACGTTTGTCCGGTTGCCGACGCAGTTTGTTTCTTTTCGCAGGGGTTCCACTGTGGCTTCCCTACGCAAACAAGCGCTCGTATTCCGCCTCAGCGAGTCCATAGACATCACTGCACAGATATTCCAACTTGCCGCGGTCGAGTACAGTTATGGATGCACGCTCGGCCTTGATCATCTTGGCGCCCTCAAGCACATGCAGGGCTGACGTTTCGCCCGGCCGGCCCGTACCGAGCATCAGCGACAGGAACTCATGTGTTAGATTGAGCTCGAACCCATCGGAGCGGTCATCTGTCATCAGGATCCAACGAGCCAAGCGGGCGTCAATGTTAAGGCTCACATTCCCGTAAGCAGTTTGGCCGATCTGTATATTTTGGTAGTGCAAGTACTTGCCCAGCAATGCTGCCAGAGACCAGCTTTGCTGACATGCCCGTTTCAGGTCTTCCACAGGTATGGCAAGCGCTTCACCTTTGCCTTGGCACATCATGGCATGAAGATGTCGCGTGGCGCCGAAGGCTGCAGCTACACCACCAGCGCCCTCGCGGCCGGCCATGCCCACTTCGATACGGCCCTCCGGGCTCTGGGCAAGCAGTGAGAGAATGCCACTTTCCACGAAAAAAGCTTTCTCGATCAAGGTATCTGCTTCGGCCACCATTGTGCGAAACTCGAGCTGGAAGGGCTGCAGGTGCGGCTCAAGAATGCGATAGTCTTCCGCTGACAAGGACTGCAACAAGCGATTGCGAACAGCAGATTGAGGCTGAGACATGCTCGGCTCCCATATCAGGGCGGGAGCATGGTCTCTACTCTCAGCCGCTCGCGCCCTGAACGTAGCGAACGATGGATCAACCCTACAGATCATGCCCTTTTCGCACAAGGAACGCTTTTGTGCCCGTTCAAGCGAAGCTTGCCCAATTGTCTTATTCGGGACGGTTCGCATGCAGCATGCCGATGTCTGTTAATCAGCTCTTTGTCACTAGAGGATTGGATGCCAGACTTGTCTCACCTAAACGCCGTACTGATTGTCGAAGATGATTTTTACATCGCCATTGATCTAAAAAGGGTACTGCTGGACCAGGGATGCAGGCGAACCGAGATGGTAGGCAAATGCAGCGAGGCACTAAAACTGGTTGAAACAACTGAGTTCGATCTGGTTACCGTGGACGTGAAGCTGGCCGACACCGATTGTGACCGTCTCGTTGAAGTGTTGCGGGACCGGGCAATACCCTTTGTTTATGTCAGCGGCTACGAACAAACTGGCCGCCCCGATCTGCCGAAGGCGCCTTGGTTGTCCAAGCCAATCGACGATATCAAACTAGGGTCAGCACTGCTTTCGATCTGCCCGTCACCTTCAGTTGCATGTTCAGCTTAAGAACTTTGTTTGTGCTGCAGGCGTGAGCCAACTCAGCTGGGTTCTAGGGACGTTGCCAACTCTTGCACAAGCGTCTTCAGGACGGCCGGCTTCCCCAGCGCCAGCGCAGATTTGAATTCTGCCAGAATGATCGCGCTTTGGTAGCCCGTAGAGAAACGGTATGAACGCCGCGCTTTGCACAGCACTGCTGTGGCAAATGAAGGTCCTCTGCCGAGCTTTATGTCGAGCACAGCAGCGTTAAGGCTTTAGGTCGTGGCGGCTTACGTCACACCGCAGTACGCGCCGTGTCACCCTAGTTGCGCAGCACTCAACTAGCAGATGACGATTGGCGGCTACCAACCGCTCCAAGCCTCCAACAAATCGCTGCCTAGTGCTTGAAGTTTGGATGCAAGAATCTCGGCCTACGCATCATTGTAGAGCAGCGTGCGGTCCTCTCCCCAAGCAATGAACATTTGCTGGTTCGACGACAGCATTAATTCAACCAGGGTCTTCAGTGGTTGTGGCCAGCTCTCTTGTGAGCCGAGGGGTGACTTAGACCAATTGTAATCAGCGATTAAATCATGACGCTCACCGTAACAGCGCTCATGATCGGAAGATCTCGGATCACGCAACTAGCAGGTACCTAAAAGGTCTGATGTTGAGCAACCAAGCTATTCAACCTATCCAAAAATCTCGAGACCATCTGAGCATGGCCACTTAGTTGAGGCTTGTGCTTGCCAGTGCCAGAGCATCAATCGTCATCAACTTCCTCGGTTTCTACCTCAGGGGTATCGCAACCAGTAAGCATCATTCCAAGTGATCCGGAAAGCAACAGGACCAGCAAAACCTTCTTCAGCATAATTATCTCCTTTGTCCTTTCCTAACGTTCGGCGCCTTTGCAAGTTCATTCAGGAGCTTGCGGTCACTATCCTTACCGCGCATCGCATCAGCAGCATCTGCTAGATCAAGTCTAGCTTCATATCACCTTGGAATTTCTCATCGCTCTATTTTATCTAGTAGCTTCGATCCGAGCGGTAAATCCGTTTGATCCTGAAACAGCGAGCCGGCTGCATCAATTTATCTATTCTGCCGGTGGCACATGCGACTTCAAAAGAAGCTTATCGTTTGTTCCGGGGCAGGGACCCTGAAGTTGGTCCATTGTTAGCCGGTCGTGGGCTCGTAAAGCACTAGGCTCCGTCACCAGAGAGCATTTGGCATCGACCCGTCTCAACTCCTTGTCCGGCGTCAAGGTCAGCTAGAGCCCTCCTCGATAGCAGCCCTTCATGACCACGAGGATACCGCTAAACAACACTAACTCGTTTAATCGACAGTCTGCTATGTTTGGCCTAGTTTCACCTGACCGAGGAGTTGCAAGATGAGAATACTTGCACCTCTATTCAGCCTTCTGCCCTTTCCGGTTTGGGCAGGCACTTCTTTCACCTTCAGGCGGTAACTGCATCATGTACGAGGATACCGAGAAATTCGTGGACTTGGATTTTGAACAGCAGGTCCGGCAAACCGCTTATCACCTATGGGAGGATGATGGACGACCCTTCGGCAAAGAAAAAGACTATTGGTTCAGAGCCATGGAAATGTTGCTCGCCGCTCGCAATACGCCAGAGCAGGGGGCAAACGGCCCTGACGACTAGGCGAACTGAAGCGATCGCCAGCTAGCACTGAAATTCAACCCTCATCTGGCGCACATCCCGCTGTTCGGAAAGCTTGCAACTAATGCCGCAGCGCGAAGCGCTAACCACCTAACGGCATGTCCGAGGGCTGTCAGCGCTTCTGAATTCTAATGCTGGCCGGATTGCTCAATTGCCAGCGTTTCTAAAACCAGCATCCGCTGTCTCCGGCAAGCTTTGATAGGACTCGCCAAAGCCCAAGGCCACGAATAAACTTCACCTGCGGCCCTCAGCGCCCAGTTTTCTCGCCAACAACCTCGCCTGCTAGGAAGTTGGTTAAACCAGCTAGGCCGATCGCTGAAGGAGGCGATCGGCCAGATTGTTAGTTGGATACAGTCGGAACAGAGTTCAGGCCGCCTTCATACATCTTGAGGGTAGCTTCAATATCTTCGATGTGAATAGCAAAGCCCTGCTCGACAGCTTCGGCTTGCCGGCGCAAATGGTCGCGTCTTGAAAGCAGCTCGAAGCGCTCGCTCTCGAGCTCTTTTACCGCAAGATCAATTCTATCGCGATGAGTTGCAAGACGCTGCACCATTGGTGCTGTTTGCTTGGCCGCTTCCATGATTGCCGTTTCAGCTTGCTGGTGATCAGCATCGACAATTTTCAGATCCGTTTTGGCGCGCATAGCCATTGTATCCTCCACACCCGTTGAGCCGATCCTCATGGACCGGACGATTAACATGCCCCTGTGGATAACAACCTTGAACATTGGAAAGACCAAGCAAAACCGGCTGTTTAGCTTAACCCTCAAGGTAAATATCGGAGAGCCGATAATGCTGTTAGCGTCGATGGAACCGAAGCTTGCCGGAAGCCGTTTTTGTTGCCCGCCGCTTCAAAGGAGCGTTTTGTCCTGCAGCTTGCTTCGATATGGCCAGCATGGACCCCACAGGTAAGTTCCTGCTTCATTCGCATTAGTTAAAGGCGAAGCTGTGCGTAACTTTGCGGAAGAGTTGCAGTAGACGATGCTGTGCGTCTACGTGCTCCTTCTGGAGGAGCGTATGATCCATAAACCCGTACAAACGCGACGTGCGCAATTGGTGGCGCCGACGCTCGAAGGCAGCAAGCGAAGCTTTCCGATTTTCCCGCTCCAGACAATTGGGCAGACGCTTGCGACGGCTTCTATCCAAGCGGCAAATCCTCCTTCAAGAAAGTTCGTGCACGGTAAGCGCCAGCGATATAGCAGTGGCCAGTTCTCTCTGCAGTTCGAACCGGCGAACGACAACTAGGCTCCTGCGAGCGTGGTCGAAAAGTAAACTGCCCCGATTGGCGATCGACCAACACTAGAGTGGACCTCACGGCCACTTGGCTGGCCCACTGAACTCGATCTATCACCCCAACAGGCGCACGGGATTATGTTTCGGCCTACCTACTAAGCAATCTTGGTGGTTACAAAGTTGGCGCTCTTTGATCGCAACACTTAACGCTTGTACATCGGCCATGCTCCCTGACCACGCAGCTGCGTCGCAGAAGAGCTTCCGCATTAACGCCTTAAGGTTGACAGCTACCCATCCAGGCAAACTCATCTCAACGCTCCGAAACCGGTCAGCTATAGGCTTAGTTGCTATGGCATGGAGGGCTGTTGATGTTGACCGTGCGCCGACGTCGCTATCGAATAATCGTCGTTAAGTGGGTTTCTATTAATACCGTCGGCTTCATCATTGTTATGTCAAAGCTCGAGGCATTCACCTCCTTTGAAGTCGGTGTGCCATTCGTAACTTCTGCTGTAGCCGAGGAAGCTCTGTAGCCTAAGACCTTCCTCGCGCTGAAGGATAGCGATGCAAGTCAATGTTTATATCACCCGCCATGCAGGCCGGCTAAAGAACAAGATGCTAGTTGTTCCTGACAACTCGACGGCTTGGATCCCTAGAGCCTATCAGGTCGGATGGATAATCTTTGGCCAGTTCGCAAGCCTTGACGCTATGTTCAAGGGCGCCGAGCTAGAAATGCATATCAAGGAGAAGGGCTATGCTGTGCTAGATGCAGAGGTTCAAGATGGAAACCAGGCAGCTGCGAGCCGGTGATGAACAGACCACGTGAATAATGGACGTCACCGACCCATTCCAGACATTTGGAAAAGTCTGCGAGTTCCCGAAAGCAGCTGTTTAGGGCGTGTCTGCAGTATCTAATTGTCGAGCCGCACCTATTCCGAAGTTCAACTGTCTCGCGCTTCCGGCAAAGCGCATTCCTGCGTAAGTCACGACCTTGACTAAATTTAATCGTAGTATCTGGGGGCGGACAATGCTTAGGACACAAATGCAAGCGGCTCTGGCTAACCCAAGCCAGCTTTACTAAACCAGAAATAAAACCAACTTGATCGGCGGAGTCGTGGCGCTCTCGACACCGTGATGCGAATGGATTGTTTTGATGAGCTCCGCGCCGTCTCCATCCACCAGTTCGAGGTCGAGTAAGCCAATGTCTGTATAAGCAGCTAGAAGACGTGTAGGTCGGCTAGTTGCAGAGCAGGATGGTTTTCGAGCACAACGATCACTTGTGCGGAACGATTGCCCGAACCGTCTCGATCGTACAACAGTTCGCCAGAGTTCGCATTGTAGATGATGTAATCGTTTTCGTCTTGAGCCTGGTCGCCAAACGATAGGTTCTCGCCAGATAAGCCTGCTTGTAGGGACTTAAGTTTCTCGCTGGAAAGCGCAACTTTGTCACTGTTCGGCGTAAAGTCGACGATCACATCCGTATTGCCTTTGGTGCTGGCATTGCGGTCAAAGACGAACACGTCATTGCCGGCACCTCCAATGAGTACGTCGTGACCATATGTGCCGTTGAGCTGATCGTCTCCAGCGCCCCCAATCAGCATGTCGTCTGTCGACTTGCCACGTAGCGAGTCATTCGCATCGGTGCCGTTAAGCGTCTGTGTTATTCCCAAGCTTTCGGCCGAAATCGCTGGAGCAGCCGTTGCAGCCGCTGAGGGGCTTGCTGCCGGTTGAGTCGGCTCGATGTTTGTTGCGGCTACCGCTGACGGTGCTCCCGAATGGACAGCTTCGATACTATAAAGGGAAACCTGTCCGTAGCCGCTGCCTCCGCGTTCGTTGACACCTAGATAATTACCACCTTTGAAATAGAAAACATTATCGTTCCACTTCTGGTGGATTGGCGTAATCGAAGAGTATGTGTCTCCATCAGCATAAACCGAAACGTTCAATTCGTTTGGACTGACGCTTATCGTATAGGAGAACGTCTCGTTGAGCGAAACCAAGGGTTGCTGGCCGCTTTCATTGAGCAGCTCGACGTGAATGTCTTTTTTGCCTTCAGCAGTGATGTCATTGGCATAGAAAAGAGTTCCGTCCTCCCAGGCGAGCCGTACGAGCTGTCCATTCCCGCCATGGACTTGGCCGACAACAATCTTGCCATACGTGCCATCGCTTTCTGTCGGGGCAATATCGACCTGCAACTTAGCGCTTAGCTGACCGCCCTGTTGCAGGCTCCAAGCGGCTTCACTGGAACCCGACATTTCCCGCAACTCGGAGCGGGCATACATAGCGTTCCCTGTGGTCGCGCCTTGAACCGGAGCGCTCAGCACCAGCGCGCCATCTTCTCCGACCCTAAAGTATTCTGGATGGGTATAATCGCTAAGCGATCTTACCTCGTCAGCCTTCCCTCTGAATGTGCCTTTTGAGTCTATAGGCAGCTGCAATTTCCATTGCGAAAAGTTAAGGCTTGGGCTCGGGGGCATGGTTGCTCCAGCTGTGAGAGTTCAAACGCGTGCACGCTGTACCAACTTGCGGGAAGATGTGATGAGAGTGTGGCTGCCAAGGCGTGCTCTGCTACCTGCAATGCACATGCAGTATATGTTATTGCAAAAAGAGGTTTTTCATCAATCATTTAATTAAGACTAGTTGATCGTTCCATTCGCTGTTTGCATAGCTGCAAACTGCTTTTGATCTGCGAACTACGTTGGATTGATCCTTATTAGCTCAAGAGAGGCACTAAAGGCTTTTCTGTTCGGCGGTTAGATGACACGCCTTAGTACCGGCGTATGACGTTACTTGAGGAATAGTTTTTATCGAGTAGTTTTTGAATGGCCGTCCTAGTGGGCAGCGATGACCAGATTGCAAGTTCGGTGAAAGTGGGTGCGACAGCCACAAGATTGGCAGCAATTGTGGTAGCCATTGTACCAAACTTTAAGACCAAGCCGGTATCCTCGCCGATAGTTGCGGCTAGCTCTGATCAACCAAGATCTGGACTGATCAGTCGCCTATTTTGCCGTGGCGGCTGGGGTATGCATGTCTTTAAATCCGAACGCTGTTCCGAGTGCGAACTTCGATCTATCTGACTGGAAGCTGCAGCTTCCTGTCAACAGCCAGGGCGCCCTGTCGGGCAAGGCTGCCGAGGTCAAGACACTCACCGGCTATGTGCATGGTGAGTATTTCTATACAGGCAGCGATGGTGCCATGGTGCTAGGAGCACCTGTGAACGGGGCAACCACGGGCGGCTCGCTTTATGCCCGGTCCGAACTACGCGAAATGAACGGCACGGCCAATGCCGAGTGGAGCTTGCAACAGGGCGGCCATTTGAGTGCAACCCTTCAGGTCGATGCAGCGCCGCGCCATGCCGATGGCAGCTATGGCAAGATCGTGGTGGGGCAGGTGCATGGCGGAGATGGGCAATTGGTGCGGCTGGCCTGGGAAGACGGCACGCTGTTTTTTGCCAACGACATCACCAGCAACGGCACCAAGGACGTGCATATCGAGCTGCGCAATGCCCGGGGCGAGCAGCCATCGGTGTCGCTGAACGAGACCTTCTCCTACACCATCGATGTTAGCGCCGACCGGCTTGTTGTCTCGGTTATGGCCGATGGGCAGGTTTATAGCTCTTCAAGCGCCATCAACGATAGCTGGAACGACAACAGCTTCTACTTCAAGGCCGGCGCATATCTGGGGGTCAATGAAAACAACGGCAGCGGCCAAGGACAGGTCTCCATCTTTGCCCTTGATGCCAGCCACACCCCAAATGCGCCACACACACCGGTCGAACCGCCAACCGCAAAGCCAGACATTCCGCCCGCCCCAATTCAAACTGCGACCATCTACTGCGCACTTCCCGCTCCACATCAGGAGTCCGCGATACTTGTTCCACAATCTACCTGGGTGAGCAAACCGGCAGGCGTAGCGACAACAGACATTTTCGCCATGCAATCGGACGAAGAATCCGGAACACGGGCGATCTTTGGAGCTGTCGAAGACGATCTTTTCAGCTTTAACTACAAGACGGGCGAAGAGTCCTCCTTCGAGAGAACTGCTGGAGCTCGAGCAGGGGTCTCAGACTTTTTCTTGAATGAGTTCTTTGTGGAAAATCATGAGTCTAGCAGCAAGCACGCGTTCTTTGATGCTCAACCCGCGGATATAAACTTCTTCCGAATTCCAATGGTTGAAGCAACCGACAGCTTCGGATTGGTACTTGATCAAAAATCGCGAGCGAGCATTTTTGAAGGCGATTGGTTCTGAAGCTCAAACGGCTTTGATGTCCCAAATTCAACTTGAAGATGCGGTTTGATAAGGGTCATCGCACTATCTGCTAACGTTACCGATCGCCCGGCTGGTGTTAACCATCTGCTAACAATAGTTTAACGTAACGAAGTTTCAGCGCTACGTTGCGTGATGTCTGGTGAGTAGGAAGTGCGAAATGAAGCATTCTGTTCTTGGTGCAACAATCGTTGTATTTGGAATGCTCATCTCTGCGGGACAGGCAATTGCTGCTTGTTCGCTAAGCGGATCCTCTTTCGAGTTCACCAATTTTCCCGCCGAACGAGAGTATCTAACCGCCCAAGAGCGTGACCAATTGGCTGACATTGGCGCTCAAGCCAGGGCAGAAAATTGTTCGATCACCGTCACGGCGGTGGCTCCCCAGAACGCTGACAAAGAGGCGTTCAACATCCGTTTCAAACAATCCTATGTCGCGCGCGAAGCTTTGGCGTGGCGCGTTGGCTCAGGTCGGGATCGGGTACAGGCTATGGAAGAGATCGCCCGGTATGACGTTAAGGCGCAAGCGGGACGCTATGTGACCGGAACGGTTTACATCAACTTGGAATAAGCTTGTACACGGCGTTTGCCGCTCAAAAGGTGGGCTGTTCGACTGCTTCTATTGTTTCCTTTGCAGCAGCCGCGGAACTCGTACCGATCTCCCAATGAGCCGAAAAGTGCAGAGCAAAAAGTACCAGTTGCTGCACCGGCACTGCCTTCTGTAGCGTTAACACTGCATTAACCATATTCCGTTTTTATGTGGACTCAAGAACTTGGCTGTCGCTCGCGTCGACAAATGAGCCATCCGACTAGTCCGTTAGACCCAAAACACCGCACCGAAGCGGGCCACATTGTCATCACATTAAGTGACACAGTGGGCCGCGTTTTAACGATGCTGGCTATTTGTCAGAAAAACTGGGGTATGCATGTCTTTAAATCCGAACGCTGTTCCGAGTGCGAACTTCGATCTATCTGACTGGAAGCTGCAGCTTCCTGTCAACAGCCAGGGCGCCCTGTCGGGCAAGGCTGCCGAGGTCAAGACACTCACCGGCTATGTGCATGGTGAGTATTTCTATACAGGCAGCGATGGTGCCATGGTGCTAGGAGCACCTGTGAACGGGGCAACCACGGGCGGCTCGCTTTATGCCCGGTCCGAACTACGCGAAATGAACGGCACGGCCAATGCCGAGTGGAGCTTGCAACAGGGCGGCCATTTGAGTGCAACCCTTCAGGTCGATGCAGCGCCGCGCCATGCCGATGGCAGCTATGGCAAGATCGTGGTGGGGCAGGTGCATGGCGGAGATGGGCAATTGGTGCGGCTGGCCTGGGAAGACGGCACGCTGTTTTTTGCCAACGACATCACCAGCAACGGCACCAAGGACGTGCATATCGAGCTGCGCAATGCCCGGGGCGAGCAGCCATCGGTGTCGCTGAACGAGACCTTCTCCTACACCATCGATGTTAGCGCCGACCGGCTTGTTGTCTCGGTTATGGCCGATGGGCAGGTTTATAGCTCTTCAAGCGCCATCAACGATAGCTGGAACGACAACAGCTTCTACTTCAAGGCCGGCGCATATCTGGGGGTCAATGAAAACAACGGCAGCGGCCAAGGACAGGTCTCCATCTTTGCCCTTGATGCCAGCCACACCCCAAATGCGCCACACACACCGGTCGAACCGCCAACCGCAAAGCCAACTTTGCCGACGCCTCCGATAGGCGACCATGTTTGGGAAACCACACGAACGTTCAAGGGCACGCAGGGCGAAGACAATCTTCGCGGCAAAACCAACAACGACTTCCTGATCGGTGAAGGTGGAAACGATCGCCTAAACGGCGCCTACGGCCATGATGTGTTATTTGGCGGTGCCGGCAATGACACTTTTGTCTTTGACCGGAAAGCTAGTACCAAGGGCAACAGCGATGTCATCCAGGACTTCAAGTCCTCTGACGATACATTGGAACTGGCTAGTGATAAATTCCTCTCGCTGGCCAAGGGCTTTACTGCGGCGAACTTGTTGTTCGGCGAAAAAGCCGAAGATGCCGACGATTTCATTATCTACAATCAGGCAACGGGAGATCTGTTCTACGATCGCGACGGGTCTGGTTCGCGTTCTGCTCAACTGATCGCTAATCTTGAAAACCGAGCAACGCTGACGTTTGACGACTTCGATATCATCTAGCCTTTGGACCTGCTTAGCCCCATTAAGATTTTGTTAGCTATTGTTAGTTTAAAAGATCCTAATTAGCCATTTGCGAGAAACTCATGCCCGAGCTTGCAATAACTCCATCGCCGGTCGTCTGGAATGCAAGAATGCTTGCTGAATTGGCCCGGCTATGGGTGCTGGGTAATAGTACGTCGGCAATAGCCAAAGGCTTGGGAGTTTCTCGCTCCTCAGTTGTCGGAAAAATCAAGACCCTTCGCACTGACGCAATAGCATGTTCTCACCGGCAAGCGGAACGCGTTTAGCATTCCGCGGGTCAACTTGTTGCCGTGACATCAGCTCCATCCATCGCTTTTAGAATGTCCTGGACAACTGATTTATCTATGTCTAGCCAAGCAGTGGTAAGTCGCTTGCTGCTTTTAGAGCCGCAGTAGTCAAGCTGGACAATTACCCTTCCTTCAGCCGTAGTAATCTGTCCGACGCTATACTGTCCGCCGAACTCACGACCGCCATAATCCTTGATGTGTACGTCTAGGGCAGTGGTCATGAAGTCACCTCTATAGAGTTGATTCTCCAAATATCACTCCAAAGCTGACAGGTCGCTGACTTAGGTTATCAGCATTGAATCGATCACGCTGGCTTGTCTTTTTGTTCCCAAGCTACCTAGGTCAGTTTAGCCCGGTGCGGCGGAATAGCAGAAAGGTCGCAGCCGTACTTTGTTGGCATCGAAAGTGGTCCGGCGAGAACATTCACACATTCTCGCCATACATGGATGCCACGGCACCAAGCATGTTTGTTCCGGGATGGTTAACGGAGCACGAACGGGCAAGAGCTTTATGATTCACTTTCCGGGTGTGCGAACCAGTGGAGTAGGAGAGTTGTTCCGGCGCTTTCCGTTGCCACTAAGCGCGCTCATTGGTTTAAGCGTCGTGGCAAATCTGCTCACACTGACCGGCTCGATCTTCATGTTGCAGGTCTATGATCGCGTACTGACAAGCCGCTCCATTCCGACACTGGTCGCTTTAACGCTGCTCATGGCAACGATGTATGCCTTCTTCATCGCCGTTGAAAGTTTGCGTTTGCGAATTGCCAGTCGCTTTGCCGGAGTATGGTCGGACACGCTGTCGCCTCGGTTATTTGCCGCTTATGTACAGCAAGGATTACGACAGGGCGAACCCACCGACCCGCTTCGCGATTTGGATTTGGTCCAAACCTACATTGGGGGTGCCGGCCTTTTTGTGTTATTGGATCTTCCTTGGGTCCCTTTGTATTTGGCACTGATCTATGCCCTGCATCCGCTGCTAGGCTGGCTGGCAGTTGCCGGCGGGCTCGTCATTACAGCGCTTTTGATCATTAGCGAGCTGCAGTCGCGCGGCAGTTCGACATCGTCCAACAACCATTTCCTGCAGCGAACGACACTGGGTGAGAACGCCCGTGCTAATGCCGAAGCCGTCCTTGCCATGGGCATGCTGAAGCAGGTCTCCGCGCGTTGGCAAGAAGCTGCAGACCAGCTCAATTATATTCATCGGCAAACTTCTGATCGGCTGGCGGTTTACACGTCGGCAAGTCGAGGCTTTCGATACTTCCTCCAGTCAGCCGTTCTTGCCCTGGGTGCATATCTGGCGATTGAAGGCGAATTAACGGCCGGTCTGATGATTGCTGCCTCGATCATCGCAGCTCGAGCGCTAGCGCCGATCGAGCAAGCCGTGGCCCATTGGCGTGGGTTCGTTGCAGCCCGACAAGCACTTCTGCGCCTTGATGAGGCTTTAGTGGAAAGCGCCGAACCGGTGATTTCCACGCAACTGCCAACGCCGAGGCGGAGCCTTAGTGCAATCAACGTTGCGACCGCCCCGGAACGAAACCAGGAGCCCTTGGCGGCTGCTATCAATTTTCAGCTGAACGCTGGCGAGGGGCTAGGCATAGTTGGCTTGTCAGGATCAGGCAAATCCTCGCTGGCACGCGCGCTTGTTGGAGTTTGGCCCCTCTTGGGAGGTCAGGTCCGCTTCGATGGATCGGAACTTTCGCATTTCGACCGGGAGCAATTGGGAGCTGCGACAGGATATTTGCCCCAGGCAGTTGAGTTGTTTCAGGGCACTGTTGCCGAGAATATTTCACGCTTTCAGCCGGGCAATGTCACCGATGCAGTGTTGAAAGCTGCGGAACATGCCCAGCTTCATGACCTGATTGCTGCATTGCCACGCGGCTATGACACGCAGATTGGACGGTATGGATCGATCCTCTCATCCGGGCAGCGGCAGCGCATCGGTTTGGCACGCGCTCTCTATGGTGATCCCTTTCTCATTGTTCTGGATGAGCCGAACTCCAACTTGGATGGAGAAGGAGACCAAGCTCTTAGCAAAGCTATTTTGAATGCCAAAGCCCGCGGAGCAATTGTGATCGTCGTGGCCCACCGGCCAAGTGCGATCGCAGCACTCGACAAGCTCCTCTTGATGGAAAACGGCCGGCAGGTCAGGTTCGGCGAAAAGAGCGAAATTTTGCAATCTATTGGAGCAGTTTCGCCACGCGCGACAACCGAGCGTATCGAGCAGAAGGGAGGGCCTTCGCATGCCGATGCTATCGCCGGCGGGTAACGAACCGAGTTCCTACAACGTCAGGAGCCTACGCAACCACGCTTTGGCTGGTCTAGGCACTTTGGCTTTGCTGGTTGGGTGTCTTGGCGGTTGGATGGGAACAACCAGCGTCGCAGGTGCGGTAGTGGCAAGCGGCTTTGTTTCCGTAGCGGGCGGCTCTAAGCTAATCCAGCATCCGGAGGGTGGCATCGTCCGCGAAATTCTAGTGCAGGACGGTGATGTAGTTAGAGCAGGCGACGTTCTGGTACGCCTGGACGACGTAGCTGCCCGTTCAGAATATTCCATTGTCACTTCGCAATTACGCGACGCGCTGGCCCGCCAGGCCCGGCTTTCCGCTGAGAGTGTGCAAAGCGACACCATAGTGCTCCCCCCTCTTGCTGCCGACTGGCCGGTCGACCCCGAGCTTTCAGGTCTTTTGGGTGACCAGGCCAGATTGCATCAGTCACGCAAGGCATCGCTTAAAGGCCGGGTTGATCAGCTTGCGCAACAAGTTGCGCAACAGAACGAACAAATTGCCGGACTGCTAACGCAGAAAGAAGCCGTCCAGACGCAGTTAGGACTGCTGAAGGAGGACGAAGCAAGACTGCAGACGCTGCTGGGACAGGGGCTTACCGAAACGACGCGGGTCAGTGACGTTCGACGCCGGCGTGCCGAGATGGAGGGCGAACTCGGCCGGACTACCGCTTCTATCGCTGCGGCGAGGGCCTCGATTGCTGAACTGGAGGTCGGTCGCGTACAGCTTGCTGACACTTTCCAAGCCGAAGTACTTCAGGATCTTGCAGCCGTTAGTCAACTAACCCAGGAGTTGCTGCAGCGCAGGGCCACCGCGGAAGCCCGCCTGCAACGACTTGAAATTCACGCTCCTGTAGATGGAGTTGTCTATCAATCCGCGGTGCAGACCCAAGGTGGGATCGTGGTTGGAGGCGAAACGATCATGCAGGTCGTGCCTGGGGGCACCCAGCAGACCCTGGATGTCCGTCTCAGCCCCCTCGACATTGATAAAGTGTTTGTCGGACAAGGTGTCTCGGTCCGCTTTTCCGGACTGGATGCCAGAACGGCTCCAGAACTATCGGCAAGTGTGAGTTCCATTGCTCCTGACCTAACGCGCGAGCCGCATTCAGGCGTGCAATATTATGGAGTCAAGGTATCGCTTAATCCGGACGAGCCGCAAAAACTTCCCGCAAACACCGCGCTCATCCCAGGCATGCCTGCTGACGTTTATATCCAGACCGGCGATCGCACAGTGCTGAGTTATCTGTTTGCACCGATTGCAGATCAGATGAATCGCGCGCTTCGCGACTAATCTGGTAGGCCAAGCTGAAGACTTGCTGACAACTGTAAAATAGGGTGATGCATTCTTTTTAGTTGTGATGCAACCTTCTTGGGTCAGATGGCGTTCTCACGCCCGCTTTCAAGAGGCAGAAAAACCTAATTCATTGATATAGTTGCAATATGTTCCGTTAAAAGCGTTGAACATATGTATGTAGAGTCCCTCATGACTTGAATGCGAGCCATGCATTAACGGCTACTCGCTACATTAAGGGATTTTTAACATATTGATCTCCAAGCCGGGTTATTGAGATGTGTCTAGTATTTGGGCATTCTTATAAATATTTCCGGTCAATCACGAGCCGAATTTCCTGCTTTATGCAGTGAATCTGCTAATCGATTTGGAGATATAAATGGCGAGAATCAGTATTTTTGGCATCGGCTACGTTGGTGTGGTCTCAGCTGCATGCTTGGCTGAAGATGGACACACTGTAATTGCCGTAGATGTGGATCCCCACAAAGTCGATGCGATTAATGCCGGGTTGTCGCCGATCGTGGAGGAGGGCCTTCCTCCTTTGATCGCTCGCAATGTCGCTGATGGTCGTCTGACCGCTACCACCGATGCGGCTCAAGCGGTAATGGATACTGACATTTCGTTTGTGTGCGTCGGCACGCCAAGCGATCCATCTGGCGCAGTGGGTCTGAAGTACGTCACTGCTGTTTGTGAAACCATTGGCGCTGCAATTGCCGCAAAGGGAGCCAAGCATTCTGTCGTGGTTCGCTCCACCATCGTGCCGGGTACGATGGACAACGTCATGGTGCCAGCACTTGAGCGCTCCTCGGGTCTCAAGGCAGGCAACGATTTCGGCGTGGGCTACTACCCTGAATTCCTGCGTGAAAGCACAGCAATTGAAGACTATTACGCACCTGGCCTAATTGTTTTTGGTGTTCTCGACGGCAACACAGAAGCTCTACTTCGCGAAGTGAACGCCAATATGGGCGTCGAATGCTTCGTAGTTAGCCTAGCAACAGCGGAAGCCGTCAAGTACGCGAGCAACTCCTGGCGCGCCGTCAAGGTTACGTTCGCAAACGAGATCGGCAACATTTCCAAGGCATGCGGCGTCGATGGCCAGCAGGTCATGAAGATGATTTGCTCCGATACCAAGGTGAACATCTCGCCTTATTTCATGCGTCCCGGCTTCGCTTTCGGCGGATCATGTCTGCCTAAAGATGTGCGGGCCCTAAGCCATCTCGCCGGTGAAAAGGGCGTTGCCGCCCCGCTGCTGGATGCAGTTCTCGACGCCAATGAAGCCCAAATTCAGCGCGCCGAAAAACTGGTTGAATCGAGCGGCAAACGGTCGGTCGGCATGGTAGGCATCAGCTTCAAGCCAGGTACCGACGACCTTCGCGAAAGCCCATTGGCTGAATTGGCATCCCGCCTCATCGCAAAGGGCTTTGCTCTTAAGGTCTACGATCCCTACGTCAGTGAAGCTTTCCAGAATGGCGTTAGCGCCATTGGCCGCGGCAATGATGTGGTGCCCGATCTTGGCGGGCGCATGGTTCCTCACCTCGAGGACCTGATTACGGATGCAGACATCATCCTGGTCGGCAATCGCTACGAAGAAACGGTTCCTCGCCTAAACGAAGTGGCAAAGTCTCACTCGCTCGTAGATCTCACGCGCATCAATTCGGCGCTGCGTTCCAACGGTGCTTACCAGGGTATTTGTTGGTAAACATGAGCGCTGTTCTCTCGCATTCAATTTATATACTGGTATGCTTGGGAATTGCACTTTCAGTTCCCGGCGGGGTGATCAGCGCCAATGGTGGGCTTGTGCTTACCTTGGGAGCGATCGGAGCCTGGCGGTATTTGTGGGCTCTGACGAACTTCGTTCGTGCTCATATTTACCTGCACATGGCTTATCCCAGCCGGAAACGGCTGGCCGAGCACAACTACGCAGCGCGCCGTGATCCGGCTCACGCCTACTTCCTCGTGACCTCTTTTAAGGTGGACTATGACACCTCGATGCGGGTCTACCGTTCGGTATTCGAAGCAGCCGCACAATCGCAAGGGGGGGCCACCGTTGTGGCCTCCGTTGTCGAGATTGCCGATGAACGCCTGATCCGAGCCGCATTCAGCAAAATTGCCGGCCATGGCTCGGTTAAGCTTATCATCGACCGCATCCCCGGAACGGGTAAGCGCGATGCCCTTTCAACGGCGTTGCAGATCATTGACGGGGAGTTGCCTCGTCACCAGGACATCGTGCTCTTTGTCGATGGCGACACGATCGTCCCCGCTGACATCGTTGCTCGTAGCGCTCCGTTCTTCACCGACGAAAAAGTCGGTGCCCTGACGACGGATGAAGCCAGTGAGACCACCGGCAGCAATATTTTCCGTGATTGGTTCGCACTTCGTTTCAATCAACGCCAGATGATGATGTGCTCCATGGCTCTTGGCCGGCGGGTGCTGACTTTAACAGGCCGTATGTCCGTCGTGCGGGCTGATCTGGCTACCGACAGTTCATTCATTGCAGCTGTGGGCCATGATTACATTGATCATTGGCGGCTGGGGCGAGTCAATTTCCTGACCGGGGATGACAAGTCCACCTGGTTTTGGCTGCTAAGCCGCGGCTACCAGATGGCGTACTTGCCTGATGTCCAATCGGTTTCCATGGAAACTCAACCCAAGGACGGGTTCGTGGACTCGGCCACGACCTTGATGATCCGCTGGTTCGGAAACATGCTTCGTACCAATGGCCGGGCTCTGAAGCAGTCACCCTTCCGGGTCGGCTGGTTCACCTGGTGGTCAATCCTTGATCAACGCGTGTCGATGTGGACCACGCTTGCCGGACCACTTGCCATTGTACTTACGGCGCTGCTGATCGACCCGTTCATCTTCCTTGCCTATCTCGCTTGGATCATGGCCACACGGTACCTGACGTGCGTCTTGCTGGCTACCTTCCGCGGTGCGTTCCCGATCACCTACCCCTTCTTGCTCTACTTTGGTCAAACCATGGGAGCGATCATCAAGAGCTACGTCTCTTTCCGGCTCGATCGTCAGAAGTGGACCAGGCAAACGACGTCCATCGGTTCTGGACCAGGGCTGTCCGGCCAGATCACGGCTTTCTCCTCAACCTACATGCACATTCTAGCGCTCGGCTGGCTGGTTGTTGCAGTGCTCTTGCTCAGCCAATCCGCTCTAAACCCACTCCTTTAAGGGATGCACCATGCAAAATCTTTCAAGCTTGGACACTGCACCACAGAATAGTCCTGCCCCGTCCGATTTCGACGGCGAGCACCCCGTAATACAGATGCCGTTTAGCGCCATTATTGATGGCCGGCTGTTCGACGGAGACGGGATTTCTTTGGTGGGCGCTCGCGCTCAAGGCCTGGTCTCTCCCCAACTTGAGGGTGAACTGCGCCTTGTTACCCTGGTTTTTCCATTCGCCGGCTTCAACGTTACGCTGCCGATCGAAGCAAGCCTACATACCGCCTCAAGTGCCTCTGGCAAGCTTGCGATGCGGTTTACAAACCCTGCCGGCCCGCATCTGCCGCAACTGCGGCATCTGTTGAACTCGTATATCTCAGGCGACATCACCGATGTGGGTTCGGTTCTTTCCACTTCCGCTGGAGCCCCGAGGAGCAACGGCAAAGGAAAGCCGTCATCATCGCGCAGTATGGGACAACTCCTATCAGGCTTGGCCAAGGGCCTGCTGATCACTGCCGCTTCTGTTGCCCTGTTTGGATTTGTTGGCAGCAAAGTATATGAAAGAGCCTTTGTCACTCACGCGCAGGGCGTGTCGCTGATCAGCAAGAGCAGCACTGTTCTGAGAGCGGTTAATTCGGGCCAGCTTGACTTTGTGGATCCCGATGCGGCGCAAGGCCAGGTCGCCTATGCAATCCGAACGGTTACCGGCGATTTGGTCAGCGTTGCTATGCCATGCAGCTGTGCCGCATTACCCGGCGGTCTATCGACCGGTGCAACAGTTCTTGCCGGCGACACGGTGATGAACGTCGCAGCCCAGGACGCGGCTACGGAGATAACCACTCAGGTCAGCATGCCGGCGTACCGGGCTCTTGTGAACGGCACAGCAGCGGACGTCGAACTCGCCAGTGGGATTGTCATTCCTGCAACGCTCAAGGCAGGCACCGTTTTACCGCCCGAAGATCAAACATCGGACACAGTGCAGATCGTCTTGTTGCCGCAAACCCAAATCGATCCTGCATTGATCGGGACGCCAGTCTCAGTCCGCGTTGCTACCGCCAGTTTCGCCCCGGTTACGAATTTCTTTCGTGATCTGGTTTCTCAAGGAGCCGATAAATGAGCACTATTCATCCAGTCATTCTATGCGGGGGCGTAGGTACTCGGTTGTGGCCGCTGTCGCGGGAACAACAGCCAAAACAGTTTCAGCCCATAAATGCTGACGGTGTCACATTCTTTCAGGCCACTGTTCAGCGTCATTCCAGTCGTCTCTTTGATAAGCCAGTTATTCTGGTCAACCAACGTCATCTGGCAACGGTCAACCGCCAGATGCGCGCGCTTATGATGGATGCCATGGTAATCGGTGAGCCGTGCTCCCGTAACACGGGTCCAGCTCTGCTCGCCGCCTCACTTTATTTGGTCGAAGAAAACCCTGACGCAATCTTGCTGGCTCTGCCGTCGGATCACGTCATCGATGGCGATCTGGAGCCGTCGATGGCAGCCGCTCTCCCTGCAGTTAAGGACGGGCTGATCGTTACGTTCGGGATCACGCCACGCTATCCGGAAAGTGGGTATGGCTACATCATCGACGGTGGCGTTTTCATTGGGTACGAGGGTGTCCGTAAGGCGCAACGCTTTGTCGAGAAGCCGCCCGTCGAAATCGCCGAAGCATTGATTGCCGATGGAGGCGCTTATTGGGCGTCGGGCATCACGCTGTTCCGCGCACAAACACTGATTGACGAATATCGTCGCATCGCACCCGAAACATTGCATGCTGTTCAAGAAGCCAAGCGATCGGCCGAGCGGTCCGGTTCCGGCGTCATTCTTGAAGCAACGGCATTTGTGCAAGCCAGCAACGAGTCCACCGAAAGCGCAATCTTTGAACACACCGAGCTAATGGCTTTGTTCCCGGCCGATGTTCAGTGGGATGACGTGGGTGCTTGGTCTGCCTTCCACACGATCGGAGCCAAGGATACCACCGGCAATGTCACCTCGGGCGACGTTGTGCTGGTGGACACTGAGAACTCCTATGTGCGGGGCGGCAACAAGCTCATTGCCGTGGTTGGCCTTTCCGACGTGATCGTTGTCGATACACCAGACGCCTTGCTGGTGACGAGCCGGTCGGCATCTCAAAAGGTCAAGAAAGTGGTCGAGACGCTGGCCAAGACTTCAAGGCCGGAGATCGTTGACCACCGCTGGATCAACACAGATTGGGGCCGGATCGGCACCATCTCGGAGGGGCATGGCTACAGCATTCGCCAGATGGTGCTCAATCCAGGCGGCACGGTGTTGTTTGAGTCCAAGTCAACCCAAAGAAGCCTTTTAACCGTCGCTGAGGGCATTGCCCAGGTGCAGACGGAAGCAGGACTAAGGGAACTAGGAGTAGGTTCTACTTTCGAAGTTGGCCCCCAGGTCCGTGCCGTATTGACCAATCCTGGCACGGTTATGCTCCAGGTCGTCGAAGTGAACTGCGAGATCGGCTCCAAAGAGGACGTTGTTCCGGTGGAGTCGGTGATCTCGGCCGGCCAAGTCAATGCCAATGGTAAGCCAAAGCAATATGCGTAAGGCATCTGACATCGCGCGCATGACGCTGTTGGTCTGGCTTGCAGCTGCAGGCCAGAACATGGCCAGCGATATGACCGGACGCTTGCAGGCCGCAGGAGATCAACTGAGGCTGCTTGCCAATGAACCGGCGAGCAGGGCAGATGCCTATTTTGGCGCGGTGGCACCGCTCGGGTTTGCCGAACTGGCGGACTACGAAGCAGATCTTGTTTCGCAGCCTCCCGAACCGGGTAAAAGCCGTCCGGTTGCAAAACTTTTGCCCGTCGCAATGTTGCTGGACGCAGCGTTGGGCAAGGCTTCGGCCGAAACTTTGCAATCCATTGCGGATGCGCAAGGGGCCGACGGGGCTGCAATTTATTTCGAAGACGGCCCGGTTTTTCTTCGCGACATCCAGGCGGCACTCGCAGGCGTGCCTGGGTCTGTTCAAGCCGAGCTGGACGGCGCCCACTTCATTCTATCACGTCCGCTAGTCTTATCATCACGCGCACTCTTGGTGCTGTTGCCTGGCGAAGAACTCACGATGGATCGTGCAACAGGCGCCTTCATTATCGCTGCGGGAGGCATGATCATCGACCGCGCTACTATTTCAGGGTCTGAAGCGGAAAATGAGACCGAGCGGAAATTCCGGCCGTTCGTTCTGGCAGACGCCACGACCGGACCAGTGGAACTATCTGGCGTCCAGGTGGCTCGCTTGGGCTTTGGCAATGATCCACGCTCCGCGGGGCTAACGATCACCGGAGGCGCACGTGGAGATGAACGGCGTTCCTTTGTTCAGGATAGCATTTTTACTGACACCGGCACGTTGACGCTGGTGGATGCCGCGCAAAGTACAATCCGGCGCAACGTCTTTCACAAGTCAGCTAGTACCGCATTAAGCATCGCTTCCAGCGCCTCGGTAATCGTCGATGGAAACGCCATCATTGAGCCGTTGAAGGGTCACGGGGTGAAACTAGGGCCAAACTCAGCCAACGTCCTTTTGTCTGACAACATTGTAGCCAATAGCGAGCGCCATGGGCTTCTTGTGGAGGGAGATGCCCGTGGAAGCCTGATCTTCAACAATCTTCTGTTGCTAAATCACGCATCGGGCGTCGCGGTGCTGTCAGGCTCATGCCTGTTGTTGGAGCAGAATGTCACCCTGGCCAATGCCGATGACGGCATCATGGTGCGCAACAGTACCAATTTGAGTTTCCAGACCAATATGATTTCGGCCAATCAACGCGCCGGCCTTTCAGTAGGGGGTACTAGCGGGTCGCTGCGTCTGGACGACAACCGTTTCGAGAACAACAAGGTCGGTTTGCGCGCGAGTGCAAATTTTGACTTGGCGCTCAACAACAATGACTGGACGGGGCAGACACCTCGTTTGCTGGACGGTGACGCCGCTAATTACACCTTGTCGCTGCTTGAGGCGATCAAGAGCGGCAACACGCAGTTGACGATGGCAGGCACGCCGCTTCCCTCAACAACCAGCCAAGCCACCCCCGCCTGTGAGCTCGGAGGGGCCGTCTGATGGTATTTTCTTCCGAAACTTTTCTATTCCTGTTTCTACCCATCTTCTTGACTGTCTACTATTTGACCCCACACCGGTTTCGGTCGGCTACAATTCTGGTTGGCTCGTACCTGTTCTACGGCTGGTGGCGTTTTGACTTTTTGGCGCTGCTCTTTGGCACCACGCTCTGGACCTATATCTTCGGTCTGCTTGTAGATCGTAGCGAAGGCAAGCAGCGTCAGCTCTGGTGCGCCATCGGAACGATCGGCTGTCTCAGCGTCCTGGGTTTCTTCAAATACTTCAATTTCTTGGCGTCGTCTCTTGCCACCCTGATGGGCCAGGATCCAAGCACAGCCACGATCTGGCACGTGATCCTGCCTATCGGTGTCTCGTTCTACGTCTTTGAATCGATCAGCTATCTAGTTGACGTATATCGCCGCGAGTCCCTGCCGGCTCGCAATTTTGCCGACTTTGCTTCGTTCGTGGCGCTCTTCCCGCATCTGGTAGCCGGACCCATTCTGCGGTTCCGGGACCTGCGCGATCAGTTTGCCAACCGGACCCACTCGCTGGCCCTGTTCTCCCAAGGCATGACGATCTTTATCATCGGCTTGGCCAAGAAGGTCCTTATTGCCGATACGGTTGCGCCGATAGCGGATACGATCTTTTCCCAAGCCGCACCAACCCTGATCGAGTCTTGGCTCGGGGCCGCTGCCTACACGATCCAGCTGTACTTCGATTTCTCTGGCTACAGCGACATGGCAATCGGGTTAGGCCTGATGATGGGTTTCCGTCTGATGGAGAACTTCAACTCACCCTACATCAGCCGAAGCCTCACCGAGTTCTGGCGCCGCTGGCACATCAGCCTTTCGGTATGGCTTCGCGACTATCTCTACATTCCGTTGGGTGGAAACCGCAAAGGCGTTGCGCGTACATACTTCAACCTTTTCATCGTCATGGTGCTCGGCGGATTGTGGCACGGCGCCAACTGGACCTTCGTAATTTGGGGCGCTTGGCACGGCGCCATCCTGGCGGTCGAGCGTTATTTCAACTGGCCCCAGAAAGCAGCCAGGGTGCTCTGGTCATTGCCAATGACCTTGCTCTTTGTGGTGCTGGGCTGGGTCATGTTTCGCGCTCCGGACGTCGGTTCGGCCATGACGATGTACGCCGGGATGTTTGGCTTTAATGGGCTGGGCATTTCACCTGATGTTTCCTGGCAGTTGCCGCGGGAAGGATTGCTGGTTCTTGCCATCGCTATTGCTCTTGCCGGTCTCGAGCCACGGCTGAAGAAACTGGCCGAACCGAACCTTGTGATCGACGGACAGGGGACCGCGGCATTGCGCTCGGAATGGCTGCCGGCTTTGGCGATGTCTGGTCTGACGGTGCTCGTGCTCATGCGGCTGGCCGACCAATCCTTCTCTCCCTTCCTTTACTTCCAGTTCTGAGTGTTGCGTCATGGCTGATTTCAATTCCATTCTTCCCAAGCTGGTGCTTCCCACAGTGTTCTTCGGTTATGCGCTATGGGTAAGCGGCACCTTTATTGTCGATGCTGCGCAGTATCAGAAAGAGCTGCCCACGGCCGCCCATAGCGTTATGGTGGGTGAGTTTACTGCCAAGCTCGAGGATCTCTACAAGGATCGACTGCCCTACCGCACGCTCTCCACCGACCTGATCGGGGCGGCGCGATATATTGTATTCGGCGAAGGCCGCAAAGGGGTGGTTGTTGGCCAGGATGGCTGGCTGTTTTCAAGCGAAGAATACCGCGTCTCTGACAACGAAGCGGAACGCTTGCAAGAAGCGGTAGACGTGATTGCCGCTGTTCAAGACCAATTGGCCAAGCAGGGGACCGACCTGCTGGTGCTCCCGCTTCCCGCCAAAGCAGAGATCTACCGGGAGTACACGCCCTATCCTGACCTGAGCGACCGAATGGGCAGCCGTTATGCGGCGTTCCGCGATTCACTTGCTGCGCGGAACGTCCGGACGATCGATGCTCGGGCTGCTCTGCTTGGCGCCAAAAGCGAGGTCCAAGTTTTTCTGAAAGGAGATACGCATTGGAGTCCCCAAGGGGCGACAATCGTTGCGGAAGCGACCGCCAAAGCAGCCGGGCCCATGGGCGGGGCGACGCTCTTTACCCTGTCCGAGACGAAGAAATTGCCTGTTGAAGGTGATCTGACCAAGTTCATCATCTCGCCTCAGTACGCCAGCTACGTCAGACTGGCGCCCGAACAAGTGACGGTCATGAGTGCCTCCGCTCCTGCGTCAGAAGCCGCCGACGCTTTAGACATCTTTGGCGGCGAGCCGGTTGAAGTCGCTCTGGTCGGTACCAGCTACAGCGCCAACGAAAACTGGAGCTTCGGCCCGTCGCTTATGGCGGCCCTGGGGGCGGACATTGTCAATTTCGCCGAGGAAGGCCGTGGGCCATTTGCCCCAATGGCCGAATACCTCGACAGCGATCTGGTCCGCCAGACGCCACCCAAGCTGGTAATCTGGGAATTTCCGGTCCGCTACCTGACCGACCCAGACGCTCTTGCTGCCATGACCACCGAGAAGGAATGATGAACATGCCAAAAACACCATTAAACATGTTCAAGGTTGTGCTGCTTTTGTGCAGTGGCTTGGCGCTTCCTGTGCCGGCTCAGGAGGCACCTGTGCCAATGGTTCGGGACGCCGAAGCAGTGGCAGAAGCGACACCTTACAAACCATTTCGGCGTGGCATCACTGAGACGGTTCAGCTTCCGGCAAGCCTGCAAGCTGTTCGGCGCAATCTGATTGCGGGCAAGCGCCTGCGCACTGCCGATCTACGCGATTTGGCTGATGCCGGGGACAGCTTGGCGCAGATGCGGTTTGCCAAGTTTTTATCCGAGTTGAACGATCCGACTCTCATCCGTCCGCAGGTTCATTACTACTCAATGGCGGCATATAACGGCCGAGATGGCGCAGTCCCTCCACTGCTGTCATTGCTGCGGGGTCACGGCGCAAGTCTTGATGCATCTGTGTTGGCAAATGCAGAGGCTGCCTTGGTGGCTCAAGCAACCCACGGGCATGCGGACGCTATAGCGGGGCTCGCAAAGTTCTATGTCGCCGGCGTTCCATTTGGCGCTAAGGGCTCTGAAGGCATCGAAATGATGGCAAAGGTGGCTCAAACCGGCGACCATCAAGCAGCCCTGGACCTCGCCCTCAAGCTCATCAGCGATAAGCCAGGTGAAGCCGGTCTGCAGGCGGCACGTGAATATCTCGAGATAGCTGCCCTGTCTCCAGAGCCAGCGATCAAGGCCATGGCAACTTCGCTCCTCAGCAGAGAAGGCGATATATAGATGGCCGTACCTTCAAGTTTTTTCGGCACTTTATTTCGCCGGCTAACCGCTGTGAGCCTGGCCGCACTTGCAGTGGCTGGAGCAGTTCTGCCCACGCATGGAATCGAGACGAGCTTTGGGTGTCGCAACCTCGAAAACAACCGGACCATTCCGGCCCTAGAGGGTGCTCACGGCAATTTCTTTCGCATACAGCCCGACCTTCGGATGTACTTTCCGATGAACGATGCGCTTATCGCTGACCTTGCGCGACTGTCCGATGCGTTGGCCGCGCGTGGAACAACTCTGGTCTATCTACCCGTACCGCCAAAAGGCATGACGATGCCGAGCTTCTTGCCGGACGATGCTCGCCTTTATGGCTTCGATCCTGGCCTGGCGCAGCAAGTTTACACAGAAACCGTCGCCAAGCTGCGCGATGCGGGCATCGTCACTGTAGATTTGCTGGACGCCCTAACCAACTCCGATCCTTCAGTTGAACTGTTTTTCAAGGCAGATTTTCATTGGACCACAACGGGCGCGGAACGCGCGGCTCGCGCGGTAGCGGACACCATCAAAGCCGATAGTGGCTACGCCGATCTCGTAACGTCGGAATTTCAGACCAGCCTAATTGGTCCCGAGCGCTTTGTTTCATCGATGCGCCAATTGCTTCAAAAGTCGTGCGTGGATAGTTTGCCGGAGGCAGTTACCCAAACCTTCGAGACTTTGGAAAATGTTGACCCAAACGCCGCTGTAGACATTTTTGGGGGTGGTGGTGCTGACACGATATCGCTAGTTGGCACTAGCTTTTCGGAAGTCGCACAATTCAACTTCAGCGGATTTATTTCGCAGTACAGTGGGTTGAACGTTCGCAACTTGGCTATTTCGGGCGGCAATCAGTTCGCCTCCATAGCGTCTTACCTGACTTCCAAAAGTTTCGATGAAGACCAGCCTCGCTATCTGATCTGGGAAAACCCGATCTATAACAACCTTGCTCAGTTTGGTGATGGACCACTTGATGAACTGGTAACCGCCGTGGTTGGCGGGTGCGATCCAGTGCCCAAATCCGCCTTACAGTTCGTCGCGGACGATGAACTATCAGTTGATCTGCTGAGCGACAGTTTTGTTCATGCAAGCATGCTGCTCGCCGAAGCGGGTTCGATCGAGAGCCGTGAGATCAGTCTGACATTCACCGATTCATCTGGGCGGGTCCGGACCCAAAGTGTCACGCGTCCGGAACGCTTCCGTGCGTCAGGCCGGTTCTTCATTCCGATCAGCAACTACAGCGCAGATGGCTTTTCTACGCTGTCCATTCGCTTCGACAGGGCAGGGGCGACATCTGCAATTATCAGCGCCTGTGTATCCAATCCAAAGGGCTTAACCCAATGATCAAGACAATGAAGTTCTTTTGCAGTGCTGCTCTCTTTTCAGCAATGCTCGTGAGCACCTCTTCAGCTCAAGACGCAGGTCTTTACGAAAACGCGCTGGATCCGACGAGAGCCTACGTGCGTGTAATGGTGGCGCAAAGTGATCAAGCAAACATTGGAGGATCGCCCGTTGCACTGTCGGACGAACAGGTTTCCGGCTATGTCAGCGTCCCACCGGGTCCGGTCTCGATCGGTGCTGGTGTTGACGCCGTCGAGATGAATGTGGAAGCTGGAACCTATTACACATTCGCGCAAGCTGACGAGAACTTCATCCAGTTCATCGATCCTCCAATAAAGGATCCCTCCAAAGCTGAGGTCCTTTTCTACAATCTTAGCACTCATTCAGGCGTCGACCTGTTTGTGCCTGCCGGCAAAACCAATGCGATGAGCGGTGTCGAAGCAGGCGCAAGCCAATCTGTGGAATTGCGAGCGCCGCTCACCCTTGCCTTCGAGGCCCAATTGGATGGTGCCGTCCTCGCCTCCGTAGCGGACGTACAGCTTGAGCGTAAACAGGCTGTGTCTTTGTTTCTGACCGAGACCGCCCAAGGCACCCAATTGGTTCAGGTCGTCAATTCTTTCGCTTCAGAAAACTAGGAGGTTTCAATGCGCGCACTTCTTCCAAAATCTGGACGTGCCAAATGTTCGCTTGTTGCTTCCTTCAGCTTCGCTTTGATGAGCACTGTGACGGCAGCGCCAGTTCCAGTGGTTTTCGAGCCGCCGGCGATTGAAGCTCAAAGTCTGTGTACGGTTCCAGCGGATGTGAGCGTGCTTGCCAATAAATGGATTTCTTGGGACAGGTCTCAGCTTATGGACACTGACCCTGAAATAGTCCTGAGCGAAATTCAACGACTTCGCGATGCCGATGCTATTTTGCATCTGGACGCCGTCGACGCAGCTTTCGCGCTTCTAGAACAAGTCGCAGACAGTGCTATTCAGCAAAAGCTGCTCGTCGACAAGATCCGCTACTATATGGCGGCTGGAAAAATTGCAGCAGTCAAGTCTAGCGGCATGGTGGAGACGCTAGCAACATCGTTTGCGGAACTCACACCACGCAGCCTGTTCGCGCTGGCTGAACTTTACCTCGGTGGGCAAGCAGTGCCTGCTGATCCGGCGAAGGGAGAAGCTTATCTCCTTTCGGCCGCTGCCGGGGGTAGTCCTGACGCCTTGCTGCGCGCCGCACAGATGCGTGCCGAGGGGCAGCTTGTTGATTATGGGCTGGACCCCAAAACTGCCGTGACAATCGCGTTTGGAGCAATCTTGGGGCAAGTCGACGCCGACATATGTTCTCGCATCAGCCGCATAGCACGCAACTACGAAAACGGTGAAGTTGTTGAGCAGAATTACCCGTTGGCCGAGCGTTGGCTACGCTTGGGCGCGGACCTAGGCGATCCAAGTGCAGCTTGGAAAGTGGCCCGCTATCACCTGACCAGCGAGCGGATCGTCAAAGACAATGATACTCTTCTAAAATACCTCACCCAAGCCGCTGCGGCTCAAATTGCACCAGCACAGGTCGAACTGGGTGAACTCTACCAGGACGGGTCCTTGCAGCCTCAGGACTTTGACAAGGCTGAGGAACTGTTCCGAAGTGCCGCCGACAACGGCTACCGTATTGGCAATCTGCGGCTGGTAGCGCTGCTCGAGTTGCGTGCCGAAGAGCGTGGTGTAGCTGAACGGCTTGAAAAGGCGCTTCGCGATCTATCCGGTTTGCCTGATGCACCTTCGTCCGCTTTGGTTAAGTTGTCAGAATTCTTAGTCAAGAAGGAAGGCCGCTGGGCAGCTCGCACAGAAGTAAAGCCTTTGCTTGAACGCGCAGTCGATCAAAACAATCCAGATGCAGCACTGATGCTGGCTGATGTTGAGCTTAGAGAGGACCGTAATACCGGCACGATCGATAGAGCCATCTCGCTTCTCAATTTGGCTGTAAGCGAAGGGGGCAAGAGCGAGGCGATGGTTCGACTATCGGACATCTATATGTGCATGGTGCCCGATGCACCGAATCTGGAGCTCGCTGGAAAGTGGCGCGAAAGTGCCATTGCGGCTGGCAATAGTGGAGGGATCCAGTCAGCTGTGAACGGCGCTACGACGGAGACCGATTTGGCTCAAGCGCAGTCGATGGCTCTACGAGGATCATCGGGCAGCGTCGCTCAGTACGTCGAGATGTTGCGTTCCGCTGACTATGGCGAGGAAGTGCTTTCGTTCTGGGAGAACCGGATGAAGCAAGATCCTGCTGCGCAGAGCGCCTTGGCGAAGTTGTTGGTGGCGCGGGACGTTGCAGGAGACGGTGTTCAACTGAGCATCGATTTGCTTGAAAGCGCAGCCGATGCAGGCTCCGATGCTGCACGGGTGACACTCGCCAACCTCTTGATTGGAAACTTTGCCGAGCAGCCGGACGCCAAGGCTCGCGCTATCGCTCTTCTGGAGCAAGCAGCGGGTAACGGCTCCGGTTCTGCTATGGAAGGCTTGCTCAAACACCAGCCCGACATTGATCCTGCTGCAGTAATGCAGCAATATTTGCCCGCAATCACGGCCAGAGGTGATCTGGACGCCCTTTTGTTCGCCGGAAAGTACGCGCCAACTGCCGCAGAAAGATTGGAGTACCTCGGGTTAGCAGCTAACTCAGCCAGGTGCAGCTTCAACGAACTCATGAAAGTTGCTCGAGGATATTCGGGCATCAAAGACAAAACAACAGCCGAACACTGGCTGACCCTTGCCACCAATCTGACGGAGGGGCAAGGCTGGCAGTATGCTGCCTTGGCGCAGGAGTTTACCAAACTCGACGATCAAGCACGCCATGCTCAGGCTATCGTCGGCTTGCTTGAGGAAGCAGTCAAGCATGGTCAAATCGCGTCGTTGGACCGGCTGATCGATCTTCGCTCTAACGCTCAGTCGCCGGTCTATGACCCTGAAAAGGTGGTATTGCTCGTGCAGCAGGCCGTTGAAAAAGCCACCCCAGCGCAGCTGCTTAATCTGGCCCGCCGCATTGAGCGGACGCGCCCCGAGTTACGCAACCAAATTACACAGACGGTGGACATTCAAGCCATCTATCGCACTTCGGCAGAAGGTGGCAATGCCACAGCCATGCGTGAACTCGCGAAATATTTGCAGCAACGTGCAAGCGGACCGCAACAGCTAGGCGAGGCAATGGACTGGATGGAAAAAGCAGCGGCCGCCAAGGATACCGAAGCAATGCTGTTGCTGGCCAAGGCTTATACGGTTGGGCTCGGACGTGAGGCCTCCTTGGAGAAGGCGGTAGCTTTGCTGGAAGGCGCGGCAGAACTGGGCAATGACGACGCCAAGACTATGCTGAGCGCCATGGGCGCGCTACAGGGGCAGTAATCAGGAACACTCATGACTTTGATCAAACTAGTGACAAGTGCAACTGCTTCAGTTGCATTGATATTCATGACATTTCTGCCGCCGGCCGCGAGCCAGGAAAGCGAGCCACCGGCGCCTTTTCAATGCGCTCCCGCACCGGCACCAGTGGTTAGTCTTTCAATAGGCAGCCGCTACGAACGGGACAGCGAAACTCGCTCTGAAATTTCTGAGGAATCTAACGAGGACGTCAACAAGGCTCTCGAGCCGGTAGAGGACTTCATCAACGAGTTATCAGCAATGGCCAATTCGGCTTACCTCAATGAGGTGGATGGAAAAGCCAAAGCAGATTGCGCTATGAATTGGCTCCATGCATGGGCTCAGGGCAATTCCTTAACGGAGTTGAATTCGCTCAATGCAAGACTGGCGGTCTCGCCTAGGCTTTCGGGGTTTGCATTGGCATTCCTACAAGCCCGCGGTACCGCAACGCCTGACCCGGCGCGTGACGCAACTATCACTGCATGGCTGCAGCAGCACGCTGATCGGGTGGTCGAATTCTTCAATACCGAAGCCGGTCCTTTGGCCAGCACCAACAATTTGCGGGCCTGGGCTGGCCTTGCCACAGCCTCGATCAGTGAAGTTACCGGTAATCAAGAGACTGCTAATTGGGCGCGAGAAAGTTATAAATTGCTGGTGTGTGGAGCCGAGGAGTCAGGAGCTTTACCAGCGGAAATGGAGCGTGGGGAACGGGCGCTGCACTATCAATTGCACGCTTTGGCGCCGCTCTCGGTTGCCATCGGCATTCTGGACCCTGACAAGCTCGCCGAAGAAGAATTATGCAGCGCCAAACTCCAAAAGATAGTCGAGTTTACACTGCAGGGGGTCGAAAACCCTGAGATTATCGCTGACCTTGTAGGAAGCGAGCAGGTCTTTTCCGGAGATGATGAGTCTGAGTTGGCCAGCTACCAACTAGCATGGGCAGAGCCATATTTGGCGCGATATTCTTACGAAGCGCTAATGACTTACATCGAGCCGCTAAGACCGCTTAAATATTCCAAGCTTGGTGGTAATCTAACCGATATTTACAAGCAGAGATGAGCTTGTATGGGTTAGGTCGCGTTACGTATTGAGGTGGATGTGACAATCGTTCATAGCTGTACAGGCAAATTGCTGGGAGTAGGCTATGTCCCACGTAAAAAATCCGCCAGGTCAGTCGGGGAGCGTTTCTGACCTAGTTGCCCGATATGAAAGAGTAATCGAGCAAGCACGGGCAAGCAATGTTTCCGCAGATGCCGTCTTTGAGGTGCTACGTATGGAAGCCTCAGAGTGGAACGAAGACCGTATAAGCGTGGCGATCGAAATGGTGCGAAACCGAGAAAAATGAGTCCTAAAGGACGCTTTTGTTAGAGCTACTTCAGAGGTGAATGTTCTTGAAGTGGCCGCAGAGCATATTGATAGGTCTGCCACTTTAGACGGTGTTGACGCGACTATCAGCTCGGCATCTAATAGAGACTCGCAAGCTTTGGCATTCCGCGCTTTGAATGCTGCGCTTAATGCGAAACCAGGCGGGGGTAGTAGTGTGAGTAGCAGGTCGCACCGGTTACGGGGCGTTGAAGCTTTCAACAACGCAGATGATGCGCAATATCTCTGGCACGGCGTGAGTGTCCAGAGCAGTGCCTCGAAGGGCGACGAACTCGACACGATGCTCGACCTTGTCGGGGCACTGGCTCCGGCTGACCGAGCTTTGATTGGCGAAATTTACTGCAACAGCGCTGCCGGCCATTGCTCGGTGCATCTGCGCAGGATCAACAACCAAGTGGTCGGCAAAATCGCAAAAACCGGAGCGGCAATTCTGTTTGCCCGGTTCGGCTCGGTTAGGTCAATGACGATAGAAGCCTCTCGGCCATCTTGCGCCAGAACGTGGCCAAAGTAGCAGAAGCAAGAAAAGCCCTTATTGTCTTTTTCCCGATTGATAAGTAGCAAATTGGCCACCTAGTTCAGCGATGCGACGCTGCAGAAATCGCTGCTCCGGCTCTTGTCGGCAGAGGTCCAAGGCGCGGCCATAAGCCTCTAGCGCTTCGCTTTTGCGTCCCAGCCTGCGTAGCATGTCCGCTTCGGCAGCATGAACCAGATGATAGTCCTTGAGATCACCTGCTGACAAAAGCTGACTGATCAGGACCAGACCAGTTTCGGGTCCACGTGCCATGCCGATAGCCACGGCACGGTTGAGCTCAACCACAGGAGACGGAGCGGCGCGCAACAACACATCGTATAAGCCGGCGATCTCCGTCCAGTCGGTGGCGTCAGAGTCAGGCGCCGCGGCATGAACAGCGGCGATGGCGCCCTGTAGTGTATAAGGCCCGATATGACCACTCGCGAAAGCCCGGTCGACCAACGCCGTTCCCTCGCTGATCAGGTTCTGGTCCCAGAGTGTGCGGTCCTGATCCGCGAGCAGGATGATTTCGCCATCGCCACTGGTCCGCGTCACACGCCGCGATTCGCCCAGCAGCATCAGGCCCAACAGCCCCATAACCTCAGACTTTGGAAGCAGTTTCAGGAGCAGGCGCGCCAGCCTGATTGCCTCGCTGGATAGTTCCGGCCGTATTAATTTGGCGCCGGCATTGGAGGAGTAGCCCTCGTTATACACCAGGTAGATCACCCGCAACACGGCATCGAGACGCTCATCCAATTCGGTGCTGTCTGGTACCGCATAAGGCAGGCCTGCGTCCTTAATACGCGCCTTTGCTCTGACGATCCTTTGCGCCATGGCCGAGGTGCGGGCGAGAAAGGCTCGCGCTGTTTCCTCTGTGCTCAGGCCGCAGACCTCCCGCAGCGTCAGGGCAATCTGTGCTTCAGTTGGCAGGGCAGGGTGGCAGCAAGTAAAGATGAGCCGCAGCTGGTCGTCTTCGAGCACCAGATCATCTTCTGATTCCTCGTCAACCAACGCTTCTTCTTGCAATAGCAAATCGTTGTGCATGGCCGCAAACCGCGACTTACGCCGCAGTTTGTCAAGCGCCCGGAAGCGCCCGGCCGAAACCAGCCAGGCACTCGGATTGGCCGGCATCCCTTCCTCGGGCCAGCGCTGTGCTGCCGCCAGAAAGGCGTCGTGCAGCGCCTCTTCGGCCAGGTCGAAGTCCCGCAACAGGCGGATCAGCGTTGCTAGGACTCGGCGCGAATACTCGCGCCAGGCCTCTTCCAATTCTGCCGGACTGATCGTTGGCAAGGCTAGAAGCTCATGACCGGCCGCACTTCCACCGCGCCCAGCCGCGCCATTGGAATGTTGCGGGCAATGTCCATCGCCGCCGCCGCGCTTTCGACGTCGATCAGGATAAAACCCGCCAAGGCTTCCTTGCTTTCCATGAAGGGACCATCGGTTACGACAGCGTCGCCGCTGCGCACGCGAACTGTGCGGCCGGTTTCAGGTCCGTGCAGGGCCTCGGCATGTACATAGACGCCGCGCGCCTGGAGCATCCGATCATAAGCTTGAGACTCCTCGCCCATCTTTGCCCAATCCTGATCCTGCATGTTCTTTGCCAAATCAGCGTCTAGGATAACCAGACACATGTACTTCATAGCGCAACCCTTTCCAGAATATCGAGCGGCCTCACCTCGATCGAGCCCATCCTTGCCAGCGGCATCATGCCCGCAAGGTGCAGGGCTTCATTGAGATCACGCGCTTGAACTATGCAAAACCCGCTTAGATGTTCTTTTGTCTCCATGAACGGTCCATCCGTGGTGGTTAGCTCGCCGTCCCATTTCCGCACCGTTACGGCTTCTGACGGCGCTTTCAACGGTTCGGCCATAATCCAATATCCGTTGGCCTTGAGCTCTTCGTCATAGTCCAGCATTGCATTGCCCCAGTCATCCCGCTCTTTTTGTTTCAAAGGAGCGAACTTGGCTTGGTCGAGGTAGATCAGGAACATGTATCGCATCATCGCCTCCGGTCAGTCTTGCCCCTTAGCCGATTAGCCAGCTTGGTTTTCGACAGGGCCCAAAATCTTTTTCGCAGCTGTCGAAACAGCAGTATCCCGGGCGGCCACTTGCATCCCGATCACAGGACAAGAGGAACTCTCGATATGTTAAGCATTCAAATAGGCTTGCTGCTGGGGCAGGTTTTATCACCGCATACCCACAGCCCGACAAACTGGGCACTACCGCCTGCGGTCAACTTCATCCTGGTGCTGGTTCGGGCCATTATCGCAATATTCGGCAGGATTGCTCATTTCACCGCACGATCTTAGGCGACAAGAACCCGTATCTATCCAGTGTAACTTGGCCCCAGAAGGTTGAGGTGTAGCCATAAATCGCCATGACATTATAGATGCTCATGGCGAACCCGCCACCAACTCCGCAGCAGCCTTCCTAATATTACGCCCGTGTTTGTTGCGGAGAGAACCCGAACCGGCGCTTATAACAGGTGGCAAAATATTGGCTCGACGAGAAACCGCACTCAAGCGCGATTTCCGTCACTGAGGCCGAGGCGCGTTCCGCCAGCCATTTCTTGGCTGCATCGAGGCGGATCATCTGGAGGTAACGTACTGGGGTCATATTGGTGAGCGCCTGGCAATGCTGGGAAAATTGCGTGCGCGACAAACGGCACTCAGCCGCCATGTTCTCAAGCGTCCACTGCTCATCCAAGGCATGCGGCAGGCGCGCCAAAAATATCTGTACGGTCCGCTTGGAACTGGCGAGTTCCTCGTCAAGCGCGGTAGCTTGATGCTCCAATTGTTCGGTGAACTGCAGCAGCATCATTGAAATCAGCAGGCGCAATCGTGTTTCGCTCCGAGCGATGTCTTCTTTGGCTACGACATCCGCGATATCATGGAAGCTGCGGGCGACCTCCCGGCTGGCGGTCAAAACGTGCTGCTCATTGCGGGAAAGCAGCGTCGTCAGCCGCGCCGTATCGCGCTCCGGCCAAGCCATCCAATCGGGCCAAAGCCAATTTTCATGCGGCCTTCGAACCCCGACGTCGAACAGCACCCAGATGATTTGGCTGGCGGCAACATGGGGGTCGCCGAACTGATGCAATTGCCAGGGCCGAACGACGAACATCTGCCCTTCAGTCAGTTCGTGGCGCTGTCCATCGACCTTGAGTACCATCGAGCCGCGCGCCAGATAGGCGATCTTGACGCCCTCATTGCAATGCTCCTTGAGCCCCCAATCCTGGGAGCGTACCGCGTCCCATCCGCCCACCGAAAGCACCTGCGGTAATGCATCGCCCAATGGCTTGCCTGGATAGTTTCGGCGTGTCCAGGCGTTGAGCGTCACCTTGCCTGCCACCGAAGCTTCATAAAGGTCCGCGCAATTGCCCGCATACATTAGCGCCCCAGGTTCGGTGAATACCGCCGGTCTCGACAAGGCGTTCAAACGTGCTTCTGCGTTCATGCCCTTCTCCCATGTGCAAATTTTACCACTGGTCTTATTCGAACGCGCAGCGCTTGCTCTTGCGCAATGATCAGCGTGTTCGCCTCCTCATGCTGAGGCTAGAGGGTCGAACGCCCGCAAGTCAATCAGAGCAGTGAACAGCGCTGTCGATCGAGCTTACCGGGCAACGGAGGAGTTTTGTTGAAGCTGGGTTTCCCAAGCGTTTGAATTTTGCCACCCGAGCAGGCAACAGCCTTTGTTGTACATGCTTGGAGGTAAGGAAATTGCTTAGAACCCGGCCTGAGGGGTGAGGCATGAAGCTCGGCATCAATCTGCTGTGCTTAACCGACTTTGTCACCGAAGCGCATCTGCCGGCCATCCGGCAGATCAAGGCGCTTGGTTATGATGGTGTGGAAATTCCAGTCTTGTCCGGCGACCCGTCGCACTATGCCTGGCTGGCCAAAGAACTCGACGCCCTCGGGCTCGAGCGCTGCACCACCTCCATCGTTCCCGGCCCTGATCTCAGCCCGATTTCGCCCGATGCCGAGACCCGCGCCGCCGGCCGCAAGCATCTCGATTGGGCGCTCGATTGCGCCATAGCGCTGGACGCCCAAAGTCTCGGCGGACCTATTCATGCGCCCATCGGCCACTTCACCGGCACGGGCCCGACCGAAAGCGAACTTTCCTATGGCGCCGAGGCCCACCGAGCGCTGGCCGAACGGGCCCAAGCTAATGGCATCTATCTCAGTCTCGAACATCTCAATCGCTTCGAGACCTATTTCCTCAACACTACCCGGCAGTGCCGCGACTATGCCCGCCGCGTCGATCACCCGGCGCTGCGCATTATGTACGACACGTTCCATGCGAACATCGAGGATGGCGACCAAGTCGCCGCCTACGAACTCGTCGCGCCTCACGTTGGTGTCGTTCACGTCTCGGAAAACGACCGCGGCATACCCGGGCGCGGCCATATCGACTTTCTCGCTATTTTGGGTGCGGTAAAGCGCTCAGGTTACGATGGCTGGGTCACGCTCGAGGCCTTCGGCGCCGGTCTGCCGGCCATTGCCGCCGCAACACGCGTCTGGCGCCCGCTCTTCCCTGACTACGACACCCTCTTTTCCGAAAGTGCCGCGTTCATCCGCCGGACTTGGGACGCTGCAGGACAGGACATCGCGGCATGAGCGGCACGCCCGTCATCGAAATGCGCGGTATTTCAAAAGCCTTCCCAGGCGTCAAAGCCCTGAGCAGCGTCAGCTTCGCCTGCGCTGCCGATGAGGTGCATGCTCTATGTGGCGAAAACGGAGCCGGCAAGTCGACGCTGATCAAGATCCTGTCCGGCGTCTATCGGCCCGACAGCGGCGTTGTCCTGATCAACGGTGTCGAACAACACTTCCGCCATCCGCAAGAGGCTCTGCTGGCCGGCATCTCGGTCATCTACCAGGAATTTTCGCTCCTCCCCGAGCGGACCGTTGCGCAAAATCTGTTCCTCGGCCGCGAACCGCTCAAGCATGGTCTCATCGACAATGCAGCCATGATCGCCGAGACCCGTCGCGTGCTTGCACTGTTCGGCGTGCGCCACCGCATCGAACCGGACACGCTGGTGGCCGATCTGGATGTCGCCAGCCAGCAAATGGTCGAGATCGCCAAGGCCATCTCGCTCAATGCCAAGGTCATAGTCATGGACGAACCGACCGCCGCGCTCAACGAAGCCGAGTGCGAAATCCTGTTCTCGCTGGTCGATCGCCTGCGCGCCTCCGGCACCGCCATCGTCTACATTACCCACCGCATGCGCGAGGTGACCCGCATTGCCAACCGCGTCACCGTCATCAAGGACGGTGAAGTCACCGCAAGCTTTGACCGCATTCCCGCGCCCGAACGCATCGTCCACGCCATGGTGGGCCGCGACATCTCCGATTACTATCCGGCGCCAGCGACCCCCAGCGAGATTGGCGTTCCAGTCCTCACCGTCACCGGGGGCGTCAACAACGCTCTTCAGGACATTAACCTTGAACTGCGCGCCGGCGAGATCGTCGGCTTTGCCGGGCTGCAGGGTGCCGGACGTACGCCGCTAGCGATGGCCCTGTTCGGTGCCACCCCTTTCACCGCCGGCACAACAACTCTGGACGGCAAGCCCCTGCGCCTTCAAACCCCGCGCGACGCCATACGCGCTGGCATCGGCATGCTCCCCGGGGATCGCAAGGCCAGCGCGCTGCTGCTCATGCAATCGGTTCGCGATAATGGAATGCTGACCGCCCGCAGCTTCGCCGCACTCTGGGGCGGCCGGACCATCAATCGGTTCATCGACAGTTCCGGCATGGACACCTTGCTCGACCGCATGAAGGTGCGGGCTACCTCCTACGAACAGGAGATGCGCTTCCTTTCGGGCGGCAATCAGCAAAAGGCCATCGTGGCGCGCTGGCTGGCTCTCAAGCCCAAGGTGCTTATCTTCATCGAGCCCACGCGCGGCATAGACGTCGACGCCAAGGCCAGCATCTACCATCTCATGCGCGATCTCGCCCGCGCCGGCACGGCCATCATGATGGTGTCCTCGGATTTGCCCGAAATTTTGGGCGCCTCCGACCGCATTATTGTCATGCGCGACGGGCGCATCGTCGGCGAGTTCGATCGCTCCGCTACCGAAGCCCAGTTGATGCTCGCCGCCACTGGTGAAGCCGCGGAGGTCGCGGCATGAGTGACGTATCCTTACCCGTCGCACCAAAGCGCTTCCGCTTTGACCGTCACGCCTCAACGATCTTGTTGCTGTCCGCTATCGCGCTCTATGTGATCCTGGTTATTGCCCTGGGACAGACACGCTTCCTGACCCTCGACAATCTGGTTGCGATCCTTGGCCGCTCCATCACCTTGGGCATCACCGCCATCGGGCAAACCTTCGCCATTCTCGTAGCGTCAATCGACCTTAGTGTCGCCAGCCTGATTTCCGCATCGGCTGTGGTCACCTCGGTGGTAATGAATGGCAACCCGTCCATGGTGCTGCCGGCGCTACTGGCCGTACTTGCGTTGGGCGCTGCGGTCGGTCTGGTCAATGGCCTTGTGATCACCAAGCTCGAGGTCAATCCGCTGATTGCGACCCTGGGCATGTCGCTGATCATCCAGGGTGTGCTCTCCTATTATTACAACAACTTTGCCGGCAACGTGCCGCCCGAATTCCAGATCTTCGCTTACGGGGCGTTCGGCATCGTGCCCTATGCGCTCCTCTTCATGTTGGCCCTGGCAGGACTGGCCTGGTTCATCCTCCGATTCACGCGTTTTGGCTCCGACATCTATTCGGTTGGCGGCAACAAGGACGCCGCCCGGCTTGCCGGCATCAAGACAGCCCGGGTGGTCATCGGCGCTCACGTCATCTGCTCGCTCTGTGCAGCCATGGCCGGCATTTACCTCGCTTCGCGACTACGCTCCGGTGCGCCCTGGATCGGCGCCGAAGGCGTCTATGACCTTGAGTCAATCGCCGTCGTCGTGATCGGTGGTACCGTTCTGGCGGGCGGGCGCGGCGGCATCTGGGGCACCATGGCCGGCGTGATCATCTTCTCGCTGATCGACTCGATCTTCAACGTCGCCGGCGTCGATGCTTTCGTGAAGCAGGTGCTGCGCGGTATCATCATCGTCGCTGCCGTCGCTTTCTATGCAGTGCGTTCGCAAAGGACCGTGGCATGAGCGAACAGACGCTGCCCCGCCCCGACCTCAAGAAGCGCAGCCTGCCGCAGTTCAACCCGGTTTATATCCTAGTGATCGCGCTGGTCCTCGCCATCATCGTCATGAACCCGGCGTTCGGCGAGCCAACGGGCTACATGAACTTCCTCAAGCGCGTCGCGGCGCTCGCGATCCTCTCGGCTGGCGCCCTCTACGTCATTGTTTCGGGTGGCTTCGATCTCAGCGTCGGCTCGATCATGACCTTGACGGTGATCGGCTCGTCCATGCTGGCCAGCAATGATCCGAGTTCCACCTATTGGATCATCCCGCTGATGCTCGCCATCGGGGTTGTCATCGGCCTCGTCAATGGCCTGGTTGTCAGCACCCTCAAGGTCCCGTCGCTGATCGCAACCTTGGGCATGATGATCACGCTTAACGGCGTCGCCTTCATGTGGTCCGGTGGCGCCCCGCGTGGCTATCTGCCCGACACCTTCCGGTTCTTCGGTCGCTACAACATCTCGGATGTACCCGTCATCGGCCTGCTGCCCATTGCCGTGATTTGCCTAATAGTCTTTGGGTTTATTCTCTGGTGGGGCATGCACCGCACCAATTTCGGCCGCCTGCTCCATGCCATCGGCGACAACCCGCAAGCCGCACGCCTGGCCGGTGTTCCGGTGCGGCGCGTGCGCATCTCGGCCTTTGTGGTTTCTGCTCTGACGGCCGTGTTGGCTGGCGTGATCCTGGGTGGTCGCGCCGGGGTCTCGGTCGACATCGGCTCTGGCTACGAGCTTCAGGCCATCACAGCCGCAGTTCTTGGCGGCGCGCAATTGCTCGGCGGCCGCGGATCCGTGCCGGCAACGATCGCCGGGGCACTAGCGCTCGAGGCCATTTTCACCCTGCTCAATCTGCTAGGCCTGGCGCAGCCGGTTCGACTCGTCGTCCAGGGACTTATTCTCATCGGCGCGGTCGCGCTTGCCACCTATCAGCGCAAGCGAGCCGGACGATGAGCAATAACAGGCAAAGCTATGAATGCCTGAAAGACGCAACAAACTTCAAAGGGAGGAAAACTTGAAAAAAACTATCTTGGCCTTGGCCACACTGGGCATGCTGAGCGGAGCAGCATCTGCCCAGGCGCCCAACTTTGACGATCCAGCGGAATTCGCCAAGCAGCGCGAACAACTGACCGCGACATTCAACGGCCCCGCTGACCAGATGTACCGGCAGTATGCCGGTGACTCTATGGTCGACACGGCTCAGTACAAGAAAGAAGGACCTTGGACGGTCTGCTTCTCCAATGCTGGCGTCAACAATCCCTGGCGGGTGGTTGGCTACACCAACATGACCGAGGAGGTGAAACTCCATCCCGAGATCGGCACCTTCACTCATGTCGACGCGGAAGGCTCGGACGACAAGCAGATCGCCGACATCGACGATTTGCTCGCCGGCGGTAATTGCGATGCGCTGATTGTTTCGCCTAATTCCACTGCGGCCCTGACCCCCGCAGTCGAAAAAGCCTGCGCTGCCGGATTGCCCGTCATTGTCTTTGACCGTGGCGTCACCACCGATTGCGCGGTCACCTTCGTTCACCCCGTTGGTGGCTATGGCTTCGGCATCCAAGCCGCCGAACACATCATCGCTAACGTGCCCCAGGGTGGCAATGTCCTGATGCTACGCATCCTGCCCGGCGTCGACGTACTCGAAACTCGTGCTTCGGGCGCACGCAACATGTTTGCCGAGGCCGGGCTTAACGTTCTCGGCGAGGAGTTCACCGACGGCGACAATGCCAAGACCAAGTCCATCGTCGAGGACTATCTGCAGCGCGGCACCATCGACGCTGTCTGGATGGATGCCGGTGCCACAGCCGTTGCGGCAATCGAAGCCTTCGAAGACCAGGGCGTGGATGTCCCGGTCGTCACCGGCGAAGACCAGCAGGATTATCTCCAGAAGTGGCGGGACCTTGGCTTCAAGGGCATTGCCCCGACCTACCCAAGCTATCAATGGCGAACGGCCGTCATTGCAGCTGTTCAGACGCTCAAGGGTGAGCAGGTCCCCGGACCTGAATGGGTTCTGCCGCAGCCGGCCATCACCCAGGACGTGCTCGATCAGTACATCAACGAAAACATGCCGCCGCTACACTACGCCATGTGTGGCTGCGAAGACATGGAGTCCTATCCCGAAGCCTGGGGTGGTACGGAGTAAGCATCAGATCGGGGCGCCTCAGCGCGCCCCTTTTTGTATCAGGGATACAGTCGTCACGCTGACCCACTTCGAACGTTAGTACTACCGTCCGCACGCGCAAAGAAGCTATATATAGCCAGCCCAGGAGCGCATTTCTGCCTTGCGTCTTGCGGGCTGCGTTCCATCAGCGCCGGCTAACCCGAGCATTTGCAGACCTTTAAGCATCTAACTCTGTGCACGACCTCGCTTTAAGCTTTCTAGCCTGCCCCATTGCGGGCTCCATCTGCGTCAACCATCCTTAGCAGCGCGAAGCAGCAAGGATGGACCATGCGACAAAAATCCGTGCCCATGCGGCAAGCACATTACCGCCTACTTTGGCTCGGCTTTTGTTTCATCACCGTCAGCAGCGTGGCGGCAAACGAGCCTTATGTGCTTTCGGTATCGGACAAGATTTCCGTCAAGGTGGTGGAGTGGAAAGCCAGCGCGTCGACGTTTACTGAACTTACGGCACTAGGTGGCGAATACATCATCGGCGCTGACGGACGTGCGGCATTCCCCTTCGTTGGTCCCGAGGAAGGCGCAGGCAAGACCACTTCCGAACTCGCGGCTACCCTCAGCGCTGAGTTGCAGCAGGCGTTAGGTCTAACCGTAGCGCCGGACGTAACAGTCGAAATCGCCGCCTATGGCCCGATCTACGTAACTGGTGACATCAACACGCCCGGCGAATACCCCTTTGCACCGGGCCTGACCGTTGTGAAGGCGCTAAGCCTTGCCGGAGGGGAGCGGCGGACAACCGACAGCGCAGTGCGCGTCGAGCGCGAACTCCTGATCAATACTGGAGCGCTCGACGTTCTGAGGGACGAGCACATGCGGCTCCTCGTCCGGCGCGCTCGTCTCGATGCCGAATTGGCTGGAGCCGAAACGGTGACCCTGCCGCCCGAATTGGCTGACCAAGTGAATGCCGCACCTTTGGTGGAAGCGGAAACTGCAATCCTTTTGGCACGACAGCGCCAACTGGCTGCGCAAACAACCTCCCTCGATGAAGAAATTGCGCTGCTGCTGCGCGAGATTGGAACCTTCGAGCAAAAGCGCACCTCTATACAGCGCCAGCTTGTGGGTGCTCAGGAACAGCTCGAGCGCATCAATGCCTTGTCCGAGGAAGGGTTGGCGCTAGCCTCGCGCGTTACGTCGCTCGAAACAAACGTGTCCGATCTTGAAGGACGGCTTCTGGACATTGACACAGCTAGTCTGCAAGCCCGCCAGGATATCGCTACTGCCGAGCGCGAACTTGCCGAACTGGCTGACGTCAGAACCTCGGAACTCTCGCTGGAGCGGCAAACTATCGACGGCCAGATCGCTGCCCTGGCACTGAAGATTACAAACCAGCAAGCGCTGCTGCAGGAGGCGGCTGTTTATGCCGGCGTGGAGTTGAGCGGCACCCAAAACCAGCCCAGCTACATCTATCAGATCGTTCGCACCGGCCAGGAGATTGCTGCCGACCTCAGCACGCCGGTCCGGACAGGCGATGTAGTGATCGCCCGGCTGGCAATCGCGCCATGAACAGCGTCGCGCCGTCTGAATGGCCCAGGAGTAGTCCAATGCTTTTTTGTAGAGAACGCATCCGGCTTGGAGCCACTGCGCTTGTGCTGACGCTTCTATCCACTATCAGCGTTTTTGGGCAGGGCACGAGCTTCAAAGACGAATTCAATCAATTCGACACCAAGCGTTGGTATGCCTCCGACGGCTGGGCCAACGGCCCGCATCAGAACTGTACCTGGTCGGCAAGCCAGGTGGCGAGCCAGAACGGTATTCTGAAGCTGAATTTCGCGCCGGTGCCTAAAGGCGATCGTCAGTACAGCTGCAGTGAAATTCAGACGCGCGAAGCCTTTGGCTACGGCACTTTTGAAGCGCGGCTGAAGACACCGACGGGTTCGGGACTGAACGCGGCATTCTTTACCTATATCGGCCCGCAACAAGAGCAGCCCCATGATGAGATCGACTTTGAGATCCTGCTAAGGAACACCTCAATTGTTGAAACCACGACGTTTGTTAACGGCATCAGCGGCGACGGTGAAGTGGGCAGCGGGCAGCAACACCGATTGCCCTATCCGTCCAACAGGAACTTCCTCAATTTCGCGGTCACGTGGGAACCCGACGAAATCCGCTACTACATTAATGGTAAGCTGGTGAGGACCATAACCGACCCTGCAACAATTCCTACCCACCCGCAGCGTGTGTTCTTCAGCTTTTGGGGCACCGACACACTGATTGACTGGATGGGCCCCATGGCGCCGGTTACCCAGCCAATAGCCATGGAAGTGGCTTGGGTTGCCTTCACCGCACTAGGCGAAGCCTGTGCCTTCCCCCAGTCGGTGCTCTGCACCATTGAATGATCACATTTCTTTTCCATGAGGGTTTACAGATGAAGCTGGTGTTCTTCCGCGGCAAGGTGCCCAATTTCGGCGACGAGCTTAATCTCCATGTCTGGCCGGCAGTCCTGCCAAAAAATTTTCTGGATGAAGACGAGAGCGAGCTCTTTGTTGGCATTGGATCAATCATCGGCACTCATCTGGACCCAAAAGCACGCAAGTTCGTGATGGGGTCCGGCTATGCCGGCTACATGGGCTTGCCAAATGTCCACGACGGCACTTGGGACATCCGCTTCGTGCGCGGACCAAAAACCGCCAGCAAGCTCAACATTGCTCCCGAACTGGCGATCTGCGATAGCGCCATCCTGTTGCGGACGATGACCTTGCCGGAGCCGGCCAAGGATGTCGGCATTGCCTTCATGCCCCACTACGAGAGCCTTGAGCGGGGCAATTGGGCCAAGGCATGCCAATTGGCCGGGATGACGCTGATCGACGCCACCGAGCCGGTCGAGAAGGTGCTCAGCCAGCTACGCGGCGCGAAACTCCTCATCACTGAAGCGATGCATGGCGCCATCGTCGCCGATGCGCTACGGACGCCTTGGATCGCCGCCAAGCCCATCTATGGCGGCCATCATATGAAGTGGCGAGATTGGGCTGGCGCGCTCGACCTTGATGTGCGCATGAACCTGCTCAAGCCTACCAGCGTGCTCGAATATTACATTGGCCGCACCGGCCGGGGCGGCAGTGCAGGGCGCGTGGGCCGGTTCAACCAGAGTGCGCTGGCGCGTCTACCCAACGCAGTGCTGACCCAAATGGCCGCCAGCCACCTCCGGGAGATGGCTAGGCTCGAGCCACAGCTCAGCCTCGACAGCAAAATCGCCGGTGTTACCGAACGTGCGCAGCAAGCTACCCACGAATTCGTTCAGAGCCGCGCCCTGGTGAGCTAATCTACCGGCGCCGCTTGAGGGTGGCGCCGATCTCCACCAATCTCCGGCGGCCGAGCAACAGCACGACTGCCGAATAAATCAGCGCGCAAGCGCCGATTGTTGCCGCTAGGCGGACAAGCGGTTCTGCTGCACCAAGCTGGTGCTGTACCAGGAGGCCAACGCCCACCATTACCGCTGTAGCAAAGATTGGCAGGGAGAAGCTCGCGAGATAGGTCAGCGCGGAAATGCCCAGCAAGCGAACCACCATGTGCACTGTTGGGAGCCACATGAGGAAGTTCTGCAAAACGAGCGCGTTGGTAAGGGCACTGACCCCCCAGCCGCTGAACAAATACACATATAGGATGGTCACCAACTGCTTGCCGGTGATGTAGTAAAACCAAAGATCAGCCTGACCCTGACTCTTGACCAATGAGGACTGCAGCACGCCGATGGCGGTGAGCAATCCCAGAGCACAAAGCGCCTGCACCACAGGCACGGCTTCAATCCACTGGGGTCCGAACGCTAGTGGAATAAGATCGTTGGCGACCAGCGCCAGCCCAGCAAAAACGGGGAAGGCGATGATCGAGGAGGCGAAGGTACCAAACAGATAAGCCTCACGCAGTTTATCGCGCTCTTGCTGCATGGAGGACAGCAGCGAGTAGGACACTAGGTTCAGAGCGCCGGCGATAAGGTCCGTGATAATCTGAAAAATGCGTCGGCCGAACCCATAAATCCCCAGCCCAGCTGGCCCGAGCAATACGCCGATCATGATCTGATCGATGCTGATCGTGGTAATGAAGTGATTACCGCTAGCAAAAAGCCCAAATCTGCGCAGATCCTTGAGCGCTTGCCAATCAAACGTCAGGCCTGGCCTCCAGCGAGCGGCAATGAGGGCCCCGGCGCAGGCGACAACCGATGTCGCAAGCTGCGATACCGCCAATGCCCAAAGTCCAAATCCCAGCCAGAGCAGCGCCAAACATGACAGGGCGGCGATTAAAGAGGCAATAGCAGTTCGCGTGGCGATCCTTTTGAACGACATCGCCCGGACCAACATGCCATTAGGCACAGCGGCGGCCATGTCGAACACGACGCGCAACCCGATGAATGGGATGAGGAGCTTGAGCTCCGGCTCGTTCATGCGCTCAGCAATGAACCCTGATGCCGCGACGATGATGCCGAAAATCAGCACGGATGATGTCACGCATAGCCAAAATACCGTATCGAGATGACGAGCGGTGATGGCTTCGCGCTGGATAAGCGCATCGCGGAACCCGGCTGGTGCCACAGCCATGCCGAAAGTGGCGATGCTCGCTGCAAACGAAACAATGCCGAATTCTGCCGGGCTCAGGACACGGGAACTGGCCATGAAAACAAGCATGCCGAAAGCCGCCGGCGCAAAGCTCGAAACCACGGACCAGAGCGCCCCGCGCATTGCGGCGCCGGCGCGGCCGGTCTTAACGTGATCAAGGTTTGGCCCGGCGGCAATCTGACCGACACTGGTCATGCTCGATCCCAAACTTGCCTATTTACAATCGCAGAGGTCAGGATGCTGAACTCGCCTCGGAGTCCCGCTCACGCACGAAGCGGTTGAACTCCGGCGTGACGCGCCCCAGCAAGCGTATGGCAAGACCTCTGGCTCGCAAGTGCCAAGCGTCGCGCGGGGGCAGATGCCCATCAATGCCGTGAACAAGCAGCGCCTTGGCCACACCCGAAGCCCTTACTTTCGGCGCTGCTGCAAACTGCGGATTTGTCATGTAGCCAGCGCGGTGAGCCGCCGCTGTTTGCTGCCAAACATGCCTTTGCAGCGCCTGCACGGATCGCTTCAAGTCAAGCTCACGACGCAGATAGGATGCTTTAAGCTCTGCATTGCGCGTCGTCTGCTCGGCATTCTCAGCCCAAACCGCCAGCGGCGTCATCGCCACGTAGATTGGCTCGACGATGGAGAAAGTGCGTAAATATTCCTGCAAAGTCGCGGTGCAGGGATACTGGATTTCCAACGTGCTACGTACATTGCGGGACCAGAACAGACCGCCATTGGACACGCCGATGCCCATGAGGAGGGACATGCGGAAATGAGCAGCTTGGTAAAGCCCTTCATGGAACAGTTCATCCAGCACGCCGCGCTCGCTGAGCCGTGCCCACTCCGTTCCGCTGGCATATTCAAAGACCTGATTGCGTAGTACGATCTCGACCCCATGGGTCCGGGAAAGCGCGACATTCTCGGCAAAAAAGCCAGGTAGAAGAAAATTGTCGTCTTCCACCACACAGAAATAGCTGGCGCCGTGTGGGTTTTTTGCAGTGAAGCAAGAGTCGATGTTGCGCGATGCAAAGCGCTGCGGTGAGTTGTGGTGATAGTGAATGCGTGGATCGACAAGGCTCGCGCAAACCGCTCGGCCTGCCTGCTCCGGATCGTCGTCGTAAATGTCACAAACCCAGTTCTGCCAATTCTGCGCGATCATGGACTCAAGCGCGCGCTTTAGAGCAGCAGGCCGCTTATAGGTGGGCGTGCGGACGTGGATAAGCGGTTCTCCGGTCAGATCATGCATCGATCAGTCCTTTCGCTTGGTAGTAGGGAAGGGTGGTCTTGCGTCGGGCTCGTGTCTGCGCGCGAAGCGCTATCAAGCCTTGGGCGGCGTAGATGAAGGTACAAACCGCCAAGATCGAGCGGATCGAAAATTCGAAGAACACTTCGACTTCGATGAAGCTGCGCAAGATCATCAGCATCTGCAGCCCTAGCAGCAGAGCATTCGGCGCATTTGGCCTTGCAACCGCATAAGCAGCCATCATCCCGGCACCGCCATAGATGATCATGATCTGCAGCAGAAGGCCGATTAGACCGATCTCCACGGCATTGGAAATATAAGTGTTATGAAAATTGAACCCAGCACCCGAAGGCACCAGGAACATGGCCCAGAGTTCCTCGGCGGGAGCAAACCCACTGACCCAGAAGCTGCGATAACCCAGGCCTTGCAGCGGCCGCTCGGCGATAAAGCTCAGACCCGTCGCCCAGAGCTCCGTGCGTCCGGTGAGGGTAGGGTCCTTGCCCGATCCTTCAAGCACATCCGCCAGCAACGCATCACCCTGCGTTAAGACAAGCAGGCCGATGGCAGCCACGCCGATAGTTGCAAGCGCGGCCATGAAGATTTTCTGATAGCCGGTTAACCGGTTCGTTAGCAGCGTAAGCACGATGATGGCGATACACGGCACGACCATCAGGATTGCGCCGGCGGATTGTGCAAGAACCAGCAAAGGCGCTGAAATCAAGGAACCGCCGAGCGCTCCCAGCCTAAGCAGCGGATGCGCTCCACGATCGGCAAGCATAGCGATCGAAATGAGAGAGAATACCGCGATGTGCGCAGCAAAGGCGTTCTTGCTGCCAAAGATGCCGAGCCAAGCCGCCCCGCCATTCCGGCCGATCACAACACTGGCCACCACGCCAATGGCGTAAACAACAAACAGCCCGCGCATCAATGTGGTGGTGGAAATCCGACCTGTGATGACAACGGCTACAATGATCGTGAATGCAAGTTGCAGTCCATAACGGACGCTGTTCTCAGGATATTGCGACCAAAGGGCTGTGAGGATGCAGTAAACGGGTAGCAGCAAAACCACCCACCAGCGTCCAAGGCTCTCCAAACTCTGTGGTATGTTGCTGACGATCAAGAGACCACCACAGCCAATGAAAACCAGCGCAGCCATGGAGTCCAGCATGGCGTTAAGCACCAGCGCGGCCAGAGCCAAAAACGTCAGGATGCCAGCCAGGTTCAGCGGCAGCACATGGCCAGGATTGGTCGCGCGGATATTCACTCTACCAACTCCGCAGGCGCTTCATTTAATTGTGCCATCGGAACAAAGCCTGCCGCATAGCGCGCCGCCTGATCAGGGCAGGTAATGGCGACAGGCCTGCCATTGCTCAGTTGCGCGAGCCTAAGCCATATTAGACGCGCAACCGGAGCTTCCCAGTTCATCTGTGACACTGGCACATAGCCCGGAACCCGATAGCCGTTTGACCCCAATTCGATTCGCTCTGGACTTCTGGCAGCCTCCCGTGTCCTTTGGTTTCTCCGAAGCCTGCCTTCTGCAAAAGATTGCCAAAGCCGCTCGCCAAGCTCCGGATGGCTGAGAAGCAGCGGGACTGCGGATGTTAGTCGGCCGGTCTTGATCGCTTCAACGAGGCGCTCGAACTGCAAGCCTTGCTCAAGTTGCTCCCGGCGCGCTTCGAATGCAGCAGCAACTGGAAGGGCAATACCACCAAGCGTTCGTTCTAAATTGTCCTGGCTCTCCAACATGGCTTGAAGATGAGCCGCCGAAAGCCTGTGAGAAATGGAAGCGCTATGCCGGCGATAGAGATAGTACGGCTCGGGGAACACCATCATCTTGGCGCCGGCAAGCAGCAGGCGCAGAACAAGGTCGTAGTCCTCGCCAATGCGCAGATTTTCCACATAGCGCAGGTGGCCAAGAGCAAGCCTGCGGATCAGCGGCTTCAAATACCCTAGTGGCCGCGTGTCATCGATACCGGCGGCGATCCATTGTTCTGGGCTGACTGAAAATAGCTGATTGTCGTCTTCGCCCAAAAACAGCTTGCAAGGCGAACCGTCCTCGAAAAACTCTAGGAGGTCGTCTGCAATGATATCCGCTTCGCTATAAGCCGCCACGGCAAGGAGCCGCTCAAAGCGTTCGGGATGAATCAGATCGTCCGAATCAACGATCGCGATCCAATGCCCGATCGCCGCCCCTAGCCCACGATTGCGGCTGCGGGCAGGTCCGCCATTCTGCGTTGCGCTGATCACTTTGACCCGGGAATCCTCACAGGCAAAGCGTTCGGCGATGGCTACGCTGTCATCACTTGATGCATCGTCGCAGATGATGAGTTCAAGGCTACCATTGCTCTGCGCCAAGACGGATTTTATCGCTTGAGCCAGCTTCTCGCCTGCCTGGAAATTGGCCATCACTACCGAAACAAGAGGCGAAGCAACGCCGCCCCCTTCGGGGTCTGTCGAACGCATGATTTCCAACCTGTTGGTTTGAACCGCGGCTAAGCCGCCGGGCCGTCTACTGACTGATTGAGTTCGGCAAGCATCGCGCTTAGCGTCACTACCTGCTCGTCGATTTGTGCAATGCGCTGGTTCGCTGCCGCGGCATTCGCCTCGGCATCGACAATGACCTTCTCGTCCTCCGGGCTGCGCGCACCATACTCGCTAGAATTGTCGAGCATGTTGGCAGCCTGGGCATAGTAGACGTCCAGGCGCTGCTGCAATCCCCGTCGTTCGCGGCCCGCATCCTCGATCGCATCTGCAATCGATCGTCTCACCCGCATCAGGCGATCAAGATCCGTGTGGGCGTCGCGCGCCGTATTGCGGGTCCGAAACAGCCTTGGACGAAGAGACAGAATAGAGGCCATGATCGATCCTCATCGGCTGCCGGTTCGGGCGAGCACCACTTTGACGGTCTTAAGCAGAATGAGGATATCGCCGCCAAATGTCCACTGCTGAACATACTGGCTATCGAGCAGGACACGCTGCTCATAGCCGACATCGCTGCGCCCGCTTACTTGCCAAAGTCCGGTTATGCCAGGACGTGTCGCGGCATAGGCCTCGATCTGGGAGGCGTAGCGCGCAACTTCGGCCTGAACGATTGGCCGTGGTCCGACAAGGCTCATGTCGCCACGAATAACGTTGATCAGCTGTGGCAACTCATCAAGGCTCGTGACGCGCAGAAAATGCCCGATTGGTGTGATGCGCGGATCGTTCCGCAGCTTCTGGGTCGCTTCCCATTCCGCTCGCGCTTGGGGGAACAGTTCCAAGTGCCGCTCCAGGGCTCGCTGGGAGTCTACGACCATGGACCTGAACTTAAGGCACCGGAACCGCTTGCCGCCATGGCCTAGACGTTCGTGCCCGAAGAAGATCGGACCCCGGTCCGTCGAGAACATGATGACGACAATGAAGAACATTGCCGGTAGTGCGAAAAACAACATGGTGGATGCCACGACGACATCAAAGACCCTCTTGGACACACCACCTCTTGGCACTTTCGTCTCGGACGACAGGCTCGATATTTCAAGTTGGCTATTTACGATGGACATGACGCTCTCTCGGATCAGAGTTGCAAGCTGGCCTTTGCGCTTAAGCTGAAATCCTTGTGTGGCAAAAAGACAAAGAAGTACACGCAAGCAGACGAGCTGCCTGAATAGTCAGCAGTTAAATATTCGCAAAAATACTAGCTTGGAATACAACGAAACCGAGCAGGAGCTGCTTCAAAAAGGCCGCAAAGCGAAGCAGAACACTGTAGCACCAGCGATCGATCGGATGTGAACATGATCGTTAAGGTGCCACAACGCCTCAATTGCATAGCTGCAATGCGCTTGTTTGTCGCAAATTAGGCGAAATGTGGCAGGCCATGCCAGAAGCAAGGAAGTGGAGAAAGCAATTATGAAGATGATTGTTAGTTGTTGAACAGAATTAACATTCAAGCAATTAATCTATAGTGCCTAGAAAATAGCAAGCTCCGGTTGTATTTACCAGCCGAAAAGAAAAGCCAAGCCATTCCAAAGCAGGTACAATCCAACCCAAGCTAAAGCCATCACAGCAATGGCAACGATACCCCAAGGCCAAGGGAATGCAGTTCGTTCAGCGGAGACTGGTTGCCCTCCCTTATGGGCAATTGGCTCTTCTGGCCTGTTTTTCGGCATTTTGCGCCCCTTCTGAGGCTTTCTGCCTCAACATTGACCCTCGCTGCGCTATCGCCTTGATAGCTAAACGTCCAGGCCTGCTTATAAGATGCCAAACCTTACCTTCACGCTGAAATCACCCGGCAGCACCTAACCTGCGCTAACATCACTGTGCCTATAGCTAAGCGTTGGTTAAATGCAGACTAGTCGCCTTTGCTTACTCAATACAGTCTCGTCCTAGTCACTACAATAACTTCGAGGGCACACTTAGCAATGATACTGCTGCCGATAGGGAGTGTTTAAGAATTTGTTTGTAAAAACTACCAATGATGTTCCTTATGTCAAGAAAGAGGCTCACAATATCGTATAATCCTGTCCGAAGACAGTGTCGGCAAGGGTAAGAATAGCTCCCAGCAAACGCCCAAAATGTGTCCAGTCTTGGATGAGATACACTGCTCGGTCAGCGCATCTAAGCCATGCGCCACATCTGGCCATTTTTGATGGACTTACCCAGTCACCCTGTGGTGCCCTGCTCGTGCTTCTAATGCTAAGCAGGAGTTTGCGGTGGTTAAACGCGTCAGAACAGCCGTCTTCCCAGTCGCTGGGCTAGGGACCCGGTTTTTGCCGGCGACCAAGGCGATGCCGAAGGAAATGCTTACGGTCGTTGACCGTCCTCTTATCCAATATGCAGTGGACGAAGCGCGCGATGCTGGCATCGACCATTTCGTTTTTGTCACGGGGCGCAATAAGGGCGTCATCGAAGACCATTTCGACCGCCAGTTCGAATTGGAGGCTACCCTGGAGACTCGCGGCAAGCTCGCTGCGCTTTCCGAACTGCGCCGCGACCTGCCATCAGCTGGCCGGACGAGCTTTACCCGCCAGCAGGAGCCGCTTGGGTTAGGGCACGCCGTATGGTGCGCCCGCGAGATTGTGGGCGATGAACCCTTCGCCTTGCTGCTGCCTGACATGCTCTTTAAAGGGAAAAAGGGTGTTTTGAAGCAGATGATGGAGACCTATGAGGTCACCGGCGGCAATGTCATCGCCGTTGAAGAAGTGCCCATGGCAGAAGTCTCCTCTTATGGCGTGGTTGCACGTGGACCTGGACCGGACTCCGGTTTCCGCCTGACCGGCATGGTGGAAAAGCCCAATTCGGAAGCTGCGCCCTCCAATCTCATCATCTCGGGCCGCTACATTCTGCAACCCGACATTTTCAGCCTCTTGGCAGATCAGCCACGCGGCGCGGGCGGCGAGATCCAGCTCACTGACGCGATGCAGACAATGATGCAGCAATCGCCGTTTGTGGGGGTCAAGTACGAAGGCCAGTCATTTGATTGCGGTTCTAAGATCGGCTTCTTGACAGCCAATGTTGCCTACGCACTGGATCGGGACGACATTGCCGATGACTTCCTGGTCGCACTGACCAAGTTGGAGCTGGACTCGGCTCTATCAGACGGCTTCCGCAACGCCGCCGAATAACCAAAAGGCGCGCCCTGATCAGGGCGCGCCGTCTTTCTATGCCGTGCCTGCTGCTATTGCGACGCAGACGGAACCGTGTTCTCAACCCGATAATAGTTCTGGTAAACGCCGACAAAGCGCTCCACCCCACCGATATCGCTGTAGCGCGGCAACTTCTTGAAATCGACCTTGTTGAGCACGACGCCGAGCACTTCGCCGGCAAGTTCCGGCTCGCGCTCGATCAAGGTGCGCACCAGGCGCCGCGGGGTCTTGCCCCATTGCGTCACCAGGATCACGCCATCCGTCCAGGGAAGCACCGACATTGCGTCGACCACTGGTCCGAGCGGCGGCAGATCGACCACCACATAGTCGAACTCCTTCCGGCTCTCCGCCAGAAAGGCCTTCATGGCCGCCGAAGACAGGAAGTCGTTGGTTTTCCCCGAACCGCCCGAAGCATGCGCAGGAATGCTGACCAGCCCGGTCTGTGCATCTGTCTGGGCGATCTGGCGCCAGTTCATGCCTTCGGCCAGATCCGTTAAACCAAATTCTGCGGTGCTGCCGATCAAGCGGCTGGCGCCAGGCTGGCGCAGATCGGCATCCACCAACAAAACCTTGCTGCCGCTTCCGGCCAGCATTTCGGCAAATGAGACTGCGACGGTGGATTTGCCCTCGCCAGGCAGGACGGAAACGATGCCGACGATTCCACCATCGCCCTTGAACGCCGAGCGCAGTGCGAGCTTGCCCGCTTTCAGTGTCTCGAAAAACGGCGTGCTCGGCGCATTGGTACCGCGGCCCATCACCTGATTGCGCAAGAAGCGATGGATAACGCGTGCCCTGTCCTCGCCGCTCTTTTGGGTCTTTCCGAATTCGAGTTGCGGCAAATAGCCAAGAAACCGCAGTCCAAGCTCGTTGCTGACCTGAGCGCCGGTGCGAAACGCGCGCTCGCGCAATTCGTTGAAGGTGCCGAAAGCCAGTCCCATGAACAATCCGCCGATTAACGCGGCCGCGAGCACCACGATAGTGCGTGGGCTTGCGGGGCTGTCGGGCAAGAGCGCTTCCGTAATCACGCGCACGGCGGGAATAGGAAAGGATTGCTGCTGGATAGACTCTTCATACCGGCTCAAGAACGAGTTGTAGAGAATGCCGAGCGCCGCGGAGCGCTGCTGCAGCTCGTTGAGTTCCACCTGCGCTTGGCTGATCTCAGCGACGGCTTGACCCTCGGTGTCGATGTCCCGCCGCAGCCCTATTTCCTGCTGCTGCGCCACATTGAGCTGGCTTAGGTACTGCTCGTTCAACGCCTGAAGTTGGGCAAAGATTTGCCCGTTCAATGCTGCTCTTTCAGCGCTAAGCGCCGCTAGCTGCGGGTGATCGGACCCAAATGCAGCGGTAACCTCGGCGATGCGGCTGACCAGGTTGGCATATTGCGAACGAAGGTTGGTAATCTCGGCGCTGGCTGTTTCAGCGCGCTCGAGCAAAGCCACGTTTTTGGCTGCCGCCTCGGGCCCGGCGGCAATGACCGCCTGCATCTGCTCTGACACAGCACGGATACGTGCCGTCTCCGCCTGAGCGGTCGCCAACTGCTCCGAAAGCGCTTCGACCCGTCTGTTGCTCAAAGTTCGGTCCTGGTCTACGGAAAGGCCGCTGCTTTGCCGGAATTCCTGAATCGCCAGATTGGCTTCCCGCTGGCTCGCGCCAATTTCGGCCAAGCGTTGCTGCAGCCATGCGCCAGCCTCCCTCGTAGCATCCAGATCTGCATTGAGCTGATCCTGCACCACGGCAGTGCTATAGGCGCGGGCCAGGCGTTGCGCGAGTTCGGGCGAAGAGGCTTCATAGCCTACCCTCAGAATGGAACTGCGCCCCATCCGATCGACCTGCACATTGCCCCGCAACATGCCTGAAACATCTTCCAGGCTTGCCTCCAAAGGTGCTTGGAGCGCATCCGGTGCCGATCCGAACCAGCCGCCGATCAGGCCTCTGATCCGTCCGGTGAACGATGGTGGCGGGTTGAGGAATTCGGCGTCGGTTGTGAGATTTTCTGCCTGCGCGACAGCCGTTGCGATGCGGCTCGAGCGCAAGATCTCGACCTGGTTGAGCACTTGGGATTCCAGTTCGACGGCGCTGACCGACACGGCGGAGCCGTCGACCACCTGCTCCAGATTTTTGTCGATAAGGATTTGCCCGGCCGAAATATAGGTCTTTGGCGCCAGCGTGAGATAAACAGCAGCCAGTGCCAGAGCGATTGCCACGCAAAGCCCGATCACCCGCGCCTGCCGCCGCAGCAGACCCAGAACGCGATCAAGATCGATAGACTTCAGATCGCTCGTCTGCGGCGACATAGTTTCGGGGAATTGGCCTCGTTCCAGCATGGTGCCTCCGTGGCGTTTACTTGATCGGAGCCGCAGAAACGGCGTGGCGAACATCGCCATAGTGCACGGCTTGGCGAACACCAAGGACGCCCCCGACGACCCCGATATGAAGCATGGCGCGCAGCAGATTTTTGCGCCACTTGATGGGCGAGAGAGTGGTGACGACAGCCATGGCGAAACACGCGCTGGCCTTCGCGGCTGCGAGAGCGATCGCTGGCGCGCGAGCTCCTTGAGTAAGCATTCCATGGGTCTGACCCATGCGCAGTTTTCGACGAATGAGCCAGGTCATGGCGGCACGTTGCTGTGGCACTGGCTCAAAGACCAGCGCATCAGGCGCTTCGGCAATAATGCCGCCTAGACGGGTCAGGCGATAGAAATAGTCCGAGTCCTCGCCACCTGATTGCCCAAGCGCAAGGTTGAACCGCAAGGACGCAAAAGGCTCGCTGCGGCGCAGCAGGACATTGCAGGTATAGCCCGTTACAATAACTCCATTGACCCGAACGGGCAGGGTGGAATGAAAATCCCCCCGCGCCATCCACCAAGGTGCCTTATCGTCATAGACTGCCTTGACCGGCCCAAGCACAGTGTCCGCCTTGGTCTGCTCAGCTGTGGCAAGCAGGGCGTTCAGCCACTGTGGCGATACCGTCTCATCATCATCGATAAAAGCGATGAAGTCTGCCTGCGCAGCATCGAGACACGCATTTCGCGCTATAGAAATGTTGGAGGCTGGCGCATGCACATAGACGATCGGCCACGCAAGCTCCTGCTGCGCCACACTGACCAAAGCCTTCGCCGAAGGCGTTAGATCATTGTCTGCAATGATCACCCGGACAGCAACATTCTCGACACTCAGTTTGGCAAGCGAGCGAAGCGTTTCGCCTAGAAATGCGCGCCGAAACGTACAGATACAAATATCGACCGAAATCATTGCGCTACCTGCGGAGTTCCGCCTTTGGCAGGGAAGTTCTGGACCAGATGCAGCCAGAAGCCCGCTGACCATGCAAGATGCATGATCATGGCCGCGAACCCGACCAGCGGCGTCTGCACTGCAGGTACCCGGTACTCATCGAAATGCTGCCGCGCAGCTAGCCCGCCTAAGCCAAGGCACAGAATGCTCCAGGCAATTGCCGGCACCAGAAAGCCCCAGTGGAACACACAAAGAACTGCCAGTAACACCGTAGGCAGGATTGCCAGCGGCAGCATTTGCCGCAGTCGTGGCTTCATGCGGTGCTTGAGGATATTGCGCGCCCGTCCACTGCCATAGCCAAAATATTGTTTGAACAGCCCCGACGCGGTTGAGCGGGGATAATAGGTCATCGACGTCGCATCCGTCAGCCAAACCCGATAGCCAGCGCGGACCAGCCGGTAGTCCAGTTCCGCATCCTCGTTGAACCGGAATGTCTCGTCATACCCGCCCACAGTCTGGTATGCCGCAATCCGCATCAGGGCATGGTGTCCGTGATCGACTTCCTGCGCAGTCTTGCCCGTGCGATGCGCTGAGCCGCCTGTACCCACCAGGGAATTCTGCGCTGTAGCAACGGCGCGCTGAAACGAGTTCATGCCTACCGTGGTCATAGGCACGACGACGCTGTCCATGTTCAGCCGTTTGGCCTCAGCCACCAGCGTCCGGCAATAATCGTGTGGGTATTTGCCATGAGCATCGATGCGGATGACGAACTCAGTATCTTTGCCATATTCCCGGACGGCTAAATTCATCGCGGCGCTTTGAATATGCTTAGGATTCTGCACCAGCAGCACGCGTGGCGATCTGGCAGCAGCTTCAGCGGCAATGGCTTGCGTGCCATCGACGCTGCCCCCGTCAGCGACGACGATCAGCGCGTCCAGGTCCTCTGCCTCGACCAGCAGCGTTTCAAGCAGCGCGCCAATGTGGCGCGCTTCGTTCAGCGTCGGAACAACGATCAGGCAAGATTTCCTCATGCCGCCTCCATTTGAAAAACTTGGCGGCCACCTAGAGCGGCAAGCCTCTCCACAAGCGCTTGGCACTCGCCAGCCGAGACTGCAAAATGAGCTGGATCGAGCCCGGCTACCCTGTTCGCCAGCTTGACGATCTGCTCGCGCGTCAGTCCGCCTATCGCTGTTCGAAGAGTCTCGGCCTTGATGTCGGGTAAAACGATGCCAATGCCGTGCCGCTGCGCGAACGCTGCCGTTTCGGTTCCAGCGAGCACCACGGGGATTGCGCCGTTCAGAGTACCTTCATAAATGCGGTTGGGCAGCAGCCATTGCGAGTTTCCACCTTCCTCGAAGAAGTCGATGGCCCAAGCCAGATGGACCTCCGAGTAGATCGCAGGCAGATCATCCGGGTTGCGGTAGGCACCCTCAAAACGCAAATGCGATTTCGCGGCGACCGAGCCATGGAAATCATCAAATTCCGTGAGCGCCGGCTTACCACGCAGCACCACTTCGACAGCCCCGTTCATCTCATCCGAAAACTGACCTAGTGCCTCCAGTGACCGCTTGCATCGCAGTGCTCCAAACCAGCCGATCTTCACTGGTCCACTGTTTTGATGACCAGCAAGGGTAGGATTGCTCCCCCGGGCAACGCCGTCCCAAACAACCTTGTTCTCAACAATAAGCGCCGGCGGTGCGCCATACACCTTGAAGTAATTATCAACGAAGGCAGGCGAACTTGTCAGCAGCAGGGAAGCTTTGCGACCAAGATGTCTCTCCGCCGCGCGCATGGCGCAACCCACGGCATCGTTGCGCAGCATCAAACGATGGATATCGAGGCACTCATAGACGATGCTCGGTTTGTTCGGCCAAGCCCCCTGCAGTCGGCTCGCCAGCGACAGCATCTCCAGATTGCGCGCGATGATCACATCGGGCTGCCGCAGCCGTCCCGTCCATCGCCGAGCCGTAGCACTTGCGCCGATCGCCGCGACGAACCGCTGCACGAAGCGTGCGTCGAACGTCTCGCCCAGCTCCAGATAAGCCCCTACGTCAAGTTGCGGAGTAGTCGTGCCGGCACGGCGAAAGCCCACCGCATCGACGCTCGCTCCGCCAAGCCGCAACATGTTTATTCGACGCGCAACAGCGCTGTCCGCCAGATTGGGGACCAGATACAAAACTTTCAGCAACGACGCGTCTCTTGTCCCAAGCAGTGGCCGGCTTGTGGCGGTGTGTAGCGTTTTGTCCGCGATCTTTCGCGAACAGAGAGCAGCGGATGGCTGCCGGTCGGGGCAAATGCCTTTGGGGATCACCCGCGCGCTTGGAGCCTTAGTAGGACTTCGCGTAGGCGAGAGGTCAATCTCACAAGTGAGGCATCAGTGATGCACTGGACGCATGCCCTAATGGTTAAAATTGGCAACGCGTAGCGTTGTTCAGTGCTCTCTCAATTCAACATGAAATTACTTTGGCTATTTCGCAGAAACAGAGCGCTCCAGAGCTTGGGACAGTGTCCGCCGCTTCGGAGCCGTTCTAAGCGCACTAAACTTCTTCCGAATGGCCGGTGAAAGGGCGGGCCAGACAATCAGTTTTTGCTGCTCGGATAGTAGGGCGAACTCTTTTTTATGAGCAGCACTGCGAATTTGTACCTCAAAGGTACGCGCATCCACTTCAATCCCACACTCGGCCAGAGCAGTAAACAAAACCGCCGCCCGGCCTGGGGAAAGCTGCCCGTTCCGATCGAAATAAACTGCTATCTCCGGTAGGTCTGGATCGCAGGAGACCAGCAACACTCGCCGTATGATATCGCGGCAGCTCTCATGCATCAGACGCACAGCTAGCCTACCCAAATGATCACGCCGGGCCTGCCCGATTATTGCGCAATCGTCGATTTTAGCCGTCACATCATCTTGGCAAATGCACTCCAAACAGACCCAGAAACTGATTCCTTTCCCCTGTTCGCGCACCTCGTAAGTGACTCGGAAGTCCTGTTTTCGGCAGCAAGGACAGGATTCGCCATACCTACCCTCGTCCCGCATTTCTCCTGTAAAAACCCATGCTTGGGGGCAATCACTCGAGCTCGTTTGAGGGTGGCTGCCGTAAAGATCAGACCAAGAAACCATGTTGTGTCCCGCCGCTGTTTCGATCCGTCTAATGCGGAACAGTACGTGCGGAAATGTGGCGCGCAAATGAAAGAGATCGTGAACTTTTTACGGGCTGGGACGCAGGCCCATGCTGACGACAACCTGACGGCGGTGCTCACCTGCACATCAGGAACAGATCGCTAGCGTCCGCACCGGCACTCTTGCCAACCTCCATGAAACTGGAAAACCGGAGCTAGACTATGAAGATCTCAATGACGAAAACCGCGGCACTCTGCCTTGGTTTGATCCTTGCCAGCTCTCTGGGTGCAGTGGCTGGCGAGAATGGAAAAGAGTCCAAATCGCCCAAAACCTACTTGCTGAACGACGGCACTATACACAGCAATCCGGGCGAAATGTTCCAGCATTTACGCGACCGCGACATCGAAAATTTCGCTTCTGGCAATCCCAGGGACATCGTCGATGCTTATCCTGAAGAATTCAAGAACGTGGGCGATCTAATCGACCAAAAGCGCGCTGACTAGATATGGAAATCACTGCCGAAGCCACCCGTTGAGGTCGGGCAGCTTCAGCCTTCAAACTCTTGGATTGGCCGGCTCGCCGGCCAATCGAACGCAGGGCGGCTTTCCTCTCTTTCTAGAGCTCGCAACCGCTAATTTCATGCTCGGCGAAGAATCTGAACGTTCCCCCACAAACAGGTGGGGAGTTCGCCTAAGGCAGCCTCTAAGTGACCTCCACCAACAGGAGATCGAAATGCTTAGAGTTCTTGATGCCTGGCGCGAGAAGCGCCACCAGCGTGCCGCCTACCACCAGCTCTCCGGCCTTAGTGCCAACCTCTTGGCCGATATCGGCCTGACCCATGACGATCTGGAAGACCTGCGGCGCGGCCGCCGCCGTTCCACTTCCACGTCGCGTTGAAGGGAAGGGTGGCTCAGATGATCATGCGCCATGTTTATCGGCGTCGTCTGCCACGCGTGTTAAACGCCCTGGCGCTCGTCTTGGCGGGCGCCATCCTGTTCACGCCCAAGCTGGACACTTGGCAACCGCCTGAGCTCGTCCTCATGCTGTTCGCACCACAGCCGCTAGCCACATCGACGAGCTAGTCCTCCCGCTGCCGCCCGCCGTCAAGTGACTTGGAAAGAGCCGTATAGGCTGAAACCAACGACAAGGCACTTTGCGCGTCGGCTTCACGGGCGGAATACAAGTAACGCTGGGCATCCAGAACATTCTGCAGGCTTGAACTCCCGGCTGAGTAACGTCCCTGGGTGAAGGAAAGGGCTGTCTAATAACTTTCAACACTGGCAATTAGAGCAGCGCGCCGGCGCTACTCACGAGATACTGCACCAAGATTGTTCGACTTCCTCGATTGGCATCGAGCACGTGACCGACACGGCCTAACGTGACAGCCCGCCACCACCAGAACTGAACACCAGGAATGCTGGCCAAACAGGCGCCAGATCCGCTTCCAATTGCTGCTGCGATCACGTGCGCTCGCCTTCAGGCACAAGATTAAGGGTCAAGCTCGCTGTATTCGCAGCTGCTGCAGAAGAGGCACCAGCGCTGGGTCCACCGCCGTTATCAGTTGCAGCACGGATAGAGGCGAGAATCGAAGCAATGCCCCAGGATAGGCGGCAAGCCCCAGTCAACTGCATGACAGATTCTGGAATCGGTCTTTGGGACTTTGCCCAAGCTAGTGGCGAGCCGATGCGCCGGCTATAAGAGCGGCTGCTCTTTCGGAAGACGCCTATGGAAACACGGCGCCTTCGCTAACCTTCTCACCGCATTTGATACGCGCATCGCGCACATCTTCCCAGCTCAAGCCTAAATCGGCCAACAGTTGATCATCGAACACGCCCACTGGCTCACTTGGTTCGCGGCGGCGCTTTTCACGCCATGTTTTTATCACTTTGAGCATCACGGGCTCCTCTTGCGTTGAAGCCTCAGGACTTAACGAGTCGTTACCGCGCCGGCCCCACCTGTTTGCGCGGTATTGTTTGCCGCAAGAGCCAATTGGCAAAAGGCAGACGCAACCACCTTAACGGGTGGGGGCAAGCGAGTGCCGCTCGCATATCTCGCTCCGCCATCACGGCGCCGCATGGGCGCTCATTGGTGGAGCCAATCATATGAACCTGATGATGAACATGCCCCGACAAGGGGCCAGCGGCGCCTTTGCTGCACAGATTGAAACGCTTGCCCAGCAGCTCAAGGGCAAGGTCATCCTCCCCACTCACCGGGACTATGACGAGCATCGCGCCGTTGCACTGGGCAATTTCGATCATCGCCCCTTGCTGATAGCGCGCGTTGCAGATGCTCCTGATGTCGCTGACGTCCTTGATTTCGCCCGCGCCAACAAACTCGAACTTGCAGTCCGTAGCGGTGGACACTCCACATGCGGGCACGGCGGATCGGATGGTGGCGTGGTTATCGACATGCGTGATCTCAAGAGCATCGAAATCGACCGTGAGAACATGTCTATCTGGGCCGGCAGCGGCCTGATTTCCGGTGAAGTCACTGCGGCCCTCGAACCACACGGCTTTGTCGTTGGCTTCGGCGACTCCGCTACCGTTGGCATTGGCGGACTGACGCTGGGCGGTGGTATCGGCTACCTTGTGCGCAAGCATGGGCTCACCATCGACTCGCTCCTTGCCGCCGAGGTCGTCACAGCGCGCGGTGACATACTGATCGCCGATGCTCACCAGAACGCTGATCTGTTCTGGGCCGTGCGCGGGGGTGGTGGTAATTTTGGTGTGGTCACCAGGTTCAAATACCGCATGCATCTTCTGCCGGAGTTCACCGGCGGTCCGCTGGTCCTGCCGGCTACGCCTGAAGTGCTCGCAGGTTTCGTGACTGCCGCCCAAGCCGCGCCTGATGATCTCTCGACCATCGTAATGGTTATGCCCGCGCCTCCTTTGCCGTTCCTTCCAGAAGAGATTGTCGGCAAAACGGTGATCATGGCGATGATGGCCTATGCGGGACCGGCGGCTGCCGCTCAAAGCGCCCTTGCGCCATTCCGCGCTCTCTGCACGCCAATTGCCGATCTGGTGCATCCCACTACCTTCAGCAGCATGTATCTGCCCGAAGATCCCAGTCAAAAGCCAAGTGTCTCCGTTCGCACGCGCTTCCTTGACAGTTTTGACCACAGCCAGGCCGCCATGATGCTTGAACTGCTCGCCAAGGGCGAGGCACCCATGCGCATGGCCCAGATCCGGGTCATGGGTGGCGCAGCAGCACGGGTGCCCGTCCAAGCCACAGCCTTCGCCCATCGGCGCAGCCCGATCATGGCGGCGTTCCTCGCAATGGATGGTAGCGCTGCTGCCACTGTCCGCCACGACGAATGGGCCACGGCATGCATCAATGCTTTCCCGCAACAAACCGACAGCGCCTATGTCAACTTCTTGGGCGCTGAAGGGCGTGAGCGCTTGAACGCCGCATATCCGGGAGAAACCCTGCGCCGCCTCCAAGCCGTTAAGCGCCAATACGACCCCGAAAACCTGTTCCGCTTGAACCAGAATATCAAGCCGGCCTGATTTTCTTGCAGTCAAAAAAGAGCGCCGGGGGCCATGCGCTCCCGGCGCTTTTCTTTTTCTGCCGCTTGGGCATTGAGGGCTCTTAAGAAACAACTAACAAAGCTGTTCAGCCCACCTGTTTGAGCGGTGAAGGCCTTTAAGCCGCGTGATTAATGCACCCTCATCAAGGCAAGCGCTTCACGCGCCTCGGCCAAGCTTCAAACACCTCAGGATCGTCATGCGCCGAACCATTCTTTTGTCCAGTCTCTACGCACTCGCCATCACCATGCTTGCTTTGCCCTACGGGCTCACCACCTGATCGAGGAGAAACAAATGCGCAAATTGCCAGACATGATCGATTTCAACGAAGCTGAACACCCAAGCCTCACAAACATCTTCCGCGAGGTCGACAGTGCCATAGCGACCATCATCGCCAGCGACCCGGCTTTCCGTCCCAAGCAGGTCGCCCGGCGGGCAAGGTCCGGGAATGCGACCAAGTCCGCCATGGTTCGGACTCGCGGCTCAAGGCGAGTAGCCGCCTAGATCGTCACTCGCTTTCCAGCGCCACCGGGCTGGCGATGAAGAGGCTGATCAGATCGGCCTGCCTGTCGGTCTCGGTTTTCCGGAATACGTTCTTCATCGTGTAACTGACGGTATTGCGTGAGATGCCGAACTCATCGGCAATCTCATCGAGCCGCAGTCCGCGCGCCAAGGCCAGCGCCAGGCGCGTCTCCGCCGGCGATAATCCATAAAGATGCGCCACTGCTTCGGCCACGGCGCTCAGGCGCCGTTCGGGATCGGTCACAAAAAGACCTACGACTGGTTCACCTGGCCCAGCCGGTCCCCGTCCCAAAGGGCAAGCCACTGCGAACAGAGCCCGCCGCCCGGAACCGCGCGCCAGCGCCACGGCTTCAGTCGCTTGCCGCATACCTCCAACGGCACGACAGATCGCCGCGTCCACAACATCACGCAAGGCATGGGTTTGCTGCGGTGTCTCTCCACGCAACAAGCCATCTCGGGAAAGGCTGATGCCGTCAGCCTCACTCAACAATTCCGTTGCGCGTCGGTTGTGAAACAACACCTTGCGCTGCTCGTCGATCAGGAAAACGCCGGCAGCCACGCGGTTGAGCGCTTCATTGGCCCCCATTAGCGCCGAACGGATTGTCTCACTTGAACTCTCGCCTTGCTTGCGGGCAACAGCGCCTTTTACCCGGGCGACCTGGTCCAGCCGCGCTGCAACCGTGATCAGCATAAGATCGAAATCGATTGGCTTGGTAAGGTAATCGTCCACTCCTGCAGCCTTGCCCGCGATGATGTCGCGACGGCCCGCCAGCGCCGTGAGAAAGATAAACGGCAGATCGCCCAGCGTTGGCTCCTTGCGCACGTGTTCAAGCAGTTCGAGCCCGGACATGTGCGGCATAGTAATGTCACACAGAACCAGATCAGGCCTGGTGTGGCGCATCAACTCAAGTGCCTCCCGGCCGTTGTCTGCTTCCATGACCCGGTAGCCCGCGGCTTCCAGCTCCTCACCTATATCGGCACGGAGGTCCGCTTCATCTTCAACGCATAGGATGGTGAATTGCATGGCTCAACTCGCTGCCGGTTGGGCATTTGTTTTGGGGGAAGAGTCAACGACGCTGGCAAAACGGAACGGCAGGCGCAGCGTGAAAACAGAGCCTTCCCCTTCCGTACTTTTCACCTCGACGTGGCCTTGGTGCAGGTCCATGATCTGCGCCACGAAGCTTAATCCGATCCCTGTTCCCGGGATCCCTTCAGCTGTTCTGGCTCGGAAGAACCTCTGGAACAATGAGCTCAGCTCGTCTGCTGGTATGCCAACCCCGCGATCCGCCACACCGATCAAGATTTCCGCGCCAGCTCGTTGTGCAGTGATTGTCACCGGGGATCCGGCAGGGGAATATTTGAGAGCATTGGAAACCAGGTTTTGAACAGCTTGCTCAAGCAGGGTCGTGTCCGCTTTGGTCCATTGCGGCAGGTCCCCGAGCACAAGTTTTATCCGGCCCTGGTCATCGTCAGGCTGGTTATCGACGACACCCTTGAGCAGAGTTGGCAGATTGCAGGCCCGCAAGGTGAAGCTGATTTCTCCTTCCTCAAGCCGGGCAGCGTTAAGCGTGCTCTCCATCAATCTTGTTAGCCGATGGCAAGCATTGCGAATTTTGTCCGCTCGCGCTGCGATCTCTCCGGGATCCATCAGGCTGCCACGCCGCACCATGCGCTGCGCGCTCGCATCGATAATGGCCAGAGGCGTGCGGAACTGATGCGACACAACCGAAATAAAGGCGCGATGCAGCTTGGAAATCTGCCGCTCCCGTTCCAGATCGGCTTCGGCATTGGCCATTTTGCGCTGATCGCGGATAACGACACCGGCCAAAAACAGACCTGCAATCATGGTTGCCACGAGTGTTGCCAGGATCTCAAACAACCTATGCCGGCGCGAGTCCCGCAACTGCGCCTCGGTGTCGCGCTTCGAAAGCAGAGCAGCGTTCGCCACATCGCGAAGGGATTGTGCAAGCGGAAAAACCTCGTTGCGCAGTCTGGCGATTTCGGGTGCGTTCGCCGGCGTCAAATCGACGAGGCTTTGCTGAATGCGAGTCAGTACCTCGCGATAATTAACTAGCTCGGCTGTCTGACCAAGGGCTTCCATCTGCCGGCGCGGCTCGCCTTGTTCCAGCACGACAATGCGGCTGGTGAGCAAATCGAAACGTAACTGAAGATCGCTACGTGTGACTGTGCCAACGCCGAACCCTGACAAAGCCTCAGCCATGCGGATGGATTCGAATTGCCCTTGGCTCGCGAGCCAAACCATGTCTTCGGTGATAGCGCCGCTGAGTTGTGTTTCTGTTGTGACCAGCCGCAAAGATGCACTGACCAGCAGAACAAAAAGCAACACCACGCCTGCCAGGGCTGCAAAGAAGCGCCGCGACAGATATGGCCGTAGGGTCATTCCACCCGCAATTCCTTCAGCTGCCAAACCCAACGGTCGTTGTACTTGGAGTCCTGCAACTCGGGATTGTCGTTCCGTGGGTAAATGATCCAGATCGGCCCTTTGTCGCTGACTTCCATCTGCTTGCCGTTCATCACGGTTGCCAAAAGCACGTCGTAATTCTCGATTTCTTCCATGGGTACCGGAGCGACAAAATCGTTTAGCGCGGTAGCTATGACTTGCTTACCCTCGGCCCCGACCCGCTTAAGCACTGTTCGGGCGAGCACCCCTTCAAACACCTGATTGCCGTCATTCCACGACGTGGTGGTTTCGATTGTCGTAAGCCCCAGCGCATAGAGCATCTCGCGATCGAACTGCGCGCCCTGTTCGGAGTTGGTGACGGCTATGTTGCCACTTACTGTAAGGATTACTGGGCCTTGCGGAAGCGGCAAAGGATCAGCCGCATAAGCGCCAATCGGTCCAAATGCCGCAAACATCAACAAGGCTGCCGCAAACGCGACCTTCCAAGCCCGGTCAGCTGCCCAACGCCAACTACTGCTCATTATGATCATGCCCCACTCCTTCTTGCCTTAGCCCCCACCGCTGCAAGAAGAACTCGGCACTAATACTACTCCCAAGCAAGGAATTCTGCATCAAAAATTTTGCCGCCCACCCATTTGGGTGTTGCGACCTGCTAAAGGGAGCAAACCTAAGTCGAAGTGTTCCGTAGCAACATCCAAGTGTCTCTACCGCAAAGTGCGCTTGGCGGCTTTCGGTGCCAACCAGCAATCAAGCCGGTATCTGAAAGTATTCAAAAATTCGGTAATATGCTGCAGACGAAGGAAGAATATTCGCGCCAGCGGCAACTGATCGAAATGTTATGATGACAGTAGAAGTCGACCCAGATTTTCGAGTTCTGATGTCCTTCAGCAGTTTAGGAGCTTGAAACTAAGTGTTGGATATTCCCGACGAACCCAGGAAGGCCTATAAACATCTGGGAAGCTGCACTCAGAATGGTACAGAAACAATGGCGCAACGCTGAAGCGGCACTATGCTTAAGCGCCGTTTCCCCAACACCATTACTGCAATTGCGGCTTATGGAGAAACTGGTTTCGGTCGGCGGTCTTCACCCGCACCCAACTGTCGCGTCCTGCCCGCACGATGCGCATCGCCAGTTCCGAACCAGCAGGCGCCCGGGTCCACAGCTTGCGGTAGAAATCCGCTAAGCCAGTAACCTCGTCGCCATCCAACTCGCTGATCACATCGCCGGTCTTGAGCCCAGCCTGTTCTGCCGGACCGCCATCCGCAACGCTCATCACCACCACACCATTACTGCTCTCAGCCGAGAATACTCCCAACCAGGGCCGCGCCTCCCGCCGTGCCCGTCCGGCCGCAATCATGTCGGTAAGGATGGGCTTCAGGAGGTCGATCGGCACGATCATGTTGATGTCGGTGGTTTGCTCCCGCTGCATCATCTGCAGCCTAAGGGAGCCAATTCCGATCAAATTGTTGTCGGCATCGACCAGCGCCGCGCCGCCCCAGGAAGGATGGAACGGTGCAGTAAAAATTGCCTCGTCGAGCAGATACTCCCAATAACCGGCAAATTCCTGTTTGGCGACGATTTCGGTGATCACCTCATCCCCGCGCCCATCAAGGATGGTCGCAACGTCCTTGAGTTTCGCCTCGCGCGAGCTGCCGATCGGCAGGGCAGGCAAGTCGAGCTTGCCCATGGCCTGCACCAAGCCAAAGCCAGTTTCCTGGTCATAGCCAACCACATGGGCGGGCACCACGCGCTCGTCATGCGTCGTCAACCAGACCTCTTCGGCTTCGGTGATCAGATAGCCGATGGTAACCACAAGGCCTTCCTCGCCGATCACCACGCCGCTGCCCTCCCGCACCGTCCCGAGCGTTGAGGCGGTAAATGCGTCGTCGGGAACCTGCGCCCGGAGGGCTACGATGGAAGCTCTAGGATTTTTGGGCATATCAGTAACTTTGCTTGGGTCTCTAGCAATCTAGATAGGTCGCCAGAGGTTCCGCACAAGCTAAGGCACCCGAAACATTCGGATCGCCAATGCCTGGTACATCCATAGCTCAGTGAACGACAAAAGGCGCTTGAAGGTAGAAGATAACCTCGGAGGTAACCTTGCAAAGCCGACCGCTGGGGAGCTCGAAGAAAGTCGCCTGATCCCGGGAGACGGGGGATCAGGCGACACTAGGCATGAGACTGAACCGTGCAAATACGGTTCGATGGACTTAATTCCACCTGCATGAAGCAGTTGCGGGTCTATCGCGAGTTAACGGACAGAATCTTCAGCCTTGAGCTAGTGAGTTCCAAAGCTGCGAGTGGCACTTGGTTACTGCCGACACCCAGGTGGTCATGGCTTGTGGCTCATCAGGCTCTAGCCCCATGTCATGCACCACCGATTTAACCGTTTGCGGTCCCACGGCCTGGATGTCTTCATAAACCCAAGGTGCGACCCGGATCAGTTCGCCCATGCTGAACTTATCGATTAGCGGATTGGGGATATGCCCCAGCGTCATTTCGGGCATGGTACCCTCCAAGAATTCTATTCTTGTAGGCAAAGGAACTTTTTGCCTAACATGTTCCCCGATGCCGATCAGTTGAACGCGGGTTCACTCAGCCGCTCACCACATTGTCTATCGTCGGGATCTCACCAGTCTTTGCAGAAGTCTGCGCAACACTGAGCGCTTCCAGCAGCGTTTCGGGATTGTCTCCCGCCAATGCCAGCGCAGCGTCGCTGATCCGGAACACCCCGCATTGCGGGCAGTCGAATTCGGTATAATCGTTAGTTTTAGCTCTGATTTCAGCTGGATCGTCGGTGATCGGACAGTTGGCTTTGTTCATGATACCCTCGCATCGGTTGTTGAAATAACGAGAACTAGGGCCTGCCTCACGGATCGGGCGTATGGTCCGGGAACGGTGCTTGTTCGGGCGGCATGGCCGGTCCGGGCTGGGGGTTTTCAGTCGGGTTGTTTTTGTCGGGTACTTGGATGTCTGGACCTTTTTTTGGCTCATCATCGATCGGACGAGGGAAGGTCGGCGGCGTTGGCCCGGGATCGGGCGCAGTTGGACTGGGGTCCATTGGGGGAAAGCTCATTGCGCTACTCCGTTGCATCTTCCGCTCAACGGGTCAGCCGCCTAGGAGTTCAAACTGCTCAAATTTGCTTAGCTCGTTCGCAAAGGCCGCACGGTAAAGACTTTGTTTTCCTAAACGCGAGAAAACGATCTAGCGCCAGAACCCCTCCTTTATCCAGGCGGGTTATGATCTGCGTTAGACACTGAGGCATTCCTGATGGATCTAGGCGAAACCGGCGCGCTTTTGCGGCTTCAGACCGAGGTTCTGGAGGCAGTCGCTTGCGGCACGCCGCTCGACGTCGTGGCCGATCTGCTGTGCCGCCGTGCGGAGGCTTTGGCACCGGGCGTGATCTGCTCTATTCTCACCGTAGATGCTGCAGGCTTGCTGCACCCCCTGGCAGCGCCGAGCCTGCCCCCAGCTTACTCCAGCGCGATCGAGGGCCTGGCTATCGGTCCCAAGGCCGGCTCTTGCGGCACTGCCGCCTACCGGCGCGAACCCGTGATGGTCACCGACATTGACGCCGACCTGCTTTGGGAAGACTACCGCGGCTTGACCCAACCCCTTGGCCTGCGCGCCTGCTGGTCCAGCCCCATTCTGGACCAAGACGGCCATGTCGTTGCAACATTCGCATTCTACTACCGCACCAGCCGCAAGCCCGACGCGCTTGAACACAGCATTGTCCAAACCTGCCTGCACCTCTGCGCCATTGCCATTGACAACGACCGCGTCCGCCAGCGCAACCACCGGCTAGCGTATTTCGATGCGCTCACCGGCCTGCCAAATCGCGGTCACTTCAACCGCCTTCTGGCCACCAACATCGCGCATAAGCAGAGCTTCGGGCTCTTGCTGGTCGATATCGACCACCTCAAAATTGTCAATGACACCGCTGGGCACGCCTATGGCGACATGCTCATCCGAACCGTTGCGGAACGCATCGCCGGCAGTGATCCCCGCCTGACAGCATGCCGCCTCGGCGGCGACGAGTTTGCCGTTCTCGTCGCCGACTGTTCAAACGCCGACCAATTGGGGGATGCGGCTGCCGCCATGCTTGCCGCCGTGCGTGGGTTGATACAGGCCGGCGATCAAACCATCGATCCACATATCACCATCGGCGGCGCGCTCTTCGGCGCAGACGGTGAGGACGGCGCCTCGCTCTGCCAGAATGCTGATTTCGCGCTCTACCACGCCAAGGAAGTGCGTCGCGGCGGCTATGTCCGCTTCATCCCCGGCCTGCGGACGTCCATGCTCGAGCGGGTGCGCATGGTACGTAGCCTCGATCAAGCCATGCTTGAAAAGCGTATCCTCGCGCATTACCAGCCCATTGTTCGGCTCGACACCTCCGAGATCGTCGGCCTTGAGGCACTCGCCCGCATGCGCATGCCCGATGGCCGCATCGCCACTGCCGGCGAGTTTCATGCTGGCTTGTCCGATCCGCGCATCGCCTATCAACTCACCGGCCAGATGCTGACCCAGATTGCCAATGACGTGCGCTCTTGGCTCGATCAGGGCGTCGATTTCCAGCATGTCGGCATCAACGTCACCACCGGCGATTTCCAGCGCGGCGACCTCGAAGAGCGTATCGTAGAAACCTTCGAACGCGCCGGCGTGCCGCTCAAGCACGTCATTCTCGAGGTCAACGAAGCCGTCTATATGAGCGGCATTGACCAGATGGTGCCCAGGGCTGTCGGTGCACTTCGCCAACGTGGCCTGCTCGTCGCGCTTGATGATTTCGGCACTGGATTTGCCTCGCTGACCCATTTGTTGAGCTTTCCGGTGGACGTCATCAAGATCGACAAATCCTTCGTTGATCGCCTCGGCAGCGACCGCGCCAGCGATGTCGTTGTTGAAGCCATTGTCGATATCGCCCGCAAGCTCGACATGAAAGTGGTTGCCGAGGGCATCGAGTCAGCGGCCCAGTCCGAATCGCTGCAAAAATTTGGATGCAATCTGGGGCAGGGCTATCTCTACTCCCGTCCAGACTCTTTTGAAGCCACCACCCGTCTCCTCAAGCTTTTCGCGCAGAAACGTATCGCGACCAGCACCACCGTAGGCCGCCGCCGCGCCTAGGCGCCATTGCCTTTGCGAACTGTTTGCCGCAATCTTGCACCCAAACTGCACTATTTGCGTTGCTGCTGGTGACAGGACGGTGACAGGGATGCCTTCTATGGTGTCCGTCACGAACGCAAAGACGTTCCGAATGTGACATGGGAGGAATTATGAACAAGCTCTTCTTGGCGGCGCTGGTAACCGGCGCCCTCGCGACCCCCGCTTTTGCGGCAGACTACACCATCATGGCCCCTGCGGCCCCTGGCGGCGGCTGGGACCAGACGGCCCGTGCGATGCAGGAGGCTCTCCAGGCCGAAGGCATCTCCGGCAATGTCCAGGTCACCAACGTTCCCGGAGCCGGCGGCACTATTGGCCTTGCCCAGTTCGTCAACCAATTTAATGCCAACCCAAATGCACTGATCGTCGGCGGCTATGTTATGGTCGGTGCCGTGCTCACCAACGCCTCGCCTGTTTCGCTGGCCAACGTGACCCCGATCGCCCGCCTCACCGGCGAATCCGACGTCATCGTTGTACCCGCCGCTTCAGAACTGCAGACTGTCGATGATCTCATCGCCAAGCTCAAGGCTGATCCGGGCTCTGTGTCTTGGGCCGGTGGTTCTGCCGGTGGCGTCGATCACATCGCGGCCGGGCTCTTTGCCAAGACCGTGGGCGTTGATCCAACAACCGTAAACTACATTGCTTTCTCCGGCGGCGGTGAAGCGCTTGCCGCCGTTCTTGGTGGCCAGGTAACCGTGGGTATTTCCGGCCTGGGCGAGTTCGACGCCCAAATCGAGTCCGGCGATTTGCGTGCCCTTGCGTCCACTGGTGCAGCCCGCCTCGAAGGCTCCGAGATCCCAACCCTGACCGAAAGCGGTGTTGATCTCGTCGTCGAGAACTGGCGCATGGTCGCTGCTGCTCCCGGCATTACCGAAGAGCAGAAGACCGCGATCGATGCCGACATCGAAAAGCTTGTGACCTCGGCCACATGGAAGCAGACGCTTGAAACTAATGGCTGGCAGGACATGTACATGGCTGGCGCCGAGTTCGACACCCAGCTCGCAGCTGACATCTCCGCTACCGAGACCATTTTGAGAGACATTGGCCTCGTTCAATGAGCCTGAACGAACCCAATCTCTCGCGCCGCCCCGATGGGGCGGCGTTTGTCATAGCGCTGGTGCTGGCGGCGATTGCCGCCATCATCATCTGGCAAACATCTATTATGCGCGTGCCGCCTATTCAGGCGCGCGTCGGCCCCACAGTTTTCCCCTATGCCATCGCGGGGGGGCTGATCCTTTTGTCCATCGGCACGGCAATCTCGGCCTTTCGCGGCAGTTTTCCTGCGCGTGAAAAGGTCAATATTGCACCAATGCTATGGATCATTGGAGGCTTGATCGCACAGTTGCTGCTGATCGGTTGGGCTGGTTTCTCCATCGGCACCGCGGTGCTCTTTGCCTTTGTCGCTAAAGGCTTCGGCCGTGGCCCTATATGGCTTACCTTGCCCATCGGTTTCGTGCTGGCTTTTGCCATTTGGTTCGTCTTTTCCCGCGGCTTGCAGCTTTCCCTGCCCGCCGGCCCGATAGAGCGCCTCATCCCCTGATCGAAAGTCGTTTGTGATGGATACCTTCGGCCTTTTGGCAACTGGCCTGCTCAATGCCATCCAGATCCAGAACCTGCTTTATGCCCTTCTTGGCGTTACGCTAGGAACCGCGGTCGGCGTGTTGCCCGGCATCGGCCCGGCACTAACGGTGGCCCTGCTACTGCCCGTGACCTACCGGCTTGATCCGACCGGCTCCCTTATCATGTTTGCCGGCATCTACTACGGCGGCATGTATGGCGGCTCTACCACTTCGATTCTGCTCAACACGCCCGGTGAAAGCGCATCAATCGTTACCGCGCTCGAGGGCAATAAGATGGCCCGCAAGGGCAGGGGCGGTCCGGCACTGTCGACCGCTGCCATTGGCTCCTTTGTTGCCGGTCTTATAGCAACTCTAGCCCTCGCTTTTGTAGCTCCTTGGGTGGTCAAGGCAGCCTTGGCCTTCGGCCCGGCCGATTATTTCGCCCTCATGGTCCTGGCCTTCGTCACGGTCTCGGCTGCATTCGGTGATAGCGCCCTGCGTGGCATTACCTCGCTTTTCATCGGCCTTGGCCTTGGCGTCATCGGCATCGATCTGCAAACCGGCCAAGCCCGATTGTCCTTTGGCATCCCGGATCTGCTCGACGGCATCGAGGTCACAACGCTTGCGGTCGCCCTCTTCGCCATCGGCGAGACCCTCGCCATCGCCTCGTCCACCTCCTCGCTCAAGGAAGAGGTGCTTGCCGTCAAAGGCTCTGTCTGGATGACGGCTCAGGACTGGAAGCGTTCATGGCCCGCTTGGCTGCGCGGCACCGCGATAGGCTTTCCTATCGGCGCCATGCCTGCTGGCGGCGCCGAAATCGGCACCTTCTTTTCCTATGCGGCTGAGCGCAAGCTTTCCAAGCATCCCGAGGAATTCGGCCAGGGTGCCATCGAAGGCGTCGCTGGTCCCGAGGCAGCCAACAACGCCTCCGCCGCCGGCACGCTTGTTCCACTCCTCACACTGGGCCTACCCACCTCGGCCACCGCAGCGATCATGCTCGCCGGCTTCCAGCAGTTCGGCCTTCAGCCTGGCCCTTTGCTCTTTGCCAACAATGCGCCCCTGGTCTGGTCCCTGGTGGCGAGCCTGCTTATCGCCAATCTGATGCTGCTGGTGCTCAATCTGCCGCTGATCGGCCTCTGGGTGAAGCTTTTGACCATTCCCAAGCCCTGGCTCTATGCTGGCATCCTGACCTTCGCGACCCTGGGAACCCTGGGTGCCAATGGCGCCATGTCCGGCCGCCTCGGTCCGATCCCTTTCTCGTTTGAGCTCCTGATCCTTCTGGCGTTCGGCATTCTGGGCTTTGCCCTCCGCCGCTTCGGCTACCCCATCGCTCCCGTTGTCATCGGCTTGATCCTGGGTCCGCTCGCAGAACAGCAATTGCGCCGCGCCCTTGCCATCAGCCAGGGCGATCCAGCTGTTCTGATTGGCTCTCCCATAGCAATCACACTTTACGTGATCGCAGCGCTGGCACTCCTGGTCCCCCTCTACTTCCGCATACGTGGCAAAGGCGCAGTCCTCCGGCAAATGGCCAGCGACGAAGACTGATCCCTCTGCACCTCCCCTACTAGGGGGAGCCCGGGTGGGGGTTGGCCAACACAGAATTAACAGTCAAGGCGACTTCCACAACACCAGCAATACAATCACCAAACCAGTGACCAGCAGCAACAACAGCCCGCTAACCCCATTGACGATCTGCCGCAAAATGCCAGTGCGGGTCTCGTCTACTGCCATTATGTCCTTGAGCCTGTCTCGCTCTTGGTTGTCATAAGCTTCCTGCGTCATCTCGGCTCCTCTTGTGTTCACCTGACTTCGCCTGATGAGCATTGTGCGCCTCTTGGCGGTAAAGAAAGCCTTCTGCCGTCCTTGATCCGGCCGTTAAGGTTGCCATTGGGCAAACCAGCAATGTTACTGGAAGGTTGACGCCACCATTTCATCATGTTTACCAGCCATCCCGGCGCGGTGGTCGTAACCAGGCGCGCCTTCTGCTTTAATGGCTTCCAAGATGAATCAGTCGCCCGTCGAAACAGCCCTAAGCCGCGCCCTGATCCGTTGGTCTCTGACCAAGGCCAGTCCCATTGCCGAGACGGCAACGAGTTGGATTTTCCGGGTCGAGCAAAACGGCCGCAACTTCGCCGTGCTGAAAATTTTGAAGCCCGGTAAAAGCGACGCTGAACACCGCGGCGGCGAGTTGATGAATTGGTACGCCGGGGAGGGTGCCGCAACAGTCTTCGACCGTCATGGTGGCACGCTTTTTATGGAATGGCTTGATGGTATCCCCCTCGGCGACGCCGTTCGCCAGGGCCGCGACGATGAAGCCACCATTGCATTGGCTACACTCGTCAGCAGCCTCCATCGCCCGCGCGCTGATGCGCCAAAGGATCTGTTGCCGTTGCGTGATCACTTCGCCCCGCTATTCTCGGCCAATATCCGCGCTTGGCCCTATACAGCGCGCGATCTCTTCGCTCGCGCCGCAGGTGTTGCGCTCACTCTTTTCGATCGACCCAGCGCGCAGATCCCATTGCATGGCGATCTCCACCACGACAATATTATTTCCAGCTCGCGGGGCTGGCTTGCCATTGATCCGCGCGCCTTATTGGGCGACCCGGCGTACGAAGTGGCCAATGCGCTCAACAACCCTCTTGGTGCAGATGAACTGGTCAGGGATCCCCGTCGCATCGCCTCAATGTCCGAGCTCCTGTCCAGCCGTCTTGGTGTTTCGCGCAAGCGCATCCTCGGCTGGGCCGCCGCGCACGCTGCTCTGTCTGCATGCTGGGCGCTCGAGGATCAACAATCCATTGCCGACCAGTTGGCTATGTTGCCGCTGCTCTTAACCGCCTATGATCAGGCCTGACACCGGACCCTTTATGCTTACACTCACTCGCCGCAGCATCTTGGTCCTGGGCTCGGCAGCAGCGCTGTCCGCCTGTGCCAGCACCATTCCCGTTCTGCCTAAAACGGCAAGCACACCCGAAACCCTGAGTGACGCCGAAATCCTTATGGCAATCAACAGTGTTCGCGCTGCGAACGGGTCACCGCCCTGGACCTACAATCCATCCCTCGAAGCCGCCGCGCGTTCGCAGGCTCGCCTGATGGCGCAGAAAAACACCATGAGCCACGACCTGGGCGTTACCCTGCGCCAGCGCGTTACCGAAGCCGGGTACCTTGGCGCCGTGGGCGAAAACGTCGCCAAGGGCTATCCAAACCTGCAAGGCACCATTGAAGGTTGGATGAATTCCTCGGGCCACCGTTCGACTCTGCTCAGCCGCAAATTCACTGAATTCGGCCTTGCCGCCGCGACCGGCCCAGGCGGCAAAGTCTACTGGGCCATGATCGCCGGCGGCAGCTTCGACGCTTGGCGGGTATGACGCCACCCTGACCGGCAGAAATTCATCTCAAGCTGAGACGAAAATGGTCATTTGGGAGAACCGGAGCGGAGCGTATATCAATACGTGTGCACCAGAAGCGCAGAAAACCGCTATTTGAAGCCAGCCTCAGATGGAAATCAAACGGTCAGCGTTCGCCGCACGGCCTCATTCCACCCCTTGACCTTGCGCTTGCGTTCGCCCGCCTCCATCTGCGGCTCGAACTGCCGCTCTAGCGCCCAGCCCTTGGCAAACTCCTCCATCCCAGGCCAAACGCCGGCCCGCGATCCCGCCAGCCAGGCAGCGCCAAGTGCCGTCGTCTCCAATATCACCGGCCGGTCCACCGGCGCGTCCAGCACGTCCGCCAGGAACTGCATAGTCCAGTCCGACGCCACCATGCCGCCATCGACACGCAGCACCGTATCGCCGCCACCCTTCCAGTCCTTGTGCATGGCCTCGAGCAAATCGCGCGTCTGGTAGCACACCGCCTCAAGCGCCGCCTTGGCGATTTCCGCTGGCCCCGAATTGCGCGTCAGCCCATAGATCGCCCCGCGCGCTTCTGCATCCCACCATGGCGCCCCCAGACCGACGAAAGCGGGGACCATATAAACGTTCTGCTCCGGATCAGCCGTGCGTGCCAGCGGCCCCGTTTCGCTCGCCTGCTTGACGAGCTTGAGCCCATCCCGGATCCACTGTACCGCTGCTCCGGCGATGAAGATCGACCCTTCCAGCGCATAGCAGGTCTTGCCGTCCAACCGATACGCGATAGTTGTCAGCAGCCGGTTCTTGGAGCGCACCATGTCCGCCCCGGTATTGAGCAGCGCAAAGCATCCCGTACCATAGGTCGATTTTAGCATCCCCGGCGCAAAGCACGCCTGCCCGATTGTGGCCGCATGCTGGTCCCCGGCCACCCCTAAAATCGGAATGGTCGCGCCAAACAGCGCCTCATCTGTCACCCCGAAATCATCGGCACAATCCTTGACCTCGGGCAACAGCGCCGCCGGCACCTCAAAAAGCTTGAGCAGCGCCTTGTCCCACTGGTTCTTGCCGATGTCGAACAGCAGCGTCCGCCCCGCATTGGTAGCATCCGTCACATGGCTTTTGCCTCCAGTCAGTCGCCAGACGAGGAAACTGTCCACCGTTCCGAAGGCCAGCTCGCCTGCCTCGGCTCGCTGACGCGCCCCCTTCACATTGTCCAACAACCACTTAACTTTGGTGCCAGCAAAATAGGGGTCCAGCAGCAGCCCGGTTTTCCTGCTGACCTCGGCCTCGTGCCCCGCTTTCTTCAGCTTGGCACAATAAGCCGCCGTCCGCCGGTCCTGCCAGACGATGGCATTGTGGATTGGCTTGCCCGTTGCGCGGTCCCAGATAAGCGTCGTTTCCCGCTGATTGGTAATCCCGATCGCCGCCACATCCTCAGCCGCGATCTTTGCCTGCGCCAGCGCCATTTTTACTGACCAAAGGACGCTCTCCCAGATTTCCTCCGGGTCGTGCTCCACCCAGCCATCCTTGGGAAAATACTGGGTGAACTCCTTTTGCCCCACCCCGGCAATCTTGCGATCCCTATCGAACACGATCGCGCGGCTCGACGTCGTTCCCTGGTCTATCGCCAGAATAAACTCGCCCATTGTTTCTCCTCGGCGCCGATGTTTCGGTCTTGCCTATAAGCTTATGCGGCCGCCACTTGCCCCGCTAGATAATCCTCAAGCGCAGCGCTCTCGTCGGCGCTCACTCGCAGCCCCAGCTTGGTGCGCCGCCACAGTACATCCTCCGCCGTGCGCGCCCACTCCTGCGCCACCAGATAATCCACTTCTGCCCGATAAAGATCGGCCCCGAAATGCTGCCCCAGATCGCGCACCGTTTCGGCCCGGCCCAGTATCTCGCGTGCCTTGGTGCCATAAAGCCGCATGAAGCGCCGCGTCAGCGTCGAGGGTAAGTTTGCGTAGTCCTTATGCAATCGCCGCGCTTCGGCCTCGAACGCCAGTGGCTCGAAATCCCCACCGGGCAGCTTGCTAGTCTTGGTCCACGGTGCGCCCCGCTTGCCCAAGACCTCCTCGATCTTCTCGAGCACCGATTCCGCCAGCCGCCGCGATGTTGTCAGCTTGCCGCCAAACACATTCACGGCCGCGCCGCTTGCCGCATCGCCATCGACCTTGAGCACATAATCGCGCGTTGCTTCCTGTGCCGCGCTCGCGCCATCGTCGAACAGCGGCCGCACGCCCGAATAGCTCCAGTGAATCTGGTCGCGCGTCACCGGCTTGGCGAAATATTCGCTCGCCGCCGATAGCAGATAGTCTGTCTCACCATCCGAGATCCGCACGTCCTTTGGATCGCCCTCATAATCCTCGTCCGTCGTCCCGATCAGGGTGAAATCGGTTTCGTAGGGGATGGCAAAGATGATGCGCCCATCGGCGTTCTGGAAAATATAGCACCGGTCATGGTCATAAAGCTTGCGCACCACCAGATGGCTGCCCTTGACCAGCCGCACATTGCGCGCCCCGTTCTTGCCCATGGCGCCGGTGATCACCTGGTCCACCCAGGGACCTGCCGCGTTCACCACCAGCTTCGCACGCACCGTTTGCCGCCCGTCCTCCCCATTGAGGTCGATCGTCCAGCCCCCATTGTCGCGCCGCACGCTGGTGACCTTGGTGCGAACATGAATTCTTGCGCCTTTGTTCGCCGCGTCGCGTGCGTTCAGCACGACGAAGCGTGAATCCTCCACCCAGCAATCCGAATATTCGAACCCCAGCCGATAACCGGGCTTGAGCGGCTTGCCGGTTACGTCCTGTGTCAAATTCAGCGTCTTGGTGGGGGGCAGCAAGCGCCGCCCACCCATGTAATCATACATGGCGAGCCCTGCGCGCAGCACGAAGGCAGGCCGCAAGCCCTTGTGGTGCGGCAGCACGAACCGGAGTGGCCAGATGATATGCGGTGCCGCGGCCCACAAAACCTCGCGTTCCGCGAGCGCTTCATGCACTAGGCGGAATTCATAATGTTCAAGATAGCGCAACCCGCCATGCACCAGCTTGGTCGCGGCCGATGATGTGCCCGAGGCCAGATCGTTCATCTCGGCCAATGCGACGCTATAGCCGCGCCCCACCGCGTCGCGTGCCACGCTTGCGCCGTTGACGCCTCCGCCAATGACAAAGATATCGACGCTGTCGCTGCTGGCCATGCCGAACTCCTCTTTTGGGTTTCGTTTGTAAGCGATTGGCTTTCGTTTTGGAAGATTATTGTTTCGCTTTACAGCGCGAAACTGCGGGCCTCAAACTACCATACAAGATTGTCATTGACCTCCCGCGCTGGCATCGATAGGGCAGGGGATACCCCTTTCGGCCACGGATCGCCCGGCCATGCTCGCCATCATCACGGTCATAGCGCCTATCTTCGCGCTGATGGCATTCGGCTTCGGCGCCGTGCGCTTTCGCCTTTTTCCAGCCGAGGGCATCAAGAGCCTCATCGCATTCGTCAACAATTTTGCGACTCCATGCCTGCTGTTCCATTCGCTCCTCACCAGCGATCTGCGCTCTGCCTTCAACATCGCCATCATCGGCCCCTATTACGTAGGCGCCTTGACCTGCTTTGTTGTCGGCATCGTCATTGCAATCAAAATCTTCGGCAACACGCCCGGCGTTGGTGTTTCCGTCGGTTTTTCTGGAACCTTCACCAATACGGTGCTCATCGGCCTGCCTATCATGACGCGCGCCTATGGCCCCGAATCGTTGCCAGTCACCCTCTCCATCATTGGCCTGCATGGCGCCATCCTGTTGACAGTGGGCATGGTCACCATGGAGCTGGTCCGCCGCGACGGCCAACCTTTGAGCAAGACCCTGCTCGTTGCCGCCCGTCGTGTTTTTTCCAATCCCCTGATCTGGGGCATCATTGCCGGCATGATCGGCTACTTCTCCGGCCTGCAACTAATTGAGCCCGCCGAAGCCTTCTTTGTCATGATGAGCTCTGCCGTTGTGCCCGCCGCCCTGTTCGGCATTGGCGGCGCGCTCAATGAATACAAGCTGTCGGAAAACTGGAAGCAGGCCCTCGTCGCCTCCCTCATCAAGCTGATCCTGCATCCCGCGCTCGCCTACGCCTTGATGATCTGGGTACTCCATGTCCCCATGGAAATCGCTCGCTACGGCATTCTCCTCTCAGCCATGCCAGCTGGCGTCAACGTCTACGTCTTTGCCACCTACTACAACCGCGGCGCCAATGTCGCCGCCAACACCATCCTCATCGCCACAGTCGCCTCCGCTGTGACGATCTCCGGCTGGCTTCTCATCCTGAGCCTATAGGAAACAACGATGCTGGACCTCGTCAACGCCAAGCAGGTGCTGAACACGCTGGGCCTGGGCGAGATCACCGGGATCATTCCGCTTCAAGGCGGCAACTCGCCGGTTTATCGCCTCGAGACGGGCGAGGGCACCCCTCTGGTTCTGAAGCTTTATCCCGACTCTGCGCATCTTTCTCCGGCCAAAGACGCTTACGCCGCTTCCTTGTTAAATGGTCTCGACCTTCCGACAACCCGTTACGTGCTGGTCGACGAAACCAAGCAGCGCCTCCCGGTGCGCTTTGCAGTAACCAATCATTTGCCTGGCGAACCTTTGTCCAGTTTCAACGAGCATCCCGGTCTCATCAATGCCTTGTGCCAAATGGGCGCGGCCCTACGCAAACTCCACTCGGTGCCAATGCCCGGCTACGGCTTCTTCGACGCCTCCCGTGCCCTGGTTCCGCGAAGCTCCAACAGTGAGCTAGTGAGTGCCATGGTTCCCGAAGTCATCGACGAGTTCATGGCTATGGGCGGCGGCGCTGACCTAGTGCAGAAGCTCCGCAGCATCCTTGATTGGCAGTTCGACGCAATTGTGCTCTCCAGCACAGGCCCGGTCTTCGCCCACAACGATCTGCAACCCAACAATGTGCTCTTCGTCGAAACTCAAGACGGCGCCTTGCAGCTGAGCGGCGTCATCGACTACGGCAGCTTCTGTGCCGCCGACCCGCTGTCCGATTTGGCCAAATGCTTGTTCTGCACGGAGCATGACATGCCCGGCAGTTCACCGTACTTTCTGGCTGGCTATGGTCCGCTCAACCATCCCGATCCTGCTGGCGCCCTCTCGTTCTACACGATCATGCATCGTCTCATCATGTGGAACTGGCTGCGTACCAATAACATCATTGCGGCCCCTGACGCGCCCAGCGACATTATCGATGCCCTGAAGAAAACTGCCGCGCTGAACTGACTAGCTTGATGCACCAACGGAAAGATAAATACTCCCCTGTCTGTTTCTTCGTCCCTCGTTCGTCATGATGATAGACGTCACACACCAGGAGATGATCCATGGCTTATATCGAAGGTTTCGTGCTCGCCGTTCCTGCTGCCAACAAGGACATATATCGCGAGCATGCCAGCTCCGCCGTGCCCATGTTCAAAGGCTTGGGCGCCACCAGAATGGTCGAGACTTGGGCTGACGATGTCCCGCCAGGCAAGCAGACCGACTTCTATCGCGCGACCAAGCTCGAAGAAGGGGAGGTGCCGCTGTTCTCCTGGATTGAATATCCGGACCGCGCCACGAGGGTGGCAGCTGGTAAGAGGATGATGGAGGATCCCAGCATAACCGCCGCAATGAGCGAAATGCCATTTGACGCCCAGCGCATGATCTATGGTGGCTTCGAGGCGCTGGTCGACACAGGCGCCAAGGGCAAGCCCGGTTATGTCGAAGGCATGATTTCTCCGGTCCCGGTCAACAACAAGGATGCTTACCGAGCCGCAGCCGAAGTCCAGGCACCCTTGCTCCTCGAGCACGGTGCCCTACGCGTGGTGGATTCTTGGGGCGATTACGTACCGCCCGGCCAGACCACTGATTTCCAGCGTGCTGTTGCGGCCAAGGACGATGAAACGATCGGCTTTTCGTTCATCGAGTGGCCGTCCAAGGACGTGCGGAACAAGGCTTGGGAAAAGCTGATGCAGGACCCTCGTATGGCACCCAATCCCGATCTCTATGACGCCAAGCGCTCGATCTATGGCGGCTTCTCGCCAATTGTCGACGAGTAGTCCTCGACGCGATTTTGTACTCACCGGCAGGCCCAAAGCCTGCTGGTTTTTTCAAACCTGCTCGATGCTGACTGTCTGCTCCGGCACCCCATCTCCCGCCGGAACACACCGGAGCGGCGCCGCTGACAGGGCATCGAGCCCAACGGCGAGCCGCACATGCCGGTCTGTCGGGCACAATTCGAGCATGGCATCGAACCCGATCCAGCCGAGCTTGTCATCGAAGGCTTCGGCCCAGGCATGGAATGCGGCAGGCTCCTCGTCATCGCCCACCAGATACCCGGTTACATAACGTGCTGGAATGCCCAGCGCCCGTGCCGCGCCGACAAAGCTATGGGCAAAGTCCGTTGCCGGCGGCCGGGGAAGCCGCACAACTACTTCGTATCCCTCGGCTTCCCTGGCTGGCGTGCCATCAGCACTCATGGCGGCGACAGGCTCAACGACACTGCCACTAGCCGTACCCTGCGTCTGACTTTGCCCGTTCTGGCTTTGCGTCTGCCCGCCCTCCATCTGCCGCTGTGCCTCGGCGAGCGGCGCATGCAGCGTCTCGCTCACCCGCAGCATTAGCGCGTGCAACACGTCCAGCCGGTTTTCCTTGGCGCCGCGGAACTTGCCATAAAGCGTCACCGGCACCTTGGTCAGCGGTGTCATGCGCTTGTAGAGCGCCGGAACCGGCTCTCCCCCCGGGCGCCCCAGCACGCCGTGCATGTCGCGGGTGTCCACCATCCCGCTCACCACGACACTCAGCGGCCTATCTGGCTTGCTCTGATTGACCAGATGCACGCGATTGCCATAGGCGTCGTCGAACCGGGCGGCATTGTCCATGCCGGCCATCTCTATGACCCATTCTTTAACCGCCTGCGTCGGTCCATCTCTGGGCGTCAACAGCAATTGCATGACCAGATGCCCGGTCCCCGGGGGCGGTGAAACGATCAGTTCATGGCGGATGGCGATACGCATCAGTAGAAATTGTAACTTTCCGACAGGCTGTTCGAGACATGGTAGTTGCGGGTCATGAACTCGGTTAGAAACTCATGCAGCCCATGGCTGAAGATCGTGTCCATGTTGGTGTTTTCGACCATCGCGCACAATTGCCGGGCCGCCGCACACGAGGCCTGCTCCTTGCCATAGAATTGCGCCAAAGTTTCCACGTTCTGGCGCACGAACTGCGCGCAAAACACCAGCGAGCGCGGCATTTCCGGCCGCAAGATCAGGAAGTCTGCGATATTATGCGCCTTGTAGCGGTCATGATAGACATGCCGGTACGAGCGATGCGCCGAGGCCGCCCGCAAGATCAGCGTCCATTGCTGGATATCGAGGTCCCCGCCCACCAGCGTCGCGCGCGGCAGCAGCACATAGTACTTCATGTCAAGGATACGCGCCGTGTTGTCGGCCCGCTCGATGAAATTGCCTGCCTGCAGAAACGCAAAGCCATCGTCGCGCAGTATCGTTCCTAGCAAAGCGCCGCGGAACTGATGGCTGAGGTGTTTCACCCATTCCAGCAACCCCAACAGCTTTGCCCCTCGTACGTCTCGCGGCTTGATCTGCGAGAATTCAAGCCAGGCTCCGTTGATCGATTCCCACATGTCGCTGGTAATCGCCGTTCGTACCGAACGGGCATTGGTGCGCGCCGATTGCAGGCACGAATACACCGACGATGGATTATCCGCGTCGAACATCATGAAATGCGCGACACTATCGACATCGGCGGGACGGTTCTTGAGGGCAAAAGCCTCATCCACCTCCGCCGCCTGCATCATTGATACCAGATGTTCCGACGACCCGCCTTCGCGCCGGCTGGTGAGGCTCATGCGATACCCCACCTCCAGCAACCGCGCCATGTTCTCCGCCCGCTCCACATAGCGCGACAGCCAAAACAGATTCTGCGCCGTCCGTCCGAGCATCCTCATAGGCAGCACCCGAGTGCAGCGAGACACCCCCACCTAACCTCCCCCTGGAAAGGGGAGGGATGGATTTGTGGTACCGGCAATATTGTAGTCAAACCGCAGAACGGTTCCTCCGCCTCCCAGGGGAAGGTTAGGTGGGGGTCAACCCACAGATCTCGCGTTCCAAACCCCACCATCAATCTTCCAGCACCCAAGTGTCCTTGGTGCCTCCGCCCTGGCTGGAGTTGACCACCAGCGAACCTTTCTTTAGCGCGACGCGCGTCAGCCCGCCCGGTGTAATCCGCACTTCGTCACCCACCAGCACATAGGGCCGCAAATCCACATGCCGAGGAGCAATGCCCGCATTGACGTAAGTAGGACACGTGCTCAGCGCCAATGTCGGCTGCACGATGTAATTGTCCGGCCGCGCCTCGATCTTGCGCTTGAATTCCTGATGCTGCGCCTTGCTCGACGTTGGCCCCACCATCATTCCATAACCGCCCGAGCCATGAACCTCCTTTACCACCAGATCATGGATGTTCTCGAGCACCCAATTGCGCTGCTCTTCATCGCTGCAGTTATACGTCGGCACGTTCTGCAGCAGCGCCTTCTCGCCAAGATAAAACTCGATAATCTCGGGCACATAGGTATAGACCGCCTTGTCATCCGCGATCCCCGTGCCCGGCGCGTTGACCAGCGTCACATTGCCCGCGCGATAGGCATCGAACAGCCCCGGCACGCCCAGCATGGAATCGGGCCGGAACGTCAGCGGGTCCAGGTAATCATCATCGATCCGCCGATAGATGACATGCACCCGTTCCGGACCAGTCGTCGTGCGCATGTAAACCTTGCCGCCATCGACAAACAGATCGGGCCCTTCACAGAGCGTCGCCCCCATCTGGTCGGCAAGGAACGAATGCTCGAAATATGCCGAATTATAAATCCCCGGCGTCAGCACCACGATGCAGGGCGACGATCCCGCCCCCTCCGGCGCCACGCTTTCCAGCGTCCGCCGCAGATTTTCCGGATAATTCTCCACCGGCGCGACTTTGGAGCGCTGGAACAGATCCGGCGCCAGCATCATCATCGCCTCCCGGTCCTCTAGCATGTAGCTGACCCCAGAGGGCGTGCGCAGATTGTCTTCAAGCACATAGAAATCGTCCGGCCCGACCCGTACGATGTCGACCCCGATAATATGGGCATAAACCCCTTTCGCCGGGTTCAGCCCCATCATCTCCGGCGCAAACGCCGCGTTTTGCAGGATCAGCTTTTCGGGAATCCGCCCGGCCTTGAGAATTTCCTGTCGGTGATAGATGTCATGCAAAAACGCATTGAGCGCCCGCACACGTTGGTCGATTCCCTTGCTCAGCCGCCGCCATTCCATTGCCGAGATGATGCGCGGGATGACATCAAACGGAATGACCTTTTCCGTGCCCTCCTCGGACCCATAGACGGCAAACGTAATCCCCAGCTTGCGAAAGATCGCCTCGGCATCGGACTGCATCAGCGTCAGTGCCTTGTCAGGTTGCTCCGCCAGCCATTGGGCTAGCGCCCGGTAGGGCTCGCGGACTGAACCATCCGCATTGTGCATTTCATCGAACGGCGGTTTGTCGGCCATTATGCTCCGAATTGGTATGCGGCACGTCCCATCGCCCGGACATTGCTACACATTTGTACGGGCTCGTCCAGCGGGCATGACAGTCTTCCAGCTTTTCGATCGATACCCTCTCCCCTGCGGAGCGGGCTCAACGGTGGGGGTTGCCTCAACAAACACGAGCCTTATGGTGACCGTCAAACCAATCGAGTTCTCAAATGCCCATCGACATCCTCCAGACCGGCAAGCTTCACACCTCCTGCGAAGCCGCCCTCGCCCAGCGCTACACCGTCCACAAGCTCCACGAGCAACCCGACCCCGATGCCTGGCTGGCCGAAAACGGCGCCCGCATACGCGCCCACGCCGGCTCGGGGGTTCAAGCTGATCTCATGGAGAAACTCCCCAATCTGGAAATCATCGCAGGCTTCGGTGTCGGCTACGACAACATCGACACCAAGACCGCCAAGGCCCGCAATATCCGCGTCACCAACACCCCCAACGTGCTCAACGACGCCGTCGCCGAACTCACCATCGGCCTCATGATCGCGCTCGCCCGCCGCATCCCGCAGGGCGACCAGTTCGTCCGCAATAGCAAATGGCCCGCCGGTAACATGGGGTTGTTCTCCGAACTCACCGGCAAGACCGTGGGCATTCTTGGCCTTGGCCGCATCGGCAAGGAGATCGCCACCCGCGCCCTGGCCATGAAGATGCGCGTCGTTTATACCGGCCGCAAGCGCCAGCCGTCCGAGCCGCACATCTTCTACGACAGTCTCACGGACATGGCGCGTGACAGCGACTGGCTCGTTATCATCGCCCCCGGCGGCAAAGCCACCGACGGCATCGTCAGCCGCGACGTTCTCGAAGCCCTCGGCCCCAAGGGCATGCTGGTCAACGTCGCCCGTGGCACGCTGATCGACGAACCGGCCATGCTCGAACTGCTGCAAAGTGGCGGCTTGGGCGGCGCCGCGCTCGACGTCTTCGTCGACGAACCAAAGGTGCCCGAGGCCTTCCTCACCCTCGACAACGTCGTCCTCTCCCCCCACCAGGGCAGCGCCACCCACCAGACCCGCGACGCCATGGGAGCGCTCCTCGTTGCCAACCTCGAAGCGCACTTCGCCGGCGAGCCCCTCATCAGCGCTGTTGTCTAGCGCCGCCATCATCCTGCCTTGCTCGCACAGCTTACCTGCGCAGCGCAGCGATTCCCTTCTGGTCCTTGACCGGATAGGTTCGCCGTAAATCTCATCAAGGGCAGGATAAAAGGCATGACCGAATGGTGGCGCGGCGGGGTGATCTATCAGGTCTATCCCCGGTCCTTTCAGGACACGAATGGCGATGGCGTAGGCGATCTGCCCGGCATCATCCGCCGCCTCGATCATATCCAGAGCCTGGGCGTCGATTGCATCTGGCTCTCGCCCATCACGCGCAGCCCTCAGGCAGATATGGGCTATGACGTCTCGGACTATCGCGACGTCGATCCGCTCTTCGGCTCACTTCATGATTTCGACTCGTTAGTCGAACAGGCGCACCATCGTGGCCTCAAAATCATCATGGACCAGGTGGTCAGCCACACGTCCGACCTGCATCCCTGGTTTCAGGAGTCGCGCCTCAACCGCACCAATGCCAAGGCCGATTGGTACATCTGGGCCGATCCGCTGCCCGACGGCTCCCCGCCCAATAACTGGCCCGCCGTGTTCGGCGGCCGCGCCTGGGAATGGAATCCCACGCGCGGGCAATATTACATGCACAATTTCCTGGCCTCGCAGCCGGACCTCAACTTCCACAATCCGGACGTGCAGCAGGCCGTGCTCGATGTCATGCGCTTCTGGCTCGAACGCGGCATCGACGGCTTCCGCCTCGACACCGTCAACTACTACTTCCACGACGAGAAACTGCGCTCCAATCCGCCCAACAAGCTGCCTGAGCACCTGGCCTACGCCGTCAATCCCTATGACATGCAGGAGCACAAATACTCCAAGTCGCGGCCGGAAAACCTCCCCTTCCTGCGCCGTGTCCGCTCGCTGCTGAACGAATATCCCGGCACCACCTCCGTGGGCGAAGTCGGCGACAGTCATCGCTCGGTTGAACTCATGGCCGAATACACCTCGGGCGGTGACACGCTCCACATGTGCTACGGCTTTGATTTCCTCGGACAGGAATTCACCGCCGAACACTTCCGCTCGCGCATCGAAAAGTTTTTCCATGTCGGGCCTGATGGCTGGCCCTGCTGGAGCTTTTCCAACCACGACGTGCCCCGCCATATGACGCGCTGGGCCCCGCACAGCCAGCAAGCCCCTGCGCTTGCCCGCCAGGCTGCTGCACTGGTGCTCAGCCTCAAAGGCTCGGTCTGCCTCTACCAGGGCGAGGAACTGGGCCTGCCAGAAACCGAATTGCTGTTCGAAGAACTCACCGACCCGCGCGGCATCCGCTTCTGGCCCGAAGACAAGGGCCGCGATGGCTGCCGCACGCCCATGCCTTGGGACCCCGGCGACGCCCCCAACGGCTTCACCACCGGCAAGCCCTGGCTCCCGGTGAAACCCGCCCAGTCGGCGCTCAACGTCACCAACCAGAACGCCGACCCAGACTCAACGCTAGCCTTCTACCGCCAAATTCTTGCCTGGCGCAAAGGGCACCCGGTGCTTGCCACGGGCGACATCAGCTTCATCAACGCCCCCGAACCGATCCTTGCCTACCAGCGTACCGACGCTGAAAGCACCATCCTGTGCGTCTTCAATCTCTCCGGCGAAGAGCAAACCTTTGCCCTTCCCGACACCGCAACCAAGGCCCTCGACTCGATCTCTCAAGGCGCCAGTCTCAAAGCCGACATGCTCGAACTCGCCCCCAACGGCTATGCCTTTTTAGCTCGCTGATTGGCAGAACCCCCAGTCGACACCTCCCCCTACCAGGGGGAGGATTAAGGTGGGGGTATCTTTCTCGCCTCCCGCCGCTGAATCATCAACACCACCAGCGGAATCGCAAAGCTCAGCATCAGCAACCGGATGACATGGTGCGCCGCGATGAACGCTGTATCGTAGCCAAGCGCGATCCCCAGCGCCCCCATGCCCTCCAATGCGCCAGGCGAAAGCCCCAGCCACAACTGCCCATAAGGCATGTCAATCAATAAGCTCACCGCCCAAGCAACGAGCGTCACGATCCCCACCGTCATACCCGTCGCAATTACCCCGCCTTTCGCCGCCTGAACGAACTCCTTGCGCGTAATGCCCGCGAAACGCGAACCGATCAGCGCGCCCGTCAAGATGAATGTCCCGATCACCAGCGGCCCGGGAATACTTCCGTTATAAAGCCCGCCCAGCTTGGCCGCAGTTGCCGCCGCCATCGATCCAAGCACCAGTCCCGCCGGCACCTTGAGCCGGATGAACACGAGCCCCACCAGTACACATCCAGCAGCCAGCGCCAGCAATTCCCATACGCTGAGAAACGAAGTCGGCGCGGGAGCTGCAAAATGGTCGATCGGCAGAAACACCGACCCAAGCGGCACCACAATCGTCAGCATGAAAATGCGGATAACCTGGATAGTCGCAATCTGCCGCGCATCGCCAACACCAGCCGAAGCAATGCTCATCACGAACGACAAATGACCCGGAAACGAACTCAGATATGCCGTGCCCGGATCGAGCCGGAACAGCTTGGTCAGCATCCACCCCGTTAAGGCGATGATCACCACCAGTTCCACCGTCAACCCCAATAGGCTGATTGGCCAACTCCTGAGCAGCGTCAAACTATCAGGCGCCACGCTGGCGCCCATCGACATGCCGATCAGCACGAAGGCCACATCCCGCACCCGCCCCGGCATAGCCACCGACACCCCCGCCATCGCCGCTACCGTCACCGCCAGCGCCCCACCCATTAACCAACCGGCAGGCAAGCCGAGCAGCGTGGCGGCAAGCCCGCCAAGCGCGGCGATAAGGATGGTAATGAAAGGTGGGGTTAGCGCGGCGAGCAGTGGCATAGACAGTCTTTAGCAAAGTACCAAGACGGCAGGGTGGTGGCCGGTGTTTTATTCGTCACCTCTGTCGCCCCACCCCCGGTGTCACCCCCGCCTTGAGCCAGGGCCCATCCTGAGATCGCTTCACACCCACGATCCCGTTAAAAACGCAGCAACCAAGCCCATCCATCTCAAGATGGTTCCCGGCTCAAGGCCGGGATGACACCACGGGTGGTGCGGCATCTGTGCTCATGAAATAACCGGCAAAGCCCGCTCCGCCAGCCGCACCCAATAACTCGTTCCCACTGGGATCACGGCGTCATTGAAATCATAGCCATTGGTGTGCAACTCGGCGCTGTCCCCGTTCCCCAGGAATATATATGCCCCAGGACGCTGCTCCAGCATGAACGAGAAGTCCTCGCCCCCCATGGATGGAGGCGCATCGTCATCGACGCGCTCGGCGCCCACCACTTCCCCTGCCACCTCGGCCGCAAACGCTGTCTGCTCTGGCGCATTCACAGTCACGGGATAACCCCGCGCATAACGCACGCTGGCGCTGGCGCCGAAGCTCTGGGCAAATTGCGGCACGAACTGATTGAGCCGCTCCTCGATTTGATCCTGCACCGCGAGGTCAAGCGTGCGCACGGTCCCCGTAATCTTGGCGGTCTTGCTGATCACGTTGTCAGCCTCTCCCGCCTCGACCATCGTTACCGAAAGCACAGCGCTCTGCAGCGGATCGACATTGCGCGACACAATCGCCTGCAGGCCCGTAATCATGTTAGCCGCGACGATGATCGGATCGATCGTTGTGTGCGGCCGCGCCGCATGTCCGCCTTGCCCCGAAATGTCGATATAGAACCGGTCCGTAGCTGCCATGATCCCACCGGCACGGATACCGAAATGCCCCACCGGCATGCCGGGCCAATTGTGCATGCCATAGAACTCGTCGATGAAGAACCGCTCTACCAGACCGTCCTCAAGCATGGCCTTGCCGCCCGCCCCGCCTTCTTCCGCTGGTTGAAAGATCAAGGCGATCCGCCCGTCAAAATTGCGTGTCTCCGCCAAATATTTTGCAGCGCCAAGCAGCATCGCCGTATGCCCGTCATGCCCACAAGCATGCATCTTGCCGGGCACTGTGCTCGCATAGGACCTGCCCGTCCGCTCGGTTATCGGCAGCGCATCCATATCGGCCCGCAAGCCGATCGTCCGCCCACTTGTGTTCTGTCGCCCATTGATAATGCCAACCACACCCGTGCGCCCGATTCCCGTCACCACTTCGTCGCAGCCGAATCCCTTAAGCTTGTCCGCCACGATCCCAGCCGTCCGCTCCAACTCGTAGAGGATTTCTGGATGGGCATGAAAATCCTGCCGCCACGCGGCAATCTCGTCGGTAAACTCAGCAATGCGGTTGATAACAGGCATAAAAATTCCAGGGCAGTCGCTTCTGGGTCAGTGTCTCTGTCCCAATCCATACCGTCAACTCTAGCATGGATTGTCAGTCGCCACCTCCCCCTTCAGGGGGAGGATTAAGGTGTGGGTAGGTAGCTCTGTCGCCGGATGGATGCTCATCCAAGCTAAGCACAAGCACCCTTTTCCAACATTACTGCCGCTCCTAGCCCAAATTTCCCCCTGTGCGGCTTGCTCCTGCACCTCGATTTTGCGATGCAAGCGCCAACTCGCGGGAGCCACACATGAACATCCTGGTCGCCATCAAGCGCGTCGTCGATCATAACGTCCGCATCCGGGTTCGCCCCGATGGCTCGGGCGTCGAAACGCAAGGCGTCCGCATGTCGATGAACCCATTCTGCAAGCACGCCGTGGAAGCCGCCGTGCAATTGAGCGAAGCCGACCACGGCGACGAAATCGTTGTCGTGTCCATCGGTCCCAAGACCGCCAACGACGTGATCCTGACGGCTCTCGCCATGGGCGCGCATCGTGGCATCCTCGTCGAAACCGATGCAGACCTCGAAACCCTCGCCATCGCCAAGCTCCTCGCCAAGATCGTCGCCGAGGAAAGTCCCGATATCGTCCTGCTCGGCAAGCAGGCCGTCGACGACGACAGCAATCATGTCGGCCAGATGCTCGCCGCACTCACAAATCGCCCGCAGGCCACCTTTGCGTCAGAAATCAGGGTGATAGGGCAGGGGCTCGAAGTCACCCGCGAGGTTGACACCGGCCGCGAGACCATTGCCATTCCCCTGCCGGCGATCGTCACTGCCGACCTTCGCCTCAACACCCCGCGTAACGCTGCGCTCCCCATGGTGATGAAGGCGCGCTCCAAGCCCCTGGCTGTCCGTCCCGTTGCTGAGTTCGGCGTCGACCTCACCGCCCGCCTTACGGTCGAAAAGATATCCCCGCCCTCCGAACGTGTGGCAGGAAAGACCGTAAGCTCAGTTCCTGAACTCGCCGCTTTCATAGCCAGCGAAGTCTCGTTGATGGAGGCGCTGTGATGAGCGTCCTCGTTGTAGCCGACCATGATCAGGGCCAACTCTCGCCCGCGACGGCGCGCATCGTCCATGCGGCGGCCCAGCTTGGCCCGATAGACCTGCTGGTCATTGGGGAAAACGGGCAGAACATCGCAGAGCAAGCTGCCAAACTCGCCGGCGTCCACAAGGTGCTTTTGGCAGAAGCACTTAGCTTCACCGATACCGACCTCGCGCTGCTCGAAATGCTAGCTCAACGTTATCAGTACGTTATCCAGAGCGCAGCAAGTGTGGGTCGCGACAGGATACCTGCGCTCGCCGCCCGGCTCGACCTAATGCCCGTCACCGACGTGGTCGAAATCCTCGGCCCCAACCGCTTCGTCCGCCCCATCTACGCCGGCAACGCCCTCCAGACCATCACCGACAGCCAACCCAAGCACATCTTGACCATCCGCGCTTCGGCCTTCCCCGCGGCCAAGACCGGCAATTCCGCACCGATCGAAACCCTCGCAAATACACCTACTTCCGTGGCCCGACTCATCGCCACTCATCGAACCGAAAGCGACACGCCGGACCTTTCCACGGCCCAGATCGTCGTCGGCGGCGGCGTGGCGCTAGGTTCCGCCGAAAACTTTCAACTCGTTGAGAAGCTTGCCAAAAAGCTAGGCGCCGCCATTGGCGCCACGCGCGCCGCCGTCGACGCCGGATACGCGCCCAATGATTGGCAAGTCGGCCAGACCGGCAAGATCATTGCCCCCGATCTCTACATAGCAGTCGGCATCTCCGGCGCTCTCCAACACCTCGCCGGCATTCAAGGCGCCAAGAAGATCGTCGCCATCAACTCCGATTCCGAAGCTCCCTTGGTGAAACTCGCCGACGCCGCCCTGATCGGCGATCTCTTTGAGATCGTTCCACAATTAATCGACGAGCTCGACACACTCCTGCCTGGGCCCTGATTTTCTTCCAATTGCAAAATCCGCCATCCAGCCTATAACCACACCCGCCTCCCACCGGAACGACCCCACCTATGTTCGAGACCCTTTCCAAGGCCCCCGGCGACAAGATCCTGGCGCTCATGGGCGAGTATGCAGCCGACCAGCGCCGGACCAAGATCGATCTGGGCGTTGGCGTCTATAAGGACGAAAAGGGTGTCACCGCCGTGATGTCGGCCGTGCGCAAAGCCGAGCAGCGCATTCTTCAAAACGAAAAAACCAAGACTTACCTGGGGATAGCCGGAAACAAGGGCTACGGCGCCGCGGTGCTCGACCTCGTCCTGGCCGATAGCGTCGACCGCTCACGCGTCCGCATCGCTCAAGCACCGGGCGGCACCGGCTCGCTCTGGGTGCTGATGCAGTTGATCAACCGCGCCCGGCCTGGTGCCACGGTGTGGGTCAGCGATCCCACCTGGCCAAACCATAATCCCATTGCCGAAAACTCCGGCCTCGTCGTCAATACCTATCCCTATTTCGACACCGAGACTCGTGGCGTAAAGTTCGCGCAAATGCTTGCCACGCTTGACCAATTGGGGCCGCAGGACATCGTCCTGCTGCACGGCTGCTGCCACAATCCGACCGGCGCCAACCTCTCCCCCGAGCAATGGGACCGGGTCGCAGCCAGCCTCGTCCGCTCTGGCGCTCTGCCCTTTATCGACCTCGCCTATCTCGGCTTCGGCGATGGCCTGACTGAGGATGCGTACGGCACGCGAAGAATCTTATCCTCGGTCCCCGAGGCTCTGGTAGCTTTCTCTGGTTCAAAGAATTTCGGCCTCTATCGCGAACGCGTCGGTGCCGCCATTCTCATAGCCCGGGACGCCGCTCAGGCCGATGTCGCGCAGTCACAACTGCTCAACATCATCCGCGGAGCCTATTCGCAGCCCCCCGATCATGGCGCGGAAATCATCCGCACCATTCTGGAGGATGCAGAACTGCGCGCCGAGTGGGAAGCCGAGCTCAACGCCATGCGCGCCCGCATGATCCGCCTGCGCGAAAAGCTCAGCGAAGCCATCCGGCAGCGCTCCAATTCCAAGGATTTCGACTTCATCGCCGCCCACCGCGGCATGTTTTCGCTCCTAGGTCTCGAAAACAGCGTCGTTGAACATTTAAAAGCCGAGAACGGCATCTATATGATTGGTGACAGTCGCATCAATGTCGCCGGCATACCGGAAGATCGCGTCGGCGATCTGGCCGAAGCGCTGCTCAGCGCCATCAAGTAACGCAAGCGACTTGCCGCACGCTTTTGCCGTGCTAAACCATTTGCCCATTGGTTTCTTTGGGCCATTCAGGAGGGAATTATGAAGTTCTTCGTCGATACTGCCGAAATCAAGGACATCAAAGAGCTTTACGAATTCGGCCTCGTAGATGGCGTCACCACCAATCCTTCGCTGATCGCCAAGTCAGGCCGCGATTTCAAGGAAGTCGTCAAGGAAATCTGCTCGGTCGTACCCGGTCCGGTTTCGGCGGAAGTTGCCAGCCTTGAGTATGAAGGCATGGTTGCCGAAGGCGAGGTCCTCGCCAAGATTGCGGACAACGTCGTGGTCAAGCTCCCCCTGACCCTGGCTGGCCTCAAAGCCGCCCGGGCGTTCAAGGACCGCGGCATCAAGACCAACGTGACCCTCTGCTTTTCGTCGAACCAAGCCCTGCTCGCCGCCAAGGCAGGAGCCACCTACATCTCGCCGTTCCTAGGCCGGCTCGACGACATTAACCTCGATGGCATGGAACTGATCGAAAACATTCGTCAGATCTACGACAACTATAATTTCGAGACCGAGATTTTAGCCGCCTCGATCCGCACGCCTAACCACGTCACCCAGGCCGCTTTGGCCGGCGCTGACGTCGCGACCATGCCGCCCGCCGTCATTCGCAAGCTGGCCGACCACCCGCTCACCAATGCCGGTATCGACAACTTCGTCAAAGACTGGGCCGGCACCGGTCAGTCAATCCTCTAGGCTCAATCTGCCTCCACAAGCGCGATGTCACCCCGGCGCAGGCCGGGGATCATGCTGATTTGCAGTTCCGCCACAGCTATTAGCTTGGCTCCGGTCTCCGCCGGAATGATACCGAGGCCACAGCCCAATCATGGCCGATACCGAACTCGCCTCCGCCATCAAATCCGCTCTCGCCGGCGTGGAAATTCCTGGCGGCAATGACCTTGCCAGCTATGCCGGCCTGTCCGAAATCATCGTTACCCCCTCCGCCGTTGCCTTTGCCATTGCCGTGCCGCCCGGCATGGAGGCAGCCTACGGCCCCGTTCGCGAGCAGGCCCAGCAAGCCGCCCAGAAAATCGCCGGCACCCGCAAGATCATGGTCTCGCTCACTGGCCGCATACCGCCAGCCGCTCCAACCTTTTCCCATGGCAAACCCGTGCCTGCGGGCAAGACCAAGGTACCCGGCATTAAGCACATCATCGCCGTCGGCTCAGGCAAAGGCGGCGTCGGCAAATCCACCACTGCAGTCAACCTGGCCCTTGCCCTTCAAGCCGAAGGCCTACAAACCGGTATTCTCGACGCCGATCTATACGGCCCCTCGCTGCCCAAGCTTCTCGGCATCGAAGATCGCACCGCCATCCGCGACGACGGCATCTTCACTCCTCACGACGTCTTCGGCTTAAAAGCCATGTCCATCGGCTCTATGCTGGTAAAGGACCAGGCGGTTGTCTGGCGCGGTCCCATGGCGACGGCGGCTTTGCGCCAATTGCTGCGCGAAACCGCCTGGGGCGAGTTGGACGTGCTCGTTATCGACCTGCCTCCGGGAACGGGCGACATCCACATCTCCCTGTTCCAGCAGAACGAAGTTGACGGTGTTATCATCGTCTCGACTCCGCAAGACTTGGCGTTGATCGACGCCAAGAAGGCCATCGACATGCTCCGTCGTCTCGGCGTTCCGCTTCTCGGCCTAATCGAAAACATGAGCTATTTTATCGCCCCAGATACTGGCATCCGCTACGATATCTTCGGCTCCGGCGGCGCTGAGCAAGCGGCCGCAAAACTCAACATGCCGTTCCTCGGCGCCATCCCGCTAGTCATGGCGATCCGCGAAGGCTCCGACCTCGGCCAGCCCCCGATGGTTGATCGCCCTGATGGGCCCGAAGCCGCAGCCTTCCGCGCCATCGCCCGTCAGCTACTCGGAAACACACCAGCCCTGCGGAACTGAGCTGCGCCTAGAACATTAAGGGAACAATCCAACGAGGTTCCCCCATGTCTGACTCCAATCCAAAAACTGCCGACACGCCCAATTCCAACACCGAAAAGAACCCTGACGATTGGACCACTGGCGACGAGCCGATGACCGGCGCGCAAGGTTCATACCTCAAGACGCTAAGCGAGCAGGCTCATGACGACACGGCCTTTGCCGAGGATCTGACCAAGGCCGAAGCCTCCAAGCGCATCGATGCCCTGCGCCAAAAGCTGGGTCTTTAAGCTACAAGGACTTGTCTTTTTGCTGGTTGACAGCGAACAGATGGTTCGCAGCCATGCCTTGACGTGAACGCCCATGTCGCCACACTCCAAGAGCAGTTGTCTTCCCAAGAGCGTCAACGCAAAAACAAACCCGCACCGTGGAACCAAAACCCGGTGTGGAACTTGCGCTTGAGTTATCTGGGAGGAAACCACATGAAGTCTTTGTTCGCCGTCCTGGCTCCTGCCGCCGGGTCGCTCACTCTTGCCTTGCCTGCTACCGCACAGTCCGATTTCCCTAACAAGTCCATCAATCTCGTCGTGCCCTTCGCGGCAGGCGGCTCCACCGATCTGGTTGGGCGTGTCGTCGCGGAAGCCATGTCGGCCCAATTGGGCCAGCAGGTCCTGGTTGTTAATCAGGCCGGTGCCGGTGGCGTGCTGGGAGCGACTGCCGTGTCAGATGCCGCGCCCGATGGCTATACGATCTTGATGGGCACCATCGCCACTCATGCGCTCAGCGCCTCGCTTTACGAAACGCCGCCATTCGATCCCGCTGCTGATTTCGCGCCCATTTCCTTGTTGGTCACAGTGCCAAATGTCCTGCTGGTCAACCCGGATTTCCCGGCCAACACGGTCGAAGAACTGATCGCCAAGCTCAAGGCGGAGCCCGAGACCCACGCTTATGCCTCGTCGGGCAATGGCACGCCGCTGCATCTTTCCGGCGAACTCTTCAAATCAATGACCGAAACGGACATGGTCCATGTTCCCTACCAAGGCTCCGGCCCCGCTCTGGTTGATGCCCTATCAGGCGCCGTTCCAATCATTTTCGATAATCTTCCCTCCGCTACCGAGTACATGAAGGCCGGCACCCTGCGCCCTCTCGCCGTCACCACGCTCGAGCGCGCCACCAGCTTCCCCGATGTGCCCACCATGGAAGAAGCCGGCGTGCCCGGGTACGAAACCAATACCTGGAACGCGCTGTTTGCCCCAGCTGGCACTCCGCCCGAGATCGTTGCCAAGCTCAACGACGCTGCTGTTGCTGCCGTCAACAATCCGGCCGTTAAAGCACGCCTTGCCGAAGTCGGTGCCACCGTTGTCGGCTCCAGTGCCGAGGAATTGGCCGCGCACGTCGCCAGCGAAGTCGCTCGCTGGAAGCCGGTTATCGAAGCCGCCGGTGTCAGCATTCAGTAAATAAGGATTGTTGGGGCAATCCATGCCAGCTTTACGGGATGGATTGCCCGATCTCAGGCAACCGCGCCGCCACTAATTCCTGCGTCAGCCGGTGCTGCGGTTGGGCAAAAATCTGCTCAGGCGCACCTTCTTCAACGATGCGTCCAACTTCCATCACCAACACTCGGTCGGCCATGGCACGCACCATGTCGAGGTCATGGCTGATGATCAGATAAGTCAACCCAAACTCCGCCTGCAACCGTGCCAACAGCGCCAGCACTTCGCCACGTACGGAAACATCGAGAGCCGAAACCGGCTCGTCCAACACCAGCAGCTTAGGCCATGTCGCGAGCGCTCGGGCAATTGCCAGCCGCTGCCGCTGCCCACCCGAAAACTCATGCGGATACCGCTCTAGCATTTCTGCGTGAAGGCCGACGGCCGCCACTGCACTCCTGGCACGCTCCGTCACCTCGGCTACGCTCAGGCCTGGCACCAGCCGTAGCGGCTCAGCCACGGAAGCGCCGATGGTCAGACGAGGGTTGAAGCTACCGAACGGGTCCTGGAACACCAGCGACACATCGCGCCGCAGCGCCTTTGGCAAGTCCCGCCCACGATAACCCGTTCCGTTAAGACGCATCGTTCCAGCGCTGGCGCTATCCAGTCCCACAATGATCTTTGCCAGCGTTGTCTTGCCACATCCAGACGGCCCGACAAGCCCCAGGCACTCTCCCGACGATACTGCAAAACTGACATCGTCAACCGCGCGTACAGGTTTTTCGCGCCAATGGAGCAAACCGCCCTCCCGATAAGTGCGCGAGACTCTATCAACTTCCAACAGCGTCACCCCGCTTGCTCTTGGCGTCCGAGCAGCTACATCAAACCGGGATGCCGCCACCAGCCGATGCGTATAGTCCTCCTTGGGCGCCGCGAACACGGCGCGCGTGCTGCCTGTCTCGACTACATGTCCCTTGTGCATCACCAGAACGCTGGAACACAGCGCCGCCACGGCCTTGAGGTCATGGCTAATGAAAAGAAGCGCCATATGCCGACGGGAGCAGATTTCGGCGATGAGGTCGATGATCTTGCGCTGCGTGATCAGATCAAGTGCGGATGTCGGCTCATCGGCGATCAGCAACTCCGGTTGGCTGGCCAGCGCCATCGCAATCATCACGCGCTGCCGCTGCCCGCCCGACAATTGATGGGCGAAACGCTGCCCATGCTCTTGCTCCAGCCCCACTTCCTCGAGCAGGTAAGGCACGTTCAGTTGCGCGCTGTCGCTGCGGTTGAGCCGAATCGCTTCCTCGATCTGCTCACTTACCCGCACCAGCGGATTGAGCGCCGTCATGGGCTCTTGGAACACCATGCCGATCCGCTTCCCACGCAGCCGCGCTATGGCGCGCTCTTCCTGGGGTATGGGAGCGCCATCGAAGAAGATTTCGCCGCTGGGCATTGCGTTCTCCGGCAGCAAGCCCGTCATTGCCATTGCAGTCAGCGTCTTGCCCGATCCGCTCTCGCCGACGATCCCGAACCGCTCTCCGCGCTCCAGCGCAAAGCTAATGCCGGCAATGGCCGGCACATCGCCGAAGCGCACAGAGAGGTTACGGACCTCAAGCAACGACATGGGCCCGCCTTTGCCGCAGGCGCGGATCGATCGCATCGCGCAGCCCGTCACCGGCAATGTTGAGCGCAATGACGATCAAGACGATACACACACCCGGCACCAAGGTTAGCCAGGGATGGATCAGAAACACGCCCTGCGCATCCTTGAGCATCAGCCCCAGGCTCGTAGCCGGGGGCTGGGTACCGAGCCCCACGTAGCTGAGGCCCGCCTCCGACAGGATGCCAAGGGAAAGCTGTATCGTCCCCTGCACGATGATCAGGCTCATAATGTTAGGCAGCAGGTGGCGCAGCGCAATCATGCCGTTGCCCAGTCCCGCCAGCCGTCCAGCCGCAACGAAGTCGAGCGTAGCGATGCTCAGCGCACCACCGCGCGCCACCCGTGCAAAGACGGGGATGTTGAAGATACCGATGGCGATGATCGCGTTGGTCGCGCCCGGCCCAATCAGCGCCGTGATGAGAATGGCCACGACAATTGCTGGAAACGCAAAAACGAAATCCGAAAGTCGCAACACTACCCATTCCACCGCGCCGCCCCATGCCGCAGCAGCCAGCCCCAGCGGCACCCCGATGCCGGCACCAATGGCAACGGCCATCGATGCCACCAGGAAGCTCGTATAGGTCCCCGCCATCACCAGCGAAGCCATGTCGCGCCCCAAATTGTCGGTCCCTAACCAATGCTCAGGCGAAGGGCCAAGGAAACGCCGGGAGATGACGATCTGCTCGATTGGGTAGGGCGTCCACACCAGTGACAGCAGGCCCAGCACCGCAAACAGCAGCGTTGCCCCAAGCCCGATCACGAGACTTGGATGGCTCAGCACATGTCTCATGGCGCGCTCCGTTCCCGCAGGCGCGGATCGACTAGCGCATAGGCAATGTCGGTCACGAGCATCGTTGCGGTTACCGCAAGAACCAGAATCATCGTTGCGCCGCGCACCAAAATCAGGTCGCGCTCCGAGATGGCCGTAAAGATCAGCCTGCCTAGCCCCGGCAGGTAAAAGACGTTCTCGACAATGATTGTCCCAGCCACAAGAAACGCAAACTGCAATCCCAGGATCGTCAACACAGGCAACAGCGCATTGCGCACCCCGTGGCGCCAAACGGCCTCGCCCATGGTCAGCCCCTTAGCTCGCGCAGTCCGGATAAAATCTTGTCCGCTCACCTCCACCAACGCCGTCCGCATCACCCGCGCCAAGATCGAGGCTTGCGGCAGCGCCAGGGCAATGCTCGGCAAGACCAATCCCCGGAACGCCAGTCCCGCATTCTCGTCCCACGGCGTGAAGCCTCCCGGCGGCAACCAGCGCAGCACCACCGCAAAAAGCAATGTCAGCAGCATTCCAAACCAGAAATTAGGGATAGCCACCCCCGTCTGCGCCAGGACCATGATGCCCGTATCGAGCGCCTTGCCCCGCCGCCGCGCCGCGATGATCCCGAGCGGCAAGCCAACAACGATGGAAATGATCATGGCAAACAGCGCCAGCGGCAGCGTCACGCCCAGCCTTTCCCAGATCAACTGAGCCACCGGCGCCTGCTGAGTATAACTAAGGCCAAAATCTCCCCGCGCCATGCCCCAGATCCAACCGAAAAACCGGACATGAGCCGGCGCATCGAGCCCCAATTGCGCCCGCAACTGCGTGAGTTTCTCGGGCGTCGCGCTGATGCCGAGGATAAACTGCGCCGGATCGCCCGGCAGCAGGTCAAGGAGCAAGAAAATTACCAGCGCCGCCACAAAGAGCGTCACCGCGAACCCAACAACACGGCGCAGGATAAAGCCGATCATGCGGATAGGAGAGGGGAGCCTGCCCCTTTCACACCATTATGGGGAGACGGTTCACTCCGCCCAGCGGATATCGCGCAGCACCAGCCCTTCAATAGGCGAGTTCTGCCACATTCCGCTAAGCTTGGTATTCCAAACCCCGGTCTGTGCCAGCTCGAACAGATAGCCATTGACTGCATCGTTCGCGAGGATCGTTTGCGCCTCAATTGCCAATTCCTTGCGCCGTGCTTCGTCGGTCGTGCCATTGAGTTCGGTGATCAGCGCCTGGAACTGCGGATTGTCGTAGCCGAAATAGTAGTCCGGGTTGGCGTAGTTGCCAATGTCGAACGGCTCGACATGGCTGATGATGGTCAAGTCGAAATCATGATTGGTGTAGACGTCCTCCAGCCATTGGGCGAACTCAACATTGATCAGTTCGAGCTTGATGCCGACTTCGGCAAACTGGCTGGCAATGATTTGCCCGCTCAGCCGCGCATAAGCTACGGGCGGCAGCTTCAAGGTCGCGCTGAACCCGTCCGTAAAACCGGCTTCCGCCAGCAGCGCCTTGGCCTTCTCAACATCATAGGGATAGGTGTTTGTCAGATCGACGTAATACGGATTGTGCGGCGCAAACGGCGCCCCGATCGGCGTACCGTAGCCATAGGTCGCACCGTCAATTATCGCCTGCCGGTCAAGCGCATGCGCCATGGCCTGGCGCACCTTAAGGTTGTCGAACGGCGGCTTCTTGTTGTTGGTCCCCAGGATCGTTTCACCCTCGGTCGTGCCGACGAGAATGTTGAACTGCGGATTGCCCTCGAAGACGCCGATGGCTTCCGTGGCAAAATTATTGGTACCGTCGATATCTCCGGCCAGCAAGGCATTGGTCATCGTCGCTGTATCACTGATGAACACATAAGTGACCTTGCTCAAATGCACCGGCTCGCCCCAATAAGGCGCATAGGCTTCCAGCTGCACTCGGCTGCCCTTGTCCCATTGCAGGAAGGCAAACGGACCCGTGCCGATCGGCTCGTTGGCATTGTTATTAACACTTTCCGGCGCCACAATCACGGCATCACCACGGCCTAGATCGAACAGGAACCGGCCGATTACCTCGCTAAGCTTGATCTCTACGGTCAGCGGGTCGATTACGCTCACCGAAGCAATTGGAGCATAGAATTCCTTGTGCGCATTGACGCTGTCGGGCGCGAGGATGCGATCAAAGGTAAACTTGACATCCTCCGCGTCGAAGGCGCTGCCATCATGGAAAGTCACGCCCTCCTGCAGCTTGAAGGTATAAGTCAATTGGTCCGGCGAAATGGTCCATTCCCGCGCCAGCCCCGGCTGTACCTCGCCGTTCTGGTCGACCCGGGTCAGCCCTTCGAAGATGTTCTGGTAAACGACAATATCGATCGCTTCAGCGGCGCCAGCAGTCGGGTCGAGAATCGGCGGCTCCAGGGCCACACCGATGTGGATCTCGGTTGGCTGCGCCAGCGCTACGCCGGAAACCGCCCCCAGCAGCGCCACGGCCAACCCAAATGATTTTGCGACACTACTCATTGATCGTCCCCACGCTGCGCGGCTTTGCTCCTTGGCTGCATCATATAGGGCAGGGCCACTAACATGGCAGCGCCCTTCGCTGTTATACTTTCCTACGATCCCCAAGGCGCGTAGCAAGAATAACCGGCACAAGCCCGGCCAGCACAATAAACAACGCCGGCAGCGCCGCTTGCGCAAAAAGCCCGACATTCGCCCGCGCATAGACCAATGTCGCCAGCGTGTCGATACCCAGCGGCCGCAACAAAAGCGTCGCGGGCAATTCCTTGACGATCTCAACGAAAACCAGCGTCGCCGCGCTCAGAAGTGCCGGCATCAGCGTCGGCAGATCGATGCGGAACAGCAGTTCTAGCCGCTTGGCTCCCAATACGCGCCCCGCATCGAGCATGGCATCGCCACGCTTCTTCATCGCGGCCTCAAGCGTTGAATGGCTGACGGCAAGAAACCGGATGGCATAGACATAAAGCAGCGCGGCCATCGACCCCGACAGGATCAGCCCGGGCCGCCAATCGGCAAGCGCCATGGTCAGCCGGTTGATCCACAGATCTGCCTGCCCAAGCGGCTGCAGCAGTCCCAGGGCAAGCACCGTCCCCGGAATGGCATAGCCCAGCGTCGCCAGTCGGATCGCGCTCTTGGCGCTGCCATGCGCAGCATGCGCCAGCTTTGCCGCGCCAAGGCCGACAAGTACCGTGATGATCGCTCCGAGGCTTGCCAGAGTGATGGTTGGCACGAGCGCTGCAATGGTCATGCCGATCGTGTCCGGCTGTGCCAATCGGAGCGCCAAATAGAGTAGTTGCCCAACCGGTATTCCAAAGCCCAACGCAAACAGCGCAAGGCAAATGCTGAACGCCAGCCAGCGCCGTCCACCCCGCAAGATCTCGCGTGCCGGCGGCACGCGGCTGTCCCGCCGGCCCAAATAGATCCGGTCTCGCCGCGCCCGGTTCTCGGCAATGATCAGCAGCCCGATTACCAGCACCACCATAACGGCAAGCTGCGCCGCGCCGCCAAAGTCCGATCGGTTGATCCAAGTCGAATAGATAATGGCTGTGATCGAGTTGATGCCGAAATACTGCACCGCCCCAAGATCGTTGACCACCTCCATCATGGCCAGTGTTACGCCCACCACCAGCGCGGGCCGCGACAAGGGCAGGGTTACATTGAAGAACGTCCGCATGCCCCCGGCCCCCAGCGTCCGCGCCGCGATATTGAGCGATGTAGATTGCATGAGGAAAAACGCCCGGCACGCCACATAGACGTATGGGTAAAGCACGCTTGATAGCACCAGAACCGCCCCCCAGTCGCTGCGGATATCGGGAAACCAGTAATCTTGCAGCGTCGCTGCCCCGCTCACTACGCGCAAAGCGCCCTGCAATGGCCCAGTAAAACCCAGGAATTCGACGTAGGCATAGGCCGCAAGGTAAGTCGGCACGGCGAGTGGCACCACCAACGCCCAATCGAACACCCGCCGCAGCGGAAACTCGTAATGCGTCACGAGCCAGGCCGCAACGAGCCCTACCGCACCCGTGACGATCCCGACCCAAACCATCAACTGCCCGGTTTCACGCAATGCGGTGGGCAGCATCGTCGCTGCCAGTCCGTTGCTGGCGCCAAGCGCTCCTAGTGCCGACCACCCTAGCCAGATGATCGGCAGGCCCATCAGACATGCCAGCAAAAATGCTGCAACCGGCCGGGCTATTGCCGGGCCGGTTGCTTCGCTTTGCGATGCGGTAAGTGCGATCAAGCTCGTCGGGTCTTAGTTCTGCGCGCCTTCGTTGAACTTGATCTCGTCCACCAGGGCCGCAGCCTCGTCACGATAAGCCGCCACTTCGGTCAACGGCGTGTCGACCGGCTTCAGCGTACCCCAACTCAGGGTCAGATCCGCTGGCGACACCGACGGCACGACGGGGAATTCGTAGTTGGTGTCGGCATAGATCGCCTGTGCTTCGTCCGACAGGAGGAAGGCGATCAGCGCATTGGCATTTTCGGCATTGGGCGCATACTTGGCGATGAAACCGCCCGCCACGTTGACCTGCGTGCCTTCGCCCTCGGCATCGGGGTAGATGATGCGCGCCGATGCGGCCCATTGCTTCTGCTCAGGCTCGGCTTCGTTGTTCAGCATCACGCCCATGTAATAGGTATTGGTGATGGACAGATCGCACGTGCCGGCCAGGATGTTCTTGACGCCTTCGCGGTCGCCGCCGGTTGGCGGATAGGCAAGATTGTCGCGCACGGCCGTGAGCCAGGTGCGTGTTTCATCCAGCCCATGCTCGGCAATGCGCTGCGCGATGAGCCCGATATTGTAAGGGTGGTCGCCTGGGCGGGTGCAAACACGGCCCTTCCACTCTGGCGTGGCAATGTCATCGTAGGAGAGCGAGGTCGCATCGACCCGGTCCTTGGAGACGTAGAACACGCGGGCGCGCAGCGACAGCGCCGTCCACTGTCCGTCATCATCGCGGAATGCCTCGGGCACACGCTCGGCGAGCACCGGTGTCGTGATCGCTTGGGTCAACCCTTGCTCTTCGGCACCCACTAGATTGCCGATATCAACCGTCAGCACGACGTCAGCTGGCGACAGTTCGCCCTCGGCCGCGACGCGCTCAAGCAATCCGTCACCAGCGTAGAGAACATTGGCCTTGATGCCGGTTTCTTCAGTAAATTGGTCCAGCAGCGGCTGCAGCAAGCTCTGCTCGCGGTAGCTGTAAATATTGACTTCGCCGCTTTGGGCGAATGCGGGGGCGGCAAGGCCGGCCAGCGCAACGGAGCCCAACAGGGCAACGGCAAGGCGCGTGGTCTTGGTCATGTTTGTCTCTCCCAGGTGATGCAAGGCTTAAATCCTTGCTCAGACAGCACGGCTTCTGGCCAACATGACTGCGTTTGTCAACAAAGCGCGGACAGGAAAATGAGCCCAGTCTAGAATCGTTCAAGACTAGTTGGACCAAGGCCTTGGATTCATGGACATTGCGTCACGGAAGCCTTTTTGCCGCAGATCAGACAAATGCCGAGCAATCTACTCGGCGACACCGGAAGACTTTTGCGACTCCACAAGGTCGGCCGGAATAAGCAGCGTAAACAGCAGCCCTCGCTCACCTGCCGGGTCGACCGAGAGCGAGAACGTGTTCACTGCCAATAGCGAGCGTGTCAGCGCCAAGCCGACACTGGATCGCACCGGCGCCAGCGCCTGCCCATCGCGCCCAACACCATCGCGGAACACGACGAACCGCTCCGCCATGTCCACTGCATTGCTTGAACTATCGCGGACATGCACCGAAATAGCTCCGTCATCCTCGAGCTTGGCCGAGATAACGACCGCGCCGCCTGTGGGGCTCTGGTCAATTGCGCTCGCCAGCAGGTTCAGCACAGCCTGCTCGAGCGACGCCCGGTCCGCCGTCACTCGTGGCAGGCTTTCCGAAATCGCATTACGCAGAATAACCCGCGCATTGTTCGCCTGCGAGCGGATGCGCACTACGCAATTTTCCAGCAACGTTGTCAGATCGATGCTGGACCGCTGCGGCAGATAGCGGCCATCCCGCAGCCTTGCGTAATTGTCCAGCTCGTCCACCAGCGCCGCAATATCTTGCCCCGCCGTAACGATATCCTGCGCATAACCGGAGAACGGCTTGTCTTCCTGACCTCCGAAAGCCTGCGCCCGCAGCAATTCAGCAAATCCGATGATTGTATTGAGCGGCCGCCGTACTCCACGGCTGATCCGAGCCAGCAAAGCCGGGTCGGCCTCTACAGGCCCAGCGATCCGCGCTGGCGCTGCATCCTGCCTGCGCACGAAACCAAAATAATTGGTTACGACGCCCGCCTGGCCTTGCGCGAACAATACGATCTCGGCCGATCCGCTGCCCGCGCGAAGGCTCAGGAAGGGCCGCTCATTTTCGGCAAAGCGCGCCGGCCGCTCCAGGAATTGCTGCAGTGCCGGCAATTCGCGCGGCGCGATCACTGCCGATAGCGGCTTGCCTTCGAGCGGTCCCTTCGCATCGAGCAGCATGGATGCGCACGGCGTCACTGCGCTCAGCACGCCCGTCCTCGTTGCCTCGAAGAAGCCGTCCCCACGCAATTCCGATGCCGTTTGCGCAAAGGCACGCACCGCCGCTTCATGTCCGGTACGCACCTCGGTTGCGCTGGCGGACAGCATCAGGGCAGGGCGCCCTTGCCAGGAGATCGACTGCAGTCGCGCCGTGACCGGCACCAGCGTTCCATCCCGCTGCACCAGATGGTTCACCGGCCCGGCATCCTGCCCTTCGGGACCCGCCGCCGGAAACACTGCCGCAAGCCCCGCTTCCCGCAACGCCTCGACCGAATTGTACCCCACCATCTCGGTGATGGCGCGGTTGGCAAACAAAACCTGCTGATCGCGGAACACCAGAATGCCAAGCGGCAGCCGGTTGAGAACCAGCGTTTCCCCACCCAGATTGATCAAGGCACCGCCACGCTGCGCCTCGCTGGTCAATGCTGGCGGAGGCGTGGGTTCACCCACCCTGTCGTTCAAAATGCGCGAGAGCTCGTCGAAATTATAGCGCGACACCCGCTCGACAGTCTCGATATCTGCCGGCTCGGGCGCAATGATCTCGACCGCCTCTGGAGCAGCTTCCACGGTCTCACCGACACCATCGAGAGCTTCCAACATTGGCACATCCGCCTCTGCATCCGATACGAGCGCCAACTCTTCCGGCGCTATCTCGCTCACCTGAAGCGGCTCACCTGCCGGCAAATCTTCCGCGTGCGCCGCCTGCGCCCTTATCGCGTCATCAGCCTCGGTCAAAGGTGTAAAAAGCGCATCGTCCGACGCCAATTGCTCCATCAGCCGGCTTAATCGGCTCCCGGTCTGCTCGGGATCGCCAGGAACATCCTCGACTGTTACCTGCTCGGTATTGCCCTCAAACTCAGTCTGATCCTCAGTGGCTACCGGCTCGGGTTCTGCCTCAGCGAAGACCTCAACTAGTGCAACGGATTCGCTTTCCGCCTCCCGCCAGCTCTCCAGCTCGCGCTCATAAGCACCTTCCTCGGTATGAACCGCAACAGGCTCCGGCGCGGCCGTTACCTCCACTTGCGCGTCTATCGCCTCTTCGGCAGGCGCCTCGACAGCTAAGCTCTCGTCCGCCACCACCTCAGGCGCAGGCTCATGACTGATCTCCGGAACCGGCAGATCTTCCTCTGTGGCTTGCGCCTCTTCCACCGGGGCTGGTTCTTCAACCGCGACAATCGGCGACTCGGCTACCTGCTCTTGGCGCGCCGCCTCAAGGATTTCCTGCTCGATCGGGTCGACCCCAACGATCAGCAGCGCTGTTTGCCCACCCTCCCAGAGCAAGGGCGTCGCTGCACACGTGCTCGAAACCGGCTTCTCGCCCGCCAAAAACTGAATGCGTGCCAAACTGGTCCGCCCGGGCGACCCCAGCCGGATATTGCGCGCAACCTGCCCTTTGATCGGCACGGCAAGTGCTGCGCGCTTCAGTCCATGCTTTTTGAGCTTGGCCAGAAACAGCTCTGCGGCTCCATTGTGCCACAGCAGTGTCTGACCGTCTGCGGACCACAGCCAGGCCGGGCGCGAATCCGTTGCATGCTGCTGCACGCGCGCCGCGCTCGGCGATGTGATCCAGTCACCATCCATCAAAAACTAATCTACTCCACAACAGGACGGCTCGATAACGTACCATTCCGGCACAATTAATGCCGGAACGTTAAGGTTTATTCACTATCGCGCTATGGGACAGCGGTCCAGCATCCCTCACTATACAAGGCATTCCATGTGGTCACATGGTTAAGCCAGCCGCCGGGTGTTCGCTCCCTTCCCTGTGGCCGGGCACATGCCCTTTCAACTCAAACTGGTGCTGCCAGAGCAAAATCGGTGCTTGTCATCGCAATTTTCTCGCCCTATGTTCCGCCCGCTTCGGGAGCGAGCCTTTGGCCTCCCGTTCGGCTATGCCGCCTTAGCTCAGTTGGTTAGAGCGCTAGATTGTGGATCTAGAGGTCCTCGGTTCGATCCCGAGAGGTGGTACCATTCTTCACACTGTCCCGGCAGCTTTGCTAGCGCGCTATGCGCAAACTGGTAATGTTGTTGCCGATTTCCTGGAATGCCGTGCGCAACTCTGCGCCATTGGACGCGAGGTAAGCATGCGTGGCTGAACTCGCGCAATCCTTCATCAGGTTTTGCGCGTCTGGCGTGTTGTGGATTTGGAAACCTACCGTGTAGACAACAATGCCTGCTTCCTTCATGGCCGCGCAGTATTGCCGAGCCTGAGGGTATGGAAGTCCGTTCGGTGCGTTGCAGTTGATCTGATTGGAGACATTACCGCTACCCGTTGTCGAGTTCTTCGCAATTACGCCGTTGCAATAGACACTGTTGAACTCACCATCTGTCATGATAATCGCGGCCTTGAGCAGGTTTGCCTGCGTGTATTGCCCCGGCTGGCGCCCGGAAGGCCAGAGATAGCTGAAGTTTGGCGACAGCATATACCAACTCCACGCAACGCCCAAATGCCCGCCGGTCGATCCGCCTGCGACCAGCGCATCTGCCGCTGCCTTCAACGTAGTACGATTGGACGTCAGCGGAATGATCGTGCTGGTGAGGCAATAATTTTCTGAATGAGGATAATTGCGGCCAAGCAGGGTTGTCGAAGGACCTTTGTCGTTCCAGGCATTCGTGATGCGTTCGGTTGCACAGGTACTCAAGGAGAAGGTTAGCCAGTCACCTCCGCTATTTTGGAAGCGGTAATAGGTACAGAACTCGGACTGGTTTTGCCATGTGCAATGAAGCCGGCCAGTGTTCGCAATGTGGGTCCCGCCACCGCCTGCCAGTGATCCCTTCAGGATTGCCGTGTTCGTGGTGACGGAGGTCAACTCATAGGTCTTGTTGTTCAGTCCGGTCAGCCCGCCCGCGTCGGTAACATGGGCAAACGCCCCTTCCTGAAATTGATGACTGTTGGATGTTACCTTCACATCGCATTGAGAGAACAAGCACTCGGTGACAGTGCCGCTGTTGGTATAGCTTGAGTAGCTTGAGCCAGAGCTGTTTACGCCGGAAAGCTCGAAAGTGTTCGTGCTCTTGTCGACGACCTGGAAAGCTTTGTTGTTCAGCTGGGTCATGCCGTTGACCCCTCTGATATACACCCAATCGCCGGTGCTGAATCCGTGACCGTTGGCAGTAACGAGTGCCGAATTGGCTTTCGTGATAGCGCTGATCGCTTTGGCCGACCCATTCGCCCAAACGGCACTTTGTATATCTCTCGGCTGCCGTGGCGTGCCGCGCACCGACTCTGCATAGGTGCCGACATTCACCGCTTGCGAATAAGGCACGATCGCCAGCTTGGAATAGTACGGTTCCTGCTCGTCCTTCACCAGGATGTCTATGAGGTCCTTGGTTGCGACTTTCAGATCCGCCAACCGCTGCCCCGTCATCGATCCAGTCGTATCGAGAGCCAGCGAAATTTCCACATCGAGTGGCCGGTGCATGGCCTGAGATACGATCCGGGCGCCCAGTCTAGGAACGCCGACCAATTGCACGAAGTCGGTCGGCATTGAAAAGTTTCCGCTCAGCAGCAAGGAGCCTTCCTTCACGTTGATTTCGATACCCAGGGTCTCGTCGAGCTTTACCCGCGGGTCACCGATCCGCTCCACCACCAGAGCTCGGGCATCCGCCTTGATGGTAGCTTCGGAATAGTTCTTTTCAAAAATCCTGGGTTGGAGGGCCAATGCCGCGGCATCAAGGGCAATCTGCGCTCGGTCGCGCGTCTGAATCAGGCCGACATAATCCACTACCGCGCCGCTTAAGGCGACCAGCACGATGGCTGACAGACCGAAAATGATTGCGAACGCACCGCGCTCATCGTCTCTGAAACGGCGGACTAGATCAAATATTTGGCGCATGACGTAGTCACCCAGGATTCAACGGCCCAATGCTGAGCCAATGAAAACTGCCCGAAAAACCTTAGGAAATGACCACCACTTTCGTGTTCATTTTTACGCGTTCATAAAGGTCCATGACATCTTCATTGGTCATCCGGATGCACCCTGAAGAGACGTTTTGCCCGATGCTCCATGGCTCGTTCGTGCCGTGGATGCGGTACAACGTCGATCCGAGATAGAGCGCCCGTGCGCCGAGAGGATTATCCAGCCCGCCCGCCATGTGGCGCGGCAAGTCAGGCCGGCGGCGCAACATTTCGGCCGGTGGTGTCCAGCTTGGCCATTCGGCCTTGCGTGTCACGCGGTGCGTGCCAGTCCATTCAAAGCCAGACTTTGCAACACCGATGCCGTAGCGCAGCGCGCGTCCATCCCCCAGCACGAAGTAAAGAAAATGCGCCCGCGTATCGACAATGATCGTGCCGCTGCGCTCGTGCGTCTCGAACCGCACGATCTGGCGGAGATAAACAGAATCCACATAGGCATTGCCTTGCAGCGCCAGGCCATGATGACGCGGCCGGTTCGGCGGCACGATAGTAATGCCTGGCGGTGGCTGGAAGCGCCACCCCGGCTGCAGTCCCTGCGCCTGCGCCGGAACAAGGCTCGTCGCCATCAACACGAGCGCCAGCGCGCTCCGCACCACCACACCAAGTTTCATCGCCATTCGCCTTGTCTTGCCTCATGGCCAAAAGGCCATTCCCGGCTGGCAAGTTCGCACGGAAAAGGGCAAGGAGCGGTGAAGCGGCGTGGTTAAGCCCCGCCCAAGACATATCGTTAGCAGATTGCTAATCTACAGCAGCACTGCATCTGCTGTGGCCACGGAGCCCGTCTTTGCCAATACGCGGCCCATGGCCCCGCCAAGCTGCTCGGTTGTAAACGGCTTGATCAGCACCTCGTCTACCCCAAGCTCGCGCGCCTTGATGATATTGTCCCGGCTCGCATAGGCGGTCATCAGGATCACCGGCATGCTGCTTGCTGTCCCGAACCGCTGGTCGCGCAAGACCTGCATCAGTCCCGATCCGCTGACATCGGGCATGTACCAATCCATCAGCATCAGATCGAAAGCCTGCTGCATCAGCAGCAGAATAGCCTCCGCTCCACCGGCCGCTTCCACGATTTGCCCCACGCCCAGCTTACGAAAACTCTGCGCCGATATGGCGCGCGCATAGGCATTGTCGTCCACGATCAAGGCGCGCACGCTTTTCGGAATAAGCAATCTTGCCCCCAACGCTCATGTCATTATCTGACAGGGCGCTTTCCCAAAATGCGGGTAATCGCCTAAGCACGGTCGATTAAGAATGGTGGGTGCCTAATGTCAATTGTCATAACTCCGGATACCTTGCCGCGCTGCCCGTGGGCAGGGGACGACGCGCTGTACCGCCACTATCATGACCATGAGTGGGGCCGGCCCGTCACATCGGACACGCGCTTGTTCGAAAAGATCTGCCTTGAAGGCTTCCAGTCGGGTCTTTCCTGGATCACCATCTTGCGCAAGCGCGAGCGTTTCCGCGAAGTCTTCCATGGCTTCGACATTGACCGCGTCGCAGCAATGTCCGAAGCGGATATAGAAACTCTGCTGCAAGACCCCGGCATCATCCGCCACCGCGGCAAGATCGCCGCCACAATCAACAATGCCAAGCGAGCCTTGGAAGTGCAGGCCGAGTTCGGCTCCCTTGCTACCTATTTCTGGCGCTTCGAGACCCCTCCCGAACACCGCCCCGATGACCTCACCTGGGAAAGTCTGCGCCGCCTTGCCCAAACCGAGGCCTCAAAGGCCTTGAGCAAGGATCTGCGGAAACGGGGCTTTGCCTTTGTTGGGCCAACGACTTGCTATGCTTTCATGCAAGCCATGGGTTTGGTCAACGACCACGTAGAAGGTTGCTTCTGCCGCCAGCAAGTGGAAGCGCAACGCAACGCCCTTGTCCGCCCCACCTAGGCACGGCAAGCCCGTCTGTCTCCCATCCGCCACACGGTTGGCCCTCTGCGACAACCCGCCACATCACCCCTTGCGGATCACGGAATCGCGAGTTAGAAGATGCGCGTCCACAAACGCCAACCCGAGGGAGGCAGCGCATGACAGTCATGTTCAAACTCCATCAGGGTCCCACTATGCGACATTGGTATCTAGGCTAAGGCCTACCATCAGTCGTCATCCGGCAGTTTTCTGCCGTGGACACCTTCCTCACTACTAGATCGTGATGTGCTGAAACCGGGTCGTTCTACGTCCTGATTCCGCCCATCCATCACCAACTCAACCAGAGGCCGGTCCGCGTTCCCGCGCGCCCGGAAAACCGTTATGGCTTACAATACTCTTCCCGAGGGCGGCGTCATTTTGCGCCTCGAGTTCTCTATCGCCGATGCCGTGCACCAGCGCGGCTTGATGTCCGTGTTGCTTACTGCAGTCAAGGCGTGGCTGAACAGGCCCCGAATGCCCGCTGATCTGCCCGCCTACCTCCGGGCTGATCTGGGCCTGCCCCCTGCCGCAAGCCCTGCCCATTGGCTGGACGTTCCGGCAACTATCCAGGTCCCACCGCCCTTGCGGAGACCCGGGATGTAACAGGAAGGGGGGCCGGATTTAATCCGGTCTCCCCAAAGACAACGTCTTTTTACAATAGAAATTAGCTGGCAAGGGGATGCTTAGAGTTCGATGACTTGAGCTTTATGTTCTTCACCACCACGACAGCACAATTTGAAGCACACGGAGCCTTGATGAATATCGACTCACGCCTGAGTTTAGTCGGATCCATGGAAAAGGCTGTTCTGGAAGGCGATCAGCCCTCGGTTGAGCGGTATCTTGCCAGCGACATCCGCTACACAGTTGGTGCGCGCCCAACTGTTGTAGGTCCTCGCGCTGTTATTTTGGCTGTGGCAGAACAGGAGAAGCTGGTTCATTGGGACGGCCACACCTTTATTGACGCTTGGCTAAAAGATGATGCACTCGTTGTTGAAGTCATCAGTCGTTTCAATCGTCTTTCCGACGGCCGGCAAATTCCTCTCCCCTGTACGGATATTTACCGTTTTACGGACAACCTCATCGTTGATTGGCGCGTGTACGCCGACATGGCGCCATTTACCGCACCTTAGTTCACTAGACGTTCTATTGGTCCTGAGGGGCTCCATTGGACAGTGTCACCCACTATTAAACCTGTTGAAGGGCGTTGCCACGATCCCGCCATGTGCGAAGATGGGCCAAAGGGGCAACTGGCAAAAATTTACATCTGCCGAAAGCACTCCTGACAAAACAAGCGCAATGTCACCACAGCTTTAGTTTGTCGCTTTCCCGTCTAAGAGCGACGTCAGTGGCGCCTGTGCCCCGAAGCCCAACGCCTGTTGTTTCCACCACCCCGATCCGCTAGGAACGGCGCGACTTCCGTAAGGCTTTCCGATGACCGAAAAAACCAAGCTGATTACGCCACGCCTGCCACGCGGTTTCGAGGACCGCACGCCCGGCGAGATCGCGGCAGTCGATGTGATGATCGGCAAGATTAAATCGGTCTATGAGCGCTATGGTTTTGACCCCGTCGAAACCCCGCTTTTTGAGTTCACCGAAACCCTTGGCAAGTTCCTGCCCGATACCGACCGGCCCAATGCCGGCGTCTTCTCCCTGCAGGACGATGACGAACAGTGGATGAGCCTGCGCTACGATCTAACGGCGCCGCTCGCCCGCTATTTCGCCGAAAACTTCGAAACCTTGCCCAAGCCCTACCGCTCCTATCGGCAGGGCTACGTTTTCCGCAACGAAAAGCCGGGTCCTGGCCGCTTCCGCCAGTTCATGCAATTCGATGCCGACACGGTCGGATCAGGGGGCCCCGAGGCCGACGCTGAAATGTGCATGATGATGGCCGACGTCATGGATGCATTGGGGCTTGCCGGTAAGTATGTCGTGCGCGTCAACAACCGCAAGGTGCTCGACGGCGTCCTCGCCACTGCAGGCGTCACCTCCGACGAGCAAAAGCTTACCGTCCTGCGCGCCATCGACAAGCTCGATAAATTCGGCACCGAAGGCATCAAGCTCCTGCTCGGCGCTGGCCGCAAGGACGAAAGCGGCGACTTTACCAAAGGTGCAGGGCTCACACCCCAGCAAATTGAACCCATCTTGGCTTATGTCGACAGCGGCAACCCCGCCAACGGCGTTGAGCGCGGCTCGAACGCTCATGTCGTCTCTACGATAAACACGTTGGCCGGTCTTATCGGCGGCTCGGAAACCGGCTTGCAGGGCGTACAGGAACTCGCCTCCATCTTCGGGCTTGTCAGTGCCGCCGGCTTTGGCGGCCGCGTCATCCTTGACCCGTCCGTGGTGCGCGGGCTCGAATATTACACCGGTCCGGTGTTCGAAATCGAACTCACCTTCAAGGTCCAGAACGAAAAGGGTCAGGACGTCGTGTTCGGCTCTGCCGGCGGCGGTGGCCGCTATGATGGCCTCGTTTCCCGCTTCCGCCGCGAACCCGTGCCCGCCACCGGCTTCTCCATTGGCGTTTCCCGCCTCGCTAACGCCCTCAAGCTTACTGGCAATCTCGGCGCCACCGAACCAGTCGGACCCGTTGTGGTCCTCGTCATGGATAGGGACCAGATGGCCGGCTACCAGGCCATGGTCTCCGAGCTCCGCAATGCCGGTATCCGCGCCGAGATGTTCCTCGGCAACACGAAGAACTTTGGCAAGCAAGTCGCCTACGCAGACAAGCGCAACGCCCCCGCCGTGATCATCGAAGGCTCCCAGGAGCGCGAAGCGGGCACCCTTCAGATCAAGGATCTGATCGCCGGTAAGGAGGCCGCCGCCGCCATCACCGACAACGCCGAATGGAAAGCCGCCCGCCCTGGCCAGTTCGAGATCAAGCGCCAGGACCTCGTCAGCGCCGTCCAAAGACTGCTGAGCGAGCAATGACCGGCGCCGCCCTCCGCCGCGCCAACCTCGAAGCGCTCGTCGAAGCCCAGGGCGCCACCCGCGCCATGCCGCCCTTGCTCCTCTCCGCCGATCCCTACTTCGACCTCGCCGGCGAGGAATTCGGCCGCCGCCTCCTTCTCACCACCGACGCAACCGGCGCCGAACATTGCCTGCGCCCCGATTTCACCCTGCCGATCGTCCAGTCCTACATCGCCGATGGTGTCGGCCGCCCCGCCGCCTTCTCCTACCTCGGCCCGATCTTCCGCCAGCGCGAAACCGGCGCTGCCGAGTTCGACCAAGCCGGCATCGAACTCCTCGCCCAGCCCGATGGCGATATCGCGCTCGATCAGGTGCTGACCTTCGCTCGCGCCGCTTTGTCCATCTTCGGCGTCGTCCCCCACATTCGCCTCGGCGGCGTCGGCCTATTCGAAGCCCTGCTGGTCCAAGCCGACATGCCCACCGCCTGGCGCCCGCGCATCCGCAACCGCTTCGGCCACACCGAGGCGCTCGACAGGCTCTTAACCCGCCTCGAGGCCGTCCATGACACCCCACGCGAACAGCAGCCCAGCCGCGAAACGCTGATCGAGGATATCACCGCCCAAATGGTTGCCGCTGGCCTCAGCCTCTCCCAAGGCCGCACGCCCGAAGAAATCGCCGACCGCTATCTCGAACAGCAGGCACTCGACGCTGCCCATGTCCCGCCTGCAACGCTAAAGCTCCTGCGTGATTATCTCGCCATTTCCGGCCCCGTGCTGCAGGCGCTGACCCAGGTCGAAGCCCTTGCCCTCAAGCACAAGCTTATGCTCGGCGCCCCCATCCGCACCATCCGCCGTCATCTCAACGGTCTTGGCGAAGCCCGGGTCACCTTCGATGCTAGCTTCTCGCCGCGCCTGGATTATTATACCGGGATCGTTTTCGAAATGACCGGCACCAACGACGATATTCTCGCCTCCGGCGGCCAATACGATCGTCTCTTGGAACGCCTCGGCGCCACCGCTCCCATAGCCGCCTCCGGCTGCTCTGTTTGGGTCGATCGCCTCGAAGCGGAGGTCGAGCAATGACCGGCATCACCCTTGCCGTGCCGTCCAAGGGCCGGCTTGAAGAACTCACCCGCGACTGGTTCAGCCAAAATGGCATGACGATCTCCCGCCCCGGCGGCGCTCGGTCCTATCTCGGCGCCATTGAAGAAATGGCCGATGTCACGGTGCGCTTCTTTCCTGCCTCCGAAATCGCCCGCGAACTCATCCGTGGCACCATCGATGTGGGCGTCACGGGCCGTGACCTGATCCACGAGACCAGCGAGCACGGGCCCGGCGCCGTCTCCTTCGCCAAACCGCTCGGTTTTGGATATGCCGATGTCGTCGTAGCCGTTCCCGAGTCCTGGATTGACGTCACCCACATGCACGATCTGGCCGACGTCGCCTCCGATTTCCGCAGCCGCCACGGCCGCTGGATGCGCATCGCCACCAAATACATCACCATCACCCGTCAGCATTTCGCCAAGGCTGGCATCGCCGAGTACCGCACCGTCGAAAGTCTCGGCGCCACCGAAGCCGCCCCTGCCTCGGGCGTTGCCGATATCGTCGTCGATATAACCACCACTGGCTCCACCCTCGCCGCCAACAACCTTCGCGTTCTTGAAGACGGCGTAATGTTGCAAAGCGAAGCCTGCCTCATCGTCTCACGCACCGCCGAGCGCAGTGCGGAAAGCCAGTCGCAACTGAATACTTTCCTTGCTAAACTAGGAATTGCCGCAGGTACTTAGCGTTCTCCATCTGCATGCAACGGAGGTCCGCCATGGACAATGACTGGCTCCTCGCAGTAGCAATCTTTCTCAGCCTCGCTGTATTGTTCATCATTGTGTTGAACCTGTTGCCCCGCCGCAGAACGCGCGGCAGCTCTGCCGATAGTAGCGACAGCGGAGGGATCTTTGTCGTGAGCGACGGCGACTCTGGTGGGGATGGTGGAAGCGGCGGCGACTAAGCCCGCCATTGCGGCTTGCCTCAAATCACGCCACAAGTGCCCATCCGGCCGGGGGCAGAATTGGCTGACGAACTCGAATTGACGATACTGATGCCTTGTCTCAACGAGGCGGAAACCTTGGCTGTCTGCATCCGCAAGGCTCAAAGCTTTCTTGATCGCACCGGAATTATGGGCGAGATCATCATCGCCGACAATGGCTCCACCGATAGCTCGCGCGACATTGCCACAGCCAACGGCGCCCGCGTAGTTCCCGTGCCCGAGCGCGGTTATGGTGCAGCGCTAGGCGGCGGCATTGCAGCAGCGCAAGGCCGCTTCGTCGTCATGGCCGACGCCGACGACAGCTACGATTTCTCCCAGCTCGACGCCTTTGTCACAGCCCTTCGCGACGGGGCCCATCTGGTCATGGGCAATCGCTTCCAGGGCGGCATCGGTCCTGGCGCCATGCCGTGGCACCATCGCTATATCGGCAACCCGGTCCTGAGCTTTGCCGGCCGGCTCTTCTTCCGCACGCCCATCGGCGACTTCCACTGCGGCCTGCGCGGTTTCCGCCGCGACGCCATTCGCGCACTCAAGCTGCGTACCTCTGGCATGGAATTCGCTTCCGAAATGGTGGTCAAGGCAACGCTCGCGCATCTGGACGTGCGCGAAGTACCCACAACGCTCAAGAAAGACGGCCGCTCCCGTCCGCCCCATCTGCGCTCCTTCCGCGACGGTTGGCGGCACCTCAGGTTCCTGCTGCTGTTTTCCCCGCGCTGGCTTTTCCTTTATCCCGGCATAGCCCTACTCTGGGTTGGCCTCGTCGTCGGAGCCATCCTGCTTCCTGGTCCTGTACGGTACGGTGGCGTCGTGTTCGACGTGCACACATTTCTTGTTGCCGCGCTCTGCGTCATGGTGGGGCTGCAGTCAATTTCCTTTGCCATCATGGGCCGCCGCTTCGCTTCTCGCTATGGCTTCATCCCGCGGTCCGGCAGCTATGACAGGGTGCTCGAGTCCATCACGCTCGAGCGCGTTCTGGTCGTCGCTGTTGCCCTTATGCTACTCGGCCTGGGTGCTTTGCTTTGGGGCGTCAACCATTGGGCGCTGCGCGATTTCGGCCAGCTCAACCTCACCAGCACCATGCGCGCCGTCATCCTTGCCATGACCTTCATGGTCTGCGGTTTTCAACTAATGATGAGCGGCTTCATGTCCTCCATCATCAACATTCCCATTTACGAGCGCCGTATCGCCGATACGCCGGATCAGACCGGCGCATGATCATCGATCCGCTGATCCTTCTTGCGCTTGCGGGTGTCGGCATGCTGGCAGGCTTTGTCGATGCGGTCGCAGGTGGTGGCGGAATGATCGGCATTCCAGCGCTGCTTTTTGTTGGCATGCCGCCGGTCTCGGCCCTCGCGACTAACAAGCTACAGGGCGTCGTGGGTACCGCCATGGCCGCGATCACCTTCTGGCGGCGCGGCTACGTTTCGCTGCGCGCCCTCATGCCTGCCATAGCGCTCACCTTTGCCGGCAGCCTCATCGGTGCCCTGATCGTCAAACGCGTCGACACCAGCCTGTTAGAGGTTGCGGTACCCATCGCCCTCATTGGCATCGCACTCTATTTCCTTTTCTCTCCCAGCCTGTCCGACACCGATCGCACCGCGCGGCTACCCTTTGCACTGGCAGTTCCGATTATCGGCTTCGTATTGGGATTCTACGACGGCATCTTCGGCCCGGGGACCGGCTCGTTCTTCACCATCTGCTTGGTGACCCTTTTGGGTCTCGGCGTCACCCGCGCCTCCGGCCACACCAAGGTGTTGAACTTCACATCCAACCTCGCCGCCCTCGTCATTTTCATTCCCGCTGGTGACGTCGTCTGGCCGGCCGCCTTCGCCATGGCACTGGGCCAAATCGTCGGCGGCTACGCCGGCGCTCGCGCGGGCATCAGGTTTGGCGCCAAGCTCATCCGCCCCCTTGTGGTCGTCATCTCCATCAGCATGGCTGTCAAGCTCCTGTTCTTCCCTTAGGGAAGGCCGGGCGCGTCATTCTTCCGCCAAACCTGCCGCCGTGCGCAGCGCAGCGTTGATCCGCTCCTGCCAGCCCGGTCCATCCTCTTGGAAATGGTCCAACACGGCCCGATCAAGCCGGATCGTTACCATTTCCTTGCCCGAAGGCGGATTAATGGATTTCAGCTTTGCCTCTGCCTCGACTGGCTTGCTAGTCGCCGATTTGAACGCTGCCTCAGCCTGATCGAACGCGCTGCCGCGCCTGGGTGGTCGCATGAGAATCTCCCTCAAGATGAGCCAATCTAGCACCAACAAACCGGCAAACAAAAAAGGCGCAGTGTTTCCACTGCGCCTTTCCACGAAGTTCGTGACTGGGAAGAAACGAACCTCAAAGTTTTTGGTAGATGGACTAGAAATCCATCCCGCCCATCCCGCCCATGCCGCCGCCGCCACCGCCCATTGCGGGTGCTGCGTCCTTGGGAGCCTCCACGATCAGGGCTTCCGTCGTAATCAGCAGCGAAGCAACCGAAGCCGCGTCCTGCAGAGCCGTGCGGACGACCTTCACCGGATCGATGACGCCCATGACGATCAGATCGCCATATTCACCCGTCGCGGCGTTGTAGCCGAACGTGATCGAGGAGTTCTCGAGGATCTTGCCGACAACCACGGAACCTTCCGCACCGGCATTGTTGGCGATCGTACGTACTGGCTCCTGCAGGGCGCGCTTGACGATGGCGATACCAGCATCCTGATCAGCGTTTGCACCCTTGACGGTCATGTTGCTTGAAGCGCGCAGTAGCGCGACGCCACCACCGGCAACAATGCCTTCTTCAACAGCAGCGCGAGTAGCGTTCAGCGCGTCGTCGACGCGGTCCTTGCGCTCCTTGACTTCAACTTCCGTCGAGCCGCCAACCTTGATCACGGCAACACCGCCGGCGAGCTTTGCCAGGCGTTCCTGCAGCTTTTCCTTGTCGTAGTCCGAAGTGGTCTCTTCGATCTGCGACTTGATCTGACCGACGCGGCCCTGGATGTCTTCGGCCGAACCGGCACCATCGACGATCGTGGTGTTTTCCTTGGTGATCTCAACGCGCTTGGCAGTGCCGAGCATGTCGATGGTCACGTTCTCGAGCTTGATGCCGAGATCTTCCGAGATCACCTGGCCACCGGTCAGGATAGCGATATCTTCGAGCATGGCCTTGCGGCGGTCGCCAAAGCCTGGCGCCTTGACGGCAGCAACCTTGAGGCCGCCACGTAGACGGTTGACGACGAGGGTCGCAAGAGCCTCACCTTCAATGTCTTCAGCAATGATCAGCAGCGGACGCTGCGACTGCACAACCGATTCCAGGATCGGCAGGATAGCCTGCAGGTTCGAGAGCTTCTTTTCGTGCAGGAGGATCACGGGATCTTCCAGAACGGCGGTCATCTTCTCGGCGTTGGTCACGAAGTATGGCGAGAGATAGCCACGGTCGAACTGCATGCCTTCGACGACGTCGAGTTCGGTCTCGGCAGTCTTGGCTTCTTCGACGGTGATGACACCCTCGTTGCCGACCTTCTGCATCGCTTCGGCAATCATGTCGCCAATAGCGGATTCGCCGTTTGCCGAGATGGTGCCGACCTGGGCAACTTCCGACGACGACTTGATCTTGGACGAAGCAGCCTTCAGCGAAGCAACGACTTCTTCAACGGCCATGTCGATGCCGCGCTTGAGATCCATTGGGTTGAAACCAGCGGCAACAGCCTTGACGCCTTCAACAACGATAGCCTGGCCCAGAACGGTGGCAGTGGTGGTGCCGTCGCCAGCAATGTCGTTGGTCTTGGAAGCAACCGAGCGCAGCAGCTGTGCGCCGAGGTTTTCGAACTTGTCTTCCAGTTCGATTTCCTTGGCAACGGTCACGCCGTCCTTGGTGATGCGCGGGGCGCCGAAGGACTTTTCGATAACAACGTTACGGCCCTTGGGACCAAGCGTTACCTTGACGGCGTTAGCCAGAATATTGACGCCGCGCAGCATCTTGTCGCGAGCATCGGTAGAGAACTTTACATCTTTAGCGGCCATGGAGGGCGCTCCTTGTAATAAAGATTACGGGGAAAAGGGCAGGGAGGCGATTAGGCCTCAACGATGCCCATGATGTCCGACTCTTTCATGATCAGCAGGTCTTCACCGTCGACCTTGACTTCGGTGCCGCTCCACTTGCCAAACAGCACGCGGTCGCCGGCCTTCACGTCGAGGGCATTGATCTTGCCCTGGTCGTCGCGGGCGCCAGGGCCAACAGCGACGATCACGCCCTCGGAGGGCTTTTCCTTAGCGGTGTCGGGGATGATGATCCCGCCTTTGGTCTTTTCTTCGCTGTCGAGGCGGCGAACGACCACGCGGTCGTGCAGGGGACGGAAGCTCATGTTTGCTCCTATAGCATCCAATTATGCAATCTGGGGCCAATTAGCACTCGGTAAGTGAGAGTGCTAACAAGCTGACGCGGATATATGGCTGCCTCTCTGGTGAGTCAAGGACGCGTGAACTGATATTGGCTTTCGTGCGTTGTGCTTCATGTTCCCCCAACACCTGGATGGCAGACAATCATGACGCGTCAATGTCTCGACAAAGATATCAAGATCAGACCAGCTCAGGGCCGGGTGCATGTCATTTTCGACCAGGCCGAAATCGCTAGTTCGTTGAACGCTTTGGAACTGGATGAGCCTGGCGCACCCTTGCGAATTTATATTCCCCGAGCCGACGTGCGGGAGGATATTCTCGAACTCTCGGAAACCCACACCACCTGCCCATATAAGGGTGTTGCGTCCTATTATACCATCAAGACCCTGACCGCCGATGGTCCCGACCAGGTCTGGTACTATCCCGATCCTTGCCCGCTCGTCGAACCCATTCGCGATCATCTCGCCTTCTGGGGTGACCGCATCGAATACCGCCGCAGCGAAGTCTGATAGGCATCAACGGGACCTTGTCAGCCCCGCATCGTTTTTCCCCTTCCACCCTGCGCCAAGCTGCGCCATAAGGCCCCCATGACCCAGGACACCACACTTCAGATCAAGCTTCGCCTCAAGGGCGGCAGCGGCCCGAACGCCAACTGGCATTGGGAAATTCACGACGCAACCGGCAAGGTGGTCAAGACCGGCTCAGCCGTGGGCCCTGAGCACAAGGCGTTCGCTACGGCGCGCATCGCCAAGGAAAAGCTGGAGCAATCCTCCAGCCGCTAAGCGGCCGAAAGACTAGATCGCTCGTGACCGCTCCCGCGCAGCCTACCGCGATCAGCCCCGCGCAACACCAGGGCGGCCCTTTGCGCGGCATCACGCTTAAAGTGTTTTCCGTCTGCGCTTTCGTCGTCATGGCAACGCTTTTAAAGGCAACGCAGACCATCCCCGCCGGCGAACTCGTCTTCTTCCGCTGCTTTTTTGCTATCCTGCCCGTCGTCGGCTATCTGGTTTGGAAGCGGCGATTGCGTGCCGCCCTGCACACAACGAACCCTGCGGGCCACATCTTGCGGGCCCTGATCGGCGTTGCTTCTATGGGGCTGGGCTTCTTTGCCCTCACTCGGCTGCCACTTCCCGAAACCACAGCCATCCAATACGCCACGCCCCTGCTGATCGTGGTGTTCAGTGCCTTGTTGCTCAAGGAGCGCGTCCATATCTTCCGCTGGAGCGCCGTTCTGGTGGGTCTGGTCGGCGTTATCATCATCCTGTGGCCCCGCCTGACCGTCTTTTCCAGCGGCAACATGGATGACGCTGCCACCACCGGCGCCATAGCCTCCCTCGGCGCTGCCATCATGGCCGCATTTGCCATGATGCAGGTGCGCAGGCTGGTGCAAACCGAGCGTACCGAAGCTATAGTTGTTTATTTCTTCGTCTGCGCCAGCGTACTGTCCCTGCTGAGCCTGCCATTCGGCTGGGTCATGCCTACTCCCGAACAAGCAGTCCTGTTGATCGGCGCCGGATTCGCCGGCGGCGTTGGCCAGCTGCTGCTCACCTCATGCTATCGCTACGCCGATATGTCCGTCATCGCGCCGTTCGAATACGTGTCGCTGATTCTGACCATTGTCATCGGCTTTGTGGTTTTCGCCGACGTTCCCACCCCCGCCATGCTCACCGGCGCCGTCATCATCGTAGGCTCCGGCATCGCCGTAATCCTGCGCGAACACTATCTCGGCCTCGACCGCATAAAAGCTCGCGAAGCCAATACGCCTTAGCTGGCGATGGCCACCTCGGCCCAACCCTGCCGTTTGCGGTAGATCGTCGACGGACTGATCTCCAGCGCCGCCGCAGCCAGCGAAACATTGCCGCCAAAGCTTGCAATCGCATCCTCGATGATGCGCTGCTCCTGCTGCCACATCGGCAAGATCGCGGGCCGCCGCTCGGCTCTCACTGGCACCTCGTGCGCCACCACCCCGCGTGATTCGATATCGGCACTGGCCAGCATGGTGGCGGTAATCTCCCCGCCATCGAACATCACCACCAGCCGCCGCACCAGATTCTGCAACTGCCGCACATTGCCGGGCCAATCCGCCGACCCTAGGGTCGCCGCGGCCTCCACCGAAAACCCGGCAAAGCTCTTGCGCTCCTCGGCGGCATAGCGCGCAAGGAAATGCCGCGCCAACACCAGGATATCGCTCGGCCGCTGCCGCAGTGGCGGCAGGTGAATGGGCAAAACATGGAGCCGGTAAAATAGATCCTCGCGGAACTTCTTCTCGCTGATCAACTGCATCGGATTGCGGTTGGTCGCGCAGATCACCCGCACATCCACATGCCGCACCCCAGCCTCGCCCACCCGGCTCAGCGTCCCCGTTTGCAAAAACCGAAGCAGCTTGCTTTGCAGCGACAGATCCATCTCCCCGATCTCATCGAGAAACAGCGTGCCGCCGTCCGCCAACTCCGCCGCACCCTTGCGGTCCTCGTGCGCGCCGGTAAATGCCCCGCGCGCCACCCCGAACAATTCGCTTTCCAGCAAGTCCCGCGGGATCGCGGCGCAATTGATCGCCACCATGCGCTTGTTGGCCCTCGGCCCTTTGCCGTGCAGCGCCTCGGCGCACACATCCTTGCCCGTGCCGCTTTCGCCGGTGATGAACACCGGTGCCGCCGACGCCGCAATCCGTCCGATCTGCTCATAGACGAACTGCATGGCGCTTGATGCGCCGATAAACCCGGCATAATCGGAGGGGCCAGGCATCGCACGCGTATCCAGCCCGAGCGTCCGCCCCTTGCCATGCCGCTGCGCCAGTTCCCCGATTCGCGCGACCATGGCAGGCCCGTTGATCGGCTTGGCCACATAATCATGCGCACCTGCCCGCATCGCACCCACTGCTGCGGTAACCGACGCGCCATCTGCCAACGCCACGACCAGCGCGCCTTCCGCCAGCCGCACCAGTCGCGTCACGGCCTCATCGCTGCGCTCCGCCAGATCTGCCAGACTCGAAAGATCGGCCAAAACAATATCGAAGGCCCGCTCGCGCAGGAGATCTGCCGCCTGCCGCCCGCCCGAGACCAGCGTGATCCGCGTCGCCGGTCCAAGGCTCTGTCGCATGGTCTCGGCAATAGCTTGCGCGCATGCATCGTCGCGGTCGATCAGCAGCAGCCGGCCAGTGGCGTCGCTATCGCTTGCAGTCTGCATCGCCATCCGGCCATCCTTCTTCGAAGAGTCTTGCGCCGGTTGTCTTGCGATCCGGTCTTGCCGCCGATTGTTGATGAACAGGGTAAATAATCCGTTCCAATGAGGCGCATTTAGCCTTGGAAGACCAGACGGCGCCGCTTTTGCCCGAGGAGGGGCAATGCTAAGAGGAACAAGCCGAATCCCGGCTGTTGCGGAGGCTCAGAGGTTTCAGCGTGCAGGCTCTGGTCTATACGTTTATTGCCCTTGCTGCTCTCGGCGCCGGCGCCACGGCCTATTTCGCCCTGGTGTTCACGCCTGCCGACGCCATCATGGTTGCCGTTGTCTTCGGCTGCGTCTGCGTCGTCCTGATGGAGCGCATCCTGCGCCAGCGCGCCGAGAACCGACTTGAAAAAGCCATCGAGGACCTGTCCCGCCTCCTCGCGACCGACGCCCAGGCCGGTGCCGTCCTGGGCCAGCGCATCAATGCCATGGCCGATCAAAACGCCGGTCAACGCCTCGATGGCGTCGAGGCGGATATCTCCGTCTTGGGCACAGTCATCCGCCAGGTTGCCGAAGCCGTCGCCGATATAGAGGATCGCACCACCAAGGGGCAAGGCAATCATGAGCGCCTGATCGCGCCGGCTTCGCCGCCCGTCGTGCGCGAGCCCGAACCGGTCATTCCCCTTGAAATGGTCCGCCAGGCCCTTGCGGAAAACCGCCTGTTGTTCCACATCCAGCCCATCGTCACGCTGCCGCAGCGCCGCCCGCAAGGCTATGATCTGGTGCCGCGCCTCATGCTCGAGGACGGCGATCTCGCCGACAGCGCCGATTTCTTGCCTCGCCGCAATGGCGAGGATGTGCTTCGTCACATCGAAGGCATTGGCCTCGTCGAAGCGATCACCATCTCCCGCCGCGCGCGGACCGCCGGCCAGCCGATCACGCTCTATATTCCTTTGTCCCGCGCCACCCTCAGCGATTCAGGCGCGGCCGATCAGCTGCTGGCATCGCTTGAGGCAAATCGGGCCATCGCCCCCTTCATGATCTTTGCCGTGACCCATCAGGACTGGCATGATTTCACCACCAGCGAGCGCGCCATCGCCGACTCGCTTGCCAAGAAAGGCGCCGGCTTCACCCTCACCAACATGCGCTCCTTGCGCGTCGATGTCGCTGAACTTGCAGGGCAGGGGGTGCGCTCCCTTCGCATCGATGCCACACGCTTCATCGAGCATCCCGAAACCTATACCGACTTCCACGCCTCCGACATTGCCAACTACATTGCCCGCTTCGAAGTGTCTCTCCTCGCCACTGCCATTACCAGCGAGCGACAGATCGTCGAACTACTCGAAGACGGCATCCGCCTCGCCCAAGGTCCCCACATCGCCGCCCCCGGCCCAGTCCGCCCCGACCTGGTCGGTGAACCCACCCGCGCCACCCCTCAACTGCGTCGCGTAGAAAACTGAAGCACTTCTATCGATCGCAAGGGGGCTGCTGAATTTCGGCACACTGTCGTCAAAAACACCGTCTACCCTTGGGCTTGACCCGAGGGCCTCTTAGGCGGCCCCCAAACGCAACATTTGTTGCGGCGGAACATGGCCCTCGGGTCAAGCCCCAGGGCGGCGGAGTGGACGGGCATTAGTTCAGCGCTCCCCTAAATTCGCGAGCAACCTACCCGCCCCGCGCCCTACACATGTCCGCCTTCCGCCGCCACACTTCCCTTTCCCCTTGATCCTGACCCCTAAGCTGCCACATAGAACTCCCGTCCTGTTCGCATTGGATCTTGCGATGACCGCGTCACTGCCCTCCATTTCCGGCCTGTCGGACCTCGCCGGCCGCTACGATGCCGTTCTGAGCGATGTCTGGGGCGTGGTGCACAACGGAATTGCCGCTTTCCCCAGCGCCGTTGAGGCACTCACCGAATTCCGCAAGGCGGGCGGCAAAGTGGTTTTCATCACCAATGCCCCGCGTCCCTCGGCGCCGCTTGTCGCCATGCTCGATCGCCTTGGGGTCACCCCAGCCGCCTACGATGCCATGGTCTCCTCTGGTGACGCCACCCGTGCCATGATTGCGAAATATCGCGGCAAGCCCATTCATCACGTCGGCCCGCCCACTGAAGACGACGCACTTTACGAAGGTCTGGATGTCCGCCGCGCCAGCGCCGAGGAAGCCGAGGCCGTTATCGTCACCGACCTCGACACTGACGACGACACTCCCGAAATGTATCGGGAGCGCGCCAAGCTCTGGCTCTCCCGCAGGCTCCCCATGATCTGCGCTAATCCCGATCGCGTGGTCGAGCATGGCGACAAGATCATCTATTGCGGCGGCTCGCTGGGTGATCTTTATGCCGCCATGGGCGGTATGGTGCTGATGGCCGGCAAGCCCTATCAGCCCATCTATGAGGAGGCTTTCCGCCTCGCCGAAGAAGCCGTCGGCCGTCCGCTCGACAAATCCCGCGTCCTCGCCATCGGCGATAGCGTGCGCACCGACGCCACCGGCGCCGCCAAGTTCGGCATCGATTTGCTGTTCGTCACGGGCTCCATCCACGCCGCCGAGCTCGACGCTTTCGGCAAGCCCGACCCGCAGGCCATTGTCGACCTGGTCGCGCCCAGCCGGGCCCACATGGCCGGCTTCCTGCCCCGGCTCGCTTGGTAGTGCTCGTGACTAATTTCGTTCGATTGAACAATCTCGATGCCGTACCGCCAAATCTGCGCGGCGCCTATGTTGCCATCGGCAATTTCGACGGCTTCCATCGCGGCCATCAGCAAGTTGTCGAAACGCTCAAGGCCCGGGCAGGGGAGGCTGGCGTGCCCGCCATGATCCTGACCTTCGAGCCTCATCCGCGCGACGTGTTCGCTCCCGCGCCCTTCATGTTCCGCCTGACCGATGGCGATGCCAAGGCGCGCCTCGCCCAAACCTTCGGTCTCGACGCCATCGCCATTCTCTCGTTCGATCGCGCCTTCTCCCAGATCGAGGCCGAGGATTTCGTGTCTCGCTTCCTGGTCGATGCTCTTGGCGTATCCGGCGTCATTGTGGGCTCCGACTTCCATTTCGGCCGCCAACGCCGCGGCACCCCCAATTTCCTCAGATCAGCCGGCGAGCAGCATGGCTTTGCCGTCCAAACCCTCGACCTGATGGACGAGGGCGACGAGCCCATCTCCTCTTCCCGTATTCGCGCGGCCCTGTCCGAGGGCGCCGTCACCGCCGCCAATCGCCTGCTCGGCTATCATTGGTTCTTCGACGGCTGCGTTGTGAAGGGCGACCAGCGTGGCCGCGAACTCGGCTATCCAACCGCCAACACCGTCACGCATACTAATTTCCAGCTGGCCCAGGGCGTTTACGCCGTCCGCGTTCGTCTCGGCGATCGCCTCCTCGACGGCGTCGCCGCCTTCGGCAAGCCCATGTTCAACAACCAGCGCCCACCGTTCGAAACCCACATCTTCGATTTCGACGAAGACATCTACGGTCAGACGCTGTCCATTGCTCTCATCGCCCACATCCGCGGCCAGGAAGTCTTCTCCGGCCTCGACGAACTCATCGCCGCCATGGATCGCGACTCCGGCAAAGCCCGCGCCCTCATTGCCAAGGCCCGCCCGTTGAGTGATTTGGATATGAGGCTAGGGTTTGTGAGATAGGGCACCACATCGCCGCGCACTCGATGTCACCCCGGCCTTGAGCCGGGGCCCATCCTGAGATTTTGAGATGGATTTGCTTGCGCCGCAAGACACTGCCTTGCGGCCTACCTTCTGTCACAAGGGAGAAGGTACCAAATCATCCTTTGCCCCGGCCGCCCCACCTTGCTAAAAGGCGCGCAAATCCTCTTTACCGATTGCCTGAACCCATGACCGATACAGCCGCCGGCACGACCGAAACTGACTATTCGTCGACCCTCTTTCTGCCGGAAACCAACTTCCCCATGCGGGCCGGCTTGCCGGATCGCGAGCCCACTTGGCTCAAGCGCTGGGAAGAGATGGACATTTTTGCAGCTCAGCGGGAACAGGCCAAGGATCGGCCGCTCTTTACCATCCATGATGGCCCGCCCTACGCCAATGGCAACATCCATATCGGTCACGCGCTTAACAAGACGCTGAAGGACCTCGTGTCACGCTCCATGCAGATGCTGGGCTTCAACTCAGCCTATGTACCAGGCTGGGACTGTCACGGCCTCCCAATCGAATGGAAGATCGAGGAACAATACCGCGCCAAGGGCAAGGACAAGAACGAGGTTCCGGTCGTCGAATTCCGACAGGAATGCCGCGCCTTTGCCGAGCAATGGGTCGATGTGCAGCGCGAGGAGTTCAAGCGCCTGGGAATCCTCGGCGAATGGGACAATCCTTACCTCACCATGAGCTTTGACGCCGAGGCCCAAATCGCGCGCGAACTGATGAAGGTGGCCACCACGGGCCAGCTCTATCGCGGCTCCAAGCCCGTCATGTGGTCCGTCGTCGAACGCACGGCCCTCGCCGAAGCCGAAATCGAATATCAGGACTATGAGAGCGACACGATCTGGGTGAAGTTCCCGGCATTTCTCGCTGGGCGCGACGGCAGCCAGATGAACCCCATTGTCGCGGCTGGAGCGTCGGTGGTCATCTGGACAACCACGCCCTGGACCATCCCGGCCAACCGTGCAATCAGCTATTCCAGCAAGATAAGCTATGGCCTTTACGAGGTCACCCAAGCACCGGCTGAAAACTGGGCGAAAACAGGCGAAAAATACGTTATCGCCGACAAACTTGCCGCCGAAGTCTTCGCCAAAGCCAAGGTGGAAGCGTTCGAAAAGCGCGCTGATGTGACTGCTGATGACTTGGCCGGCCTGATCTGCGCCCATCCCCTCAAGGGCCTGGGTGGCGGTTACGAGTTCGGCGTGCCCCTGCTCGATGGCGAACACGTCACCGATGACGCCGGTACCGGCTTCGTGCACACCGCGCCAGGCCATGGCCTCGATGACTTCGAGATCTGGATGAACTCGACCCGCCTGCTGGGCGAAAAGGGCATCGACACCACCATTCCCTATGCCGTCGACGACGGTGGCTTCTACACGGCGGACGCCCCCGGTTTCGAAGGCGCCCGCGTCATCGATGACAACGGCAAAAAGGGTGACGCCAACCAGCGCGTGATCACCGCTCTTGCCGAGCGTGGCGCTATGGTCGCCCGTGGCCGCGTCAAGCACTCCTATCCCCATTCCTGGCGCTCCAAGAAGCCGGTGATCTTCCGCAACACGCCGCAATGGTTCGTCTACATGGACCGCGACATCGATGGCGCTGCTGGCGACACCCTCCGCACTCGCGCGCTCAACGCCATCGACGCCACCAAGTTCTACCCCGCCGCCGGCCAGAATCGCCTGCGCTCGATGATCGCCGACCGTCCCGATTGGGTCCTCAGCCGCCAGCGCGCCTGGGGCGTGCCGATCACGGTGTTCGTCGAAAAATCCACCGGCGAAATCCTCAAGGACGAAACGGTCAATCACCGCATTGCCCAAAGTTTCGAGGAAGAAGGCGCCGACGCCTGGTACAAGCCCGGCGCCGCCGCCCGCTACCTTGGCGAGACCCGCAACCCCGACGACTACGAGATGGTCACCGACGTCCTCGACGTCTGGTTCGACTCCGGCTCGACCCACTCGTTCGTGCTGCGCAACAAGCAGAAATGGCCGCACCTGAAATTTCCTGCCTCCATGTATCTGGAAGGCTCGGACCAGCACCGCGGCTGGTTCCACTCGTCCCTGCTCGAATCCTGCGCCACCAATGGCTACGCGCCTTATGAAAGCGTGCTGACCCATGGTTTCACCATGGACGGCGATGGCAAGAAGATGAGCAAGTCGCTGGGCAACACCGTCGCTCCGCAGGACATCATCAAGCAATACGGCGCCGATATCCTGCGCCTCTGGGTCGCCTCGTCCGACTATTCGGAAGATCTGCGCCTCGGCAAGGAGATCATCCAGACCACCGTCGACGCCTACCGCAAGCTGCGCAACACCCTGCGTTGGCTGCTGGGTAATCTCGCCCACTACCAACCTACGGACGCTGTCGCCTTCGCTGACATGCCCGAGCTGGAGCAATTGAGCCTCCATCGCCTTGCTCAACTCGATACGCAAGTGCGGACCGCCTACAAGGAATACGACTACCGCCGCATCGTGACCTTGCTGACCAACTTCATGAACATCGAGCTATCGGCGTTCTATTTCGACATCCGCAAGGATGCGCTTTATTGCGACCCAATCTCCTCGACCAAGCGCAAGGCCGCTCTGACGGTACTCAATCACCTTTTTGAGTGCCTGACCGCCTGGCTGGCCCCCATCCTGGTCTTCACCATGGAAGAGGTCTGGCTCGAGCGTTACCCGGAGGACGGCTCCTCCGTCCATCTGCGCCTCTTCCCCGAAGTGCCGGCCGAGTGGATCAACGACGAGCTTGCGGGCAAATGGCAGCTCATCCGCGCCGTCCGCCGCGTGGTTACGGGAGCGCTGGAAATCGAGCGCCGCGAAAAGCGCATCGGCTCCTCACTCGAGGCTGCGCCCAAGGTCTTCATTGTCGACGAGCGCTACCGCACGGCCCTGCAAGGCCAGGATCTCGCCGAGATCGCCATTACCTCAGACATAGAAGTGATCGCCGGCACCGGCGAAGGCTTCACCCTCGATGACGTGCCCGGCGTTTCGGTGGTCCCCGCCGTCGCCCAAGGCAATCGCTGCGCCCGCTCCTGGAAGATCCTCCCTGAAGTCGGCTCAGACCCCGACTTCCCCGACGTCACCCTGCGCGACGCCCAAGCCTTGCGTGAACGCGCCGCAGCGGGGTTGTAGCGCTTGAACCCCCGAAAGCTCGCCGACCCCTCCGTCTACATCTCACTCACCACAGCAATTCTCGCCTTCGGCATTGATCGCGCCCATAAAGCCTTCCAGGTCTCTGCCGAATGCATCGCCCCGGGCGCAGCCCGGTGCGTCGAAATCTTCTCGAGCTTCGTCCCCTTCGCCATGACCAATTGGCGCGGCGGCGAAGTCGTCCGCGTCACCGATTTTTTCGATTACGTCCTCGTCTGGAACACCGGCATCTCCTATGGCCTCCTCGAAGGCCTGCCGGTCTGGGCGTTGGGCGCCATCATGCTCATCGCCATCGCGGCTCTTTCGGTCTGGTGGTGGCGCGCCGACTCCGCCCTCATCCGCCTTGGCCTTGCCCTGTGCATCGGCGGCGCCCTTTCCAACGCGCTGGACCGCTTCCTTTATGGCGCCGTAGCCGATTTCTTCCATCTGCACTGGGGCAATTGGTCTTTCTACATCTTCAACCTGGCGGACGTCGCCATCACGGCCGGGGTCATTGTGTTGCTTGCCGACCTCATTGGTCTGGGAAAGCAGAGCAAGTCTGCCCATTAAGCATCCAATATCGGGCGCTTAACACTTTGCCGCCAGAATCTGGCCTTAGGCGCCGGAATGTTCTATAAGCGCCGCCGAGATGTCGAAGGATTATTGATGAAGATGGGTTTGAGCGGGCACCAGTCTGCACTGAAGGGACTATCTTTTGCCGGCAAGAGTGCCATTGGCCTCGTCCTGGCGATGGCACTGGCCGCCTGCACCACGGTTGAGGGCACCAACGCTCTGACCGATGTGGGCACATTCGAGCGCGAAGTGATGAGCTCCACTGCGCGTGGCGTCGGCCTTATTCCCGGCGAAGCCCCCAAGGAAGATTTGACCCAGGCGCGCGCGCCGCTGGTGCTCCCCGCTTCGGGTCAGACGCTCCCGCCGCCCTCGACCACCACGGCTATGGCACAATTGCCGGCGAATAGCGACACGGTCCAGCTCGATACGACCAATCTCAGCGAAGTCGATATCCAGCGCCTGCGCAACGCTAAGGTCGTGGATTTGCGCTCCCTTTCAGGCCGTCCGCTGACTGAAGCTGAAGCCCGTGCCCTGACTGCCCGCATGCAACGCGCCAATATGAGTGTTTCGGTCAACACCGACCGCCCACTCTATCTGCCGCCCGAGGAATATTTTACTCGTGTGGGGAACGCCGATTTGGTCTGCGCCGTGGGCAATGGCGAAATCGTTTCGGTCGATGATCCAAAATGCCCCGAATCGGTGCGCAAGGCCATCCGTTCCTCTATGGCATCCAAGCCGAACACATCGGGCAGCGGCCAAAGCATTAGCGGTGGGCCAGATGCAAGTTTGAAGGATAGCGAAGTCACGCTAGACTAATCTTCAGATCAACCACCTATTTCTATCAAGCGGCTGGTTTACCCAGCCGCTTCTCGTTTTTCGCGCCGCCCCTCGGGTCCCGCATGACATGAAAGAACGCCTCGCATGAGCGAAACTACCCCTGCCAAGCCCGACACCGGCGATCGCCTCGCCAAGGTCATAGCCCGCTCCGGCCTCTGCTCCCGCCGTGACGCCGAGGCCTGGATCACCGAAGGCCGTGTCGTGGTCAACGGCAAGAAGGTCCTCACCCCCGCCTTCAACGTCACCGACCGCGACAAGATCATGGTCGATGGCGCCCCCTTGGCCGCGCGCCAGGGCACCCGCGTCTGGCTCTACCACAAGCCTGCCGGCCTTGTGGTCACCGAAAAAGATCCCGAAGGCCGCGACACCATTTTCGAGCATCTCGAACAACTCGGCCTGCCGCGCGTGGTTTCCGTCGGGCGCCTCGACATCAACACCGAAGGCCTTTTGCTCCTCACCAATGATGGTGGCCTCAAGCGCGTGCTCGAACTGCCCGCCACGGGCTGGCTGCGCCGCTATCGCGTGCGCGCCCATGGCACGGTCACTCAGGCCGCGCTCGACAAGCTCAAGGACGGCATGGAGATCGATGGCATCCGCTACGGGTCCATCGAAGCGACGCTCGAACGTGAGCAGGGCTCGAATGTCTGGATCGTCATGTCCCTGCGCGAAGGCAAGAACCGAGAAGTCAAGAACGTCCTCGGCGCTCTGGGCCTCGAGGTCAATCGCCTGATCCGGGTGAGCTATGGTCCCTTCCAGCTCGGCGACATCCCCGTCGGCGGCATCGAAACGGTCAAGGCCTCCACTCTGCGCGACCAACTCGGCAAGAAGCTCGCCGAAGCGGCTGACGTCGATTTCGAGAGTGAAATGCCCGAAGCCCACCAACTCGTTGGCAAGCCGACCCGTGATCGCCTGACCGGGCGCGGCACCAACACCGTGGAAATCGCCCGCCAGCGCTTCCGCTTCACCGACAGCGCCGAAAAGACCGAGGAAGAGTGGCGCGCCGAGCGTCCACGCCAGGATCGTCCCGGCCGCTTCGACGGCCGCAAGCCCGCACCCAAGCGCGACGAGCGCGAAGAAGAGATGGCGCCACCCCGTCACATCCATTTCGATGACGATGGCCGCGCCCCTGAGGAGTTTGTGCAAAAGCGTTCCGGCAAGCCCGGCTGGCGCGACCCCGAGGATCAGCCCGCCCGCACCTTCGGCAAGAAGCCCGAGCGCGCAGCTGGGGCCAAGAGCTTCGGCGCCAAGAAGCCGCTCGAGAAAAAGGCCTTCGGCGACAAGCCTGCTTTCGGCAAGAAGAGTTTTGGCGATAAACCCGCCTTCGACAAGCCACGCGGCCCGCGCCGCGAAGATGGTGACCGGCCAAAGCGTCCCTATGGCGATCGTCCGGCTGGTGCTCGCCCGGCCGGTGACCGCAGCGAAAGGCCTGCCCGCGATTTCGGCGATCGTCCACGCCGCGACGATGCATCCAAGCGCCCCTTTGGAGCACGTCCCGAAGGCGGCGCCCGTCCCCCACGCGATCGCGAGTTCACGGGTACGCCACGCGGCCCGCGCCGCAGCGACGCTGGCGCCAGCGAGGCACCGCGCAGCTTCGCGCCCCGTCTGCGCCCGGATAACGAACGTGGCGAAGGCGCAGCTTTCAAAGGTGAAGCCAAACGCCCCGGCCGCAACTTCTCCGAAAAGCCCAGAAGCTTCCGCCCCGAAGGCGACCGTCCGGCGCGCCCTGCTCGTCCTGGCCGCGATCATCTCGGTTCCGAAACCAAGACCTACGGCAAGCCCAAGACCCGCGCCGACGGCAAACCCTTCCCCAAGCGCGACGGCGCCGCACCGCAGCGCGGCCCTAAGCCCGGTGGGCGTCCAACCGGTGCAGCCGGACGGACCGGCTCTGGCTCAGGCCGTCCCTTAACTAGCGGTCGGCCTAGCGGCGGGGCAGGGCGTCCGACAGGGCCGCGCCGTCCAAAGGCTTAACTGTTAAACCGTCATCTTCGCGAAAGCGGGGATGACCCAGTGGTTAGCGCTATCGTTCATTGGAGCACCCCATGCGCATCATCGCCGGCAAGTTCCGCGGCAAATCGCTGACCTCGCCGTCCGACGACTCCATCCGCCCCACGGCAGATCGCGTTCGCGAATCCATTTTCAACATCCTGTCGAGCAAGCTCGGCCCAGTGTTCACCGATCTGCGCGTCCTCGACCTGTTCGCCGGCACTGGCGCTCTGGGCTTCGAGGCCCTCTCGCGCGGCGCAAGCCACGTCACCTTCGTTGAAACCGGCGCCGAAGGCCGCGGCCTCATCCGCGATCACATCGAAGCCTTCGGGGCAGGGGGCGTCACAAAACTCCTCCGCCGCGACGCGACTGACCTCGGCACCCCCGGCACCTTTGGCCAGTTCGACCTCATTTTCCTCGACCCCCCCTACGGCCAAGGCCTGGGCGAACGCGCCCTCGCCAACATTGCCGCCAATAGCTGGCTCGCCCCCGATGCCACCATCGTCTTTGAAGAGAGCGCCGAAGCCAACATCACCATCCCCGAAAACTTCACCCTGAACGACCGCCGCCTCTACGGTGCCGCCGCCGTGCATTTTTTGACGTTCGAAGCCCGACAGTAAGAGTCACTCATCCATCCTACCCCCGATGTCACCCCGGACTTGATCCGGGGCCCATCCTGAGATCTCGGGATGGATTAAGCCCGGGATGACACCGGTTTTATGGGAGCGGAAGCGCACGATCCCCACAGTCGACACCTCCCCCTTGAGAGCCTGCACTCGGGAACGCGTAGCGCTACCCGGGTGGGGAGGATCAAGGTGGGGTTGCTCGTACCAGGCACTTAGCCCTCAAACCCCCGCACAACCCTCACACTTTCCCCGGATCTCCATCGTCGTGCGCTCCACGCGAAACCCCTTCGCCCCCGCCCAATCCCCCAGTCGCTCCTCAATCACCGGGTCGGCAAATTCGTCCACCTTCCCGCACCCCTCGCAGATCGCAAACGCAATCAGCCCCTTGCGATGGCAATGCTCGTCCGCACAGGCCACAAACGCATTGAGCGACTCCAACCGGTGCGCCAGCCCGCGCTCCACCAGCTTGTCGAGCGCCCGATACACCTGCAACGGCGCTCGCAGGCCATCGCCGCGCAGCTTGTCAAGGATGTCATAAGCGCTGAGCGGCCCATCTGAATGGTTGAGCGCGCCGAGTACCAGGCCCTGGTTGCGGGTCAGATCGCCCAGTACTGCGTGACTATGTGCCAAAAACTTCTCTCCTGCCGAACAAACGCGTCACCGGCACGGCCAGCGACAAAACAAATATGACCAGTGCCATTACAACGATGGATGGCCCTGACGCTGTGTCCCAAGTCCGCGACCCGAACAGCCCTCCAATGACGGCCAAGGCTCCCAAAACAGCCGACACCACCGCCATCGCCTCGGGCGTTGCGCTCAGCCGTCGCGCCGTAGCTGCTGGAATGATCAGCAGCGAGGTGATCAGCAAAACACCAACCAACTTCATGGCAATGGCAATGACACTCGCCATCAGGATCATCAGCAACAACCGGCTCGCCTCCGGCCGCAGCCCCTCCGCCTCGGCCAATTCCGGGCTGACGGTTGACGCCAGCAACGGCCGCCACGCAAACACCAGCATGGCAAGGATCAAAACCCCACCGGCATAGATAATGGCGATATCCTCAGCCGAAACTGCCAGGATATCCCCGAACAAAAACCCCAGCAGGTCAATCCGCACAGTCGTCAAGAACCCCACCAGCACGAGTCCCACGGCCAGCGTCGAATGGCTCAAGATTCCCAGGAGCGCATCGGTCGACAGCGTCGCTTGCCGCTGCAACACAATCAGTGCTCCCGCCACCAGCGCCGCTACGGCAAATACGCCAAGCGTCATGTTCATTGACAGGATGATCGACAGCGCCACACCCAGCAACGCCGAATGCGCCATTGTATCCCCGAAATACGCCATACGACGCCACACGACAAAGCACCCCAGCGGTCCAGCCACGAGCGCCAGTCCGACACCGGCGATCAGCGCGCGGGAAAAATAGTCACCGAGCATGCACATGCTCCTCATGCGCATGCACATGGCCATCAGCCACCACGCAGCCATCGTCGTGGTGCTCATGGTCATGATGGTGCTCATAGATCGCCAGCGACCCAGCCGCCCGCTCGCCAAAGAGGCGCAGATATTCTGGGCTCCGCTTTACCGCCGATGGCGTGCCCCGGCAGCACACATGGCCATTGAGGCAAATCACCGTATCGGTTTCCGCCATCACCACATGAAGGTCGTGGCTGATCATCAGGATGCCGCTGTGCGTCGTGTCCCGGATGGTACGCACCAACTCATAAAGCGCCGCCTCGCCGGAAAGATCCACGCTTTGCACCGGCTCATCCAGCACCAATAGGTCCGGCTTGCGGATCATGGCCCGCGCAAACAGCACACGTTGGAATTCCCCGCCCGACAGTTCCTGCACCGCGGCCTTGAGCAACCGCCGGGCGCCAACCGCCTCCAGTGCACCGTCAATCTCCTGCCGTCCAAAACGCCCCGTCAGCGTCATCAAACGCTCAACCGTCAACGGCAAGGTCCAATCGATGCTGAGCTTTTGCGGCACATAGCCGATTCGCAGGCCGGCCCGCCGCCACACCGTACCAGTGCTGGGCTTGTGAACACCCGTCACCATCTTGGCCGTGGTGGATTTGCCGGACCCGTTCGGCCCGATCAGGGTCACGATCTCGCCCCGGGCGATGCTCAGATCGACCCCGCTCACCAGCGTTCGCCCACCCCGGCTCACCCCCGCATTGGTGAGGGTGATCAGCGTGTCCCTTGCTGCCAACATGTCCATCCAGTCTGCTTCCTTGCTCTAAAGCATCAGCCGCGCTTTAGCCTTGACGTCTCAAATTATGTTATAGCATAACACTGGCGCAAGCGTAATAACATAACATCGAGGCTCCAAATGAACCTGCGGCTCTCCTGCGCCACCCTGGCCACAGCCCTGCTGACCTCCACTGCCATGGCCGCGCCAGAAGTAGTCGCGTCCATCAAGCCCGTTCATTCACTGGTTTCTGCGATTATGGCCGGTGTCGGCGAGCCGACACTGCTGGTCCGCGGCGCCGCCTCGCCTCATACCTATGCGCTTAAACCCTCCGACGCCGCCGCACTAGAATCTGCTGACCTGGTGTTCTGGACGGGGCACGGCATGGAACTTTTCCTGGCCGATGCGCTCGACACACTCTCAACGAATGCCGAGATCATCGAACTGGCCGAAGCCCCCGGCATAGAGCTGCTCCCTGTGCGCGAAGGCGGCGCGTTCGAAGCCCACGCCGATGAGGCGGAGGCGGAACATGATCACAAGCACGAACACGCCGAAGAAGACCACGACCACGATCACGGCGAAGGCGACATGCATTTTTGGCTCGATCCGGAAAACGCCAAGCTCATGGTCGCCCATATCGCTGCAACGCTCGCCGCTGCCGACCCGGAAAACGCCGCCGCCTACGCTGCCAATGCCCAAACCGAGATTGCCAAACTCGACGCGCTCCAGGCTGAACTCACCGACACCCTCGCACCGGTCAAGGACAAGCCCTTTGTCGTCTTCCACGACGCCTACCAATATTTTGAAAACCGCTTCGGCCTGACGCTCGCAGGCTCGATCACCGTCACGCCCGACACCACCCCCGGCGCCGCCCGTATCGATGAACTCAAAAGCAAGATCGCCGAACTCGGCGCCACCTGCGTCTTCAGCGAACCCAATTTCCAGCCCACCATCGTCAACGCCATCATCGAAGGCAGCCCGGCCAAGGCCGGCGTCATCGACCCTGAAGGCGGCGCCCTCACCGAAGGCCCCGATCTCTACGCCACTCTCCTGCGCGGCCTCGCCACTAGCCTCGTCGACTGCCTCGGCTAGCCACCAAACCGCTCCTCCCCCCTCTAGCAAGGCCGGGTGGGGGATCCTACTTCAACGGCCCCTTGAAGATGAAAAATGCCCCCAAGGCGATCAGCCCAAACCCCACCCCGTGGTTGATCGTCAGCTTCTCGCCGAAGTAAAACACCGTGAACACGGCAAAAACGCTGAGCGAGATCACTTCTTGGATCGTCTTGAGTTCGGATGGGGAATACACCGCTTCCCCGATCCGATTAGCCGGCACCGCCAGCCAATACTCGAGAAACGCGATTCCCCAACTGATCAACACTGCCGCCCACAGCGCCGATGTCGGCCATTTCAGGTGCCCATACCAGGCAAATGTCATGAACACATTGGACGCGACCAGTAGCCCGATCGGCGCCAGACTTGCAAAATTCCAACCCAAGACTCGGCTCCCCTAGCGCAGATGCTTGGTGGGCTGCTCTAGCCCGAACATGTCGTCCGCTAGCGTGTCCATCCGCTCGCGCACCAGCGCCTGCGCGTCGTGGACGCCGCGATTATAAAAATATGCGCCCATCTTCTCGGCAAAAAACATCATCAGCATCTCCGCCGGGATAGACCCGATGGAGGAATCGAGCTCGGTCCGGAAGTAGTCCTGGATCTCGCCGACAATGGCTTTGGTTTCTCACGGCTAAACTTGATGGGCTTCATGGCGCTCTCCTTTATTGCGCGTTCATAGAGCGAGTCGCTCATTGTTTTACGCGTCTGGCTCAGACAAAGTGCCGCCAATGAGGAGAACGCATCATGCTTGCCCGCCTGCCGCTCATTGCCCTCTGCGCTGCGCTTGTCGCCGCGCCGGCTCTTGCCAAAGACAAAACCGAATTCACCTGTACCGGCGTCTTCGCCATCGACAGTTCTGAAGCTCGCGTCATCGAAACCTACGGCGCTGAAAACGTCGTCACCGGTGACGTGCCCGGCCCGGAAGGCACTACGATGCTGGCGACAACCGCTTTCCCCGGCGATCCTGAGAAAAGCATCCAGTTCGTCTGGTGGAACGAACAAGACCTCACTGACCCCAGTTATGCCGATCTGCCGGACACCATGGTCGGTCCTAAGGGCGCCCGGGCCGGCATGACCATCGCAGAGCTTGTCGAACTCAATGGCGAGCCTTTCACCTTGTCAGGCTTTGGTTGGGACTATGGCGGCTTTGCCAATATCCAGAACGGCGAACTCGCTGATCTGGAGGGCGGCTGCATTCTGAGTGTTCGCTTCGAGGTTGGCGAATACCCCGAAGGTGTGGACGACACCTCCGTCATGGGCGATCAGGAAGTCTCCTCGGACAATCCGGTGCTTGAAGAACTGGACGTCCGCGTTCAGTCCATCTCGGTCGGCTATGCCCATCCCGATTTCCGCGATTGACCATCACCCCTGGGGAGCGTAACGCTTGAGCCGTGTTGGTTTCCAATGGCCTGAGTGCCAGAAGGATACCATCCCGATGCACATAGCGTCAGGCCGCAGCGAAAATGGCTGCATTTGAGCACCGGAGCGGAGCGTACATCGGTACGTGAGCACCGGAGCGCAGGATGCGGACATTTGCAGCCAGGCATCACGCTTTGGGCGAAGGGAGGGAAGGGAATACGGTAGGGACTACCCATCAGGGGCCCAATCCGTAGCTGCCCCCGCAACTGTAAGCGGTGGGTCCTCTCATCAAGCCACTGGCGCGAGCCGGGAAGGCGAGGGGACTGCAATCACCGCGAGCCAGGAGACCTGCCGGCACACCAGCCGGGCGAAAAGCCCACCTATGTTCCGCGCACGGAGGGTGCCGCATGAATACGACGCTGACTACGACTGGCCTTCAGTCTCTTTCTCTCTCGCAACGGCTTGTGGCCGGTTCGCTGGCGCTTATGCTGGGCCTGGTCCTGCTGGTCGGCACCGGCTTCGCTGGCGATTACCGCCTCCATAACGGTGCACACGACACCCGCCATGCCATGGGTTTCCCCTGCCACTAAGGCAGCGCACGAGAGATAACCAATGTTTCGCAATCTGTTTTTCGCTGCGCTTGTCGCAGCCATTTGTGCTGGCCTCGTCACCTCGGTCGTCCAGTATTTCCGCGTTACCCCGCTGATTTTTGCCGCCGAAGCCTATGAAGGCGAGGGAACCCATGATAACGGCGAGGCCGCCGACCACGTTCACGCCGAAGGTACCCCCGCCCATAGCCACGGCGACGACGAATGGATGCCGCAGGACGGCTTCGAGCGCACCGCCTATACCGTGCTTGCCAATATCCTCATGGCCGCTGGCTATGCCCTGATCGTCGGCGCCGTATCGGTGCTGTTCAACCTGCCCATCACCTGGTCCACCGGCCTGCTCTGGGCTGTTGGCGGCTTTGCCGCCTTCTCCCTGGCGCCGGCCTTTGGTCTCGCCCCGGATCTGCCCGGCATGCCCGTCGCCGATACCTTCGCCCGCCAGCTCTGGTGGGCTGGCACGGCGCTGGCCACCGGTGGCGCTCTCCTACTCACAGCCAAATATCGTGCGCCCTGGGCGCTCGCGATCGCCATCGCCCTCGTCGTCCTGCCCCATCTCATCGGTGCGCCCCAAGCGCCCGATGAAGCCACTAGCGTTCCGGCGAGCTTGGCCGCCGCCTTCGCTTCGGCCGTCTTGTTCAATGCCGCCGTGTTCTGGATCGTCCTCGGCGTCGCCTTCGGCCGCATGAACGATTACCTCGCCGCCCGCAACCAGCCCGCCGGAGCCTTTGCATGACCACCAAGATCCCGACTACGATCATCACGGGCTTTCTCGGCGCCGGCAAGACCACGCTGGTGCGCCACCTCCTGGCCCACGCCCCCAAGGGCAAGCGCATCGCCCTCATCATCAACGAGTTCGGTGACCTCGGCGTCGACAAGGACATCCTTGCCGGTTGCGGCGACGAGACCTGCCGCGAAGAGGATATGATCGAACTTTCCAACGGCTGCATCTGCTGCACCGTGGCCGATGAGTTCATCCCCACCATGCAGGCCCTGCTGGCACGTCCCGAAAAGTTCGATCACATCGTCATCGAAACCTCCGGCCTTGCCCTGCCGCAGCCGCTGATCCGCGCCTTCAACTGGCCCGAGATCAAGGCGCAGGTTACCATTGATGGCGTCGTCACCGTCGCAGACGCCTCGGCCCTCGCCGAGGGCCGTTTCGCATCCGACGAAGCCGCCGTCGACGCGCAGCGCCGCCAGGACGAAATGCTCGATCACGAAACGCCCCTGGGAGAACTCTTCGAAGACCAGCTTTCCGTGGCCGATCTCGTCATCATCAACAAGGCCGACCTTGTCGACGACGCCATGCTCGCCAAGGTCGAAAGCAACATCCGCGCCGAACTGCGCCCCGGCGTAGGCGTCATCCACGCCCGCAATGGTCATGTGGATATCGCTGCGCTTCTCGGCATGGGCATGGGCTCGGAAGAAGACATCAGCAACCGCCCCAGCCACCACGAACTCGAACATGGCGGGGAAACCCACGAGCACGACGACTTCGACAGCTTTTCCCTGCGCATCCCGTCGGTCAGCAGCAAAGACGAACTTCTGGCCGTCATCGAGCAAACCATCCGCGACCACGACGTGCTTCGCCTCAAAGGCTTCGCCGCCATCCCGGGCGCCGCCGCCCGCCTCGCCATCCAGGCCGTGGGCCCCAGAGTAACCGCCTATTTCGACCGCCCCTGGAAAGATGGCGAACCCCGGGAAACCGCGCTCGTGGTGATCGGTCAATCGCCTCTGGATCACGCTGCCATCACCGAAAGCCTGCAGCGAGCCATGGCTACGGCGGCCTGATGTTCACCCCGGCGACCCCCTCCCTCGGTCCCTCCCCTCAAGGGGGAGGGAAGCACACGAGCCGCAAGCTTAGGTGTATCGGCTCCATCCCTCCCTCCCCCTTGAGGGGAGGGCCGGGGAGGGGGTCCCTCGGCTCCATCACCGAACCAAAGCCACTCCCACTTGCGGGGAGGGGTTGGGGTGAGGCTGCTAGCCTTTCCGCTACCGAAGTGGTTGGCTAACCTATGCACCTCCTCTCCGCCCAATCCGGCGCCATCCAGCAAGAAGGCGAGGCCATCGACCTCGCGCAAACTCCCGGAGCCCTGGTCTTCGCTTCCTCCGCCGACAGCGAACTCGCCATGCTCGCCGGCGCCGCCGACCGCCGAGGGGAGACCGAACTCCGCCTCGCTAACACCCTGCGCCTCTCCAACAATCTCTCCGTCGATCTCTGGCTCGAAGAAACCGTCCGGCATGCCCGCCTCGTCGTTCTCCGCCTCATTGGCGGCGCCTCCTACTGGCAATACGGCGTCGACGAACTCACCGCCCTCTGCGCCAACCAAAAGATTCCACTCGCTCTCCTCCCCGGCGACGCCAACCCCGACCCGATCCTGCAGTCCCGCTCCACCATTCACCCAAGCGATTGGACCCGCCTGCACAGCCTTTTTATCGCCGGCGGTCCCGACAACGCTGACACCATCCTACGGTCCTTCACTGCGCTTTCGAGCCAGCCCTCCCTCCCACTTGAGGGGCTTTCGAGCGTCCCGCAGGGCGAATCGCTCCGGTGGAGCGATGCGAGGGAGAAAGGCCATGAGAGCTATGCTCGAATGGCGGCAGCAGAGGGGGTCCTTCAGTCAATCCACCCCACCCCTTTCGCCCGTTTCGGCCTCTGGCACCCCGACCACGGCGTCACCACCATCGAAACTCTCCGGACCGCTCTCTGCGGCACCTCCCGCCCACAAAAGCCCTCACACATCCCAATCCTCTTCTACCGCGCCGCTCTTGAAGGCGCCGGCACCGCAACCATCCAAGCCCTTATCGCCGAGCTGATCGCCCAAGACCTTGCCCCCGTCCCCCTGCTGGTCTCCTCCCTTAAGGAAGGTGCCTGCGTCCGCTTCGTGCAGCAGGTCATGGCTGCAGTCTCTCCTGCGGCCATCTTCAACCTCACCGGCTTCGCCCTCGGCATCGACGGCCTCGAAGCCAAATCCAACCCCTTCGCCACCTGTGACGCCCCTATCATCCAACTAATCCAGTCCGGCCGCTCCGAAGCGCAATGGACCGCCGACCCCCAAGGCCTCTCCTCTAAGGACATGGCCATGTTCCTCGTCATGCCTGAAGTCGACGGGCGCATTGGTGGCCTCATCGTCGGCCACAAGGCCGACGCCGTCTGGCACGACCGCTGCCAGATCCCCCTCACCAGCTACACCCCCGACCATTCCGGCATTGCGCGCGCCGTGACCCTCGCCCGTAACTACGCCACCCTCCGCGCCACTCCCCGCGCGAACCGCAAGGTCGCCCTCGTCCTCGCCAACTACCCAATCCGCGACGGTCGCCTCGCCAACGGCGTCGGCTACGATGCCCCGGAGTCTACGGTTCGGATTTTGGCTGAACTGAACAAAGCCGGCTACACGCTACACCCATCCCCCTCCCCCTTGAGGGGCTTGGAAGCGGCCCAGAGGGACAAATCGCTCCAGCGGAGCGATTTGAGCGAACAAGGCCAGGAGAGCTATGCTCGAATGGCGGCCGGGGAGGGGGTCCCTCAGCAAACCACCCATCGACCCCCTCCCTCGATCCCTCCCCTCAAGGGGGAGGGAAGCAATAGAGCCCAAGATTCAGATGACGACGGTGTCGAGTTCAAGCCCTACGTCTTTGCTAACGCCAGACGCGCACAAGATAAAAGCTCCCGCGCCCGAGCTCTCCGGGCCGATCAGACTGTTCCCGAGCGCGTCCTCTGGCCCTTGCTCAAGACCTTCGCTGAGCGCGGCATCAAGTTTCGCCGGCAAGTTCCGCTTGGCAAATACATCGCCGACTTCGCCAGCCACCACCCTAAGCTTGTGGTCGAACTCGACGGCGACACCCACTTCACCGACACCGGCCTGCGTCATGACGCCGAACGCACAGCGTTCCTCCACAGCATTGGTTACGCCGTCCAGCGCTTTACTAACTCTGACATAGCGACCAATCAGGACGGCATCTGGCAAACCATCTCCGACACCCTCGACGATCTATCGGCTCCATCTCTCCCCTCCCCCTTGAGGGGAGGGGCCGGGGGAGGGGGTCCCTCGGTCAACACGTTAACCGCCGCCGACCTCATCACCCTGCTCCAATCCGGCCCCACCAACGCCAGCCCCCAGCGCGGCACTTCCCCCGCCACCCTCCCGCTCACCCGCTACACCGAACTCTTCGCCTCGCTCCCCGAAGCCATCCGCACTGCCGTCACGACCCGCTGGGGTGATCCCGCCACCGACCCCTTTGTCCGCGACGACACTTTCCACCTCCCGGCCCTCATCTTCGGCAACATCGCGATCCTGCTCCAGCCCGCCCGCGGCTACCATCTGGACGAGACGGCCAGCTACCACGACCCAGCGCTCGTGCCCCCGCACGCCTACCTCGCCGCATACCTTTGGCTGCGCCACGAGTGGGGCGCCCACGCCCTGATCCACAACGGCAAGCACGGCACGCTCGAATGGCTCCCCGGCAAATCAACGGCGCTCGACGCCGCCAGCTATCCCGATGCTCTTTGGGGCCAACTGCCCCACTTCTACCCTTTCATCGTCAACGACCCGGGCGAGGGCACCCAAGCCAAGCGGCGCACCGGCGCCGTTATCATCGACCACCTCGTGCCCCCGCTCACCCGCGCCGAAATCTACGGGCCCCTCAAGGACCTCGAAGCGCTGCTTGACGAATACTACGCCGCCTCCGGCATGGACCGCCGCCGCCTCGCGGACCTGCGCCGCCGCATCCTCGATTTCACTCGTGACTCGCGCCTCGACCGCGACATCGGCCTGCCCGACGACGAAACCGAAGCGCTCATCGCCATCGACAACTTCCTCTGCGACCTCAAGGAAGCTCAGATCCGAGACGGCCTTCACGTCTTCGGACAGTCCCCGACCGGCACTCTCGAACGCGATCTCATCGTCGCTCTCGCCAGAGTACCGCGCGGCGAAAGCCCCGGCGAAGCCTCCCTCATCCGCGCCCTGGCCGACGATCTCAAACTCGGCTTCGACCCCCTGACCGCCAAACTCGGCGAACCCTGGACCGGGCCTTCCTTCTCCTCCTCCTCTCAAGGCGAGGCCGGATGGGGGTTGGAGAGCCCCTATCTACGCACCACCGGCGACATCGTCGAACACCTCGAATCCATCGCCGCCCAGCTCGTGGACGGCACCTTGGTCGCGCTCGCCGATTGGACCGCCACCGCCGCGGTCCTCACCACCATCGCCTCCACCATCCGCCCCCGCCTCGGGCAATCCGGCCCCGACGAAATGGCCGCCCTCCTCGCCGGCCTCGATGGCAAGTTCATCGCCCCTGGCCCGTCCGGCGCTCCCTCGCGCGGCCGCTTGGACGTCCTCCCCACCGGCCGCAACTTTTTCTCCGTAGACTCCCGTGCCATCCCAACTCCCACCGCCTGGGAACTCGGCCGCAAATCTGCCGAGAGCCTCGTGCTCCGCCACCTTCAGGACCAAGGCCATCACCTACGCTCCGTCGCCCTTTCCGTCTGGGGCACGGCTAATATGCGGACCGGCGGCGACGACATCGCCCAGGCCATGGCGCTGATCGGCGCCAAGCCGGTTTGGGATCCAGGCTCCCTCCGCGTCTCGGGCTACGAAATCATCCCCCTCGCTAAGCTCGGCCGCCCCCGCGTCGATGTCACCCTGCGCATCTCCGGCTTCTTTCGCGATGCCTTCCCCGACCAGATCGCGCTGTTCGACCGCGCCATCCGCGCCATCGGTGCCTTGGACGAGCCCACCGATGACAACCCCATCGCTGCGACCATGCGCACCGACGCCCTGACGCGCGACCACTTTGCCGCCGGCCACCGCATCTTCGGCTCCAAGCCTGGCGCATATGGCGCGGGCCTCAATGCCCTTATCGACTCCGGCACCTGGTCCACCAAGGCCGACCTCGCCAACCAGGCCCTCGATTGGGGCCAATACGCCTATGGCGCCAAGGCCCACGGCACCCCCGAGCGCACCCGCTTCGCCGCCCGCCTTGGTGACATCGACGCCGTCATCCACAACCAGGACAATCGCGAGCACGATTTGCTGGATTCGGACAATTACTACCAGTTCGAGGGCGGCCTCGTTGCCGCCGCCGAAACCCTCACCGGCCGCAAGCCCGTCGCCTACCACAACGACCACTCCCGCCCCGAACGCCCGCTGATCCGCACGCTCGAACAGGAAATATCGCACGTCATGCGCTCCCGCGTCGTCAATCCAAAATGGATCAACGGCGTGAAGCGCCACGGCTATCGCGGTGCCTTCGAGATCATCGCGACCGTCGACTTCATGTTCGCCTTCGCCGCCACCACCGGCGCCGTCAAGACGCACCACTTCGATCTCGCCTTCGAAGCCTTCATCGAAGACGATGCGACGCGCGACTTCATCCGAACCAGCAACGCTTACGGCTACGACGAACTCATCGCCAAGTTCAACGAAGCCCGCCAACGCGGCTTCTGGACACCCCGCTCCAACTCCGCCTACGCCTATCTTGAGGACAGCCAATGACCGACAAGCCGCTCAAAAAGACCGATCTGATGACCGAGGCGGAGCGGGACGCCTACCACGCCGAAAAAATGCGGAAAAAGAAAGAAGCCCGAAACAAGATCCTCGCCACCAAGACGCAGGAAAAGGGCCTCCTGATTGTTCACACCGGCAAGGGTAAGGGCAAGTCCACCGCCGCTTTCGGCATGGTGTTTCGCGCCCTGGGTCATGGCATGAAGGTGGGCGTCGTCCAGTTCGTCAAAGGCGTCTGGGAAACCGGAGAGCGCGACGTGCTGATGAAATTCCCCGACCTCGTCACCATCAACGCCATGGGCGAAGGCTTCACTTGGGATGTGGCCGACCGCCAGCGCGACCTAGCCGCCGCCCGCAACGCCTGGGAACAAGCCAAGCGTCTGATCAATGACCCCAGCTACAAGATGGTGCTGCTCGACGAGCTCAACATCTGCCTGCGCTACGACTACCTTCCCATCGAGGAAATCGTCGAAACCCTGCGGGACAAACCTGCCGATAAGCACGTCATCGTCACCGGCCGCAACGCCAAGGACGAGCTGATCGAAATTGCCGATCTCGTTACCGAAATGACCGAGATCAAGCATCACTTCCGCTCCGGCGTGAAGGCGCAGCTAGGGATCGAGTTCTAGCAGCCCATCGCGCCGAAATCCTGCGCCAGCCGCTGCGCTAAATCCTTCATGTCAGCCGCTTCCCTGCTGCTGAACTGCAGCGTCAAGCTCGCGGTTGACGCGCGATCGCAAAGCAGGATCATGCGGCGGGTAAACTGCCGATCGCCCGTCACGCCCGAGAAAGTGGCCCATTCCGGCGTGATGGTTTGAAAGGTGATGTTGAAGCCGTCGCGCTCGGCATAGCCGATGCTCGCCGCCACCTCGGCTTCGAAACTCTCCTCAAGCATATTGGCGCCCCACAGCGCCAGCGACTGCATGGTGCCCGGATTGTCAAAGATCTGCCCATCGCCATTGTCGCTCTCGCCATAGCCGGAATAGCCTGGCGGTATCGAGCTTTGATAGCCAAACCGCGCATTGGCGTAACTCTCCCACCCCTGGGCAAAGGCAGGCAGGGCAAGGAGGGCAAAACAAACAGTAATGAGCAAGCGCATGCGCCCAGCCTGCCAAGCTCCCGAACCCGGCGCAAGCAACATCGGCGTGCTCAAAGCACCACGATCCCCGAGTGCTTCGCCTTCTGTTCGGGCTCCACATGGATCGTGATCTGCACATTCTCCACCGTCTGGCGCAGCTTGGCCTCGATCACGTCGCAAATGCCATGCGCCGCCTCCACGCTCATGCTGCCCGGCACTACAAGGTGAAAATCAATAAATGTCATCTTGCCGGCCTGCCGCGTGCGAATGTCATGCGCTTCGATGGCGCCCTCGGCATTGCCGGCGATCACCTCGCGAATGGCCTTCTGCGTTTCGGGCAGCACCGCCACATCCATCAGCCCGCCCACGCTGTCGCGGATCACGCCCCAGCCCGACCAAAGAATATTGATGGCCACCAGCGCCGCTAGGATGGGATCAAGGATCGCCCAGCCGGTGAGCAGCACCAGTCCCAAGCCGAGCAGCACGCCGATGGTCGAGACCACATCCACCATCAAATGCCTGCCATCAGCTTCGATGGCCGGTGAACGCGCCTTTCGGCCATAGCGCAGCAGCACTTTCGCCCAAACCAGATTGATGACAGTCGCCACACCGCTGATCAGCAGGCCCTGCACCGGAGCTTGGGGTATCTCTGGCGCTGTAAAGCCAAGATATGCCTCGCGCAGGATCAGAATGGCCGCCACGATGATCATGACACCCACCACCACCGCCGAGAAGTACTCGGCCTTGTGGTAGCCATAAGGCAGGGCGGCATCGGCCGGCCGCTGCGCCAATCGGACCGCGATCAGTGCAACGATCGCCGTCGCCACGTTAACGATTGATTCGAGCGCGTCCGAATAAAGCGCCACCGAGCCGGTGATGTACCAAGCCAGGGATTTGAGCCCGAGCACTATCAACCCGACGAGCAGGCTGGCCGCGGCAATCGCCAGTGTTCGGTTGTTGGTTATGCTCAAAGCTTAGCTCTCTCGGCCGTAGCCGCTTGCCATAAACGCATGTACAGGACGCATCAAGCCGTTGAATCTGCAATTCATTTTCAGAAGCATTCCGATTTGGCGCGGCGCTCGCCCAAGCCTTTGATTGACCACAAGCTTCTCCTTGCCTTAGAACATGGGCCTTGCGCAGAGTTCCCCAAGGAACTGAAACAGAATCCGGTGCGGTCGACCCAATTCGGGGACCAAGTCCGGAGCTGCGACGGTGTTCGAGCGAACCTGCCTCTTGGGTCAGAGGCGAGAATGACAGATTTGAATGGCCCCATTTTTCTGGGCCTGGGCTGTTCAACGGCCGCCAGCGCAGATGAAATCGTCCGTCTGATCAAGACCTGCCTGGCTGAAGCCGATTGCCACCCCGGCCAGATCACCGCTGTCGCCAGCCACAAGCGAAAGACTGGCAGCCAGCCTCTCTTGAGCGCCGCCGATCATTTCAGCGTACCAATCTTCTTCCTCGATGATGCTGCCTTGCCCCCTGGCATAGTGGGTACCTGCGAGGCCGTTGCCGCAGCAGCGGGCCCGCTGCTCCTGCCCAAGCGCAAGTCGCGCTTTGCCACCTGCGCCATTGCCCGGTGCACACCGGATTTTACGATCGAGCGCTTCCGTCAGCCTGCCAATCCCAGGGCCGCGATTGCACCGTCCACGCTGGCGACCTCGGTCGCTGGCCCATAGGCCGGCCGCGCAATCATGATGACCTTGATCCCCAATTGCCGCGCCGCCTCCAGCTTCGCCTCGGTCTGTGCCCCGCCGGAATTCTTGGTGATCAGATGAGTGATACCCTCCCGTCGCATCAGCGCCATCTCGCTTTCCAGCGTGAAAGGCGGCCGCGTCCGGAGCAATGTCGCGTGCCGTGGCATCTCCTCGGCCGGTACCTCGATCGTGCGGACAATGAACTGACAGTCATCCCGCTCGAGAAAATGCGCCAGCCCCGTATGGCCGGTCGTCAACAGCACATCGGCGTTCGGGGGCAGGGCAGCAGCCGCTTCGGCGGCAGTGTCCACCATCACCCAATCGTCTCCCCGCCGCTGCTCCCAAGCCGGCCGCATATACCGCACCAAGGCAATCCCGCTCGCCTGGGCCGCCGTTACCGCATTGATCGACATCAGCCCGGCATAGGGATGCGTCGCATCCACCAGCCGCTCGATCTCTGCAGCCCGCAGATAAGCACAAAGCCCCGGAACACCACTGAACTTCCCCATCCGCAACCCACCCCGCGGCAATTTCGGATCCTGCGTGCGCCCCGCCAGCGAAGTGATGACATCGTGTCCGGCATCAACCAGCCTATTCGCCAACTCCCGCGCCTCCGCCGTCCCGCCCAAGATCAGTATTTTCATCGCGCGATCCAATATTGTTCTGGGCAGTTTGCCTCTACGGCTATCAGCTCTCAAGCACCCGGCGCCAGCAATTTGCCCTCCCTCCCCCTTGAGGGGCTTGCGAGTGACCCGCAGGGCGGATCGCTCCAGTGGAGCGATACGAGCGAGAAAGGCCACGAGAGCTGCGCTCGAGTGGCGGCCGGGGAGGGGGTCGCTTTGTGGATCACTAATGGACCCCCTCCCTCGATCCCTCCCCTCAAGGGGGAGGGAGGCGTTAGCACCTCCGTTTTTGCCAACGCGGAAATCTTCAGTTGACCAAAGGCTTCCTCATCGCCGCACCCCGTTCCGGTTCGGGCAAAACCGTCATTACCCTTGGCATCCTCGCCGCCCTGCGGCAGCTGGGCGTGGTCGTTGCGCCCGCAAAAACCGGCCCCGACTATATTGACCCGGCCTTTCTCGGCCGCGCAGCCCTGCGCGACGCCGTCAATCTCGACCCCTGGTCCATGTCGGGCGCGCGCCTCAAGGAACTCGCCCAGACGCAATCCATCGGTGCCGATCTCCTTGTCATCGAAGGAGTCATGGGTCTCTTCGACGGCGCTGCCGACGGCTATGGCTCCACCGCCGACCTCGCCGAACTGCTCGATCTCCCCATCATCTTTGTTGTCGATGCCGACCGGCAATCCCAATCCATCGCGCCCCTTGTAGCAGGCTTTGCCAACTGGCGCGTCGGCGTGCGCATCGCAGGCGTAATCCTTAATCGCGTCGCCACGATGAAGCACGAGCGCATGCTGCTCGACGCTTTGACAGCCACCGGAATACCCTGCCTCGGCGCCATCCCCCGTAATGCCGATCTAGCGATTCCCGAACGTCATTTGGGCCTCGTCCTGCCCGGCGAGGTCCTGGCCTTCGACAGTTTCCTCCAGACCGCCGCCGACACCATCGGCCAATATCTTGATCTTGACCGCCTCCAACAACTCGCCGCTCCGCTTCCCACCTCCGATGCGACAGCGCCAACCCTGCCGCCGCTCGGCCAGCACATGGCCATCGCACGCGACGATGCCTTTGCCTTCCTCTACTCCCATTTGCTCGACGGCTGGCGCGGCCTCGGCGCGGAACTCAGCTTCTTCTCCCCCCTCGCCAACGAGGCACCCAACTCGGCAGCAGACGCTGTTTTCCTGCCCGGCGGCTACCCCGAATTGCACGGCGCAAACTTAGCCGCCGCCACCCACTTCAAGGCGGGCCTCCACGCCGCTCGCGACCGTGGCGCGCTGCTTTATGGCGAATGCGGCGGCTACATGGTGCTCGGCGAGACCCTGGTCGACAAAGCCGGGCAGGGGCATGCCATGGCCGGGCTCCTGCCTGTGACCACCCGCATCGACCGTCCCAAGCGTGTCCTGGGCTATCGCCGTCTCATCCATGCCGGAACTTTACCTTGGCCCGGCCGCCTCAACGGCCACGAATTCCACTACTCCTCCGCCAAGCAGACCCAACTACCCCCGCTCTTCGCCGCCACCGACGCCTGCGGCGATGCCATGCCCCCCATGGGCGGCGTGCTCGGCCGCGTCATGGGCTCTTACGCCCACGTCATCGATGCGGCATAAATCGCGCCATGGCTAAGGCTCTCATGTTCATGGGGACGGGTTCGGACGTCGGCAAGTCCTTGCTGGTGGCCGGGCTTTGCCGCGCCCTGAGCAACCGGGGCCTGCGCGTCGCGCCCTTCAAGCCGCAGAACATGAGCAATAACGCCGCCGTGACCGCCGATGGTGGCGAGATCGGCCGCGCCCAGGCTCTCCAGGCCCGCGCCGCCCGTCGCGCTCCGGTCACCGCCATGAACCCCGTCCTGCTCAAGCCCGAGGGCGACACCGGCTCGCAAGTGGTCGTCCGCGGCCAGCGCCGCGCCTCAATGTCCGCGCGTGCCTATTGGAGCAATCGCGGCGCCCTCATGCCCGAAGTCCTCGCAGCCTTCACCGAATTGGCTGCCGACGCTGATATCGTTTTGGTCGAGGGCGCCGGCAGTGCCTCCGAAGTCAATCTCCGCAACAATGACCTTGCCAATTTTGGCTTCGCCCAAGCCGCCGGCGTACCCGTCGTCCTTGTCGGCGACATCCACCGCGGCGGCGTCATCGCCTCGCTGGTCGGCACTTTCGCCGTCATCGACCCGGCAGACGCCCAACTCATCCGCGCCACCCTCGTCAACAAGTTCCAGGGCGACCCGAGCCTCTTGGCCGATGGTCTCACCACCATCCAGCGGCACACCGGAGTTCCGTGCCTCGGACCCATTCCTTGGTTCGACGACGCCGCCAGGCTCCCCGCAGAAGACGTGCTCGCGCTGGAATCCTACACCAAGGGCAGCACCGGCCATTTCACCATCGCCGTTCCGCGCCTGCCACGCATCAGCAATTTCGACGACCTCGACCCCTTGCGCGCTGAACCAGGCGTTAGCCTGATTCTGGTTGAACCCGGCCAACCTATCCCCCTCCATGCCGACCTCGTTATACTACCCGGCTCCAAATCGACCCGCAGCGACCTCGCGGCCCTGCGCGCCAATGGCTGGGACATCGACATCGCAGCCCATCATCGCGCCGGCGGGAAAATCCTCGGCATCTGCGGCGGCTATCAAATGCTTGGAAACACTGTAGCCGACCCTGACGGGGTCGAAGGTCCTGCGGGCAAAAGTGACGGTTTGGGACTGCTTAACGTTAACAGTCTGCTAACCCAAACCAAGCTTCTGCGAACCGAAAGTGCCACCCATCTAGCCTCCGGCGAACCCATCAGCGGCTACCACATGCACATGGGCGAAACACTCGGCCCTGACCGCTCCCGTCCCTTCGCCATGGTCGAAAACACCCCAGAAGGCGCCATTAGCCTCGACGGTCGCGTCACCGGTACCTATCTCCACGGCCTCTTTGCCGCCGACGGCTTCCGCCGGGCGATGCTCGGCAACGCCTCTAACCCCGACTTCGCCTACGAATCATCAGTCGAGCAGACCCTCGACGATTTGGCCTCACACCTAGAATCATACCTTGACCTAGACGCACTGTTTGCCCTCGCAGAACCGGTAAGTCATTGATGCCTCAAATCATCCTAGCGCCACTCGTGCTGCTACTCGAGCGGATCACCGGCTATTCGCCCCGCCTAGTCGCAGCCATTGGGCACCCCGTTATGTGGTTCGGCGCAGTCATCTCGGCTCTGGAACAGCGGCTGAACATCCCCGGCAAAGCGCCCGAGCACCTGCGCCAAGCCGGCATCATAAGCCTTGTTGCCCTGCTCGCCTTGGTGCTCGTCATCACATTGATACTTCAGGCCTTTCTAGCTGCAATCCCATTCGGCTGGCTCGTCGAAATCCTCCTCGCAACCACCTTCTTGGCCCAAAAAGAACTCGACCGAGCCGTCCGCGCCGTCGCCGATGCCCTCAGAATCTCCCTCGACAACGGCCGCGAAGCCGTCAGACATATCGTCGGCCGCGATCCACAAGCCCTTGATGAGGCTGGCGTTTCCCGCGCCGCTATCGAAACGCTTGCCGAAAGCACGAGTGATGGCGTCGTCGCGCCCTGGTTCTGGTTCGTCCTCTTGGGCCTACCCGGCATCGCCCTCTACAAGGCCATCAACACGGCCGATTCCATGATCGGCCACATGAACACCCGCTATCGCCACTACGGCTGGGCCGCCGCCAAGCTCGACGATCTGGTCAACCACCTCCCGGCCCGTCTGACCGCCGCGATGATCACCGCCGCCTGCTTCTTCGTCCCTCACGCAAGCCCCAGCCAAGCATGGCGCACCGCAACACGCGACGCCCGCAAGCACGCATCACCTAACTCGGGCTGGCCCGAGGCCGCGTTCGCTGGTGCCCTAGGCTTCAGCCTGGGTGGTCCCCGCAGCTATGATGGCACCTTGGTTGATCTACCAACTTTCGGCACCGGCAAGTCGGCCTTGGTCGGGAGCGACATTCTGCGCGCATTGTTGCTCTACCGGGCCACCCTTAACATCCTGGTCGCGCTAAGTATTTGCTTGGCGTTGCTCGCCTTTGCGGGCACCCGCTAAGCTTCGTGAATGCGGCTCTCTTCCTGTCCCGGTGCCTCGCCTTTCACCGTCATCGGCAGCCCGGCAACAATAAAATAAACATCGTCGCAAATCTCAGCCAAGCGCTGGTGCGTCGCACCCGCCAGATCCCGAAACGTCCGCGCCATAGCATTATCGGGCACGATTCCAAGACCAACCTCATTGCTCACAAGGACGATCTTGGCCGCCTTGAGCTGGACCAGAACCGCCGCGAGTTCTCCCACATGCTTAGCGACGTCCTCGTTGGCGAGTAGCAGATTGGTGATCCAAAGCGTGAGACAATCAACCAGGATCACGTCGTGACTAGCAGAGGCGATAATCAGTGCATCGGCAAGCGCCACAGGCTCTTCGATGGTCGCAAACCTATGCCCGCGGCTGGCCTTGTGGCTGGCGACGCGGTCGCGCATCTCTCCGTCAAGAGCTTCCGCGGTTGCGAGATAGGCAGGCTTAACGCCAGCTCTTAAGGCCAGCCGTTCGGCAAACGCTGTCTTTCCAGAGCGCGCGCCACCTAAAACCAGCACATGTCGCGTCATCATTGGCCTCCCAGTCCGCCGCCACGGTTTAGCACAATGGGCCCAATGAGACAGGAGTTGCAGACGAGCCATGCAAGTCCCGATCTTGGCAGGCATTTTTTGTGCCTTATCCTACTTTCGTCTTAGAGGCTTTCGCATTATGGTCCGCGCCGAAACCAGACCCTAGAATCCGTTTACCATTCGGAGAATCCTAGCGTGACCAGATACTATCTTGGCGTTGACGGCGGCGGAACCAATTGCCGCGTGCGTCTTGCCGATGAAAATCTGAATACGCTGGCCGAAGTCAAAAACGGCCGCTCCAATTTGCAGATCGATTCTGGCGAGCCAGCCTTCAAGGCTATCAGCGACGGCACGCGCGATGTTTTCAGGGCTGCGGGGCTGGACTTTGCGGAGGCAACTAACACCTACGCATGCTTTGGCATGGCCGGTGGCCGCATGGATTCAGCGCGTGCCAGTTTCGCTGCCCGCCCTTGGCCTTTTGCCGGTGTTAAGGTCTATGACGACATCGACATCGCCCATGCCGGAGCCCTTGGCGGCGGCGAGGGAGGCGTGATCATCGTTGGCACGGGCTCTGCCGCCATGTCGATTGTTGATGGCCAGCGCCATCAGGCAGGTGGCTGGGGTTTCCAGATCGGCGACCAAATGTCTGGCGCCATTCTCGGCCGCGAACTCGCAAGATATTCGGTCGAGGCAGACGACGGGCTCGTTGAGGCCTCGCCGCTCACGAAAGCCGTGATTGCTCAACTCGGCGGTAGTAATCAAGCTGCAATGACATGGTCTTTTGCTACGGACATGGGGCTGAAGATCATCAGCCGCGACGGCACTGAAGGATGCGACGATGCACTGATCGGCCGTGCGCCTGCCGAGTTTGGCCGTTTGATGCCGCTGTTCTTTGAGCACTATGAAAAAGGCGATGCAGTCGCCCGAAAGATGATGGAAATTGAACTGGGCTACATCGACACCTATGTCCGTTGGTTCAAGAGCCACAACGCCAAAGTCATGGCTATTGTGGGCGGTCTTGGCGAGCGCCTGTTCCCCATCCTCAAACAGCACTACGGCGACTTCGTTGCTCTGCCCAAATTCGAGCCGCTCCACGGAGCGGTGATCCTCGCTAAACAGAACTTCGCCTGAAGTCCGCGACAAACCAGGGACGAACCCAGTGTCCAGCCGTATTATTCCTGTCCAGCCTTTCGACTACGTGGTTTTTGGTGCCACGGGCGATCTGACCAAGCGCAAGCTGATCCCGGCGCTTTACCATCGCTTCAAGGACGGACAGTTCGACGACAAAAGCCGTATCATCGGCGTTTCCCGCTCCAAGCTTAGCAATGCCGAGTTCCAGGCCGCAGCACGTGATGCTGTCACACAGTTCGTCGAAAAGGATTATCAGGACCAGGTCGTCCTGGACCGTTTTGTCAAGATTTTCACATATATATCCGTCGATGTGAGCAAGCCCGAAGAGGCAGGAGATCTCGGCAAGGCACTGCGTGACGATGCTAAAATTGTTCGAGCCTTCTACTTAGCCGTTGCGCCTGACCTGTTCGAACCCATCGCAGAATTCCTGCAAAAAAAGAAACTCTACCGCCGCGACGCGCGTGTCGTGATCGAAAAACCGCTCGGCCACGACTTGGTTTCATCCATGGAAATCAATGACGGCGTTGCCAGGATCTTCAAGGAAGATCAGGTCTATCGTATTGATCACTACCTCGGCAAAGAGACCGTGCAGAACCTGCTTGCTTTGCGCTTTGCTAATACGCTGTTCGAGCCGGTCTGGAATTCGGCCAATATCGACCATGTGCAACTGACTGTGGCCGAAAGCGTCGGCGCCGGCACGCGCGGCTATTATGACGAGTCCGGCGCATTACGCGACATGATTCAAAATCACATGCTGCAATTGCTGTGTTTGGTCGCCATGGAGCCGCCTGCATCGGACGATGCCAATGCCCTACGAGACGAAAAGCTCAAGGTGCTGCGCGCACTTAAGCCGATCGTCAATGGCGATGTAGCCAAAAACACCGTTCGTGGCCAGTACAAGGGCGTCAAATCCGAAACTACTTCTGTGGCCGGCTACCAGGAAGAGCTGCCTGATGACAAAAAGGGCAGCCGCACGGAAACGTTCGTTGCGCTTAAAGCCGAAGTCGAGAACTGGCGCTGGGCCGGTGTGCCGTTTTACTTCCGCACCGGCAAGCGTATGGCCAGTCGCGCTTCCGAAATCTGCATCCAGTTCAAGCCAATCCCTCACTCCATCTTCGATCATGCGGAAGGAGCGGCGCGCGCCAACAAGCTCATTATCCGCCTGCAGCCCGACGAAGGCGTCAAGCTTATGATGATGATCAAGGATCCGGGTCCGGGCGGCATGCGCCTGCGCGAAGTGCCGCTGAATTTGAGCTTCGCCCAGACCTTCACCGAGCGCACGCCGGAGGCATACGAGCGGCTTCTGCTGGACGTGATCCGCGGCAACCAGACCCTTTTCATGCGGCGCGACGAGTTGGAAGAAGCCTGGAAATGGGTGGACCCGATCCGCGAAGCCTGGGACCGCTCGAGCGAGCCGCCGCAATCCTATGTGGCGGGCACCTGGGGGCCCAGCGGCGCCATCGCCCTGATCGAGCGCGACGGCCGCACCTGGTACGAGGACGATAACTAATGACTGTCGAACGCCGCACATTTGCCGATAAGCCGACCCTGGCCAAGGAACTGGCCGAGGCTGTTGCCGACCGCATCCGCGCGGCGATCGAGACACGCGGCGTTGCGGCCATTGCGGTCAGCGGCGGCTCCACGCCGGCCAGGTTCTTCCAGGCGTTGGGCAAGACCAAGGATATCGATTGGTCCAAGGTCATCGTCACGCTGGTGGACGAGCGCTGGGTTGATGAAACCAACGACCGCTCCAATGCCCTGCTGGTCAACGAGCGCATGCTGCAGGGGCCCGCGGCCACGGCACGCTTCTTTCCGCTCTATTCGGGCGGCGACGAACCAGATGCTGCGCACATCGTCAAGACAAATGCCTTGCTGGCCGAACTGCCCGAGCAGTTCGCGGCGGTCGTTCTCGGCATGGGCAGCGATGGTCATACCGCGTCCTTTTTCCCCGGCGGCGATACGCTTGACCAAGCATTGAGCGAAGCTGGCCCAACCGTCTCCATCCGTGCGCCGGGCGCCGGGGAGCCGCGCATTACCTTTACCCTTCCGCGCCTCCTCCAGGCGGATGGGCTGTACCTTCATATCGAAGGGGAGGAAAAGGCCGCCGTTCTCGACACGGCTCTGGGTGATGGTCCGGTAGCGGACATGCCCGTGCGTGCCGTCTTGCGGTCCGGCCATGCTGTAAACGTCTACTGGTGCCCATAGTCCCCTCAGCGATCCCCAATCGACCGCTCTGGCCACTACGCGGCTCCGTCTCTTGAAGGAGCTCGACCATGTCTGTCCGTCAGGCCATCCAGGATGTCACCGATCGCATCGCGGCACGCAGCCGCGATAGCCGCCGGGATTATCTCAGCCGCCTCGATGCTGCCCGCGAAGCCGGCGTGAACCGTGCCGTCCTGTCGTGCGGTAATCTTGCCCACGCCTTTGCCGCCTGCACACCGTCCGAAAAGGCGGCGCTGGCTGGCAACAAGACGCTAAATTTGGGGATCGTCACCAGCTATAACGACATGCTGAGCGCCCATCAGCCCTATCAGTTTTATCCCGACATCATCAAGGAAGCGGCCCGCTCCATTGGCTCGACAGCCCAGGTGGCAGGTGGCGTGCCCGCCATGTGCGATGGCGTGACCCAGGGTCAGCCGGGCATGGATCTGTCGCTATTTTCGCGCGACGTCATCGCCATGTCGACAGCCATTGCGCTCAGCCACAACATGTTCGATGCGGCGGTTTACCTCGGCATCTGCGACAAGATCGTGCCGGGCCTGCTGATCGGCGCCTTGACCTTCGGGCATCTGCCAGCGGTGTTCATTCCGGCCGGACCTATGCCCTCGGGCATTCCGAACGATGAGAAGAGCAAGGTCCGCCAGCTCTACATGGAAGGCAAGGTCGGCCGGGCCGAACTGCTGGAGGCTGAATCCAAGTCCTACCATTCGGCGGGCACCTGCACCTTCTATGGCACCGCCAACTCCAACCAGATGCTGATGGAGATCATGGGGCTGCACCTTCCCGGTGCCAGCTTCGTTAATCCCGGCACGCCCTTACGCGATGCGCTCACCAAGGAAGCCACGGTCCGCGCCCTGTCGCTGACAGCGTTGGGCAATGATTATACGCCTGTTGGCCACGTCATCGATGAGAAAGCCATCGTCAACGGGCTGGTGGGCCTGCATGCCACCGGCGGATCGACCAACCACACCATGCACATTATCGCCATCGCGGCGGCTGCTGGGCTGCAGGTGACTTGGGATGATATGAGCGATCTTTCGGACGCCACGCCGCTTCTGGCGCGCGTTTATCCAAACGGTGTTGCTGACGTGAACCATTTCCACGCTGCGGGCGGCATGGGCTTCCTGATCCAGGAACTGCTCGAAAGCGGGCACTTGCATGAGGACGTCAAGACCGTCTGGGGCAGTGGCCTTTCCGGCTACACCGTAGAGGCCAAGCTGATCGAAGAAAAGCTGACCTTCGAGCCTTCTCCGGAGGAATCGGCGCTGCCCAAGGTTTTGACCAAGGTCGCAACGCCGTTCCAGCAGAGCGGTGGCCTCAAGCTCTTGTCCGGCAATCTCGGCCGTTCTGTGATTAAGGTTTCGGCCGTTAAGCCTGAGCACCGCGTCATCGAAGCGCCGGCGCGGGTGTTCCATGGCCAGGAAGGCCTACAGGCGGCGTTCAAGGCGGGCGAATTGACCGGTGACATGGTCGCCGTGGTGCGGTTCTCGGGCCCGCGTGCCCTCGGCATGCCGGAATTGCACAAGCTGACGCCCTCGCTCGGCATCCTGCAGGATCGCGGCTTCAAGGTTGCGCTCTTGACCGATGGCCGCATGTCGGGTGCTTCGGGCAAGGTGCCCGCAGCAATCCACATGACGCCCGAGGCGATGGATGGCGGCCCGATCAGTAAGATCCGCGACGGCGACATGATCCGGCTCGACGCCAATGAAGGCACGCTGACTTTCCTGGGTGACGAGAAGGAATTCTTCTCCCGCACTCCGGCGACCGAAGATCTGCGCCCGCAGCACTTCGGCATGGGCCGCGAGCTGTTCGCCGGTATGCGCAGCCTGGTCGGTGTCGCCGACCGCGGCGCCAGCGTCTTTCAGTAAGCGCGCTTTTTCGGACGCACCGTGACCTCCTCCAGTCGCCTGGGCTGCAGGCCTTGCGGATCGACGCCGACATCAAACTGGCGCGGCTGCGGCGACAGCCGGCCGTGCGAATGGCCATGCAGATTGATCGACTTCTTGCCCATCTGGTTCCAGGTGCGGAACGGATAGTGGCACATGACGTAGAGCTGCCCGTCGACAAGGAGCTCGGCATAGTGCTGGATGGTGGCCCAGCCCTTGGCGGCTATCGTGAGCGGCGGATCGTTGTTGCCGATGATGAGGTGCTTGGTGCCGTTGAGTTGGCCCAGCAACGCCTCGACGTCTTCCTGCGTCCCCCGGGCGAAATCCCCGAGGTGCCAGATTTCGTCCTCTGGAGCCACAATGCTGTTCCAGTTGGCTATGAGAGCCGCGTCATGGTCAGGCATGTTGGCAAAAGGCCGCCGGTCGATGCGCAGCACGCGCGGATCGGCGAAGTGGGTATCGCTGGTAAAAAAGAGCATGTCGGCTTAACGGCTGCGCCCGAACAAGCGTTCAATGTCCTTTTTCTTGAGCTCCACATAGGTGGGGCGCCCGTGAATGCACTGGCCGGAATGAGGCGTCGCCTCCATGTCGCGGAGCAGGGCATTCATTTCGTCGACGCGCAGCCGCCGGCCAGACCGCACCGAACCGTGACAGGCCATGCGCGCAATGATCGATTCCATCCGATCGCTGAGCGCAGCGGTGGAGTCCCATTCGGCGAGGCCATCGGCCAGGTCGCGGACCAGTCCCTCGATGTCGGTACTGCCCAGAAGGGCAGGGGTCTCACGCACGGCAATCGCGCGGGGTCCGAAGCGCTCGAGATACAGCCCAAAGCGTTCCAGCTCGCGTGCCGCTTCCTCGAGGCGCGCGCAATCTTCCTCCGGCAGCTCGACAACAAGCGGGATCAGTTGCGCCTGGCTGGGCACGGGGCCTGATGCCAGTTGATCCTTGAACCGCTCATAAACCAGCCGCTCATGGGCCGCATGCTGGTCTACCAGCAGCAGGCCCTCGCCATTTTGAGCGATGATGAAATTGTCGAACATCTGCGCGCGTGCCGTGCCGAGTGGATATTCCGTCAGCTGTGGCGCCGGCCCGACCTCGATCCGGGCGCTGGGTTCGTTGAAGCCATCAAGGCTTTCGGCTTGCCGGAAGCTTGGTGCGAAAGGATTGCTCTCGCGAAAGCTGGAAGGGCGGTCATAACCAGCAAACCGGCCATCGCTATCCATTCCTGCATAGGCCGGGGCTGGTGATCCGGCAGCGGCGTAAGCTGGCGCGGTGAACGCACCCAGCACGTCCTCGGCAACGGTCGTTGACGCCTTGAACCCGGCAGCGATCAGGGCTTCGCCAACGGCGCGGATGACAGCACTCCTTACCGCGCCCGCATCGCGGAAGCGCAATTCGGCCTTGGCCGGGTGAACGTTGACGTCCACCTCGGCTGGATCAACCGCCAGGTATAGCGCCACCACCGGATAGCGGTCGCGGAATGTAAAATCGGCATAGGCAGCGCGGATGGCGCCAACCAGAACCTTGTCACGCACCGAGCGGCCATTGACGAAATAGAACTGCGACAGGGAATTGGCGCGCGTGTAGGTGGGCAGGCCCGCAAGCCCTGCCACGGTCACGCCATGCCGCTCGCTTGTCAAAGCAACGGCGTTCCGGGCGAAATCATCCCCGATGACCTGCGCAAGCCGGGCTTCCAACGCGCCCGCGCCGGTTACTGCCGGCCAGTTGCTGGCGGAACGATCGGAGCCCTGCAGCACGAAATGCACCGAAGGATTGGCCATCGCCAAGCGCTTGAGCACGTCAGTAGTCGCGGCAGTCTCGGCCCGTTCACTCTTGAGGAATTTGAGCCGCGCTGGCACCTTGGCGAAAAGGTTTTTGACCTCGACGATGGTGCCCCGGTTCATCGCCTGTGGCACCGGACCGCTGCGCACGCCACTACGCACCTCGAGCCGCAGCCCGCTTTCGGCTTGGGCGGTGCGCGAGCAGATGGACAGTTCCGCAACCGAGCCGATCGAGGCCAGCGCTTCACCGCGGAAGCCCAGGGTGCGGATATCGTCAAGCTCGTCTTCGCTGAGCTTGGAAGTTGCGTGCCGCTCGACCGAAAGGACGAGATCCCCGCGGTCCATGCCGTGCCCGTCATCCTCGATCCGCATCAGCGTCTTGCCACCGCCCGCCGTGGTCACGACGATCCGGCGCGCACCGGCATCGATGCTGTTTTCCACCAGCTCCTTGATGACGCTCGCAGGCCGCTCCACCACTTCGCCAGCAGCGATGCGGTTGATCAGGTCCTCGGGTAGCTGGCGGATGGGCAAAGGCGACTCTCCTCACCTCGAGTATAGTGAAGCGTCGCTCCGGTGCCGACCCAAGAATCGCAGCAACTCAATGGCAAATAGCCGCTCACGGCCCGTGCAAGAAGCGCTTCAATCACCATTGCTTCACGACACAACTATGACGCCACCCGCTGCGTTGCCCCCTAAACAAGGAGACGCAAGATGTCCAACAAAGCAGACGATCTGACTCAAGCCAACGAGAAGGCAAATATCGGCTTCAATGGCAAGACCGTGACGGCCGGTAACAAGCCCGAGAAAGCGAAAGATACTCAAGATGCCAACTAGGCGGCCAATGCTGATTTCAACGGCGGTGCCACGCCGGATGTGCTCGGCAACAGAGTAGGCGGGCTGCGCGGCAGTTCTGACTAGCATAGGTTTGCAGCTCAACCGCGATCGCGTATAGCTCGGGCCAGCCACTTCCACGGTGCCTGATGACCCCCTTTTCGCCAATGGACCTTGCCTTGTCGCTTGCTGCGGAAGCCTTCGGCAATGACGAGGCGCCTGTGGGAGCCGTGATCATGGAGGGCAAGACGGTTCTTGCCGCTGAACGCAACCGCATGAAAGCGCTTGGCGACCCTACAGCCCACGCTGAAATGCTGGCCATGCGGGCAGCGCTCGCGAAACGCGGCACGGGGCGTCTCGACGGTTGCGACCTCTACGTGACGCTTGAGCCATGCGCCATGTGCGCCGGCGCCATTGCGCATGCCCGTTTACGCCGGGTGTACTTCGGTGCTGAGGACATTAAGGCAGGGGCCGTCGAAAATGGTGTTCGGCTTTTCACCCAGCCGTCCTGCCATCACGCGCCGGAAGTCATCGGGGGCGTTGGTGCTAGCCAGTCAGAAGCCCTGCTGCAGGATTTCTTCCGCCGCTTGCGACGCTGATTGCTAAGAAATTTTGCGGCCCCTGAAACTCCCTTTTGCTTGAGGGCGTACCTCCTTTCACTGAATGCACGGGTGTTCAGCAGGGAGAACAACAATGCACAAGCGCCTCGGAAAAGTCTTTCTCACCGCTGCTATGGTCGCGGTACTGTCTTCGTCGGTCAGTTTTGCCCAAGACAACCCCATGGTTGGCGGTGCACCTATGCTGACCACCAGGAACATCATTGAAAATGCAGTAAACTCAGCAGACCACACAACGTTGGTTGCTGCAGTTCAGGCTGCCGGGCTGGTCGAAACTTTGTCTGGTGAAGGCCCCTTTACGGTTTTGGCCCCAGTCAATGCTGCCTTTGAAGCGCTGCCAGCGGGTACGGTTGAAACCCTGCTCAAGCCTGAGAACAAGGAAACGCTGTCCACGATCTTGGCTTGCCACGTCATTCCGGCTCGGGCGCTGGCCGCCGACATCATCGGCATGGTCGAGGACGATGGCGGCGAGCATATCGTTGATACCGTTGGCGGCTGCAAGCTGACGCTCAAGGCCGAAGACGGCAAGGTGACAGTGACGGACGAGAACGGCACAGTCGCCAATGTAACTATTGCCGATGTCATCCAGTCCAACGGCGTCATTCACGTCATCGACGCCGTGCTGACCCCCAAGGCTGCCGACGATGCTGCTGCCGCCGAGGAGACCGCTCCCGACGCAATGGCAACGGACGTGATGGCGTCAGACGCTATGGAGCCCGAAGGCGACTTCCCCATGGTTGGCGGCGCCGCTATGTACCCAGATAAGGATATCGTCGACAATGCCGTGAACTCGGCCGATCACACCACCCTCGTTGCCGCCGTACAAGCCGCTGGCCTTGTCGAGACGCTCAAGAGCCCTGGCCCATTCACGGTTTTTGCGCCCGTCAATGCTGCTTTTGAGAAACTCCCGGCCGGCACTGTCGATACGCTGCTTATGCCTGAGAACAAGGACCAACTCGTCAAAGTCCTGACGGCTCACGTGGTTGCTGGCAAAATGTCCGCAGCCGATCTCGTTGAGAACATCAACGCGCATGGCGGCAGCTACAATTTGCAGACGGTCAGCGGCGATGCCCTGACTGCCAAGCTCAGCGGTAGCAAGGTTTTCATCTTTGACGAAGCCGGTGGTGCTGCCGAAGTGACCATTGCCGACGTGAACCAGAGCAATGGCGTGATCCACGTCGTCAACGACGTGCTGCTGCCACGCTAATATCAGGCGCTACACGAAGTCGGCCTCGCCTCCGGGCGGGGCCTTTTGCTGTGCTAATTGGTTTCGATTACCTGCACTTTGCGGGCAAGATAGGCCTCGATCTTGTGCCCCAGCATGCGTTTGAAACGCTCCTTTTCCTGGTCGCCATGCGCCACGATCTCGCGCACGCGCCAGAACTCCAGCGCGCCGAAATTGGTGACATGCGGCCGGATATAGATGTCCGGCGGATAAGCTGCCATCATATGTGCTGTCAGCGAGTGCATCATGATCTGGGCTGAGCCGAACCAGATATCGAGCGCCTTATGATCGGTCTTGGCTATGTGCTCGGATGGGTCGCCGTTGACGTCGATGCCAATCAGGAAATCGGTGTTGATGTCCGCCTGGTCCAAGGGCAGCGGATTGACCACGCCACCATCAACCAGGATGTGATTGGCATAGACCACTGGCTTGAAGAGGCTTGGAATGGCGATTGAGCCGGCAATCGCCGGCCGTAACAGCCCTGAATTAAAAACGACCTGATGCCAGGACTGGAAATCTGTGGCCACTACATACAGCGGTACTTTGAGGTCCTTGAACTCCTGCGGAAAGTGCATGGGTGCGAAGGCATCCACGATGAGACCCGCATCCAGCTGCATCGAAATGCCGTTCTTGAGAATGCCCCCAATACCGCGGATTTGGGTCGCCCAGAGCTTGCTGGCAATCGCCCGCATCGTTCCGAGAACTTCATAAGAATGCTCGCGCAATTCCTTGCCGCTCATCCCCGCTGCCCAACCCGCCCCAATTAGTGCGCCTATGGAAGTACCGGAAATCACCGATGGTTTGAGGCCCAACTCGTCCATGGCCTCGATGTAAGGAATGTGCGTCAAGCCACGCGCCGAACCACCGCCTAATGCAACACCGATCCGTGGTCCCGATAATGTTCGCATGCTGGCCCGCTCCTTGCCCCGCTCCCGCGGCTTGGCGGCCAAGGCTTGTCCCCGCAGTTGCAATGGGGTCAGCCGGCGCTTGGGCGCTGGAGGAGCAGTTGGTGAGAAGGGTGCGCCGGGAAAGTTGAGGAAGGGTTCAACCGCCGGATCGCTGGATTTCGCGCCAGCCGATGTCTCGGCGGCAAAAGCCTTCTGGCCAAACAATCTGTTCCATACCGGCGTAAGCACGCTTTTGCGCCTCACTGACACTTTCGCCTAGAGCGGTCACGCAGAGCACGCGCCCGCCAGAGCCAAGTAAACGACCGCCGTCCCGCCGCGTTCCAGCATGGAATACTTGTAAGGCGTCGCTGTCCAGACCATCGGCGTTCTTGATCTCGCTACCGTTAACGACAGCGCCGGGATAGCCCTTTGTCGCCATGATGACTGTTAGTGCAAACTGATCCTTCCATGCTACATCGTGACCTTTGAGCGTTCCCGTGGCGGTGGCATGAAGCAGCGGCAGCAGATCGCTTTCCATTCGCATCATCATGACCTGTGTTTCCGGGTCACCGAACCGCGCATTGTATTCGACCAGCTTGGGTCCATCTGCCGTAAGCATCAGCCCGGCATAGAGTACGCCCTGATAAGGTGTTCTCCGCGCTGACAGACCCCGCACTGTAGGCCAGATAATACGCTCGATTACGTCCTCATAAACCGCACGGCTCATTACAGGAGCAGGGGAATACGCCCCCATGCCACCCGTGTTCGGCCCCGTATCGCCATCAAAGGCGCGCTTGTGATCCTGGGCCGTGGTCAGCGGCAGAATGTCCATCCCGTCACACAGGACGAACAGGCTCACCTCCTCCCCCTCCATGAACTCCTCGATGACCACCGAGGCGCCTGCAGCGCCAAACGCTCCCGCGAAACAATCGACGATTGCTTCCTCGGCTTCCTTGATGCTCATGGCGACGGTGACGCCCTTGCCGGCCGCGAGGCCGTCTGCCTTAATCACGATAGGCGCGCTTTGGGTGTAAAGGTAAGCCAGCGCTGCAGCCTCAGTGTCAAAACGCCCATAAGCAGCAGTGGGAATATTCATCTGATCGCAAAGTGCCTTCGTGAACCCTTTCGATCCTTCCAACTGGCCAGCGGCCTTGGACGGGCAGAAGCAAGCAATGCCAGCCGCCCTCACGTCATCGCCTAGGCCCGCGACGACCTGCGCATCAGGGCCGACGACAACGAAGTCGATGGCCATGAGCTTGCAGAAATCCGTCACTGCCTTGTGGTCGGTAATGTCCATGGCAATGTTTTCAGCGACCGCACCCGTGCCGCCATTGCCTGGTGCGATGAAAAGCTTGGTGAGGAGTGGCGATTGCGCGATCTTCCAAACCAGGGCATGTTCGCGCCCGCCCGAACCGATCACCAAAACCCGCATGCCACCCCTCCAGCTTATGGCGGCGTGATGCACCACGAGAGCGGGAGAGGCAAGGGGCTTTGCCTACATCTCTGCTTCGGTGAAGATACGCGTCAAATCTCCATTCCATTCGCCGCGGAATTTGTCGAGCCAGCGCTCCGCCGGCGTCTTTGCGAGGCGAATGGTTTGTTCCAGCGGCGCCATGTGGATGCTTTCATCCTTGCCTTGGGCGTTCAACCGGTTGCGCCGCACCAGCCCTGCTTCAGCGATACCCACTGCTTGCGCCGCCACGTCGTAAACATTGGATCGGTCATGCGGTGCGTCTAGCCCGAGTTTGGGTACATCATGGCGCATGCGGTCGCGCTCTTCCCGCGTCCAAGGCTTGATCATCTCATAGGCCGCTTCAAGCGCAATATCGTCGTAAAGCAGCCCAGTCCAGAAGGCAGATAGCGCTGTAACGGACTTTTCGTCACCCATGTCAGCGCCCCGCATTTCAAGGAACTGCTTAAGCCGCACCTCGGGGAAAATGGTCGAGAGGTGATCTTCCCAGTCCTTGATCGTCGGCTTTTCGCCCGGCAGTTGCGGCAACTTGCCTTGGAGAAACCCTCGGAAGCTCTCGCCCGCCACGTTGATGTACTTGCCTGCGCGAATAACGAAATACATCGGCACGTCGAGTGCGTAGTCAGCATATTGCTCGAACCCGAAGCCTTCCTCAAAGGCGAAGGGGAGCATGCCGGTACGGGCATTGTCGGTGTTAAGCCATATATGGCTGCGGAAACTGAGGTAGCCGCTCTCCTTGCCATCAACGAAAGGCGAGTTGGCGAAAAGGGCAGTAGCGACCGGCTGCAGCGCTACCGCGACGCGCAGCTTCTTGACCATGTCGGTTTCACTGGAGAAATCGAGGTTGGTTTGCACGGTACATGAACGGAACATCATCGATGTGCCAAGCGTACCAACCTTCTCCATATAGGGCTTCATGATGCCGTAGCGTGATTTCGGCATAGCCGGAATTTCAGCTACCGACCAGATTGGCGTCACGCCAAGTCCAAGGAAGTGAATATCTAGCGGTGCGCCCACCTGCTTGGCGACACGCATATGCTCGGCCAATTCATCTGCTGACGCATGCAGGTCCACCTGTGGCGCACCTGACAGTTCGAATTGACCGCCGGGCTCTAGCGAAATGCCGCCAGCGACTTCATTGTTGCGCAGACCGATCGGATTCTCGCCATCGTAAAATGGGTGCCAGCCCGTTTCCGCCTCAATGCCCTTGAGCAGCGCATGAATGCCATTCGGCCCACCATAGGCCACCGGGCGCAAAGGGTTGGTATGGAACACATGTTTTTCGTGCTCGGTCCCTATGCGCCATTCGCTCTCTGGTTTGCACCCGCGCGACATTGCCTCAATCAGGTCGTTGCGCGATTCGATTAGGGGCGAATAGGCGTCGGCACCGGCCATGAAGTCCTCGTGGCTTTGAGAGGGCAATGTTGGCGGGAACATAGCGTTGCGCCGCAACAAAGCAATCGGCTTTTATCGCCAATCACCGATGGTCGCTTGAATAACCGCGAGCGCCGCTACGGCTGCCGTGTCTGCTCGCAAAATCCGCGGTCCAAGGCTGATGGGAACCACAAAGGGCAGGCTGCGCAACTGTGCGCGTTCTCCCGCTGAAAATCCACCTTCGGGGCCGACAAGTAGCCCGATCGGCTGGTCGCGCAAGCTGTCCAGGCTGTTGATCGGAGAGGATGCCGTCTCGCTCTCATCGGCGAAAATCAAGCGCCTGCCGCCGTGATCGACAGGCCAGTCGGCAATTAACCGGTCCAGACTGGTTTCCAGTGCCACTTTGGGAACCGTAAGGACTTCACACTGCTCAGCCGCCTCTACGACATTGGCGACGAGCCGCTCATGCTTGAGGCGGTTTACCTGTGTGTATTTGGTAATCACCGGCTGGATGATCCCTGCGCCCATTTCCGTGGCTTTCTGAACCACATAGTCCAAGCGCTCAGTCTTGAGCGGGGCAAAGCCATACCAGAGCGTGGCTGGCGGCGGTTGCGCCGCAATCTGTTCCACAACTGTCAAAGCCACAGACTTCTTAGAATCGCTGCTGAGCCGCGCCAGCCAAGCGCCATCGCGTCCATTAAACAACACCACCTCGTCGCCCACCACCTTGCGCAGCACCGCTGCGAGATAAAGCGATTGCTCCTTGCTTAAGGTGAGTTCAGCGCCTTCGGCAAGGTCAGGCTCGACGTGAAGGCGGGGCAGGGCGGCGTGGGTACGGGGCATGGCAAGTCTGTTGATTGGGTGGCTGGGGGCAGTTAGGACTGAAGCTGTCGCTTGATCAAGGCCGGTTCGCCCCATCAAATCATTCACGCGAAAGCGGGAACCTCTTTTGGGACAGCGACTAACAACGAAGAATCCCGTTTCTTCGGGAGTGACCTTATAGCTTTTGACGAGTGCCATGCCTGACACTACCCCACTATCTAACACCGTGGCCGATGCTCAGGCCGGCAATTGGGTTGATCGCTCGGCACCCGACTGGCTCAAGCCTTACGCCCGACTGGCGCGATGGGATCGGCCAATTGGTGTCTGGCTGCTGTTTTGGCCCTGTGCCTGGGGGCTCGGACTGGCCGCTATTGCCAATCCGGAGCAAGGTTTTAACTGGTGGGCGGCGGTGCTTATGTTCGTCGGAGCAGCGTTGATGCGCGGCGCCGGTTGCACGTTCAACGACATAGTTGACCGGGACATCGACAACAAAGTTGCCCGCACCCGCTTGCGCCCCATCCCCTCCGGGCAAGTTACGGCCAAGAACGCGCTGATCTTCCTCGTCGCGCAGTCGCTTCTAGGCGCGGTAATCCTCTTCCAGTTTAATCGCTTCACGATCTGGGCTGGCATCGCCTCTCTGGTCCTTGTCGCGATCTACCCCTTCATGAAGCGTATCACGTGGTGGCCACAAGCGTTTTTAGGGCTCGCCTTTGCCTATGGCGCCCTCGTCGGCTGGTCCAGCCAGACCGGCGGCCTCTCCCTACCGCCCTTGCTGCTTTACCTTGGCACGATCCTTTGGGTCATCGGTTATGACACGATCTATGCGCTACAAGATGTCGAAGACGACGCCATGATCGGTGTCAAATCCACCGCACGCCTGTTTGGTCCCCGCACAAAGCCGATTGTTGGAGCATTCTATGCGGCCGCTTACGTGCTTTGGCTTGCTGCCGCCACCCTGGCAGGTGCAGGCATTGTCCTCGCCCTGCTATCGCTGGTCGTTGCCGGCCTGCTGGCCTGGCAGGTGTGGACGCTGGATGAGGCCGAGCCCGGCAATCCGCTCCTGCGTTTCCGGTCCAATCACTACGCCGGTCTAGGCCTGGCACTGTCGCTCGCCTTTTTGGCCGAGTGGGTCTGGTAACGCATCGCAAACGCCTAAAGGGCTGACCGCACCACCGGCCAGCCCTTCAAACGTGCTTTGGAGGAGCAGTAAACTTGTTATGCGTCCGGTTGGCCCGGCTGACGGCGATTGAGGAAGCGCGGACGGCGTCCGGCTTCCGAAGCGAGCTTGCGTCGAGCGGCCGAGTTGCCGACCATGACGCCATCCACCTGCTGCGAATAGGGCATGTACTGGCCGTCACCTGCCTTGATGAATAGCGGCAGGCGAAGCTTCTTGCCCCAGTTCTGCCATTCGGCAACAACGCTCTGGTTGCCCTGCTCTTCGAACACTTTGTAGTTGAGTTCGGCATCGGCATGCACCAACTCGATCGAACTGGTCAAAACGCCTTCTTCTGAAATGGAAGTGGCAACGGCAACCCCGATGAACTCGGTAACCGGCACCTTCACCTTGATTGCCACGCCGCTCTGTTCAAGCATGCGGCGGATCGTGACGGTTTTCACCGGATCCTTCGGGCCATTGTCATTAGCGGCAATAAACCGGCGATCGGCCACTGCGGGTTTTCCGAAAGCCAGGATTACCGATGTACCTTCCATTGCGACGCCATGAAACATTTGAGATTAGCCTTCCTGTCAACTTCGAGAACTGGTTTTTGGTGCTCTCTTTTGTAGGGCCAACATACTCGCCCCGATTACCCAGCCCCTTAATTGGTTCGGTTAAGTTTATCTTGTTTTCCGAGAGGGTTAGCGGGGTCTTGCACCGAGTCAGACCCGGTTAACCGCGTGCGCTGGAAGGCCGTTAACCTACGCGGCCTGTGCCGCATTCAACAAGTTCGTGCGAGCAGAAACGCAAAGCTTGCCGAAAATCCTGCCCAAGCCTAAAAGGCCCGGTAAATGCCAGTGCCGCCAACCACCTATAGTGATGATCTTGAACTGCTCCGCTCTTCAGCTGTTGCGGCAGGCATCATCGCGAGCAGCTTTTTTCGCCGTCCGGTCAAAAGCTGGAGCAAGGAAAATCTCTCTCCCGTCAGCGAGGCGGACATCTTGGTAGACCGCTATCTTGCGGCTTCCCTTTTGACCGCGCGGCCCAGCTACGGCTGGCTCAGCGAAGAAACCGCTGACAATCCTTCCCGGCTTGATTGCGAACGCGTCTTCGTGGTCGATCCTATCGATGGCACAAGCGGCTTCTTGCGCGGGGAAGATAGCTGGTCCGTGTCGTTAGCCGTCGTTGAAAATGGCGTGCCTGTTGCCGGTGTCATCTACGCGCCTGTGCGCGACGAGATGTATGATGCTGTGAAGGGGGAAGGTGCCCGCCTAAATGGCAAGGCATTGACCCGCCATCGTCGCGCGGGCGCTCCGCCGATCATTCCGGCCGCCGGCGCCGTGCATCAAGAAATGCAAGCGGCTGGGCTCAACTACACTCGCGGTCCTTATTATCCCTCGCTGGCATACCGGCTGGTGCAGGTAGCAACAGGCGAGCTTGATGCTGTTGCGAACAGGCGCGGTAGCCAGGACTGGGACATTGCGGCGGCCGCGCTGATTCTTGCTGAGTGCGGTATAGGGTTTGAAGACGTCTGTAGCGGTTATCCCGTTTTCAATAAGCGTGATGTGCGCCACGGAGCGCTTGCGGCGCTTGGTGACATGAGCCTAAAACCCATTGTGCATGCGGCGCTGATCAAGGTCTATGGCTGCCCTGGACCTGAAACCAGGCAAGCTGTGATCCCTGCTGAACTGACCATCCCAGACGAACGGATTTGAACCGATGGCCGAAAAAGAAGCCTCCTCCTCGCAACTGCTGCATCTGGTAATCGGTGGTGAACTGTCGAGTCTCGATGGCGTCACCTTTGCTGACCTCGACAAGGTCGACATCGTCGGTGTCTTTCCCAACTACGCCACCGCCCATGCCGCATGGCGTCAAAAGGCGCAACTGACTGTGGATAGCGCGCAGACCCGCTACTTCATCGTTCACTTGCATCGCCTGCTCGATCCGGCAAGCGACAAGAAATAGGGCCCTAGGTCCTAGCTGAGGATATCCTCAAGGATCGCGTCCATGGCACCCAGGCCACCAATTCTTTGGCGGCCAATGGCGCCCAGGCGGCGGCGCCCATCGCCGTCTTCGAGCAAGCGCCGCAACGCTTTTCCTATCTCAACCGCCTCCGCCGGAACCACAATTCGCGCGTCGCCGAACAGGGCCTGCTCGTCCTCGAAACGCGAGCGGCGATCCCGGGCGTTGATAAAAGTTATGGCAGGTTTGCCCGAACCCAACGCCTGGATCGTTGCAGTTCCAGCCTGAGACAGCACTAGATCGGAAACCGCGAGAAGATTTCCCATCGCGCCACCGCGCGCCATATGGATCGTCAAATCGCCATCCGACAACTCGCCCAGATCGCTACTTTCGGCGCTCAGCATCGCCGTGCGCTGCAGGCCGGCTTGCTTTGCAAGGTCATCAACCTTCACGCCACCTGCCACTGCCAAGAACACATCAGGCCGCAATTCTACGGGCAAGCTGCGCAGCGCTGAAACCTGCAGGGCAAAGCTTTCGCCGGTTAAAGCCCGGCTACCAGGCAAGAGCGTCACCGCCAAGGGCCGCGTCCGTCGCGCGCTGGCGTCGTATTCGCCAGACGGGATCGTATCCATTATGACGTTGCCTGCGCAGCGCGCGTCGACGCCCATCTGTCGGAGGGACTGCGCCAGATTGTCAGCCCGGCAGAACACTGTCTTGCATGCGCGCTTGATCAGCCAGCGTTCGGGTGCCGAATAGAGCCGTGCCGCTCCGGTTTTGTAGACATCGAGATAATGGAGCCCACGATGGCCCGTGCCGAATGCCGCCATGACTCCGACCATATCGCCGACCACTACGATGCGATCAAATTGGCCAACAATCCCGCGCAGGAAACGCAAGGCTGGCGGCACTGTAGCCAGTCCTCCGGTTGCGATGTCCCGGCGCAGCGAGCCCTTGACGTTGCGCCAACCTTCAGACGCTAGCGCAGCTCGGGGTCCGACAGTAGGGCAGACACCGCCATAAGCGTTGCCAGCCCCGATCATCGGGTAGGCTTCAACCTCGATCGACTTGGGTAGACGCGCAACAATGGCCGCAGCGATCCAGTCTTCGCCGTGACCGTTGGATATGAACAGGAATTTGCGGCGGACTGACGCTTCCGCCACGAGCTATTCTCCGCGACCGTAGCGCTCGAAAGCGGTGTGCGCCGTCACCGCATCGGCATAGGCCTCCTGCCGGTCGACGTTCCAGTAGAACAACTCGTCCAGCGGGATCGGCTTGCCAGTTATCGCGCAACGGACGAAACTGCCGGGCTTCAGCACGACGTAGTCGCCATCAAGATAGCGAATTTGCGCCTCCGCCGGCGCAAAGCTCTTGTCAAAAATGTTCATGCTGGCCTTCCTTCGTCTTCGCCACGATATAGCGAGCAATGGAGCCGGTCAAAAGAGGCTTTCCTGTGCGTCGGGTTCGGGAACTGGCCGCGGCTTCTTTTTCGGCGCCGGGGCACCGGCAACAACCGCATCCACGACACCGTCTGCAAACTCGATGGCGACACCATCGCCCGGCAACAGCCCCGCGCGCTGGTGCACAAGATGCCCTTCAGCATCCTTGATCACCGCGTACCCACGTGCCAGCACACTCCTATAGCTCAGTGACACCAGCAGCTTGCCGGCCTGGCCGAGAGCCGTGCGCCGCTCGCCAAACTGGTGCGTTACCGAAGAGAGCAGCCGCCCCGCCAACGGCGAAAGCAGGCTCTGCGAGTGGCGCAGTTCGGCTTTAAGGCTTTTGGGTGACAGCTTGGGGCCTATGACTTCTAGTTGAGCCCGCCTACGCTCCACCAAGCGGTGCACCCCTACAGCGAGCCGCTCGGCACGAGGGTCATAGGTCAGCCGCGCCCGATCCACCGTCTTGCGAAGTCCCGCATCACTGCGCATGGCCAAATTCTTGAGTCGCTCTGCGTATTCGCCCTGCCGGCGCAGCAGCAGTTGTGGTCCAAGCCGGGGTGCGATGCGTGAAAAGTGCACATGCCGCTCCTGCACCGAATGGCGCAGGCAGGCAAAGAGATTGCTCGATGCATGGTCAAGCCGTTGGCGTTGCGTGGCCACAAGGTCCGCAGGTCGTGGCAGGCCAGCGACCGCTGCTCGCAACCTGTCACGCGCACTCATGGTCACCCGCCGTGCCGCCTGACGCTGGCGAGACCCATGATCATCGACATAGCCGATCAGCTCCGTACGCACCGGTACGGCAGCTTCAGCCGCGGCAGTCGGTGTCGGCGCGCGCATGTCCGAGACGTAGTCGATCAGCGTTGTATCCGTTTCGTGCCCAACAGCCGAGATGACTGGTATATCGCTGGCGGCGACAGCCCGCACCACCGCCTCTTCGTTGAAACCCCACAAATCCTCAATAGACCCGCCCCCTCGCGCCACGATCAAGAGATCCGGTCGCGGAATGGCCCCTTTGGGCAGCAGCGCATTAAATCCCTGGATGGCGTTCACGACCTCCGCCGCGCAGGTATCGCCCTGCACCCGCACGGGCCACACCAGCACATGGCTAGGAAATCGGTCCCCTAGCCGGTGCAGGATGTCGCGGATCACCGCCCCCGTTGGCGAGGTCACGACGCCGATTACGCGCGGCAAATAGGGCAGCGGACGCTTGCGCTCGCGGGCAAACAGCCCTTCCGCCAGCAGCTTCTTGCGTCGTTCCTCGAGCAGCGCCATCAGCGCTCCGGCACCGGCTGGCTCAATATTGTCGATGACGATCTGGTATTTTGAAGAGCGTGGGAAGGTAGTAAGCCGCCCGGTGGCGATCACTTCAAGCCCTTCCTGCGGCTTAAAGCTCAACTTAGCGTAACTGCCCTTCCAAACCACGGCGTCCATGGACGCGCCTTCGTCCTTGAGCGTGAAATAAGCGTGGCCCGACGAATGCTGCCCGCGAAACCCCGAGATTTCCCCCCGCACGCGTACATGGCCAAACTCGTCCTCGACCGTCCGTTTGACCGCCTGGGCGATTTCGCTAACCGTAAATTCGGCGGCGTTGGTAAGCAGTTCAGCCATGTCCTCTGGTGCGGGATTTGCGGGCGGAGGTCAAGACCTCTGGCCTATTCGGCAGCGTCCGACAGATGTGTCGAAACGTCCAGATTACCCATCGACTGCACGATATGGTTGGCCAACGCGTCATAGATGCCGCCATAAGCATGGCTTGCGCGCATGAGCGCGATCTGGGCATCACCCAGCCGAGGCAAGCCGCGCTCTTCGTTGACCACCCGCATGCCCGGCTGCAGCGCGCTTTCGGGCAGGAAACCGATGGCAAGGTCGGACAAAACGGCACTTGATATCGCTGTTGCGTTAGAAGACGTATAGGCTATGCGATAGTCGATCTGACTGCGATCCAGCGCTTCCATGGCATCCTTGCGCCAGATGCAATAATTCGGTCCCGAGGCAATGGCGAGCGGCTCGCTGGCCAAGGCACGGCCACCATGGCTAGCCACCCAGAACATGCGCTCGGTGCGGAACAGTTCCCCGAAGTTCTGCTCGGTGCCTTGCGTGAACACGATCAGATCGTGCCGACCTGCCTTCATGCCCTCGAGTAGATGCTCCGATGCCATGCAGGCCACATCGACAGCGATTTTGGGGTGGGTACGCTGGAAGCTTGATAGGATCACCGGCAAAAGCCGCACTGCATAGTCGTCCGGAACGCCAAAGCGGATCGAACCCGACAGGTCGCCATCCGAGAAATGATCCATGATCTCAGCATTGGTGCGCAGCATTTTGCGGGCGCGGGCATAAAGCACTTCACCATGCCGGGTAAGCGTTACGGAACGACCATCACGCGCTAGAAGCGAATGGCCCAGCCGTTCTTCCAGCCGCTTGATCTGCATGGACACCGCAGACTGTGTCTTATTCACCCGCCGCGCCGCCTCGGTGAAGCTGCCGCAATCGGCAATCGCACAAAAGCTTTGCAATTGATCCAGATCAAGAGGAGTGGCCATCATTCGCCATCACTGAAATTGATGAAGTAGATGAAATCTATTTGTTGGACGAATGAATGTCCAGAGCGCAATCATCTGACCATTGGCGCTCTCCACAACGCGCCGACCTCGCCGGTTCCCTTACGGCACAACAACATGTCTGGAGATTACCATGGCTCTCTCGCTTCGCGGCGAGCGGTCACTTGCGGCCGCTTCGCCCGCTCATCCAATCGCCCAATTTGGGCGCTGGATTGCTCAGGCCAAAGCCGCTCGTTCGCGACGGGTCGCGCTGCAAGCCTTGCTGAATCTAGACTCTCCGCGCTTGCAAGATCTCGGCATCTCACGTCAGGATGTTACGAACGCATTGGCCGGCCGAACGGCTGCTCCCGGACGTGTGCTGAATGCTGCGAGGGCCCGTAATGCGCTGGGTTGGCGCCCTTAGTCTTTAGCTTTGCGCCGGCCGACCTTCTCCGGCGCTTTTCTGTTGGTACCAGCAATCTCGATGAGCGCTTGTGCCATCTCCCGGGCCGGTTTTGCCTCCGGCTCCGTTTCCTGATGACTTGCCGGACCAGTGCCTTGCACTCGTCCGGCTTTTTTGTTGAACGCTCAAGCCGCTGGTTGAAACGAGACCCCGATGTCGGTCGCCGTCCGGCGTTGCACCACACAGTCGAATTTCTGGCCATCGCTCATTACAAGCTGGAACGCGTCCGGGATGCCTACCACACTGGCGACGCGCAGGAGCGCGCCGGTGGGAGACAGGTTGCGTACCGTGCAATCGATGGTCGAAAACCCTTCGTTCATGGCGATCTTGCCGCCCTTGAGCGTCCGATGCCTAATGCTACCGCGCCGTTCTTCCTCCATTGCTGCCTCTCTTACGGAAGTTGAGCGAAACCGTCCCTAAAGCCATTAAGCGAAACGGGAATGCCGATCCCCTCTTCAGGCGTCTTGAACACAACGAAAATAGCGTTGGTCCCGTTCGAAAGCGTATCGATAAGGCTGTCGTCCAGCACCACTTCGGCAACGCATCCGTTCGGCAGGCAGCGCACGAAAGCCACCCTGCCCATGTCCTTGCCATCAACGTTCAAGCCTAGCCCGTTGGGAAGCAGCACGCCTAAAGGCGCCAACACGCGCAACAACCGAGCCTCGCGGTCGGCCGTCCGTAAGACGATCACGGAGAGACCGACATTTGGCTGATCCTCGGCCATCACGTTCTGGATGATTGCGCATTGTTCCGCGCTGGCGCCAGGCGGCGTATCGCAACTCATCTGCCAGTCGCCATATTCAGCGCGCACGGTGCCTTGACCAAGGCTCGCGCTGCTGACACCAACCAATGCGACGACTGCAAGGCCGAGAACGGCCAGATGACGCTTTACGATCCGCTTCACTCTATCACTTCTCCCGCCGAATCGCGCCTTAGCGCCTTGGCTCAGTTTGTTTCCGATAGGGTTGACGCCAAGTCAACCAAAGCCCCGGAACAGCAGGGTTATGCCTGTAAAACTGCGGCAAGCGTGAGGCGGGGCAGTCGGAGGGGCGGGACATTGCGACACAGGGCCGGATGCCTTGGAGCAATAGACTTGCCGTTTCCGATGTGATTTAGCTCAGGGCAAGAGTTTATCGCTCCGAGGTTGAGTCGGGGCGGCGTTTGCTATGCCGCTGTTTAGCCCTCAATCCCGGTGCAGGAAGCACCTATTGAAGTTTATACGGGGGATTACGGTGACCGGGCATTTAGTAAGGAAGATGGGAGCCATTTCGGCTGCCGCAATGGCCTTAGTCCCTGCAGCGGCCATTGCCCAAGAGCAAACGCTCGGCTATTCCGTTCCCGGCCAGTACCATCTGCAGCGTTCCGTCACGCCTATCATGGACTCCATCGTGACATTCCATGATGGCCTGCTGATGTGGACGATTTCTCTCATCGTCGCCTTCGTTCTGGCGCTGCTCCTGTGGGTTGCTTGGCGCTATAATGCCAAGCGTAACCCAACCCCCGCCGCCTTCACTCACAACACGCTTGTGGAAGTGGCCTGGACCGTCCTGCCGATCGTTATCCTGATCATCATAGCCATTCCCTCCTTTGGTGTGCTGAGTGACCAACTCACAACGCCTGACGGTGAGCGCAAATATCTCGGCTCCAACATCTTTTCCTTTGGCGAAGTTGAAGTCCCTGCTGCCGAATTGACCGTTAAGGCGATTGGCCAGCAATGGTATTGGGATTACGAATATGTCGATCAAGGCCTGACTTTCACGTCGGTGTTGATGCCTGAACAGAGCAACAACGGTACTGATCGCCCAACGCTTAAGCCAAGCCAGCCTCGCCTTCTTGCGGTGGACAACGAACTTGTTGTGCCTGTCGACACGACCGTGCGTCTCCAGGTCACCTCCGATCCGACCGGCGTTATCCACGCTTGGGCGGTGCCGTCTTTCGGCGTGCTGATGGACGCCATTCCGGGCCGCTTGAACGAGACATGGTTCCATGCTCGCGAAACCGGCATCTTTTATGGGCAGTGCCGTGAACTGTGCGGCAAGGACCATGCCTTCATGCCCATAGCTGTTCGCGTGGTGACCAAGGAAGAATTTGCGGCCTTCATGGCAGCCTTCGAAGCTGGCGACTATACTGCCGCCAATGCCACGCTCGCGACCGTGCAATAAGCGCGTCGCAGGGGATAGTTTGATATGACCGATGCAGTTCACTTAGAAGCCCACGCCACTGGCCACGATGCGGCGTCCCACCACCACGAGCCGACCGGCTGGCGCCGCTGGCTCTACTCGACCAATCACAAAGACATCGGGGTCATGTACCTGATCTTTTCGATTGTTGCGGGGATCATCGGTGGCCTGCTCTCAGGCTTCATGCGCATGGAACTGCAAGAACCCGGCATCCAGATTTTTCATGGCCTGGCCAATATGGTCTATGGCATGGGCGGACCGGAAAACGCGATCGATGCCGGCAAGCACATGTACAATGTGTTCACTACGGCACACGCGCTGATCATGGTGTTCTTCGTGGTTATGCCTGCAACCATGGGTGGCTTTGCCAACTACTTTGCGCCATTGATGATTGGCGCACCCGATACCGCTTTCCCGCGCATCAACAACATCGCGTTTTGGCTTCTTCCGCCCGCCTTCATTCTGCTGCTCATGTCGCTTTTCTTCCCCGGCGGCAGCGGCGTGAATGAATTCGGCTTTGGCGGCGGCTGGACGATTTATCCCCCATTGTCCACGACCGGCCATCCCGGGCCAGCCATGGACTTCGCGATCCTATCACTCCACGTGGCCGGCGTTTCATCGATCTTGGGTGCGATCAACCTGATCACCACCATCTTCAACATGCGCGCTCCGGGCATGACGCTGCACAAGATGCCGCTTTTTGCTTGGTCCGTCCTGGTGACTGCCTTCCTGCTCCTGCTGGCTTTGCCGGTTTTAGCTGGTGCCATCACCATGCTGCTGACCGATCGCAACTTTGAAACGGCCTTCTTCCGGCCTGATCAAGGCGGCGACCCGGTTCTGTTCCAGCACCTGTTCTGGTTCTTCGGTCATCCCGAAGTGTACATCATGATCTTGCCAGGCTTCGGCATTGTCAGCCACATTGTCTCCACCTTCAGCCGCAAGCCGATCTTTGGCTACATGGCCATGGCCTACGCCATGGTCGCCATCGGCTTCGTTGGGTTTGTCGTATGGGCGCACCATATGTACACGACCGGCTTGAGCCTTGACGTGCAGCGCTATTTCGTGGCTGCGACGATGGTCATCGCGGTGCCCACGGGCGTCAAGATCTTCTCTTGGATTGCCACCATGTGGGGCGGCTCTATTAGCTTCAAGACGCCGATGCTCTGGGCTATCGGCTTCATCTTCCTGTTTACCGTTGGTGGTGTTACCGGCGTGGTGCTGTCCAATGCCGCTGCCGACCGTGCCCTGCACGATACGTACTATGTGGTGGCTCACTTCCACTATGTGCTTTCGCTCGGCGCGGTTTTCTCGATCTTTGCCGGCTGGTACTATTGGTACCCCAAGATTTTCGGCTGGATGTACTCGGACTTCCTGGGCAAGCTGCACTTCTGGGTCATGTTCGTCGGCGTGAACCTGATCTTCTTCCCGCAACACTTCCTGGGCATGGCCGGCATGCCGCGCCGCTACATCGACTACCCCGATGCATTCGGTATTTGGAACCGGGTGTCTTCAATCGGCTATTACATTACCTTCATTGGCATGCTGATCTTCTTCTATGCCATGTGGGAAGCCGCAAGAAAGAAGCGTCCTGCCGGTGACAATCCTTGGGGTGCCGGTGCAACGACGCTGGAATGGACGCTGAGCTCGCCGCCTCCGTTCCACCAGTTCACGACCTTGCCAAAGATCGACTCCACTGCCGCGCACTAAGCGCAGCACAATTGGCTTGGGCCGCGTACAGCGGCCCATCCTTACAATAAGGCAGACCAGTGGCTTTTATCGACGACACCAGAAGCGCAGCACTGACCGGCGAGGCACGGGTCGAGGACTATCTCGCCCTGCTCAAGCCAAGTGTCATGCAACTGGTTGTCTTCACAGCCATCGTCGGGTTAGTCGTTGCGCCTGGCACTATTAATCCGTTGGTTGGCCTGATCGCGGTGCTTTGCATTGCCATCGGCGCTGGTGGTTCGGCCTCGCTTAACATGTGGTATGATAGAGATATCGATGCCGTTATGAGCCGCACCATCAACCGGCCTATTCCTTCTGGCCGCGTGACGGGTGAAGAAGCCCTTGTCTTTGGGATCGTGCTGTCGATCTTTTCGGTTGCTTTGCTGGGCCTGGCCACTAACTGGGTCGCGGCAGGTCTTCTAGCCTTTACGATCTTCTTTTATGCCGTCATCTACACGATGTGGCTCAAGCGCCGGACCCCACAGAACATCGTTATTGGTGGCGCGGCAGGTGCCTTCCCGCCGATCGTCGGCTGGGCCGCTGTAACCGGCACGGTGTCGCTCGAGAGCGTTGTCCTGTTTCTAATCATCTTCCTCTGGACCCCACCGCATTTTTGGGCTTTGGCGCTTTATAAGCAGAGCGATTATGGCGCAGCGGGCGTGCCTATGATGCCCAACGTCGTGGGCAACGCGTCCACGAAAGTGCAGATCTTCGTCTATACCCTGCTGCTCGCGGCGTCCGCCATGGTCCCGTCTTGGCTCGGTTTTGCGGGCCTGGTATATACCGTGGTTGCTGCCATAACAGGCCTTTCCTTCAGTCTCCTAGCCTGGCGCCTGCTGCGCACTCGCGATGACGTAACGATGCGCAAATCTGCCCGCACGCTCTTCAACTACTCCTTGAGCTATCTGTTCATCGTGTTTTTCGCCTATTTGGCCGACAATCTGCTGACCCGCTTCGGAGGCCCGTTCTGATGAGCGCTCCCGAACAAGCCCATGTGGTTGTTACAGAAACCCCAGAGCAGGCGGCCGCACGCGCACGCATCCGCCGCCGGCGCTCCATAGCTGTAGCCCTGGCTTTGGCTCTCTTTGCCGTGACTTTCTACGTGCTGACCATTGTAAAAATGGGCCCAGCCCTGTTTGATCGTACACTCTGATGGCCGATTTCAGTCACAACAGTCTTGATCCAACTTTAGCTAAGCGCAACAAGCGCGTCGCCATGGGCGGTTTGCTGTTCGCTACAGGTATGGTCGGTTTGGCCTACGCGTCTGTCCCCCTCTACCAACTCTTTTGCGAGGTGACGGGCTATGGCGGCACTACACAAGTAGCGGCGGAAAGTCCGCTGGGCGCGGTCGATCGCGAGATGACGGTGCGCTTTGACTCCAATGTTGCTAATAATCTGAATTGGACGATTACGCCGGCAGCTTCGGTCACCAATGACATCGGCATCGTTGATACAGTCAATTTCACCGCAACTAACAATTCCGACCGGCCGATCACCGGCAATGCACGCTTCAATGTGGCGCCTGAAAAAGCCGGCTACTACTTCAACAAGATTGAGTGTTTCTGTTTTACCGAGCAAACTTTGCAGCCCGGTGAAACTGTTGAGATGCCGATCGTGTTCTTCGTAGATCCTGAGCTTGATGAGAATCGCGAGCTCGACACCATTAAAGAGATCACCCTCTCTTATACCTTCTATGCTTCAGACAACGGGGGAAGCTGACCATGGCCGACTTAGTGAAAAATCACGACTACCACATGGTCGAACCCAGCCCATGGCCCGCCGTGATGTCGGCTGCCGTGTTCGTCCTCGCTATCGGCGCGATCGCCTGGATGAAGGATTGGACCCCTTGGCTTTTCTTTGTCGGGCTCATTGGCGTGCTTTACACCATGTATGCGTGGTGGAGCGACGTGATCAAGGAAGCCAATAGCGGCGAGCACACCGCCGTTGTCCAGATGCATCATCGCTACGGCATGATGCTGTTCATCGCTTCCGAAGTGATGGTGTTCTTCGGCTTTTTCTGGGCTTATTTTGATGGTTTTTTCCGTCTTGACGATCTCCAGCAATATGCTCGCGTTATCGGCACCGGTGGTGTGTGGCCGCCAGAAGGCATCGAGCTGTTCGATCCCTTCCACCTCCCGCTTTTTAACACGCTCCTCCTGCTAACGTCAGGTACTACCGTCACCTGGGCGCACCATGCGCTTCTCGAAGGCGACCGTGAGGGTCTTAAATGGGGCCTATGGTTGACTGTTATCTTGGGTGCCATCTTCACCGGCGTGCAGGCCCTTGAATATTCCGAGGCCGGCTTCGGCTTCAGCGGCAGCATGTACGGCGCCACTTTCTTCATGGCGACAGGGCTGCATGGCTTCCACGTCCTCATCGGCACTATCTTCCTTGCCGTCTGCCTAATCCGTGTTTACCGCGGTGATTTCACGCCGGAGCGTCACCTGGGCTTCGAATTTGCCGCTTGGTATTGGCACTTCGTTGACGTGGTCTGGCTCTTCCTCTTCGCCTCCATCTATATTTGGGGCAGCTGGGGCGTCCCTCTGAGCCATTGATCCCACCCAGATAGAGCTTTAGGGCGCAGCCACAAGCTGCGCCCTCTTTCTTTGCAGTTCACCTTGCTTCGGCAATCGCCCTTCGTAGCAGGCCAGCTTTGCCGCTACTCATGCCACGGTGAGGGCCAGTTGTTAGGCGGTTACCTCAGGACTGAAGAACATTGATGAGCACAAATGCTTCCAGCCGCATCATGACCGGCCTGTTTGCCGTTATCATGCTGGCCCTTGCCGGCTTCTGCGTGTGGCTGGGTATCTGGCAAGTACAACGCCTTGGCGAAAAAGAGGCGCTCATCGCTGCAGTGGATCAGCGTCTCGCCGCCTCTCCCATTCCGGCTCCAAGCTCTACGCAATGGCCATCCATCGATCTGGGCGCTTTCAATTTCCAGCCCTTAACGCTAACCGGCGCCTTCCGCTACAACCAGACGATAACGGTATTCACCAGCCTCACCGCAGCGCGCGGTCCCGCATCGGGTCCCGGCTACTGGGTCATGACGCCTTTTGTGCTTGCCGATGGCGGCACGGTCTTCATCAATCGCGGCTTTGTGCCAGCAGAATTCCAGGAGCCCGCCGTCACTGATTCTGAAGGCGATGAGAACCAGGTTACGATCACCGGTATCTTGCGCCCTTCGGAAGCGGCAGGCTTCATGACGCCGGAACCGGACCTCTCCAACCGAACGGAATGGGTCCGCGACACAAACCGACTTGCCGTCATGATCGACCCTGAACTCGCGCCCATTGCCCCGTTCTACGTCGATTTGCCCGCCGGCCCGCCTGGAGAACTGCCGCAAGGCGGTGAAACCGTGATCGAATTTCCTAACAATCATCTGGGCTATGCCTATACTTGGTTTGGCTTTGCCATTGTTGCCGTGGTTATGCTCGGCTTCTGGCTGTGGCAGCAGTGGCGCCCCGCAAAGGGCTGATCCGCTAAACTTGCGGTTCAGCCTGAGTTTTAATAAGTTGCAGCAATTCCAAGAAGGGCCTTCCCCCCGAATGCAGTTCGTCTCAACGCGTGGCCAAGCGCCCGTGCTCGGTTTCTCTGATGCGGTTTTGGCAGGCCTGGCGTCCGACGGTGGCCTTTATCTGCCGCAAACCTGGCCTCAGGTGAGTCACGCCGAAATTGCAGCCTTTGCGGGCAGAAGCTATTCCGAGATCGCCTTCGCCATCATCTCGCGCTTCGTCGACGATGAGATTCCCGCTTCTACCCTGCGCAAGATCATCGAAGACAGTTATGCCGTTTTCCGCCACCCGTCGGTAGCACCCTTGGTGGAACTGGAACCCAACCACTTCGTCCTAGAGCTTTTCCATGGCCCAACGCTCGCCTTCAAAGACGTGGCTATGCAGTTCCTCAGCCGCGTTATGGACTACATCCTTCTTCAGCGTGGGCTGAAAGCAACGATAGTTGGCGCCACTTCGGGTGACACTGGTTCGGCGGCCATAGAGGCGTTCCGCGGTCGTGACACCACGGATATCTTCATCCTACACCCGCAAGGCCGCACTTCGCCTGTGCAGCGCCTGCAGATGACCACCGTACTGGACGCTAACGTGCACAATCTGGCGCTAGATGGCACGTTTGACGACTGCCAAAACATCGTCAAGGCGATGTTCAACAATCACCGCTTCCGCGATCGCGTGCGCCTCTCAGGTGTTAACTCCATTAATTGGGGCCGCATTGTCGCGCAGGTTGTTTACTACTTCAGTGCAGCGGTTTCCCTTGGCGCACCTCACCGCCCGGTGAGCTTTACTGTCCCAACTGGCAATTTTGGTGATATCTTCGCCGGCTACTGTGCCAAGGCCATGGGCCTGCCGATCGAAAAGCTGGTGATCGCGACCAACGCCAACGACATCCTGGCGCGCACTATAGAAACCGGCCGTTATGAAACAAACGGCGTCGTGCCGACCATCAGCCCGTCCATGGACATTCAAATCTCCTCCAATTTCGAGCGATTGTTGTTCGAGGGGGCAGGACGAGATGCCCGCGCAGTCATGCGCATGATGGATAGCCTCAAGCAGTCCGGCGGCTTTGCACTGCCGGTCGATGCCGTTGCTGCCATCCGGCGGGACTTTGCGGCCGGTACGACCAACGAAGCCGAGACGCGGGCCACTATTTCGATGACCCATCAGGCTGCTGGCTATTTGCTTGATCCACATACTGCCGTGGGCGTCAATGTCGCCCGCCATCAGTCTCATGGGGTGACGCCTATGATCACGCTAGCCACTGCTCATCCGGCAAAATTCCCGGCTGCCGTCCGCGACGCCTCCGGCATTGATCCGGCACTGCCCGCCTGGCTTGCCGATCTTTATTCGCGCGAAGAGCGCCTCAGCGTGCTTTCAAACGATCAGCAAGCCATTGAAGACTTCATTTCAGCGCGTACGCGTGCTGCCTAGAGAATAACAGGACCGTGCGGTCACTTGATCGCTAGGCCCGAGGAGAACTGCGTGAGCGTACAGTCGACGACCCTGGACAATGGCATGGTGGTTCTCACCGACGACATGCCACACCTGGAAAGCGCTTCATTGGGTGTTTGGGTCAAGGCCGGTGCGCGCTCCGAACGCAAGGCCGAGCACGGCATTTCGCATCTGCTCGAGCATATGGCTTTCAAAGGCACTGCATCACGCAACGCTCTTGAAATCGCAGAAGCCATCGAGAACGTCGGTGGCGATCTTAACGCCGCAACGTCCATCGAACATACCGGCTATTTTGCACGCGTTCTCAAGGAAGATGTTGTCCTAGCGGCGGATATCCTAAGCGATATTCTGCAGAACTCGCTATTTGATGATGATGAGTTGACGCGCGAAAAGCAGGTCATCGTCCAGGAAATCGGCGCTGCCCGTGATAATCCCGACGATCACGTGTTCGACCTTTTCCAGGCAGCGGCCTTCCCGACCCAGCCTATCGGCCGCACCATTCTCGGTACGGTCGACTCCGTCCGTGACTTCAATCCGGACATGGTCCGCAAATACATGAACCGGAATTACGTCGGCGACCATATGGTCATGGCGGCGGCCGGCAATGTCGACCACGACCAGTTGGTGGACGTTGCTCGAAGCCGCTTCGCGGATCTAAAGTCCAACGGCGCTCCCGCGCCCCAGCGTGCAGAATACCAGGGTGGCGAAGAGCGCCTCGTTTCTGACCACGAACAAGCTCATATTGTTGTCGGTTTTGAAGGCAGGGCCTACAACGCCGATGGCTTTTATGCAGCGCAGGTTTTAGCGTCGATCCTGGGCGGAGGGATGAGCTCACGGCTCTTCCAGGAAGTGCGTGAAAAGCGTGGCCTCTGCTATTCCGTCTACTCCTTCCACTGGGCCTTTGCCGACAGTGGCGTGTTCGGCGTAGCGGCGGCCACCGGCGAAGAAGAGGTCGCTGATCTGGTGCCGGTTGTCCTTGACGAGCTCAAGCGCGCTACCGAGTCGATCACCGACGATGAGGTAATCCGCGTCCGCAATCAGATTCGTGCGGGCCTTCTCATGTCGCTTGAAAGCCCTTCCGCCCGCGCCGGTCAATTGGCGCGCCAGCAGATCCTTTGGGGCCGTCCCATTCCGATGCAAGAAACGGTGGATCGTATCAACGCCATCACAGCCAAGCGCGTCCAGGATGTTGCCGAGCAAATCTTTACCCAAGGCTCGCCCACCTTGGCCGGCATCGGCCCAATCGGCAATCTTGCCGAAGTCGGCGCTATTGGCGACTACCTCAAGCGCTAGCATGGCCTCGCTTTGGCCCTGGTCATCGGCAGCGCCGCTCATCACGCTACAAGGCAAGGGACTTTCCCTGCGCTTGCCCCAAATGAGCGACTACGAGTCTTGGTACAGGCTGCGCCATGACAGTCGCGACTTCCTCAAGCCCTATGAACCACGCTGGACAGAGGCCGATTTGAGCCGCCGTGTCTTTTCCATGCGCGTGCGCCGCGCGCGTGAGGAAGCTGAAGCTGGTACCGACTTCTCCCTGTTGGTCTTCAAGCAGCAGGACCGAAGCGATCTTCTGGTCGGTGGCGTCACCCTATCCAATGTCCGCCGCCGCGCCGCGCAGTTCGTTAACCTTGGCTATTGGATGGGACAGCCCTTTGCCGGGCAGGGCATAATGACAGAAGCCGTTGCCATCTGCCTGCCCTTCGTTTTCGAGACGTTGGACCTTCATCGCATTCATGCGGCGTTTTTGCCAAGCAACATGGCCTCTCGTCGGGTGCTCGAAAAGAACGGCTTTGTCGAAGAAGGCTTTGCCGAAAAATACCTGCAGATCAACGGCCGTTGGGAAGACCACGTGCTTTTTGGCCTTACCCGTGAGCGCTATGAAAGCTGGCGCTACCGGCAACGCTGAAGCTCTTTTAACGAGCCGCGGAACACCCGTTGCTAATCAGCAACATGGCGGCAACCTTGTTCTATGGTTTAATCCCCGCTACCAAGGTTTGCTCCTCTTCGAGCAGCGCCGCCGCAGACCACCTTTCCACACCTGCGATCTATTCGGTGCACTGCCACAATGAAGCCTACCGCAGGATATAAGCGCCCTTGATGCGTCACCTCTATGCACTCGCGATATGTTTTGCGTTCGCGCTGGCCGTTCTTGCACCTGCCACCGCTTTCGAAGTCATCTCGGTCCCCGAAGACGTCAATGCCGTCAATCTGTCCGACGTCATTGAAATCCAGCCCGGCCCGGAAGGACGCGTGCAACTATCAACCGCGCCGGGCGAAGACGGCATTATCCGCCGCATCGAGGTGCTGGCATCACAGCAGGGTACCACCCCAAATTTCGCACTCTTTGCCCTGCGCAACGAGAGCGATCAGCAAATCGAGCGCCTGCTTGTCGCGCCGTTCTTCCGCCTGCCAGGTTCGGGCATTTTCCAGCCCGATCTAGGCGATGATCGCCTTACAGCACTGACGCCCAGTGCGGGCATCCGGCCGGTGCGCCTCGTCGACAGCGAGGCCGACGTTTTCGAGGTCACCCTCGACCCAGGCGCGACGGTTACCTTCGTTGCCGAACTCACATCGAGCGACTTGCCCGAACTATACCTTTGGCAGCCCAATGCCTATCGTGACTACGTCAACTCGTTCACCCTGTTCCGGGGGGTGGTGCTGGGTGTGGCTTCGCTTGCCGCGGTGTTCCTCACCATTATGTTCGTGGTCAAGGGCCGGGGCGTGTTCCCAGCAACGGCAGCCTTTGCCTGGGCAGTGATGATTTATCTGCTGATCGACTTCGGCGTTCTTGGCCGTCTGCTTGGCCTTCCCGCCGGCAGTATGCAGCCCCTGCGCGCTGCAGCCGAAGCTGGGCTGGCAACTACACTGGCTGGCTTCCTCTTCATCTACTTGAATCTGCACCGCTGGCATCTGCGCTTCGTACATTTGGCGCTTGGCCTCGCGGCCCTATTCCTCGCCCTCTTTGCATTCGCCTTCTTCCAACCAGCCATTGCCGCCAGCATCGCCCGCCTCGTTCTGGCGCTCCTCGGCGTCTCAGGTTTCTTCCTGATCCTACTACTGGCCCTGCGTGGCTATGACCGCGCGGTACTGCTGGTGCCTACCTGGATCATATTCATCGCCTGGCTGTTTTATGCTTGGCTAGTGGTGTCGGGTGAGGTCTCTAACGACATCGCCCAACCCGCTGTGGGGGGTGGCCTGGTGCTGATCGTCATGCTGCTGGGCTTCACCGCGGTGCAACACGCTTTCTCCGAAGGGCAGGTCTCTATCGGCACCCTCTCCGAGGTCGAGCGTCGCGCCTTGGCACTGACGGGGTCCGGCGACTTCGTTTTCGACTGGAACATTGAGCGCGACCGTGTGTCGGTAAGCGACGAACTCGCCATCCGCCTTGGCGAAAAGCGCGGTGCCTTGCGTGGCGCTATCAAGCGATGGCTTGACCGTGTCCACCCTGACGACCGCGACCGCTTCCGCACGGCTTTCGATACTCTGGTTGAGCTTCGCCGCGGCAAGGTATCGGCAGACATGCGCATTGCCGGCCACGACGGCAGCTATCGCTGCTTCCGCATGCGCGTGAAGCCCGTTATTGGCGGCGATGGTCAGGTCAACCGTATTGTAGGCACCCTCCAGGACGTGACAGAAGATCGCGCTGCGCGCGAGCGCTTGCTGCACGACGCAGTGCATGACAGCCTTACCGGCCTCCCTAATCGCATGCTGTTCCTTGATCGTCTTGAGCGTGCATTGGTGCGCGCCCGCACCCCTGGCGGCACCAAACCTGCGGTGTTCCTGATCGACATTGACCGTTTCATGGAGCTTGAAGAGCGCATCGGTCACTCAGCCGCAGACTCAGTACTGCTGGCGATTTCGCGCCGCATTTCCCGCATTTTGCGCCCGCTCGACACCGTCGCCCGTGTCACTAGCGACCAGTTCGCCGTTATCCTTGCTTCTGAACAAGCTGCCGGCAAAATTGCCGAAACTGCCGAGCAAATCCGTAAGGCGCTCAAGGCGCCATTCAACTTCGGCGACCGCGACCTGACCCTCACCGCTTCAATCGGTGTCACTATCTACGACAGCAACCCGGCCGAAGCGGCCGATGTGCTTCGCGACGCCGAACTGGCTATGTACTACGCCAAGCGCTTGGGCGGTGATCGAATTGAGGCCTATCGCGCTTCAGCCCGCTCCATTGCCGCCTATAATCGCGCCAGCGAAGAAGACCTGGAACGCGGCATGAAACAGGGCGAGTTGCATGTGCAGTTTCAGCCTGTGATGGACATTCAGACCGGCCAGATGGCCGGCGCCGAGGCGCTTATGCGCTGGCAGCATCCGACCCGCGGCACCGTCAATCCCGATGAGTTCGTGCCGCTCGCCGAGCGCTCCGGCCAGATCGAAAAACTCGGCCGCCTGGCGTTCGAGCAGGCCGCTGGCCAGGCTCGCGACTGGATGAACACCATCGGTCTGCCCGAGGATTTCTTTATCTCGGTCAATCTGTCGCCCAGCCAGTTAGCGACGGAAACCCTGCTCAACGACATGCGCAGTCTAGTAAGTCAGGATAAGGCGCTGGCGCATCACCTTAAGCTCGAGATCACCGAGTCACAGGTCATGACCAATCCGGAACACTCGGCTTACATGCTCCAGGCCCTGCGCAATTTGGGCTTAGGGCTGGCGCTTGATGATTTTGGCACAGGTCATTCATCGCTAAGCTATCTGCACCGCTTCCCGTTTGACACCATCAAGATCCCCCAGCCTTTCGTGAAGATGGGCCAGGACAACGGCATGGCACACACCCAGGCACCGATCATCCGGTCCGTGGTGGCGCTTGCATCAGATTTGGAACTGATGGTCATTGCGGAGGGCGTAGAATCTCTCGATGAAATCGAACGTCTCCGCCAGCTCAACTGCCGCTATGCTCAAGGCTTTGCCTTTGGCGCCGCAATGACTTCCATCGAATTCACCAAGAAGCTGAGCGCCCAACTCGGGCGATAGCCAGCTAGGCGTGCCCCACATCCGAGCTCAAGCTCGCCCGCGTGATATGCAAGCTTGCCAGCGCCGCCTCGTAGCGTTTCTCAATCGGTGTTTCGAACAGCAGCTCGCGTGAAAACGGTGCTGTTAACCAGCCATTACGCGCGATCTCGTCTTCCAACTGCCCGGGGCTCCAGCCGCAACATCCGAGAGCAAAGAAAGACGCCTTGGGCGCGGGGCCAAAAGCCATGGCCTTGAGGATATCGAGCGTCGCCGTCAGGCAAATACCCTCGCTAACCTCATAACTATTACCTGATGAATAGTCGGACGAATGCAGCACAAAGCCACGGCCTTTTTCGATGGGCCCGCCTCGCATAACGGTCCGCTTTCGGATGGAGTCCGGCAGCCGGATCACCGCATCTGGGTCGCCCAGATCGAGTTCATCGAGAATATCGGCAAAACGCAGATCGGCAAGTTCGTGATTAACGACCAGGCCCATGGCTCCTTCGCTGCCATGGCCCACAACCAGGATCACGCTTTCTGCAAAGTTCTCATCTTCCATGTCGGGCATGGCGATAAGGAACTGTCCTTCAAGTGAGTTCATGCTTCCCAATGTAAGACGACCGTCAGCCGCTGCCAAGGCGGCACTTAGGCTGGACTGCTCTCGCGAGGATCACGAAGGCCTGATGGCATATCAGCTATTTCTTCACGCCCTCCTGCTTTAATCCCCAATCTATGCGCGCTCCACTTGCTTTCGCCCTCCTGCCGTTCGCCATGCTCCCCGCCTATGCGGGCGAAACCGCCTGGCAGGAAATTGCCCCTGGTGTGCAACTGCGCCTGATCAGCAGCGGTAAGATCAAGCCTGATGGCACTACGCTGATCGGTTTAGAGATCGACATGCCGGTCAATACTAAAACCTATTGGCGCGTGCCGGGTGACACAGGCTTTCCAGCAGAGCTGGACTTCTCCGGCTCCACAGGTATCGCTGGCCATAAGGTTCATTGGCCTTTTCCCCAGCGCGATGAAACCGCAGACTATCTGGACTACGTCTACTACGGCCCTACGGTCCTGCCTGTAGAACTCCAGCTGGAGCTCGGCGCGGCTGATCTCGAGCTTTCAACAGTTTTAGGCGTTTGCTCCGACGTTTGCATCCCGGCACAAGCAAGTTTCACGATGTCCTTGGCAGGCGGCAAGCCCGACATGGCAAATGGCCTCCGGCTCAGGCAAGCCATGGCGCAGGCGCCCATTGCCTGGCCACATGGTGAAGCAAACTTTGGCACCCTTGCCTACGACTCCCAAGGCCAGCAATTGCTTGTTCCCATTGCATCTGAGGCGATCGACCCATCCACCATCATCGTCACTAGCGCGAGTGGCGAGCCCCATTTCGGTACGCCGCAAAAAAGCCGGGAACCAAACCTAGTCGTCGTGCCAGTGTTAGGCGAGGGAAGCGAGATCGACTGGAAGAGCCAATCTGTTCAGCTAACATTCATGACAGGTATGGGAGCCTTTGAGGTCACCCGGCCAGTTGAGCGATTGCTGGTTGAACAATGATCCAGGCGGGAAAGACTGAGCCAAGGTCTTGTTTACGTTTAGAAAGCCGCTTATCCCGAACGGCGAGACGGAACCAAACGGCACTTCACTGCTGTATACTGGCATAATAGATGGGGCAAACAGGCGATATGATCGTAAACGGCCAGGCCATACCGTCCGTCAAGACGGACCTTGTTACAGCTGGTGAGACAGTTCAAACAACCAGTGATGCCGTTCTAGGATCAGGTTTAGTCGTGTTCTTTGCGGTTCCCGGTGCCTTTACGCCTACCTGCCACGTCAATCATCTGCCGGGGTTTGTCGCTAATGCAGCCAAGCTCCGTGCCGCCGGTGTCGACCGGATCGTTTGCGCATCTGTCAACGACAAGCACGTCATGAGGGCCTGGGCTGAAGCGTCCGGCGCCCTGGGCCATATCGACTTCCTGGCAGACGGGAATGCCGAACTTGCCGATGCGATGGGTTTGAGCAAGGATTTGTCGGTGGCAGGCATGGGCAAGCGCTTCACGCGCTCCGCCGCTCTTATTCGCGATGGCATCATTCAGCAGATTTTCATTGAAGACGCTCCCGGAGTCACTGCTACGGGTGCACCCGCCATTTTGATGGCTCTCGAAATTACAAAAGTTTAGTTCGCGTCAGGACCGTTCAATGTTCAATTTCGTTTCTAGCGCCCTGCGTATCTCGGCCCTTGGTTCAATCGCCGCCCTGCTGGCGGGCTGTTCCATGGGCGGCTTGATGGGCGGCGGAAATACGGCCCAAACACAAACTCTGCAAAACGCTACGCCCTCACCGGCAGCCGTCGCGCAAGCGCAAACCAACGCCTTGCCCGCCATTGCCACGCAATGCCCCCCCATCAGGGTTCGCCCAGGCAGCGAAACGATGTTCTATTATGGTGGTGGCCGTGTCGGCGACGCCCGCTCCTTGCAATATCAAGGGGTCATAGACGAAACTTCGCGCAATTGCGTGGTGTCCAACGGTTTGATCACTGTAAACATGGGTGTCGTCGGCCGCGTCCTCCTCGGCCCGCAAGGCAACCAGAACTCGATCAACGCTCCCATCCGCTTCGCGGTCGAGCGAGATGGGCAGGCAATTTTCTCGGAAAAATACACGATCCCCGTCGCGATCGCGGCTCCCGCTCGCTCGGCCGAGTTCGTCAAGGTCATCGAGAACGTCCAGGTGCCTTATCTGGGCGGCGAAGACATCACCATCTGGGTCGGCTTCGACACGCGGGGGTAGGACCCCAGTCGACACCCTCCCCCACGCGGGGAGGGATCAAGGTCGGGGAACGATCTGGACACAATATACTCCACCCACCATGTCACCCCGGGCTCGACCCGGGGCCAATCTTGAGATTTCAGTATGGATCCTGGGTCGAGCCAGGGTGAATTCGAGAATGTGGACGCGCGGAGCAATGTAGCAGCTACTCCGCCGCCTTCAACGTTTCCACCGGCCGTTCCCACTTTAACACCGGCGACCGTGCCGCCCGCGTCTCGTCCAGTCGGCGTCGAGGTGCCTTGGTCGGAGCCGCGGTAAACCTTTCCTTGTTCCCAGCCTTGGCATCCACTGCCAATTCTTCCATGACGTCGCAGAACCGGTCCAGCGTCTGCTTGCTCTCGCTTTCCGTCGGTTCGATCAGCATGGCGCCATGCACCACCAATGGAAAGTACATGGTCATGGGGTGGAAGCCCTCGTCGATCAGCGCCTTGGCAAAGTCGAGAGTCGTCACGCCCGTTCCGTTAAGGAAACTATCATCGAACAATGCCTCGTGCATCGTGTGATAGTCTCCGAACGGCACCGAGAATGCGTGTTGGAGCCGAGCCTTGATGTAGTTGGCGTTGAGAACCGCGTCCTGCGCCGCCTGCGCTAGGCCATCGCCGCCATGGCTGAGCATATAAGTCAGCGCCCGCACATACATGCCCATCTGGCCTTGAAACGCCGTCACCCGGCCGAGAGCGCCACCTTCAGTGTGTTCGATGAGCTCGAGGCCATGCTCGCCCTTGCGAACGAACGGCACCGGCGCAAACGGCGCCAAGGCCTCCGACAGTACGACAGGACCAGCACCCGGTCCGCCACCGCCATGCGGCGTGGAAAAGGTCTTGTGGAGGTTGATGTGCATGGCGTCGATGCCAAGATCGCCCGGACGCACCACGCCCATGATGGCGTTGAAATTGGCCCCATCGCAATAGAAGAACGCCCCAGCCGCATGCACGGCTTCAGCAATCTCGATAACCTGCGGCTCAAACAGCCCGCATGTATTGGGATTGGTCAGCATGATCGCCGCTACCTCAGGCGACAGCGCATCCTTCACCGCCTGCACATCGACCGTGCCGTCGGCGCCTGCCGGGATCGGCTTCACCGAATAGCCCAGGAAGGCCGCCGTCGCTGGATTGGTCCCATGTGCGCTTTCCGGCACCAGCACGATCGTCCGGTGGCTCTGCCCGGCAGCATCTTGCGCTGCCTTGATCGCCATCATCCCCAGCAGCTCGCCATGCGCACCGGCCTTGGGCGTTAGCGCCACTGCCGCTGTATTGGTCAAGGTCATAAGCCAGTGCGACAGCTCTTCCATTAGCTCCAGCGCACCCTGCACAGTGGAGACCGGCTGCAGCGGGTGGATGTCGGAGAAGCCCTGCAGGCGGGCCATCTTCTCGTTGAGGCGCGGATTATGCTTCATCGTGCATGAGCCGAGCGGATACATGCCGCTGTCGATCGAATGGTTCAGCCGGCTCATCCGCACATAGTGGCGCATGGCCTCGGGCTCGGTCAGCCCTGCAAGGTCCAGCGGCGTCTTGCGCTCGAAGCCACCCAGTCGATCGGGGGAGATGGTGACCTCCGGCAAATCGACGCCGGAGTGCTCCGTGTCGCCGATCTCGAAAAGCAGAGGCTCGTTGGGCAGCAGCGACGAGCCCGTGCTGGCTTGGTAGCTCGACGCGTTGATGCCAGTGGGACGGCCCTGATTGTTCATGCTCATTGCAGTTCCTCCGTCAGCGCGGCGCATAGTGCGGCGATATCGCCGTCAGTCGTAAGTTCAGTGGCAACCAAAACAATGAGATTGCCAATGGAAGGGTCAGTCGGCTCTAGCCGGCTCACCGGAACACCGGCAAGGATGCCGCGGCCTGCGAGGCGCTCGATCAAGTCCGCAGAGGGATGGCTGGTACGGATCGTCATCTCGTTGAAGAACGTTGAGTTGAGCACTTCGACGCCTGGCACTGCTGCTAGCGCATCCGCTAGCTTGCAAGCATTGGCATGGTTCAGCCGCGCTAGCCGCGTAAACCCCGCCTCGCCCAGCAGCGCCATATGGATCGAGAATGCCAGCGCGCACAGCCCCGAATTAGTACAGATGTTGCTGGTCGCCTTCTCGCGCCGGATATGCTGCTCGCGCGTCGAAAGCGTCAGCACAAATCCGCGCTGCCCCTCGGCATCCACCGTCTCGCCGCACAGCCGTCCCGGCATCTGCCGGATGAATTCCTTGCGTGTGGCCATCAGCCCCAGATAGGGCCCACCGAAGTTGAGCGCATTGCCAATCGACTGGCCTTCAGCCACGACGATATCGGCACCCAACGCACCCGGCGCCTCCAGCAAACCGAGCGACACCACTTCGGTGATCACCACGATCAGCAGCGCCCCCTTGGCGTGGGCCGCGTCGGCCGCTGCCTTCACATTCCGCAGATGCCCATAAAAATCCGGGGTCTGCACAACGATAGCAGCCGTCTGCTCGTCGATATGGTTGAGGATATCGCCCTGTCCTTCAGGCGACGCCGACAGGCACTCGAGATCCGTATCATCCTTGAGATAGGCCCGCACCACGTCGCGATAGTGCGGGTGGAGCCCACCCGAGAGGACAATCTTGTTCCGCCTGGTCAGCCGACGCGCCATCAGCACGGCCTCCGCCGTGCCGGTCGAGCCGTCGTAAAGCGAAGCGTTCGCCACATCCATGCCGGTGAGCTTGGCTACCTGCGTCTGGAACTCGAAGAGCATCTGCAGCGTGCCCTGCGAGATTTCCGGCTGGTAGGGCGTGTAGGCGGTGAGGAACTCGGACCGCTGGATCAGATGATCGACTGTGGCGGGCACATGATGCCGGTAGGCACCCGCACCGACGAAGAACGGACCATCGGCGCCTGCGCGGTTCTTGGCGGCAAGCGCCTTCATATGCGCCTCCACCAAAAACTCAGGGCTATGGGCAGGCAGGGCAAGATCAAAGCTCTTGAGCGCCCGCGCTGGAACGGCGCTAAAGAGCGCGTCGATATTGGCCGCACCGATCACGCCGAGCATTTCAGCGCGTTCGGCTTCGGAATGGGGGAGATAGCGCATGAAAAAGCCCTACTTGGTTAGATCGGCATATGCCGCGTCGTCGAGCAATCCGTCGATCTCGCCGGCATCGGCGATGGCGATCTTGTAAATCCAACCATCGGCTTCGGGGTCAGAGTTGATCAGGCCTGGCTCGCCGCTCAGCGCTGAATTAACCTCGGTCACTTCGCCGGACACGGGCGCGTAGATTTCTGAGGCGGCTTTCACCGATTCAACTACAGCCGCCTCGTCGCCCTTCTTCAGCATCTTGCCGACTTGCGGCAGGTCCACAAAGACGATGTCGCCCAAGGCTTCCTGGGCATATGGCGTGATGCCCACAATGCCGGTCGAGCCCTCAATGCGGATGTATTCGTGTTCCGGGGTGAATTTGGTGGTCATGTCAACTCTCAGCTGGCTTGTGGCTTACGGAAATATCGGTGGGGCACGAAGGGCGTTGGCACCACCTCGGCAGGTTGGCTGCGGCCGCGCACGGAAACGGCGAGCTTGTTGCCGGTTCGGGCATGGTCAGGCGGCACGAAGCCCAGCGCGATTGCCTTGCTCAAAGACGGCGCGAAGCCGCCACTCGTTACGACGCCAATGGAAGTGCCGGACGCATCAAGGATTTCAGCGCCTTCGCGCGCTGGCGCGCCTTCAACCAGCAATCCAACCCGCACCCGGCTGACGGCACCTTCGCGCTCGGCCAGAATGCGTTCGGCGCCCGGAAAATCAGCGGCCTCGCGGCGGCGCTTGGATACGGCAAAGCCAAGATCGGCTTCAACAGGCGAAATGGTTTCGTTGAGGTCATGCCCATAGAGGGGAAGGGCAGCTTCTAGCCTCAAGCTGTCGCGTGCACCCAGGCCGACGGGCTTCACCCGGTCATCTTCGAGCAACGCGTCCCAAAGGATTGGGCCGAGCACGGCCGAGGACAGGATTTCAAAGCCATCCTCGCCGGTATAGCCCGAGCGCGAAATTACCAGTCTTTCGCCGCGCCAAAGAAACGAGCCGTACTGCATGAATCCAAGCTCAGCAGCTTCCGGCACGACATGGGCCATGACGTTGACGGCTTCGGGTCCCTGCAGGGCCAACAGCGCACCATCATCGGCCCGGTGCAGAATCGCCCTGTTTCCTGCTGCTGCCTGAATCAAGGCGAAGTCACCGTCCTTGGTGCCGGCGTTGACAACAATGTAAAGCGAGCCCGGATGTAGCGGCGAGCGTGCCACCATCAGATCGTCAATAACACCACCCTGCGCGTTGAGCAGCAGTGTATAGCGCACTTGCCCAGGCTTAAGCCCCGCGATGTCCCCACACACCAGCGGCTCCAGCAATGCTGCTACCGCGGTGTGGTCCGCTTCCACATCCCCGCTGGGCTCAGTTAGAGTGAGAAAGCTCGGGCCCATATGGGACACATCGAACAGTCCTGCTTGCTCACGCGTCCATTTGTGTTCGGCCATGATCCCGGTGGCATATTGAACCGGCAGATTATAGCCGCCAAACGGCACCATGCGGCCACTTGCAGCCAAATGGCGCTCGAATAGCGGCGTCGTTTTAAGATCATCGGCTGAGGTTTGGGCCATCACTACTTTCCGGACAAAAGAACACGGCGGCACGATAACGCTCACCTTACGGCGACGTCCGTGCCCCATCTGTCCTTCTCACCTGAGAGATTTCCCGCCTGAGGACGGTTGCTCCTTCGGTGGGACCGCGCAAGGTGCCGGTCCGCTTTCCAGAGTTGTCGGCCGACTACGGTCCTTTTGCCTGAGAGTTTCCGGGGCGGTTGCTCCTTCGGCGCCGGAGATATCCAGTCTCTCCCGCAGTCGGCGTCACCATGGTTGAGATTTACTCAGGCGTCAATCTCGCCCGTAACCGCCCACAGGGATTTGTCTGCTACCGCTTCATTGAAGAGTTCGGGAGGAGAGTGTCCACCGCAACAAAAAAGGCGGACCTCGCGGCCCGCCTCCAGACTTCTTACCAGAACCAAACTTTTAATTCAGCCGGTTGCCTACATCAGCAATAGCGCGATCAACGACCTGACCACCCTTGCGGCTCATTTCATCAGTCAGTACCAGCCGAGCCGCTTCGATTGCCACGTCAGCCGAGCGAGCCCGAACTTCGGCCACGGCCTGAGCTTCAGCCTGCGCAATCTTGTCTTCCACGGCCTTGGTGCGACGCGCCACCAGATCGGCGAGGGACACCTGCGCCTCAGCGGTCAAGCGGGTCGCTTCTTCCTGTGCGGCCGCGATGATACCGGCAGCTTCGCCTTCGGCAGCAACGCGCTTCTGCTCATATTCTACGAGAAGGGCTGCGGCTTCCTCGCGCAACTTCTTTGCTTCCGCCAGATCGTCTGCGATCTTCTGGATCTGCTTATCCAGAAGGTTGTTGATGATCTTGGGCACGCCGAAATAGACGACTAGCCCAAGAAAGATAACGAGGGCAGCAAGGGCATAAAACGAATTATCAAGCCAATCCATCAGCGTTACTCCTTTGCCTTGGCAACCGCAGCACGCACGCTGTCGCTGGAAACATCACCCACCAATTGGCTGACCACAGTCTGCGCTGTTTCCGTGGCGATCTCATCGACATGGGTCAGCGCTTCGGCTTTGGTGCTGGCGATGCGCGCTTCGGCTGCCGAAACTTTGGCGGTCAAATCAGCTTCGACAGCGCTGCGTTTGGCGGCGAGATCGGCTTGGATCGCATCGCGGTTTTGGTTGGCAATGCCTTGTGCCTTGCTCTTGGCTTCCGCCAATGCCGATTCATAGGCAGCAATCGCAGCATCGGTTTTCTGCCGTGAGGCATCAGCCGCAGCAAGGTCAGCGTCGATCATGCCTCTGCGGTTTTCCAGGATGCCGCCGATGCGGGGTAGGGCGATCCGGCTCATCAGCAGATAGAGCGCGCCGAACGTTATGGCGAGCCACAGCAACTGAGACGGGAATGTAGCGGGGTCGAATGGTGGGAAGACATCCGACTCGTGCTCGCCACCATAAGCCTCGGTGGTGGCATGGGTATCGGCGGTCGGATCGGCGTGCGTTGCATCCACGACGTGTTCAGCGCCTTCGGTATGCTCTTCGGCCGGTGCAGCCGCTTCTTGGGCATAGGCTTGCGTTACCATCAGGTGAGGTCCCGTTAATGGCGGTCAGCCGGCCGACGGCCGGATAAAGATACGCAGCCGGGCAGGTGCCGGCTGCGCAAGATAAGCGATTGCAGTCGCTATATTGCAGTCGCTATTAGGCGACGAACAGCAGGATCAGGGCAACCAGAAACGAGAAAATGCCCAGAGCTTCGGTCACGGCAAACCCGAAGATCAGGTTCGAGAACTGGCTCGGCGCAGCCGACGGGTTGCGCAGGGCACCCGACAGGAAGTTGCCGAAGATGTTGGCCACGCCAATAGCGGCGCCGGCCATACCGAAACAAGCAATACCGGCACCGATGAACTTTGCGGCTTCAGCTTCCATTTTTTAGTCCTTTCAAGCGACTAGGCAGGGGTTCTGGCGGAACAGCCCGCCTTATAACCAAAGATTAGTGGGATGGGTGGATCGCGTCGTTGAGATACATGCAGGTCAGGACGGCGAAGACATAGGCCTGAACGGCACCGACGAGAAATTCGAGGCCAGTCAAAGCAACGGCCATGATCAACGGCAGCGCCGAACCGAGAAAGCCAAGGAAACCCAGCGAACTCATGGTCACGATGAAACCGGTGAAGACTTTAAGCGTGATGTGGCCGGCAAGGATGTTGCCGAACAAACGCACCGACAGCGAGATCGGGCGGCTCATGAACGAGATGAACTCGATCGGCGCCACGATGGGAAGAATGTAGCCGGGCACGCCCGAAGGCACGAACAGCTTGAGGAATTTTGGGCCGTTCTTGACGAAGCCGTAGATCACCACGGTGAGGAACACCACCATGGAGAGGGCAAAGGTCACGATGATGTGGCTGGTAACGGTGAAGAAGTACGGCACCATGCCGAACATGTTCGCCACGAAGATGAAGGTGAACAGACAAAACACCAGCGGGAAGAACTTCATGCCGGCCGTGCCGGCGGCACTTCGGACCATATTGGCAACGAACTCATATGTGAGTTCGCTCAATAATTGTGCCCTGCTGGGAACCACACGCTTGGCACTGGTGGACAAGATCAGGAACAGCGAAATGATCGCAACAGTCGCCACCATGAACAAGGACGAATTGGTGAAGGCGAAGCTGAGGCCGCTTCCTTCGGTGCCGTCACCTCCAATGGTGAACAGCGGGAACATGTCCTCGATGACGAACTGGTGGATCGGATCAGTACCGGCCAAGATAGAGCCCTCTAAACGTCATCATCTGTCTGTTTCGTCTTCCACGTCGGGTCCCAGATCGGACCCCGGCGGGGGAGGCGAAGCGGCATTCATTTTAGCCACCACACGGGTGACATTGAGTATTCCCGCGGCAAAGCCCACCATGAACATGATGAGCAGTCCCCAGGGGCTGGTCCCCAGGCCAAGATCGATCAGGTACCCGAAGCCGGTACCCACAAGGATTGCGGCGATGAACTCGGTGCCGATGCGCATGCCGCGCGCCATACCGCTCATCTCCGGGGATGCATCTGCCGAGGCTCTATTGTCCTCGGTTGCGCGCTCCCGCTTGGCCGAGGCGATCCGCGATGCAAGATCCCGTGTCGCCTCTCCGGTGCGTTCAGGCCTGCCTTCGGTATCTTGCGGTTTTACCATCCGCTCGCTCCCCCAGCCGGCCTTTTCCCGTTAAGTTCGGGACACCCTTTTAAGTCGCGCGCAACATAGTGGCGGGGTCCGGGAGTGTCAAGATAAGCCTGAACAGTGTAGTGCATTGATTTCATTGCATGTTTTAACCGTGTAGAGGGGTGCGGCATGCTGTCCACTCGCAATTGCAGCGAAGTCGAACGGATCGTCAAAGATTCTGCCTGCTTGCGGTGCTATCGTCATTGAGGTTGCCCGAGCCGAAGCCAGACCCTTGCTGATTTTGTACGCATGAAAAACTATGACTTTGATCAGCTCTGGGGGGGGACATGCCGGAGGCAGATAGATTTGGCAGTAAACTTGTTCCGGTGCTGCTCGACAACAAGCATGCCCCTTCCATCAAAGGCGGCCGCAGTCTGTGGGGCTTACATGACCCACTGGTCTACAGTCCTGGCGACAGAATCCAAACCATCACCGTCCGCCCTGGCTTTGTGACCGATCTCGCGTCCGTGCCGCGCTGGGCCTGGATCCTCGTCCCGCCCGATGGACCTTGGGTCAAGGCGGCCATCATCCACAACTATCTTTACGCTACCGGCGGCATTGGCCGCTGGAAGAAGGGTCAGGTAACTATCACCCGGCCAGAACCCTACACCCGGCTTGAAGCGGACCAGATCATGCGCGAGGCCATGGCCAATCGCGGCATCGGCTGGTTCAAGCGCAAACTTATTTATCTTGCTGTGCGCATCGGCGGCCAATCGGCATGGCGGCGCAACCAGGAAAACTTCGTTACGCCTGCACTTGAGCGCTACATTGTCGAATAAACAACTAGACCGCTTCGCGGAAGCTCTCCGCCGTCCGCAAATCCACCGACACTAGCTGGCTCACGCCCCGCTCGGCCATAGTCACCCCAAACAACCGGTCCACTCGGCTCATGGTGATCGGATTGTGGGTGATCACCATGAAGCGCGTATTGGTCCGTTGCCGCATCCAGTCAAGGAGATTGCAGAAGCGCTCAACATTAGCATCGTCGAGGGGCGCATCTACTTCATCCAGCACGCAAATGGGCGCCGGATTGGTCAAGAACACCGCAAAGATCAAGCTCATGGCCGTCAGTGCCTGCTCGCCGCCCGACAGCAGCGTCATCGTCTGCGGCTTCTTGCCCGGCGGACGCGCGATGATTTCCAGCCCTGCCTCGAGCGGGTCGTCGCTTTCCACAAAACTCAACTCCGCCGTTCCGCCACCGAACAGGCTCGTAAACAGTTCCTGGAAATGGGCATTGACCTTACCGAACGCCTCATTGAGACGGGCCCTGCCTTCCCGGTTCAGCGATTGAATACCGGTCCGAAGCTTGGCGATCGCCTCGATCAGGTCGTTCCGATCTCCAACCATAGCGTCGAGCTTTTCCTGAACCTCCACGGCTTCCTTTTCAGCCGTTAAATTGACTTCGCCCAGCCGCTCCCGCTCAGCCTTGAGCCGTTCGACTTTTTGCTCGATGGTAGCTTCCGGGGGCAGGGCCTCCTCCGGTCTAATTCCGGATGCTTCAAGCGTCCGTGCTGCTGGGATGCCAAGGGCTTCCTCGATCTGGCGTTCGATCTGCTGCCGCTGGGCAATCAACCCTCTGCTCCGCTCTTCGATGCGGGTCAGTTCCACCCGGGCGCTGGCAAGATTGTCCGTTGCCGCTTTCAACGCCTTGTCGGCTTCGCGATAGCGCGATTGGGCAACGCTATAGCTGTCGCCTGCCGCCTTGTGCTCGATCTTGGCTTGCTCGATTTGGTTGTCCAAAACTGCCCGGCGCTGCGCAAAGCCGTCCGGCGTTTCGCTAACTTGGTCTAACTGTCCAGTGATCTCTGCCCGCCGCTGGTCCAGTGTTGTCAACTGGGCAAGGGCGCCATCCCGCCGGCGCTGCCAGCCTTGTCCATCCCGCTCCAACTGCGATATCCGGCTGTCGCGCATGCGGGCCGAGGTCTCGAAATTACCCAGCCGCAAGCGCGCCTGGTCTGCGCGCTCGCGCACAGTGGCAAGCGCCACTTGCTTTTCCTGGGCAGCAACAGCAATCTCACCTTTCGTTTCCGCTTCTGCCAGTGCCGTTTCAGCCTCATGACGAACAGCTTCTGCCTCGGCAAGGCCGGCCGTAAGCCGCAAGTGTGCTTCCGCCAGTGCCGATTGCCGCGTCGTCAGTTCACCTATGGCACGCTGCGCCTCGTCCAGTTCCGTCTGAGCTGTCCCGATTGCATGCTGGCTGCTCCGCCAGACCTCGCGCTTATCGCGCTGCTCCTGCCGCGCAGCGTCCAGTGTTGCGACAAGCGCTTCCACTTCACGTTTGGCCGCACTAAGCTCGCCGCGCATGCGGGCGATCTCTTCGTCCAACTCCGCCAAGCGATTGCGCTGTGCAAGCCGCTGTGCCGCCGCACTCGGCGCATCGGCAGCAGCAACCAAGCCGTCCCAACGCCAGAGAGCACCATCAAGCGTCACCAACCGCTGCCCCGGCTTGAGCGCGTGCATCAGCCCCGGCCCATCTGCCGCGTCGATCAAACCGATCTGATCGAGGCGCCGCTTCAGAAGCGGATTGCCAGTCACATAGCGTGACAAAGGCTCGGCTGCCTGGGGCAGGGCAGGATCTTCACTATTGTCGAGCGATATCGACCAATGCAGCGGCGCGTTCCTGTCGGCACTAGCCTCCAGATCGTCCCCGAGCGCCGCTCCTAAAGCGGTCTCATAGCCCGGCGCCACCTTCAGAGTGTCGACGATTGCCGGCCAGAGCCCTTCCGCGCCACCGAGCATCTTGCCAAGCGTTGCCGCCTCCGCCTCCAACCGGTTGAGGGCCGCCTCGATAGACGCCAGCCTCGGCCTCGAAGCCTCCAGCGCCGCCTCAGCAAGCGCCACTGCTTCGTCGGCCTGCAAGCTCAACTGCTCCGCCGCCGCTGCCGCGTCCCGCGCAGACGCCAAGACATTGCGCCTTGCATTCAGCGCCTCGTCTTGCTCGAGCCTTAAGGCAATTTCCCCGGCCTCACGCTCAACCTGAGCCATGTCCCTGCTCAACCGCGCCAGCCGCACGCCCGCATCTTCTGCGGCGCGCAAAGCCTGCGCCCGCCGCATCCGCACCTGCGCAAGCGCATCCGCCGTTGCACGCGCTTCCACTTCTGCCGCAACAACCGCGGCCTGTGCCGCTTCAGCCGCCTCACGCGCACGGTCGAGATTCTCTTGAGCGCTCTCGCTTTCTGCAAGCAACGTCGCCTGTTCTGCCGCAATCGCGGTCAGCGCCGTCTCGCTCTCGGCTGCCAGTTCTTTCTCACGCAACCCATCATTGTCGAGTTGCTTCAGACGGTCTACCAATTCCGCGCGGCGCTGGTCCGCCCGCTTGGCTTCTGCCGCCAATTGCTCCGCCAAAATCGTGTAGCGCTGCAGCACTGCCCCAGTTACTGCCTCGCGCTCCCGCAACGGCTGCAACGCCGCATCGGCTGCCTCGGCCAGCTTCTGCGCCTGCAATTGCGCATGTGTTGCGTCTGCCAACGCACGCACCAGCACTGCCTGCTGCGCCTCGGTTTCCTTTTCGGCAAATCGCGCTGCGACCCAGCGGATGTGATAAAGACTTGCTTCTGCCCGGCGAATTTCCCCGCTCAGTGAGCGATAGCGGATGGCCAGGCGTGCCTGGCGCTTGAGCGCCTCAAGCTGCGTTTCAATTTGTGCGATGACATCGTCAACCCGCTCGAGATTGCTTTCCGCCGCCCGCAAGCGCAACTCGGCCTCGTGCCGGCGCGAATGCAGCCCCGAAATGCCAGCCGCCTCTTCCAGGAGCGCTCGCCGCGCCGTGGGCTTGGCTGCGATTAGCTCTCCAATTTGCCCCTGTCGCACCATGGCCGGCGAATGTGCACCGGTTGACGCATCGGCAAACAACAATTGCACATCGCGTGCCCGCACCTCGCGCCCGTTGACGCGATAAACCGAGCCCGCTTCCCGCTCGATTCGGCGGGTGACTTCCAGAATATCTGAATTATTGAGAGCCGCCGGCGCCGTCCGGTCCGAATTGTCCAGCACCAGCGTCACTTCGGCGCTGTTGCGAGCAGGACGGCCTCCGGATCCTGAAAAGATCACGTCGTCCATGCCCGAAGCGCGCATGGCTTTGTACGAGCTTTCGCCCATCACCCAGCGCATGGCTTCGACAAGGTTCGACTTGCCACATCCATTGGGTCCGACGATTCCCGTCAGCCCCGGCTCCATGACAAGCGTCATCTCGTCCGAAAAGGACTTAAAGCCATGCAGTTTAAGGCGAGAGAATTTCATGGCAGCGCCACCTGGGCAGCGCTGCCGATGGTGTTAGGGAGTAGCAGGAGCGGCAGGTGCGGGCGCCATTGTTCCGGCCGGCGCAGCAGGCGCCATCGTGCCACCAGGAGCGGCCGGTGCCATGGCGTCGGCAGGTGCGGGAGCCATTGCATCAGGTGCAGGAGCGGCAGGCGCCATAGCATCGGCTGGCGCAGGTACTGCTGCAGCCGGAGCCGTGGGGACGAAATCGGCAGGCACCAGCGGATCGATTTCAGCCGCAAGCTGTTCGAGGGTCTTGTCACCGCTAAGCGTCTTGCCGTTGACATAGAATGTCGGCGTCCCTGCCAGCCCGAACTCGTTCAAAGCCTGTTCGCGCAGGGCTTCCATCCCTGTGAACAGCTCCTGATTCGTCAATGCAGCGTCGAAAGTTTCCTGGGTAAAGCCGAGCTGCATCGCAATCTGAAGGATTGCATCACGCGGCGCCTCGGATGTGGCCCAGTCGGTTTGGGTACGGAAATAGCTGGAGATGACGTTGTGATAATTGGTCGGGCCAGAAGCCTCGGCCAGCATGAACACCGCAGCGTCCAACACATTGCGGACGAATGGCCGTGCGATGTACTTTACTTTGCCGGTATCGACATAGGCCTCAACGAATGCCGGCTTCACGTTATTGGAAAAGGCCGCGCAATGTGGGCAGGTGGGCGAGGCATACTCAATAACGGTCACCGGAGCTGTGTCGCTGCCCTGCACGTGATCGGCAAGACCGCCCGCAGGCGCCATCAGCTTGGCCACATCGACCATATCGCCTTCGGCAGCGTTGGCGGTGGCAACCCCGCATAGGCTCAGAGCCGAGGCGGCAGCGGCCAGGATAAGGGTGTCACGGCGGGTAAAATTCACGGCTAACGCTCCATTTTTGTTGTGCGCGACACTACACGGGGTAATTGTGTGGGCAAGTGGGCACATGCATCAACCCAGCGTGAACGATGCTTTTGCTTTGGCTGGACAATCCGCGCCACTTACGCGCCAGTGTCGTCCTTGGACCTACTGGAGAGCGCGTGACCCAATGTCCGCAACGCTTCCCGCAGATCATCGTCTTCGACCTTGGCCACTTGGGCCCCGACCTTTGCTTGCACGCTCTGGCTCGGTTGCATGTGCTTATCTGCCCTTTCCCCTGAACCGGGGCTGAACGGCTCGGGCGATAGCCGCACCTGTCCTACCAGCACATAACCAAAGTAGCGGTTCACCGCTGCCGCAATTCTCTGCCCTTCATGCTGGATCGCCAGCGCATGCCCCGGCACGCAGCGTAGCACCAGTGTTGCGCCCTCGACGCTCTTTTCCCCGCGTGGCCAGACCAGTTTGTCCGGCACAGCCACGCCATCATAGGGCTTGGGCGCCATGGCAGCCCAATGGGTGATGATATCACGGCTGGCGAACCCGCGCTTCTTGAGCACAGGGTCGAGCGCCCCGGCCAGCACGTCGGCTAGGTTCAGCGTCTTGTTGCGCCGCTTAGGCTCAGGCAAGTCTTCTTTGGCCGCAGCCATAAAGGATCATCTCGGCTAGTCGTGTTCGTCCGATGAGCTTAACACAGCGTGATCGCATTATCTCTTGCGGAAGGAGCAAGGCGGACATTACTTCCGCACTATGCATTTCGCCAATTCCACCCCCATAGACTCACCGGCCGTGCTAGCCTGGTACGACAGGCACGCCCGCACTCTCCCATGGCGGGTCTCGCCGGCTGATCGTGCGGCAGGCATCAAGCCTGATCCCTATCGCGTTTGGTTGAGCGAAGTTATGCTGCAGCAAACCACCGTCGCTGCGGTCAAAAGCTATTTCCTGCGCTTTACTAGCCTTTGGCCAACAGTGTTCGACCTCGCCACGACCCCGCTCGATAGCGTCCTCAAGGAGTGGGCCGGCTTGGGCTATTACGCTCGTGCCCGCAATCTGCATGCTTGCGCCAAGGCAGTGGTGGAGCAGCATGGGGGCATTTTCCCCACCAGCTCTCAAGCGCTCCAAACTCTTCCGGGCATCGGTGCCTACACCAGTGCCGCTATTGCCGCCATCTGCTTTGATGAACCCATAGCCGTGCTCGATGGCAATCTAGACCGCGTCCTTGCCCGTTATTATGCGTTTCCTGTCCCCGTGCGCAACGCCAAGGACGAACTCCGCGCGGCACTTCAAGGCGCCGTTCCCGCCCGCGCCGGAGATTTTGCCCAGGCCATGATGGATCTGGGTGCCACAATTTGCGCGCCGCGAACCACGATCTGCATGCTATGCCCCCTGCAACCGGGTTGCCTCGCCACCAGAACGGCCGACCCGACCTTGTTTCCCGTCAAACCGACCAAAGCCGAGCGCCCGGTCCGCAAAGGCCACGCCTATGTCATGCTGGACGGCGATGGCGATGTGTACCTACGGAGCCGCCCTGAGAAAGGCTTGCTCGGCGGCATGACCGAAGTGCCGACTTCACCTTGGAACGCCGAGCTTCCTCCGCCCACCTATCCTGCGCCTGCCGATTGGCGTCACTGCGGCCAGATCGTCCACGTGTTCACCCACTTCCGCCTTGAGCTTGAAGTCTGGTCTGCCACGGTTCCCGCCCACGATCTTGATGGCTGGTGGGCCGAGCCGAACGCGCTCAAGGGCGAAGCTCTGCCGACGCTTTTTCGCAAGGTCCTGGCCACCGCTGGCCTTGACTGATGCAAAAAGCAGAGGCCCCGCATTGCTGCAGGGCCTCGCAATCAGAAGCTATGGCTGGCCTTACTTCGGTAGCAGCACGTCGTCGATGACGTGGATGACGCCGTTGGACTGGTTAACGTCGGCGATCGTCACGCGCGATGCGTTGCCGGATTCGTCATAGATGAACACGGCATTGCCGCGTGCCGTTGCGATCAGCGTGTCGCCGCTAACGGTGCGCAGGCCGAACTGTCCATTGCTGCTGGCAGCAATGCCAGCCAACAGGTCAGCGGCTGAGAGCTTGCCGGGCACCACATGCGCGGTCAAAACCTTCACCAGTGCGGACTTGTTCTCTGGCTTGAGCAGCGTATCAACCGTGCCTTCTGGCAGTTCGGCAAAGCCCGAGTTAACCGGCGCGAACACTGTGAAAGGACCGGCGCTCTGAAGCGTTTCGACGAGACCCGCAGCGGTCACAGCCGCTACCAGGGTCGTGTGGTCCTTAGAATTGACGGCATTTTCCACGATGTTCTGGGTGGCCAGCATGGGGGCGCCGCCTACGCGTGGATTGCTCTGCGCAAAGGCCGAAGTTGCCGAAACCAGTGCCAAGGTGGCGATTGCCGTCAGTTTGATGAATTGCATTGTTGAGCTCCCTGTCGAGCCGACCCCTAGGTGCGGCGTGATGGGAGATACGCAACTTCGTGAACGGAAGTTGCAGCCGCGCATGCATCACTGCAACTTTCCTTTGCAGGCCGCTGATCTTGCCCGCTCATCCAACAAAAAGGCCACCGGAGCGAACCGGTGGCCAGTTACTAGAGCCTGAGTGATTGGAGGTCAGGATCAGGCAGAAAGCAAATCAAGTTTTGCACGAACTCCCGTGCGTAAATCATCGATGGGCAGCGCTTTTCCCATCACGTCGTAGTGCCAGAAAGTCCACCCGTTGCATGCCTCGGAGCCTTGCACCAATGCCCCCACCTTGTGGATGGAGCCCTGGTGCGTCCCCGAGACGAGTGATCCATCTGCACGAACCATGGCCCAGTAACGTTTCGTTAAGTCGAAGAGTTGCGTACCCGGATCAATTAATCCTTGCTCGATCAACGACCCAAACGGAATACGCGCTTCTTTGCGTTTCGGTGTTACCGATTGCAGAGCCTCGAACACGCCAGGCCGGATCGACGCGATACGTTGCAGCGCCGCGTTGACATAGCTTTCCTCCCGCTCGATGCCGATGAAATGCCGCCCCAGCTTGCGCGCGACGGCACCGGTCGTGCCCGTGCCGAAAAACGGGTCAAGCACAATGTCGCCCGGCTTGGTCGTTGCATTTAAAATCCGGAACAAGAGCGCTTCCGGTTTTTGCGTCGGATGCACCTTGCCGTCGTGCTCGTCCTTGAGCCGCTCTGCACCCGTGCAAATGGGAAACAGCCAATCCGACCGCATCTGCGTGTCATCATTGGCCAGCTTCATGGCCTCGTAGTTGAAAGTCACCCGGCTTTTCTGGCTGCGCGAAGCCCAGATCAGCGTCTCGTGCGCATTGGTGAACCGCGTGCCGCGAAAGTTCGGCATTGGGTTGGCCTTGCGCCAGATCACGTCGTTGAGCATCCAGAAGTCGAGGTCCTGCAAGGCTGTCCCGACGCGGAAGATGTTATGGTAGCTGCCGATCACCCAAATGGCGCCATCTGGTTTCAGCAGGCGCCGCGCGGCTTTTAGCCAGGCGCGGGTAAACTGGTCGTAATGGGCAAAGCTGTCGAACTTGTCCCAGTCGTCGTCGACGGCGTCCACCTTGCTCTGGTCCGGACGGGTCAGGCCCTGTTCCAGTTGCAAGTTATAAGGTGGGTCCGCAAAGATAAGGTCAACCGAGCCGGCCGGCAGAGCATTCATGTGGTCGATGCAATCGCCCACCAAGATAGTATCAATCGGGAGGCGAACAGCCTCCTCCGCAGCGGCCACAGGGGCCGTACGCGCGGTACGCAACATACACTTAACCCTAACAAAGGACTAACATCACCCTTATAGCCCTTCAGGGTTAATGGAGCGTTCGCAACGGGTTAGCAGGAGGTTAAGAAGTGTTCTGTCCACTCTTGGGTGCAATCGCCCGACACCCACCGGCGCCGCTCTCGGGCTCGGTCCGAGAGCCACTTTAAATTCACACGAAATGTGTATTAACAACGCCAAGAGGGCGGGGCTAAGCCACGTTCGCCAAGCTGCGCAGCCGCTCCCAAGCCGCCGCCACAGGCGCAAACGCCTCGCGATGATGTCGGCAAGGCCCATGCTCTGTCAGTGCCTTCATGTGCTGCGGCGTCGAATAACCCTTGTGCCCGCCAAAGCCGAAATGCGGCGCATCGCAATCCATGACCTTGCACATCCGGTCCCGCGTCACCTTGGCCACGATGGAAGCCGCAGCGATGGAAACACTCCGTCCATCACCACCAATCAACGCCAGTCCTTCGCAGGGAAGCCCCATTGGCACATCCCGGCCATCGATCAGCACGCGGTCTGGCACGAGGCTCAAGCTCGACGCCGCCCGAGCCATGGCCCACAGGGTTGCTCCGCGAATATTGTGGCTGAGAATAATGGAGGGCGGCGCCACAACAACAGACACGATAGCGTTCGCTACGATCTGCTCGAACAAATGCTCGCGCTGTTCCTCGCTGAGCTTCTTGGAGTCGTTGAGCCCTTGGGGGATAGCTTCCGGATCAAGGATTACCGCCGAAACAACGACCGGACCTGCTAGCGGGCCACGTCCTGCCTCATCAACGCCCGCGATCACCTGCGACCCGCGCGCTTTTAGCGCTAGTTCGTGCGAGTAGTCCGGTTCTGTCTGGATGGTCGAATCAATGAGCATGGATGCAGAATCGCCGCTCGAGCTCTCAAGATCAATCACGAGGAGCCTTCAGCCGATTCACACCTTCTTGCTCACTGTCATTTGTTTGGCGACAGAGCCCATGAGCCTATGTAGGCTAGCCACGCCAACGGCATTAGCGTCAACCCGCCGGAAAACTTCCATGCTTCTCAGGTCTTGCCTTGCTGTGTTCTTGCTGCTGCCCGGCGTCTCCGGAACTTTCGCCGAACCGTTCCGGCATTCAACGGGCGAGTGGCGGGAATACAACCGCGACTGGCTCGCCGCTTGTCCTGACACGATCAACGAGGACGGGCTCAGCTATCACGAGTTCTCTTGCTTGGCCAGCACCTATAGCCAGCAGCTGAACGCCGCCAACTTGCCGGCCTACAGCCTCACCATTATCCGCAACCGGCTCAACGGCGAGTTTGACATCGCTATCACCCTTGCTGATACCGAGCGGGACTTCGATGCCACGCGCCCTCTAGTTCTCCAGTTTGCCGGCGACCCGGCCGAGGAACTCGACTTCAGCGCCGACCTTGAAACACGCTACAACACCGTCAACCAATTCTTCGTCCGCGACCCTGATCGCAAAGCAAACCTCCTGCAACGGTTCAAGGATCGAAACGCTGTCGAGCTAGAGGTCCCGCTTGAAGGCACTCCTGAAAACTTGACCATGCGTCTATCCCTCCGGGGCCTCACGGCATCGCTCGACTTCATGGAAGCCTACGCCCGCCGGATTGAGCAATACTAGCCCGCACACTCCGTCCACTGCGTCAGCGAAGCAACAAGACTTGGCACATTGTCCGGCAAATGCGCTTCGCCCGCGACCTCCCACAAGCGGTGCGTTCCGGTCAGCACCTTTACCCGTTCTCGATCGATCGGGCGGTTCGTTACCCGCTCGTAAACACCGATTATCCGCTCCGTCAAATCCGGTGACACCAGGCTCGAATAAATAAACTCACGGTGCAGCGCTCCAATGCCTGAGTCGCCGAAGTCGTAAACCCCGTTGAGCTGCTGTTGCTGATGATCGAACGCCATGTTCCAACCATGCCCATCGAAAAACCCATAGCGTTCGCCATAGGGATCAGGCGAGAGCGCCGTCCATTGCTGCATGGTCCTCTCCGCGAATATGCGGAGTTCAGGAGGCAGCACCGGCCAGGCCAGCCGCAAAATGGTGTCCGCATCTGGCCAGACATCCATTGGTCCCGCACCCGCCGCTTGCGCCGCCTTGATCTCGATTGCATGCAGATCGGCGTAGAATAGGCTCATCTGTTCCGCCAGATCTTGCCGCGCTACTTCCTCTAGCTGCTCGTATTGCACCCTCAACAGATGCTCGCCCGGGATCTTGTCGTGCCGTGAAAAGAGCTGCGGTGTTGCGAAAAGCGCAATCGATGGCACCCTGAGCGACACATGCTCCCGTACTAGCGCCAAGATGGATGCCTCCAGCCGCAGCCCCGCCTCGCCCTCGGCATGGCGCGGAAACTTGAAGATCAGCCTGTCATCGGCATCGACGGCCACGCTGTCCCACCCTGCTGACAGCAAGGAGAACCGCGCGTTTTTCAGTTCGGGGAAGCGCTGGGTGATAATTGCTACAAGACTGTCGAGTTCGAACGGAGATGCTGGCACCGTTCACCTCCCTGGTTGACGCAACGCCGCTTTTGCTATCGGTTCCGCCCGCCGGGTCAATCCTCGGCATTGGCTTTCTTGGATACAATCATGAATCTTAAGCCCGGCGCGGCCCTCCTTTTCGATATCGACGGCACGCTTGCCGACACCGACCCGCTACACCTTGAGGCCTTCAACCGAACCTTTGCCCCCTTTGGCCATCACTTTGACAAAGCCCGCTTTGCGCTGGAGCTACAAGGCAAAGCCAACGAAGCCATTGCTGCGCGCTTCGTGCCCCATCTGCCGCCCGACGAACAGAATGCCATTATGGCCAGCAAGGAAGCTCTGTTCCGCGACCTCGCTCGTACCCAGATCTACGCCGTGCCCGGCCTCTTCGCCCTGCTTGACCTTGCCGACAGCCACGCCATTCCCATGGCCGCCGTGACCAATGCGCCACGGCCCAATGCCGATCTGATTCTCAATGGCTTGGGCATCTACAATCGCTTCAAGGTCATCGTGATCGGCGACGAACTCGCCCACGGCAAGCCTCATCCCCTGCCTTATCTTGAAGGCTTGCGCCTCCTCGGCGCCACCGCCGCGCACTCCATGGCATTCGAGGATTCCCGCACCGGCATCGCTTCGGCTACCGCTGCAGGTCTCTCCACCATCGGTATTCGCACATCGCTGGCACCTACTGATATGCAAGCGGCCGGTGCCATCATCAGCGCCGACAGCTACGACGATCCATCTGTCCTGGCCATGATCAACGATCGCCTCGGCATGCTTGCCCAATCCGCTTAGAACAGGCTCATCTGCCGGTCTTCCAGCTTTGGCGCGATGAAGAGGTCATTGCGCAGCGCCGGCAGCTTGCCTTCCAGACCGTAGCGCTCGCGTCCCTTCTGGAACCGCTGCTGCAAGAGCGTGGCATAGGGCCCTTCGCCGACCATGCGCGCCCCGAAGCGAGAATCATAATCCTTGCCGCCACGCGTATCACGCACCAGCGCCAATACATGCCGCACCCGGTCGGGAAAATGCCGCAGGAGCCATTCGCGAAATACGTCACGTACTTCGCCGGGCAAACGCAGCAGGATCATCGAAGCACTCAGCGCCCCTTGTGCCTTGGCCGCATCCAGGATCCGCTCCAGTTCCATGTCGTTGATGGCCGGGATCATCGGTGAAGCAAACACTGCTGTTGGAACACCTGCTTCGCTCAAGAGCCGGATCGCCTCCAGCCGCCGGGCTGGGGAGGAGGCACGCGGCTCCATCTTGCGCGACAGCTTGTGATCCATCGAGGTAATCGAAATCGCCACCTTCACCAGGCCCAGCTTGGCCAACTCGGTCAAGATATCGAGATCGCGAATGATCAACGCCGACTTGGTCGTGATCATCACCGGATGCCGGGTTTCCAGCATGACCTCAAGAATGCGCCGCGTCAGCTTGTGCTTGCGCTCCGCTGGCTGGTACGGGTCGGTGTTAGTGCCCATCGCCAGTGGCTTGACCTTATAGTTCTTAGCCCCAAGCTCTGCCCGCAGCGCCTCGACCGCATTGACCTTCACATAGATATCGCGCTCGAACTCCACACCTGCCGAGTGGCCCAAAAATGCATGCGTCGGCCGGGCATAACAATAGGAACACCCATGCTCGCAGCCGCGATAAGCGTTGATCGAGCGCTCGAACGGGAGGTCAGGGCTCTCATTGGTGGTGATGATCGTCTTGGCGCGCTCGGTGTGCTCTACCGTCTCGAAGATCGGCAACGGCTCGACATTGTCCCAGCCGTCGTCGAACCGCTCGCGCGTCTGCTTTTCGAAGCGCCCGCTACGATTGGACTGTGCACCCCGCCCACGCACCCGGTCAGGGTCGAGCAGTTCGCGTCGTGCTAAATCTGCGTCGCGGCTCCGGCTGAGCTTTTCAAGAGCTTCAAAAGAGGGGGCCTGGTAAAGGGCCATAGTACATCTCCTGCCAGAGAGCCGGCAGTCGAATCAGGCTGCGGGCCACGCAGAACATGTAGCAGCGCCAAGGGAACAAAACAAGAACAAGTGCAGCGCTACAGGCACAGACTTGACACCGCCAAGCCCCATATGGGTTCGTTCTTCTAACGCTGAAAGAGGCAGATTCGTGATTTAGCATTCCTCATTTGCATTTCTGCGGATGGACGCTTTGTCGCAGGAGGCTTAAACAGGCCGACCGCTCAGCCGAGAAGAGCACGGAACGCTTAAGCGAAAACTTCAGCATTAACTGCAAGGCAACTGCGGAATGCTAAAGTTATCACTTAAGAGATCGTCTGCTGACAGAGCTTGTCGCATAATCTTCGCACAACGATGTCGAAATCGGGCGAAGTTGTTCGTCGCTCCGGTGAAAGCGAAAAATTGGCTCAAGGAGATATCATGAGTACGGATGCAACCACATTTGACGCCGGTTTGGTCGGCACGCCGCCGCCGCTCAGCCAAAGCGACGCTGCGCGTAACAAGCTGGTCATTGCCCTGCTTCTGGTCTCTACTTTCGTGGTGTTTCTAAATGAAACCATCATGAGCGTGGCCATTCCCCATCTAATGGAGGATCTTCAGGTCACGGCCAGTGCCGCCCAGTGGCTAACGACGGCTTTCCTCCTGACCATGGCCATTGTCATCCCGATTACCGGCTTCCTGCTGCAGCGGCTTAATACGCGCCCAATCTTTCTCCTTGCCATGTCGGTCTTTACGAGCGGCACGCTGATTTGCGCCGTTTCGCCAGGGCTTGAACTGCTCGTGTTTGGCCGCGTCGTTCAGGCCGTCGGCACGGCCATCATGATGCCCTTGCTCATGACAACGGTGATGACGCTGGTGCCACCGGAAGGCCGCGGCAAGACCATGGGCAACATCTCCATCGTCATGTCTGTGGCGCCGGCTATCGGCCCGACCATTGGGGGTTTCATCCTCGCCAATATGGATTGGCGCTGGATGTTTATCCTGGTTCTGCCCATTGCTATCGGCGCACTGCTGCTCGGTGCCCGCAAGATCCAGAACGTGACGACGCCTCGTTTTGCGCCACTCGACGTGCTTTCGGTCGTGCTCTCGGCGTTCGCCTTTGGCGGGCTGATCTATGGCCTGTCGAGCTTCGGCGAAAGCTTTGCCCATGCGGGAGAGCCGAGCATGATCCCCCTTTGGCTGCCGATCGCCCTGGGCGTCACTGCCATGGCAATCTTCGTTTGGCGTCAATTGGCCCTGCAGCGGGAAAACAAGGCGCTGCTCGATCTGCGTGTCTTCCAATCCCGCAACTACACCGTTTCGGTCAGCATGATGCTGATCGCCATGATGACCCTGTTCGGTACGGTCATCCTGCTGCCGATCTACACGCAGAATGTCGTGGGCCTGAACACGCTCGAGACCGGCCTGCTTTTGCTCCCCGGCGGTCTGATCATGGGCCTGCTTGGCCCCGTGGTCGGACGCCTTTATGACAAGGTCGGCCCAACGGTGCTGGCCGTCCCCGGCGCAATCCTGGTCTCGGCCGTCATGTGGGCGCTGACCATGGTTAGCCAGGACACGTCCGTGTGGGCGCTGCTGGCAGGCCACATTGTCATCAGCATTGGCTTGGCGCTGATCTTCACGCCGGTCTTCACCTCGTCCATGGGTTCGGTGCGCATGGAACTCTACTCTCATGCCTCCGCCGTCCTCGGCTCGGTCCAGCAATTGGCCGGCGCTGCAGGCATTGCCCTCTTCATCGCCTTGATGACCATCCGCACGGCGGCCCTGACCGCTGAAGGCGCGGACCCCGTCGACGCGCTCGCCGCTGGCATTCGCCTTGCCTTCCTTGTCGGTGCCATCATCTCCCTTGGCGCCGTCCTTGCCGCCTTCTTCATCCGCAAACCCGAAGGTGGCGCTCCCGCCCACGGCGGCCACTAAAACAAAGGGCCCTCTCCAAGCTTGGAGAGGGCCCTTGATTCATCTACACCACCGTCGTCATCCGCGCCCTACCGCTCATCCAACCGCGGCATCAGCTCCACGAAATTACAAGGCTTGTGCCGGTAATCGAGCTGGTGGCTCAAAATGCCTTCCCAAGCATCGCGGCATGCGCCCTGCGATCCCGGCAAACAGAACACGAACGTCGTCCCGATCAGCCCCGCAGTCGCCCGCGACTGCAGCGAACTCGTGCCCACCGTCGTCGACGAGTATTGGTGGAACAGCACCGAAAAGCCTTCCATTCGTTTGTCGAACAGCGGCTCCACGGCTTCGGGCGTCACATCCCGCCCCGAAAAGCCTGTTCCGCCCGTGGTCAGGATCACATCCACTCCAGCATCGGCCACAAACCCCTGCACCGCACGGCGGATCAACTGCACATCGTCGCGCACCACTACGCGCTCGGCGCACCGATGCCCATCCGCCTCCAGCAATGATTTAAGTAGTGCGCCGCCCGTGTCGGTCTCGAGTGTCCGTGTATCGGACACCGCGATAACCGCAATCGACAGCGGCTTGAATGTGCGATCCTCGAACCGATCAGTCTTGAACATCGCGCTTTTCCTCTTGTGGTGTGTCGAGCGCCGTTGCCAGTTCCACCGGCAAGATCGGCTCGTCTATTGGAAGATCGACATCTTCATGATCTGCCCGCGGATCGAGCACAATCGATTCCAGCGTTTGCTTGCTGTCATTGCTCATCGGCTGGAACGGCACACGGTCCGCGGCGTCGATGCTTTTGCGCACGCGCATGCGCAAAACAGCCGCGACCGCCAAGACTGCGTGAAATAGCGCCGTTACGACGAATAGCCCGACAGGCGACCAAATGCCCATGATCACCGAAGCAACCAGGGGACCGATGGCCAGCCCCACACCCAGGATGAGCAGCATGCCACCTGCGATCTTGGCAAAGTCACCTTCCTTGGCAAAGTCGTTGGCATGCGCCACGGCGACGGCATAAATGGGGTTGGCGGCAAATCCATAAGCGGCAAACAGCACATACATCGCCCACCCTGCCTGTGGGTTGATGATCAGGATCAGGGCGCCAACAAGCGTGGCAAAGCCTGATAGGCCGATCAACACGATGCGCCGGTCGATCCGATCCGAAAGCCGGCCAGCGGGTATCTGCGCCATGGCGCCCAAGATAGCCGCAACCGAAAACAGCAGCGCAATGCCGCTCGCATCCAGCCCCCGCTCATAGCCATAAACCGGTGCCAGTGTGCCAAACGCGCCATTCGCCATTCCCACGGAAAAAGCCGCAATCGCCGCCACGGGCGAAGTCTTGTAGAGCAGCCGCACATCGATCCGCGCCGATGACAAGGGCCGCGGCTGCGGGCTCGACGTCAGGGCCGTGGGCAAAATTGCGCAGATAAAGCTGATGGCCCCGATTACAAACGGCACATAGCCAGCGGTGCCGGTGATCGACATGGCGATCTGCCCGATCGTCGACGCCGCCATGTTGATGGTCACATAAACCGAGAAGATCGTGCCGCGGCTCTTGTTGTCGGCCACTTCGTTGAGCCAGCTTTCGACGATCATCGCCGCGCCTGCAAAGCAGAACCCTGACAATGCGCGCAGCAATATCCAACCCACATCGTTGATGAAAAGGAGATTGAGCAGAATCGTCACCGACCCGATCGCCGCCATGACGGAGAAAGCCCGGATATGGCCCACATTGCGCACGATCAGCGGCACGGCGATGGACCCAGCCACAAAGCCAACCGACCAGCCCGTCCCGATTAGGCCAAGCGCAATGAGCGAGAACTCCTCCTCCGCCCCACGCACCGAAAGCAGCAGCCCTTGTAGGCCGCCCCCAAACATGAGGAGAGCCGACCCCAAAAACAGGGCATAAATCTTGATAACGGAGGTCATGACGCTTTCGGCTTAGAGGTGAGACGGACAGGGCAAATCACGCAACGGTGACAATAGCGCGGCAAATGATCGGAGGGACGAGAAATGTTCAGTCAATTGGCCCTGCGTTCCGCCCACTATGTCACCCAGGCGCAGGCCGGGATCCTCCCTGAGGCATGTTCTCCTCAAAGCCGCGGTGCTTGTGTAAGCTCATTCATTGATGGGCCGTGAGAAGGCCAGCCTTCAACCGATCCCCATCTCCTCCATCTTTATCTTTAGGCTCAACAAGTCCCGCCACGCCTGCTGCTTGGCCGGTGGATTGCGCAAAAGATAAGCTGGATGCAGCGTTGGCATCGCCTCCACCTTATGGTTGCCTATCGCAACCTCGCTCCACTTGCCCCGCATTTTGATAATGCCCACGCTGGTCTGGAACACCGTCTGCATCGCAGGTCCTCCAAGCGTCATGACAATCTTTGGCGCAACCAGTTCCACCTGACGTTCCAGGAATGGCTGGCATAGTGCGATCTCCTCCGGCGTGGGCGTCCTATTGCCCGGCGGTCGCCAGGGCACGGTGTTGGCGATATAAACCTTCGTTCGGTCTAGCCCGATCGCTCCAAGCATCCGGTTCAGCAATTGCCCCGACTTGCCCACGAACGGCTTGCCCTGCCGGTCCTCCTCCGCCCCTGGCGCTTCCCCGATCAACATGATCTCGGCTTGCGGATTACCATCTGCAAACACCAGCTGTGTCGCCCGCAGCTTAAGCCCGCATCCATTGTAGGCCCCGAGGATGGCTTCGAGTTCATCCAAGGTCTGAGCCTGTGCGGCCAATGCGCGCGCCTCGCCGGGATCGCCGCCCAAAGGCAGCATCTCGGCTGGCCGCTCGGCCTGCGCGGCTACAGGCGGGATTACCCGCGCAGCCGGCCGTTGGGCGAAGCGGTCGACCGGCTCCTCGCCCACGGCGATATCGACGCCCGCAGCCCGGTACCATTCGAGAATGGAGAGCATTTCCTCGCGATTTAGCGGTCGATCTTCAGCCATGTTCTCTGTTATGGCACAAGGCGTTTAGCGCGGCCACCCGTGCACCAAATGAACGAGAGCTTCCTATATGGCAGATGCCGGTTCGCGCGAAACCCTTTCAACCGATGTGCTGGTCGTGGGCGCCGGACCGTCGGGCCTAGCTGCCGCCATCCGCCTCAAGCAGCGCCACCCGGACCTGCGCGTCACCATCGTTGAAAAGTCTGCCGAACTCGGCGGCCACATTCTCTCCGGCGCCGTCATGGACCCGCGTGGCCTTGATGCCCTCATTCCCGATTGGCGCCTCAAGAGCGCCCCCGTTGGCCCCGATGTCACCACCGACACCTACCACTACCTAAGCGCCACCCGCGACTACGCATTGCCCCATGCGCTTATGCCGCCCCAAATGCGCACCCCTAACGGCGTCATCATCAGCTTGGGCCGCCTCGTGCGCTGGCTGGGCGAACAGGCAACCGAACTTGGTGTCGACATCTTCCCCATGACCGCCGCTGTTGATGTTCTTGGCTCCCAGAACGGCCCTGTACGCGGCATCATTACCGGCGATCTCGGTCGCGATCACGATGGCAACCCCAAGCCCGGATTTGCTGAAGGCATAGCGCTCGAAGCCAAATACACGCTCATCGCCGAAGGCGCCCGCGGCTCGTTGGCCAAAAAGATCATCGGGTCACACCAGCTTGAACGCGAGCCCCAGAAATACGGCCTTGGCATCAAGGAAGTCTGGGAAATCCCAGCTGAAAAACACCAGCCGGGCAGGGTGGATCACTATCTTGGCTTTCCGCTCGACAACATCACCTCGGGCGGCGGCTTCGCCTACCACGCCGAAGAGCGCAAACTTTATCTCGGCCTTGTCACCTATCTCGACTACGCCAACCCCACGCTCTCCCCCTTCGACGAGTTCCAGCGCTTCAAGACCCACCCCGCCATCGCTCCGCTGCTCGATGGCGCCACCCGCATAAGCTACGGCGCCCGCGCCCTAGCCGCAGGCGGCTGGCAGTCAATCCCGACGCTGGCGTTTCCCGGCGGCGGTCTCATCGGTTGCGCAGCTGGCTTTATGAACACCCCACGCCTCAAGGCCATTCACAACGCCATTCTATCCGGTATCGGCGCTGCGGACGCGGTTGGCGCAGCAATCGCGCAAGGCCGACGGCACGACCTCATTGCCGATCTCGGTCACCGCATCATGGCCACCGGCATCGCCGCCGAGCTGCAATCCGTGCGTAACGTCAAGCCACTCTGGTCTCGCTTTGGCACCCGCCTGGGCGCATTGGCCTCTAGTGTCGAGCTCTGGTCTTCGTCCATCCTCGGCCGCTCGCTCCTTGGTACGCTGCGCCACAAAGGACGCGACTACCAAGGCCTTAAATCTAAGAATGCACTGGCACCGCTGTCCTACGGCAAGCCCGATGGCAAGCTGACCTTTGATCGTGCCTCCTCGGTTTATCTCGCCAACATTGCCCATGACGAGGATCAGCCCGTCCATCTCAAGCTGGCCGATCCCGCTGTTCCTATCCGTGACAATCTACCTAGATACGGCGAGCCTGCGTCGCTTTACTGCCCCGCCGGTGTTTACGAAGTTGCCAGCGAAAACGGCCAGCCCGTTTTCCGCATCCACGCCGCCAATTGCGTTCACTGCAAAACTTGTGACATCAAGGATCCGGCCCAGAATATCACCTGGGTTCCTCCTGAAGGCGGCAGCGGACCCAATTATGCCGGCATGTAGCGCCATACGATCACGCTATGTGGCGCGGCCTTGCGATATCGAGGCAAAACATACAATCTCGCGCACCAATTCGGACTTCTGGGAGAAACAAACCTCGTGACCTCGCTTGTGACCCGCCTCGCACGTCCGGCCCTTGCTGTTCTTCTGCTGACGGCGGTGGCCCATCCGCCCGTCCTTGCCGCTCCTTCCGTGCAAACGGCGCAGTCAGACCCATTCGCGGGCTTTGATCTCCTGCCCATGTTTCGCGCTAGTGCCACCGGCTCTTTCATGGCCGGCCAACAGGCCCTTAAGGATCTGCGCACCGACGAAGCCGCCCGCTACTTCTTTGATGCCGCTCAGGCCGATTGGGATAATCCGCTGCTCGTCGAGCGCGCCTTCATCGCTTTTGCGGCAGACGGGCAGATCGGGCAGGCGGCGTCCACCGCCAAGCACCTGCTCGAGCTTGATCCAGATAACGAGCTTGCCGAGCTCATTGTGGCCACCGAAGCCCTCAAGGAGCGCCGCTACGACGCTTCCGAGCGCATGCTCAATGCCCTTGGGCAAGACAGCTTCACCGGCATAACCGCCTCCATTCTGCGCGCCTGGGCCCTGGTAGGCGACAATCGCAAGGACGAAGCCGATGCTGTCCTCGATACCCTGGGCGAAACGGGCCTCGAAGACTTCCTGGTCTTCCATCGTGCCCTAATGGCCGAAGCGGCTGGCCAAACCGACCAAGCGATCACCCTTGCTGGCCAAGCCTTTGATAACGAACCCTATGTGGCCCGTGTGGTCGAGGTCTATGCCCGTATTCTCGCCAACGCGGGCCGCTTCGATGAAGCCGCCGATGTGATCAAGCAGTTCGAAGACCAGGGCCTGACGCATCCTATCGTTTTTATCGTCAAGCGCCAGGTCGAAGCTCGCCAGCGCCCCGGCATATTTGCCACCAACGTGCAGGTCGGCGCCGCCGAAATGTTCCACGGCATCGGCGTTGCCCTTGCTCGTGACGGCAGCCGCGACCTCTCGCTGGTCTTCCTGCGCATGGGGCTTTATCTCGACCCGTCGGCTGACGTCATAACACTAGCGCTCGGCCAATTGCTCGACGCGGCCGGCCAGCATGACGCCGCCAACCGCATTTATGAAGCGGTTCCTGCCACCTCCGCGATGAAACCGACTGCGGTGGTCCGTGTCGCCACCAACCTTGACAATCTCGGCAATCGGGAAGAAGCCCTCCGTCGCCTGGGCAATATCGTTGTCGCGCAGCCCAACGATCTCGACGCGGTGTCCGTCCTGGGCGATCTGCTGCGCACCGACGAGCAATTTGCCAAGGCCGCCGAGGCCTACACCAAGGCGCTCGAACTCACCGGCGGCAACAACGCCCCCGACTGGCGCTTCTATTATGTCCGCGGCATCGCCTATGAGCGTAACAAGCAATGGCCCCTCGCCGAAGCCGATTTCCTCAAGGCGCTCGAGCTCAATCCCGAACAGCCGGCGGTACTCAACTATCTCGGCTACAGCTGGATCGACCAGGACATGAATTTGGAGCAGGCGCTCGGCATGATCGAAAAGGCCGTCGCCGCGTCCCCGCAGGACGGGTACATCGTTGATTCGCTCGGCTGGGCCTTCTACAAGCTGGGTCGCATCGACGAAGCCGTCAAAACGCTGGAACAAGCCGTGCAGATGATGCCGACCGATCCCGAGATCAACGATCATTTGGGCGATGCCTACTGGAAAGCGGGCCGCCGGCTCGAAGCCCGCTTCCAGTGGAACATCGCGACTTCCGTTGACACGGTCGGCACCGTCAAGGAACGCGCCGCTCCCAAGCTGGCCGAAGGCCTGACCGAAGAGAACGAGACCGAATAGTTTTGGTCGAGCCCTACGTTCAGCTCGCCCCCGCCAAGATCAACCTGGCGCTGCATGTCACGCGGCGCCGGGAAGATGGCTATCATGATCTCGAAAGCCTTGTCGTCTTCGCCGATCTCGCCGACGAACTCGAAGCCGTTCCCGCCGAAAAGGATAGCCTCGCCATCATTGGCCCGTTTGCCGCGGGGTTAGGCAATGGCGAAAACAATCTGGTCTTGCGTGCACTCGCCGCCTTCCGCACGCGCTGGCCCGATGGAGTCACTACTAGCCTCGCCATGCGCCTCACCAAGAACCTGCCCATTGCCGCAGGCATAGGCGGCGGCTCCGCCGATGCTGCCGCGGCCCTGCGCATGATGGCGGCACTATCGAGCCATCCCATTCCGGTGGCCGAGCTTGCCGACCTCGCCGCGCGCCTGGGTGCCGACGTACCAGCCTGTCTGGTCTCGACGCCCCTAATCGCCCGCGGCGTAGGCGAAGTGCTCTCGCCCTTGCCCGATTTTCCCGCGCTTCACATTGTCCTGGTCAATCCGCTGATCCCGCTGCCCACCGCCGACGTGTTCCGGCGCCTGCGCGCGCACGACAACTACCCCTTGCCAGAACTTCCATCGCCCCTGACGCGTCCTGCCCAACTCGGCATCTGGCTCGCCGAAACCCGCAACGATCTGCAGCCCCCTGCCATCAAGCTTGTGCCCATGATCGGCGACATCGTCGCTCAACTGGCCGAAACCCAGGGCTGCATCCTTGCCCGCATGTCCGGCTCCGGCGCCACCTGCTTTGGTCTTTTCGGCTCCACCGGCCAAGCCCACCAAGCCGCCCAAACTATGCGCGCCGCCCACCCCGACCACTGGGTCGCTGCCGCCCCTCTACTGTTGCCCTAACCGGCGATTCATCCGCCGCAGTTCAGCGCCATCGGCCTATGCCTCCCCCTTCCAGGGGGAGGTTAGGTGGGGGTGCCGGGTTTCGCGCTAAGCCGGCGGCTCCCACAACTCCACCGCATTCCCCTCTGGATCATGTATCCGCGCAAAGCGCCCGGTCTCCGGCGTATCCCACTCCGCCCGCGTTTCGATGGCGATCCCAGCCGAGGTCAACTGCGCCATCAACCCATCCAGATCGTCCACCCTGAAATTGATCATCCACTGCTTGTCCGCAGCAAAATAATCCGTGCTCTCCTTGAATGGCGCAAACACCGTCGTCCCCGCGTCCTGCTGCCAGAACCCCGTTACCCCAAGATGCCGCTCATACCATTCTGCTAGCGCTCCGGTGTCCCGCGCCCGGAAAAACACCCCACCAATCCCGATTGCCTTAGCCATCCTCGATCCTCCGGCGGAAATCAAACTCCGTTCAGGCATTGGAAACAAGACAGATTACCGCGAGGACTTCAACGAGATCGATGGGAGGCATCAGACACTCCCCACGCCCATGTCATCCCGGCGCAGGCCGGGATCCATCCTGAGATCCCATCCCGACCTCTGATGCCTCACCCAAGACTCTGCACCTGACTGAAAACGCAGCCAGTACAACCTGCACAAGTCAAAGCTTGGGGCCACAACCGCATAGCGGACGATGACAATTGAATTCCGGCGCAGCGACTTGGCGCACCAGTGCCCTGGCCTTAGAAAGCGCGCACCACGCTATGCTCGACCACATCGGCCAGTAGCGTCCGCATCTCACTTTGTGGCAGTACATCGAGCGCCTGCTGTGCCGCCCCCGCATGCGCCTGCGCCTTGTCCAGCGTCCGGCTCAGCGTCTTGTAGCGCTCCATGACAGCCACTACGGCGCTCACCTGCGCATCCGTCGCGTCGGCTTGGCCCAGTGCGCCCGAAATCGTCTGCCGCTCGGCTTCCGTACCGTCTGCCAGCGCCAAGATCACCGGCAAGGTCATCTTGCCCTCGCGCAAATCGTCGCCAACATTCTTGCCCAGCGTGCCCGATTGCCCGCCATAATCGAGCGCATCGTCGACCAGCTGGAACGCATTGCCCAGCTCCAGCCCATAGGTCGCCAGTGCCCTGCGCCCGCTCTCGTCGGCCCCGCCCGACATGGCGCCCACTTCGCACGCCGCCTGGAACAGCACGGCCGTCTTGGCGCGGATCACCTCGGCATAATCCTCGGGCGTGGTCGTCAGGTCGCCCGTCTTGGCTAGCTGAAACACTTCGCCCTCAGCCATCACCGCCGAAGCCGAAGACAGTACCCCCAGCGAGGCGATATCGCCGGTTTCCACCATCATCATGAAGGCTTGGCCAAGGAGGAAATCCCCAACCAGGATCGACGCCTTGTTGCCCCACACCATGCGGGCTGCGGGTTTCCCGCGGCGCATGTCGCTGTCGTCCACCACATCGTCATGGAGCAGCGTTGCATTGTGCATAAATTCGACGGCCGCCGCGAAATTGATTGCCGCGCCGCCACCCTTGCCGAACAATGTGGCTGCAGCCACCGTCAGCATTGGGCGCAGCCGCTTGCCGCCGCTTTCAATCAGATAGCGGGCCAGTTCCGGCACCATCTCGACATGCGATTCGGCCCGCGCCAGAATCAGCGCGTTCACCTTCGCCATGTCCACGGCAGTCGCTGCCAGCAACCGGTCGATCGGATTTGCTGCGGGCGTCTCTTTCACTTTCGTCAGAACTGACACCGTTTATCCATCCTCGTTCGCCAAATCGGCAAATCTGGTTGAGCCCACAGCCGCCGCGCATGTAAGGTCATGCAAAACCGGCCTTTTCGGGTGCGATGTCCCTAGACCAGCCTACGAGCTTTGTAAAACACCAAACCATAACGCGCGATGCCTTTTTAGGGGGCAGGCTCACTCTGTCGCAGCCTGCCCACGGTTTTCGCGCCGGGCTCGATAGCGTTCTTCTCGGTGCCGCTGTCAGCCATGGGCGCAAACGCATGCTCGACCTTGGCAGCGGTGTGGGCACGGCTGGCCTTGTGGCGCTGGCTCACAATTCAGGCCTTGATGGCACCCTCGCTGAAATTGACCCAGCCATGCTGGCATTGGCACAAGCCAATATTGACGAAAACAGCTTTTCCAACCGGGCCCGTGCCATCCCGGCCGATATCGCCGCCAAGGGCAGCGACCGAATTGCCGCTGGCCTGATGGAAAACGCCTTCGACACCATCATCGCGAATCCCCCATTCTTTGATGACGCCGCAGGCACTCGAGCGCAGAATCAGAGCCGGGCAGGGGCTCGCCATATGGACAAGGCTGCGCTTGATGCCTGGGTCAAGACCGCCGCCACCTGCGGGGCTGCAGGCGCGGAAATCATCTTCATCTATCCGGCCGCCGGCCTTGCGCCCTTGCTTGCCGCCATTGCACAACGCTTCGGCGCCATCACTATCCTCCCGCTCACCCCGCGCCCCGATGCGCCCGCAAGCCGTGTTCTCCTCCGCGCCATCAAAGGCTCCCGCGCGCCGCTGACGCTGCTGGCCAGCCGCGCTCTTCATCCCGTCGAAGGTCGCGCCTTCGCGCCCGAGTTTGACCTAATCTTTCGCGGCGAAGCGGTGCTTGTCTGGTAATCGCCGTGGCAAACGCCTAAATCAATTCTCGCACGAGAGAAGACGAGACATGGCCGAACTGACCACGCCGCGCCGCAATTGGCTGGGACGCATCCTGCGCCGCGGCAAGACCACCATCCCCGTTGTGCGCCTCCATGGCGTTATTGCCGCCGAGCAAAGGCAGGGGAGGCTCAACATAGCCAGCGTCGGTCCGCTTCTGGAGCGCGCCTTTACTATGAAGTCGGCGCCCGCTGTCGCCATTATCGTTAACTCGCCTGGCGGCTCTCCTGTTCAAAGCCGCCTCATTGGCAAGCGAATCCGCGACCTTGCCGATCGTCACGAAAAACCCGTTCTGGTCTTCGTCGAAGACGCGGCAGCCTCGGGCGGCTATTTCATTGCCGTCGCGGGCGACGAGATCATCGTCGATCCATCCTCGATCGTCGGCTCCATCGGCGTCATCATGGCCGGCTTCGGCTTTGTTGGCGCCCTGGAAAAACTGGGCATCGAACGCCGCGTCCATACCGCGGGCAACAACAAGTCGACCCTTGATCCCTTCCTGCCTGAAAAGCAGAGCGACATCGAACGCATCAAGCAGTTCGAGTTGGACATCCATCAGGTGTTCATCGACGCGGTCAAAACCCGCCGCGGTAGCAAGCTCAAGGCACCCGACGATAAACTCTTTACCGGCGAATGGTGGACCGGCATACGTGGCGTCGAACTGGGCCTGGTCGACGCCCTTGGTGACATGCACGAGGTCCTGCACACCCGTTACGGCAAGGACATCATCCTCAAGATCATCGCGCCCAAGCGCCCATTCTTCGGCATCCCCCGCCTCGGTTTTTCCGCGCATAGCCTGATCCCCGACCTGTCCGCCAGCCTTGAAGATCGCGCTCTTTGGGCACGTTTGGGGCTCTGAACCATGTTGCTGCGTATCATCATAATCCTGGCTCTTGTTGCGATCATCGTGCTGGGCATTCGCAGGATTTACATGGACTGGAGCCGCAAGTTCAAAAACGACGAGACCGAAGAACGCCGCCTGCGTCGCGAACGTGACCTGCGTGAACGCGAACAACCCGGCGTCATCGATCTCACCCGCGACAAGGACGGCACCTTCCGCCCCGGCGACCGCGACAAACGCAATTGACCCCCGCACGCGCTCAAACTAGAGCTTTGTCCCGCACTCTAGGGACTAGCACATGACCAACCGCCCGCCCCATCTGGACCCGAAAAACTCGTTCCAGGGCCTCATCCTGACGCTCCAGAACTTCTGGGCCGCGCAGGGTTGTATCATCCTGCAGCCCTATGACATGCAGATGGGCGCTGGTACGTTTCACACGGCGACCACTCTGCGCGCTTTAGGCCCGCGCTCTTGGAAGGCTGCCTATGTGCAGCCCTCCCGCCGCCCCAAGGACGGCCGCTATGGCGAGAACCCCAACCGCCTGCAGCACTATTACCAGTTCCAGGTGATCCTCAAGCCATCCCCGCCCAACATTCAGGAACTCTACCTGCAGTCGCTGGCTGAAATCGGTCTCGACGCATCGCTCCACGACATCCGCTTCGTGGAAGACGATTGGGAAAGCCCTACCCTGGGTGCCTGGGGCCTGGGCTGGGAGTGCTGGTGCGACGGCATGGAAGTCTCCCAGTTCACCTATTTCCAGCAGGTCGCCGGCTTTGAATGCTCGCCCGTTCCTGGCGAGATTACCTATGGGCTCGAACGCCTCGCCATGTACGTGCAGGGCGTCGAAAACGTCTACGACCTGAACTTCAACGGCGGCACGGGCGACGACCGTGTCTCCTATGGCGATGTGTTCCTCCAGAACGAGCAGGAATCCTCGAAATACAATTTCGAGGTCGCCAATACCGAAATCCTGTTCCGCCACTTTGCGGATGCCGAAAACGAGTGCAGGGCGATCCTGAAAAAGAGCGCCGAAGGCAATCGCCACACCATGGCGATCCCCGCCTATGAGCAGGTGGTCAAGGCCTCTCACAACTTCAATATGCTCGACGCCCGCGGCGCCATCTCGGTCACCGAACGCCAGAGCTACATCCTGCGCATCCGCGACCTCGCCAAGAGCTGCGGCGAAGCCTGGCTCCAGACCGAAGGCGGCAGCGCCGCCTGATCCGCTAAACTCTCCTCACCCCCCATGTCATCCCGGCGCAGGCCGGGATCCATCCCGAGATCCCCCCGCAGCCGCAAGGTGGCTCGTTCGCCAACCTGCCCCCCCGCAATCCCCATTGCCACTGCACCCCCGCAATGCCATGGTCCGGCCGGGGTTTAGTGCGGCTGAGGGAGTCAATACGCACATGTTTGGCTGGATTGTTTTAGGCGTCGTAGTTGTCGCCGCGCTTTATGCTGTCGTTCTCTACAACAGCCTGGTGAAAAACCGCCAGATGGTGGAGGAAGGCTGGTCCGGGATCGATGTGCAGCTCAAGCGCCGCACCGACCTCATTCCCAACCTTCTGGAGACAGTGAAAGGCTACATGTCTCACGAGCGCGAAACGCTCGAAGCCGTCACCAATGCCCGCGCTGCCGCGACCAGCGCCGCCAATGGCACACCTGAACAGCGCGCCGCAGCCGAAGGCCAGCTCTCCGGCGCCCTGGGCCGCCTCATAGCCACCGCCGAAGCCTACCCCGACCTCAAGGCCGATACGACCTTCATCGAGTTCCAGGAAGCTTTGCAGACTGTCGAAGATGAAATCCAGCTTTCCCGTCGCTACTACAACGGCGCCGTGCGCAATCTCAATGTCATGGTCGAGTCGGTCCCCTCCAACTTCATTGCCGGCCCCTTCGGCTTCCAGAAGGCGCAATATTTCGAACTCGACAACGCCGCCGAACGCGCTGTCCCGACAGTTAAGTTCAACTGATTCCATGCGCATCGCGGTCAGGCTTCTCTTTGTCCTGCTGACCGGATTTTTCCTTGCACCGCCAGTTCTGGCACGCGAGGAAATCCGCTCGTTTGACGCTGACATCACCGTCAACACCGACGCATCGGTCACCGTCACCGAGACCATCGGCGTCAACGCCGAAGGCAACGAGATCCGCCGCGGCATTTATCGTGACATTCCCGTGCTCCTCGTTGGCAGTAACGGCGCCGAAATCCGCCCTGACCTTGACGTTACCGCCGTCACCCGCAATGGCGAGGACGAAAGCTTCCGCGTCGAGCGCATGGGCGATTTCCAGCGCATCTGGATCGGTGATCCGGATGTGTTTCTCGACTATGGCGTCCACACCTACGCCATCGCCTACACCATGACGCGCGCTGCCCGCTCCTTCGAAGACCATGACGAACTCTATTGGAACGCTACGGGCAATTACTGGATCTTCCCGATCCTCTCCGCCCGCGCCACCGTGCGCTTGCCGAACGGCACCATCATCTCCCAACTCGCCGGCTACACCGGCAAGGTCGGCTCCACTGAACAAGCAGTCGCCACGAAGCGCAACGCCGACAACGTTGCGAGCTTCCAGTCAACTCGCGTGCTGAAAGCTGAGGAAGGCATGACCATTGCGGTGGCCTTCAACAAAGGCGTCGTCGTGTTTCCAACCGGGGCAGGGGCGCTCGCCCAAACGCTCGCCGACCTTAGCGGCGTAATCTTCCCGCTGCTCGCCACGGTCCTCGCCATCGCTTATAACGCTTTTGCTTGGAACCGCGTCGGCCGCGATCCGCCCAAGGGCACGATCATCCCCCTGTTCCACCCGCCCAAGGACACTTCGCCTTCCCTGGTGCACTACATCCACCGCTGGGGCTTTCAGAACTCCGGCTGGCCTGCCCTGACCGCCGCCATCTTCGATCTCGGCGTCAAAGGCCTCGTCACTATCGATAATTCCGATGGCAGCCTCGCCATCTCCCGCACGGACAAGCTGCCCGACGAACCGCTTCCAGGCGGCGAACAGGTCCTGTTCGACTACCTCGATCGCCGCGCCACCACCGTCATCGACAAGTCCAACGGCGTCGAATGGGCGACCAAGCGTGCTGAGTTTACCGGCGCCATCGAAAAAGAAAACGGCGGCCGCTGGTTCAAGAACAACATCGGCTACTCGACCCTCGGCTTCATCATCGCCGCAGTTCTGCTGGGCACCATGCTCTTCATGGAATGGCTCGACATCCTCTGGCTCTTTGGCGCCATAGCCGCCGGCGTGATTGTCGGAATTATTCTCGGCATCATCAGCCGCGGCTTTAGCGGCTTCAAGTTCCGCAACTTCTTCGGCTTTGTCTGGGCCGCGCTGTTCGGCATCAACATGCTCGGGGGTCTAGTCGTCGGCGCATCTGATGTCTCTATCAACACAGCCGCTATTGCGGCCTTCTCGATCGTCATAACCACCGTCGTCTTTGCGCTTCTCATGCGCGCGCCCACGGCTGAGGGCCGCAAGATCATGGACCAGATCGAGGGCCTCAAGCTCTATATCGAAACCGCCGAAAAAGAGCGCATGAACATCAACGGCGCGCCGCCCATGACTATCGAGCGCTTCGAGCGGCTGCTGCCCTATGCCATCGCCCTGGGCGCTGAAAAACCCTGGAGCGACCACTTCGAGAATGAACTCGCCCGCCACGCCGTGGAAGGTGCCGACCAGAGCTATTCACCCCACTGGTATCGCGGCCCGCGCGGCTCCACCGGCCGCTCTGCCTCGGGCATGACCAACGCCGTCAGCGCCGCCGCTGCCAGCATGACCGCGGCCATGGTCGCAGCCCAACCCGTCCAGGCCAGCTCCTCCGGCTTCAGCTCCGGCAGCAGCAGCGGTGGCTCGTCCGGTGGCGGTGGTGGCGGTGGTGGTGGGGGAGGGTGGTAGACATCACCCGCCACCCAAGCTAAGCAAACCGGCGCTTGTCACTCCCTGGTACCCGCCATGCCCGAACTGCTGCTCGAACTCTTTTCCGAGGAAATCCCCGCCCGCTTCCAGCGCCGCGCGGCCGATGATCTTCGCAAGGCCGTCACTAATGCCTTGGTCGATGCAGGTCTGGTCTATGAGGGTGCCAAGGCCTTCGTCACGCCCCGCCGCTTGGCGCTGACCGTCACGGGCCTGCCCGTCCGCTCGCCAGATACGCGCGAAGAAAAGAAGGGTCCCAAGGTCGGCGCCCCGCAACCTGCCATCGACGGGTTCCTGCGCTCGGCGGGCCTCACCTCCATCGACCAGGCCAAAGTGGAATCCGACCCCAAAAAGGGCGATTTCTACGTGGCCCAGATCAACAAGCCCGGCGCCGACGCCATCGCGCTCCTGTCCGCCATCCTGCCCAAGGTGCTGACCGATTTCCCCTGGGCCAAGTCCATGCGCTGGGGCACCGGTAGCTTCAACTGGGTCCGGCCCCTTCGCGCCATCACCGCAACCTTCGGCAGCGAAACCGAAGACCCCCAAGTCATCCCCTTCACCGCTAACGATGTCACCTCAGGCCAGACCACCTTCGGCCACCGTTTCCTCGCGCCCCAGCCTATCCCGGTCCGGCGCTTCGATGACTATGTGACCGCCCTCGAGCGCGCCAAGGTTGTCCTCGACATTGATCGGCGCAAGGACATCATCCGCTCCGAAGCCGAACACCTCGCCTTCGCGCAAGGCCTGACCCTCATCAACGACGAGGGCCTCCTTGAAGAGGTCGCCGGGCTCGTGGAATGGCCTGTGGTCATGATGGGCTCGTTCGATCCCGATTTCCTCAAGCTCCCCGAGGAAGTGATCATCGCCACCATCCGCGCCAATCAGAAATGCTTCTGCCTGCGCGACAAATCCGGCAAGCTCGCCCCCAATTTCATCATCACCGCCAACACAATCGCCACCGACGGCGGCATGATCATCACCGCCGGTAATGAGCGCGTCATCCGCGCCCGCCTCAGCGACGCAGCCTTCTTCTACAATGGCGATCTGGCAACGCCGCTCGAAAACAGCATCCCCAAGCTCGAGGACAGCATTTTCCACGCCAAGCTGGGCACCCAGTTCGCCCGCGTCGAACGGCTGGTGAAGCTTGCTGCAGAGATCGCCCCAAAAGTGGGTGCCGATCCCGAACGCGCCAAGCGCGCTGCCATGCTCGCCAAGGCCGATCTTACCACCGGCATGGTCGGCGAGTTCCCCGAACTGCAGGGCCTCATGGGCCGCTACTACGCGTCAGCGCAGGGCGAGCCCGCCGACATCGCCACCGCCGTCGAGATGCACTACAAGCCCCTTGGCCCCACCGATCAGGTGCCCACCGAGCCCACCTCCATCGCCGTTGCCCTGGCCGACAAGCTCGACCTCCTGACCGGGTTCTGGCAAATCGATGAAAAGCCCACCGGCTCCCGTGACCCGTTTGCCCTGCGCCGCGCGGCTCTCGGCGTCATCCGCATCATCTCTGAAAATGGCTTGCGCTTCCCGCTTCAGGTCGAGCCCGACCTGCTTGCCTTCTTCCATGATCGCCTGAAGGTCGCGCTCCGCGACGCCGGCGCCCGCCACGATCTGGTCGATGCCGTCATCTCGTCGGACAGCAATGACATCCTGCAGATCATCCAGCGCGCCGAGGCCCTCTCCGCGCTCCTGTCCTCGCCCGACGGGCAGAACCTGCTTGCCGGCTACAAGCGTGCCGCCAACATCCTCGCCGCCGAGGAAAAGAAGGACGGCAAGGCTTACCTCGGCACGGTGGACCAGGATCTGCTGCAAGGCTCCGAGGAAACTGCCTTGGCCTTCGCCGTCGACGCTGTCCATGCCGCCGTCGGCAATCACGTCAGCAAGGACGACTACAAGGGCGCCATGGCCGAACTCGCCACGCTACGGGCCCCCGTCGATGCATTCTTCGAAGCGGTTCTGGTCAACGATCCAGACCCGGCCATCCGGACCAATCGCCTGAACCTGCTTGCCCGCCTTCGCGACACCATGCATCTGGTCGCCGACTTCTCCAAGGTGGCCGGCTAACCAACGGAACCGCGCAGCCTCTGCGCGGTTTGGCTGCAAACAACAAAAGGGATCATCCACATGGCTGTCGGCCTTCTTGCACTGCTTGACGATGTCGCCGGCCTCGTCAAAGTCGCCGCCGCCTCGTTGGATGATATCGCGGGGCAGGCGTCCAGGGCAGGGCTCAAGGCGGCTGGCGCCGTGATCGACGACGCCGCAGTTACGCCCAGCTATGTGCACGGTTTTACCGCTGACCGCGAACTGCCGATTGTCTGGCGTATCGCCTTGGGCTCGATCAAGAACAAACTGTTGTTTCTGCTGCCAGCAGCCCTGCTGCTCAGCCTTTTCGCGCCCTGGCTTATTACACCTCTGCTGATGATTGGTGGTGCATACCTTTGCTACGAAGGCGCTGAGAAGATTTACCACAAGCTTGCGCCGCACAGCGCTGAGAAGCATGAGGAAATCATCGAGCCGATTGCGATTGATCCCAAGACGCTGGAAGACCAGAAGGTCGCTGGCGCCATCAAGACTGACTTCATTCTTTCGGCCGAGATCATGACCATCGCCCTTGCGGCTATCGAGGCGCCGGACATCTGGACCCAGGCCTTGATCCTGCTGGTCGTTGCGATCGGCATCACTGTGGCGGTTTATGGCGTGGTCGCGCTCATCGTCAAAGGAGACGACGCGGGCCTATGGCTGGCAGCAAAGGGCCGGACCGGTGTGGGCCGAGCACTCGGCCGCGGCATCGTCAAGGGCATGCCCGTCGTCATGCGCGTTCTCAGCGTCGTAGGCACTGCCGCCATGACCTGGGTCGGCGGCAGCATCGTCGCCCACGGCCTTTATGAGTTTGGCATCGATGGTCCCGAACACATCATCGAAGCCGCCGCTCATTGGGCCGAAGCCACCTTCCCCGCCATAGCGGCCTTCGCCGGCTGGCTCGCCACGGCCACCGTGGACTTCATCTTCGGCGTGATCCTTGGCGCGCTTCTCATTCCCGTGGCCGGCTACGTAATCGCCCCGGCCTGGAAAGCTATCAAGGGCATGCTGCCAAAGCGGGCCTAAGGGTAAACCGTAGATTCTCCCCAATCCAGATGCCATCCCGGCGCAAGCCGGGATCCAACCTGAGATCGCACCACTAGCTCGATGTGATCGACTCGCTCAAACCGGCGGCATCAGCCTTTCGCCCCGTTTGCCCTTAAACGGGGCCATCCCCTCATTGGCCAACTGATCCGCCCGCTCATTGAGCTCATGCCCGGCATGCCCCTTGACCCATTTCCACTCGATCGTATGCCGCTTGGTCGCCTCGTCCAGCGCCTGCCAAAGCTCGAGGTTCTTCACCGGTTTCTTGTCGGCGGTCTTCCAGCCGTTCCGCTTCCAGCCATGTATCCAGCTCTGCACGCCGTTTTTCACATATTGGCTGTCGGTATGGATCTCCACTTCGCACGGCCGCTTCAGCGCGCTCAGCGCTTCGATAGCCGCCGTCAGTTCCATCTTGTTGTTGGTGGTCAGCGCCTCGCCGCCCTTGAGCTCCTTGGTGTGCCCACCATACTCAAGGATCGCGCCCCAGCCACCCGGCCCCGGATTGCCCGAGCAGGCCCCATCGGTATGAATGACAACCCTGTCGCTCAAGCCGCCGGCTTCCGCATGATGTGGAACTGGCATGCCTGCTCATCGATCACGTCGACATGGGTCTTTTCCATCCCGATCCGCTGCAACACGGCAAGGGACGCCGTATTGCGCACATCGGCAAAGCCGAGGAAATAGTCCCAGTCGGTCTCGCGAAAAATCCAGTCCCGCAAACCGCTCGCGGCCTCGGTCGCATAGCCCTGCCCATGATATTGCGGCAGCAGGGCATAGCCGATCTCGGGCTCTTGCTTGTTGCCGAACAAGCCAAAGCCCGCCCGCCCGACAAATTGGCCATCGCTCTTGCGCGTTAGCCGCAGCTTGCCCATGCGGTGCCGAGCGAAATTGTCACCCCAGATCGCCAGCCGCGCCTCTGCTTTCTCCCGGCTCCATGGCCGCCCGTCGGCATCGAGATACCGCGCCACCAGGGGATCGCCATGTAGGGCAAGGAGATCGTCCAACTGATCATTACGCCAGCCACTCAGTACCAGCCGGTCGGTTGCGAACAAGGTCAGGTCGCTCATCGCGAAACGGCTGCCTCGATCGTGCGCAATTCACGAGGAATGTTGAAGGCGATGTTTTCCCTGGCAGTCACGCGCGCCTCGACCTTGATGTCGAACCGCTGCGCAAACGCCTCGATCACCTCGTCGACCAGTTTCTCCGGCGCCGACGCGCCCGCCGAAACACCAAGGGAACGGATGTTCTCGTAGCGCGACCAGTCGATATCGGCAGCCCGGTCCACCAGCACGGCATTGGTACAACCAGCCCGCTCGGCCACTTCCACCAGCCGCAGCGAATTGGACGAATTGGGCGAACCCACGACGATCATGGCATCCACTTCCGGCGCCACGGCCTTGATGGCTTCTTGCCGATTGGTGGTGGCGTAGCAGATGTCTTCCTTGTGGGGCCCATTGATTGCAGGGAAACGCAGCTTCAGCGCCTCTACGATCTCCCGCGTATCATCCACCGAAAGCGTGGTCTGGGTCACAAAGGCCAGATTGGCGGGGTCACGGGGCACAAACTCGCGAGCATCTTCCGCTGTCTCGATCAGGCTGATTGCACCTGCCGGCAATTGTCCCATCGTGCCCACGACTTCAGGGTGCCCCTCGTGACCAATCAGCACGATCTCATGCCCCTCGGCAAAGTGGCGCTGCGCCTCCACATGCACCTTGCTCACCAGTGGGCAGGTGGCATCAAGGAAGAACATGTTGCGGCTCTTGGCATCGGCCGGCACCGATTTGGGAACGCCATGCGCCGAAAACACCACCGGCGCATCCGTCTCGGGGATCTCGCTCAGTTCCTCGACAAACACCGCGCCTTTGTCGCGCAAGCCGTCCACCACATATTTGTTGTGAACGATTGCATGGCGCACATAGACCGGCGCGCCATATTTCTCGAGCGCAAGCTCGACGATCTGGATCGCCCGGTCGACCCCGGCGCAAAATCCGCGCGGGGCACACAGCAGTATGTCTAGTTGTGGCCGCTTTTCCATATGAGATCAGATGCTTTCGCTGCGCTGTCGAGTCAAGTCTTGTTGCGGGACTAGCTCCTCATAGGCAATATGCGCGGCAGATAAATGGCAAGGACCTTGGTGTGAGCTTGGCGCAGGAAATGTTCGCGATTGCCCCTGCGGTGGGGAGAGCGAATCTATCCGCCAGCCAGCTCAAGCTCCTCAGCGGCAAGGCCCGCTGGATCTTTCGTGTCGGCGAGGCCGGCTTCCCCACCATCCCGACCATCCTCATCACGCGCTCGGCCTGGGAGGCCCTCCAGGCCGAACGGGCCCGCAAGGACACCAAGCTGCGCACCCATTGGGTCGCATCCCTGTTTAAGTTGGTCGACAAGAATGGCCGCGCACCGCTCCTCGTGGTCCGCACCTCCGCCGCCACCCACAATGCGGGGCTGATGCCGGCCAAGATCGGCATCCCGGCGCCGGGCAATTCCGAGGATTCCGTCGACCCCTCCCGCCCTCTCGCCAGGGCGATCAAGAACGCCTTCGACAGCTATGGCTTCGGTAGCGGCTGGACTGCCCACCCGGACGAAGATCGCGGCAAGCAGATCGTTCTCGTCCAAGCCAGCGCCGAAGGCGAGGTCGAACAATTCCTCACGCGCAACAGCACTACCGGCGCTTTGGGCCCCGCACCGGTGGATGGCGCACCCCTGCCACGTCTCCCCGATTCAATTGGCTCGCTCGTGGCTCTTGTCGATGCCAAAGCCGGCCGGCATATGGTGGTCACAGTCGCCATCCAGCGCGGCGAGGTCACCTTTGTCTCAGCCCGGCCATCCCAGGTCAGTGCCGCGGCCGATCTCGAAGCAGCCGTCGACCGCGTAAATCGTAAAATCTGGTCCGCCCAGAACGCCGTTTCCCGCGTCGACCCAACCCGCCTCGCGCAACTCCTTCACCCGCGCCTCAACTCGGCCGAAAGCGCTATTCCTATCGCCATGGGCCTGGGCGTCTCGCCCGGCGCCGCCTCCGGCGTCGTGGTGTTCAACCCCGAAGATGCCGCCCGCCTGCGCGCCCGCGGCAAGCATTGCATCCTCGTCGTCAACGAAACGGGGCCTGCCGATATCGAAGGCATGAAGGCCGCCACCGGCATCCTCACCGCCCGCGGCGGCATGTCGAGCCATGCCGGTGTCATTGCCCGCATCACCGGCAAGCCCTGCGTTGCCGGCGTGCGCACCCTGTCGGTCGACGCTACTGAAATGGTCTGCCGCATCGGCGATCGTGAATTCCGCACCGGCGACCGCCTCACCATCGATGGCTCTGACGGCTCGGTTTATGTCGGCACGCTCCCCCTGGCCCAGCCCCATATCGGTGGCGCCATCGGCAAGCTCCTGGGCTGGTCCGACGCCAGCCGCACCATCGCTGTCCGCACCAATGTGGAAACCGTCGAATCGGCCATGACGGCGCTCAGCTTCGGTGCCGAAGGCATTGGCCTTGCCCGCTCGGAACACATGTTCTTTTCCCCTGAGCGCATGGTGGCGCTCCGCCGCATGATCCTGTCGGAGAACGAAGACGATCGCACCCGCGCCGTCAATGGCCTCGTCGGCTTCCAGACCGGTGACTACTCAGCCCTGTTCTCCGCCATGAAGGGCCTGCCCGTCACGGTTCGCCTGTTCGATCCTCCGCTGCATGAATTCCTCCCCCGCACCGATGAAGATATCGAGGAAACAGCCGCTTCTTTGGGACTTGCCGTGCGCGCCCTGCGCCTGCGCCTGGACCGGATCGCTGAAATCAACCCCATGCTCGGTCATCGCGGCGTGCGCCTCGCCATCACCTATCCCGAAATCCTGCAGATGCAGATGCAGGCCATCATGGCCGGCGCCCGGGCTGCCTCCGAGACTCAGAACGAGCCCGTGGTCATCGAGGTCATGGTGCCCTTCGTGTCGACCGCTACCGAAGTCTCCTGGGTGCGCCAACGCGCCATGGACATTGCCGAGAACTCTGGCCTCCTCCGCACCGGCCGCGCCAGTTTCTCCTTCGGCACCATGATCGAGCTGCCCCGCGCCTGCCTGCGCGCTGGCGACATCGCCCACATGGTGGACTTCATCTCCTTTGGCACCAACGATCTGACCCAGACCACTTTCGGCATCTCCCGCGACGATGCGCCCACCTTCCTTGCGGCCTACCAGCGCAAGGGCGTTTATGAACGCGACCCCTTCGTCACCATCGACGAAAAGGGCGTCGGCGAGATGATCGCCATTGCCATCGAACGGGGCAGGGCCACCAATCCGCGCCTTAAGATCGGCATTTGCGGCGAACATGCGGGTGATCCGGCTTCGCTCAAATTCTTTGCCGGGCTGGGCGTCGACTATGTTTCGTGCTCGCCCTATCGTGTGCCGGTGGCACGGCTCACATTGGCGCAAGCCACGCTGAAATAACCAAGCTGCATCCCTATATGAGGGGTGCGCCGCAATGACGGCAACCGGGGGACGATACCGAAGTGAAATTATTGCCAGTGCTGACGCTCCTGCCGCTTTTCGCGCTCCCCGCACCCGTGGTGGTCGCCCAAACCCAGGTGTTGGCGCAGTGCGTCGCCTTGGCCGACGATACCGAACGCCTCGCCTGCTACGACAATCTCTTCCGCAATGCAGGCGCCGAAGCTTCCGCTCTCTCGGTCGTCATCGAGTCCGAGCAGCTCATCCCGGCCCGCCCAAGCGGCCGCGCCCCGGCCACCATGACGATCTCCTGCGATGCTAACGTGCTGACCATCGCCTTTGCCTTTGCCGGCAACACCATGTCGGCCTTGGGCCGCGATGCAGGCCTCACCCTTCAATCCGATCTCCAGCCGGCCCGCAGCCGCACCCTGCCGGTCAACAATACCAATACGGCCGTCATTTTCGACAACACTCGAGACGCTGTGGCCCTGCTCGATGGCCTTGCCGGCACCAACAACCTCACCGCTCGTGTCACCCCGGTGAACTCCCGCTCACTCTCTGTCCGGTTCCGGGTCGATGCGATCATGGCCGAGGTGGAGCCGGTCCGCGCCGCCTGTGGCGTTTAGCACACATCCCACCAGACTCACATTTCCGCCCAAGCCGCGCCATGGTTAATCCATTGCTGCGCCTCAAACTCTGTTTACTCGACGCTAACCCTAATCAGACATCATCACAAAGAGCGGCATTTTAGCGTCACATTTGCCGATCAGTCGTGTTGTTGCGTTGAGTTGAGTAGCATTGATGGTCATTTTCCACCGGCCGGCGGCGCCAGCGAGCCCGGCTAGAGCGGTACGTCGCCCAAATTCCTTCGCCAAGTCCTTGGCTGTCGGAATTTTCTGTGCGCTGACCTATACCAGCCTCACCGCAGGCGCGTTCGGTCCGGCTTCCAATCTGCCAGAAGTGCTGCCGCCACAGATCAACCTCGTGCAGGCAAGTCTGTCCTATACCGGCGTTGATCCTGTCATAACCGGTTCGGTCGATCACCTCTTCAAGTCGGCCAGCTTCAGCGGCCCCAACCGCGCCGAGAAAGGCGATCGCGTGCGCCCCAAGGTCGATGCGCTGGCCCTGTCCAAAAGCTTCGATGAAGTCCGCGTCCGCCTTGCCGCCTTGCGCTCAGATCCGGCAGATCTCGGCCAGTCGCGCTTCGCCGGCATCGATATCGAACCGACCGGCGACGTCGAAATCGGCCCGCGCATGTCGATTGCATCCCTCAACGGCTCCGGCGCTTCGGCGCTCGAGGCCATTGCTGGCATCGCTCCTGAAATGTCCACGCCCATGCCCGTCGCTGCCTCCGAGCAACTGGCCTATGCCCGCGCCCAAGCGCCGGTCACCGGCGGTTTCGCCGCCGGTCAGCCCCTTGCGTTGGACGACAAGCAATTGTGGTGCCTTGCCACTGCCATTTACTTCGAAGCCCGCGGCGAAAGCTATCGCGGCCAGGTTGCGATCGCCCAGGTCGTGCAGAACCGCGTCAAGGATCGTCGCTACCCCAACACCATCTGTGGCGTAGTCTTCCAAAACCAGAACCGGCGCAATTCCTGCCAATTCTCCTTTGCTTGCGACGGCCAGCCCGAAGTCATCAACGATAAGGCCTCATGGGCCCAGGCTCAGGACATCTCCAACCGGTTTGCCGCCGGCGAGCTCTATCTGACCGAGGTGGGTAAGGCGACGCACTACCACGCCACTTATGTGAGCCCCAAATGGGCGCCGCGTATGGTCAAGCTGACCCAGATTGGCCTTCACGTCTTCTACGAATTCAAGCGCGGATGGCTTTTTGGCTAACCCCACTGCTATGCAGGGGCACTGACTCTGCCACGTACCTGGTCATCCCGGGCTTGACCTGGCATCCATCCCGAGATCCCGTCACGGCCGTAAGGTGATCGCATAAGAGCGCCAAAGTAAAACTCCGCGCCCAGCATTCCTCTGACCACCAACGCTGCTCTTGGACTTGACCCGTGGGGCTTACACGGCATGGGCAAACTATGCGCGGATCAAGTCCGCGGGCTTCAACTGTGGCTTTACAAACTACCAGCCGCGAAGCCGGCCCTCACTTCCGCTCATAGGACCGGTACACAAACGAATTCCCCGATCGCACGGAGAAGCCTTCCCAGCCATAACCGCTCCAATACGAGAACCGGTTACGAGGCCGCACCTCGTCGACATGGATGCCCGGGTATTGGATATGCTTGGAGAACATCCCGTCGGTCGAATAGGTACCCGTGGCGGTTGTGGTGATCGTCACAAACGAGACTTCGCCGCCTTCGATCTTCTTCACGCGCACTGTGGATAGCGGCTCCACATCCACCCATTCCTCGTTCTCCACCCGAAAGCGTCGATCGTCGAATTTCACCAGATTGGACGTATCAAATCCTTTAGCCACGGGCGCGCCCAACACCTCGTCCCCAAGCGCCGGCACCACCATGCCCGGGCCAATTGCAGCAATCGCCGATGCGCTCAGCGCACCCAGAACAATCCCGATCATCACATGGCGCGTTGGTAGATACATCGTCGTTGTCCCGAAATGGTGCGTGTTGCTTGCTCGTCTTAACGAACCATCAACCATATCGATCGCGCATGGACAAAGTTTAGGCTTTGTTAAGCTTAATTTCTCGACGTTTAGCAAAATGCAATCAAGCCGCCGAAGCGTTGCTCAGACCCTGATCGCCTCGAACGCCGACACGAACCGGTCATGTGCTTCCCGCGTCGGCCACGGTCTGATCAGCTTGTCGAACGATTCAACGTCGAATTGCGGCTGGCTCGGCTCGCCGAAGAACTTGCGCGCCTCTTCATTGGCAAATCCGGCGAGATGCGTGGCCTCGAAGAACGCCGCTTCCTTGTCGGCCTTTTTCACCAGCTTGGCCAAGGCTGCCGACATGCTCGATGGCAGTGAAAACCTTAGATAAATGGCCGAGAGCAGCCGGTTCTCGACGTCCTTGTAGTTGCCGCCCATCGCCGCCTTGAATGGCGAGATGATGTCGCCCATCACATATTCCGGTGCATCATGCAGCAACGCCTGCAATTGCCAGATCGGGCTGCTCTCGGGATTGGCACTCCGAAACAGTTCCAGCACCACCACCGAATGCTGCGCCACCGAAAACGGATAATCCCCTTGCGTTTGCCCGTTCCACCGCGCCACGCGCGCCAGCCCGTGGGCAATGTCGGATAGCTCAACATCCATGGGCGAAGGATCAAGAATATCGAGCCGGCGCCCTGACAGCATGCGCTGCCAGGCCCGCATACTATTCCGCGCCATCATGCCCCCAAGACATCAATCAGATGCCGGACGCTACGCAACGAGCAGCGATTCTCCTAGCCGGGGGTGCCCAGATCGTCACCCTTGGACCCTGCCTTCTTCAAGGGTGCCAGCAAAACCACGCCCACCACAATGTCACCCCGGCCTTGAGCCTAAGCCAATCCCGAGATCGCATCACAGGCGCAACCTCGTACGAGCAATACACGCCCTCAAGATAGGCCCTGGCTCAAGGCCAGGGTGACACCGTGGATGGTAGTTAATCGTGTAAACCTAGCCAGGACAGGGGGCCTACTCCCCCTCAGCGTCCTCAACCCCCGGGCCAAACCCATACTCCGCCCATTCCGGCACCATTACCCGCACGGGCAAACCCGCCACTGTCACTGCTTCCACATCTTCAATCCGGTCCAGCCGCAAGATCGCCACCGCACCGCCATCCACTTGCGCGCCAATTGTTCCAGCATCCCGCCCACCGGCAACTACTGCGGTCCCAGGTTCCGCCAGCGTCGGCCCAACGATCACCGGGCGACGCCGCGCCGTGCCGCGATGCTTCATCCGGCTGACGACCTCCTGGCCGACATAGCACCCCTTCGCGAAATCGATCCCGCCCAGCAGATCCATGCCCACATCATGGGCAAATGCTTCCAGCGGCGCATAGTCGATACCGAGTTCTGCGATTCCCGCTTCCACGCGCGCCAGCCGGTACGGACCGTCCGCCCCTTCCCAAGCTTGCGTGTCTTCAACTGGCGCGATGATCCGCCAGCCCAAGTCCACTGACCCGCGTTGGTCACGATGGGCAACGCCTCCTGCTGCCTCCGTCGCATAACCGACGCGAAAACTTTCCCGCAGATCGTCGATCACCACATCAGCCCGCAAACGGTACATCTTCATGCGCTTGAGAAAGTCATCCGCCACCGACTGGTGCACATCGACCCAGATGGCATCTTCGGCATGGCCCACGAGGCCTTCCGCTAGGATCTTGCCCTGTGGCGAAAGGAGCGCCCACCACGCCGCTGGCCCATCCTCGGCCGGTACATGCCCGGTCACCACATCGTTGAGCAGCTTGTGCGCGTCGGCGCCAGAAAAGCGGAACACGGCACGGTCGGCGCGCAGATAGACACTCATGACACACTTGCCTCTCGGACGATGGGTCCGCTAAACCCGGCAGCAACATAGGGCAGGGCGGACCGCAGACATGGCGCAGTATGACACCATTTTCAAGAACGCCACGCTGGTCAACCATGACGGGGAAGGGCTCGCGGACGTCGCCGTCCGCAACGGCCGCATCGCGGCCATCGGCAGCCTTGCCAGCGACTCAGCCGCAGAGACGGTCGACTGCATGGGCCTTCATATCCTTCCCGGCGTCATCGATACCCAGGTGCATTTTCGCGAACCTGGCCTGACCCACAAGGAAGACCTCCAAACCGGCTCCCTTTCCGCTGTGATGGGCGGCGTGACCGGTGTCTTCGAAATGCCCAACACCAATCCGCTCACCACAACGCGCGAAACTTTTGACGCCAAGATTGCCGCCGGCACCAACCGCATGCACTGCGATTTCGCCTTCTATGTCGGCGGCACGCACGAAAATGTCGGCGAACTCGCGACGCTCGAGAAACTCCCCGGTTGCGCCGGCATCAAGGTCTTCATGGGCTCCTCAACGGGCTCGCTCCTCGTGCCTGACGATGATGGCGTCGAGGCCATCCTCCGCGCCATTTCCCGCCGTGCTGCCTTCCATTCCGAAGACGAATATATGCTCGAAGAGCGCAAGCATCTGCGCGTGCCCGGCGATCCGTCGAGCCACCCCGTCTGGCGCTCGCCCGAGGTCGCCCGCAATTGCACCCAGCGCCTGGTTACTCTCGCCCGCAAGACCGGCAAGCGCATCCATGTCCTCCACATCTCCACCGGCGAGGAGATCGCCTACCTTGCCGATCACAAGGACGTTGCCAGCGTCGAAGTCACGCCCCATCACCTGACCCTTGATGAAACCGCCTACACGCGCCTGGGCACCTACGCCCAGATGAACCCGCCCGTCCGCGACAAGGCGCATCGCGAAGCCATCTGGGGCGGGGTCGCCAATGGTGTCGCCGATATCCTGGGCTCCGATCATGCCCCGCATACCCGCGAGGAAAAGGACCATCCCTATCCCCAGTCCCACTCCGGCATGACCGGCGTGCAGACCCTTGTCCCCATCATGCTCGATCACGTCAACGCCGGCCGGCTGAGCCTCGCCCGCTTCGTCGACATGACCAGCGCCGGACCCAACCGCCTCTTCGGCATCGCCGGCAAGGGCCGCATCGCTGTCGGCTACGACGCCGATTTTACCATCGTCGATCTCAAGCGCCGCGAGACGATCACCAATGACTGGGTCAAGAGCCGCGTCGGCTGGACGCCTTACGACGGCGTTTCGGTGACGGGGTGGCCCGTCGGAACCATCGTCCGGGGCAAGACCGTCATGTGGCAGGGTGAACTGGTGACGCCTTCAGTGGGCCAACCCATGCGCTTCCTCGAAGCGCTACCAATTTAAGCACACGTCAAGGCGTCAACGCTAACAGTCTGCTAGCACAAAGCAGGTGAATGCGGTGCCTTAAGAAGCGCTACTGCAGCACGCGATCAAGGTTATATTCGCCTGTGCGAATGCGATCGGGCAGGAGTTGCATCAGCTCGGCAGTAGCCTCGTCGCCATGTATTTTGACGAATGTGGCAAGCGCCGCAAATAGCGAGGCATGCGCCAGCGCAGCCGTCTGCACGCCGTCGTCCTCGGCGCAATTCCAGGCTTCTGCTAGATATTCCAGCGCCAGCTGCCGCTCGCCATTGTCGCGATCGAACAAGGTCTGACCCGCTGCGGGCGCAAAGGTGCTTTTGATCGAAGTCATGCCACCGGCGTAGCATGGCTAAATGTGGCAGGCGCGTGAGAAGTAACCCGAAGGTTAACATCACGTATTCAAATTTATCACCTCACTCCGCAAAGCGCGTATGAATGTCCCGGGCGGTTTTTTCGGCCTCTGTCAGCAATCGCACCAGCGCTTCCTTGGCCGCTGGCGTACAGGCGCGGTGAAAACGGGCAAAAGCGGTATAACCACCGTTGAACGCACCCGCGAGCCGCTGCCTGCGGTCTTCATCGGGCTCGTCGAGTCGGATGAGCTCATCCATCTGCGCCCGCCAATCGGTAGGTTGCGTGGTGCAAAGCGGCTGCAGGAAATAAAGGCTGCCCATGATTTCAGCCAGCCGCTCCATCTGCCGTTGATACAGTGGATCGATCGCCATGGCAGGAGTGCTGCCAAGGCAGAGCAAGAATGAAAAAACGAAAAAGCGTAGATATTTCAACGGCAAGCTCGCAAGTTTGAAACCTTTTATCACCCTTGCGCCAAAACTGCGAATGCCCTCGCAAGGACGTCATCCAGCCGAGTGGTTGTCCTGAATGCCACCAGCGCCGAAGGATCAACCCATTTATGGTCTGCAATCTCGTCGGACGCCCGCAACACGCCCGAAAAGTCCCGCGTGGCAAAGACTGCCAGCCGGAAAGTGCCGTCGCGGCCAAGGGCCTGCTCCATCACTGGCCGCACATTGCGTACAGTCAATCCCAGCTCCTCCTGCACCTCCCGGATGGCGCATTGCTCGATCGTTTCACCCTCTTCCATCCGCCCACCCGGCAGTGTCCAAAGGTGCTGGTACGGCGCAAAGGCCCGCTTGATAAGCAACACCTTGCCTTCTCTGACAATGGCAACGCTGGCAGCATTGGGTTGGTCGGTCACGAGGCGATCCATTTGCGATTCGGGCACCAAGACATTACCTGTTGTTGGTAAACGATGGAGACCACAAGATGTGCGGTCGTTACGCTTCAACGCTCCCGCCCGAAATGATGCAGGAGCTGTTTAAGCTCCTCAATCAGATCGATCTGGTTCCGCGTTATAACATTGCTCCAACCCAGCCGGTTGCCGCCATCTGGGAACAACATGGCCGCCGCGAAGCTCATTTTGCCCGCTGGGGCCTGGTGCCCGGCTGGGTCAAGGACCCGCGTGAATTTCCATTGCTAATCAACGCCCGCGTCGAAACCATGGCCGAAAAGCCGGCCTTCCGCGACGCCCTCAAGCATGGCCGCTGCATCATCCCCGCCAGCGGCTACTACGAATGGCACACCAATCCGGACAAGACCAAGCAGCCCTACTACATTACCCTGGCCGATGATCGCCCCATGGCTTTGGCCGGCCTCTACGCCAGCTGGATGGGCCCGAACGGCGAGGAGATCGACAGCGTCGCCACCATCACCGTTCCCACCAACGGCCAACTCTCCCACATCCACGACCGCATGCCGGCCATCCTCGACGAAGCGGCCATCGACGACTGGCTCAACGTCCGCGATGTTCGCGCCGCAGAAGCCTACCAACTGGCCGTGCCGCTGCCGGACGGCGTCCTCAAGTTCCATCCCGTATCCACCCGGGTGAACTCGGCCCGCGACGATGATCCCGGCCTTATCGAGCCGGCCACGCCCGAGCCCCCGAAGCCACCAGCACCCAAGAAGCGCGTCGCCGGTGGCAGCGCCCAGATGGACCTGTTCTAGCTAGACCCCGATCCCGAAATACCCCAGCGCATCCCCCATCGCGTCTTCTTCATAGCCGAGATGCGACAGCAGCACGCGCTCCAGCGCCAGATAGATCGTCTTGGTTTCTTCAAACCGCGCTGGGGTCGGCTCGTCGATCAGCTTATTGAGCGCGTCCACCAGCCGCTCGAGCAGTTCATGAACCACCACATGCTCGGCCCGCAGCCGGTCGGCAATCGCCTTGAACGCTGGCCCTTGCTGGGCAAGCCCGGGAAAGATTGCATAATCCTCGATGGAATGGTGCGTGTTGACGATCTGGCAGTGCTGCCCGCACAGATTGCCGAACCGGCGATAATTCGCGACCATGGCCAGATTGCCGGTTTCCTCCGCCACCTGCTCATGGGTCACCGACCCTTGCGATGCCCGTTCGATCAATTGGCCAAGCGTCACCATGTTGCGCCGAAGATGATCATGGATCATGCGCAAATGCTGACCCAGCTGGCGTTGCTCCTCGGTAAGCCCCTCAAGCTTTGGCGCCGGCGGACGCGTCGCATCGTCTAGAAATTGGATATTTTCAAGCATGCCGGCTACATGGCGCGCAGCAGCGTCAGGATCAAGGCGGCACAAAAAAGTGGCCGTCTCAGCCCAACATCTTGCCCGGGTTTAGAATGCCTTTTGGATCGAGCGCTGTCTTGATCGCCCGCATCATGTCGAGAGCTACGGGATCCTTCACCTGCCGCAGCAAATCGACCTTGAGTTGCCCGATTCCATGTTCGGCCGACACCGAACCACCAAGCTTGAGCACGATCTCGTAGATCGCCTCGTGGATTGGCTCCTCCACCTCGGCCATGAAGGTTTTTCCATCCACACCAGCGGGTTGGCTGAAGTTGAAATGAACATTGCCGTCGCCCATGTGCCCGAACGGCACCGGCCTGATGCCCGGCGACAATCGCTCGGCCGCAGCAACACCCTGAGCGATCAACTGCGGAACGGCCGCAATGGGCACTGAAACGTCATGCTTGATTGAGGCGCCTTCCTTCGATTGCACCTCGCTCATCTGCTCGCGGAACGCCCACATCCGCGTCCGGTCCGCTAGGCTTTCGGCCATCACGGCATTGTCGATCAGCCCATCGGCGAATGCCGCTTCGATGGCCGCCTGCAGCGTGCCCTCCGGCCCGCCCTTCATGCGCGAAACCTCGATCAGCGCATACCAGGGGGAGGGGCCCGCCGTCGGATCGCGATCCAGAAAACCATGTCGCAGTTGCAGCTCCAGCCCCAGAATCGGCACGATCTCGAACGCATTGAGCCGTGCCCCGACCCGCTCCCGCAACATCTGGAACAGCGTTAATCCCACATCAGGGCTCGCGATATTGACCAACGCCGTTTCATAATCTTCCGGCTTGGGAAAAATCTTGAGCGTCGCCGCCGTAATGATCCCCAGCGTCCCCTCTGCACCCACGAGCAGATCCTTCAGATCATAGCCGGTGTTGTCCTTCTTGAGCGAGTTCAGCCCTTGGTAGAGCCGCCCGTCGGCAAGCACCGCCTCCACCCCCATGGTCAGCTCCCGCGCATTGCCATAGGCCAGCACGTTGACCCCGCCTGCGTTGGACGACAGCAATCCGCCAATTCGCGCCGAGCCTTGCGATGCAAGCCACAGCGGGAAAATCGTGCCCTCCGCCTCTGCGGCTTTATGGGCGTTCTCAAGAATCACGCCGGCCTCCGCCGTCATCGTCCCAGCCGTGACATCGACTGAGCGAATGCGATCGAGCTTGGCCAGGCTGACGATGATTTCGTCACCGCGCAGCGGCACCTGCGCCCCCACCAAGCCGGTATTACCACCTTGCGCAATAGCGCCGATCTCGTGCTGGTTGGCCCAGCGCAAGATAGCCTGCACTTGAGCGATCGACCCCGGCATGGTCACCGCCGCAGCGCCCGTATTGAAGCGCTTTCGCGGTTCTTTCAAATAACTCCCCATGCGTTCTGGCTCGCCTATAACGGCGTGGGAACCAAGCAGGGCTGTGAGTTCGGAAACGATCTGGGCAACAGGCAAGGACATGGGAGGACCATCAAGGGGAGGCCACCACTAGATGGCCGTTCTCCGCGCAAGGGACAAGCGCCGCATGCCAGATTTTACAACTCGTGGATGGCGTTGCAGAACGAATCCACTAATTTGGCGTGATCAGGTCTCCATCGCTTGGAACATCAATGTCGAACACTGTCTGGCCGGAGATCTACTTCATTCGTCACGGCGAAACGCAATGGAACGCCGAGCGCCGCTACCAAGGCCGCCGCGACATTCCGCTCAACCAAAAAGGCAAGGGGCAGGCCGACCAGAATGGCCGTACGCTTGCGGCACTTTTTGCGGCCCGCGGCCTGAACCCCAACGAGTTCGAATGGCACGGCTCGCCTCTTGGACGAACACGCGAAACGATGGAGCGCGTCCGTGCGGCATTCACCGAGCCCTTGCCCGAGGTAAAGTATGACGTCCGCCTGATGGAGATTTCCTTCGGCATCCTTGAAGGCGAACTGTTTGAACAGTTGCCGGCGAACATGGCGGTGGCTCCCGGCAGCCGAACGGCAGATTATTGGGAATTCCGTCCCGAGAACGGCGAGAACTATCGCGACGTTGAAGCCCGGCTCGCAGAATTTTCGAGCGTGCTTCAGGGGCCTTCCGTCGTCGTGGCCCATGGTGGCATAGCGCGCACTCTGCGCGTCCTCGTTGAGCGTGCACCCATCGTGGAAGTCGTCAACTGGGCGCCGCCTCAGGATGTCATCATGCACTTCAAGCCGGGCTTCATGGAACTGCTCAGCGCCGCCGCGTGATTGACCTCTCCCCCCGGGCTGCCTAAAAAGCCGTCAACCACGGGGCCGCACCATGTCGTTCAACAGTTTCGGGCATCTTTTCCGTTTTACCACCTGGGGTGAAAGCCACGGACCGGCCCTGGGCGTCGTGGTCGATGGCTGCCCGCCAGGCCTCTCCCTAACGCCCGAAATGATCCAGCGCGACCTGGACCGCCGCAAGCCAGGCCAGTCGAAATACACCACCCAGCGCCGCGAGGCCGACGAGGTCAAAATTCTCTCGGGCGTGTTCGAGGACGAGCGCACCGACGGCCCGCGCACCACGGGAACACCGATCTCGCTCCTGATCGAAAACACCGACCAGCGCTCCAAGGACTATGCCGAAATCCGCGACAAATTCCGGCCCGGCCACGCTGATTTCACCTATGACCAGAAATACGGCATCCGCGATTATCGTGGTGGTGGCCGCACCTCCGCCCGCGAAACGGCCGCCCGCGTCGCCGCTGGCGCTATCGCCCGCCAGGTCCTCGGTGGCATTTCCATCCGCGCCAGCCTTGTGCAGATCGGTCCGCACAAGATCGACTATGCCAATTTCGATTGGGCCCAAGTCGAACAGAACCCCTTCTTCTGCGCCGACCCGCAAGCCGCTGCTGTCTGGGCCGATTACCTTGACGGCATCCGCAAGGACGGCAACTCGGTCGGCGCCGTGATCGAAGTGGTCGCCGAAAATGTCCCCGCCGGCTGGGGCGCCCCGATCTACGGCAAGCTGAGCGCAGACCTCGCCTCGGCTATGATGAGCATCAACGCCGTCAAGGCTGTCGAGATCGGCGCCGGCTTCGAGGCGGCAAGCCTCACCGGCATCGAAAACGCCGACCAGATGCGGGCCGGGGAGGGCAGGCCCTATTTCCTCTCCAACCACGCCGGCGGCATCCTGGGGGGCATCAGCAACGGCGACCCTATTGTCTGCCGCTTCGCCGTTAAGCCCACCTCATCCATCCTGACGCCCCGGCAAACCGTCACCACGGGCAACGAGGACGCCGACATCATCACCAAGGGCCGCCACGATCCCTGCGTCGGCATCCGCGCTGTGCCCGTCGGCGAAGCCATGATGGCCATAGTCCTAGCCGACCACGCCCTGCGGCATCGCGGCCAGACCGGGCGAGATGGGGCAGTGGGTTTCGAGCGGAACTAGGCCAATTTCCACCCTGTGTCCCCCACGCTCGATGTCATCCCGGGCTTGACCCGGGATTCATCCCGAGATCAAGCCACAGCCGCAAGTGGTCCGAACAACCACCAGTAAGAAACACCCAATTCAGGATGGATCCCGGGTCGAGAGCCCGGGATGGCGCCGCGCGAGAGGCAATCGCAGCTCAAGGTCACACCACCAGCGCCATCCCTCCCTCTCCTAGGGGGAGGTTAGGTGGGGGTTGCCCCGCCCAAACACCAGCACCGTCTCCACGTTCCCATCGCCCCCAGCAATCGGCGATTGAACGGATTGCCTGTGCCTAAACCCCTGCGCCTGCATAAACGCGATCACCTCAGCCAGTGCAGTCTCGATCGCCACCGCGCTCGTCACGATCCCACCCTTGCCGACATTCTGCCGCCCGACCTCGAACTGCGGCTTGAATAAAATCACCGCATCCGCTTTCGCCGTACACAGCGCCAGCGGCGCTTCCAGCACCTTGATCACCGAAACGAAGCTGATGTCCGACACCAGGAGGTCAATCGGTTCGGGGATCATCTCCGCTGTCAGATCGCGCGCATTGACCCCTTCCATGCTGACGACACGGTCGCTGCCCTTTAGCCGTTCATGGAATTGGTCATGGCCCACATCCACCGCGTAAATGCACCTGGCGCCACGCTCCATCAGCACCTGGGTGAAGCCACCTGTGGAAGCCCCCACATCCAAACAAGTTTTGCCCTCGACCGAAATCCCGCCAGCATCAAGCCCCGCAACCAGCTTGAGCGCTGCGCGCGACACATAGTTCGCCGCAGGGTCGCTCAGCTCCAACGCATCGTCGCGCCCGACCATTTGGTTCTGCTTGTGCGCCTGAACCCCATTGATGGTCACCGTACCGCGCAGGATAGCGTCTCGCGCCCGAGCCCGACTGGGCACCAGCCCGCGCTGCTCCAGTGCGAGATCAAGCCGGATGCGCTCGATCATCCCTCGACCAGCCGCTTGACCTTCGCCAAGGCGGTTGCCTGATCTTCTTGGTAAGCCACTGTTCCCTGGAAGGCGCCGTCCTTGTCGACCAAAAAGGTCAGTGCCGTGTGGTTCACCAGATAGTTGGGGTCCCCCGGTTCGCCGACCTTCTCAGAAAAAACATTGAACGCCTTCTTGGCATTTTCGGTCTGTTCGAGGCTGCTGCCAACAAGGCCGATGATCGTTGGATCAAAGCCCTCGACATAGTTCTTGACCATGTCGAGGGTGTCGCGCTCGGGATCGACCGACACGAAGATAATCCGCAGATCTTTGTCCGTCAGCCCCAGCTGGGAGCGCCAGGCAGTCGTCTCCGCCAAAGTCGTAGGGCAAACGTCCGGGCAATAGGTGAAGCCGAAGAAGACGAGACTTGGCGTGCCGCGCAAATCTTCTTCAGTGAAAGCGCCGCCCTTGGTCGAGTTCAGCGCAAACTCCTGCCCGCTAATTCCGAGCGGTCGAGCAGGTGGGCGAAAGACGAACAGCGCCGTTGCGCCAATAGCTACGACAGCAACCAACGCCCAAAGAATGATGCGGAAGGTCCGCAGGGATTTCGGAACAGCCATGGCGTCAGGCGTCGAGCGGTTCGGTGCCGGTCGGCTTGCCATCGCGGCTCAGCGTGATCTTCTCGATGCGTGCCTCTGCCGTCCGTAACAGCGTCTCGCAATGAGCCTTCAGCGCTTCGCCACGCTCATAGATCGCTATCGATTCGGCCAGCGGCGCCCGTCCAGACTCCAGCTTGCCAACGATTTCCTCAAGCTGCGCGAGAGCCGCCTCAAAGCTGAGGGTCTTGATGTCGTCATTGTCGGCCATGGCTTTATCCTAGTCGTCGAGGCGCCCCACTGCGCCGTCCATCAGCATGGCCACATGGTTGGAAACCCCGCCGGCCAAGCCCTTGAGGTCATATCCACCTTCAAGAAGCGACACAATGCGGTTGCCGCAATAGCGCTCAGCGACGTCCATCAACTTTCCGGTGAGCCAACCATAGTCGCCCGATTGCCAATTGAGCTGTGCCAGAGGATCGCGCTCATGCGCATCAAAGCCGGCCGAGATCAGTAGCAGGTCGGGAGAAAAATTGATCAAGGCTGGGATGATCCGGTTGAGGTAAGCGTCCCGCATGGTTCCGCCATCGGTCTGGGGGTCAAGCGGCGCATTGCTGATATTGCCGACGCCTGTCTCGTCGGCCTTTCCGGTGCCAGGATAAAGCGGCATCTGATGACTCGAGGCATAGAAAACGCTGGGGTCTCCTTTGAAGATATCCTGCGTTCCATTGCCGTGGTGGACGTCGAAATCGATAATGGCCACGCGCTCGGCCCCATATTTCCGCTGCGCCTCTCGCGCCACGATGGCGACGGTGTTGATGAGGCAGAAGCCCATCGGCGTGGCGATTTCGGCGTGATGGCCCGGCGGACGGATGGCACAAAACGCGTTGTCGGCTTCGCCCAAGAGGACCGCGTCGAGCGCCAGGAGAGCACCACCTAACCCGGTGGCGACCGTGGACAAGGAGCCAGAGGAGATGAAGGTGTCGGCTTCAATTTGGCCGATGCCTTCAGCTGGTCGGGCTTGGCGAAGAATGTTCAAATAGCTAGAATCGTGAACCAATTCGGCGAGCATCAAGTCGCCCGTGGGCGCTTCGCGGCGCACAAGTTTGTCGAACCGCGGCCGGGAAAGGGCTTCTTCAACGGCGCGGATGCGGTCGGCGCGCTCGGGATGACCCTGGGGCGTCTGATGGTCTTCAAAGTTTGGTTGGCTGACGAGCAGGGTGGTCACGCGGGGTGATGCTCCAGATGATTCGTCACTTCGTCTTGACGTGCCGTGGGGTCGTTGTCAAACAGGCGCCATGTCGATGAACACCGGTCAACAGCACATGAACACAGTAACGGTGGCGCAAGCTGCAGAGTTGCTGCTGTCAGGGCAGATCTGCGCATTTCCCACCGAGACGGTGTACGGATTGGGCGGAGACGCGACCAATGCCGACGCGGTTCTCTCCATCTACGAGACAAAAGGCCGGCCACGTTTCAATCCGCTCATCATGCATTGCGCAGATTTGGCCATGGCCGAACAGCTAGCAATATTTTCGCCTCTGGCCCGCCGGCTGGCGGCGCTCTGGCCGGGATCGCTGACCATCGTGCTGCCCCAGCGCCCCGGCAACGGCTTGGCTGATGTGGCGACGGCGGGCCTCGACACAGTAGGTCTGCGCATCCCCAATCATCCCCTCGCGCTTGAATTGCTGGCCGCGGTTGGCCGCCCCTTAGCCGGACCTTCGGCAAACCCCTCCGGCAAACTTTCGCCCACGACAGCCCAACAGGTTCGGCTGGGTTTTGCCGGCAAGGTGCCAGTTCTGGATGGCGGGCCGTGCCAAGTGGGAGTCGAGTCGACGATCATCCGCGTTGACGGCGATCGGCTTGTGCAATTACGCGCCGGCGCCATAGCACGCGAGGACATCGCGCAGGCCCTTGGGCAGAAAGTGGAAACCGTGATGGGCGATGCTGAGATCGCCGCTCCCGGCATGCTGGCCAGCCACTACGCCCCCAATGCCCTGATGCGCCTGAACGCCGAGCCCCAGCCCGGCGAGGCTTATCTTGCATTTGGCACGGCACAAGACTTCGCCGGCCCGATGCGCAATCTGTCCCCCCCTGGCGATTTGCGTGAGGCTGCTCGCAATCTCTTTTCTATGCTGCACCAACTCGATGCCGAGCACGCGGGAACCATCGCTGTGGCGCCAATTCCCGCCGAGGGCCTGGGCGAAGCAATAAATGATCGCCTTCAGCGCGCCGCAGCGCCGCGGCCTTAGTTTTCCCGCACCTTGTAGGGCTTCTGGTCACGCATAAAGCGTGCCAGCGCTTCGAGGTCGGGGTCTCCGCCCGGCGGCAGCACCACTTTGAGGTTCACATACAGGTCGCCATCGCCATAAAGGCCCTTGCCCTTGAGGCGCAGCGCCTTGCCCGTGTCTATACCCGGCGGCAGGTTCAACTCCACCGATCCATCCAAGGTTGGCACCCGCACCTTGGCACCGAGCACCGCCTCATAAAGCGTAATGGCCACATCGGTGCGCAGATCGCCGGCGTCCCGGCGGAACTGCTTAGACTTCTCGAAGCGCACCGTCACCAGAGCATCGCCGGGCTCGCCCACGCCAGGGGAACCCTGACCCTTGAGGCGAATCTGCTGCCCCTCCTCAAGCTTTTCCGGAAGCTTCACCGAAAGAACCTTGCCCGACGGCATACGCACGGGGATGGAGCCACCCTTGTGGGCGTCTTCCAGGGAAACCGTCGCATTAACGACGATGTCTTCGCCCTTCATGCGGGCACCAGCACCAGCGCCGCCAGCCGCTGTGCCGGTAAACGGGTCCCATTGCGCACCGCCCGCGGGCCCCCGTCCAGGACCGCCACGCTGTTGGCCGCCAAAGCCGCTCATGAACTCCTTAAGAATATCTTCGGCCGAAAACCCGCCCTGGGCCGTGCGGCCGCCGCGGGCGGCTCCGCCAAACCCTCCGGGGTTGAACCCGGCAAACTTCGGATTGCCGTCGGCATCGATCTCGCCACGGTCGAACTGCGCCCGCTTGGCCGTATCGTTGAGCAGGTCATAGGCATTCGTCGCCTCGGCGAATTTGCCGTGCGCACTAGGATCATCTGGATTCTGGTCGGGGTGATACTTCTTGGCCAGCTTGCGATAAGCGGACTTGATTTCCGTTTCACTTGCCGATCTTGGCACCCCAAGCACGGTATAAGGATCGCGCATGTTGTCCATTCAATACTGGGGGCGTTGCTTCGCCCAATCTTCGTGCCCTATATGGCTACCGCCCCTGGCAATGTCCAGTTTCGAGCGACAAAGGGATAGGCTAAAATGTTGCAGACCTTAACGGAGCGCCTGTTCGACGACGGCGACCGCTCGGACCTCGATCCCTTCGCTGTCTTTGAAGAATGGTTTGCCCTCGCCAAGGAAGCCGAGCCAAACGATCCCCATGCCATGGCGCTGGCAACGGTGGACGAGGACGGGCTCCCCGACGTCCGGATGGTGCTGCTCAACGCCCGCGACGAACGCGGCTTTTCCTTCTTCACCAATTTTGAAAGCGCCAAGGGGCGGCAACTTTTGGCCCATCCCAAGGCTGCCATGGTCATGCACTGGAAGTCGCTGCGGCGCCAGGTGCGCATGCGCGGACCCGTCGAGCAGGTGACAGCGCAGGAAGCGGACGCCTATTTTGCAACCCGCCACAAGAATAGCCGCATCGCTTCAGCCTCTTCCAAGCAGTCGCGGCCTGTCGCCAACCGGGCGCAGATGATGGATGAGGTTGCAAGCCTTGCCGCCCAGATCGGGGAGGCTGAAGCGCCACGCCCCATGCACTGGTCCGGCTTCCGCATCGTTCCGACCAGCATTGAATTCTGGAAGGACGGCGAGTTCCGCCTGCATGACCGGGTGCGGTTTACCCGCGACGGCAGCCGCTGGGCAAGTACGCGCCTTTATCCGTAATCAAGCATTCCTGATGGGGCTGGGGGCAGGCGCATGAGTGCGGGGCAGGGAGGAGCAGAGCGCGACGCTCATGTCGTGTTTAGCGGCACACGACCGGAGTTCGCCGCGATTCTCCTGCGCGGTTATCTGCTCCTTGTTCCCACCATCGGGCTGTATCGCTTCTGGCTCACCAACTGGCGGCGGCGCTTTTATTGGTCGCATACGACAATCGGCGGCGATGCGCTCGAATATACCGGCAACGCCGGCCAATTGCTGCTGGGCTTCCTGATGGCGCTTGCAGTCTTCGTCCCGCTCTATGGCCTGTTCTTTTTCCTATCAACCCAATCATCCGAAGCAGCGATCGTCGGCTATGGCGGCATCGCCGTGTTTGTCTGGTTCCTTGCCGGTTACGCGACCTACCGAGCCCGTGACTTCCGGCTCTCGCGCACTTTGTGGCGTGGCATCCGCTTCGATCAGGCCGGCAGCGCCTGGGGCTATGCCTTTCGGCGTTTTGGCTGGTCCCTCCTGATGATTATCACGCTTGGTCTCGTCTATCCCTTCATGGCAGCTAATCTCTGGCGCTACCGCTTCCAGCATAGCTGGTACGGCAATCGGCAGTTTTCGTTCGATGGCAGCTGGAAGCAGATCGCCTGGCCCTATTATCTGAGCTACTTCATCATCGTCGTTGTGGGCGGCATCGGATTGTTGACCGGAGCGGGCATGGGAGTGTTCCCGACCGATAGTTCGCACTTCAACCCTGCGGGCCTGCCGCCGGTCATCATCGCCGCTACCCTCTGCGGAGTCATGGTGTTGTTCTACAAATCTCGCGAACTGACCCGCATGTTTTCTTCTGTCCGGCTCGGGCAAACCAGCCTCAAGCTACAGGTGCAAGCGCGAAGCCTCTTAGGGCTTTACCTGTTGTTCGGGCTTGGCCTGGCCGGAGCATATCTTTTTCTGCTGATTGGTGGCGTAATCGTTCTTGGCGCTGTTGCAGGCGAGGCCTTCGCTGGCGGAACGATGGACACCAGCATTTTCCTTGACGATCTGCGCAGCAGCTTCGTGACCGTCCTGGCCGTCGTCGCTGGCTATCTGCTGGTGCTCGGCGCCTTCAGCTTCATGCGCGAGCTTTTTGTCAGCTTGGGCTTTTGGCGGCTACTTTCAAGGAATGCGGTTGTGAGCGGGGTCGATAGCTTGCACGACGTTAAGGCGCGCGCCGAAGACAAATCACTTGCCGGCGAAGGCCTGGCCGATGCCCTCAACGTGGGAGCCTATTGATGGCGATTGCCGCGCGCTTCCATGACGGTGTGACAGCTGGCGTGCGCGAGGTTGACCTCGACTACGAGCGCCGCAGCGATGCGGGCACGCTCATCATCCGCGATGCCAGCTCCAAGGCCGAGCTGGCGCGTTGGTCATCGGAAAGCCTTTACATGGTGCATGCGCCCAAGAACGCCTTGCGCCTTGGCGCTGAGGGCCAGCCGGCCGGCGCCCGTGTCATCGTCGAGGGACAGGAGGCCATCGCCCGCATCATGGCAACCCTGCCGGTCTTGCACCACAAGCAGCGCCGCGAAACGCAGCGGCAAGTGCGTATTGCCGTAACCGCGACGATCGCCCTGGCTTCGGTGATCATCGCCTATCTTTACGGCGTGCCCATGCTGGCCAGTCGGATTGCGGGCATTGTGCCGGCCGCCTGGGAACAATCCTTGGGCAACACGGTTGCCACGCAGATGGAAGCCAGTCTTGCCCAAAGCGGTGGTTTGTCGGTCTGCGACCCGGATCCGCAAAGCCTCGCCAACCGTGCCCTCGCGCGCTTCGGTGCCGAAGCGATGCGCGACACCAATTCACCTTTCACACTCGACATCAGGGTCGTTCGCTCCGACATCCCCAATGCATTCGCCTTGCCGGGTGGACGGGTTTACTTCTTTTCAGCCCTGCTCGACCGCGCCGAAAGCCAGGACGAATTTGCCGGCGTGCTGGCGCATGAAATTGGCCACATCGTTTACCGCCATGGTTTGCAACATTTGCTGTCAACCGCGGGAACTGGTGCCTTGATCGGCTTTATCCTTGGCGACATGACGGGCTTGTCAATTGCGGCAGGCCTCGGCTCGACCTTGATCGATGCGCGCTTTTCGCGCGTGTCCGAACGCGAAGCGGACACCTATGCGGCACGCGTCGCGCAGCGGCTGGACTTCCACCCGGCCGGCCTAGCCGATCTGATTGGACGCGTCGGCGAAGACAACCGCTTCGCCCGGGCGCTCGCCTTGTTCAGCACCCACCCGCTGACCGAAGATCGCAAGATCGCATTGGCCCGCCTCGCAGAACAGCGGCCGACCGGGCTTGAGCCTCCCTTCTCGGATGCCGAATGGCAGGCTATCCGCACCATGTGTGGCGGCCCGGCGCAAGGCAGCTTATGATGGGTCATTCCACCGTCCTAGTCCCTTGCGAGCACCTTCCGGCGGTTCATCCAATCCAGTTCATGGCGGCACTTTGCGTATTCTGATCCGTACGTCCAAATGGGCTATCTGGGCGCGCCGGCTCGGCAGCGTCGCCGTGCCCCTTATCGTCATTTCAATCCTGCTCCATCGCCTCCGCCTGATCGGGGGTGATCTGTTCCTCGCGGCCGCTGCGTTGGCAGGCCTTGTGGCGCTGATTGCGGTTCTAACGTCGCTGATTGCGCTGGTCCGCCTCTGGCAAACGGGCGACCAGGGCTGGAGCAAGGCATTGGTGGGCTTGGCCTTGGGCCTGATCTGCCTTGTTCCCTTTGCCTATTATGGCGCCCTGGCGCTGCAATACCCGCCGGTCACGGACATTGCCACGGACGACCGTGCCCTGCTGCCGCTGGTCTTTGAACCGGGCACGGCCGCCATGCCGGCGCCCAGGATGCTGGCTCCTGCAGACCAGGACATGCTCTTTCCCAATGCAGTCACGCGTTCCTACCCGCTCAACGAAGGAAGGACCTTTGAACTCGTCCGCCAGATCGTAGCCGACTTTGGCTGGGATATCCGCTACGAGCGGCTGCCTGCGCCGGAAGCTGCAGGACAGATCAATGCGCAGATCGTGACTTTTCCCGGCTGGCGCGAGGAAGCTGTTATCCGGGTGACCGGAGACAACGCCAATGCCAATGTCGATATGCGTTCGGTTTCCCTCAATGCGCCCCATGATTTCGGCAGCAACGGCGAACGGCTCGAGAGTTTTCTGAATGCGCTCGATGATGAAGTAACGAGACTCCTTATCGAAAATCCGGACATCAACCTTCCGGCTGGAACGGAGCCCGCTAGTCCGGCTCAAACCGAAGGGGAAGCCGAACCGCCGCCGTCCTGAAGATCGAAGCGATCGCCAAAAATGGTGGAGCGGCGCTTCAGCAACCCCTTGCCCGCTAGATATTCCGCATGAGCGGCAACCGTCATCTGTGCCGCTCGTCGCACAGCCCACGGCTGGTCCGGGTAGATCGCTGCGGTGATTGCGGAAACACTGCGTGCACCGGCACTAATCGCTTGCAAAATCTGGCTGTTGCGCATGTTGCGGTGCGTCATAAGCGCTTGGGCATAAGTTGGGCCATCAGCAATCGGGCCGCCATGGGCTGGCACATAGCGCCCGTAGGGCAGGGCGATGACTTTCGCCAAGGATTGAAGATAATCTGCCATCGACCCATCGGGTGGCGCCACAAGCGTTGAGTTCCAGCCCATCACATGATCGCCGCTGAGCAGCACATCGCCCAAGCCGAACGCCAGATGGTTGGCGCAATGGCCTGGCGTGGCATGGACGTTTAAGGTCAGATCGCCAGCATGGATGACTTCTCCGTCGCGCAAGACACGATCCGACTTGAGCGTCCAATCCGCCGATCTTCGCAACGGGTTGCGCTCGAACCGCCGGAGCGGGCGTGAGAGGCGATGCGCCCCGCCGAACCAGAGGGGTGCATGGAGCTTCGATGCCAGCCGGAGCGCCAGCGCGCTGTGGTCGCGATGGGTGTGAGTGAGCAAAACAGCATCAATGGGACGGCCATCAATGGCGCGGAGGAGAGCGCCATAGTGGCCCTCGTCATCGGGACCTGGGTCGATGATCGCCAGCCGCTCATGGCCGAGCAGGAAACTATTGGTGCCGGTGAAAGTATAGGCGCTGGCGTTAGGCGCTGTTACACGCGCAAGGCCCTCGGCGACCACAACCCGCTGGCCGGTTTGCGGATCAAATTGCTTGTCGAAGACCAGGGGAGCAGCCATTGCACTCATTATGACGGCAGACTAAGAAAGTGACGACGCAGGCTGTAGCGTGTCCCGCGCGGGGATGCCGGTTTGCCCCAAGTTCGAAAGGTATGAAATGGCGCTGACTTTGACCACGCCCAATACGCTCCTTGGCCTTTACCAGCCCAAGGGCGATGTCGCCAAGCTGGCATCCAGTTTTGCAACAATCGTGCTTGGCACGCTGCTCATCACCCTTTGCGCCAAGATCAACGTGCCGGTATGGCCCGTACCTGTCACGTTGCAGGGCCTTGCCGTCGCAGCACTTGCCGCAGCCTTTGGCATGCGCATCGGCGTGGCAACAGTCGCACTTTATCTGTTTGAAGGCGCACTCGGCCTGCCAGTCTTTGCCACCGGTGGCGGCTTGCCCTATCTTGTTGGTCCAACCGGCGGTTTCCTGATCGGCTTCCTTTTCATGGCCGCCATCATCGGCTACGCCGCCGACAAAGGCGCCTCGCGCAAGCCTTTGCAGCTATTCGGCGCCATGCTAATCGGCGACGCCGTCCTGTTCGCCCTCGGTTTTGCTTGGCTGCTCCTGATGGCTGGCCAGGCCCAATGGATCGACCAAACCAATGTCATCACCTCAGCCTTTACCAAGGCCGTCCAGCCATTCGTAGTTTGGGATATCCTAAAGATGGCACTGGCTGCTCTGACTGTGAGCGGGGTATGGGGCCTGCTGAAGCGCTAAGTGCTTCTGCTTACCGCGGAGCACGTGTGGCGACTACTAAAATGCTTGGCGGAACTGACTTTGAGATATCACGACCTAAAGTTGTCTGCTTGGTCAAGACCCGACCCGCTAGCTTCAATCCCGTTCTTAGAAACAAGCCTCGACCAAAAACCGGGCCCATAAGGGCCCGGTTTTTTGATGGTCGGAGTAGAGTGATTCGAACACTCGACCCCCTGCTCCCGAAGCAGGTGCGCTACCAGGCTGCGCTATACTCCGTCAAATTACATGGTCGGCGCGCTCAACGTTAGCAACCGGCCAACAGAAAACGTCCGGCTTGCCGCCATTGGTTGGCCTTATAACTGCGCCAGTTGCACTGTTCAAGCCAACCTAAAAGCCTTTTCCACCGCCCGCACCCATATGTTGCGAAGCAAAAGCAAACCGTGTACGAACCCCGCCAAGTTGGGGTGTCGCCAAGTGGTAAGGCACCGGTTTTTGGTACCGGCATTCCTAGGTTCGAATCCTAGCACCCCAGCCAGCTTTCCCGTAAGCCTTTGTATAGGAGCCCGTTTTCTTTCCTGAAAAGGGCGCGGTGTTTGCAGCTGTATTCTATGGGTGTGTTACATGCTTGAGGAGCATGTCGCGTGCCGTCCATTCCATTCTGTTTTCGTCGCAACGCTGCCGATTACTGGCGCCGTTGGTCGCCCGGTTCCTGCGGGTAGAGCTGCCGCATGTGGACGGTTGTGCAGCGAAAATCCGGCTGGGCAGGAATGGACCAGTACCAGTCAGCTTGGCTCACTGGCGTGACTGGATCGGAAGCAATCGTTTCCTGGACAGAAACCGCGCCGAGTTCAGGATGCGTGAACATGCCCACCAGATTCCGGTCGGTTGGCGGTAGGCTCAACAGGTAAGCACTTGGAACAAAAACGTCGAAGGCTAGGAGGGCGCCAGGAGCAAGGTGGCGTCGAATGGCCGCGAACGCCTGACCAAAATCTTCTGCTGTGTGCAAGTGCAGGAGGGAGTTGGCAGCGATGACAACGCCATCGAACAGCGTACCGAGTTCGAAGTCCCGCATGTCCATTTTGGCGTATTGAATACCAACCGAATTCGCTGCAGTACGTGTTCTGGCCGTTTCGAGCATTATCTCCGACAGATCAACGCCCGTAACCTGCGCCGCTCTTGGCTAAAGGTATGGTGAGCCGACCGGAACCGCAGGCTAACTCAAGAACCTTCCAACCGTGTCCTCCGACAGTATCAACGTAAAAGCGCTCCATCGCCTCATCCCGAGGGGAGACGAGATCGTAGAGTTCGGCATCATCATATAGACCGGGCACTGTTCTTACCCCTGCGGAGCGTCAGATTAACAGCAAAAAAGTCAGTGCGGTTGATGCGTTTCGCTACACTACCGCTAAGGAAAACCGCCGATCTCCAGTGCCTAGGAAAGAAAGCGCCTGCCGACTCCATGGGTGCCCTCACATAGATATCGTGAGCTTGACCGGTTGCATAACCGCGGGCGATTGTGCCGCTGCAATGCCATGCTGCACTTCATCGAGCCCCAACTCTTCGACGGCCTGCCAAACGTCGTCCGGGGTTCCCCATTCTCCCACATGCGCCTTGAGCCGAAGGCCTTTTGCGAAGGCGGCTTTATAGATGGGCTTGAACACACCGATTGGCTGCTCAAGTTCGTCTGCGTAGAGGTCAATACTTTGATAAGAGCCTGTCTCCAGCAACGGCTCAGTCCAACTTATGAGGGCATCGACCGGGCAATGCTGAGATAGTCCTAATTGGGCGATCCATTCGATTTCAGGAGCCACCCGCTCGTGTATTTCCTGCATGACCTGAGTTAGTGCCAGGGCATCCCCATTCCAAAGGGTTAGTGCCCAAACATCTTCCCCGGCTTCAAGGCGCGTCACGCCGTCATCTTTGGCCTGCACGAATGTTGCTTCGAGTGCCAGCATTCGTCCGGCGGCGCCAGGAAAGGCCTCGCCGATCCGGTTGGCACTTACCCATTCGTGCATCTCGTCCATGGAGGCCAAAACGCGATCGAGGGGAACAACGTCGATGCCGTCCTCCCACGGACAAAGCTGCGGCTTCCACCGAGGTTGCATGCGTATGAAGTTCGCTTTTGGAACACGCAATGAGAGCTTCGCGGTCGTGATTGGCGAGTGCGGCTTCAAATGTCATGGTTGTCCCCGCTTATGCTGGGCGGGAAGCCACGTCCCTTCACCACAAAGTCGGCACGCTCCATTGGCCGGCTTGCCAGATAAAGCTCCACACTCGGTAAGAAGAGGTCTCGCCACTCATCAGCCCAACTGCCCATCCCCTTTGCCAAGCTTGCTTGCAACACACTTTCAGCATCGCTCTGGACCCACAACCGAATGTCATAGAGTGGAGCCAGCTGGGGATGCAGGGTTGACACGCCTTGGACGACAACTGGTCCATTGAAAACGATGCGCCGAGCTGCGCGGCACGGCTGTCCAGTGTGCCAGTCATAGGGGAAGTAAGAACACTCACCCTGAAGAATGAGAGCCTGCACACTCCCCAAGAACTCGCTGTAGCGCATGTAAGGGAATGGGAAGCCAGGGCTTGCCACTCTACGCCATTCTGCTTCTGACTGGACGAAGTCGTCGAGCGAAATGACCTCGGCACCAAAAGCTTTCACCATAAGATCCGCCAGAGTGCTTTTGCCGCTTACAGGCAAGCCATCGATCGCGATGAGGCGAGCACCAGAGGCTTTTGCGACCGCCTCCTTAGGAGTTAAGACATCACCTTGGTTCATCTACAGTGCCGCCTTGGGACGTGAGACGCATCGCGTGTGAGATGATCATTTGCGCGGCCTCGGCAGCCGGGAGGTCGGTGGTGTCATCAGCGCGTTCTCCCTGGATCCAGCCAGGCTGGCCGAGCGTGTTCTCAAGCCGGTCCTGATCGTTCAAGGAGAAGCTGATCTCCAGGCAGGTATGTCGGACGCAGAGGCTTTAGAGGCAGCTGCACCATCTGCTGATCTGGTCCGGCTTCCAAACACCAACCATGTTCTCAAAGCCGTTCCCCCTAATGATGCAGCAGCTAACATCGCCGCCTATGCCGATCCAAGCCTGCCGCTTGCGCCAGGGGTGGTGGAGGCAATCGCCCACTTCATAAAGGCCCACAAAGACTTGAATTGAGCGGGCTCGGAGCGGATAGCGGGAAGTCAGCGGTGCTGCTCGAAACCGAACCATTCTCTTCCCTCCCTCATTGCGGAGGTGGGGCAGGACACGGTTGTTGACCGATATCCGATCGGCTCAAAGCAATCATCTCAGTCTACTCGACTGCTGCTCCGTGACTAATATAACAGCCCGCTTCTCGACTCATCATGTTCACGCTACGTTCTTGTTTGGAGGACGTTGATCATGAAAGATGTCGTTGCACTGGTGACCGGTGGCAGTCGGGGTATCGGGCGTGGAATTGCCCTGGCGCTTCTGGCTGAGGGTGCGACGGTGCACGTCACTGGCCGAACAATGACGGAGGAAGAGGCAAAGGTTCATCCACAAGGTTCTGGCTCGTTGGAAGGGCTGCAGGTTGAAGCAAAGGCGTTGCCGGGCCGCTTGACAGTGTATCGGTGCGATCACGGCATCGATGCACAAACCGAGGCTGTTGTTGAGCAAATTGGTCGCAACGGCAGGCTCGACATCGTCGTGAACAATGCCTGGCCGGGTTACGAGCATATGGTGGAGGGAGAGGAGTTTACTTGGGTTCGGCCATTTTGGCAGCAGCCGACATGGCGCTGGAGTGCCATGATCGATGTTGGACTGCGCGCGGCCTTTGTTGCCTCCAGAGCAGCAGCTCCACTTATGGTTAGGAACAAGAGCGGGCTGATCGTGAATATCTCGTTTTGGGCCGCTGAGTTATTCAATGGGAATGCCATCTATGGCGTCGCCAAGGCTGCGGCAAACAAGATGGCTTCAGACTTCGCCCATGATCTAAGGCCACACAACGTTGCGGCCTTGGCGCTCTATCCTGGACTGGTACGAACCGAGGCCGTCATGCGTGCTGCCGAGTTCTTTGATCTGTCCAACTCGGAGTCACCGCAGTTCATCGGACGCGTCATTGCGGGCTTGTGGAAAGATCCAAACATGATGGCGAAATCCGGTAAGGTGCACGTGGCAGCTCAACTCGCGCAAGAGTATGGGCTGTCTGACATTGATGGTTTTCAGCCTCGGCCACTCACAGCATCGGACATTGTCTAGGTCGGAGTAGTGTCTGCATCAGCCTGGCGCTTGATAGAAGCAGCAGGGCCGCTTGCCACCCCAAAGGCATCGGTCAGCACCCGAACCTATTTCTGCCGTTCATCGTTGTTGACACCATCCCGAAAGCAGCCGGCTATCGGCGAAGCGTTCGATCACAGTTGTGACGCGGCTCTGCACCGTTGTTTTGCGGTCGGTGCAAACCGCGGCGCGCAATGGCCGAGCTACGGCGGACGCACCGTGGTCCAGGCGGTGCAATCGCCCCCCAAAGGCGCAGTGCCTGAGCAGCAGTGCTTACCGACAAATGCGTTCAATTCGACATCAATCACTATATTTGCCTGATCACTCCCTTAACGCGTCGATTTCCGCCTGGTCGAGCAGGGCAGGACCGGCCCCTATTGCCTCCAGATATATCTCGAGTGCCGCCAGACCTGAAGCCGGGCGATAGGCTGCATCGCTTTGTACCGCCACGGCAAACCGGGTTTGCCAATCGCCATTGAGCCGACAGGCGATGGCGACATAGGCCGAACTACCACTCGTTTCAAACTCGCGACACAACTGGCCATCGCCATCGGTGAATGTGGAGACCGGCACCATGGTGATACCATTGCCCAATGCTGCGCTGGTCCCGGCAGGCACGGTAGCGAGGGCGGCCGCTAACTGCGGGCCCGATAGCCCGACCGATGGAGCTGACCGGTCAAACTGCCCGAACAGGACAAGCACCGGCACGGCAAGTGCGACCATGGTTAGCGCGCCGACTGCGAGGCCCGCGGGCGTCAGGTCGAGCGCTTGCCATGCCCGCCGCCACCATGGCGCGCGGTCGCGGCGGGCAATGGCTGAGCGCACACTGGCCTGCAGCTCCAAAGGCACCGATTGCAGCAGTTCAGCATAACCGCGCCGCGCCAGGTCCGCGCCTTCCGCCAAGGCGTGCACCCGCTCGGCCAGCATCGGATTGGTTTCGATAGCATTGGCCACAGCGCTGAACTGCGGCTCCTCGAGCACCCCGTCGGCGAATTCCATCAATGTTTCGTCGCTGAACTGGCCCACTTCGTTGTCCTTCACAGCAACCGCCCTCCATCTACGCCCACCGTCTCGGCGAGCTTACGCCGGGCCCGCGCCAGCCGGCTCATTACCGTACCGATCGGCAGGTCCAATACGGCAGCCGCCTCGCGATAACTCAGCTCCTCGACGCACACCAGCAACAGCAATTCGCGTTGTTCTTCGGGCAGGCTGCCAATCGCCTCAAGGGTCCGGGCTAGCATCAGGCGCTGCTCGGGAATGGAAGTGCCATCAAAGGCTCCCAGATCGTCGCGCTCATAGATATCGATCTCTTCGCCGCGCGTGCGCTGTCGCCGCAGCCGGTCGATCCAAGCATTGCGCAAAATACGAAACATCCAGGCTTCGAACGGCACGTCGTTGGCCCGCCCGGCGCTGGCCAGCGCTTTTTCGCACGCTACCTGCACCAATTCGTCGGCAATATCGGCGACACGGCACAGGGCCAGCGCATAGCGGCGCAGGCGCGGCAGCATCCGTATCAACCCTGGTCCGATCGTAGTCATACGCTCTCATACGGCCCGAGGGCTCATCTATTCCCGGGCGCCGGCAGTTTTGTTCGGCAAATCGCTGAATAAAACGCCGGTTCGCCCGTATACATGTCGCTACAACCCATCAAAGCCAAGGACGATCGATGCCCACGACCTTCTCCAGCGTACGCGCGCTGCTTGTTGTCCTCGGCCTGCTGACCTTGCCAGCGCTGGTATTAACGCCTGTGCTCAGCCTGCCGACCCTTGCGCAGGACGACGATGGGGGCGATGATGATGATGACGACGGTGATAACGACAGTGGTTCTTCGAGCAACGACACCGATCGGGATGACGAGGACGACATTATCGTCAGTCCCTCCAACCCGATAGCACGCCCCCGCGCTCAGCCGCGCCTGCAGCCCGTGGCGCCGCCAGTTGTGCTGCTTGAGCAGGCGCCCAATCAAATCGTTGTGCAAACCCTAGGCACTGAGGCCAAGGCCCAATTGCTCGACCAAGGCTTTGCCGTGCTGTCGGAGGGCACCGATCGTGTATTGCTGGAAGTCCCACCCGAGCTCGAAATTGCCGCGGCGCTTGAACAAGCAGCCTTAGCTGCACCGACGGCTCTCGTCGCGCCTAACACCTATTACCGCACCCAGTCGGTACCCGACGACTGCATGGGCGCGCTCTGCCAGTCCTGGGAGGCCGTAGGCTGGCCGCCGGTCACGGTCGATCCGCTCTGTCGTTTCGAGCCCCTGATCGGGGTCATCGACACCGGGCTCAACCTCGAACACGACATGCTCGGCGGCGCCAAGATAAGGCTCGAACGCATCGGCAGCGCCGGCACCGCTCCATCCGAGGAAAAGCACGGCACGGCAATCGTCGCGCTGTTCGTCGGCGATGCCGATAGCCGGGTGCCCGGTCTGGCGCCGGCAGCGGACTTGCTGGTGATCGACCCGTACGGACGCGACGGCAACGACGAGCGCAGCGATGTGTTTAGCCTGGTAGAGGCGCTCGATCGTCTGGGCGCTCAAGATGTGACAATCGCGAGCCTCAGCCTCGCCGGTCCCGACAACCTCTTGTTGGCTGACGCCGTTACGCGCCTCCAGGCCCAGGGCATTCCCTTGGTTGCTGCGGTCGGCAATGCCGGCCCGCGCTCGCAGCCGCTCTATCCCGCCGCCTATCCGGGCGTCGTCGCCGTCACAGCGGTCGACGACGCGGCGCAAATCTATCGCCGCGCCGTTCAGGGCGATCACGTCAGCTTTGCCGGTCCTGGGGTAGCTATTCCCACCGCTGCCTCGATCCGTGGCGTCCGCCCGCAAACCGGCACATCGTTTGCCGTCCCCTTCGTCACCACGGCTCTCGCCGCGGCCATGGCCGATGGCACGTCGGCCGAGGACGCCATCGCCGCTCTTGCAAGCGGCAGCCGGGAGCTGGGCGACGCCGGCAAGGACCCGGTGTTCGGATGGGGCCTAGTGCAGATCCCGTCCCCCTGCTGAGCCTTAGCGAACAGCACGGGCGAACTTGCGATACCAGCCGGTGCTGGCAATGGTGTTACGCGATACTTTTTTCCGCTCGGCTGCTTCGAGCGAACTTTCGCTGCCGATCTCGGCCTCGAGCATGGTGCTGGCCCGCTGGAACGGGATAACCTGAACCAGCGGCGTGCCCTTTTCTATTTCGTGCAGCCCGTCGTTGCCGCGGGCAAAGAAGGGAAAATGGATCGGGGCGATATAGCTGTCGGTATCGACGATCCCAGCCACAGGCTCAAAGACTGGGTTGGCGCGGTTAAGAAGCGGCACGAAGAGACAGCTCCAGCCGATCGGTGTGCGGATCGACCAGTAATTGTGAAACTTGCAAGGCGGACTGTCCGACCTTGGGTGGCCCGCCACCTGATGGGTGCCGTGGTTGCTGACCATGGTCTTGTCGAAGTCCCAGCCGGCGGTCACCGTGCGGCGACCGTCGCTGATTTCGAGCCGGACACTGGCGGCCAGCGGCAGGATGAAGCCCGTGGTCATGGCATCGAGAAACGGCATGCAGCGCTTGACCGTGAGGCCCGTGTCATTGGTGCCAAGTTTTTGCGTGTCGACCGCCGGTAGCCGCCGAAACCAGTCTGGCAGATGGGTTTTGCTGGCGACCGGCGCTGCAATGACGCCCTCGTCTTCGGGGGCGCAGAGAAAGCGGATCCTTGGGCTGGGCTTGGCAAACATTGAGCGCTCCGATCTGGCGTTTCGTCAGTTGACGTCTCGCTGCAAGACTTATTCCCTTGCTTAAGAATTTTTTGGGAGGGAATAAACCTTTGCGCCAGCCGTCTGGCTTGATGGGCAGCAACGCCCGTACAAAAAAAGGATCAGTCCTATGGGTAGGACCATAACCATGACGACCCTAGCCGTCGCCGCCATCGTGGCGGGTACCGGCTCGGCCAGCGCGTATCAGGCCGTCGACGCCGCGCCGCTACCGATCGTCAGCCAGCACCAGCTGGTGGCCGACAGCGCCGTGCGCTATATCGACGGACGCTGGCACGACTGGCGCAACGGCCGCTGGGTCAGCCGCAATGACGGGTCGGACTCGAACTCGAACTCGAATTCGAACTCCAACAGTTCATCGAATTCCAATTCGAACAGTTCGTCCAATTCGAGCAGCAATAGTTCGTCGAACTCCAGCAACAATAGCTCCTCGAATTCCAATTCGAACAGCTCGTCCAATTCGAACTCGAACGGTTCCTCTAATTCCAGCTCGAACAGTTCGTCGAACTCGAGCTCCAATTCGTCCGACGACGATGATGGCGACGACTGATCTCGCCCAAAGCTTCCGGTGGTGGGCATAGCGCGCCACCGGAAGCCGCTGATCAAGTCGTCAGGTGGTTTCCGCAGTGCCCGCTATCCGTTCGTATTATGTTGGAGCGGGCTGATCCGTTTCCTCCACCCTTCCAAGAGAGCCGAATGTCCAACGGCCCTTCAGGAGTCAGTCGAAGAAGCTGAGGTCACCATCGGTCAGGTGCTTCCTGGCTTCTTTAACGTTGAAGTTGATACCAAGACCTGGCCGATCTGGTACGTCGATCAGGCCGCTCTTTACAGGCATGCCGTCAAAACCTTCGGTGATGTCATACCAGAACGGCTCGAATCGCGCCGGGTATTCGAATGCGATCAAATTATCTGGCATGGTCGCGCAAACTTGGATCAGTGCCGCAAGCCCGAAAATACCGTTGGCGGTGCCGTGCGGGGCCATTGCGATGCCGTGTAGATCGGCATGCTCAGCAATCCATTTGATCTCAGCAAGTCCACCAACGTCGCACGGATCGGGTCCGATCACGTTAACAGCGTGGCTCTCGATCAGATGTTTATAGTTTTGGCGCAGGTAGATCTGCTCGCCGGTATGGATCGGCGTCGTGGTGTGCCGGGTGATATCAGCATATAGATCATGGTTCACATAAGGCACGTAGTCGCCCGTGATCATATCCTCGAGCCACATCAAGTGCAGATGCTCAACTGCCTTAGCGAGACGCAATGCATCGATAGGCATAAAGCCAGGTCCGGCGTCCACTGCAGTGTTGTAGCCTGAGCCCAGGCCTTCTTTTGCTGCGGTAATGCACGCGACAAGATGATCAAACCCTTCCTTTGTCATTGTGCCCTTATGCGGGTAAGGAAAGGGCGCGTCGGTCTGGACTTCCCCATAATAATAATCGGGGAATTCGCGTACCATGGAGGAATGATAAGCGCTCGGCAGCTTAAACAACGTGAATTGCCCCTGCAGTGACTTTCCATACTCGGCCCACCGCTTGTAGCCAGCCGGTGTGTGCTCCGCTCCGCCGGGAACCTCGGCTTGGTAGAGCGTACGATAGGTACGAACCTTGTCGCGCACCTTTCCGCCTAACAGGCGATAGGCTGGTGCGTTGAGCGCTTTGCCGGCGATATCCCATAGCGCATGCTCAATTGCGCTAACTGCCGACCCAAACGGCTTAAAACCGCCGCGGACCCGAATGCGCCTCATCACGCGTTCTACGTCGCGCGGATCTTGCCCTACAATTGCATGCTTTAGGTCAAGCACCTGAGGCTTTACATAAGGCTTAGGGGCCTCGATCTGACCCCAACCACTGATCCCTTGGTCAGTCGTGATCCGGATAACGGGGCTGCTGGCAATGATCGCACATTTCAGGTCCGTGATCTTCATGGCGGGAATCCTCCTATCAGTCCGCACTCGATGGCTCAACAAAGTTGACGGTTACTCCGAGTGCAACAACGTTGCCCCGCGACAAGGGAGGCAATTCCAAACGTTCGAAATCAGTCGAAGGCAATCAGGCCGCTTTCACGCAGCATTGCTGATTGCTGTCTCCAAATCTGCATGCACCTTGTTTCGACCGGTGGTTTTGGCCAGGTAGAGCGCTTGGTCTGCCCGCTCGATAACGTCGGCAATGTCGCGGTCCGTGTGTCGAGCTCTTGCCACCCCCGCGGACGCAGTGACATGGACAGTACGATCGTTGCGCACCTCCACAACATCACGGCAGATTTGCTCCCGAATACGCTCTGCCAACAACATGGCATTGGCTAGATTAGTTTCACGCAGAAGAACAACGAACTCCTCACCCCCGAAACGGGCAACCTTGTCAGTTGTTCGTACAGCGTTTTGTACAGTGGTTCCAACGAACTGAATGACATCGTCTCCAGCGCCGTGACCAAAAGTGTCGTTGATCCTCTTGAAGAAATCGATATCGATAACAAGAACACAGATGTCGCGGTCGTAACGGCGAAAATAGTTCATGGCATCAGTGGCTATGGCCAAAAAAGCGCGACGGTTCAGAAGGTGTGTTAGCGAATCAGTGTCAGCCTGTAGCTGTAGGGTGCTGATGTGTTCGCCCATGAGCCGTGTGCGTTCATCGAACCGCTCTTGCATTGTCGAACTGACCCGTTCAGCCTCTTGCCTTGCAAACTCCGCAGTGCCTGCGCGATGCAATAGCGAACGTACTGCCGAGGACAGGTGTCGCACGTCGCTGGAGCCGCCCCTGCGACTGATCGTGGTAGCCGTGGGGTCTCGGCCCAGTTTGTCGACCTGCTCGGTGAGCTGAGCTAGGGGGAGGGTCAGGCGTGCTGCGAGTAGGTAAGCGCCGGCTGTCCCTACTGCTGCGAGCATTAATCCGATGCCAACAATTGTTAGGGCAATCTGGTGAGCTTCTGCCATCGCCAGGGCCAGAGGCCGCCGCACGACAACAATCCATCCCAGATCACGGAGGATGCCGGAACTTGCGCTCACAACGGCTGTCAGCGTTTGCTCGCCTTGCGCGTCAACAAACACGGGCTGCTCTCCAGAGCGCGCTTTTGCCACTATGGCGTCGGGTAAAGGCATGCTCCCATATTCAGGTCCAAGCAGCATGTGCCCATCAGCACGCAGGATCCAGATTGAGTTCTGGCGGGATGAAGCGGAAAGTGACAGCATATAGTCGCGGATTCGAGCGGACCAGTCCCAATTCAGATGGGCAACAAGCACGCCTTCCGTCGCGCCACTTGGCCCTTCGACAGGCACTGCGATATCAACAAACCGGTGTGGCTCGCCAGTGGTTGTTGGTTCTAGAATTGCAGCGAGGGAAGTTGCATCCCGCACGTCCTGAACAGTTGGCTTGATCAAGCCTGCCTCAAACCAAGGGCGATCGCCAACTGGAATACCTTCCAACATGTCCTTACTCGCGGCAACAACATTGCCGCTGGTGCTGACAAATCCGAGCCACACATAATCCGGTACCGAAGACTGAAGATGGTTCAACGCTGCGCGGATACTGGCGGGATCGGCATCCCAGCTTGCTCCTAAAGCCTTAAAGGATGCCAGATCCCGAACATCGCGGAAGCGCTCGTCCATGTATGTTTCGAGCCGACCTGCCATGCTGTTGGCGGTGCCAAGGATTGATGTTTCCACCCGCGCGGCTGCTTGCCGACGTGCAATCTCTGCTGCTACCGCTGCACATGACAGAACAAGAACGATGCACAAAAGAGCAGTTATGGCTGCAACTTGCTGTTGCAGACTTAACCGGTCACGCCAGCGCTCTAAAACTGCACCGATTTTCATTCGGCTCTCCTGTGCAAACTTCAAGCACAGGAGCATCAACAGCCTTGGTAAAGCCTTACTTGAAGATGCCAAATGGTAGGTGTGGTGAACGATGCACTAAACAACGCGAGAAAATTCCCGCTTGCGGATAATGGTTCTGCCGACAAACCGCTTCTGAGCATCGAAGGACCGGTGCCGCATTCAAACCCCTTAGGCGTTTAGTCATGTCTGCTTTCCACGTTTCTCATCGAAGAGCAGACTGTTTGGTTCTCACCGTCAAGGCGAGGTGAAGGCCAGGTAAGGATCGGCACCATCCACGCCGTTTTAAAGGATTGCAACCGCCGCTTGGTCCCAGCGTAGAGAGGGTGCCTCGGCGGCAACATTGGTCCAGCGGCCTGGTTGATACCTTCTAGGTCGGCAATCTCGTAGGAAACCGAAGGATCAGCTGAGTGCCTGGAGGCCCCTGCCACTCCACCGTTCCACCAAGCTGCTGAGCAAGCGCTCGGATCAGCTTTGTTCCGGTCCCTGAACTCTCGTTAGGTGGCGGTCGGCCGACACCATCATCGATGACTTTGAGGATGAAATCACTGCCTTGTCGCTTGAAGTCGACAAAGACTGTTCCAGGTCGATCGGACGGAAATGCGTACATGAGCGCATTGGTAAGCGCCTCGTTGATGACAAGGCCAACCGAAACAGCTCTGCCTATTTCTATTTCTTCGTTTGCTGCGTCCACCCTGAGCGCCACCGGACGAAGATCGATCAGGCTAGGCTCAAGGTCTGCACACAAGCCTCGAATGAACTCCCGTGCACTTACAACAGCTTCTCCGCCCGGCTTGAGCTCCAGCCGGTCATAAACACGCGAGAGGACGGATAAGCGCGTAATGGTGTTGTCGATCGCCTCACGGGCAGCATCGTCTGGCATGCGGCGGCGGCTGAGCGACAAGGTCGCCATGACGGATTGAAGATGGTTCTTTACGCGGTGATTAATGTCGTAAAGCAGCAGATCTTTCTGCTGCACCGCTGTGCGGACCTCGTCATCCGCCCGCTTGCGCTCATCGATATTGCGGGAAATGCCTATGATCCCGGCTATGGCGCCATCCGGTCCATACCATGGCGCTTTGGTGGACAAGAACCACCGATTGCCATCTCCGGCGACCTGGACGAGTTCCTCCACCATTATTGGAGAGCGCGTTTCCATGATCATGCGGTCAACGCTTTCGATCCTTTCTGCCTGCGCTTGTGGCAAGAAATCACGATCCCGCCGCCCGAGAAGGGTTTGCTTGGGGACACCGATAATACCTGCCGTGACGGCATTAACTCGGACGTAGCAGCCATCCTTGTCCTTCACAAAGATCGGATCCGGTGTGCCCTCGATCACCGTTTCGAGCAGGTTGAGATTGGTCGCGAGCTGATCCTGGCTTTCACCCAATTCGTCCACCGCAAGACGTAGCGCTTCAATGATGGCTGCGGTCAGCAGCCCAACCCCGGTAAAAATGATGACGGACAGAACCGAGCCAAGATCGGCTAGAACGAAGCTTTCGCTGGGTTGAACAAAGAAGTAGAGCGCCAAGGCGGCGGATAGAAACGTCGCAAGAAAGCCCGAGCCACGGTCGAATACAAAGGAAGCGAAGACGATGCCGGGCAAGAAAAGAAGGTAGGGATAGGGGTAGGCATCACCCATCGCATAGCGCACGCCAAAGCACACTAGAACGATGATCGCTGTCAGACCGTAGCGGCCCCAAAGAGGAAATCTGCGCAACGGCTTGGCACGTTGCAGAAAGCGGATGAACAGGCCGGTAGAAGTCTCACGCGCCACTGTCGACACGCATCCCTTTGCACTTAGTCGGGCGTTTCTCGCCTCGCATAGGCTGAGTGACTTGCCGCAGAGCGGTTTCTATAGCCCTGTCGGAATATGGCTTCCTAAGAACAACAAAAGACTGTGCGCGAACATCTTCAGGGTTAGCTGTAGCAATCACAACGCCAGTTCCGAACTGCCCAACCAGGTGGTGCGCCAAGCCGAGCCCGGTTCGTCCATCCACAAGGTTCAGATCTACAACAGCCAGATCTGGTGGATTGTTTTCGGCTGCAAGCCGCGCATGATCAGCCCTGGCAAACGGACCGATAACACTGTAGCCCAGCTCAAGGAGAAGCTGCTCTAGATTGAGAGCGATTAAGCTTTCGTCCTCAACCACAAGAAGGCGCACCGGCACTCCATCTCCGCTCACGGCAGTCTCCTATCTTGGGTAATTAACCACCCAAATTCGGATAAGTTGTAACTAGCTTCCATCCATGTCCTGCTGCGCAGTGACAGGAAGCCTCCAGCGCCAGATCGGGTTCCTGCAAGCCACAAAATTGTACAAAACTGATGTGACCTGCCCAGAGAGTAGTGCGCTCATGGGAAGAGGTCTGCTCACCGTTGTTTGCTCTCTTTGAACAGAGAGGCAGCTTTCCACCCCGTTTGTACCGTCAGGGACAGCAACATTGAAGGGCAGGGTAGGGGCCGGCAGCAGTCTGTCCGCTTTTATATGAAGGCGGTCGAAAGCAGACACTGGCCACCTCAGTGCCTGGTGATCAGTTTGGGGCTGCCCCCGGACCGACAGCTTAGCAGTCGTCTATCCAGAGCGGGCGTTCGGCACCTAATTGGGTCGGTGGCTGAGCCCGGTCCGTAGCCGTTGGTCAGCTTAAAGGATTTTTCGTTAGTTAGCTGCCGTTGAACAGAGGTCTTTCTCTAGGCTGCACTTCCTACCAGCGCTTTTGCCAATCATCACCAGGCCAAAGGGCTGTGATGCAAAACGCAAAAATTTCTAGCGCAAAATTCAAGCAGCATGCTGCCGAAGCTTGCTGATGAAATCCTTCATAATTGGATTGCGATGCACATGTGAAACATACCGCATGGCGTGTCGACCCCGATCGACGCTCCAAGTCATTTGATCAGTCAATATTGGCGTTGGTACCAGCACGCTAGGTGCCCAGTCGGGGTTCAGCAGCCAGCCAACGGGTGCCATGTCCCAGATTTCCTTAGCCCAGCCTTCGTGGTCTTCACTGTACTCCTTGAAGCGCATGGCAAGGAACTGACCGATAGATCCATGCGGTTCTACATACCGCTCGATCTCGGGAACTGTGGAATGCAGGTGTGAGACGACCCCCATGCACGGAACCAGGACGAGCGGTACACCACTATCCAGAAGCACCTGCGCCCCGCCCACATCCTGCATCAGATTGAACTCGATACTGTCCGGCCATTCCAGTGCATGCCCCCCAAGCCAGACAACAACGACCCGATCAATAATCTCAGGCGCCTTCAACAGAGCGGAAGCAACATTGCTGATCGCACCAATTGCAACCACATAGAGCGGGTTGTCCGGGCTTCCGGCCTTGGCGCGCGTAATCAGATCGTCGACTGCCGGGGCATCTAAAGCGACCTTGTTTGGACCCACATACTCCTGCACCCCACGGTAGACGAAACCTTCTGCCGATCTGCCAAGACGATCTAGGAGCTGCAAGATCTCCTGAAAGCTGAGTTCCATGCCATGACCCGGCCCGTCCGAGCGGCTGTTGTGGAATGGCGCAGCATAGATCGCTTCCACGTTGAGCCGTTCTGGCGAGAGCAACATCTGCACCAATGCGAACTGGTCATCAATCTCGTTGTAGGTATCGGTATCGAGCACAACCCTCACCTTACCGGTTGGCGGAGCAAGCATACGAAGCCGATCCGCTTCAGTGATGATGAAATCCGGTCGAGTTTGCTTTGGCTGGAACATCGTTTCTCCTGAGGTTGGCTGGTGGCGCCGGACTATTCCTTGCTTCCTGTGGAAGCGACCGAAGCGGTGAAGAATTGCTGGAAGCCGACAAGTACGATCATCGGGATCAGCGAGACGAAAAGAGCTCCCGCGAAGATCAACGCGAAGCTTACATCATAGGCAGTCGAAAATTCGGCGATGGCAACTGCAGCAACCTTGAAGTCGTTCGCAGGTGCAATGAGCAAGGGCCACAGATAGGCCTGCCATTGCGCAATGAACAGGATGATGGAAGCGCTGATCAGAGCCGGAACCGACAAAGGCAGGTAGACCCGCCAGAACATCCCTAACCAGCTCATGCCATCGACAAGCGCGGCCTCTCGCAGTTCCTTCGGAACGCCCAAAAAGAACTGCCGAAGAAGGAAGACGGCTAAGCCGTTGCCTATGCCCGGCAGGATCAAGCCAGCATAGGTGTTCTGCAACTGGAAGCCGCGCATGATGTAGTAGAGCGGCACGGCGATGGCATCGAAGGGGATGAGAAAGCTGATGATCATCAGCGAGAAGATGGCGTTGCGGCCACGAAATTCCATGACTGACAACGCAAAGGCAGCAAGGGCACAGACAGCTAGACCACCCGCAACGGTCAATGCGGCTACAATGATGGAGTTGAAGATCGACCGGGCGAATGGGCTGGCCCAAACGCCCACGATGTTGGCAAACGTGGGCTCGGTGGGGATCCACGTCCAGATGGAAATTGGCGAAAGATTGCGGAAGATATCTGCTTCTGTGCGAAAGGCGCTTGAGCACACCCAATAGATCGGGATCGCGAATACGATGCCGATCGCCGCGATCGCGACCATGCGCGGAATTGAAGATTGGGTGATGCTCACTTGCTTTCACCATCCTTCATCAATTGGAACTGCACGCTGACTATGACGAGAACCAAAAGGACCAAGACGACTGTTGCTGCTGTAGCGCTGCCCCGATCGCCTATGCCAAAGGCGGTGGTGTAGATCTGGTTCATGATCAGATCGGTCGATCCTTGCGGCCCCCCTTCGGTGAGAATCTGCACCGGCGCAAACACCAGGAAGTTGGCGACCGTGTTAGCGACGAGAACAAAGGTGAGGGGACGACGCAGTTGCGGCAGCGTGATGTAGCGGAACTGCTGCCAAGTGTTGAGACCATCAATCCGCGCCGCTTCGTAGAGGGACTTGGGGATGTCCTGGAGTCCCGCAATCAGGAAAGTCATCCAGTAACCGACCCCGATCCAGCTGACCAACAAGATCAGCGACGCTAGCGCCTGATCCGGTGAGGTGAAGAAACGCTGCGGACCGATGCCGACGATGCCCAGCAGGCCATTCATGAGCCCGTCAGGTCGGTAGATGACACCCCACACAACCGCGGAAACGCTGGGTGGAATGGCAACGGGCAACAGGATCACCGTTCGCCAAAAGCCCGTCATCGGCAGCTGATTGTTGAGCAAGATCGCTAAACCAAGAGCCAGGCCAATCTGAAGTGGATTGACGATCAACGAATAGAGCAGAGTTACGCGAACCGAATTTTGAAAGACCGGATCGGTGAAGATGTAGATGTAGTTCTCGAAGCTGTAGCTCGTCGCCCGCGGGGCGAGAAGAGACTCATGAAGGGCAAGGGCAGCTGGCCACAAACGGAGAAGGACAACGCAGAGCACGGCAGGAGCCAAGAATGCTAAAGCTGTCAGCCAGGTTCGAGATCGAGCCACCCTTGCTGCTCCTTACTGAATGCGTGCCAAAGTGCGTTCGAGCTGTTGCTGCGCCTGTTCCAGGACCGGCTGGACTTCGGCGCCATTGCGAATATCGCTGAAGGCACGATTCATCACTTCTTCGAACGCCACATACCCGACGGTACGCGGGCGGCTTACCGAATGGTTGGCGAGTTCATAGGTCATGATCTTGCGGGCGTCGGCGCCGATCTCGGGATAGAGCTGCTCGATCTCCTCTATGTAAGGTCCATAGGCTTCCTGGTTGACAGGTGGGATCGGGTGTCCACGCGAGATGATCCCTGAGCCTTCGGCATTGATCGTGATGTATTCGGCGAACATGCGGGCGCCTTCCGGATCGCCGGCATAAGGGCTGATTCCAACGCCCCATGAGTCCGTCGGAACTGCGGGCGTGCCGCCTTCAAAAGCAGGAACGGGAGCAACCCCAAACTTGATGCCGGCCTCGGTAAAGGGTCTGAACTGCCAGGGCCCGCCAATATAGAAGGCTGCGTCGCCACTCGTGAAGACTGAAGACATCTGGTCGACGGCGATGCCGCGGGGTGAGATGCCTTCCTCGAACAGACTACGGTACCATTCTGCGGTTTGGACCCACTTCTCCGAAGTAAGCTCGGGAGTGAGGTTGCCCTCTCCGGTCAAGCCTGGCCCTGCTCCGGCTGACTCAAAGAATGCCTGCAGCTGGTAGTAGCGGTCGATCTGCTCGGGAACGAAGCCCCACTCGGCGCCACTGGCCTTAGCCTTGCGGGCAAGCTCAGTGACCTCTTCAACTGTGAGCCTTTCGGCTTCTTCTGATGACGGGTATGGGATGCCGGCGGCGTCTAAGAGGTCTTTGTTGTAGAACATCAGCTGGGTCGACGTCCAAAGTGGCAGAGCATAGAGCTTGCCATCCTGGCTCAGGACGTTCCTAGACGTCTCGTTGGTGACTGCTTCCACTTGAGGGCGCATGTCTTCCAGCTCGAGAAGGTAACCGCGCAAAACGTAAGCGGGCACACGCGGCGTATCGACCAGGTACACGTCTATGCCAGGATCTTGGCCACCAATGCGTGCCTCGATCTGCTGGTTCATGTTCTCGAACGGCACCGAAGTGTGCTCCACCGTGAACTCGGGATGTTCAGCCTCGAAGGCCTCAATCACCGCAGCAAAGGTTTCCGGCTCTTCTGCCGTTAGAAAATTGATGACGGTTTGGGCTTGAGCTGCCGAGCTCAACAGCGCAAGCGCCACCGATGCCAGTCCGGCCACTCGCCAGACGGCTCTCATACGAGCAGTCATAGGATCCTCCTCAAGATCGACGCGGCTATTCTGCACACGTATGCAGAAGCTAGCGACCTCTGATTGTGTTTGTCAACGCACAAAAGGCCGCTCAGTGGACACGCGCTCTATGAGCCTGGTTGGCACTACGAGGTGCCGCGCGGGCATGGCTAAATCGTTTACATGCTCGACAAGCAGCTTGACCGCTTGGTCGGCCATCTCCGGAATGTTCTGGTCAACGGATGTAAGGCTATAGAGGGGCCAGCTTGCCTGCTTGGAATTGTCGTACCCGACAATGACCATATCCTCGGGAACGGCTATGCCGAATTCTCGCTCTGCGACCTCAAAGGCGGCCATAGCCATGACGTCGTTTGCACAGAAGATGGCGTCCGGCTTGAACTTGGCCAACAGAACACGAGTGGCTGCAGCGCCGCCCTCATGCGTATAGAACCCTGGCTCAACAGCAAGGGGAACGAGCCCTGCCTCGGCAAGTTTGTTCCGGAAGCCATTTTCCCGATCCTTATTGCTGGACGTATCGGGTTGCCCGGCAATGTAAGCGACTTTCCTGTGTCCTTGGCGCAGGAAGAGTTCAGCAACAGAAGCCCCGCCTCCCAGATTGTCGCCAGCCACCGAACTGATGCTCTCGTGCCGCGAATACCTGTTCACCATGACAACGGGGGTACCGCTCCGTTCGCACTGAACCGCCATGCGGGAGGACAGGGTTGCCGCTGGCAGCAGCACGCCGTCGACCTGGTAAGTTAAGAGCGTCGACACGAGCTCATCCATGTTTTGGGTATCGGACAGAAAGAGCAGAGGCGCCAGACCCCGCCGTTGCAAAAGCTTGGTGAGTTCCTCGAGCATCTCCGAATAGAACGGATTTTCGAGCTGACCCAGCACAATGCCAACTATTCGCGTCTTGCGGCCGCTCAGACTGCGGGCAATCGCATTCGGCCTGTAGCCAAGCACCCTGGCGGCCTCGAGGACCTTCGCCTTGGTTCCCTCAGCGATATAGGCCCCTTCCGTGAAAGCCCGAGACACTGCAGATCGAGATACGCCCGCGAGACGGGCGACGTCCTCAGAACCGACCGACACAGGTCTTTTAGACATATGCGTCCTTGCTCATCCAACCAAACCGCTTGACGCGTATCACAAACACAGCGCAGTCTGCACACGATTGCAGTGTCAGATCGCCTCAGTCAAGGATGGGCGGGTGACTTGGTGCGACTACATGAATGGGTCGCAAGAGGAGATGTGTGAGTGAGCAGTCTGACGCTCAGGAACGTCGCAAAACTTTATGGCGAGACAACAATAATCCAGTCACTTGATCTTGCTGTTGACGACGGGCAATTCGTTGCTCTTGTCGGACCATCAGGATGCGGAAAGTCGACACTGTTGCGCATGATCGCAGGCCTCGAGCCGGTGACAAGCGGTGACGTTCTCATTGGCGCCAAACGCGTCAATGATGACAGTCCCAAAGCTCGGAACATCGCCATGGTGTTCCAAAATTACGCGCTTTACCCGCACATGTCCGTGCGTGAGAACATGGGGCTAAACCTTAAAATATCGGGTATGCCGAAGGGAGAGGTTGAGCAACGGGTGAACGACGCTGCCAAGCTGCTCGACATTGGAGACCTTCTCGACCGCCGCCCATCTCAACTCTCAGGCGGTCAGCGGCAACGCGTAGCAATGGGACGTGCAATCGTCCGGAATCCGGCAGTGTTCTTGTTCGACGAACCGCTCTCCAATCTTGACGCGAAACTGCGCGTCCAGATGCGGGGCGAGATCAAGGCCTTGCACAAGAAGGTGCAAACCACTGCGATCTACGTTACCCATGACCAGATAGAGGCCATGACCCTGGCTGACCGCGTTGTGGTCATGAACAAAGGTCGCATCGAGCAGCAGGGCACGCCCCTCGAGCTCTATCTGCATCCGACTAACCTCTTTGTCGCTGGCTTTATTGGCTCACCAGCCATGAACTTTTTGCCGGGAACATTGGAGAACGGTCCGGATAGCGCCTATGTGCGGCTGACTAACGGCTCTAAAGTGCCGTTAAGTGCCTCACCAAAAGCATCAGTGGGTACATCGGTCATCCTTGGTATAAGACCTGAGCACGTTCAATTAGGAACAGTTTCGGATGATCTTTCAGGCAAAATCGAGTACCTCGAGCCAACCGGGGCACAAACCCAGGTGGCGCTTAGTTTTGCCGATCAGTCGCTCGTGGCAGTGACTGAAGGCATTTTTCAGCACCAACCGGACCAATCCATTTCTGTCCAACTGCCACCTCAATCAATCCACCTGTTCGACGCAAGGAGTGGCGAGGTTCTAAGAGCAAGCTGAATTGCAGTGAAGCACCGGCAGCAACTAGCATGACGCCAGATACAGAGCCTGTACTGCGCGCCGTAATCAGCCGTATTATCCCCACCGACTGGGACCCCGGAGCGCTGGAATTGGGCGCGTCTGGGGGCCTGACAATCTGTTTGTCTGCAATGGCTCGCCTCACCGGACCAACGGCGGGTTCAACCTGTGCTAACCATCATGGCCATGGCGCTCTGGAACGGCACCCAAATCGCTCAAACCTTGTGAATATCAGCCGCTACGGGGCCGTAGGCAGAACGGCGGGTAATAGCTCAGAAGTATGAACAGCGGACTCTGACTTCTTAGATTCTGGTTCGAATTCTGGTTTGAAGGTCCTCGCAAAGTCACCCTTTTAGCTGAAGGTAGTGACGCCGAGCCAGAGGTATGGACAAGCTGTTAGGGCCCGATGTGATATCTATGCAGCCGGCCCGTTGCAGGACAGAGAAGCCTATGACCTTGACCAATCAGGATCTCGTCGAGTTGACAGCATGGCGACGTAAGTTGCACCAACGTCCTGAGCTTTCGAACCAGGAAGAAGCGACAGCATACGAGGTCGCCAGCTTTCTTGAGGAGACCCGTCCGGACAAGATCATCACAGGATTGGGAGGACATGGGGTCGCCGTTGTCTACGAAAGCGGCAGACCCGGCCCAACGGTCATGTTCCGTGCCGAATTGGATGCACTGCCAATTGAGGAACTCTCTGGCGTTCCCCACGCTTCAACAGTTGCTGGTAGATCCCATATGTGCGGCCACGACGGTCATACAGCCATTGTTGCGGCCCTAGGGCGGCAGTTCGGACGCAACCGCCCAGCTAAGGGTCGTGTCATCCTGATGTTTCAGCCGGCTGAGGAAACCGGCCATGGAGCCTCGCAGGTCGTAACCGATCCTCGTTATAGTGAGATCACGCCCGACTTCGCGTTTGCACTGCATAACTGGCCGGGAGTTCCTTTCGGCCAGGTCCGGATCAAACCGGGTGTGGTCAACTGCGCCTCCTGCGGCATCCGGATCCTGCTTGAAGGCAAAACCGCACATGCCTCCATGCCAGAGACCGGCATCTCTCCGATGCTTGCAATCACGCACCTGATGCCGGCTCTAACCGAGCTCGGCAACGGCACCTTTGCTGACGAGGACTTTTCCATGCTGACTGTCACGCACGTACGCATGGGCGAAGCTGTGTTCGGCATTGCCCCAGGCAACGCAGAAATCTGGGCAACTCTGCGAACACAACAGGATGATCGCATGGCTCAATTGCGCAGTGCCGCCGAAGCGTTGACGGCACAAACCGCAACTGAGCACGGGCTTAGGTTCAGCTTCGACTATCACGAGAACTTCGTGGCGAGCGTCAACGCTCCAGCGGCAGTCGAACACCTGCAAAGGGCATTGGTTGAGGAGGGCATCGCTTCGAGTGAGGAGGGTCTGCCCATGAGAGCATCTGAAGACTTTGGCGTTTTCGGAGCGTGCGCCTCATCGGCAATGTTCTTTCTGGGCGCCGGTGAGGACCATCCAAGCTTGCACAATCCCGACTACGATTTTCCCGACGATCTGATCCGTATTGGAGCAAAAGTGTTTATGCGGGTAGCTCGTAACCTCCTCGATTCCGATGGCCGGAAAGGAGCGGCAGGATGATCTGCCCTCAAGCTGTTCGGCAAATCCAGGTTTGCTAGTGTTCGGTTTTTATCCGACCGTGGCCATTAACTCGTAAAGCCGTAGCTGTACTTCCACCGGTTACTGGCTTCCCCGCATTGAGCCAACCGTCCGCTTTTAGGCGTTCCCGAAGGTCAGTCAACGGCCGAAATGGGGCGTATCGATGCTTGGCGCCCGCAATTCGGTCCTTATGAACGCATCGAAGTTACCAAAACCGTTAATGGCGATCGTCGCGAACGGGACTATCCGAGAGCGTGCCGGGTCAAGTCGATATGGGCGGCGTAGACGTGGGGATGATCAATGGCTCGGCAACCAAGGATGACGATCGCCGTATTGCGGTCTAGATTGCTTGTCCATGAACTGCCGAGGCCTCCTGCCCACCCGACTTCACCCGTCCTAAGAGCCAGGTGTTGTTGATCGCGTCTGCGCCAGCTGATCGCTATGCAAACAGCGACCGCGCACCTGGGGAAGGCACCACAGGCAGGCAATCCTGCTCGGCCTGCCGAAAGCAGAGGAATATATGCAAAAGCTGATTGTCTTCGCGACCGCTTCGATATTGTTCACGGGAGCCACCATGGCGCAAGAAACGATCCTGATCTCATCACCGTGGGGCAATCTGACGGCGCAACTTGCCGACAATGCCTCGACCCAGGCGCTGCTGGAGATGCTGCCGCTTACGATCAACATGCAAGACCATTTGCGCCAGGAGAAAACAGGAGAGCTTCCGGCGTCTTTGCCAGAAGGGAAGCGGCAACTAGACTTCGAAAATGGAACGCTTGGTCTCTGGGGGCCGGATGATTTCGTCATCTACTATCAGAACGGAAGTGTCCCGGCACCGGGTATCGTCGTTCTCGGCCGGATCCAGGGAGACGCTTCCATCTTGGACCGCGATGGCCCAATCACGGTCGAGCTTGACCGATCAGAGTAACCCGCGTCTCTTCTCGAAGATCTAGGATCCTGACCTTGGGGACCGTTGCCAACCCCATCTCAGTCGTTCCGGACATGCAGTGCTAAGCTTGGAAGCAGTCGGAAGTGCGACAGCCGGCCGTGTTCAAAAACTCAATGATGGATGGGTAAAATCGGGTCGCCCGCACTCTTGGAAGACCTTAGCTCCTCGGCTTCCTCAAGCACTGGAGTTAGCCGATGAGACTGTTGGATGGAAAAGTAGCTATTATCACAGGCGCAGGCGCGGGCATCGGAAAGGCAGCTGCCAAACTATTTGCCACAAACGGAGCGTCTGTGGTGCTCGTTGCGCGTCGCCGGGATGTGCTCGACCTAGCGGTCGCCGAAATCCTTGAGAGTGGCGGCGAGGCACTTGCCATAGCCGGAGACGTATCAGACGAGAGTACCCATGAAGAGGCAGTCGCTGCTGCCCGCGCACAGTTTGGTGGGCTGCACATTGCCTTCAATAATGCAGGTCTGGTGGGAACCATGAAGCCGCTGGCTGAGATAAATCCAGCGCAATGGTCAGAGGTCCTGACCACGAACCTGACTGCAGCCTTTCTCGGTGCTCGAGAGCAGATACCTGCAATGCTGGAGACTGGAGGAGGGTCGCTAATCTTTACGAGTAGCTTCGTTGGAAGCAGTGTGGGTTTGCCGGGCATGGGTGCATATGCGGCTGCAAAGTCGGGCCTGATGGGCCTGGTTCGTAGCATCACCGCAGACTACGGCTCCTCAGGAATTCGCGCGAATGCTCTCCTACCCGGCGGCACTGCGACTGACATGGCGGGTGATGCAGCCCAGCGTGAATGGGCGGCGGGACTCCATGCGATGAAGAGGATTGCTGAACCCGAAGAGATTGCACAGGCGGCGCTGTTCCTCGCCAGTTCAATGTCGAGCTTCGTTGCAGGCTCCGCGCTCTGGGCTGATGGAGGCAACGCCGCAGTCAAACTGTAACCAATAATCCAAACCGGCAGCTTCCAGTTAGGCGACTGGAGCTGCCGGACTGCTCGCGCTGCAGTCAGTCTTCGGTTCCAGCTCGGTCATGCAGAGCAGGCCTAAAAATTCAAAAAAGGACTGCTCTGGTCCAAGATTGAATTGGTGATGCCCCGTGACCTCAGGAACCGACCGCCTTTCGGCTATTTGCGCTACCCCGGAAGGTCTCCGAAAGCCGGCATTGGCTAATCGTGCTCTCGACACAACCCTCCGACCATCGGATGCGGCGTGGGATCGACAAGTGCTCGAAAGGTCGCCTGGACGTCGGGCGATCCATGATCCGCTGCGTTTGAGATGTCGCTCGGTAGCGGAGCATGAATTTCAACGATCAAGTGACTTCATTCCATTATTCATCGGCCTTTGAGGCAATGTTCAGTTAAGGGGGATTGCCTTTTAACTGTTTATCTCACGCTTTCAGCTGTTGCTGAAGGCGCGAAGCGTCGTTCGGACATGCTTCACGAATGTCGCCGGGTTCTCCATTGCGGCGAAGTGCCCACCGCGCTCGGCTTCGCCGAACCAGCGCAGGTCTGCAAAGCGACGCTCGGCCCAACGCCGCGACAGGCGGACCTGCTCGCCAGGAAACATGCTGACGCCAGCCGGTAGCGGGATCGGATTGTGGGGCATCCCGCGCGCCATTTCCTGCGCGGCTTCCCAATAAAATCGCGCGGCGCTCGGCCCGGCATTAGGTAGCCAGTAAAGCATTACATCATCGATTATGTGGTCGAGTGGGATCACTCGCTCGGGCTTTCCTCCACTGTCGGAAACGTCCTGGAACAGTGCGTAAATCCAACTCGCCAACCCGACAGGTGAATCCGCCAGCCCGAAGGCTATCGACTGTGGCCGGGTACACTGGAGCTTCATATAGGCCGAGTATTCTCTGTCGTAGCGGGCGGCATCGTGGAGCATTTGCTGCTCGTCCGGCGTGGCATCAGCGATCTCTTGTGGTGTGGGCTGAAACATCACCATGTTGAGGTGGATGCCGACAAGGCCAGGCGCCCGCATGTGCGCCAGCGTGCTCGTCACCACGGCGCCCCAGTCGCCTCCCTGAGCCATCCAGCGTTCACCATAGCCAAGCCGATGCATCAACTGCGCCCACGCCATGGCGGTGCGGCCAACGCCCCAGCCGGACGTGGCCGGCTTGTCGGAAAAGCCAAAGCCCGGGAGCGCCGGGATGACCAGGTGGAAGGCGTCCGCCGGGTCACCGCCATGCGCCGCCGGATTGCTGAGCGGGCCCACCACGTCGCGGAACTCCAGGATCGAGCCCGGCCAGCCGTGGGTCAGCAGCAATGGCATTGCGTTCGGCTCAGGCGAGCGGATATGCAGGAAGTGGATGCCCAGTCCGTCGATCACGATCCGGCTGCTGTTCCAGCCGTTGAGCATCGCTTCGGTCGCCCGCCAGTCATAGCCGCCCTGCCAGCGCTCAACCAAGCTGCTCAGCGCTTCCCTGGTCGGACCCTGGCTGCCGTCGACGGTTGGGCCCGCATCGGGCCAGCGAACCCGCATCAATCGAGTGGCAAGATCGTGCAGGTCGCCGTCCGGCACATGGATAGGAAATGGTGTGGCCGCGTCAAAGGCGGCCGAAGTGGTGTCAGAACTCATCGCAATTCCCTTGGTTTGTTCGATAAGCTAAGGATAGCCGTTGCACGCGCATGGGATTAGGCCAATTAGGTGGGACACATGTTGCAGACACTGGAACGAGGATGGATTTAGACGACCTGCGCGCCTTCGTGCGCATCACCGACCTCATGAGCGTATCAGCGGCGGCCCGCGCGCTGGACGTACCGAAGTCCGGCGTCAGCCGTGCGCTGGCCCGCCTAGAGCGGCAGGTCGGTGCCGTGTTGGTGGACCGCTCGACGCGGCACATGAGGTTGACCGATGCTGGCACTTTGTTCCGTCCGCACGCCCTTCGTATCCTCGCGGACGTGGATGAGGCCGGCGCGGCACTCGATGGGCTCGCAGCAGTGCCAAGTGGCACCCTGGCGGTAAGCCTGCCGTTCACCGTTGCGGCGGCAATAGTAGCGCCAATGCTGCCCGGTTTCGCCGCCGCTTTCCCGCAGGTGCGGGTGATCCTTGCAGTTGAGAACCGCGTCATCGACATGCCGGCTGAAGCAGTGGACCTGGTGATCCGGGTCGGTGCGTTGCCTGACAGCGATCTTGTTGCGAGGCGCTTATTGACCTCGCAGACGTGGCTTTGTGCAAGTCCCGCCTATCTTTCGGTCCGAAGCACACCGTGCCAGGTCGCCGATCTCAAGGAGCACGCGTTGCTTAGCTATGCGGATAGGCCCACTACGTACACCGATGGTTCGCCAGGACATGCGGGCGTCGCCGCGTTTGCGCCCGGCACCGTCGTTTCCGACGCTGCCGCTATGCTGCCGGCTGTACTAGGCGGCCTTGGCATTGCCCACCTCCCGGATTTTCTTGCCAAGCCTTATGTTGCTGATGGGCGGCTGATCCGGCTCTGGCCAAATAGCGCCGGCAATGAGGTCGCCATTCACGCGCTCTATCCCAGTCACCGGGCCCTGTCGGCCAAAGTCCGCGTATTTATTGACGCCCTTGTCGAGGTAATGGGGTCATCCTGAACGACAGACCTCTCATATTCCTGCGCCAATGGCTGGCTTTATTCTAAGCTATCCTGTTGAATAACCAGCATCGCATATAAAGATAGCCGATCCTTCAGCTGCCCATGGCAGTTTAGCTATCGTCAATTTTTGAAAGCGGAATGTCAGCTTTCCACCCCATCAACGCCGGTTCGTCAAAGGCTTAGGGCAGGGTAGGGGCGTTGCTGAACTGGAAGCCTTTAATCACCCTTGGACATCGATGATCGCTCAGCAACCCGGCGGAAAGGAGCTGACAGCGGTTCATTGATTGTCAGAATACAGGCACGATAAAGCGGATTTGCAGCCGCGGTTCGGCCGCAAGCAGCTTTCGGCCAAGATCGCACACGGGCGAGTGTTCTCTCGCAGGTAGACTCTCCGGCGTTGTGATCCAAGGATCTGTGGACGCGATTACAAACGTGGGATACACAACAAGCTACAGGCTTGCTTTCCCACATAACAAATTCAACGGCTTAGTAGTGGCGGGACTTTGTAAGGGCGGATCCTAGCACCCCAGCCAGATTTCCATTCCACTATGTTTTACTTAGGTCTGCGAGGGTCCGCTCCTCTCAGCTGGGTATGTTGGGATGTGGATTGGCAGTGACTGGCAAAGGCAGGTGAGGCCTTTCCCGACCTCCTTTATGCTTCTGGACGACGGTGATCGAACACTGCCTCTTACCGGCAATCTGCTCAAGCAGGTTGCAAAAGACGGAGGCGACCGGCGTGACTCTCACGAGGATGGCCAGCGACGCCTTGAGGGCAGTGTTCTCCCTCATGGTAGGGCTGGAGACCAAACGCGAGATGGTTGTTGAACTACTGTCCATATGGTCGCGCCGCTTCTGCAGGGCAGTGCTGCCCTCGGCAGCATGATCGGGCCTGCCCTAATCTCCCTCACCTTCAACATAGGCGATGCCAACCTTCTTCCGGACCGGCCATTGCCGGGCCAGTCCAGCTGAAGCGGCATTCCCTAGATGAAAGCGGTGGAAGGACCTTGAACGAGGATCAATGGTGAATGATTCCATGACATTGTACTTGCGGAGATTGTCTCGAGCTCCTGTTTGGCTGAACATGCCTTCGACGGTTAGCTGAAGCGGTACCTGTAATCACCCTGTTCAACGTCTCTGGTTCTCGACCTTTTCCGCCTGTGAGCAGCGAAAAGAATGAGGAAAACATCAAGATTGAACCGACAGGGAACAGTTAGCAAGGTAGCGTCCGAATGCCGCACTCAGGCCTCACAGTGCTTGGCCCGTTCAGAACGTCAGCGGATGGATCGATGCGATACCAATTGGAAAAGCTTAGTCAATCAACCGGCCTGGTCCCGGAAACGGAAGTTTCCTTGGCGGCGCTGATCAAGCAGGTCAGCTCATTGCCAACAGGCGTACGGCCGCGTGGTTTATCACGTCCGGCAGCCGCAGCCTATATCGGGGTCAGCCAAAGCCTCTTCGATGAGATGATTCGTGATGGGCGAATGCCGAAGCCCAAACTTGCTAACACCCGCACCATCTGGGATATTGTGGAGCTGGACGCCGCGTTTGATGCGCTGCCCACAAGAGGCGTGGATAACCCTTGGGACGCCTCTTATGGCTAAATTCCGCATGGCCGATGGAGGGGAGCTTTCGCTTAAACACACCATCGTCGATATAGATCGGCACGGCAACCAGCGGGTTTACTTTCGCAAGGCAGGAGCAGCAAAGGTCAGGTTACTGGAAAAACCCGGAAGCGAGGCCTTCCTCGAAGAGTATCGTCGCGCGGCGATGGGAGGTCTATGTCGCACTGATGCCGGGGCCGCCCGCCCGGCTGGGGGAAGCTTGGCCTGGCTGATCCTGCGTTATTTTCAATCTGCGGAGTTCAAGCGCCTTCATCGCACTACACAGCGCGTTCGCCGATTAATCCTTGGTCACATTGCACATGCCGACGGTGAAAAGCCTTATCACTTGCTTCACACCAGACATGTCCGGCGAATGCGGGATCTTAGGTCGGACAAGCCCGAGGCTGCTAATAGTTATCTCAAGGCCCTGCGTGCTGTTTTCAAATGGGCAACTTCGCCCGGAGTCGATCTGGCCACTGAGAACCCAGTGGAAAAAGTCGCCTATTTCGCTCCTAAAACGAGTGGGTATCATTCGTGGACCGAAGCTGAAATAGCTCGGTTCGAGGCCACGCATCCAATTGGCACCAAGGCGCGTCTGGCGCTCGCCCTGCTACTCTATACCGCCAGCGTCGAAGCGATGTAGTGCTCTTAGGGCCATGTCACAGCCATGAGGGATGGTTCCACTTCACCCAACACAAAAATAAGGATCGAAAACCGATCTATTTGGAGATTCCTGTTCAGCCAGCACTTCAGTCAATACTGGACACCACTGAATTGGGCCAGTCGACCTATTTAGTGAATGCTCGAGCGACACCGTTCACCGTAGCAAGCTTTGGAAACTGGTTTCGGGTGCAATGCGATCTGGCAGGACTGAAACATTGCTCATCTCATGGACTGCGCAAGGCGGCCGCTCGGCGACTTGCCGAGAATTACCGCACGGGACATCAGATCATGGCTGTCACCGGACATCAAACATTGAAGGAAGTTGACCGCTACACTCGGGCAGTCAACCAACGGAGGCTTGCGGCACAAGCTTTCCAAACTGGCAACGCGTAAAGTGTATGACTACACCGACTTCATTTCCCCGACCAGGGATCCTTGTGGTTGCCAAAGTATCGGCTGACGAAGTCACCTATTTTGCTCCGTCAAACAGGTCTGGACCTTTCGCGCGATGAGGGAACCGGGCGAGAAGCAGCACAGATCAGTCGCAGGTGATTTCTTGATTTTGCAAGCGCAAGCGCAACTCAGGCAATCCCACTTCTCAGCGCGGGCCGGAAGACCCTTTTCCGGCTTGCGGACTGAAATTCCATCACCTATAAGGCCGTTGGTTCGAAGCAAGGCGCATCTTCCTTCAGACGCCCGGGTAGCTCAGTTGGTAGAGCAGCGGATTGAAAATCCGCGTGTCACTGGTTCGATTCCGGTCCCGGGCACCACAAGCCTAATCTACACCAAGCCAAGTAGCTGATCTGCCTACAAAACCTGCCTCGTGCAGCTTTGGGGGTAGACCAAATTGCAGACCAAGTCAGTCCGATTCGCCTTCCTTAAGGACGGCATCTACTACTTCACCAGACGTGTCCCATCGGACCTTCGCAGCCACTATGCGACGGATCGAATTTCTTTTTCTCTTCGGACCAGATCTGCCAGAGAAGCTGAGGCTAGGGGGCTTGTTCATGCCATCAAACTTGACGAATTCTGGTTCAAGCTGAGGATGAATGGCGGGCAGGTTCCGGGTTATCACTGGCTCCTCGAAGAAGAGGAACGATTTCGCAAGCCGAGCCCAACTATCATACAAGCTAAGGAACTGTATCTGCGGCTCAAGGGCGGGGGGAGGCCAAAGACCTTCCACATGGGCGCTGACAGAGCCGTAGAGTACCTGATAGCGGCTTCTGGCAATAAGGTATTACTCGCCTATACCAAGTCCGATGCCACAGCTTTTAGAGATGCTCTATACGCTCGTAAACTCAGTACAAGCAGTGTCGAACGAGTTATGACAACGGTCAAAGCTATCGTGGCATTCGTTATGAGTGAGGAAGGGATCACTGCACCCAATCCGTTTGCTGGTGTGTACCTAAACAGGCAACAGAAGGTAGAAGACCGCAAGCCGATTCCGATCCCTTTCATTCGGAAAGTTCAGGCAGAGTGCCGTCAAAAAGATGATGAGATTAGGTGGCTGGTTGCTCTAATCAGCGATACCGGCATGAGATTGGCCGAGGCCGCCGGTTTGGCAAGAGAGGACTTCAAGCTGGACAGCGAAGTACCTTATATTATCATCAAACCCCATGCTTGGCGCCCGCTCAAAACGGAGGCTAGTGAACGGTCAGTGCCCCTCGTGGGCGAAGCGCTATGGGCCGCAGGAAAGATCTTGATGGGCCAAGCCGCTGCTGTGGCCTTTCCCCGCTATAACAGGTCCGAGTTTACTAACGCGAATTCTGCTAGTGCCGCTTTGAACAAGTGGCTGAAAGACCTTGTACCTGAAGGATGCGTCGTCCATAGCTTTCGTCATAGCTTGAGAGATAGACTCCGCGCTGTAGAGTGCCCCGCTGACATCATTGATCAAATAGGTGGCTGGACCACAGCAGGCGACGGTCAATCCTATGGAGCGGGATATCCCTTGGGTATTCTACATAAATGGATGCTCAAGATTGCTGTTTAGTACGCACCTCCACGGACCGAGTTTTTCAAAAGCGACAGAGATGCCTTTGTTGGTGGCACGGCTTTTTCCGGATTGCACTCAGATGGCTTCGTGCCTCCAATGCGGGAATGTTACGTCAAGTCTCTAATCTTGCAGTCTCACCCGTTCTTTAGCCACCAATTGTTTCGGTGATGTATGTCTTTCTCCACTAGATCCCTCGACATCCTTTTGCGTGAAGTCTCAGATGCTTCGCTTCGTGCACGGCTGCAAGAAAGTGTCGATAACTTGAGGAAGCAGACTCAGTTCGGACTGGTATTTGAGTCCCATCAGCCAGAGGTCTCCAGACTATACGATTACCCTATCAAGCCAGGTACACTGGTTGCTCGGAAAGCAGATTCCGGGAACGAACTTCTAAGGGTTTTATCGGTGGAAGGCGGCAACGCCCGCTGCCTAGCGGCGGCGCTGGACGATCCAACAGATGCCGACTTTCAGACAATCCCTACTAGTCGATTAGTTGCTTGCAGAAGATTTGGGGATCCAATTTATCCGTCGCTGAACATAGTGGACATCCTCGAAAATAACGGTGAGAAGCCGTGGCACATTCTCATCGAAGCAGACAACTACCACGCTCTTCAGCTTCTAGAGTACACCCATGAAGGCAAAGTCGACGTCATTTACATTGACCCGCCGTACAACACGGGTGCGAGCGATTGGAAATACAACAATGACTACGTAGATGAGAAGGATCCTTGGAAGCACTCTAAGTGGTTATCTTTCATTGAGAAAAGGCTTCTGATTTCGCGCCGCCTTCTAAAGAAAGACGGAGTCATCGTCGTAACGATCGACGAGCACGAAGTGCATCACCTTACCTGTTTGCTCGAACAGACGTTTCGAGATGCCTATATTCAAATGGTGACCATCGTTATCAATCCTAAAGGAGTCACCCAGGGCCGGTTCTCTCGTGTAGAGGAGTACGCTGTTTTCTGCTTCTTTGGTGACGCCCCTGTGACCGGCAGAGGAGACGACCTGCTCAGCGTGAACGAGCAGGATGTAAAAAGGTCTAAATCTGTAAGGTGGAAAGGCCTTTTGCGGTCGGGAACCAATGCAAGGCGGACTGACCGCAAAAACATGTTCTACCCGATTCTAGTTGACCCAGTGAACGGCGCGGTTGTTCGAGCTGGAGATCCGTTACCTTTCGACACCGAGCCGGACTTTGACCTGAAGATTGATGGTTTTCCAGTTGCCTGGCCTGTTCGATCAGACGGCAGCTTAGGAAACTGGGGACTAGGAGCATCAACGTTTAACGTTCTTAGCAAGAAGGGGTACGTGAGTGTCGGAGAATATGACGCTAAACGCCGAACCTGGGGGTTTTCGTATCTCAGTAAGAAGATCCAAAAGCAGATAGAATCCGGTGCGATTGCAATAACGTCTTTTGACGATACTCGACGTAGAGTGACGGTTGCATACGCTGACGAAAGAGAACGTCAGATCAAAACAGTTTGGCATCGTAGCGCACATGATGCCGGGGCGTACGGTTCTGACCTTCTACGCCAGATCTTCGGTGAAGGTGGAAAATTTCCGTTCCCAAAATCGGTCTATGCTGTCCGAGACACTCTAGCTGCGCTGCTCCGGCATAAGAAAGACGCAGTGGTACTAGACTATTTCGGAGGCAGTGGAACAACTCTGCACGCCCTGTTTCTTTTGAACGTAGCAGATGGAGGCCACCGACAAGGCATTCTAGTCACAAACAATGAGGTTTCTAAGGAAGAGGCTACGTCCCTACGCGAGAGGGGTAAACAACCTGGGGACATAGAGTGGGAAAGAAACGGCATATGCCAAGCAATAACTTGGCCTCGTCTTAAGGCGGCTGTAACAGGCGTAAAAGTTGACGGAACACCTCTTCTAGGCGGGTACGAGACGGGAGAGTTCGTTGAGATCGACATGCCACCCGAAGTTAGGCAAGTTGGAATCGCAGAGGGAAAAGATCTGGACAGTGGAGCCAGAAGCGAACTCGCGAAGCTCATCGGGAGAGGGATATCAACCAGCCCGAGTGCGCCCGATTATGACATTGATCTTGGAAAAGGAGTCACAATCCTCTGGGATGTGGAAGCTATCCACCAGTGGTTAGACGCTTTGGATGATGAAGATGGAATCAGAGCCGCCTATATCGTTACCAAGCAAAAGAGTAAGTTCAGAGCTGCGGCGTCTAGCCTACTAGAAACATTGCCACGGCTCGTTAGGGAAGTGCCCGTAACCTGCAAGGCATCGGATGGCTTTGATGAGAATGTTGCCTATGTCCGTTTAGGTTTTCTAGATCCAGATACGCTTAGTCGGGGGAGGTCTTTGGAGAAGATCCTTCCAGTTCTTTGGATGCACGCTGGGGGCAAGTCCTCTCCTCTCCAAGCTGACAAGGTCAAAGCGTGGATCATGAGCCCGGAAAACTCGCTAGCTATCTTGTGTGAGGAAGACAACTTTCAAGACTTCCTTCCTGAAGTAGTTCACCTTGGGATCAAGGATATCTTCCTAGTCACAGACTCTTTGGATTCATTCAACGAAATGAATTCACAACTACCGAGCACCTGCACGATTAACATGCTCTATTCTTCTTACCTCACCAATTTCCGTATCAACTCGGCCCGTACGCCATGAAAATTCAATTGATTGATTTTCAAACAGAGAAAGCGGGTGAGGTTGTTCGCAAAACGCTAGTCGCCCAAAGAATTTTGCAGGAGGACGCACAACAACAGCAGGCTGTGGTGTTAGCATCGCCGACCGGTTCAGGTAAGACCGTCATGATGATCGCAGCAATGGAGAAAATAGTCGAAGGCGAAGACGGTCGGCCAGCAAACTCCGATGCTACATTCCTTTGGGTATCCGATAGTCCGGAACTTAATGAGCAGACTAAACAGAAGTTCATAGAGTGCTCAAGTGTCTTTACCTCTGGGCGGTTGCAAACCATAGATAATTCATTTGACCGAGCAACTCTTGAAAGAGGGCGTGTTTACTTTATAAACACACAGAAGTTTGGCAAGAATAGCAGCTTGACACGCCCTACGTCTGATATCAGGCGATACTCGATCTGGGACACCTTGAGCAATACAATCTCCGAACGAGCCGAAAATTTCATATTGATCCTAGATGAGGCTCATAAGGGTCTCTTAGCTTCCAGCTTGGGTGATCGGAAAGAAACCCAGACGATCCCAAGGAAGTTCCTGTTCGGGGAGATCGGCAAGATACCTGCCGTGCCGCTTGTACTTGGACTGTCCGCAACTCCTAAACGATTCAACAACATTCTCGAAAAGAGCGAGCGAACGGCCCATCGGGTCTTGGTAGAACCGGAGGTGGTCCGTCGATCAGGATTGTTGAAGCATCGGCTTCTAATTCATAATCCCGTCACGCGTGACCGACACGCTGATGACACCATTTTAAGAGAAGCACTCCAGCATCACGCTGCCATGAAAACAGCGTGGGCACGGTACTGCGTCGAAGCCAGTGAACCTTTAGTTCAGCCTTTGTTGGTGATTCAGGTCGAAGATGGTCATGACGACTTGTTCTCTAAGACAGACATAGACTCAATTATTAGAACAATCCTCGAAGTGGTACCAGGCCTGGATCCAGCAGCAATAGTGCATTGTTTCCAGGAGGAAGGCCCGCTACGTAGTGGCGGACTGCGCATCAGGAAGGTAGAACCATCTAAACTGCAAGCTGGCGATGGGATGTTCCCAGCCGAGATCGTGCTGTTCAAAACCGCTCTTACGACAGGGTGGGACTGTCCTCGTGCAGAAACGATGGTGAGCTTTAGAACCGCTCATGACTCTACTATGATAGAGCAACTGATAGGGCGCATGGTGCGAGCGCCTTTAGCTAGAACCATTGAAAGTGACGGCGGCCTAAATTCCGTCAGGCTTTACCTTCCCGGGTTCGACAGAGCTGCTGTACAAAAGATCATTAGGAAGCTCTCCGACCCAGAGTCGGAGGACCAAGTTGCTACGGATGCTGAGTTACTGGATGACATTGTTCAGTACACCAGACGTTCGTCTGCGGCAGAGATTTTCGAGTCGTTCCCACGACTACCAACGTATCGGGTCAACAGGTCAAATCAGCAGCCAGCTGTAGTTCGATTATTGAAGCTGGCTAATCGCCTGTCCGTTTCAACTAAAATCAAGCCAAGCGCACGCGCAGAAGTAGTAGAAGCGATCATCGATTTTCTTCGTAGCGAAGCCGCAAACAGGCGCGCTGCGGATGCTGCGTTTGATGCCGCAATAGCGAACGCGGCACAGGTCAGAATGGAGACTCATGAGTTCAACATCTTGGAGAATGGTCTCGGTTCCCTTACCAATCACAGTGTAACTGCGAGCGAAGAAAGCATCGACGATTTGCTTCAAGCATCTAGTAGGCTGCTCACCGGAGATGACGCAGTTGGTCAAGCCTACTGGAAGAGTTTTGATGACAGTTCGTCAGCTCTCACCGCGAAGCTTGAGTTTTCAGTCCTTGCTGCCGACGCAGATGTAAGACGCAATTTGAACACGTGGGCAGCCAGCAAGTTTGATCAGCTGTACGCTTCGAACAAAAGCCAAATACTTAATCTGCCCACTTCAAAGAGAAGGGACATAGAACGGCTTGGAGGGGCGCAAGATGCGCCCTTGGAGTCTGTGTTCGAGTTCCCTGATAGCATTGAGATGGAGCGGGGCGACGGCTCCTACGAGGACCATCTTTTCGTTGATAGCGGACAAAAATTCTATCCCAGCCCGGAATTGAATAGCTGGGAAAGCAATGCTTTCGATGCCGAGCGCAACTCTTCCAGTTTTGTAGGTTGGTTCAGGAACCCTCCTTCTGGCGAGCAGGCAGTCGTTATCCCTTATCAGGATGCGAACGGCGTTTGGCGGGGAAAGCAACCGGACTTGGTTGTTTTTACCCGGAGCGATGATGGCGCACTCCGATGCTCGCTTTTGGAGCCTCATGACATCACGCGAGAGAATAGCTGGACTATTGCGCGAGGATTCGCGGCCTTTGCAGAACGCTTTCGAGAGACTTTCGATCGAGTAGAACTCACATGTGAACGTCGGGGGGTGATCAAGCGGTTAGACTTATCGAAGCCCAACATCAGACGCTCCGTACTTGCGTTGCACTCCAACGACCAGCTCCTATCGCTTTTCGACAGTCACTGAGTATCCACGCAATTAGCAAAGTGAAAGAGGCTAGCCACCGCTATATGGGCACTGCAATTCGCAGAGGCAGCAACTGCAATTTGGTCTACCCCCAAAGCTGCACGAGGCAGGTTTTGTAGGCAGATCAGCTACTTGGCTTGGTGTAGATTAGGCTTGTGGTGCCCGGGACCGGAGCCATTCGGCTAATGTGCCTTTGAATGTACACAGCTTTTCGGAGTATTCAGAGTTAGTCAAGCCTTCAAAAGGTCTATGATTTGGTCTCTGGTAGCTGCGTGTAGCTACA